>Ga0070737_10000093_pt1 | contig 214657 bp, 192 predicted proteins | sample Coa_R1_10_FD_66438 | JGI IMG/M metagenome (GOLD analysis project Ga0070737, IMG submission 66438) | Surface soil microbial communities from Centralia Pennsylvania, which are recovering from an underground coalmine fire - Coalmine... | ecosystem: Environmental > Terrestrial > Soil >...
GGATCCCGATCTACGTCGCGATCGTGCTCGCGCTGCTGGGCCTCTGCCAGGCGTTCTTCGCCTTCGCGGGGGTCAGCGCGCCGTTTCTGCACCCGTTCGCGGGGCTGCGCCAGATCTTCCCTCCCGACACGCTCCCCCAGCTGGGGTTGGTGTTCGTGCAGCTGCCGCTGCTGTTCTTGGCCAACTTCGCGATCTTCTTCGGCCCGTTCCTGTTCTTCGCCGTGCGCCAGATCCGCGGCTACGAGCCTGGTGACGCCAGCTGGGGGGTTCGGATCGAGGACGTGCGCGGCCAGGCGGAGGCCAAGGAGGAGATCACCCGGGTCATCAGCCTCTGGCAGTCCGGCGAGGAGTTCGAGCGCGCGGGGGGAAAGCGCGAGCGCGGGCTGCTGTTCCTCGGCGCGCCGGGCACCGGCAAGACGATGATCTCCAAGGCGATCGCGACCAACTTCAACTGCCCGTTCGTGACCATCCCGGGCTCCGGCTTTGCGGGCATGTTCATCGGCATGGACGCGATCACGGTGCAGTTCCTCGCCCGCAAGGCGCGGAAGCTGGCGGCCAAGTGGGGCGGGCAGTGCATCGTGTTCATCGACGAGATCGATGCCGTCGGGATGCGCCGCCAGGCGTTGGGCGGGGCGATGGGCGCGACGGCCCCCCAGGGCGCCGAGCCGTCCTCGATCCACGATCTGTGCTTCTACGGCCCGCACGGCGCGCTGACCTCCTCGGGCGATCTGATCGTCGAGTCGCGCGCCTGGCGCGAGCGGCTGTTCGCCGCGCGGGCGCAGGGCAGCGTCTCGGGCTATGCGAGCTTTGCCTCGCGCGTCGCCGACCGCCTCGCGCGCTTTTACCCCGGCTTCGGGATGGGAACCGGGAGCATGGCGCTCAACCAGCTCCTGGTCGTGATGGACGGGATCGACGAGCCGCCGCTGCTTCGCAAGGTGCTGACCAACCGGATCAACACGTTCCTTGACGCGATGTTCGTGATCCCCAGCCGCGTCGGGCCGCTCTCGCTTCGGCTGCCGCCGCCCAGGCCGCGCCGCGAGCAGATCTACTTCATCGGCGCCTGCAACGTCCCGATCGAGGTGCTGGACCCGGCGCTCACCAGGCCCGGGCGGATGGGCCGCCACATCTGGTTTCGCACGCCGACCAAGGACGACCGACTGGACATCCTGGACCTGTACCTGGGGAAGGTCGCCCACGAGCCCGAGCTCGACAGCGAGCGCCGGCGCGACGAGCTGGCGCGGATCACCAACGGCTACTCGCCGGCGATGATCGAGCAGTGCTGCTCGATGGCGCTGACGATCGCGCACACCGACGGGCGGCCGCGGTTCGGCTGGGAGGACATCGTCGAGGCGATGACGACCGTCGAGACCGGCACCGCCCAGAACATCGAATACATCCCCCAGGAGACGCGCGCGGTCGCCATCCACGAGGCCGGCCACGCGGCCGCAGGCCACGTGTTCCTGGAGAAGGAGGTGCTCTCCACGCGGCTGTCGATCCGCAAGCGCGGCGGGTCGCTTGGCCACTACCAGAGCATGGAGCGCGACGAGCGCTTCTCGCACTTCCGCAGCCGCGTGCTGGGCGGGCTGATCATGACGCTCGGCGCGATGGCGGCCGAGCACGTGTTCTTTGGCGAGAACTCGCAGGGCGTCTCGGGCGATGTGCAGACCGCCACGGCCACCGCGGCGGCGATGGTCGGGATCTGGGCGATGGGCCCCGAGCCGGTGCACATCTCGGCGAGCGTCGAGCCCGACGCGCACGCGGAGGCGGCCCAGGAGCGGCTGGAGCGGATCGGCGCGATGATCATGAACCGCGCGGGCACCGGCGGCCTGCTGGGCGAGGATCCGGTCGCGGCGATCCTGCGCAATCCGGACAAGCGGCGGGCCGCGGCCCAGCTGCTCGGCCAGGCGTACGTGACCGCCTACGCGCTGATGGACGCAAACCGGGACGGGATCGAGCGCATCGCCGACGTGCTGGTGGAGCGCAAGGAGCTGCACGGCGACGAGGTCGGCGAGCTGCTGGACAGCGTCGGGTTGCGCCGGCCGCAGCTTGATGTGATGGATCCGGACACCTGGCCGCGGGTTTGAGCGCGTCGGCATCGCACCAGGGCGAGGCAGCGCCTGCGGCCGAGGCCGCCAGAGCGGCGGCGGGGCTGGCCCGCCACCGCCGGGAGCAGGCGCCCCCGTTCGCCGCCAGGTTTCGCTTCGCGTTCGGCCTGCTGGCCGGCCTGGGGCTCGGCGCCGTGGCGGTCGCCGCGGTGATCGCGGCCGGGGGACGGCACCTGGCCCACCATCTGCGCTGGTCGCAGTGGGCGCCCAACGAGGGCGGGCTCGCGGGCGCGCGCCAGATCGCCGACTACGTCGCCCCGTTCTACCGCCTCTCCCCCGTCTACCAGCTGGCGGTCGTCACGGTCGTCAACCTGGAGAGCCCCGCGGCGCTGGAGGCAGCGGCGGCCAGCGGCTCGGCGAGCCCCGGCACCGGCCTCGTGGTCGCCGTGCGCCAGAGCCCGTCGTCCAGCGCGCTCTCGCTGCTGGGGGGCAACACGATCGCCTACGACCTGTGCGGCGTGGGCGGTCCCGACTGCGCGATCGGCATCGGCACGCCATCCACCAGCCGGCTGCTGCTGCTGCGCCGTGAGGCGCTCGAGCTCGCGCTGTACACGTTCAAGTACATCGCCGGCACCGACAACGTCCTGGCGATCCTGCCCCCTGGGCACGTGGTGGTGGCCGGCGCCTCGACGCTCTCCCCTCATCCGCCGCGCTCCAGGGCCTCAAGGAGCGTTCCGATCGACATCGCGATCCTGTTCGACCGCCAGGAGCTCGCGCCGCTTCTCTCGCGGCCGCTCGCCGACACGCTGCCCGAGCCCGTGCCCCCGACCGTCGCCGAGATGCCCTACGCGCCCGAGGCCGGGCTGGTCGACCAGATCACCGCCCGCGGGCTGTTCTCAGAGCAGCTGCAGACCGCGCAGGACGGAACGCGGCTGATCGTGCTCAACCCGCTGCCGCCGTCATAGGCACGCACCCGGAGGACCCTCCGCCGGCCGGCCGCCGCCGCGCGCGTCCGGGGGCTCCCACCCGTCGCAGCGCAGCACGGGCAGGCGTGGGTAGCGCGCAAAGCGCTCCGGCTGATCGACCGAGCGCCGGCACAGCGTGAAGCGCGACCCGCGCGTGTTGCGCACCTCCCGGCGGTGGCGGCAGCTGGCGCACAGGCCCTCCGGCGGACCGCCGGCGCCCGCCGCCTCGCCCGCGACGGACCGTCCGCGGGTCACCAGAAGCGGCCCACCCCCGCAGACCGGTTGCGACCGCTCATCGGCCGACCCTAACATCGAACGCCGCGGCGGCGAGGCCCTGCATCGCCGCGCCCCGGTTCGGCGAGGCCCTGCCCGCTGAGCCCCGGTGTTCACGCGCGCGCCTTCGCAACTGCGGGGGAACGCCGGGCAGCCGTAGCAGCTGCTGGACGCGCGGTCCGCGCGCGCCGCGGCTGCGAGGCAACGACATCGGACGCGGCGACAACAATCACACCCCACTATACTTTCTGAAGCATGTCGACCTTCAGGCGACTCCTCGGCTTCCTTAGACCGTACCGGCGCGGGGTCGCGGCGTCGTTTGCGCTGGCGTTCGGGTCGCTCGGCGCGACCGTCCTGATCCCCTATCTGACGGGCCTCGCGATCAACGCTATCGGCCGCCACGAGCGTCAGCGGCTCACGACGCTGGTGCTCGCGATCGCCGCCGCGGCGCTCGCCAGGCTGCTGTTCAGCGTCCTGCGGCGGTTGGTGGCCGGGCGGGTGTCGCTGGGAGTCGAGTACGACCTGCGCGGCGCCCTCTACGAGCACCTGCAGCGGCTCGAGCTCGGCTTCTTCGACCGCCAGCAGACCGGGCAGCTGATGTCGCGCGCGACGGTGGACCTGCAGTCGGTGCGCTTCTTCCTCGGCTACGGCCTGATCTTCATCGCCCAGTCGGCGCTGACGATCGCGCTCGCGGCCGCCGCCATGTTCGCCCTGCAATGGCGCCTGGCGGCGATCTCGCTGGCACCGGTCCCGCTGGTGGTGGTGATCGCCAACCGCTACGGGCACCGCTCGCGTCCGGCGATGCAGGAGGCCCAGCAGCGGATCGCGGAGCTGACCGCCGACACCGAGGAGAGCGTCTCCGGGGTTCGGATCGTCAAGGCCTTCGCGCAGGAGCAGCGCCAGCTCGAGCGCTTCCGCCGCTCGGTGGCGCGCGTGTTTCACCAGCAGCTCAAGGCAACGCGCATCCAGGCCTTCTACAACCCGCTGCTTTCGCTTCTGCCCAACCTGGGACTGGCGGCGATCCTGCTCGTCGGCGGGCGCGAGGTGATCCACGGCTCGCTCACGCTGGGCGCGTTCACCGCGTTCTACGCCTACCTGCTGATGCTGGTCGCGCCGATGCGCCAGCTGGGCTACCTGCTGGGGGCCGCTCAGCGCGCGACGGCCTCCGGCGCACGGATCTTCGAGATCCTCGACCGCGAGCCTCGGCTGACCACGCCTGCGGGCGCTCGCCCGCTGCCCCCCGGCCCCGGGCGCATCCGGATGAGCGGCGTCTCGCTCACCTTCGAGGGGGCTCGGCGCCCGGCGCTTGACGGGATCGACCTGGAGATCGCGCCCGGCGAGGTGGTGGCGCTCGTGGGAGCGATGGGCGCCGGCAAGACCGCGCTCGTCTCGCTTCTGCCGCGTCTGTATGACGTCAGCTCGGGTTCGGTGCAGATCGACGGGGCCGACGTGCGCACCGTGTCGACCGAGAGCCTGCGGGCGGCGATCGCGATCGTCGACGACGACCCCTTCCTGTTCTCGGCAACCGTGCACGAGAACATCGCCTACGCCCGCGCCGGCGCCACCCGCGAGCAGGTCAGGCGCGCCGCGCGGGCCGCGCGCGCAGACGAGTTCATCGCGCGCCTGCCCGACGGCTACGACACGCTGGTGGGCGAGCGCGGGCTGACCCTCTCCGGCGGCCAGCGCCAGCGCATCGCGATCGCGCGCGCGATCCTCGCCGATCCCCGGATCCTGATCCTCGACGACGCGACCTCCTCGGTGGACGCCTCCACCGAGTCAGACATCAAGCGCGCGATCGGCGCGCTGCTTGAGGGGCGCACCACGCTTGTGATAGCCCACCGCTTGTCGACCATCTCGCTCGCGGACCGGATCGTCGTGCTCGCCGACGGCCGCGTCGTCGCCGACGGCGACCACGACGAGCTGCTGGCCGGCTGCGAGCTGTATCGCGAGATCGTGCACAGGGGCATGCCGGACCAGGTGTTCATCGACGCCGGGGCGCCGGACCGGGAGGTGGCGGGGCTGTGAGGGCCGCACCGAGCGCGCGGAGGCGCACGTGAGCGCGCTGGGCGCCCTTGAGCTGCGCCGGCGCCTGCGCGAGACCGGCGGGCGCGGGCGCAAGCTGCGCGGGCTGGCCGCGCTGCTGTTGCCCTACCGCTGGCGCGTGGCGGCGATGTGCGTCTCGCTGGTGGCGGCCACCGCGGCCGCGCTCGCCCCCGCGCCGCTGGCCAAGCTGGCGATCGATCAGGGGATCCGCCGCCACGACGTCGGCGAGCTTGACCTGGTCGTGGTGCTGTTCCTGGCCTCGGCGGCCGTCTACGGGCTGGCCACCTACGCCCAGACCTACCTGGTCGGCTGGGTCGGACAGCGGGCGCTGCAGGACCTGCGGCTGAAGCTGTTCGCGCACCTGCAGTCGCTGTCGATCGGCTTCTACTCGCGCAGCAGGGCGGGCGTGCTGATCAGCCGCATGACCAACGACGTCGAGGCGCTGGACCAGCTGGTGGAGGACGGGCTGGCGACCCTGATCCAGTCGAGCCTGACGCTGGTGGGGGTGGTCGGGATCCTCCTGGCGATGGACCTGCGCCTGGCGCTACTGACGTTCCTGGCGCTGCCCGTGCTCGCAGTCGGCGCGCTGCTGTTTCGGATCGCCTCCGCCGACGCCTACCGGCTCACGCGCGAGCGGATCGCCAACGTGACCGGCTACCTGCAGGAGACGCTTTCGGGGATCCGCGTCGTGCGCGCGTTTGCCCAGGAGCGCCGCCACCTGCGGCAGTTCGCCGCGCTCAACGAGGCAAACCGGGCGGCCAACATGACCACCGTGCGCCTCAACGCCGCCTACTTCCCGGCGGTGGAGCTGCTGTCGGCGCTCGTGACCGTGGAGATCCTCGTGGTCGGCGGGATCGCGGCGATCGACGGGCACACCTCCACCGGCGTGGTGTTCGCGTTCATCGCGGCGCTCAACAACTTCTTTGACCCGATCCAGCAGCTCTCCCAGCTCTACACCACCTACCAGTCGGGGATGGCGGCGCTCGACAAGATCTTCGCGCTGATGGATCAGCGGCCGGAGATCGTCGACGCGCCCGCGGCGATCGAGCTGCCCCGCCTGCGAGGGCGCCTGGCGCTGCGCGACGTGTCGTTTCGCTACGGCGAGGGCGACTGGGCGCTCTGTCACGTCGATTTGGTGATCGAGCCGGGCGAGACGGTGGCGCTGGTCGGCGAGACCGGCGCCGGCAAGTCAACGCTGGCCAAGCTGGTGGCGCGCTTCTACGACCCGACGGAGGGGGCGGTGCTGATCGACGGCCACGACCTGCGCACGGTCACGCAGCGCTCGCTGCGCTCCCAGATGGGGATCGTCCCCCAGGAGGGCTTTCTGTTCAGCGGCACGGTGCGCGACAACCTCACCTTCGGCGCCCCGGAGGCCACCGACGCGCAGGTGCGCGCCGCGGTCCGCGCGCTCGGCGCCGAGGAGCTGATCGAGCGCCTGCCGGACGGCTACGACACGCAGGTCGGGGAGCGGGGCGTGCAGCTGTCGGCCGGCCAGCGCCAGCTGATCGCGTTCGCCCGCGCGCTGATCGCCGATCCCCGCCTGCTCGTGCTCGACGAGGCCACCTCCAACGTCGACATCCACACCGAGGCGCTGATCGAGCGGGGCCTCGAGCGCCTGGTGGCCGGGCGCACCGCGATCGTCATCGCCCACCGTCTGTCGACGATCCGAAACGCCGACCGGATCGTCGTGCTCGAGCACGGACGGGTGGTCGAGCAGGGCCGCCACGATCAGCTGCTGGCGGCGGAGGGCCGCTACTGGGAGCTTTACCGCGACTGGGCGACGCAGGCCGCCACGTAGAGCGGCACACTGCGCCGATGCCCGTCACCGTCAGCGCACTGTCGATCACGCCGGTCAAGGCGATGCGGCTCCAGCCCGTGCGCTCGGTGCGCCTGACCGCCTCCGGCGCGGCCGGCAACCGGCGCTTTTACCTCATCGACGCCGACGGCCGCATGGTCAACGGCCGGCCGCTGGGCGAGCTGCAGACGATCGTCGCCTGCTGGCAGGAGGAATCCGGGGTGCTGTCGCTCACGTTCCCCGACGGCGAGCGCGTGAGCGGCGAGGTGGCGCTGGGCGACACGGTGCATACGCGCTTCTTCTCCTCCCAGCGCACCGGGCGACTGGTGGACGGCCCCTTCTCGGCGGCCCTGTCGCGCAGGCTCGGGCGATCCCTGCGCCTGGTGGCGACCGACACGGCCGTGGACCGCGGCGAGCGGGGCGCGGTGTCGATCATCTCCCGCGGCTCGCTCAGGCGCCTGGCGCAGGCGGCGGGGGTCCCGTGGATCGACGCGCGGCGGTTTCGGATGCTGATCGAAGTCGACGGGATAGAGCCGCACGGCGAGGATGAATGGATCGGCCGCCGCGTCAGGATCGGCGAGGCGCTGGTGCAGGGCGCCGGCCACGTGGGCCGCTGCATGATCACCACCAGGGACCCGGACACCGGCCGGGTGGACCTGCAGACGCTGCACGCGCTGCGCGCCTACCGCCACGATCTGCCCAGCAGCGAGCCGCTCCCGTTCGGCATCTACGGCGCCGTGCTCTCGCCGGGCACCGTCGCGGTCGGAGACGAGGTCGCCGTCGAGGACGCCACGTCCGATGACGGCCGCTGAGGCCCAGGGCGCACCGCGCGTCCGCGTCAGCGGCGACGGCCACGTCGCGGTGGTGGCGCTCGCGCGCCCGGAGCGCCACAACGCCCTGGACCTTGAGCTGCTCGACGCGCTTGCGACGGCCGCCGACCGGCTGTCGCAGCGGCGCGAGGTGCGCGCCGTCGTGCTGTGCGGCGAGGGCCCGAGCTTCTGCTCGGGGTTGGACGCCGGCTCGGTCCTGGCCGCCGCCGGCGGCCCCGCCGGCCTTGAGCGGTGGCTCAGGGCCCCGGTGCCCAACCGCTTCCAGCGCGCCGCGCACGCCTGGCTTGCGCTGCCGGTCCCGGTGATCGCCGCGATCCACGGCGCCTGCTTCGGGGGCGGGCTTCAGATCGCGCTGGCCGCCGACCTGCGGATCGCCGCCCCGGACGCACGGCTGTCGGTGATGGAGGTCCGCCTGGGGCTGATCCCCGACATGTCGATCACGCGCACGCTGCCGCGGCTGGTGCGAAGCGACGTGGCGCGGGAGCTCACCTACACCGGCCGCGAGCTCGACGGCCTCGAGGCGCAGGCGCTGGGGCTGGTGACGCGGGTGGCGGCCGACCCGCTGGGCGCCGCGATGCAGCTCGCCGGCGAGATCGCGGCGCGCTCCCCCGACGCCGTGCGCGCCGCCAAGCGCCTGTACGAGCTGGCCTGGACCGGTGAGGCGCAGCGGACGCTGGCGCTGGAGGCCGAGCTTCAGCTGGGTCTTGTCGGCACGCCCAACCAGCTGGAGGCGGCGTCCGCCTGGGCGCAGCGGCGCGAGCCGCGCTTTCGCGACGGCGCGCGGTGAGGCTTTTGATGCGCGCGCGATCAAGCGCGCCCGCGCGCATCTCCTGGCACGGATCGGGGCCGGTCGTATGATTGGCCGCCGTCGCGGTCCAGTTTCGAGTGCAAGGAGCAGGCCATCGCCACCGTAGTCGGACAACGAGTTCGCCGCCTGGAGGACCCCCGGTTCCTGCTCGGGCGGGGCAGGTACGTGGACGACGAGCACGAGCCGGGCGAGCTTCACGTCGCGTTCGTCAGATCCGATCTGGCGCACGCGCGGGTGCTGTCCGTCGACGCCTCGCAGGCGAGCGCGATCGATGGCGTGAGGGTGTTCACGGCCGCCGAGCTTGAGCTTCCGCCGCTGGCGGCGCCGCCGTTTCTCGGGATCGACGCGCGCATGTCGCGCCCGCCGCTGGCGGTCGAGCGGGTGCGCTTCGTGGGCGACATCATCGCCGCGGTGGTCGCGCCGACCCGCGAGGCGGCCGCCGACGCCGCGCAGCTGGTGTTCGTCGACTACGAGCCGCTGCCGGCCGTGGTCGACCCGCGCGAGGCCGCGCGCGACGAGGTGCTGATCTACGAGGAGGTCGGGACCAACACCTGCCACGCGGCGCCGGTCTCCGAGCCCGACGAGCACCTGTTCGACGGCTGCGAGGTCGTGGTCTCAGGCTCCAACGAGAGCCCCCGGCTGCTGGCCTGCCCGATCGAGCCGCGGTCCACCCGCGCGCGGTTTGCGGACGGCCGGCTGACGATCCACATCTCCACCCAGACCCCGCACCAGGACAGGATGGTGCTCGGGGCGATGCTGGGCCTGCCGGAGGACCGCATCCGCGTGATCGGGCCCGACGTGGGCGGCGGCTTCGGCGGCAAGGGCCTGGACGTCGAGGACGTCCTGGTGGCGGCGCTGGCGCGCGCGCTGGACCGCCCGGTGCGCTGGACGGAGACGCGCTCGGAGCACATGGTCGCGATGCACCACGGGCGAGCGCAGTGGGTCGACTTCGAGCTCGGCGGCGACCGCGACGGCCGCATCCGGGCGCTGCGGCTGAAGATCCTCCAGGACGCGGGCGCCTATCCGCACCTCGGCGCGTTCCTCCCCCACTTCACCCACATGATGTCAAGCGGCGTGTACGCGATCGAGCGCATCGAGGCGGAGATCCGCGCGGTCGTCACCAACACGACCTGGGTGGGTCCGGTGCGCGGCGCGGGCCGCCCGGAGGCCACGCAGATGATCGAGCGGGCGATCGACATGTTCGCGGCCGAGATCGGCATGGACCCGGCGCAGGTCAGGCGTCGCAACCTGATCCCGGCCGACGCCGACTGGCCGCACCGGACCGCCGGCGGGGCGACCTACGACATCGGCGACTACGCCGGCGCGCTCGAGCGGGCGCTTCAGGCCGCCGGCTACGAGCGGCTGCGCGCCGAGCAGCGGCGCCGGCGCGAGGCCGGCGAGCCCGTCCAGCTGGGGATCGGCCTGAGCGCGTACGTCGAGATCACCAACGGGCTCGCCGAGTCGGAGTTCGGCGCCGTCGAGATCACCGCCGACGGGGGGGCGATCTTGCGCACCGGCTCCTTCTCGCACGGCCAGGGCCACGAGACCACGTTCGCCCAGATCGTCGCCGAGCGCACCGGCCTGCCGCTTGAGCGGATCACGGTCGCCGCCGGCGACACCGACCGCGTGCCCCGCGGGACCGGGACCTACGGCTCCAAGTCGACGCAGATCGGGGGCGCGGCGGCGGGGCAGGCGTCCGAGCTGCTCGTGGAGCGGGCCAAGCAGCTGGCCGCCCAGGAGCTTGAGGCAAGCCCGCAGGACATGGTGCTCGACCTGCAGACGGGCCGCTTTCACGTGGCGGGCGCGCCCGAGCCGGCGCTCTCCTGGGCTGAGCTGGCCTCCCGCCTGGGCGCCGACGGGCGCCTTGAGGAGCTGGCCGTCGAGACCGACTTCAAGGCGGCCCAGCCGACCTTCCCGTTCGGCGCCCACGTGGCGGTGGTGGAGGTCGACACCGAGACCGGGGCCGTGCGCCTGGTGCGGATGGTCGCCGTCGACGACGCGGGCACGATCATCAACCCGCTGGTCGCCGAGGGCCAGGTGCACGGCGGCCTGGCGGCCGGGATCGCGCAGGCGCTGTTTGAGGAGGTGCGCTACGACGCGTCCGGCAACCCCCAGAACGCCAACCTGGTCACCTACGGCATCCCCGCCGCCACCGAGCTGCCCTCCTTCGAGGTCGTGGAGATGCAGACCCCCACCCCGGTCAACCCGCTCGGCGCCAAGGGGATCGGCGAGTCAGGCACGATCGGCGCCACCCCGGCGGTCCACAACGCGGTGATCGACGCGCTCGCCCCCTACGGGGTGCGCCACCTGCCGATGCCCGCCAACGGCGAGGTGGTGTGGCGCGCAATCCAAAAGGCCGCCCGCGTCCCCTGACCCGGCGCACGGCGCTCCCGCCCCCCACGGGGCCGCCGGCGCGTCGACACCCGCCCGCGCGAGCGGGGGCTTGACAGCGCGCGGTGGATGAACCACGCACACGAGGGCTTGACCAGCCCCGACCTCGTGTATGAGCCATGGCCAGCGCATGAGCGATCGCATCCCTGGCGCCTGTTGCCGTCGGGCGCAGCTTGCTGCAGCGCTCCTGGCCGCGTGCGGGGCGCTCACCGGACTGCTCGTCGCGCAGGGCAGCGCGCAGGCGACGCGGCGGCCGGGCTGATTACTCCGTGCTCGGGCGCGCGCATCCGGCGGCGAGACCCGCCTCCGCGGTGGCGGAGTCGTTGGCGGCGATCTCCCACACCCCCGACCCTGCCGAGAACCCTCTCGGCTGTGATGAGGGTCAGGCTCAGAGCGCCGCCGCCACCGCGGCCGGCTCGGTCTGGGTGGCGCACGGCCCAACCGACATCTGCGCCGTTCTCGACACGACGCTCGCCGACCCGCTCACCGGCGTCGGTGAGCAGGTCGCGCCCGCGCACTGCGACACCGACCGGGGGGCGCTCGCCCACGGGCTCGCCGAGGCCGGCACCTACTACGGCCGCCACATCATCTGGGGTCTGGTGCCCAACGGCAACCGCACGGTGACGGTGAGGCTAGCCTCGAGCGCCACCGTGACCGTGACGGTGTCATCAAACGCATTCGCCGCCGAGGTGCCGGGCGCGGTGCGGGCGCTGCGCTTCCTCAACGCCGATGGCGCACCCGTGACTGCGCCGTAGCGCGCCGAGCCCGCCCACGGCCGGCCGATCGGGCCGGCCGGCGTCCTACAGCGCCGACAGCAGATCCGCCACGCGGTCGATCGCGGCATCGGGCCGGCGCGACTGCGGCACGCCCAGCAGGTCGACCGAGCCGCTGATGCCGCTGCGCACCAGGACCGTGCGCGAGCCGCCCATCAGGCCGAGGGCCACGTCCATCCCCAGGTCGTCGCCGATCACGGCGATCTGGGCGCTGGGAAGCGCCAGTCGCTCTCGAAGTGCCGCAACCGCCGCCCGCGACGGCTTGCCCAGCACGCGCGGTCGCGCACCTGACACCTTGGCGATCGCGGCCGTGATCATCGCGCCGCGGCTGAAGATGATCCCGCCGGCGCCCGCGTAGCCGCGCACGTAGCTTGAGGTGAACAGCGGGGCGCCCCGCTGGCAGATCGCGCGCGCGGCGCGCTCCACCTCCCCCAGGTCGACCGTCTGCTGGTGGGCGACGAACACCGCGCGCGCGTCCTCGCCGGCCGTGAGCGACACGCCCAGGCCGCGCATGTGCGCGCGCACCGCCTCGCTGGCGAAGGTCAGCACGGGCTGATGCTCGGGGTGTCGCGCAAGCCAGGCTGTCGCGCTGTCGACGGGGGTCAGAAGCTCCCGGTCGGCGACCGGCAGCCCGTCGGCCCGCAGCCCGGCCGCCACCTCCCCGGACGGCACGTGGCTGGCGTTGGTGAACAGCACCAGGCGCCGGCCCGACGCGCGGATACGCTCCAGCACCTCGACGGCCCCCGGCTGGGGGATCGCGCGACCGTCCGGGCCGCGGTGCACCAGCGTGCCGTCGATGTCGAACACGAAGCCGCGCACGTGCGCCGGGGAGAGCAAGCTGCGCACATCCGCCAGCGGCACGGGCGCGTCGGCGGCCCGCCGCGCCGCGCTCGCGGCCGCCGCGGCGCGCCGGGCGTCAGCCACGACGCCAGACCACCCGCTCGCCGCCGGCCGCGCGCAGCTCGACGTGCGACAGCGCCGGCCTGCGCGCCAGCTCCGCCAGCAGCGTCACCAGCGGCGCCCTGCCCGGCCGAGCCGCCGGCAGCCCCCCATCCCGGCCGCCGTCGCGCCTGGCCACCATCGCGTCGACCTGCTCGGCGGGCATCGTCAGGCGCAGCAGAAGCTCCTCGTCTGAGATCCGCTGCCCGAACCGGCGCCGAGCGCCCTCAAGGTGAAGCGGCTCGAGCTGCGCGAGCTTGGCGGCCTGCGGCAGCGACAGGACCCGGTCTTTGACCTGCGGGTCCACCGGAGCGGGCGGGTCGCCGTAGTGGCCGAGGAAGTAGCGAATCGTCTCGTCGGACACGGTGCGCCAGCGCTCGCCCTCGATCACGTTGCGCGCCGCCTGCGTGGCGATGAACTGGGAGACCGGGGTCACGATGATCGGATACCCCATCTCGGCGCGCACCCTGCCGACCTCCTCCAGCACCGCGTCAAACAGCTCCGGGCGCCGCAGCTCGGCGAGCATCCGCTTGGTCGTGCTGACCATCCCGCCGGGCAGCTGGTGGCGGTAGTAGGCGGCGTCGAACTCGCGCGGCGCTCCGACCGGGAGGCCCTTCGCCCTGGCGATCTGGTCGAAGTGCGCCGACACGGTCGCCTGCGCATCCAGGTCCAGCTCGTGCACGAAGCCGGCGGCGGTCAGGTCGCGCGCGGTGGCCAGCGTCTCAGGCTGGGAGGTGCCGCGACCCAGCGCCCCCGACGCCGTGTGGACGGTGTCAAAGCCGGCGCGCACCCCCTCCAGGTACACCTGCGGGGCCAGCCCGATGGTGCAGTGGCTGTGGAGCTCCAGCGGCCTGCCGCGCGCCGCCGACAACAGCGGCGGCGCCAGCTCCCGCACGGCGTCGACGGTCAGCAGGCCGCCGGGGTCCTTGAGGTACAGGCGGTCCATGTGCTCGCAGTCGGCGATCGCGGCCGCCACGCGGGCGTAGTAGTCGTGGGTGTGCACGGCGCTGATCGAGTAGGTGAGCCCGATCACCACCTCCTCGACCCCCTGCGCCTTGGCCAGCTGCGCGATCCGCATCACCCGCGCCGGGTCGTTTGAGGGATCGGCGATCTGCACGCGCCGCAGGCCGTTTCGCACCGCCAGGCGGTAGGAGAGCGCCATCACCTCCTCGTCGGCGGGAACCCAGGAGATGAAGCGCATCCCGGTGGTGATCAGCCCCAGCGGCGTGCGCGGCATCGCGGCGGACACGCGGCGCAGGCGCTCCCACGGGTCCTCCCGCAGAAAGCGCACGCACACGCCCATGTGCGTTGAGGAGGTGAAGTCCAGCGCGTGGCAACCGACCCGGTCGAGCACCGGGGCGATCGCCAGCACGTCCGGCGTCGTCAGCCCGGTGGCGCTCCAGAGGCTCTGGTTGCCGTCCCGGATGCTCGTGTCCACGAACTGGATCGGCGGCTTCACCGGATTGCGCGCTCCAGCCAGTCGGTCGACACCTCTCCGGCGCGGAAGTCGGGGTGGGCGAGCACCGAGATCAGCAGCGTTCGGTTGGTCTCGACGCCTTCGACGTCCAGCTCCTCGAGCGCGTCGATGAGCACCTCGATCGCCTCCTGGCGGTCCGCGCCGTGCGCGATCAGCTTGGCCAGCAGCGAGTCGTAGAAGGGCGGCACGCTCGCCCCAGCCCTGCAGTGGGTGTCCACGCGCAGCCCGTCGCGCTCCGGCACCGCGAACAGCGTCAGAGTGCCCGGGCTTGGGCGGAGGTCGTGCGCGGGATCCTCGGCGCACAGCCGCGCCTCGATCGCGTGCCCGGACAGGAACACGTCCTGCTGGCTCAGCGGCAGCGGCGCCCCGGCCGCGACCTCAAGCTGCATCGCCACCAGGTCCTGACCGCAGACGGCCTCGGTGACCGGGTGCTCCACCTGGATGCGGCAGTTGACCTCCAGGAAGTGCGCGGCTCCGTGCTCGTCGACGGCGAACTCGGCGGTCCCGAGGTTGCGGTATCCGAGCGCTCGCGCGAGCGCCACGGCGGCGGCGTGCACGGCCGCCCGCTCGGCGTCCTGCAGGCACGGCGCCGGCGCCTCCTCCACAACCTTCTGGAAGCGCCGCTGGACCGAGCACTCGCGCTCGCCGAGATGGATCACCGCGCCGTGCTCGTCGGCGGCGAGCTGGACCTCGACGTGGCGCGCGGGCTCGATCAGCGCCTCCAGGTACAGCCGGTCGTCCCCGAACGCGGCGCCCGCCTCGCGCCGCGCGAGCGCGAGCACCGCCTCCAGTTCCTGCGCGTCGCGCACGCGCTTGATCCCGCGCCCGCCGCCGCCGCCGACCGCCTTGACCAGCAGCGGATAGCCGATCTCCGCGGCCAGCCGCCGGGCGGCGGCCGCGTCGGCCGCCTCCCCGCCCGGCGCCACCGGCACGCCCGCTCGCTGTGCCACCGCCCGCGCGGCGAGCTTGTCGCCGGCAAGCTCGATCGTCTCGGTCGGCGGGCCGACGAACACCAGCCCCTGCTCGCGCGCCATCCGCGCGAGCGCCGGGCTCTCGGAGAGGAACCCGTAGCCGGGGTGGATCGCGTCGCAGCCGGTGCCCAGCGCCGCCTGGACGATCAGCTCGGGACGCAGGTAGCTCTGCGCCGCCGGGGGCGGGCCGATGCACACGGCGCGGTCGGCGAGCTCCGCGGCCATCCCGTCCATGTCGGCCGCCGACGCCGCGACCACGCACTCAAGACCCAGGCGCCTGCAGGCGCGCACGACCCTGACCGCGATCTCGCCGCGGTTGGCGATCAGCACCCGCCTAACCGCCACCACCCCCAGCCTCGCCGGCGGCCGCCCCCTCGCCGCTGCACGGCGGGGCCGACGGCCGCCCGGCATCGGCGGGCGCGACCCGGAACAGGGGCTGGCCGTACTCGACCAGCTGCCCGTTGTCGGCCAGCACCTCGACGATCGTGCCGCGAACGCCGGCCGGCACCGAGTTCATCATCTTCATCACCTCGATGATGCACACCGACTGGTCTGGCTCGACCTCGGAGCCGACCTCGACGAACGGCGCGGCCCCCGGCGAGTCGGCGCGGTAGAAGGTCCCGAGCATCGGCGAGGTGATCGTCGCCCACCCGTCGGCGGCCGCACCACCGGCCACCGCGCCACCGGCCGCCGCACCACCGGCCGCCGCACCACCGGCCACCGCACCACCGGCCACCGCACCACCGGCCACCGCACCACCGGCCACCGCAGCGCCGGCCGCACCGCCGGTGCCCCCGCCGTCGGCCGCCGCGCCATCGGTCGCAAGCGAGCGCGCGGGCCGCTCGGCTGGTGTCGCGGACGCCGAGGGCTGCGCCCCGGACGAGGAACGCTCGGACCCGGACGAGGACGGCTCGGCGGGCGGCCGCGGGACCTGCTCGCCGTGCGCCGCCGCGGCGCCGCGGCGCACGTGCAGCGTGAGGCCCTCGGCCTCGATCAGCAGCTCGTCGAGATCCGACTCGTCGACGATCCGCAGGATCTCCCGGATGTCCTCGTCTGAGAGCGCCATCACGCGGCCCCGAACTTCGCCATCACAAGCGCCAGCGCCGAGGTCGGCGGGTCGGTGCGCGGCCGCTGCGGCAGCGCGGTGACGGGACGCGACTGCAGCACGAACAGCTCGCCCGCGCGATCGAGCGCCCACTCGATGTCCTGGTGGCAGCCGAAGTGGCGCTCGACCGTGCGCGCCAGCGCCACCAGGCGGCCGAGGGCGTCCTCGTCCAGGCACGGGGCCTGGGCGCGCGGCGGCTCGACCTCGCGGCACACGGTGCCCGAGCCCTCGGCTGAGGGCACGTACTCCAGGTGCTTTGGGGAGATCGTCGCACGCAGCACCTCGCCCGTCACCTTCGAGACCAGCCAGTCGTCGGGCGTGACCTCGCCACCGACGACGGCCGCGCCCAGGCCCCAGCTGCCGTTGATCGCCACCACGCTCGGGTCGCCGGACACGGGGTTGCACGTGAACATGACCCCCGCAGCCGCGGCGTCGACCATCAGCTGCACGCAGACGCCCATCGCCGGCCGCCGCGGGGCGGCCGCCCCCAGGTGCGCGCGGTAGCTGACGGCCTCATCGCTGTAGAGGCTCGCCCAGCAGGCGCGCACCGCGTCGCACACCGCGCCGGCGCCGCGCACCCACAGCAGGCTCTCCTGCTGACCGGCGAACGTCGCCTGCTCGGAGTCCTCCCCGAGCGCGCTCGAGCGGACCGCGACCGCCGGCTCGCCGCCGGCGCGCGCGAGCGCCAGATAGCGCCGCCTGACCTCCTCGGCCGTCGCGGCGGCCATCGGGGCGGCGGCGATCGCCCGGCGCGCGTCGCCGGGGGCCATCGCCTCCGCGTCGATCCCGGCGCCCTGAAGGTGCTCGAGGAAGGCCTGAGCGCAGACGGCGAAGCCGCCGGGCACCGGGATGCCCGCACCGAGCAGCTCGCCCAGCGAGGCGCTCTTGCCGCCGAACTGTGGCGCATCGGCGCTCGACAGCTCCGAGAGGTCGCGGGTGCGCGCGCCCGCGCCGGTCGCCTCCGCGAGCCCGACAGCCGCCAAGTCGTTCACTCCCCGTCGACGAGCGTGACGACGCCGGCCGAGCCGTCCACCCGCACGCGCTGGCCGGTGTGGATCACCGAGGTCGCACGCCCCGTCCCCACGACCGCCGGAAGCCCGTACTCGCGGCAGACGATCGCCGCGTGCGACATGACGCCGCCGACGTCGGTGACCGTGCCGGCGATCCGCGAGAAGATCGGCGCCCACGCGGGCGACGTCGAGCCGCACACCAGGATCTCGCCCTCGCGCACCTCGGCGAGCTCCGCGGGCGAGCGCACGACCCGCGCCACGCCCTCGATCGTCCCCGGGGACGCGGGCGCGCCGGTCAGCCTGGCGCCGCCGTCGCGCTGGGATGCCCACTCGCGGACGCGGTCGGTCGTCACGCCCCAGAGCATGATCGTCATCGGATCGGTGACCTCCGCCGGAGCGACCCCCAGCGCCGGCGGCGGCGTCCAACGCGCGAGGCGCTCGAGGATCTGGCGGCGCCGCGCGACGATCGGGGGCCAGTGCCTGGGCCCGAGCGCAAGACCGCCGGTGGCCCAGGTGAGCACCAGCTCGTCCAAGGCGCTCGCCACCTCGTAGCGCGTCAGGTGGAAGACGTCCTCGCCGTCCTCCAAAAAGCCGTGGCGGGCCAGGAGCGCGCCGAACTCGCGCACCTTGTTCCACCAGCGCGTCAAGAACCAGTAGTCGCAGAAAAACTTGTGCTCCTCGACGTAGGGGAACACGGTTCGGCTGAGCGCCAGCAGATCGCGCCAGGGACCGCGGACCTCCTCGGGCAGCAGCGCCTCGTACTCTGCGGCCAGCCGCTCGCGCTCGGCCTCGATCTCCTCCGTGGGGCGGCTCGCCTGGCCGCCGGAGCGCAGCGCGTCGATGTGACCGGCGATCGAGGCGAACGGGATCTCGGGCTCGTCCAGCCAGCTGCGGAAGTGGTGGGTGAGTCCGTCGCCGGTCGCCATGTTGAACCACGGGTCCTTGACGCGCTCAAGCTCGGCCAGCCACTGGCGCCCCGCTTCGCTCTGCGCCAGCTGGTCCTGCACCTGCGCTGGGGAGCGCCCGGCGGAGAACGCCCCGTCGACCCCCTTCTCGAGCGCCAGCGCCGCCAGCCGCCGCAGCTCCGCGTCGGGCCTGAACAGGAGCACATCGATCCCGGCGACCATCTGTGCGATGTGCTGGTCGGGGATGTCCGGAAGGTGGCTCTTGCAAAGCTCGGCGAACGTCGCGTACGCCCCGTAGCCCAGCAGCAGGAACTCGAAGTGGTGCTGCCACATCAGGTCGCCCAGGCGCAGGCAGCGGTTGTAGGCGTCGAGCACGCGGTAGAAGGCGGTCTGGCGATCCCCCTCTCCGAGCGCGATCTCGTCGGGCTCGTACTCGGGCAGCTCGGGCACCTCGAGCGCGTCGAGCTCGTCGATCAGCGCGCGCATCTTGTCCTTCCATTTGCCGTACAGCTGCGCCCAGTTGGCGTAGTAGTGACCCGCTCGGCGCTGGAAGTGCTCGGCGCGCTCGGCGATCTTCGCGGGGTCGGTGACCGGGTTGCCGGAGATGTAGATGTAGCCGTTGACCACGCGGTAGTCGATCCCCATCGCCGGCGGGACCGCGAACACCCGGTTCTGCCAGTTGCCGACGGCCTGGTATGGCGAGTCGATGCAGATCACGTCGAACGCCGGGTGCGGGATCGGGAAGTGCATCGAGTTCCAGAACCAGAACCGCCGCTCGTCGGTCTCGCGGCGGCGCTCGTCAAACAGCGCGTAGTAGGGGTACATCTCCTGCCACCCCTCGCACCCCTCCGGGGTCTCGATCGAGTAGGGGCTCGGGAACGAGCCCATCTCGGCGGCTGTGCTCATCTGCGTCTCACCTCTCGATCCGTGGGGCCTGCAGCCGCTTATACGCGACCGGCGCGGCTCGGTCAACCGGTCTTGCACGTGAGCGCGGCGCGCCTTGCGCGCCAGCGCTCGATCGCGGCGCGCGCCTTCCGCGCCGCCCGCCTGGCGGCTAGCCTCGCGCCGCACAGCCACTGCTGAGGGAGGGTCGATGGCGAGATTCGTGCTTGTACACGGGGCGTTCGGAGGCGCCTGGTGCTGGGAGCCGGTGGCCGAGCGGCTGCGCTCCGCCGGGCACCGGGCCGAGGCGTTCGACCTCCCGGGAGCCGGCTCTGACCCGACGCCCGCGGGTGAGGTCACGCTCGCGCGCTACGCGCAGCGCACGTGCGAGATCCTCGCCGCGGGACCGCCCGCGCTGCTGTGCGGCCAGAGCATGGGCGGCATGGTGATCACGCAGGCGGCGGCCGATTGCCCAAGCCGCGTGGCGGCCCTGGTGTACGTGTCGGCCTTCGTTCCCTGGGAGGGCATGAGCCTGATCGACCTCACGCGCGAGCCCGAGGCCGCCGGCGACCAGGTGCAGGCCAACATGTCGGTGTCCGGCGACCCTCCGGTGGCACGGCTGGACGCCGATGGGGCGCTGGCGGCGATCTACAACCGCGCCGACCCCGCCCGTGCGCGCGAGGCGGCCGCACGCCTGGGGCCCCAGCCGGTGCGCCCGTTCACCGAGCCGTTCACGGTCGGCGAGCGCGCGGCGGAGTTCGCCGCCCTGCCGCGCGCCTACGTCTCCTGTCTGCAGGACAACGCGATCCGCCTCCCGATGCAGCGGCGCATGTACACGCTCGCCGGCTGCTCGCCGGTCATCGAGATCGACACCGACCACTCGCCGTGGCTGTCGGCGACCGACGAGCTCGTCGGCGCGCTGCTGCGGATCGCGGCGGAGCTGTGCTGATCGCAGCCGATCCGGCGGGCCACGGGCGCGGCCGGCACGACGGGCCGCGGGCGCGGCCGGCACGACGGACGGGCGCGGCCGGTGCGACGGGCCGCGGGCGCGGCCGGCACGACGGACGGGCGCGGCCGGTGCGATGGATCGCACGATCGCGCGCACGGTCAAGAACGGCCGCGCACGCGTGCTGGAAGCGCGGGATGGCCGGCGCTAGCGTGAAGCCGTGGAGCTGCTGGCTCTCTACTGGACGGTGAGCGGCCCGGTGGAGGTCCACTACGGGCGCGAGTGGAGCACGTTCCCGTGGGCCGACCGGTGCGCGCAGGCGGCGCGCGTGGGGTTCAGCGGGCTGGGGCTGTGGCACGCCGACGTCGCCCATCAGCTTGAGAGCACCACCCTGTCGGAGATGCGGCGCGTGTTCGACGACGCGGGCCTGCGCCACCTGGAGGTCGAGTTCTTGTCGGACTTCTTCGCCGCGCCCGGCACGCCCGAGCGCGAGGCCTCAGACCGACTGAGGCGGCAGCTGCTGGAGACCGCGGCGGCGTTCGACGCCCACCACATCAAGGTCGGCAACATCCCCGGCACGCCGTGCGAGCTGGGGCGCGTGGTCGAGGAGTTCGCCGCGCTCTGCGACGAGGCGGCCGAGCACACCGAGGCGCTGATCGCCTACGAGTTCATGCCCTTCGACGTCAACGTGCGCACGCTGGAGGCGGCGCTGACGCTCGTGCAGGAGGCCGACCGCCCCAACGGCGGCCTGGCGATCGACACCTGGCACATGACCAAGCTCGGCATCGATCCGTCCGAGATGGCCCGCATCCAGCGCCGCCACCTGGCATGGGTGGAGCTGTCGGACGGGCACCTGGCCGACATGGAGGACCCGATCGACGAGGTGGTCAACCACCGCGAGCTGCCCGGCGAGGGCGAGTTCGACATCCCGGGCTACGTCGCGGCGCTGCGCAGCGCGGGCTACGACGGGCCCTGGGGCGTCGAGGTGCTGTCGGAGAAGCTTCGCAGGCTCCCGATCGAGCAGGAGTTCGAACGCGCCTACGAGACCACGGTCGCGCAGCTCGTCGCGGGCGGCGCGTGAGAGGAGCGACATGACGCAGGCATCACTGAGCGATGAGCGACTTGCGTGGATGTTCACGCAGATGGTGCGCATCCGCGAGTTCGAGGAGCGCGTGAAGCGCACGTTCGAGGAGCACCCGGGCGTGATCCGCGGGCACACCCACCTGGCCGACGGCGCCGAGGCCTCGATCGTCGGCTCGCTGGCGGCGATGCGCGACGGGGACCAGCTGATGGCGACCTACCGCTGCCACGGCTATCCGATCGTGCTCGGCACCGATCCTAAGGCGATCATGGCCGAGATCTACGGCCGGCGCGACGGCCTCTGCGGCGGCTACGGCGGCTCGATGCACCTGTGCGACCCCGAGCGAGGGTTCCTGGGCACCAGCGGCATCGTCGGCCAGGGCATCCCCCAGGCGACCGGTGCCGCGTTCGCGGCCCAGCTTCGCGGGCGCGGCCAGGTGGTCCTCTGCTTCTTCGGCGACGGCGCCTCCAAGCAGGGGGCGTTCCACGAGTCGCTGAACCTCGCGTCCCTGTGGCGGCTGCCCGTCGTCTACATCATGGAGAACAACAGCTACAACGTCGCCACGCGCTCGGAGCAGGAGGACGCCAACGCGGCCAACGGCGAGCCGCTCTCGGTCAAGGCGAAGGCCTACAGCATGCCGGGGGTGACCGTCGACGGCGGCGATCCGCTCGCCGTGCACGAGGCGGTCTCGGAGGCGGTGCGGCGCGCCGCGGCCGGCGACGGGCCCACCCTGATCGAATCCAAGGTCTACCGCCTGTCGGCGCACGGCAACCTGATCGCGCCCCCCGGAGTTCCGCTGCACTACCCCGAGCACGAGGCGATCACCGTGTTCGGCAACCGCGAGGAGTACGAGGCGGCGCTGCGTGGCGACCCGGTGCCGCGCTTTCGCATGCGCCTGGTGTCGGAGGGGCGCATCAGCGCCGAGGAGGCCGACCGGATCATGCGCAGCGCCCGCGAGGAGATGGATGCGGCGGTGGCGTTTGCGCTCGACAGCCCGTTCCCCGAGCCCGAGGCCGCGCTCGAGCACGTATACGCCTGACGGCGGCGAAAGGAGAGCAAGATGGCACGAGAGATCCCCTATATCGCGGCCGTCCAGGAGGCGATCGCGCAGGAGATGGCGCGTGACGAGACGGTCGTCTTCTACGGCCAGGACGTGGCGCCCTCCGACGAGGACCCGCTGGTGAAGCGCTTCGGGCGCGAGCGCGTGCGCGTCTCTCCGATCTCCGAGACCGCGGAGATCGGGATGGCGATCGGGCTGGCGTTGGCGGGCTACCGACCGATCGTCGAGCTGCTGATGGCCGAGTTCATGCTCGTGGCCATGGACCAGGTCGTCAACGAGGCGCCGCGCTTTCGCTACATGAGCGGCGGGCGCGTGAAGGTGCCGCTCGTGCTCAAGGCCGGGTACGGCTTCACCGCCGGCTGGGCGGGGCAGCATACGGGCTCGATCTACTCGATGTTCATGGGCGTGCCGGGGCTCAAGGTCGTCACGCCGTCCACGCCGGCCGACGCCAAGGGGCTGATGGCCTCCGCGGTGCGCGACGACAACCCGGTCGTCTACCTGATGCACTACCTGCTGGTGCTCGAGCAGGGCGAGGTGCCCGAGGGAGAGCACCTCGTGCCGATCGGCGAGGCGGCGGTCCGCCGGCCCGGATCGGACGTGACGATCGTCGCGACCGGCTGGATGGTCGGCCGCGCGCTGGCGGCCGCCGAGACGCTCGCCGGCGAGGGGATCGACGCCGAGGTGATCGACCCGCGCTCGCTGCAGCCGCTGGATCTGCCGACGATCCTCTCCTCGGTGCAGCGGACGGGACGGCTGGTGCTCGTCGACCAGGGCACGCGGCACGCGTCCGCGGCGTCGGTGATCGCCGCGGAGGTCGCCGAGCACGGCTTCGAATCGCTGCGGGCGCCGATCAAGCTGGTCTGCGCGCTGGACACGACGATCCCCTACAGCCAGCCGATGGAGGCCCACGTGCTCCCCGACGAGCACAAGATCGCCGGCGCCGTCCGCGAGGTGCTCGGCACCGCCCCGGTCACTGCGTGAGCGGCCCGCGATCCAGAGTGCGGACGTCCAGCGCGCCTCGGTCAAAGCCCATGGACGCGCGCGTGGCCGAGGACCTGCTGGCCACGATGCTTCGCATCCGCGCCTTCGAGGAGCGGGTCGCGCAGCTTCACCGCAGCCTTCAGATCCAGGGGCTGGTGCACCTGAGCATCGGCGGCGAGGGCGTCGCCGCGGCCGTCTGCAGGCAACTGAGAGTCGACGACGCCGTCTACAGCACCCACCGCGCCCACGGCCACGCGCTCGCCAAGGGCGCTTGCGCCGGGCGCGTGATGGCCGAGCTGATGGGGACCCGCGATGGCCTGTGCAGAGGGCTGGGCGGCTCGATGCACCTGGTCGACGCCGAGCACGGGCTGATGGGCGCCACCGGGGTGGTGGGCGGCAACCTTCCGCTGGCGGCCGGCGACGCGCTCGCGGCCGCGCTGAGCGGATCGGACCGCGTGACGGTCGCCTTCTTCGGCGACGGCGCGGTCCAGGCCGGGCACTTCGCCGAGACGGTGAACCTGGCGTCGCTGTGGTGCCTGCCGCTGATCCTGGTCTGCGAGAACAACGGCATGGCCGAGTTCACGCCACGCAGCGAGCACACCCGCGTGGAGAGCGTGTGCGAGCTGGTCGCGCCCTACGGCTTCGAGCGCCGCCTGGTGGACGGCTCCGACGTGGTCCAGGTGTGGGACGCCTTCGGCGAGCTGCTCGCCGCCGCGCGCGGCGGCGAGCACGCGCGCCGCGGCCCGTTCCTGCTCGAATGCCTCGTGCATCGCCGTCGAGGCCACTACGAGGGCGACCAGCAGGCCTATCGCGACGAGCTGGCCGAGGCGGAGTGGGCTCGCCTTGACCCGCTTCAGCGCTTTCGAGCGCTGGCGGCGGAGCGCGGCTGGGTCGCGCCGGAGCAGGCCGAGCGCCTGGCGGAGCGCGCGCGCGAGGAGGTCGATGAGGCGGTCGCCGGCGCGCGATCTGGCCGCCCTCTGCCGATGGCGCAGGCGGCCGAGCTGGTGTACGCATCGTGAGCGGGGACGCGCATGCGGCCTCCGGGGGCGGGCCGGCAGCGTCGGCGGGCGCGCAGGCGGCGCCCGGGAGCGCGCCCGCGGCGTCCGGCGGCCGCGGGCAGACCGCCTATGTGGAGGCGATCCGGGGCGCGATCGCCCGCGCCATGCGCGCCGACGAGCGCGTGATCGTGCTCGGCGAGGACGTGGCGCAGGGCGGCCCCTACCTGGCAACCGCCGGCCTGGCGCAGGAGTTCGGGACCGCGCGGGTCCGCAACACGCCGATCAGCGAGGGCGCGGTCTGCGGTGTGGCGATCGGCGCCGCCCAGGCGGGGCTTCGCCCGATCGTCGAGATCATGTTCATCGACTTCATCACGCTTGCCCTCGACCAGCTCGTAAACCAGGCGGCCAAGGCCCACTTCATGTCCGGCGGGCAGCTTCGGGTGCCGTTGGTGCTGCGCACCCAGGGCGGCTCCGGGTCTCGCGCGGGGGCTCAGCACTCCCAGAGCCTGGAGGCGTGGCTGACGCACGTGCCCGGGCTGAAGGTGGTGATGCCCTCCGGCGCGGCCGACGCAGCCGGCCTTCTGGCCAGCGCGATCGCGGACCCCAACCCGGTCGTGTTCATCGAGTCAAAGGCGCTGTACTTCCGCCGCGAGCCGGTGGACGAGGAGCCGGAGCCCGTGCCGCTCGGGCGAGCCCGAATCCTGCGGCCGGGCCGTGACGTGACGATCGTCGCGCTCTCTCGGATGGTCGTGGAGGCGCTCGAGGCGGCGACGCTGCTGGCGGCCGACGGGATCGAGGCGGAGGTGATCGACCCCCGCACGCTCGTGCCGCTGGACCTCGACGCGATGGCCGCGTCGGTCAGACGCACCGGCCGCGCCGTCGTGGCGCACGAGGCGGTCGTGTGCGGCGGCTTTGGCTCAGAGCTCGCCGCACGGCTGCAGGAGGCCGCCTTCGATCATCTGGAGGCGCCGATCCAGCGGGTCGGCGCGCCGTTCATGCCGGTGCCGGCCGCCGCTGCGCTGGAGGACGCCCACCGGCCAGGCGCGGCCGAGATCCGCGAGGCCGCGCTGCGCGCGCTGCGGTGGGCGGACGTGGTCGAACCGGTGCCGGTCGGAGGACGGGCGTGATCGCGAGGCGTCGCGGCGTGAGCGCCGGGCGCGCTGAGCGGGGCGGCCGCGCGAGCGCCGGGTCGCGCGCGCTCGATGGCGCGGTGGCGGGCCGCCGGTCGCCGCTAGGCCCCGCGCTCGTCGGAGATCGTGATCAGCGACGCCCCCGGCAGCCGCGCGAGCGCCGCGCGCTGGCTGACGACGATCTCCAGGTTGCTCAGCGCCAGCCGCGCATGCTCGCGTGCGAGCGCCTCGGCGCGAGCGCCCTGCCGGCGCTCGATCGCCTCGACCAGCGCCACGTGGTGGCGGTGGGCGATCAGCAGGATCTCGCGCGCGGCCGGAAGCTCGGCCTCGGCCAGCACGAACGCGCTCGGAGCCGCGAACGGCAGCGACACGATCCCCTCCATCGCGCGCTCCAGCAGCGGGCTGCGCGCCATCTTCAGCAGCCGCGCATGGAAGCGCTCGTTGAGGCGCAGGTAGCGCTCGAACGACTCGTAGTCGGCGCGCGCCACCAGCTCGGCGGCGCTGTCGGCGATCGCCCGCAGCGCGTTGAGCTCCCGTGCCGGAGCGCCGCGCTCGGCCGCGAACCGCGCCGCCGTGCCCTCGAGCACGCCGCGCAGCTCGATCGCGTCGCGCACGTCGGCCTGGGTGAACTCGCGCACCACATAGCCGCCGCCGGGCAGCCCGCGCAGCAGCCCCTCGTGCTCGAGCTCGGCGAGCGCCTGGCGAAGCGGCGTGCGCGAGACGCCGATCCGCGCCACCAGCGGCAGCTCCGACATCCGCTCCCCCGGCGAGACCTCGCCGCTGAAGATCAGCTCGCGCAGTCGCAGCAGCGCCCGCGTGAGCTGTGTCTGGTGCGCCTCGTTGGCCATCCTCTCCGTCTCCTTGCGGCGCCCCTGCCCGCGCCCGGCGGCCGCGGACGGTGCGACGCCACGGGAGTCTATTGCTGTATGCAAGACCGGCGCAAGCAGACGCCGATCTCGGCCAAAACAGGTCTGAGCGCGCTGCGTTTGGGCTCAGTTAAGGCCCGGTTGCATACAGCAGGCCAAGCGATTACCATCCCAACCGCGATCCGCCGAGCAGCGGCGGGAACAGTCAGAGGAGGAGACATCACATGAGCTTGAGGTTCGGTCGCCCCGCGGCCCGGCGGCTCACAGCCGCATTCGCAGTGATGCTCGGCGCGCTGGCGCTGGCGGCGTGCGGAAGCAGCTCCAGCAGCAGCTCCAGCGCCTCGGCGTCGAGCAGCAGCTCCGCGGCGAGCAGCAGCACGAGCGCCGCCGCCAGCGCGTCCACGGGCACGTCCAGCTCCAGCGGGGCGGTGGACATCGCCTCCTGCGGTACCAAGCCGGGGGTCAAGGCGACCGGGACGCCGATCAACATCGGCACGATCGACACCCATCAGCCGGGCACGGACTTCACCGACGGCCCGAACATGATCAACGCGTACTTCACCTGCGTCAACGACAACGGCGGCATCGACGGGCACCCGCTGAAGCTGTTCGTGGAGCTCGACCAGACCCAGCCGGCGCAGATCGAGGCCGACGCGCACCAGCTGATCCAGACCGACCACGTGGTCGCGATCGACGGCGTGTTCGACCTGCTGGAGTGCACGCTCGATGCGGCCTACTGGAAGCAGCTTGGCATCTACGAGATGGACGCCGGGATCGCGCCCGAGTGCTGGGCCGGCCCCAACAGCGCCGCGGTGAACATGGGCCCGCGCTACAGCTCCGACGGCGCCGTGCAGTACGCGATCGACGTCGTGCACGCCTCCAAGGTCGTGTTCGTGCAGTCAAACGTGCCGGGCACCGGCTACATCGCCGCCGGCCCCGCGGCGATCGCGGCCGCCACGCACACGCCGATCACCGAGCTGACGGCAAACGTGCCGATCTCGGACGCCAACTCGCTGGCGATCAAGCTCGTCGACGACGCGGGCCCCAACGGCGCGGTGGTGCTGAACTTCACCCCGCCCGAGGCGCTTGTGATCCTGCAGGCGGCCCAGAAGCTGGGGCTCGAGGACCGCGTCAAGTCGTGGGGCTGCTCGACCCCGTGCGACACGGACTTCCTCGCCAAGGCGCTGGGGCCCAAGTGGAACCACAAGCTGTTCGTCAACGCCGAGCTGACCAACCCCGACGACCACAACGGACCGGACATGCAGCTCTACAAGGCGATTCTCGCCAAGTACGGGCAGAGCGTCGCGGGCGGCGTCGGCTCGTTCAGCGAGATGGGGTTCGTGCTTGCCAAGTTCCTGGTCAAGGCGCTTGAGACGATCCACGGCCCCTACACGCTGCGCAGCGTCAACAACGCGATCGTCAACATCAGCAACTACAAGACCGACCTGCTCTGCTCACCGTGGACTTACGGCCATCTGCCGCTGCACATCCCCAACAACGTGGACTACACGGTCACGCCGGACAATGGCAAGATGATCACCGTGCAGGGCTGCACGCCGATCTCCTCGGCCGATCCGCAGATCGCGGAGTACCGCAAGGTCGCCGAGGCGGCCGGGATCAACCCGGGCGGGTGATCGCCGGCGGTCGCATCGACGGCACTCTGATCAGGCGATGAGCATGACGATCATCCCCGCGTTCCTGGGACTGCCAAGCTGGCAGGACCTGCAGTCGTTCATCCCCGCTGGGGTGGAGTTCGGTGGGGTGTACGCGCTGTCGGGCGTGGGGATGGTCGTCCTGTACCGGGCGACCGGCGTGCTGAACCTCGCCTTCGGAGCGGTCGGGGCGCTCGGCGCGCTGATCGCCTGGTCGCTGATCAACCACAGCCACACGAGCTTCTGGCTGGCGGCGCTGGTGTGCATCCTGGTCGGCGGCCTGCTGACGCTCGCCTACGGGATGGTGTTCGGGCGCGCGCTCGCCGGCCGCGATCCGCTCGTGAAGGCCGCCGCGACGCTGGGCCTGACGCTGATCCTGCTGGGCGCGATGGACCTGCTTTGGCCCTCGAGCGGCGGTCAGGCCCGGTCGATCACGTTCCCGACCGACAACTCGAGCTTTCAGATCGGACAGATCCAGGTCACCTACACCAACGTGATCGGGATCGGGATCGGGATCGGGATCACGCTCGCCACGGCCGCCTTCCTGCGCTTCACCAAGCTGGGCACGACGATGCGCGCGCTGGCCAACGATCGCGAGATCACGGCCACGCTCGGGGTGCCCGTGGCGCGCGTGGAGGCGGCCGCGTGGTTTGGCTGCGGCGTGCTGTCTGGCGTCGCGGGGCTGCTGCTCGCAGATCTGGACCAGCTTGACGCGAGCACGCTCACCTTCCTGGTGATCTCCTCGCTGGCGCCCGCGCTGATCGCGCGGCTGCGCTCGATCCCGGTGACGTTCGTCGCCGCGATCGTCGTCGGCGTGGTGCACGCGATCCTGGAGGCGAGCGCGACGCTCACCAACTACGCCGACATGACCCCGTTCGTGCTGGCGGCGATCGCGCTTCTGGTGCTCAACCGCCGGCGCGTGATCGCCGTCGGGAGGGTCGGGATCTGATGCCCGCGCCGGGGCGCGCAGGCGATCCGATCGCCGCCCCGTGGCGCGGAGGGGGCCGGCAGGCCGCGGAGGACGGCTGATGGCCACCAGGGACCTCGAGGCGCCGCCGCCGGTCGCAGGCGTCGGCCGCCCCCCGACATCGATCCTCGCCAGGGCGCGCGACCCGCAGCAGCTCGTGCGCGCCGGGATCGTGGTGGCGCTGCTGCTGTTCGTGCTCCTGGCGCTGCCATCGATCCTCAGCACCTACTACGTCGACGCGCTCACGCAGGCGTCGATCTACTCGGTCGTGTGCCTGGGCCTGGCGGTCCTGGTAGGACGCGTCGGCATGGTCTCGCTGGGGCAGGGCGCCGTGGTTGCGATGGGAGCCTGGGTGGCCGCCAGGCTGCTGTTTGCGACCTCGATGCCGTTCGAGCTCGTGCTGCTGATCACCGGTTTGATCACGATGGTCCTGGGCACGATGGTCGGGCTTCCCGCGCTGCGCATGAGCGGCCTTTACCTGGCGCTCATCACGCTGATGCTGGCGGGCGCGATCACCGTCGTGCTGGCCTCGATCAACTTCCCCAACGGCGGCGGCGGGTTCACCGGCTACAACGGCGGGCTGCTGCACATACCGCCGATCCGCCGGCCCGGGATCGCCCGCAGCGACGCCGACTTCTTCCGCTACTGCGTGCTGGCGACGATCGTGATGTTCCTGCTTGTGATCGCGCACCTGCGCACCCGCCCCGGGCGCGCGTGGGCGGCGATCCGCCAGAGCGAGTCGGCCGCACTGGCGGGCGGGATCAACACCACCCTCTACAAGCTGTGGGCGTTCGCGCTCGCCTCGTTTGTGACCGGCGTCGCCGGCGGCCTGGTCGCCGGCTCGGACCGCTTCCTCAACACGCTCACGTTCTCGACCCAGGACTCGATCGTGCTGCTGGCGGTGGTGCTGATGGGCGGCGCCTACAACATCTGGGGGGCGGTGATCGCAGGCCTGCTGTACAAGCTGCTGCCGGAGCTGCTCAACAACATCGGCGTGTCAAGCGACTGGCTGACGATCCTGTTCGGGATCGGCGTGCTGCAGGTGCTGACGACCGCGCCCGCCGGGCTGGTGGACCAGTTCCCCAAGGACGTCGCCCGGCTGGCGCGCCTGATTGCGGGGCTTGCGCGCCGCTCTCGGCAGCCGGAGGGCGGGGCGTGAGGGCGCCTGTGCGCAGGCGCCGCCACAGCGCCCTGCGCCCGGCGTGTTGGGAAGGAGGCGTTCGATGATCGAGGTGCGCGACCTCACGGTCCGCTTCGGCGGCGTCACCCCCCTGGACGGCATGACCGTCACCTTCGACAAGGGCACCTGCGGGCTGATCGGTCCCAACGGCGCGGGCAAGACGACCTTCTTCAACGTGCTCAGCGGCTTCGTCAAGCCGGCCGCCGGGACCGTCACCGCGTTCGGTGAGGACCTGCTGCGCATGGCGCACTACCGGCGCGCCCGGTGGGGGTTGCGCCGCACCTTCCAGACCGAGCAGGCGATCGAGGAGCTGTCGGTGTTCGACAACGTGGCGATGATCCACGAGCACTCGCGGCTGAGCGGCTCCACGCGGCGCGCGGACGTCCTGGAGGCGATCGCGTTCGTGGGGCTCGAGGCCGACCCCTACGCCCGCGTGGGCACGCTGGCGGCCGGCGAGCGGCGGCTGGTGGAGATAGCCCGGGCGGTGGTCGGCAGGCCTCGCCTGGTGCTGCTCGACGAGCCGGCGGCGGGGCTGCCGGACGAGGAGACCGCGCACATCGGGGACGTGATCCGCCGAATCCCGGAGCGAACCGGCGCGATGACGATCCTCGTCGACCACGACATGAGCCTCGTGTCCGGGTGCTGTGAGGACACCGCGGTGCTGGACTTCGGCCGGCTGATCGCCGCCGGGCCGACGGCCGACGTCCTGCGCGACGAGCAGGTCGTTCGCGCCTACCTGGGAACGGAGCTGGCCGCATGAGCGACCGCAGGGGATCGGCTGGATGAGCGAGACGGCGTCTGCCACCGGGGGCGCCGCCGGGACCGCGACGGCGGCCGCCGCCGGCCTGCGGCTGGCCGGGGTGACGGTGGCGCGCGGCGGGCGCACGGTCGTGCGCGGCGTCTCGCTGGAGGTCCCGCCCGGGGAGATCACGGTGCTGCTCGGTCCCAACGGCGCCGGCAAGTCGAGCCTGGTGCTGGCGATGGGCGGCGTGCTGCGCCCCCAGTCGGGCTCGATCCTGCTGGACGGAACCGAGCTCTCGGGCCGGCGGCCCGAGCGGATCCGCAGGGCCGGGCTTGCGATCGTTCCCGAGGGCAGGCGGCTGCTGGGCGAGCTGACCGTCAGCGACAACCTGCTGGTGGCGACCTACACGCTGCCCGACGATGAGGCTCGCGCGGGCCGCGAGCGCGCGCTGGAGATGTTCCCGGAGCTGCGAAAGCGCCTGGACAACCCGGCGCGCGCGCTCTCCGGCGGCGAGCAGCAGATGGTCGTGCTCGCCCAGGCGCTGGTCTCCAAGCCGCGCTATGTGGTCATCGACGAGCTGTCGCTGGGTCTTGCGCCGGTGGTCGTGCAGCGGCTGATCCCCACCATCCACCAGGTCGCCGAGGCGGGGATCGGCGTGCTGTTGATCGAGCAGTTCGCCACCGTCGCCCTGGCGATGGCCAGAGGCGCCTACGTGATGGAGGGCGGGCGCATCCAGTACGCCGGAACCGCGCAGGAGCTGCGCGACAACCCGGAGCTTCTGCACTCCGCCTACCTGCTGCGCGGCCGCACAGGACCAGACGACGCCGGCGACGGCGCGCCCGACGCCGGATGACGGCCGCCCCCGCGCCCAGCGGCCGGCGGGACCGCCCGCCGTTCCGCGCCGACCACGTCGGCAGCCTGCTGCGGCCACCGCGGCTGCTGCGCGCCCGCGCGGACGCCGCCGCGGGCGCGATCACGCCCGCGGCGCTGCGCGAGATCGAGGACGAGGAGATCCTGGCGGCGGTCGCGATGCAGCGGGAGGTGGGGCTTGAGTCGGCGACCGACGGCGAGCTGCGCCGCGGCTCCTGGCACATGGACTTCATCTGCCAGCTCGGCGGCGTGCAGCAGGCCGAGGGCGAGATGCGCGTCAGCTTCCGCAACGCCGACGGCACGGTCGACTTCAGGCCCGCGGCGATCGCGATCAACGAGCGCATCACGCTGCCGCGCACGATCTTCGCCGAGGACTTCGCGTTCCTGGCGCGGGCCGTCGATCCGGCGATCACGCCGAAGCTGACGATCCCGTCGCCCAACATGGTCCACTACCGCGGCGGGCGAGCCGCGCTGAGCCCCGCCGTCTACCCGGACATCGACGCCTTCTGGGAGGACCTGGCCGCGGCCTACCGCCGCCAGGTGGCCGGCCTGGCAGAGCTGGGGTGCCGCTACCTGCAGCTGGACGACACGAGCCTCGCCTACCTGAACGACCCAAGCCACCGGGAGGCGCTGGCCCGCCGTGGCGACGACGCCACGCGCCTGCTTGACACCTACGTGGAGAACATCAACCGGGCGCTCGCCGGCCGTCCGCCGCAGATGGCGGTCACGGTCCACATGTGCCGCGGGAACTTCCGCTCCTCCTGGGTGGCGGAGGGCGGCTACGACTACGTCGCCGAGCGTCTGTTCACGAGCCTGGACGTCGACGGGTTCTTCCTGGAGTTCGACGACGAGCGCTCGGGCGGCTTTGAGCCGCTGCGGTTCGTACCGCCGGGCAGGCTCGTGGTGCTCGGCCTGGTGACCACCAAGCGCGGCGAGCTCGAGCGCCGCGACGAGCTTCTGGCGCGCATCGAGCAGGCCGCCAGGGTGCTGGACATCTCGCAGCTGTGCCTGTCGCCCCAGTGCGGGTTTGCCTCGACGGTGGAGGGCAACGAGCTGACCGCCGACCAGCAGCGCGCCAAGCTGGCGCTGGTCGTGCAGACCGCCGCCGAGGTGTGGGGATGACGCGGGCCGGTGGGCGCCGGGCGGTGGCTCGATGAGGGCGGCCGTGACCGACCGCGTCGGCTCGATGGCCGTCGTGGACAGGCCGGAGCCGGGGCCGCCCGAGCGCGGAATCGCGCTCGTGCGCCCGGAGGCGGTCGGGATCTGCGGCTCTGACTACAGCTTCTTCTCCGGGCATATGACCGAGGCGGCCGGCGGCTCGCAGTTTCCCCGGGTGCAGGGCCACGAGATCGGCGGGCGCGTGGTGGCGGTGGGGCCCGGCGTCAGACCCGAGCTCTCGGCCGGGCAGCGGGTGGCGATCATGCCGCTGCGAGCCTGCGGGCGGTGCTATCCGTGCGGCGTCGGGCGCCCGGCGGCCTGCGAGCAGTTCCAGCTGCTGGGCATCCACCTGGACGGAGGGCTGCAGGAGCTCCTGGCCGTCCCCCAGGACCAGGTGCATCCGATCGACGTGCAGGACCCGGCGCTGGCGGCGCTGGCCGAGCCGATGTCGGTCGCCGTGCGCGCCCTGCGCCGCGGCCGCCTGGCCGCCGGCGAGCGCCTGCTCGTGCTCGGCGCCGGCCCGATCGGACAGTGCCTGGCGATCGCCGCGCGCGCGCTGGGCGCCGAGGTGATGGTCGCCGACCCGGTCGCAGAGCGCGCCGCGCTGGCGGCCCAGCTCGGCTCCGAGACGGTCGTCTGGACGGGAGCAGACGACACCGTGGCGGCCGCGCGCCGCTGGGCCGGGACGGCCGGGCCCCCGATCGCGATCGACGCCACCGGCGCGCCGGCCGCCGTGCGGGCCGCGGTGGAGGCGGTCTGCTCCGCCGGGCGGGTGGTGCAGGTGGGCATGTCGCCGGCCGAGGTGGCGATCCGGATCGGCAGCCTGACCGAGAAGGAGCTGGACCTGCTGGGATCAAGCTGCATGGACGCCCAGGACTTCGCCCGCGCCGTCGAGCTCGTGGAGCGCAGCGCGCCGGCGCTCGCGCGGCTTGTCAGCCACGAGTTCGAGCTCGAGCGGGCCCCGGAGGCGATCCGCTTTGCGATCAAGAACCCGACCAGCGTGATGAAGGTGGTGATCCGCGGTGGCTGAGCGCTTCGACTACGTGATCGTCGGCGCCGGCTCGGCCGGCTGCGTGCTGGCCGCGCGCCTGAGCGAGGATCCGGACGTCAGCGTGGCGCTGCTGGAGGCAGGCGGCGCCGACACAGCGCCGGAGATCCGGATCCCGGCGATATTCCCGATCATGTTCAAGACCGAGCTGGACTGGGACCTGCTCGGCGAGCCCGAGCCCGGGATGGACGGCCGCCGGCTCTACCTTCCCCGGGGGCGGATGCTCGGCGGCTGCAGCTCGATCAACGCGATGATCTACGTGCGCGGCAACCGCCTGGACTTCGACGGCTGGGCAGCCGCCGGCTGCCACGGCTGGGGCTACGAGGACGTGCTGCCCTACTTCAAGCGCTCCGAGGACAACGAGCGCGGAGAGGACGCCTTCCACGGCGTCGGCGGGCCTCTCAGCGTCTGCGACAGCCGCTCGATGCACCCGCTCGTGGACGCGATGATCGAGGCCGGGCGCCAGGCCGGCCACGAGCTCAACCCGGACTTCAACGGGGCGCGCCAGGAGGGCGTGGGGCGCTTCCAGCTCACCCAGCGCGACGGTAGGCGCTGGAGCTGCGCCGACGCGTTCCTGCACCCCGCCCGGGACCGGGCCAACCTCCACGTGATCACGCACGCGCACGCGCTGCGCCTGACCTTCGACGGCCGCCGCGCCACCGGCGTCGAGTACCTGCGCCTCGACGAGCAGCTGCACGTCCGCGCGCAGCGCGAGGTGATCGTCTGCGCGGGCGCCTACCACTCCCCGCAGCTTCTGATGCTGTCCGGGATCGGTCCCGAGGATCAGCTCGCGCCGATGGGCATCGAGGTGCGCGAGGCGCTGCCGGTGGGCGAGAACCTGCAGGACCACTGCATGGTCAACCTCTGCTACACGACCGACGGCCCGTCGCTGTTTGACGCCGCCTCGCCGGAGAACTTCGCGCTGCTTGAGCAGGGGCGCGGCCCGCTGACCTCCAACATCCCCGAGGGCGCCGGGTTCTTCCGCGCGCGCCGCGGCGTTCCGGCGCCCGACATCGAGTTCCACTTCGCGCCGGGGATGCTCTACGACCAGGGGCTGACCGCTCCGGAGGCGCCCGGCTACGCCTACGGGCCGGTGGTGATCAAGCCCACCAGCCGCGGCCGCGTGATGCTGCGCTCGCCGATGCCGCTCGCCAAGCCCCGCGTGGTGTGCAACTTCCTGACCACCGAGGAGGACCGCGAGAGCATGCTGGAGGGGATGCGGATCGCGCTCGAGCTGACGCGCCAGCCGGCGCTGCGCGAGGTCGAGCGGGCGCCCTTCCGCGTCCCGTCATCGGACTCCGATGCCGAGCTGATGGCGTTCGCGCGGCGCGAGGGGATGACGGTCTTTCACCCGGCGTGCACATGCGCGATGGGCGCGGTTGTCGACCCGCAGCTGCGCGTGCTGGGGTTCGACGCACTGCGCGTGGCGGACGCGTCGGTGATGCCTGACATCACCAGGGCCAACACCAACGCGGCGACGATCATGATCGCCGAGAAGGCGGCCGACCTGATTCGCGCGGCGCACTGACCGAGATGCGGCCGCGCACGGTCACAAGGCGATCGGAGAAGGAGCGCAGGTGAGTGGGCGACCCGGGGGCGTGCGTGGGCGGGCGCGACCCGGGGGCGTGCGTGAAGCGAGCAGCCCGGGAGCAGGCGTGAGGCAAGCGAGGGAGGAAACGCATGCAGGTTCTCAAGGCCGATGACGCACGCGCCGTGGCGGCGGTGTGCGAGGCGCTGGTGCCGGGCTGCGCCCGCGTGGGCGCAGAGGTCTACGTCGATGCGCTGATGGCACGGATGTCCGAAGAGGACCGCGACCGGGCGCTGCGCGCTTTCCGCTCGCTGGCGGAGGTGCTCGGCGACGGCGAGGCGGCGCTGCGCGAGCGGCAGCTGACCCCCGAGCTGGCGCTGGCCAGGGCGCTGGCCTGCGAGGCGTTCTACTCGGACTTCGTTGCGCCCGGCGCCCCCGGACCCGGCGCCTGGAGCGAGATCGGCTTCGCTCCGCCCGCCGCGGCGCGACTGGCCAAGGACTGGTCGTATCTGGGGATCCGGGCATGAGCGGCGAGCGCTTCCAGGCGGTGGTGGTCGGCACCGGCGCCGGCGGCGGGCTGATCGCGGGCGAGCTGGCCGACGCCGGCGTCAGCGTGCTGGCGCTGGAGTCCGGGCCCCACCGGACCGCAGCGGACTTCATGCGCTGGGAGGCTCACGCCAACCATGACATCTGGTTTGCGCCCGCGTTCGCCGAGCCGGCCAGCCCGGAGCTTGCGCCGCTGGCCATGTTCCGCGGCCACTGCGTCGGCGGCACGACCACGATCAACACCAAGGTCGCGCTGCGGCCGACCGACCAGGACTACGCCAAGTGGCACGCCGCCGGCGGGCTGCTGGGCCGAGGTGGCGGTCCGTTCGGCGCCGCCGACCTGGACGAGCACTTCCAACGGGTCGAGCGCCGGCTGGGGGTGCGCGAGCGCCGCGACTGGCAGCGCTGCGTGCAGACCGTGGTCCCGGGCTTTCGCGCTCTGGGCGCCGAGCTTGAGCCGGTGACGGCGTACACCGACCCGAGCTGCATGCGCTGCGGCGCCTGCCTGCAGGGCTGCCCCACCAACGCCGGCAAGAGCACGATGAACGTGTTCATCCATCCCCCCTTGGCGCGTGGCCAGCTGAAGCTGCGCGCCGAATGCCACGTCACGCGCGTGCTGATCGAGGAGCGGGCCGGCGGCCTGCAGGCGGTCGGCGTGCGCTACAGGACCCCCGACGGCTCCGAGCACGACGTCGCCGCCGACGTCGTGGTGGTGGCCGCGGGGGCGCTCGCGACCCCCCAGCTGCTTTTGCGCTCCGGGCTGCGCGAGGCGGCGGGCGACTCGCCCAGCTCGACCCTGATCGGCCGCCACCTGGGTTTTCACCCGGCGAGGCTGGTGGAGGGCCGCTTCGACGAGATCCAGGATGCGCACATGGTCTACCCGATCTCCGCGCACTGCATGCGCCACCAGCGAGACGAGGACGGCGGCTTCGTGGTCGAGGCCGCCACGATCCAGGACCCGATCGGATTCGCAACCGCCCTGTGCGACGAGGACGGGGTGCCGCTGTGGGGTGCCCGGCTCTCCGAGGCCGTGCGCGACTACCGTCACTACACCGGGCTTCTGACGATGGTCTCCGACGAGAACAACGGCGTGGCCTGGATCGACGAGCACGGACGCGACCGCTACTCGTATGAGTTCAACGAGGTCGAGCGCCGGCGGCTCGACGATTCGCTGCGCTTCGCACGCGAGGTGCTGCTCGCCTCGGGCGCGAGGGACGTGTACCACACCGGGGTGCTGTCCACGCACATCCAGGGCGGCTGCCGGATGGGATCGGACCCGCTGCGGTCCGTGGTCGACGCCAACGCCGAGAGCCACGACGTGCGACGGCTGTTCGTCGGCGACGGGTCCGTTGTGCCCGCCACCCTGTCGGTCAACCCGTCGCTCACGATCATGGCGCTGGCGAGCCGGCTGGCCGCGTACCTGGCCGGCGGAGAGCACGGCTACTTCCAGCCGCCGGCCGCCCAGAGCCACCGGCACTAGCGCCATCGGGGCGCGAGCCGCTATGGACGGGGCGCGAGCGTCCAGGCGACCATAAGCGCCGCCACGCCCGCGGCCGCGATCACGAGCGCCATCGCGAGCGCATCGCGGCCGCCGCCGATCCCCACCAGCGGCGCCACCAGCGCGCCTGCGCCGAACTGCCCGACGCCCAGCAGCGCCGAGGCGGCGCCCAGCGCGTCCCGGCGAGCCGCCATCGCCGCGGCGGTCCCGTTGGGCAGCACCAGGCCGCAGGAGCCCGCAAGCAAAAAGAAGCACGCCTCCAGCGGCGCCAGCCCGGCGTGCAGCAGCGTGACGACCAGCACCCCCAGCGCGGCGAGGGCAACCGCGGGCACGCAGCGGTGCACCATCGCCACCGGGCCCCTGGCCGCGGCCAGGCGGCCGCCGAGCAGCGAGGCGGCGATCAACGCCGCCGCGTTGGTCGCAAACAGGTAGCTGAACAGCTGCGGCGTGGCCCCGAACACGTCCTGGACGACAAACGACGAACCCGAGATGTAACCGAACATCGCCGCGAACGACAGCGAGAACGCGGCCGCGTAGGGCCAGAAGCGCCGGTCGGCGATCAGCTGGGCGAACGTGGCCGTGACCGCCTGAAGGCCGCCGCCGCGCCGGCGCGCGCTGGGCAGGGTCTCTGGAAGCAGGGCCGCGGTGACAGCCGCGAGCGGGACCGAGATCGCGGCCAGCGCGCCGAACACGCCCCGCCAGGCGACCAGGCGCAGCAGCTGGGCGCCCACAAGCGGCGCGCACACCGGCACAAGCCCGGTGACGCCGGCCAGCAATGCGAACAAGCGCGCCGCCGCCGGGCCGCCGGTCAGGTCGCGCACGATCGCGCGCGCGATCACGATCCCGGCGCCCCCGGCCAAGCCCTGCATCAGCCGGCAGAGGATCAGCGCCCAGATCGATGGCGCCAGCGCGCACGCGGCCGACGCGGCCCCGTAGCACGCGACGCCCGCCAGCAGTGGCCGTCGCCGCCCGCGCGCGTCGCTCAACGGCCCGGCAAGCAGCTGCCCGGCGCCCAGTCCCGCCATGCACGCGGTGACGGTCAGCTGCACCGCCGGCGCGCTCGCGTGCAGATCGCGCGCGAGCCCCGGGAGCGCCGGCAGGTAGCTGTCCAGTGACAGTGGCCCGAACGCCGATAGCGCCCCCAGGAGAGCGATCTGCGCCCGCGTGGGTCCGCCGGGGTCGGCCGGGGCGCGCATCGCCGGGACGCCGCGGACGGCCGCTAGGGCTCCAGCTGTCGCGCGCACGCGGCGCTCAGGCGAGCTCGACCTCGACCACCAGCGGCGTGCGCCGGTCGGCGAGCTCCGGCAGGACCTCGTCGAACGTTCGCACGAGCTGCGCGTGCGTCTTTACCTCCACCGCGGGGCAGCCCAGGCAGCGCGCGATCCCGGCGATGTCGATCGAGCCGAACGCGGGCCAGGCGGGCGGCGCTCCGGCGGCCTGGGCGAGCTGGTCCATCACCGCATAGCGCCCGTTCGCCATCACCACCAGCAGCACTCCGACCTCGTAGTGCGCCGCGCTCCACAGCGCCTGGATCGCGTACATCGACGAGCCGTCGCCGACGATGCCGATCACGGGCCGCCGCGGGTCGGCCATCCGCAACCCGATCGAGCCGGCGACGCCGAAGCCGAGCCCGCCGTTGGCGCACGCCACGAAGCCTCCCGGCGAGACGATCGGCACGCGCCGGTAAAGCTCGGGCTGGCTGGAGGGCGTCTCCTCGACCAGCACCGCGTCGCGTGGCATGCGCGCCGCCAGCTCGGCGAGCACGTGGGCGGGGGTGAGCGGCTCGCCCGCGCCGGGCGGTCGCGGGGGCTCGGGCCTGCGCAGCGCCGGGCGCGCGCCGCGCTCGCGCTGGGCGAGCTGGGCGGCGAGGGCGGCGCACGCCTGCCCGACCGGCCCCACGACCGCCAGAGCGCACGGGCTGCGGTGCGCCTCACCGGGATCGTCGGTGATCACGGCCACCCGCGTGCCGTCGGCGACCATCGGGCCCGGATCGTCGTACAGGTACAGCCTGAAGGCGCCGGTGCCGACAGCCAGCACGAGGTCGTGCTCGGCCAGCGTCTGGCGCATCAGCGACCGCCGCCAGGGCAGATGACCGGCAAACAGCGGGTGGTCCTGCGGAAAGCCGGCGGCGCACGCGAACGACTCCTGCCAGACCGGGCTCTGAATCCTCTCGGCCAGGGCGACCAGCGGCTCCCAGCAGCGGCGGCCGGTGCCGCGTCCGACGACGATCGCGGGCGAGTCGGACAGGCGGACCATCTCGGCCAGATCGTCCAGCGCGTCGGGATCGACCGCGGCGGCCCGCACGGTGCGCTCGGGCGCCCCGGCGGCGTGCTCGTCGGCGGGCTCATCCCAGTCGCCCATCGGCGCGACCACCAGGGCGGGGCCCCGGTGGGCGTCGGCCTCGTGGTAGGCGCGCGCGATCGCGCCCGGCAGATCCTGCGCGCGCGCCGGCACGCTTGACCAGACCGGGTAGTCACCCGCCAGGCGCTCGAGCGCGCGGCCGCTGAGAAACGGCTCGAACGCGAGCTGGCGCCGATCCTGCTGGCCGACAAGGACCACCAGGGGGGCGCGCAGGTCGCGCGCGTTGGCGATCGCGTTGATCGCGTTGCCCAGTCCGGGCGCCGTGTGCAGGTTGACGAGCGCGGGCTCGTCGCGCGCGATCGCCCAGCCGGTCGCGATCCCCACCACCGAGCCCTCGTGCAGCGCCAGCACGAAGCGGATGTCCTCAGGCAGCCCCCTCAAAAACGGGATCTCGGTGGACCCCGGGTTGCCGAAGATCGTCGTCATCCCCAGCCGCCGCAGCACCTCGAACACGGCGTCGCGGACGCTGGGGCGACCGGACTCGGTCTCCCTGCGCTGCTCGCCTGCGTCCACGGCTGTCTGCGCTCGGATCATCTGGCTGGCTCGCGGCGCCTACCCGGCGGCGAACGCTATCACGTACGCTTTGAGAACATTCGGTCACATTGCGTACGCGGGCGCCGTGGCCCGCGACGACGACGAGGAGAGCGTCGTGTCTGAGAGTGCGATACGGGCGGCCGGCGAGGCGGCCGCCGCAACCGACCCGGCCGACCTGGGCGTGCTCGAGGCGGCGGCGCTGCTGCGGAGCCGGGCCCTGTCCAGCGTGGAGCTGACCGAGGCGTGCCTGCGCAGGATCAGGCAGCGCAACGGCGGCGAGCCATCGTTCGAGGGCTCGCCCACGGCGATCAACGCGTGGAGTCGCGTGTACCCGGAGCTCGCGCGCTCGGCGGCGCGGCGCGCCGATGAGCGCCTCGCGCGCGAGCGCGAGCGCGCGCCCCTGCTGTGCGGCATCCCGATCGGCCTCAAGGACCTTTACGCGATCGCCGGGCTGCCGCTGACGGCGTCAAGCCGCGTGCTGGAGGGCAACGTGGCCGCCAGCGACGCGGCCGTGTGGGCGCGCCTTCAGGCCCAGGGGATGGTCGCCCTGGGCCACACCCACACCCACGAGTTCGCGGCCGGAGGCACCACCGACCAGGTCGCAAACCCGTGGGATCCCGCCACGGTCGCCGGCGGATCGAGCGGCGGCTCGGCGGCGGCGCTGGCCGCCGCAATGGTGCCCGCGGCCCTCGGGTCCGACACGTGCGGGTCGCTGCGGATCCCTTCCGCCTGCTGCGGCACCAGCGCGATCAAGCCCACCCACGGGCTGCTGCCGCTCGACGGCATGATCCCCCTCGCCCCCACCCTGGACCACCCGGGCCCGATGGCCCGCTCGGTGGCCGACTGCGCGGCGCTGCTGTCCGGGATGCTCGACGGCCGGCCGCCCGCCTGCCCGATCGCCCCGCCGCCCGCGCCGGCCGGCGAGCTGCCGCTGGCGCCAGGACCGGGCCCGCACCCGCTGCGCGGGCTCACCGTGGCGCTCACCGACCGTCCGGCGCAGGCCGGGATGGCGCCGGAGGTCGAGGCTGCGCTCGCGCGCGCGCTCGAAGCATGCGAGCGCCTGGGGGCCCGCGTGCGGGAGCTCGCGGCGCCCGCGGCGATCGACTGGGACGACCTCACGACGATCCTGGCGACCGAGGCGTGGGCCCACCACCGGCGCTACGCCGACCGGGCCGACCGCTATCGGCCGGCGATCGCGGAGTTCGTGCAGGCCGCGAGCGCGTTCACGCAGGCGGCGCCCTACCTCGAGGCCCAGGGACGTCGCGCGCGGCTGGCCGGCGCGTGGGCGCGCTGGTTTGAGGAGCAGCACGTCGATCTGCTGCTGGAGCCGACGCTCGCGATCCTCCCCTACGAGCGCGGGCCCGGCTACGAGCGCGGGCACGCGGCCGGGGCCGGCGACCCGATGATCGCGCTGACGGCGATCTGGGATTTGACCGGGATGCCGGTGGTGGCGCTGCCGGTTACCCGCCGCGCCGGCGTGTCGCTGATCGCGCCCCCCGGCGCGGAGGCGCCGCTGATCGCCGCCGCCATCGGCCTGCAGGAGCACGCGCTGCCGGCGCCACGCTGGGCGCCTGCGGCGCAGGGGGCGCCCGCGAGCGCGGAGGCGCTGTGATGGCAAGCCATCATCTGACCGAGCGAGCGAGCCAGCCGGAGCGCTGGCGCCCTCAGGGCTCCGATATGGGCACCCGGCTGAGATCCTGGTCGCAGATCCTCGCCCAGACGCACCTATCGTTCGAGATCAGCGCCACGCCGCGCACCCCGGAGCCTTTCCAGGGCGCGGTCAGCCGGCGCTCCGTCGGGGACCTGATGCTGGTCGACTGCGCCTCATCGCCGTTTCTGGGCCGGCGCAGCGCGGCGACCATCGGCGAGCACCCGGAGGGCGGACCTGAGGACGTGCTCGGCTTCCAGTTCGTCCTGCGCGGCGTCGAGCTGGTGCGCGAGGGAAGCCGCGAGCTCGCCCTGCGCGCCGGCGACGTGGTGCTCTGGGACGGGCTTGAGCCGACCGAGATCGAGATCCGGGAGGCGTTCTGCAAGCGCACGCTGCTGTTCCCGCGCAGGCGCGTGCTCGCCGTCTGCCCCCGCCTGGGCGAGCGCGGGGCGATCCCGCCGCTGGCCGGCAGCCCGAGCGCGCGCCTGCTGGTGCGCTACATGCACGCGCTTGCGCAGGAGCTGCCCAGCATGGACGCCGCGGCGACCGTCGCGGCCGCCAACGCAGCGCTCGAGCTGCTGCGGGCCGCCGTGGAGCCGGCGCTGCCCAGCGACCGGGCCGCGACCCGGGCGGCGCTGCGGGCGGAGATCGGCCGTTACATACGCGGCCACCTGCGCGACCCCCGCCTGGGCCCGGCGTCGATTGCGAGCGCCTACGCGATCTCGGTCAGGACGCTTCACTCGCTGTTCGAGGACGCCGGCGTGTCGGTTTCGGGACTGGTGCGCGCCGAGCGCCTCGCGCGCTGCATGGAGGACCTCCGGCGTCCGGAGGGAGGCTCGGTCACCGACATCGCGTTCCGCTGGGGCTTCAGCGACGCGGCGCACTTCTCGCGTGTGTTCAAGCGCCACTTCGGCCTGACACCCAGCGAGGTGCGCCACGCCGCCATGCGCGGCGAGCACGTCGGCGCGCCGCAGCTCGCCCGTCCGCCCGTGCTCGCCGCGGCGGCGGGGCCGGCCACCGCGGCCGGCGGCCGGCGCTGAGCGGGCGCGGCGGCGCCGAGCGGGCGTGGCGGCGCCGCTGCCCTCCCGCTACCGTCATGAGCATGCGCCCGGGCCCCTACAACCGCCATCCGATCGGGCCCGGCCCGCTGATCGCGCTGGCGCTCCTGGTCGCGACGCTGTGGCTCGTGTTCCTGCTGGACGCGATCGGATACGCCTATGCGCGGATCGGGATCGGACGCGACGCGCTGCTCGGGCTGGTGGCGGCGTCCCTGGTCGGAGGGATGGTCAACATCCCGGTCGCGCGGCTGCGCGGCCGCGTGATCGTGCACGAGGGCGAGATCCGCGTGTTCGGGGTCCGCTACCGCGTCCCGGTGGTCGAGCGCAGCTCCGGCACGGTGCTGGCGGTCAACGTCGGCGGGGCCCTGATCCCGACGGGCGTCTCGCTGCTTTTGGCCGCGCGCGATCACCTGTGGGGCCCGGCGGCGATTGGGGTGGCGGCAGTGGCCGCGGTCTCCTTCACGCTGGCGCGGGCGGTCCCCGGCCTGGGGATCGCGATCCCGGGGCTGGTCCCGCCGGTCGTCGCCGCGCTGGCCGCGCTGCTGCTGGCCTCGCGCGCGCCGGCCGCGCTGGCCTACATCTCGGGCACGCTGGGCACGCTGATCGGCGCCGATCTGCTGCACCTGCCCAGGGTGCGCGACCTGGGGGCTTCGATGGTCTCGATCGGGGGCGCGGGCACGTTCGACGGGGTGTTCATGAGCGGCGTGCTGGCGGCGCTGCTCGTGATCTGAGCGCTCGTCCCCCGCAGGCGCGACGGCGGACGGACGCCCGGCCAAGCGCCCGCCCCCGCCTCCGAGGCTGCGGATCCTGGACTCGAACCAGGACTAACTGATCCAGAGTCAGCCGTGCTGCCAATTACACCAATCCGCAGAGGACCGTCCGCGTACGCATCGCCGCAGACGCGGGGAGCGCGCGCCGGAGAGCATAGCCCCTCACCGGCTCTGCGCGCGGCCTCAGAGCTCCTGCAGATCGGTTGAGAGGTCGCTCAGCTCGGAGGCCCGGCCGCCCAGCTCGCTGCCCTGCGCGATCCAGCGGCGGGCGTGCTGGAGGTCGTCGGAGCGGCCGACCGTCAGCGCGCCCCGCACCCGGCCCTCCTGCAGGTAGAAGACCGTGAAGCTCCCCTCGTCGAAGGAGCCGCGCACGATCTCGGTGTCCCAGCGCTCCGCGGGACCGACGTACTCCAGCGACGCCCAGTCCGACAGGTCCGAGAAGAAGTAGGGCACGACGTCGTAGTCGCCGCCACGACCGAGCATGTACTCGGCCGCCGCCTTGGCGTGGTTGAAGGCCACGTCCCAGTGCTCGACGCGGATCCGCCGTCCGCCGTGCACCACGCTCTCGTAGGCGGCCACGTCGCCGGCCGCCCAGACTCCTTCGGCCGAGGTCCGAAGCCGCCGGTCGACGCTGATCCCGCCGCCGTCGGCCAGCGCAAGCCCCGCGGCGCGCGCCAGCGTCACCTCCGGGGCCACGCCCGCGCCGATCACCACCGCGTCGGCCGGGATCCTGCGCCCGCTGGCGCAGACCACCTCGGTGACCTTCCCGTCGGCGCCCTCGAAGCGCTCCAGCTGCTCGCCGCCGTGCAGCGAGATCCCGTGCTCGGCCAGGCGATCGTGGAAGAAGCGCCCGGCGGCCTCGCCGAACGTGCGGCTGAGCGCGACGGGCTCGAGCATCACGATCGAGCACTGGCTGCCCAGCTCGGTCAGCGACGCGGCCACCTCCGTGCCGATGTAGGAGCCGCCAATCAGCACCACCCGCCGGCCGGCCGCGTCGGCGCGGATCGCGTCGCTGTTGGCGAACGTGCGCAGATAGTGGATCCCGTCAAGCTCGGCGCCTGGAACCTGCAGCCGGCGCACATTGGCCCCGGTGGCCAGCAGCAGGGCGCCGTAGCGCACCTCGGTGCCATCCGAGAGGGTCACGGTCCGCGCCCTGGGGTCGAGGCGCATCGCCGAGGTCCGGGTGAGCGCCTGCACGTCGTTGTCGGCATACCAGCTGTCGGCCTCCAGCAGGGCGTCGGCGCGCGACTCCGAGCCGCGCAGGTAGCCCTTGGACAGCGGCGGCCGCTCGTAGGGGAGATCCGGCTCGCGTCCGACGACCGTGATCGAGCCGTCCGCCCCCGCGCGCCGCAGCGCGCGTGCGCAGACGCCCGCCGCGAAGCCCCCCACCAGCAGGAAGTCCACATTGCGCTCGGCCATCGCCTCCGCCTCCTAGCGCCCAGCCGAGATCTCGGACCCCGACGGCGCGAACCTCGGCGTGATCGACGACTCAAGCCCCGGGTCCAGGATCATCAGCACCTGGTCCCCGGCTCTGATCACCGAGTCGGCGCGCGGCACGAAGCCGTGCCCCTCGCGCAGGATCGAGATGATCAGCGAACCCTCCGGGAGGATCACCTCGGACACGCGGCGATCGGCGACCTCGGAACCCTCCCCCACCTCGAGCTCGATGATCTCCAGGTGCTCCTCCTCCAGCGCCAGCAGCTGGATGAGCCCGTACTCGGGCACCTCGTGCTCGATGAGCCGCAGGATCAGGTCGGTGGCCGACACGGCCGGCTGCACCCCGAGGGTCTTGAAGTGCGCCAGGTTGCGGGGGTTGTTGACGCGCGCCACGATCCGTCCACAGCCGTACTTCTCCTTGGCGACCTGGCAGATCAGGATGTTGTCCTCGTCGTCGCCGGTCACGGCGATCACCAGGTCCGCACGCTGGATCCCGGCCCGCTCGAGCACCCACAGCTCGGTCGCGTCGCCGTACTGGACGCAGTGCTCGAGCTCCTCGGCCACCACCCGGAAGCGCCGGTGATCGGACTCGATCAACGTCACCTCACGATCCTTGGCGATCAGCTCCCGTGCGAGGTTCCAGCCCACCTTGCCGGCGCCGGCGATGATCACGTACATCTGATCGGCACTGCGCTCGGTCATCGCGCCAGCACCACCCGCTCGGCCTCGTCGATCGCATGCTGGGTCGGGCAGATCGTGTGCAGGCCCTGCTCGGCGTACCAGGCGGCGCGCGCCGGGTCGGCCACGCGCACCACCACTCTGGGGACCTTGAAGCGCCGCTGAGCGAGCTGGGCGATCACCAGGTTGGTGTTGTCGCCGCTGGTCGCGGCCAAGAACACGTCGGCGCGCTCGATGCCGGCCTCGATCAGGCCGTCGACCTCTAGCGCGGCCCCCACGGTGAAACGGCCGCCCGCGTCCTCCCAGCTGACCATCTGGTCCTTGTCGAGCCGTTCGTGCGACAGCGGGTCGGCGTCCAGGACCGACACCTCGTGGCCGGCATCGAGCGCCCGCTTGGCCACCGCCGACCCGACCCGGCCCGCACCGACGATCAGGATGAACATGCCCCGCACTGTAGGCGTTCCGGCGCGCGGATGCGGTCACATCCCTCATCGGGGTCCGGATCGTGCCGCGCGCGATCGCGGAGCCGGCCCGATGGCCAGCTCCGGCTTCAAGCGTCCCGGATAGTCGCGCGCCACCACCGCCGCCGGCGCGACCTTCCGCCGCCTGCTCCGCCGACCGCCGACCGAGACGATCACGAGCCGCACCCCGTCGGCGCTCTGCAGCTGTTGCTAGCCGCGCGCGCGGGCCCAGCGCGATGGGTATACCCGGGCGGCGCAACGCGACTCAGGTGATCAACGGGATGATCAGCAGCGCGACGATGTTGGCGACCTTGATCATCGGGTTGATCGCCGGCCCGGCGGTGTCCTTGTAGGGGTCCCCGACCGTGTCGCCGGTGACCGCCGCCGCGTGGGCCTCCGAGCCCTTGCCGCCGAAGGCGCCGTCCTCGATCAGCTTCTTGGCGTTGTCCCATGCGCCGCCGCCGGCGGTCATCGAGACCGCCATGAACAGGCCCACGACGATCACGCCGATCAACAGGCCGCCGAGCGCCTGCACGGAGATCACGCCGACGATCACCGTCACGACGATCGGGATCAGCGCGGGCAGGATCATCTCCCGCTGCGCGGCCCTGGTCACCAGGCCGACGGCGGTGCCGTACTCCGGCTGCTCGGTTCCCTCCATGATCCCCGGCTTCTCACGGAACTGCCGGCGAACCTCCTCCACGACCGAGCCGCCCGCGCGCCCCACCGCCTCCATCGACAGCGAGGCGAACAGGTAGACCATCAGCCCCCCGACCAGCAGCCCGATCAGCACCGGCGGGCTGCCCAGCGAGAAGGAGGCACTGCTGTAGCTGCGCGGCAGCTCCTGCTCGAAGGCGTCGAACAGCACCAGCGCCGCGAGCACGGCCGAGCCGATCGCGTAGCCCTTGGTGACGGCCTTGGTCGTGTTGCCGACGGCGTCCAGTGGATCGGTGACGTTGCGGACCTCCTCCGGCAGGTCGGCCATCTCCGCGATCCCGCCCGCGTTGTCGGTGACCGGCCCGAACGCGTCGAGCGCGACGATCAGGCCCATGAGCGACAGCTGCGCCATCACCGCCACCCCGATCCCGTAGATGCCATCGGCGCCGCCGCCGGCGAGCTTCCAGGAGCCGAGGATCCCGAGCGCGAGCACGATCGCCGGCAGCGCGGTCGCCTGCTGCCCAGAGGCCAGTCCCTGGATGATGTTGGTGGCGTGGCCGGTCTGGGACGCGCGCGCGGTGCGCTTGACCGGGGAGAACCGCGTCGAGGTGTAGTAGTCGGTGATCAAGAACAGCAGCCCGGTGACCGCCAGCCCGATCAGCGCGCACAGGTAGAAGTGCCACCACTTGGGCGCGCCGGCGCCGCTCTTGAACGCGATCCCGTGCATCAGCCAGTAGGTGGCCGGGATGAACACGAGCGCCGCGATGCCGCCCGACAGGATCAGGCCCTGGTAGAGCGCGCGCTCGACGTTGCCGGTGCGCGTCCTGACCGCGAACGTGCCGATGATCGAGGCGACGATCGAGATGGCGCCCAGCAGCAGCGGATAGATCGCCACCGCCGACTGCTGGCGGAACAGGATCACGCCCAGCAGCATCACCGCGACGGCGGTCACCGCGTAGGTCTCGAACAGGTCCGCGGCCATCCCGGCGCAGTCGCCGACGTTGTCGCCGACGTTGTCGGCGATCACCGCCGGGTTGCGCGGGTCATCCTCCGGGATGCCGGCCTCGATCTTGCCGACCAGGTCGGCGCCGACGTCCGCGGCCTTGGTGAAGATTCCGCCGCCCAGGCGCGCGAAGACCGATATCAGCGAGCCGCCGAAGCTCAGCCCCACCAGCGCGTCGACGGCGTGCGCCTGGCTCTCCCCCGCGATCCAAGTCAGCACGCCGTAGTAGGCGGACAGCCCCAGCAGCGCCAGGCCCACGACGAGCAGGCCCGTCACCGCGCCGCCGCGGAAGGCGACCGCGAGCGCCCGGGAGATCCCGCCCCTGGCCGCCTCGGCGACGCGGGCATTGGCGCGCACGGAGACGTTCATGCCGATGTAGCCGGCCGCCGCCGAAAGCAGTCCGCCGAGCGCAAAGCCGATCGCCACCCGGATGTTCTGGATCGGGATCAGGAGGATGAAGACGATCACGCCGACTCCGGCGATCGTCGTGTACTGGCGGTTCAGATAGGCGGACGCGCCCTCCTGCACTGCGGCGGAGATCGCGCGCATCCGCTCGTTGCCCGCCGACAGCGCAAGCAGGGCACGCGAGGTGGTCGCGCCGTATACCAGGGCGGCCGCCGCGCACACCAGCGCGACGATGACGCCGTGGTGCGTCAGGAAGCTGGACAAGAAGGTCCTCCGGAGAAGCTCTCAGTTTCAAGCGCGCCGGCGGCGCGCACACAAACCACAAAAAGGGGCCTCCCGCATCGCGTACGGAGACCCGGCATCAGCCGCGCGCGAGTCTACCGGTACGCGCCGGGGAATGTCGGGCACGTCGCGGCCAGCGGGCACGCCGCGGCCAGCGGGCCAGCGGGCACGCCGGGGCCAGCGAGCCCGCGCGGCCCAGCGGGCATCTGGCACGGGCCCGGCGCGCGAGACATCGGCGCGGGCCTGCGGCTACGGCCTCAGCGGCCCGGCACCCATAGCCGGCCGCTGCGCTCCGCCGGCCCGGGCTCGCCCGGCCTGATCCGCTCGCCGGCGGGCTGGGCGCCACCGGCGCCCGGCGCGGGGGCGCCCTGCGCGCCGCCTCCCTGCCCCGTCGCGCCCGTGCCCTGGCCGGCGGCGCCCGTCTGGCGCTGCGAGGTCGGCTGCGTCGCAGCTCCGGCCGCGCCGCCCAGGCGCACGAAGGCCAGCTGCAGCTGTGACAGGGCGTCGCGGATCGCGGGGGCATGGGCGCCGGCGACCTGCTCCACCAGCGGCATGAGCGCTCGCACCGCCTCGATCGCGACGCGGACCTGAGCGAGGTCCCGCTCGTCCTCGCTGCCGGGCGCAAGCCCGGTTCGCCGCATCCCCAGGTTCACCAGCGAGGCGACCTGCTCCAACAGGATGTCCTCGACGCGCAACCGCTTGAGCTCGGCCTCGTAGGCGGCCCGAAGCTGCTCGGCGGTCGGACCTTCGCCGCGCGCGCCGCCCTCTCTGATCCCTTCGCCCTGCGTCACCTTCAGCGACCGATCATAGAAGTCTCCGCGCCCGGCGGGCGGAGCGCTCCGCTTCGGCATGGCAGCGCGCCGCCTTCGCGGTACTCCGCGCCCGGCGGGCGAAAGCGCTCCGCTTGCGGCGCACTGGGTAACGCTGTCCCTCGCTCACCCGGCCGCCCCTGCACCGCTCACGGAGCCGGCGCCCGTGCCAGGCCCGCGTACGTCTGCCGCGTCTGCGCCTGCACGGCCGCGTAGACCTCGGCCAGCGTCATGCCCGATTCCAGCAGGTCACGCTGGCGCTGGGCGCCGTTGCGCGCGGGCAGTGAGACCTCGAGCGCAAGCTCGGAGCGGACCGGCGCCGTCCACTCGAGCAGGCGCTCGAGCGCCGCCGCCGCCGGATAGGCCTCGAGCCGCTCCAGGTCCAGCAGCTCGCCGTCGAGCCCGTAGCGAATCGCCCTCCACATGTTCTCCTCGATCAGCCGGTTGGGCGGGTCGGCGAACGGGACGCGCTCGTCCTCGTCGCGCGCCGCCTGCGCCACGCAGGCGACGATCAGCGACGCCAGCGCGTCAGACTCCGCGGCGGTGCACTGCGCGTCGCAGATGCGCACCTCGACCGTTCCGAACGACAGGTGCGGGCGCACCGACCACCACACCTGCGTGTACTCGACGATCGAGCGCGTGTCAAACAGGGTCGCGATGTAGTCGGCGAACTGCCGCCAGCCGCCGAAGGCGTCGGGCACGCCGCAGCGCGGGAAGCTCTTGGTGAAGATCTGCGTGCGCGCGCTGTGCAGGCCCGTGTCCGAGCCGTCCAAGAACGGGGAGTTGGCGGAGATCGCCAGCAGCACCGGCAGCACGGGGCGCAGGCGGTCGCAGACGCGGACCGCCCTGTCGGCGCCGCGCACCCCGACGTGGACGTGCAGGGCGAAGGTGTTGTTGCGCCAGGCCACGTACCTGAGGCCGTCCTCCACCCTGCGGTAATGGTCGGTCTGGATGATCCGCTGGCGCCGGTAGTCGGCCCACGGGTGGGTGCCGGTGGCGCCCAGCTCGACCCGGTGCGCGGCGGCCAGGGCGAACAGGTCGCGCCGGCGCTCGCGCTGCCGCGCCCGGGCGGCCGCCAGGTCCTCTCCGCGGCCGGAGCGGATCTCGATCTCGGAGGAGATGAGCTCGCCCGCGATCGACTCCGCGAGCGCGCCGTCGCGCCTAGCGGCCGCGTCGCGCAGCTGCTCGAAGCGCCCGATCAGATCGAGCCCGTCCGGGTCAAGCAGCGCGAACTCCTCCTCCAGCCCGACCGTGAAGTCCCGGGAGGCCTCGAACGCGCCGCGCGCGGTGTCGGGATCGAACGCCACGACCGTGCAGCCAGTCAACCCGTGGTGGCCGGTTTCAGGTGAGGTAGAAGTAGAGCGCGTAGAGCAGATCGACCGCGGGGCTTGAGGTGTGCACCGTGACGTCGGGCGGCACCGTGAGCAGCGCGTCCGAGTAGTTGAAGATGATCCTCACGCCGGCTTCGACGAGCGCATCGGCGATCCCCTGAGCGGCGGACGCGGGGACCGCCAGCACCGCAACCACGATGTCCTGCTCCTCGACCACCTCGCGCAGCTGCGAGTTGTGGCGGACCGTCAGCCCGCCGATCTGCGACCCGACCCGCTGCGGGTCCACGTCGAAGATCGCCACCACGCGGAAGCCATGGTCGGCGAAGATGTCGGAGGTGGCGATCGCGGTGCCGAGGTGCCCTGCCCCGAACAGCGCGATGTTGTGCTGGCCGGCGGTCCGCAGGATCTTGCGGATCTGCGCCACGAGCGCCTCGACGTTGTAGCCCACGCCGCGCTTGCCGAACTTCCCGAACCCTGAGAGGTCGCGGCGGATCTGCGTCGAGTTGACATGGGTGTACTCGGCCAGCTCCTGGGAGGAGATCGTCTCACGGCCGATCTTGCGCGCCTGGGTGAGCACCTGCAGGTAGCGCGACAGGCGCGCGGCCACGCCCAGGGAGAGCTTCTCGCCGGGCCTGTCGAGGCTCGGCCCCGGCGGCTTTGAACCTCGATCGACCGCTTGGCTCATCAGTCGGCCACTCTACTCAAAAGGCCCGCCGTCGCCCGGTCACGCGCCGCCAGCCTCGCCCGGTCACGCGGCGCCCGCCCCGCCGGAGCGCGCGGCGCCAGCCTCGCCCGGGCACGCGGCGCCTGGCGCCAGGCGCCGCGCGAGCTCGGCCTCGTCCACGAACAGCTCAAATGCCGGCGCCCCGTCGATCTCGACCACCGGGATGCGCTCCAGGTAGCGGGCTAGCAGCCGCTCGTCGTCGTCGATGTCGCGCTCGGTCAGCGAGAACGGCGTGTGCGCGCCGACGCGCTCGAGCACCGCGCGCGCCTCGTCGCACAGGCAGCACCCGGAGCGGGCGTAGAGCACGACCCGGTGTCTCACCCGGCCACCGCCGGCTGGCAGCGGCCGCTGGCGTAGACGTCGATGCCCAGGTACTCCGGGAACGCCAGCGCCGGGACGTCGCGCGCCGCCGCGGCGATCATCGCGGCGTTGTCGGTGCACAGCTGGATCGGAGGCACGGAAATCGGCACTCCCAGGCGCCCCAGGCGCTCGCGCAGCGCCCCGTTGGCGGCCACGCCGCCGCCGACCGCCAGCCTCGCGAGGCCTGTTCGCTCAAGCGCCCGCTCCACCCTGACGGCGAGCGCCTCGACGATCGCGCGCTGGTAGGAGGCCGCCAGGTCCGCTCGCCTGCGCTCGAGCTCGGCGTCGCCCATCTCGCGCAACCGGTAAAGCAGCGCGGTCTTCAGGCCGGCGAACGAGAAGTCAAGCCCGGCCATCCTGGCAGCGGTCGGCATGTCGAACGCGTGCGGGTCCCCCTCCCTGGCCAGGCGCTCCAGCGCCGGTCCGCCGGGGTAGCCCAGCCCCAGCAGCCGCGCCCCCTTGTCAAACGCCTCGCCGGCCGCGTCGTCGAGCGTCTGCCCCAGCACCCGGTAGCCGGGGCCGCGGTCGTCGACCCGCGCCAGGAACGTGTGCCCGCCGCTGGCGATCAGCGCCAAGAACGGCGGCTCCAGGTCCGGGTCGGCGAGGAAGCTCGCCGCCACGTGCCCGTGAAGGTGATCGACGGCCGCCAGCGGAAGCTCGCGCGCGGCCGCGATCGCCTTCGCGGTCGCCAGCCCCACCAGCAGCGCCCCGACAAGCCCGGGGCCCTGCGTGACCGCCACCAGCCGCACATCGTCGTGGCCGGCGCCGGCTTGGGCGAGCGCGTCGTCGACGACGGCGCCGATCAGCTGCAGGTGGTGGCGGGAGGCGATCTCGGGCACCACGCCGCCGTAGCGGTCGTGCACCCCCTGAGAGGAGATCACGTTGGATAGCAGCGCCCCGTCGGCGCTCAGGACGGCCGCGCAGGTGTCGTCGCAGCTGGTCTCGATCGCGAGTATCACGACTTGGTGGCGGTTGGCACGGCGGCGCTTGGAGCTGTGCGCCACATGATGATCGCGTCCTCCCCATTGTCCCGGTAGTAGCCCGGCCGGCGGCCCGCGGCCCGGAAACCGAGCTCCACGTACAGCGCGATCGCGCCCTCGTTGGACGTGCGTACCTCGAGGGTGAACTCGGCGCCGGGGCCGGCGCGCTCGATCATCTCCGCCAGCAGCATGCGGGCGATCCCGCGACGGCGGTGGCCGGGGTCCACGGCGATGTTCATCAGATGCCAGACGGTGTCGTAGCGCGCGCAGACCAGGTAGCCGACGATCCGGTCGCGCTCGTCGATCGCGGCAAGGCAGATGCCCGACGGCTTGGAGAGCTCAAGCGTGAACATCGCCGGCGACCACGGGCTGGGGAACGCGCGGCGCTCGATCGCCATAACCTGGGAGATGTCGCCGGGCGCGAGGGTCCTGACCGAGAACGGTCGCTCGCTCATCAGATGGCCGCCGCTCATGGCATCCCACCGCTGATGGACCGGCCGCCGCTCATCGCAATCCCACCGCTCATCGACCGGCCGCCGCTCATGGCAGCGCCCCCGCGCCCAGGGGACGCCCGGCGACGGACGGCCTGGCGTCGGGCGCGCGCACGTAGTCGGGTAGCACGTCCTCCGGGCGGCGGGGCGCCTCCAGCAGCGCCAGCCGGCAGTGCTCGGCGGCGCAGACAAGGTGCGCCGGGTCGCCGTCGGCCGGCACCCGCGCACCCGCGGCCTCAAGCCGCTCGCGGAACAGCACCGCTCCCTCGCCGACCGCCAGCCAGCCGTCGCCCAGCGCGCGCACCGACCGCTCCAGCTCGGCCGGCGCAAGCGCCGCCGGCCCGAGGACCGGCGCGGCCCCGAGCCCCGCGTCGGAGCCTCGCCAGGCGGCCGCGAACGCCTCGCCGCGCCGCGCGTCGATGACCGCGACCACGCCGGCATCCGACTCGTGGACGCGCGCGGCGCCGCTTGCCAGCGACCTGAGCGTCGAGACTCCGACGAGCGGGATGCGCCGGGCGCCGGCGAGCGCGCGCGCCGCCGCGACGCCGATCCGCACGCCCGTGAACGTGCCCGGGCCGACCCCGACGGCAAGCCGGTCGATCCCCTCCCAGCCGGTGTTCGCATCGGCCAGGGCGCGCGCGGCGAACGCCAGCACAAGCTCCGTGTGGCGTGGCCGGGCCCCGGCGGGCGGATCGTCGCGCAGCTCGAGCACCCGGTCGGCCTGCGAGGGCCGAGCCGTCGCAGGCGCCGCGACCTCCAGCAGCGCCACCACGGTGGAGCGCGTGGCCGTGTCCCACGCCAGCAGCCTCACGAGACCTCCACCAGCCGGCGATCGCCGCCGCGGTGCTCCAGGCGCACCCGGGCCACCACCGGCCCCAGCGCGACGAGCTCGCGCTCGTGCTCATCGGGCCACTCCACGAACGAGATCGTGTCCGGTCGCAGGTAATCGGCCAGCAGGTCCGGCTCCTCGGGCGCCAGCGAGCTCAAGCGGTACAGGTCCACGTGCGCGACCTCGCCCCGGCCGCCCTCGTAGAGCTGGCCGATCGTGAACGTCGGGCTGGTCACGGGCCCGGCGACGCCCAGCGCCCGGCACGCGCCTCTCACGAAGGTCGTCTTGCCCGCCCCCAGTTCGCCGAAGACCAGCACGACGTCGCCGGACCGCAGGTCCGACGCGAGCGCGCCGCCGAGCGCCTCGGTCTCGGCGGCGGCGGCTGAATGAAACCGGCCGCGCACTGAAGGACACTGTAGAAACCGCGCGCGCCCAACCGATCCGGCGCACGCGGTCCACCGGCGGATTCGGCGCACGCGGGCCCGGCGGATCCGGGGCACACGAGCCACGGGGGGATCCGGCGCACGCGGTCCACCGGCGGATCCGGCGCACGCGGGCCCGGCGGATCAAACCGGCGCGGACGCCAGCCGGTTCGCTACCGTCACGGCCGATGACCGATCCCGCGAGCGCGACCGTGGGGCTGATCGAGCGGATCCTGCGGCGCCTGAGCGGCGGGCGCCTGGAAGCGGGCGCCTCGCTGCGCCGGCTGCACAGCTCCGACACCGCCAAGGCCGCGGGCCTGGCGGGCGCCATGATCGCCAACAACCTGATCGCGCTGGTGTCCACGATCGTCTTCGCGCGCCTTCTGAGCGACAGGCAGGGGGGCGGCTACGGGGCCCTGGCGGCGCTGGTCAGCTACTTCCTGATCCTCTCGGTCGTCGGGCAGGCGCTGCAGGTCGCGACCGCCCGGGAGGGGGCGCTCGGCAGGCTCGGCGTAGGGCGCGCCCTGCTGCGCACGGTCAGGCGCTGGACCGCCGCACTGATCGCCTTCACGGTGCTGCTGGCGGCCGTGTCCGTGCTCGCGCGCGCGCCGATCGCCGACGCGGTCGGAGTGCGCCACGATCGCTGGGCGGCCGCGCTCGGGCTGCCCGCCGCCGGGCTGTGGCTCGAGCTGTCGGTGCTGCGCGGGGTGCTGCAGGGCGCCGGCGACTACCGTGGCGTCGGCATGAGCCTGATCGGCGAGCAGGCCGCTCGCCTGGTGTGCGGGGCGATCCTCGCGGCGGCGGGGCTCGGCGTCGCCGGCGCCTACCTGGGCACGCCGCTGTCGTTCGTGGCGATGGGCCTGTACTGCGGGCACCGCCTGCGCCGCCACGTGCGAGGCCTGGAGGCCGCGTCTCACGGCGCGGTCGACGAGCCCGCCAGCGAGCCCGGGCTGTGGGTCCATGTGCGGCGAGCTTGGGCGCCGATCTGGGGGCTGATCGTGATCGCCGTGCTGCAGAACATCGACATCATCGCGGCCAAGCACCGCTTCGCGACGCACACCGACAGCTCCTACGCGGCCGTCGCGGTCGCCGCCAAGGTGCTGATCTGGGTCGCGATGGGAGCCGGCTACTACCTGGTCCCGGAGGTCTCGCGAAGGCGCAGCCTTGGCGAGGACCCGCGGCCGATCCTCGTGCGGGCGCTGGCGATCGTCGCCGTGTGCGCCGTGCCGGTGCTGGGCATCTACGCCTTGGCCGGCCACCCGCTGATCGAGCTGGCGTTCGGCGCGTCAAAGACGAGCGCATCGGGCTCGCTGCCGGTGCTCGGGCTGGCGTTCGCGGTGCTCGCCTGCACCTACCTGGCGGTCCAGTACCTGCTGGCGCTCAGGCGCGCCTGGTTCTTGCTCGGGGTCTCGGCGGTCGCGATCGCCGAGCCGGTCGCACTGCTCAACGCGTCCCATCGCCCGACGAGCTTCGCGGCGGTCGTGCTGGCAGTCCAGGCGGCGGGGGCGGTGGTCGCGTTCGCGTTCGCGCTGGCGGGCGATCGCTCGCCGCTGGCGGGCGCGAGGAGCGGCGAGCCGCTCCAGGAGCCAGCATCGCCGGACAGCCCGAGGCGGGTGCCCGAGCCGGTCTGACCCGCGCGGCAAGGCCGGGCGCTTTAGAACAGGCAGAGTTGGTCGGCGGCCGGCCCGCCGGGCCCACCGGTCTCGGCGTCCTGCGCATCCGCCGCCCGCGCGCCGTCGCCCCCCGGATGGCGCTGGCCCCCGGCGGGAGGCGGCTGGGGCGGCTCGCCGAGCGCCAGCAGCTCGGGTATCCGCATGAAGTCCGCCCGCAGCAGCTTGAGCGTGGCGGGCGTGTACAGGGCGGCCGCCGGATGGTAGAGCGGGTACAGGCGCACCGCGCGCTCGCCGACGGTGCGCACCTCGGCGCGGCCGTGCAGCCGCGAGATCCCTGTCGGCTCGCCGCGCAGCAGCTTGGTGGCGAAGTTTCCCAGCGTGCAGATCACGTTCGGGGCAACGAGCGCGACCTGGCGATGCAGGTACTCGCTGCAGGCCTCGATCTCCTCGGGGTGCGGGTCGCGGTTGTTGGGCGGCCGGCACTTGAGCGTGTTGCAGATGAACACGTCCTCGCGCGACATGCCGATCTGCTCCAGCAGCTGCGACAGCAGCCTGCCCGCCTGTCCGACGAACGGGAGCCCCTGGAGGTCCTCGTTGGCGCCCGGCGCCTCTCCGACGAACATCAGCTGCGCGTCGGCGTTGCCGGCTCCGAACACCACCTGCGTGCGCGTGCGGTGAAGCGGACACCGGGTGCAGTCGCGCACCTGCGCCAGGACGGCCTTCAGCTCCTCGCGGCGCTGCGCTGCGCACCTCACGGCCGCCGATGGTAACCGGCGGCCCCGACAGCTATGCTCAAGCCCTCAGGCCGGCACCCGCCCGGGGCCGGACCCGACACCATCCAGACCACCAACCTTCACCGACCGGTATCTCAGTGCGAGAACTGGAACGGCCCTCATCCGATCGGGACCGGCTCAGCCCGCCGCGCGTGGCGATCGTCGGCGGCGGGCGCCTTGGGGGCGCGCTCGCCTGCGCGCTTCAAGACGCCGGCGCCCAGGTGCAGGGCCCGCTGGGTCGCGGCGCGTCGCCGGCCGGCGTGGACGCGGTGCTTTTGTGCGTGCCCGACTGCGAGATCGCCTCGGCGGCCGCCCTGATCCCGGACGGCGAGACCGTCGGGCACTGCTCCGGCGCCACCGGCCTTGAGGCGATCGGCCGCCCGCAGGCGTTCTCGGTTCACCCCCTGATGACGATCGCCGGCGCGCCGCTGGCGCCGGCCCCCGGCGCGCCCAACCCGTTTGCCGGCGCCGCCGCCGCCGTCGCCGGGTCGACGCCCGCGGCGCTGGCGCTCGCAGAGCGCCTCGCGCGGCTTTTGGGCATGCGTCCGCTCGCCGTCGCCGAGGCCGACCGCGCCGCCTACCATGCGGCGGCGTCGATCGCGTCCAACTTCCTGGTTGCGCTGGAGGCCGCGGCCGAGCGCCTTGCCGCCACCGCCGGCGTTCGCCGCTGCGAGCTGGCGCCGCTCGTGCGGGCGACGGTCGAAAACTGGGAGCAGCTGGGCCCCGAGCGCGCGCTCACCGGCCCGATCGCGCGCGGCGACCTTCAGACGGTCGCGCGCCAGCGGGCGGCGGTGAGCGAGCGCGCGCCCGACCTGCTGGCGATGTTCGACGCCATGGTCAAGGCGACGGCTGCCCTGGCCGCCGCGGGAGCGCCCCGGTGATCGTGGTCAGGGAGATCGCGCGTCTGCGCGGCGAGCTTGCCCCACACCGCCGCGCCGCGCGGGCGATCGGGCTGGTGCCGACGATGGGGGCTCTGCACGAGGGGCACCTCTCGCTCGTGCGCCGGGCACGCGAGCTCGACGACGTCGTGGTCGTGTCGCTGTTCGTCAACCCGACGCAGTTCGACGACCCCGACGACCTTCGCGCCTATCCCCGCAACGAGCGGCGGGATCGCGAGCTGCTCGAGCGCCTGGGCGTCGAGTACCTGTTCGCGCCCGACGCGCGGGAGATGTACCCCGGCGGCTTCTCGACCACGATCCACGTTTCCGGCGTGAGCGAGCCGCTGGAGGGCGCCGTGCGCGGCGTCGGGCACTTCGACGCGGTCGCGACCGTGGTCGCCAAGCTCTTGAACATCGTCGCGCCGCACCGCGCGTACTTCGGGGCCAAGGACGCCCAGCAGGTCGCGGTGATCAAGCGGCTCGTGCGCGACCTGGACATGCCGGTGGGCATCGAGGTCTGCCCCACGGTGCGCGAGGACGACGGGCTCGCCCTCTCCAGCCGCAACCAGCTTCTGGCCGATGCCGACCGCGCGCGCGCCCCCGCGCTCAGCAGGGCGCTGGTGGCGGTCGCGGCCGCCGCCGGGCAGGGCCGCGCGCGCGAGCAGGCGCTTGCCGCCGGGCTCGCGCAGCTGGAGTCGGCCGGCATCCAGCCCGACTACCTTGAGATCGTCGATCCGTCCACGATGAAGCCCGCGCCGCCGGACGGCGGCGAGCGGCTGGCCGTCGTCGCCGCACGGCTGGGTGGCGTGCGCCTGATCGACAACCTCGCCCTGGACGAGCGCGGGCAGTCGCACGGGCCCGCGAGCGCGAGGAGCACCCGCAACGCGATGGCGACCCCAGCCGGGGCGCCAACCGACAGATAGGAGCCGCCGTGTCCGCCACGCCCCGCACCCCGATCCCCCTTGGCCTTGACGAGCCGCTGCCGATGACCCTGCCGCGCCTTGCCGACAAGCGGCGGCTGCACGAGCCGATCGTGATGGTGACGGCCTACGACCACCCGTCGGCCCGGGTGGCCGAGCAGGCCGGTGTCGATGTCGTGCTGGTGGGCGACTCGGGCGCGATGACGGTGCTGGGCCACCCGTCCACGATCCCGGTGACCATCGAGGAGATGCTGATGCTGGCGGCCGCGGTCAGGCGTGGGCTGCGCGCCCCCCTGTTGGTCGTCGATCTGCCGTTCGGCTCCTATGAGGCGTCCGACGAGCTGGCGATCACGACCGCGCAGCGGTTCGTCAAGCAGGCCGGATGCGACGCCGTCAAGCTCGAGCGCGGCGGCACGAGCGCGCAGCGCGCGCGCGCGATCGTCGACGCCGGCATCCCCGTGATGGGACACGTCGGCCTCACGCCGCAGACGGCGACCGCCCTGGGCGGCTACCGGGCCCAGGGGCGCACCGCCGAGCGGGCTCTGGCCGTCGCACGCGAGGCGCTCGAGCTCGAGCGCGCCGGCTGCTTTGCGATCGTGCTCGAGGCGGTTCCGGCGCCCGTGGCCACGGCGATCACCCAGCGCAGCTCGGTGCCGGTGATCGGGATCGGCGCGGGCGCCGGCACCGACGGGCAGGTGCTGGTGCTCCACGACCTGCTCGGCATCCACGACGGCCACGTGGCTCGCTTCGCCAAGCGATTTGCGGACATCCGGGCCCAGATGGTCGCCGGGGTCGCGCAGTACGCGGCCGAGGTGCGCGAGCGCACCTTCCCCGGGCCCGAGCACTGCTACTCGATCGACGAGCGCGAGCTCGAGGCGTTCCTGGCCGGCCTGCCCTAGCCACGCGCCGGCCGCCCGTCACGCCGGCGCCCGCGTCCGCTCGATTAGCATCCGACTGGATGCCGCGCTTCAGCCTCGCCTCGCGGGACCGCGTCTACTTCGAGCTGTTCGAGCGGGCGGGGGCCAACGTGCTGGAGGCCGCGACGCTCCTGCACGAGCTTTTGAGCGACTTCCCCGACCACGGCGAGCTGGCGACCGAGATTCGCGAGCTCGAGCACGAAGGCGACCGGATCACGCACGAGGTCGTGCAGCGGCTCAACCACTCCCCGGTCGCGCCGGCCGACCGCGCTGACATCCTCGCGCTCGCCTCCTCGCTTGACGACATCGTCGACTACGTCGAGGAGGTCGCCGACTGCCTGGGGCTCTACAAGATCGAGGCGCCGATGGAGCAGGCGATCGTGCAGGCGCGCGTGCTGCGCGACGCGACCGCCCAGATCGCCGAGGCGCTCGCCCGCCTGCGCGCCTCCCAGGACGTGTCCGAGCAGACCGTGGAGGTCAACCGGCTGGAGAACGAGGGCGACCGGGTGATCCGCGACGCGATCGCGGCGCTGTTTGACCAGGGGATCGACCCGATCGTGGTGATCCGCTGGAAGGACCTGTTCGAGCGGCTGGAGTCGGCGATCGACGCGACCGAGCGGGCCGCCAACATCATCGAGGGGATCGTCATCCAGAGCAGCTGACGGCGCCCACCTCTCCGATCACTCGCGCCGGCGCCCCGGCGGCGATCGAGCGTGGCGGCAGGTCGCGCGTGACGACCGAGTTGGCCCCGATCACGCACCGCTCGCCGACGGTCACGCCGCTTGTGACCACGACGTTGGCGCCGCACCACACGTTGTCGGCCAGCCGCGTGGGCCCGCGGCTGCGAAACCCCTGCCAGGTGACCGGGCGGCCGAGGTCGTCGAAGCGGTGGTCGGCGTCGGTGACCAGGCAGCCGTTGGCGAGCATGCAGTGGTCGCCGATCGCCACCAGCTCGAGCGCCGCCACCATCACCCCCAGGTTCAGGAACGTGCCGGCGCCGATCTCGATCCTGCCGGGCGCCGGCGAGGTCAGCCACACGCCCGGCTCAAGCAGCGTGTGCTCGCCGATCTCAAGGCGGCCCTCCCGCAGCATCTCCAGCACGTTGCCGTGCAGCGGCCAGCGGGCAAACGCCCCCCGGCGCATCATCTCCCAGTGGATGCGCGCGCGGTTCCACGGCAGCGAGTTGCGCTCATACCAGCGCCATCTCCGCGCCCACAGGCGCAGGTCGGCGGCCAGCGAGCGCTCAGGCGACGCGTGCCGCGGCCTCAGCGGTCGCCTCCCGGCCCCCCGCCGCACGCCTGGCGCCGGCCCGGCCCCGCCGCGGGCGTCCGTTGCGCCGGCCGCCATGAGCGGTCGGCAGAACCTCGGCCAGGAAGCGCCCGGTGTGCGAGCCCTCCACCGCGGCGACCTGCTCGGGCGTCCCGGTGGCGACCACCAGCCCGCCCTCGTCGCCGCCCTCCGGCCCGAGGTCTATGAGCCAGTCCGACACCTTGATCACGTCCAGGTTGTGCTCGATCACGACCACCGAGTTGCCCGCCCGCACGAGCGCGTCGAGCACCTCCAGCAGCCGCTGGATGTCGGCGAAATGAAGCCCGGTGGTCGGCTCGTCGAGGATGTACATCGTCCTGCCGGTCGCGACCTTGCTCAGCTCGGCGGCCAGCTTCACGCGCTGCGCCTCGCCGCCTGAGAGCGTGGTCGCCGGCTGGCCGAGCCGCATGTAGCCGAGCCCCACGTCGACGAGCGCCTGGATCCTGCGGCGAATCTTCGGTATGTGCGCGAAGAACTCGAGCCCCTCCTCGATCGGCATCTCGAGCACGTCGGCGATCGTGCGGCCCTTGAAGCGGACCTCGAGCGTCTCCCGGTTGTAGCGGCGGCCGTGGCACTGCTCGCAGGGCACGTAGACGTCGGGCAAGAAGTGCATCTCGATCTTGATCTGCCCGTCGCCGTGGCAGACCTCGCAGCGGCCGCCCTTGACGTTGAACGAGAACCGTCCGGGCCGGTACCCGCGGGCGCGCGCCTCCGGCGTGCGGGAGAACAGCTCCCTGATCTGGTCAAACAGCCCGATGTAGGTGGCCGGGTTCGAGCGCGGCGTGCGCCCGATCGGCGACTGGTCCACCGAGATGATCTTGTCCAGCTGCTCGACGCCGCGGATCGCGCGGTGCGCCCCCGGTCGGCTGATCGCGTGCGCCCCGCGCCCGCGGTGAAGATGGTTGGAGACCGCCTTCAGCAGCACCTCGTTGACGAGCGTGGACTTCCCGGACCCGGACACGCCGGTGACCGTGCACAGCACGCCGAGGGGCACGTCCACGTCGATCCCGCGCAGGTTGTGCTGCGAGGCGCCCTCGATCGAGACCCAGCCGCTGGGCGCGCGCCGGCTTGCGGGCACCTCGATCACCCGGCTGCCGGCCAGGAACTGGCCGGTCAGCGACTCCGGGACGGCCGCCACCTCGGCGGCGGTCCCCTGCGCGACCACGTGCCCTCCGTGCTCCCCCGCCCCGGGACCGATGTCGACCAGGTGATCGGCGGCCCGCATCGTCCCCTCGTCGTGCTCGACGACCAGCACCGTGTTGCCCAGGTCGCGCAGCCGCTGCAGCGTTGCGATCAGCCGTTCGTTGTCCCGCTGGTGCAGGCCGATCGACGGCTCGTCGAGGATGTAGAGCACGCCCACCAGCGACGAGCCGATCTGGGTCGCCAGCCGGATCCGCTGCGCCTCCCCGCCCGACAGCGTCGAGGCGGCCCGGTCCATCGACAGATAGCCGACGCCCACGTTCTCCAAGAACCGCAGGCGCTCCTCGATCTCGCGCAGCACGAGCCGGGCGACGCGGCGCTCGTGGTCTGAGAGGCGCAGCTCGCCGACCCACGCCAGCGCTCGGCGGGCCGGCAGCGCGCACAGCTCGTGGATTGCGGTGCCCGCCACCAGGACGGCGCGCGACTCGGGTCGCAGCCGCGCGCCCCCGCACTCCGGGCACGGGCGCAGCGTCATGTACTCCTCGATGCGCTCGCGCGCCCACTCGGAGTCGGTCTCACGGTAGCGGCGCTCCAGCCCGGGCACGATCCCCTCGAACCTGGTCGCGTACGAGCGGCGGCGGCCGTAGCGGTTGCGATAGGAGATCTGCAGGCGCTCCGCGCCGGTGCCGTAGAGGAAGAACTCCCGCGCCGCTTCGTCCAGGTCCCGCCACGGAGTGTCCAGGTCGACCCCGTAGCGCTCGGCGATCGCCTGGGCGAGCTGATCGTAGTAGTCCGAGGCGCTGGCCGCCCAGGGCGCGATCGCGCCCTCGCCGATCGACAGGCTCGGATCGGGGATGACCAGCTCGGGGTCGATCTCCATCTGCGAGCCCAGGCCGGTGCAGCGGGGACAGGCGCCGTGGGGAGCGTTGAACGAGAACACGCGCGGCTCGAGCTCCACCAGCCCCGGACCGTGCACCGGACACGCGAAGCGCTCGGAGAAGGTGAGCGTCACGGGGCCGGAGGCCGAGCCCGCCACCCCGCCGGAGGCCGAGCCGTCGACCAGCTCCACCTCCACCAGCCCGTCGGCGAGCGCGACGGCCGTCTCCACCGAGTCCGCCAGCCGCTTGCGGACCTCCGGCTTCATCACCAGCCGGTCGACGACCACGGCAATGTCGTGCTTGTAGCGCTTGTCGAGCACGATCTCCTCGTCCAGGCGGCGCAGCTGCCCGTCAACCCGCACGCGCCCGAACCCCTCGGCGCGCAGCTCATCGAGCTGGCGGCCGTACTCGCCCTTGCGGCCGCGGACGATCGGCGCCAGCACCATGAACCTGGTGCCCTCCGGCAGCTCCATCAGCTGGTCGACGATCTGCTCGGCCGACTGCCCGGCGATCGGCCGGCCGCAGACGTGGCAGTGGGGGTGGCCGATCCGTGCCCACAGGAGGCGCAGGTAGTCGTAGATCTCGGTCACGGTGCCCACCGTCGAGCGCGGGTTGCGCGAGGTGGTCTTCTGATCGATCGAGATCGCGGGCGACAGCCCCTCGATCGAGTCGACGTCCGGCTTGTCCATCTGCCCCAGGAACTGGCGCGCGTACGCCGACAGCGACTCGACGTAGCGACGCTGGCCCTCGGCGTAGATCGTGTCGAACGCGAGCGACGACTTCCCGGAGCCCGAAAGTCCCGTGATCACCGTCAGCGAGCCGCGGGGGATGGAGACCGTGATGTCCTTGAGGTTGTGCTCCCGCGCGCCCGAGACGACCAGCCTGTCCATGCGCCCCGATGGTAGACGTTCGAACAGACGTTCCCCCCGGTGCGGCACTACAGTTCGCGCTGTGAGCGAGGACTCGTTGACCGGCGGGACGCGGATCCGAGCCTCCGACGAGGATCGGGAGCGGCTGATCGCGCAGCTGCGCGAGCACGCGGTCGCCGGCCGCCTGAGCACCGGCGACCTTGAGGATCGCGTTCACGCCGCCTACCAGGCGCGAACGATCGACGAGCTTGAGGCGCTGCGAGCCGACCTGCCCGCCCCGCCCGCCGACGCGCGCCCGGAGCATCGGGCGCGCCGTGCGCACCTGACGCGACGGATGATCCACGAGGCCGGCGGTTCGCTCGGACTGTTCGCGGTGTGCGCGGTGATCTGGCTTGCGTCCGGCGCGCACGGCCAGTTCTGGCCGGTGTGAGTGCTGGTCGTGGTCGCGATCAGCCTGCTGCGCAACGGCTGGGCGCTGTATGGCCCGGCGCCGGACCTCGACGCGGTGGAGGCGGACCTTGATGCCAAGCGCATGAGGCGCGTGGCGCGCGCCGGGCGGCGCGTTGGGCGAGGAGGCCCAACCTGACAGCAGAGGCCCCCGCCGGCGCCCGTTGACGCGCGCATGCCTGCGCCTGCCGCCGGTGCGTCCGCGCCGGGCGCCCGATGCGCCCCTCAGCCTCCGACGCTCGCGTAGACCTCGTCCAGCAGGCCGCGCGGGTCGGCCAGGTGGAAGTTCTCCGACAGGTAGCGCTCGGTCTCCTCGCGCGGGGTGCCGTTGAGCGCCATGTTGAGGGCGATCAGCCGCGCACCCTCCGTGTCGTCGCTCGGCTCCGCGTAGCGGCCCTGAGGCTGAGCCGCGTACGGGTCCTGCGGCGCCTGCTGGTAGGGGTCCTGCGGCGCCTGCTGGTAGGGGGCCTGCGGCGCCTGCTGGTAGGGGGCCTGCGGCGCCTGCTGGTAGGGGGCCTGCGGCGCCTGCTGGTACGGGGCCTGGGCGTACGGGTCCTGGGCCTGGCTCGCGTACGGCTCCTGGGCCGCGGCCGTGTGGGGCTGCTGGACCGGGCCCCCGTAGGGCTCCTGACCGGCCTGACCCTCACCTGGCGCGCTCCCGTAGGGGGGCGTCCCGCCGTAGCCGGCCGCGATCCGCTGCGCTGCTGAGGCGTCGTAGCCGGCGGAGTCGCCCGCGTCGGCCTCGTGGGCGCCCTCGGCCCCGTAGGCGCCCTCGGCCGCGTAGGAGGCGGCAGCGGGCTCGGGGGGAGCGTAGGTGGGCGCCTGCGGCTCGCCCGGCACGTACATCGGCGGCTCGTCTGGCCCCGGCACCGGCTGCTCGGGGGGTGCGTACATCGGCGCCTGCGGCTCGCCCGGCACGTACATCGGCGGCTCGCCCGGCGCGTACATCGGCGGCTCGTCTGGCGCCGGCACCGGCTGCTCGGGCGCCTGCCAGGCCTCATCCGGCTGGACGGCCGCGGGCTCGGGCTCGAAGCGCGGGCGGGGGGCGATCGCCTCGGCGACCGCGTCAAGCTCGTCCCGGAGGTGGTCCACCTCGGCCGAGAATCGGTCGCGGCCGGCCCGCAGCTCCTCGGCGAGCCCGCCGAGCTCGTGCTCCATGCGCGCGAGGCGCTCGAGCACGCCGCCGGCCGCCTCGGACACCCTCTCGACGTGCGCGCGGGCCTCGTCGCGCGCGCGCTCCAGCGCGGCGCGCGCCTCACGCTCGGCCTCCTCGCGGACCTGGCGCGCGTCGGCCTCGGCCTGGCGCTCGATCTCCGCGGCGGTGCGCTCCGCCGCCTCGACGATCGCGCGCACCTGCTCGCTGGCCGAGGACGCGACCGCCTCGCCGCGCCGCCGGGCCTCCCGCCGGAGCTCCTCGACCGCGTCGGCAACCGCTGACAGGTGCGCGTCGACGGCGGCCGGGTCGTAGCCCCGCTGGCCGATCGGGAAGTCCCTTCGCTCGATGCTCTGCCTGTCGAGGGCCACGCCATACCTCCGGTTCACGTTCGGTGCAAAGCAGGCGCCAGCGTACCCGACCGCGCCGCCGGAACGCCAGGGCGGCGCGCCGCCAGCTCAGCCGACGGCCGCGGCCCGCTCAAGCTCGCGCCGGAGCTCGCGGATCTCGTCGCGCAGCTTGGCGGCGTACTCAAACCGCAGCTCCTCCGCGGCCGCGAGCATCTCCTCCTCCAGCTCCACGATCGCGCGCTCGATCTCCGCCGGCTCCAGCTGCTGGGCCGAGCGCCTGCTCGCGCGGCGCGAGCGGGGGACCTTTGACTCGGCGACCAGAAACTCGGCGATGTCGGAGATCCCCTTGACGATCGTCTCAGGGGTGATGCCGTGCTCGCGGTTGTAGGCGATCTGGATCGCGCGCCGTCGCTCGGTCTCCTCGATCGCCGCCCGCATCGCCGCCGTCTCGCGGTCGGCGTACATCAGCACCAGCCCCTCGACGTTGCGCGCGGCACGGCCGATCGTCTGGATCAGCGAGGTCTCGCCCCTCAGGAACCCATCCTTGTCGGCGTCCAGGATCGCCACCAGCGAGACCTCCGGCAGATCGAGCCCCTCGCGCAGCAGGTTGACGCCGACGAGCACGTCGTACTCGCCGAGCCGCAGCTCACGGATGATCTGGATGCGCTGCAGGGTGTCGACCTCCGAGTGCAGGTAGCGGACCCTGAACCCCATCTCCAGCAGGTAGTCGGTCAGGTCCTCGGCCATCTTCTTGGTGAGCGTGGTGACCAGCGTGCGCTCGTTGCGCTGCGCGCGCAGGCGGATCTCGTTCATCAGGTCATCGATCTGGTTGCGCGTCGGGCGCACCTCGACGGCCGGGTCCACGATCCCGGTCGGCCTGACGATCTGCTCCACGATCCGCGAGGAGTGCCTGCGCTCGAACTCGCCGGGGGTCGCGGACACGAACACGATCTGCGGCGTGATCGACAGAAACTCGGCGAACGTCTGCGGGCGGTTGTCCAGCGCGCTGGGCAGGCGGAAGCCGTAGTCGACGAGCGTCTGCTTGCGCGAGCGGTCGCCCTCGTACATCCCGCCGATCTGGGGCACGGTCTGGTGCGACTCGTCGATGAAGCAGATGAAGTCGCGCGGGAAGTAGTCGAGCAGGCAGTAGGGCCGCTCCCCGGGCGCGCGGCCATCGAGGATGCGGCTGTAGTTCTCGATCCCGGAGCAGAAGCCCAGCTCGCGCAGCATCTCCATGTCGTACTGGGTGCGCTGGCGCAGTCGGTGGGACTCAAGCAGCTTGCCCTGCGCCTCAAGCTCGGCGCAGCGCGCCTCGAGCTCGGCGCCGATCTGGGCGACCGCCTCCTCGATCATCCCCTCGCGCACGTTGTAGTGGGACGCCGGCCAGATCGCGATGTGCTCGAGGTCGTCGGCCAGCAGCTCGCCGGTGAGCGGGTCGAAGTGCTGCAGGCGCTCGACCTCGTCGCCGAACAGCACGACCCTGTAGGCCGTCTCCGCGTAGGCGGGGAACACCTCAAGCGTCTCGCCCCGGACGCGGAAGTTGCCACGGGCCAGCGCCGTGTCGTTGCGCGTGTACTGGATCGACACCAGCTTGCGCAGCAGCTGCTCGCGGTCGATGACCTCGCCGCGACGCAGCGTCTGCAGGTTGGCGTCGTAGACCTCCGGCGACCCCAGTCCGAAGATGCACGAGACGCTCGCGACGATCACGATGTCGCGCCGCGCGAACAGCCCCGCGGTCGCCGCGTGGCGCAGGCGGTCGATCTCCTGGTTGATCGCGGAGTCCTTCTCGATGTAGAGGTCCTTGCTGGGGACGTAGGCCTCCGGCTGGTAGTAGTCGTAGTAGGAGACGAAGTACTCGACCGCGTTGTTGGGCAGGTAGGTGCGGAACTCGTTGCACAGCTGCGCGGCGAGCGTCTTGTTGTGCGCGATCACCAGCGCCGGCCGCTGCACGGCGGCGATCGTCGCGGCCATCGTCATCGTCTTGCCCGTTCCGGTTGCCCCCAGGAGCGTCTGGAACCGCTCGCCCGCCTCGATCCCCTCGGCCAAAGCCGCGATCGCGGCCGGTTGGTCCGCGGTCGGGGAGAAGGCTCTGTCCAGCTCAAAGCGCGCCATCGTGGCCTTCGGCTGAGGCTAGCGGCCCGCGCCGACGGCGCGCGGGATGATCCGCGCCAGCAGGATGGCGCAGTTCTCCGCACCCCACCTCGCCGCCCTCGCCGCCCTGTGCCTGCTTTGCGCCGGCGCGGTCGTGATCGGCCGGCGCCTGCCCGGGCCGCCCACCGAGGCGCTGCGCCTGGCGCTGGCGGGCGTGATCCTCGCGGCCTGGCTTGGCGAGTACGCGGCCGACGTGATCCGCGGCACCTGGAGCGCGCGCTACGACCTGCCGCTGCAGCTGACCGACGCGGTCTCGGTCGTCAGCGTGCTCGCGCTCGTGACCCGCCGGCGCGCGCTGGTGGAGCTGACCTGGTTCTGGGCCATGTCGGCTTCCCTGCAGGCCACCGTCACGCCCGACCTCTCCCGGACCTTTCCCAGCGTCTACTACTTCACCTACTTCGGCTACCACGACGGCGCGGTCGCGGCCGCGCTGCTGCTGGTCGTGGGGTGCGGGATCTATCCGCGCCGCGGCCGCGCCGTGCGCGCCTTCGCGCTGGCCGCCGGTTGGGCCGCGCTGGCGGGCGTCGCGGACCTGATCCTCGACGCCAACTACATGTACCTGCGCTCGGCGCCGGCGCACAGCTCGCTGTTGGCGCTGCTGGGCCCATGGCCGTGGTACGTGCTGGGCGGCGCCGCGATCGGCCTGCTGATGGTGGTGGCGCTGGACTGGGTCGCGGCCGCCCTCAGGCGCCGGGACCGGCGCTTCAATCTGCTCGGCTGAAACCCGACGCGGGGGCTCTGAGGACTGGCCGCAGCGCCATGCCACTCGCAGCTGACCGAAGCGCGATGCCACTCGCAGCTGACCGAAGCGCCATGCTCTCAGCGGCGGCGGAAGCGGACAGGCGCCTCAGCGGTAGCCGAGCTGGGCCGCGTAGGTCTGCCGGTAGGCGACGCGCGCCTGCAGCACACGCTCGACGTAGGCCCGGGTCTCGGGGAACGGGATGTCGGCGATCCTCAGCGGGTGGCCGTGCGCGCGAGCGAGGGCAACCCAGCGGTCCACGTTGCCCTCCCCGCCGTTGTAGGCGGCGAGCGCCAGCACCACGTTGCCGCGGTATTCGTCCAGCAGGTAGCGGAGGTAGTAGCTGCCGTAGGCGATGTTGATCGCCGGCCGCTGCAGGTCGCGCAGCGTGAAGGTGCTTGCGCCGGAGCGCCGCGCGAGGAACTCGGCGGTCTGTGGCATGAGCTGCATGAGCCCCTGGGCGCCCGCGGGCGAGGTCCGCGGATCGAACTTGGTCTCGGCGTAGATCACGGCGGCCAGCAGCGCGGGATCAAGGTGCTTCTCGGCCGCCTGGCGGCGGATCACCCCGCTGTAGTCCAGCGGCAGGCCGAGGTCATCGACGGCGCGGCGCGCCAGCGGCGCAAGCAGCAGGGCCAGCGCGGCCACCGCGGCCGCGGCGAACGCGACGGCCGTGGCCAGTCCCAGCCGCCGCCGGCGCACGACGGCTCGCCGCCTGCGACGGTCGGCCGCGCGGCGCGTGGCGGGGGCGCGGTGTGCGGTGCGGGTGCTCACCGTTGGAGTGCGCTGAGTATGGCCGACAGGCCGGTCGCCAGGTCGGCCCGGGTCCCGTCGTTGACGACGGTGTACGTCGCGCGGCGGGCCTTCTCCTGCTGGCTGAGCTGTCGCGACTCGCGCTCGGCGACCGCCTCGTGGCCACGGCGGTGGGCGCGGCGGGCCCGGACTGCGTCGTCGGCGATTATGGCGATCGTGGCGTCGAAGCCATGGTCGGCGCCGGACTCGAACAAGAGCGGCACCTCGACCACCAGCGCGCGGGGGGGCGGCCGCCGCCGCTCCTGCGCCGCCCGCCAGGACGCGATCCGCTCCCCCACCAGCGGCCACAGCAGCCCCTCGAGCCACTCGCGGGCATCCGGGTCAGAGAAGACGATCCGCGCGACCGCGGCGCGGTCCACGCCGCCGTCTTGGGCCAGCGCCCCCGACCCCAGGCGCGCCTCGAGCGCGGCGCGCACCGACGGGCTCTCGTAGAGCTCGTGAACCACGGCGTCGGCCGACAGCGTGGCAGCCCCCAGGCGCGCAAGCTCGGTCAGCGCGGTCGACTTGCCCGCCCCCAGGCCTCCGGTCAGGCCGATGAACGGAACGCGCCTCAGGCGGCCGGTGGCTCCGGGGCCGCGTCGGGTCCGCCAGCCGGCGGCGCATCGGCGCCGCCCGCCGCAGCGCCCGCGCCGGTCCCAGCGGCATCGGCGCCGGTCCCCGCGGCATCGCCGCCCGTACCCGGGGCATCACCGCCCGTACCCGCGCCACCGGCGCCGGTCCCCGCGGCACCGGCGGCGGAGGTCGCCTCCGCGTCGTGGCCGGCCGCGGGCGCGGCCTCCTCGGAGGCGAACACCTCCTCGGAGAGCCCGAGCTCCGGCACGTCGTCCAGCGACTGCGCGGCCGGCGGGCGGATCGGTCGGACCGGGAGGACCTGTCCCTCGACCCGCTTGATCGACAGCGACAGCCGCCTGCGCTCGGAGTCGATCTCGAGGATCCTGACCCTCACCGGGTCGCCGGGCTGGATGATCTCACGCGGGTTCTCGACGTGGTGCTGGGCGAGCTCTGAGATGTGCACCAGGCCCTCGACGCCGTCGAGGATCTCGACGAACGCGCCGAACGTGACCACCTTCGTGACGGTCCCCTCCAGCTCGTCGCCGATGTTGTAGGTGTTGACGACCCGCTGCCACGGGTCCTCCTGGGTCTGTTTGAGGCCGAGCGAGATCCGCTGGCGCTGGCGGTCGATGTCGAGCACCTTGACGTTGACCTTGTCGCCGATCGACAGGATCTCCGACGGGTGGTTGACGTGGGACCAGGAGAGCTCGGAGATGTGGATCAGGCCATCGATCCCGTCGAGATCGACGAACGCGCCGAAGTCGACGATGTTGGAGATCGTCCCCTCGACGACCTGGCCTGGCTGCAGACGGTCGAGGATGCGCTCGCGGTCCTCCTTGCGCTGCTCCTCGAGCACCGCGCGGCGGGACAGCACGACGTTGTTGCGGCTGCGGTTGAGCTCTATCACCCTGCACTCGATCGTCTGCCCGAGGTACTCGTCGAGGTTCGGCACGCGGCGGATGTCGACCAGCGAGGCGGGCAGGAAGCCGCGCACGCCGAGGTCGATGATCAGCCCGCCCTTGACCACCTCGATCACGGTCCCCTCGACCGGCTCCCCCGACTCGGCGGCCGCCTCGATCCGCCGCCAGGCCCGCTCGAAGCGCGCCCGCTTCTTTGAGAGGATCAGACGGCCGTCCTGGTCCTCCTTGGTCAGCACCAGGGCGTCGACCTCCTCGCCCAGCGACACCTCCTCGGCGGGGTCGACCGACTTGCGGATCGAGAGCTCGCCCGCCGGAATGACCCCCTCGGACTTGTAGCCGATGTCGACCAGAACCTCGTCGTTGTCGATCCGCACGACCCGGCCGGTGACCACGTCCCCCTCCTGGAAGGGGTGCATCGTCGCGTCGTAGTTGGGGACGATCCGCCCGTCGATCTCGAGCAGCAGTCCGTTGGAGCCCTCCACCACCTTCGCGTTGGGAAGCTGCGAGGGGGGGGTCAGCGTTTCGGTCGATGCCATGGGTTAGCGGAGGATAGCCGCCTATCATCGCCTCCGCGATGCCGAGCAGAGCCACCAAGCGCGGCGCCGAGCGCACGCCGCTGCGCCGCGACTGCGACGTGCTCGTCTGCGGGGCGAGCTTCGCGGGGCTCGCGGTCGCGCGCGAGCTCGCGCACAGCGGCGCCGACGTGCTGATCGTCGACCGCTACGAGATCGGCGAGCGCCAGACCTCCGCGTGCGGCATCCCGACCGGCTGGCTGTCGGCGCTTGGGCTGTCCGAGGCCGAGCGCCAGCGGTTCGGCGAGCTGGTGATCCACACCCCGCACGCCACCGCGCGCTACCGGCTGCCATGGACGTTCTCCACCTTCGACTACCGCTCGCTGTGCGAGCTTCTGGCCGGCCAGGGGTCGTTCACGTTCGAGACCGCGACCGTGACCGGCCGCGAGAACGGCGCCGTGCTCACCGACCGCGGGCCGATCAGCGCGCCGCTCGTCGTCGACGCGCTCGGCTGGCGGCGGGTGCTGGGCCGCGGGCGGCCGATCCAGCCGCCGGACGCGCTGCTCTCCCGCGGGCTGGAGGTGCATCCGCCGGGCGCCGGATCGGACATGGAGATCTGGATCGACCGCCGCTACGTGCCCGCGGGCTACGGCTGGAGCTTTCCAGCCGGCGACGAGCTGCGGATCGGCGTCGGCTCGTTCGATCCGCGCTTTCACGTGCGCGAGCCCACGGTGCGCCTGGCAGGCGACCTCGGCGCGCCCGCGGTGGGCTATCAGGGGAACTGGATCCCGCACGCGCTTCGTCCCGCCACCGAGGACGGCGTGTTCTTCGTCGGCGACTCCGCCGGGCACTGCCTCCCGCTGACCGCCGAGGGGATCCGCACCGCGCTCTACTTCGGGATCGCGTGCGGGCGCGAGCTTGCCGCCGTGCTCGGCGGCCGCCAGAGCCGCGCTCAGGCGCTCGACCGCTACCACCGCTTCTCCGCCGCGCACGCGCGGCCGTTCGCCTGGATGCTGCGCGTGCAGCGGCTGATCCCTCACGTCGCGCCGCGGCTGCTCGGGCCCGCGGTGCGCGCGATGAGCGCCAGGCGGTTCGTGGACTGGTCGTTCGGCCACTACCTGCGGATCGCCCACCCCGACTACGTCGGCGCCGGAGCGCTCACGGCCGCGCACACCGCCGCGGGCGCGCGGGCGCGCGCCGGCGCGACCCGCCGCCTCGCAGTCGCGCGCCGCCCGCGAGAGGAGGGGCGCGCTGGGACGCGGTCGGCTCACCCGTAGGCGCGCGCTGCAGCTGCTGGCGGTGCTGATCGCCATCGCGATCGCATTCGTGCTGTCGCTGGGCAACTTCGAGCTGGCCAACACCGCCTCCACGGCGACAACCGCCCCGGCGAGCGCGTCCACGACGGCCACCTCCAGCCGGGCGGGCGGGTAGCGGGCGGCGGGCTACTTGGCCGACAGCCAGTCGGCGCCGATGCCGGCGTCGACCACCAGCGGCGGGTCCAGCGCAAAGGCGCCCGCCATCTGCGCCACCGCGAGGTCGCGCAGGCGCTCGGCCTCGTCCTCTGGGCACTCGAACAGCAGCTCGTCGTGGATCTGCAGGACCATCCGGGAGCGCAGCCCGGCCTCCTTGATCGCGCGGTCGCAGCGCACCATCGCGATCTTGATGATGTCGGCCGCCGTGCCCTGGATCACCATGTTGACCGCGAAGCGCTCGCCCTGCTTTCGCAGCTCCCACCGCCGCGAGCGAAGCTCCGGGACCTGGCGCCGGCGGCCGAGCAGGGTCGCCACGTAGCCGTCGCGCGTGCCGCGCTCGATCGTGCGCTCGATCAGCTCACGCACCCTGGGGAACCCCTCAAGGTAGCGCTCGATGAACTCGTCGGCCTCGGCCTGGGGGATGTCCAGCCGATCCGCCATCCCGTAGGCGGAGAGGCCGTAGACGATCCCGTAGTTGATCATCTTGGCCTTGGAGCGCATGCCGGGGTCGATCTGCTCGGGCGCGACGCCGAACACGCGGCAGGCGGTGGCGGTGTGCACGTCCTCGCCGCGGCGGAAGATCTCCTTGAGCGCGTCCTCGCCGGCGATGTGCGCCAGCAGCCGCAGCTCCACCTGCGAGTAGTCGGCGGACACCAGCAGGTGCCCGGGCGCCGCCACGAAGCAGGCGCGGATCTCGCGGCCGAGCGGCGTGCGGATCGGGATGTTCTGGAGGTTGGGGTTGTTGGACGACAGGCGGCCGGTGGTGGCGGCCGTCTGGTTGAACGTCGTGTGCAGGCGGCTGTCGGCGTCCACCAGCAGCGGCAGAGCGTCAAGGTAGGTCTGGGCCAGCTTCGTCAGCTCGCGCCAGCGCTCGATCTTGGGGACGATCTCGTGCTCGGAGCGGATCGCCTGCAGCACGCGCGCGTCGGTCGAGTAGCCGGTCTTGCCGCGGCGCTTGCGCGACAGCCCGAGCTTGCCGAACAGGACCTCCTCGAGCTGGCGCGGCGAGCCGAGCATGAAGCGCTCGCCCGCCAGCTCGTAGATCTCGGCCTCCAGCTGCGCCGCCTCGGCGCGCACCCGCTCGGCGATCCTGCGCAGGCGCGCGGTGTCGAGCCTCACGCCCGCCAGCTCCATCCCGCGCAGGATCGACACCAGCGGCAGCTCGACGTCGCGCATCAGGGCGGTCAGGCCGCGTTCGGCCAGCTGCTCGCGCTGGCGCTCGGCGAGCGCGGCCACGAGCAGCGCGTCGGCCGCCGCCTCGTCGCCGGCCTCGGCGCCGAGGCCTCGCTCCTCGCACAGCTCGCGGAACGGGTAGGCGCGGCGCGCCGGCTCAAGCAGGTAGGCCGCGACCTCCGTGTCGTGGGCCAGCACCTCCGGCACGCGGTCAAGCGACTTGGCGTCGTGGGCGATCACCGGCCTTTGACCGAGCGCGGCGACCAGCTGCGCGGGGCCGGGCGTCTGGCCGCAGAGCACGAGCTCGCCCTGGGCGACCGCAAACCGCCAGGGGCGGTCGGTCGCAAACAGCTCGCCCTGATCTGCGCCCGGTGCCCTGACCGCGACCGCGACCTCACCGGGCCCGAGGCCCTGAAGGTCGGCGAGCGTTCCCTCTCGGATCTCGGCGCTCAGGCGCGTCTGCGCCGGCGGCGCGGGCGCCGCGGCCTCGGCCGATCCCAGCGCCTCCTCCAGCCGCCGCAGCGGCTCGCGCAGCTCAAACCGGCGGAATGCCTCGCGCAGGCGCGACCGGTCCGGCGGCTCGCACACCAGCCGCGCGACGTCCAGGCCGTCCAGCGGGACGTCGCGGCGCGCGGTGGCCAGCGCCTTGGACAGCCTCGCGGCGTCCGCGTGCTCGATCAGGCTCTGCCGGCGCTTGGCGCCGCCGATCTCCTGCACGTGGTCGAGCACCGCCTCAAGCGACCCGTAGCGCGCCAGCAGCTCGGCGGCGGTCTTCTCGCCGATGCCAGGCACGCCAGGGATGTTGTCGGATGTGTCGCCCTTGAGCCCGATGAAGTCAGGCACGAGCTCCGGCGGGATCCCGTAGCGGGCGATCACGCCGTCGCGGTCATACAGGCGGGTGTCGGTGATCCCCCGGGAGGTGGTCATGATCCGCACCCGCTCGTCGACCAGCTGGTAGGCGTCGCGGTCGCCGGTGACGACCACCACCTCGATCGGCGGCTCTTGGCGCTTGGCGAGCTCCGCCAGCGAGGCGATCACATCGTCGGCCTCGAAGCCCTCGACCTTCAGGTTGCGGTAGCCGAACGCCTCGACGAGCCCCTCCAGGTGCGGCCACTGCTCGCGCAGCAGGTCGGGGCGGCTCGAGCGCTGCGCCTTGTAGTCGCCGTAGAGCTCCTTGCGGCCGCTGGAGCCCGCGTCCCAGACGACCACCGTGGCCCTCGGCCCGTGCTCGGTGAGGATCTTCACGAGCATCGACGCAAACCCGAAGATCGCGTTGGTGGGCTCGCCGGTGGAGGTCGCGATCGACTCCGGCAGCGCGAAGAACGCCCTGTAGGCGAGGCTGTTGCCGTCGATCAGAAACAGCTCCTGGCTCACCACTTGAGCCTAGCCGCAGGAGCCCGGCGGGCGCAGATCAGCTCGGCAGCGCGGCGCGCAGCACGTTGGGCCCCAGCCGCGCCGGGTGAAGCCCGTCGGGCTCGAGCGTGATGCCGACGGCGGTGTACTGGCCGGGCCGGGCCGCGGCCGCCAGCGTCACGCGCACGCGCGCGTCCGGACCGACCGTGAACGTGCCGCCGCTGAGCCGCCCCCGGGGCGACACGAACCAAAGCTCGTAGACCTGAGTCCCCCTGGTGGGCGCAAGGCGCGCGACGTCGAGCAGGACCCTCGTACCCCAGGGCCGGGGTTGCAGGAGGGCCGTGGCCATCGCGCGCGGCTGGCTTGAGGATGCGATCAGCCTCAGCCGGATCGTGGGCGGCGATCCCGGACCGCCTCCGGCCAGCAGCGCAAGCGCCGCGCCCGCCGCGGCCAGCAGAGCGGCGAGCGGGCCCAGCAGGCCGCCACGGCGCGTCATCGCCCTCGACGATCGGATGCGACCCGCTCGGCGGCGCGGCAGCCGGCGAACCCCGCGCCGTGGGAGGGCGGCCAGGACCGACGCCTCCAGCAGCGGCGGAGGCGCCGGTATGGTCGCATGCACGCCGCCGGCGACATCGAGCAGGGGCCGCAGCGCCCGCAGGGCGTCGAGCTCTCGCCTGCATTCGTCGCACTCGGCGACGTGCAGGTCCACGGCCCGTGACTCGTCGGCGTCCAGCGCATCGAAGGCCGCGGCGGCCAGCAGTCGCTCGATCGCCGCGCATCCGCTCACCGGATCACCTCCAGCTCCTCAAGCGCCAGGCGCAGCGCGCGCGTGGCGTAGTGCAGACGGCTCTTGACGGTGCCGAGCGGCAGGCCGGTCAGCTCGGCCACCTCCGCCAGCGTCATGCCGCGGAAGTGGATCAGCTCGATCACCTGGCGGTGCTCGGACGTGAGCCGTGAGACCGCCAGCTGGATCTGGTGGCGAAGAAGCGCCTGCTCGATCGGCTCGGACTGGTCGCGGCGATCGCCGGAGGGCTCGCAACGGTGTGCCGGCGGGCGGCGCCCGCGCCGCCGCTCGGCGTCCAGCACCGCGCTTCTGGCGATCGCGTACAGCCAGGTGCGCACCGAGCCTCGCTCCGGCCGGTAGCGATCGGCTGCGCGCCACGCTCGGGTGAACACGTCCTGCACGAGCTCCTCGGCCAGACCCTCGTCACGCAGGCGCCTGACCGCAAACCCGTAGAGCTCGGGACCGTAGGACCTGTAGAGCGCTCGGGCGGCGGCCTGCGGGTCACTGCCGGCGAGCTCTGAGACGATGCCGGGGTCTGAGCTCATCTGGACCGTATACGTCCGGCGCGCGCGGATCGTTCACCGCGCGCTCGCCGCGCGGCGCCCGGCCGCTTCAGGGCGAAAGCCGGCCGTCGCGCACGCGCGCGAAGATGAACGGCGCGAGCGTGGTGTCGCCGTCGTGCAGCGAGTAGGTGCCCAGCACCGACGCGCGGTCGCGGATCGCCAGAAAGTCGCGCACCACGGTGGCGCGCTGGTCCGCGCGGGAGCCGGCCTCCCGCAGGACCGCCAGCACCGCCGCCATCGCCTCGTAGCCGAAGACCGCCTGCGGGACCGGAGCGTGGCCGTAGTGCGCGGCGAAGGCGCGCTCGAAGGCGGCTGCCGCCGCCGGCTCGGAGCCGGGAGCGAACCCGGGCACCGACACGTACAGGCGCTGCTGGGCCGCGGGGCTCAGCGCGGCGGCCAACGAGTCGGAGTACAGCGCCGAGGGCACGAACAGCGCCGCGCGCCCGGCCGCCGCCGCGCGGTCAAGCTCGGCCGCGGCGGCGCCCGGCGAGCTTGACCCGTAGAAGACAGCGCCGGCGCTCGCCGGATCGCCGGCGAGCGTCAGGCCCTCGGCCGGCGCGTCGGCGCGCACCTCGGCGGCGATCGAGGATCCGTACAGCCCGCCGTCTGAGGCGACGTAGACGCTGCCGGCGCCCAGCGCGCGCATCCGCGCGACGATCGCGCGGGCCTCCTGCGCGGTGGTCGGGACCACGCGCGCGAACGTGCGGTGATAGCTGGACAGCGACGGGTAGAAGCGGTCCGGCGAGCCCGGCACCGACGGCGTCGCCTGCGTCAGGTAGACGGCGGTGTCGGTGGGGCTCACCTGCAGGAGGTCCAGCTGGTTGGTGATCTCCAGCGACACCTGCGAGGTTCCGGGCACGATCTCGCCCAGGTAGGCGATCGCGCTCTGGTCCTCGATCGCCGCGCGCGCGTCGTCGGAGGTCTCCGGCTCGTGCAGCACCCTGAAGGCGACGGTGTAGTCACCCACCCGGCCGCCGCCGGCGTCGAACGCCAGGCGCTCGGCGTCGATCACGTCGGCGGCCACCTGTCCGCCGCTGAGCCCCGGGGGCTCGCTGGCGTAGATGGTCAGCCGGTGCCCTGAGACCGTGACGCCGGCCGTGCCGGCGGTGGCGCAGCCCGCGAGCGCGAGCGCCGCGGCCGCGCAGGCGGCAGGGGCTCGCAGCGCGCGCGGCCGCGCCCAGCGGCCCAGCACGCGCGACCGAACGCCAGGGACGCCCCGCATCCGGATGGGGCCTAGTCCCGTCGCCGGCCCGGCAGGTAGGGGAGCAGGTTGCGCACGCCGATCGCGATCAGCACCATGCCGATCGCGAAGAAGATCGCGTCAAGCCCGCTGACGTTCAGCGACCAGACGACGATCCAGATGCACAGCCCGGCGGTTGCGGTCAGGACGAGGCCCATCTGCGCGGGGATGCTAACCGAGCGCCGCGCCCGACAGCGCCGCCGCGAGCCCGGCGACCAGCTCCCGCACGGCGCCGGCCGGGTCCTGCGACTCGCCGGCGGCGCGGACCAGGCGGCTGCCGACGATCACCCCGTCAGCGCCGGCGGCGGCTGCCGCGGCCGCCTGAGCCGGCGTCGAGATCCCGAAGCCGGCCGCGATCGGCACCGCGGTGCGGGCGCGCGCCCTGGCCAAAAGCCGCGCAAGCTCGCCGCCCACGCCCGCGCGCTCGCCGGTGGTCCCGGTGACCGACACCGCGTAGAGGAACCCGGCGGCGGCCTCGCCGATCGCGGCCAGGCGCGCGTCCGGGGTGCTGGGCGCGACCAGCGGCACGAACGCCACGCCGGCGGCGGCGCAGTGGTGCCGCAGGTCGGAGGCCTCCTCGAGCGGCAGGTCGGGCACGATCAGGCCGCTGACACCGGCGGCGCTCAGCAGGCCCACGAAGCGGGCCGGGCCGCAGGCGATGATCGGGTTGACGTAGCACATCGCCACCACGGGCACGCGCTCGGCGATCGTCCGCGCGACCTCGAGCGCCCCGGCGACGGTCGTGCCGGCGGCCAGCGCGGCGGTCGCCGCCGCGTGGATCACCGGCCCGTCGGCGAGCGGGTCCGAGAACGGGATCCCGACCTCGACCAGGTCCGCGCCGGCGTCGGCGTAGGCCAGGGCGATCGCGCGCGACGTGCCGGCGTCCGGATAGCCCGCCATCATGTACGGCATCAGCGCCGCGGCCCGGCCGTCGGCATGCGCCGCGGCGAACGCCTCGGCGATCCTCTCGGCGCCGCAGCGCATGCGCCTCAGCCCCCCTCCCCGGCTCCGAGTGCCGCCAGCGCCTCGGCCAGGTCCTTGTCTCCGCGTCCCGACAGGCAGATCAGGTCCACGTCGCAGCCGCCTTCGGCGAGCACCCACGCGATCGCGTGCGCGCTCTCGAGCGCCGGGATGATCCCCTCCAGGCGCGCCAGGCGCTCGAAAGCGTCCAGGGCCTGGCGGTCGGTCACCGCCACATACCGCGCGCGGCCGGTGTCGCGCAGCCAGGCGTGCTCGGGGCCGCTGCCGGGGTAGTCCAGCCCGGCTGAGATCGAGTGCGCCTCCAGGATCTGGCCGTCCTCGTCCTGCATGATCGCCGACAGCGAGCCGTGCAGAACGCCGGCGCGGCCCGCCAACCCGGTGGCGGTCAGCGGAGCGCCGTGACGACCCGTCTCGATCCCCTCGCCGCCCGCCTCGACCCCCACCAGCTCGACGCCGGAGTCGTCGAGGAAGCCCGCGAACATGCCGATCGAGTTGGAGCCTCCGCCGACGCACGCGATCACGCGCCGCGGCAGCCTGCCGGCGCGCTCGAGCATCTGGGCGCGCGCCTCGTCGCCGATCACCCGCTGCAGGTCACGCACCAGGGCCGGATAGGGGGCCGGGCCCACGCAGGACCCGATGATGTAGTGCGAGCTGTCCACGTTGGCCACCCAGTCGCGGATCGCGGCGGATACGGCCTCCTTGAGCGTGCGGGCGCCGTCGCGGACCGGCTCCACGCGCGCTCCCAGAAGCTGCATGCGCTGCACGTTGGGGCGCTGGCGGCGCATGTCCTCGCTGCCCATGTACACCACGCACTCAAGGCCCAGCAGCGCGCAGGCGGTCGCGGTGGCGACCCCGTGCTGGCCGGCGCCGGTCTCGGCGATGATCCGCCGCTTACCCATCCGCAGCGCCAGCAGCGCCTGGCCAAGCGCGTTGTTGATCTTGTGCGCGCCGGTGTGGTTGAGGTCCTCCCGCTTGAGGTAGATCTCGCCGCCGACCAGCTCGCCGAGCCGGCGCGCACGGTACAGGGGCGATGGCCGGCCGACGTAGTCGGCCAGCAGCTGCGCCAGCTCGTCGCGAAAGCTCGGGTCCGCGCGCGCGCGCACCCACGCGCGCTCGAGCTCGTCGAGCGCCGGCATCAGCGTCTCGGGGACGTACTGTCCGCCGTAGGGCCCGAAGCGGTGGCGGACCTCTCCGGATCCGAGCATCGGAGCCGCCGGATGCCCGCGGGAGCTCACGCTCCGGCCCGCCCCGCCGCCCGCCCGGCCACCCGCCCCGCATCCGGCTCTGGCAGCCGCCCGGCCAGCCGTTGCGCGCCGGGCGCCAACGGCCGCTGCGCGCCGGGCGCCAACGGCCGCCGCGCGCCGGTCTCGCCCAGCCCGCCGGCGTCCGCCACCGCCGCCGCGAAAGCCCGCAGCCGCTCCGGGTCCTTGCGAGGGGCGCGGTCGGGGTCCTCGACGCCGGTGGCGACGTCGACCGCGAACGGGCGCACGACCGCGATCGCCTGCGCCACGTTGCCCGCGTTGAGCCCTCCGGAGAGGATCACCGGCGGGCCACGATGCTCGCGGGCAAGCTCCCACGACCAGGTTTCGCCCGTCCCGCCGCGCATCCCCGGCACGTGGCTGTCGAGCAGGTGGAAGTCCGTGTGGTAGGCGGCCAGCGCCCGGATGTCGGCGCCGCTGCGCACGCGCGCGGCCTTGATCACGCGGCAGCCCGTCCTCCGCGCGGCCTCGGCGCAGAACGCGGGACCCTCGTCGCCGTGCAGCTGGAGCATCGTCAGGCCGATCTCGTCCGCGGCGCGCGCCACCTCGTCGAGCGTCTGGTTGACGAACACGCCCACGATCTCGGCGCGGCGGCGATGCTCGGCGGCCACGGCCACCGCCACCTCGAGCGGACAGCGCCGCCGCGAGCGCGGCCACAGGATGACCCCAAGAGCCCAGGCGCCCGCCTCCACGGCCAGTCGCGCATCGGCGGGGTCGGTGATGGCGCAGAACTTGATCCTCGGCGCGGACGCGTCCACGGGAGCATCGTAGGCGGCGCGCGTCCGCCGGGCGCGCAGCCTGAGCGCAGCGGCTCCACGACTCGCCCTCAGCCGGAACGCTAGGCGGTCGCCGGGCGTCGCCCTCAGCCGCACTGCTCGGCGGTCGCCGGGCGTCGCCCTCAGCCGGACTGCTCGGCGGTCGCCGGGCGGCCGCCGAGCACAGCGGTCAGCGGCCTCAGCCGCGCGCCCTGGCGAACGGTCAGCGCCACCCGGTCGCCGGGGCTGAGCGTCGAGACGACGGTCAGCACGTCGCTGATCGAGTCCACGGGGATCCCGTCGACTCTCAGGATCGCGTCGCCGGGTCGGATGCCGGCCTGCGCCGCGGGGCTGCCCGGCTCCACGTCGGCCACCAGCGCGCCGGCGCGCGACGGCTTGGCCGATGACGGCCCCAGGCCGAGGTATGCGACGCGGATCACGCGCTCGTGGGCGACGCGGTGAAGCAGCGCCTCGGCGACGTCGATCGGGATCGCGAACGCGATGCGCTCGCTCTCCCCGCCGGCGCCGACGACCGCGTCGACCTCGGAGTTGACGCCGATCACGCGCCCCGAGGGGTCGATCAGCGGTCCCCCCGCGGAACCGGCCAAAAGCGGCTGGTCGGTCTGGATCACGTTGTCGATCGTCTGGCCGTCGGTGGTGAGCAGCTGGTGCTGCAGGGCGGAGACGATCCCGTCGGTCAGCGTGCGATCCGCTCCGAACGGGTTGCCGATCGAGACCGTCGGCTCCCCCACCCTGACCGCCGCCGAGTCGCCGAGCGCAAGCGGCGCGACCGGCGGCAGCTGGCTGGGCGAGACGCGCAGCACCGCCAGGTCCTGGCCGGGCAGCACCGCGATCACGCTCGCCGGCCGGACCGCGTCGCCCTCGAAGGTGACCGTCACGCCCCCGGTCCGGGCCGCCCCCTGGACCACGTGGTAGCTGGTCAGGATGTCGCCGTCGCGGTCGACCAGAAAGCCCGAGCCGGTGGACGTGCCGACCGCGTGCGCGCTGCCGAACGGGCTGGGGAAGCGCTCCAGGATCTTGGCGCTCACCAGCACGACGGCCGGGGCGTCGTTCTGATAGAGGTCGTTGAGCGTCAGCCCATTGGTCGGCGAGAAGCCCGCCTCGGCGGCGGCGGGCGGCTGCAGGTAGGTGATGGTCTGCCTGCGCTCGCCGGCGCCGAACGCGATCACGGCGCCGGCCACGACCAGCCCGCCGATCGCCGCCGACACGACGTGTGACCACCGCAGCGAGCTCACCTCACGAGTGTTCGCGCCACCGGCAAAGGCCAGCTAAAGCGGGTGCTGGTGCGCGGCGCCGGCGCGCGCCTGCCCGCGGGCGCCCGCCGGGGCGGCGGGCGGCGCGGCCGCGGGCTTTCCGGCGTGTGCCAGCGCCCGGCAGGCGGCCTCGAGGTCGGCGGCGCGCATCAGCGCCTCGCCCACCAGCACCGCGTCAAGCCCTGCGTCCGCCAGCGCGCGCAGCTGCGACGCCTCCCGCCACCCGGACTCGGAGACGGTCAGCGTCCCGCTCGGAACCGCCGCAAGCAGCTCAAACGTCGTCTGGGTGCGGACCGCCAGCGTCGTGAGGTCCCTGTTGTTGATCCCGATCATCCGCGCGCCGATCCCGCCAGCCCTCTCAAGCTCGCGTGCGTCGTGGACCTCCACCAGCGCGTCGAGCCCCCAGTCGCCCGCCAGCTCATACAGCCGGGCGAGCTGGCTGTCCTGGAGCGCGGCCACGATCAGCAGGATCGCGTCCGCGCCCGCCGCGACCGCCTCGAGGACCTGGTAGGGATCGACGATGAAGTCCTTGCGCAGCAGCGGCAGCGAGCAGGCCGCCCGCGCCCGGGCGAGATCCTCAAGCGAGCCGCCGAAGCTGCGCTCCTCGGTGAGCACCGACACCGCGGCCGCGCCGCCGCGCTGGTAGGCGCGCACCACGTCCTCCAGCTGCAGGTCGGCTCGAATCACCCCCGCGGAGGGCGAGCTGCGCTTGTGCTCGGCGATCAGCGACAGCCCGGGGGCGCGCAGGGCGCCGCACAGGCCGCGCGGCGGGTCCCGCCGCAGCCGCGCGGCGGCGCGCCGCTCAAGCTCCCCCTCGCCGAGCAGCGCCCGGCGCTCGGCCACCACCGCGCGCGTCTGCGAGACGATCCTCTCCAGCGCGTTCACGCCCCGGCCCCCACCGGCTCGGCGTCGCTCTGCGCCAGGCGAACGGTCGCGGCGACGAACCGCTCGAGCGCCGCGGCGGCCGCGCCGGATCCGATCGCCTCGCGCGCGGCGCTCACCCCGGCCCGCAGGCTGCCGGCGCCGCCGCCGGCGTAGATCGCGGCGCCGGCGTTGAGGACCGCCAGCTCGAGCGCCGGGCCCGGCTCCCCCGCCAGGATCGCGCGGGCGATCCGCGCGTTGGTGGCCGGGTCGCCGCCGGGGATCGCGCCCGGCTGGCAGCGCTCGAGGTCGAGGTCCTCCGGTGTGACGACGTAGGAGGTGAGCGCCCCGTCGCGGACCTCGACCACCCTGGTGGCCGCGGCCAGCGACAGCTCGTCCAGCCCGTCCTCGCTTGCCACCAGCAGCGCGTGCTCGGTGCCCAGAAGCGCGAGCGCGCCCGCCATCCGCTCCAGGTAGGCCGGGTCGGACACGCCGATCAGCTGGCGCGTGGCCCCGGCCGGGTTGGTGAGCGGCCCCAGGAAGTTGAAGATCGTGCGCACAGCCAGCTCGCGCCGCACCGGGATCACGTAGCGCGTCGCCTGGTGGTGGGCGGGCGCGAACATGAAGCCGAACCCGACCTCGTCGATGCAGCGGGCCACGGCCGCGGGGCTGAGGTCGATGCGAGCGCCCAGCGCCTCCAGCACGTCGGCGGAGCCCGACAGCCCGGTGGCCGAGCGGTTGCCGTGCTTGGCGACCGTGCAGCCCGCCCCGGCGGCGATCAGCGCGGCGGTCGTGGAGACGTTGAACGTGCGCGGGCCGCCGCCGGTGCCCGCCGTGTCCAAAAGGTCCCGCCGGGAGACCGGCACGGAGGCCGCCAGGCTGCGCATCGTGCGCGCCAGGCCGGCGAGCTCCTGAACGGTCTCGCCCTTGGTGCGAAGCGCGATCAGGAACGCGGCGATCTGGATCTCGGTGGCGTTGCCGGCCATGACATCGGCCAGCACATCCGACGCGCGCTCGGCGCTCAGGTCGCGCCCGCTGGCGAGCTCGTCGATGCAGCGCGTCAGAAGCTCCGAGCCGGTCCTCACCACGGCGATCCGGGGTCGGCGGGCACCAGGTCGGGCCACGGCTCGAGCGCCTGCGCGCCTGAGCCCTCCTGCGCCAGGAAGTTGACGATCATCCGCTGTCCGTGCTCGGTGAGCACCGACTCGGGATGGAACTGGACGCCCTCGGCGGGCAGCGACCTGTGGCGCACGGCCATCACGATCCCGTCCGCCGACGCGCTCTGGGCCAGCGCGCCGGGCAGCACCGGGTCTGCGATCAGCGAGTGGTAGCGCCCCACCCGCAGCGGCACCGGCAGGCCCCTGAAGATCGTGCGCCCGTCGTGCTCGATCGCGGTCGCCTTGCCGTGCACCGGCTCGTGCCGGATCACGCGCCCGCCCCACGCCTGCACGAGCGCCTGGTGCCCGAGGCAGACACCGAGCGTGGGCACCCCGGCGCGGGGGAACCGCACCACGGCCTCCAGCGATATGCCGGCCTCGTTGGGCGTGCACGGCCCGGGCGAGACGATCACCCGGTCATAGCCGCGCACGATCAGCTCGTCGACCGTGGCCCGGTCATTGCGCACGACCTCGATGTCGCACGGCGGATCGAGCGCCATGCCCACGTACTGGACGAGGTTGTAGGTGAAGCTGTCGTAGTTGTCGATCACCAGCACGCGCATCGGGTCACCAACCGTAGCTTCGGCGCGACTAGGGCCACTCGGGCTGGGCGACGGCCAGCTCGATCGCGGCCATCACTCCGCGCGCCTTGGCCTCGGACTCGCGCCGCTCGTAGTCGGGCCGCGCGTCGGCGACCGTCCCCCCACCCGCCTGCACGTGGGCGATCCCGTCCTTGACCACCACCGTCCGGATGTGGATGCAGGTGTCGAGCTCGCCCGTGTAGCCGACCCATCCGATCGCGCCACCGTAGCCGCCGCGCTTGACCGGCTCGAGCTCGTCGATGATCTGCATCGCGCGCACCTTCGGAGCGCCGGACAGCGTGCCGGCGGGCAGCACCGCCCGCAGCGCCGCGAGCGCGTCGACATCCGCGCGCAGGGTCCCGGCGACGCTTGAGACGATGTGCATCACGTGGCTGTAGGCCTCGACCTGCATGAAGCTCTCAACGCGCACGGAGCCGTACTCGCACACGCGCCCCAGGTCGTTGCGCCCCAGGTCGACGAGCATCACGTGCTCGGCGCGCTCCTTCTCATCCGACAGCAGGCCGGCCGCGATCCGCCGGTCCTCGTCGGCGTCCGCGCCGCGCGGCCGGGTGCCGGCGATCGGCCGGGTGGCGACGCGGCGGCCGCTGACGGTGATCAGCGGCTCCGGCGAGGCGCCGGCGATCTCGAAGTCGCCGAAGTCAAGGAAGTACATGTACGGGCTCGGGTTGACGGCGCGCAGCCCGCGGTAGATCGAGAACGCCTCCACCCCCACCGGCGCGGACCAGCGCTGCGAGGGAACCACCTGGAAGGCGTCGCCGGCGCGGATGTACTCGATGATCCGCGCCACGTTGGCCTCGAAGCGCTCGGGCGTGGTGTTGGACCGCCAGCTCGGCGGCTCGCGGCCCTCGTGAGCGGCTTCCTGTGGGCGCGGCAGCGGCCCCTCCAGCCGCCAGCGCACCTCCGCGATCGTCTCAAGCGCCCGCTGGTAGGACTCGTCGATGTCGCCGTCGGAGGTGTAGACATTGGCGATCACGGTCACGGTCCGCTTGAGGTGGTCGAAGGCGACCAGCGCGTCGGTGAGCATCAGGGCGAGGTCCGGGAGCCCCAGCGGGTCCGGCGGCGGCGGTCCCAGCGGCTCGACCGTGCGCACCAGGTCGTAGGCGAACATGCCCACGGCGCCTCCGGCGAACGGCGGCAGGCCGTCGAGGCGCGCGGCGCGCAGCGCGCCCAGCTCGCCCGCGGCGATGCGGTAGGGATCGCCCGGGTCGCCAAGCGACCAGCGAAGCACCTTGCGCGGCCTGTAGCCGACGAACGACCAGCGCCCGACGCGCCCGTGCTCCGCGGACTCCAGCAAGAACGATGGCCCGCTCGGCGCGTGCGACCCCGACAGCCCGCACAGCTTCAGATAGGCCGAGACCGGGGTCTGGCAGTCGTCGACGAACGTCTGGCAGACCGGGATCAGGTCGTGGTCTGAGGCCAGCTCGCGAACCGTCTCAAGCGACGGCACCGGGCCGCCGCGCAGCACCGCGTCAGCGGCGACGGCCATCGAGCACCCGTCCTGCGTCGGCAAGCGACAGGCCGCGCGCGCGCATCAGCACCGCCAGGTGATAGAGCACGTCGGCGGCCTCCTCGCAGACGCGCTCGTCGGACTCCTCGCGCGCCGCTCGCACGACCTCCTCGGCCTCCTCGCGCACCTTCTCCCCGGCGAGGGCGGGGTCGTCGAGCAGCCTCACCGTGTATGAGCCGCCGGGGCGCTGGCGCGAGCGCTCGAGGATCGTGCGCTCGAGCTCGGCCAGCGCCAGCGCCGGGGGACCCGGCGCAAGCTCGCCGTTGTGAAAGCAGCTGCGCTCGCCGGTGTGGCAGGCCGGCCCCTCGGGCTCGACGAGCGCCAGCAGCGCGTCGCGGTCGCAGTCGTAGCGGATCGCGCGCACCGCCAGCGTGTTGCCAGACGTGGCGCCCTTGTGCCACAGCTCGCCGCGGCTTCGGCTGTAGAACCACGCCTGTCCGCTGGCGCGCGTGAGCGCCAGCGACTCGGCGCTCATGTAGGCGAGCATCAGGACCTCCCCCGAGCGCCAGTCCTGGACCACGCAGGGCACGAGCCCACGCTCGTCGAAGGCCACATCGGCGTCGTCCACAGGCCGATTCTAGGCGCCGGTCAGCCTCCGATCAGCTCCAGCACGTCGGCGGGGCGCCAGGCGGCCAGAAGCCGCGTGGTCTCGTGGGCGCCGAGCGCCGCCGAGAACAGGTGCCCCTGCCCGAACTCGCACCCGAGCGCGCGCAGCCGCCGTCCCTGCTCGGGGGTCTCGATCCCCTCCGCGATCACGGGCAGCCCCAGGCTGTGCGCCATCGCGATCGTGCTGCGCACGATCACCTCGCTGTCGGACGCGCCGCGGCCGAGGTCGGCCACGAACCCTCGGTCGATCTTCAGCGCATCCACCGGGAAGCGGTGCAGCGCCGTCAGCGACGAGTAGCCGGTTCCGAAGTCGTCCAGGTGCAGGCCGACGCCGCCCGAGCACACGTCGGCGAACACGGTCGGCGCGCGCTGCAGCTCGCAGGCGAGCGTGGTCTCGGTTATCTCCAGCTTCAGGGCGCTGGCCGGCACCTGCGCGAGCTCGATCGCGGCGCGCACCTGCTCGCCCAGCGACGGGTCGTCGAGCTGGCGGCCGGAGAGGTTGACGCTCATGCAGACCCCCTCGGAGATCAGGCCGGCGCGCCGCCACTGCGACAGCGTCGCCAGCGCCTTGCGCAGCACCTGCTGGCCCAGCGCCGCGATGATCCCGGTGTCCTCGGCGATCGAGATGAACTCCGCTGGGGCGACCTCCCCCCAGTCCGCGGGCCAGCGCGCGAGCGCCTCCATTCCGGCTATCTCGCCGCTGGTCAGGTTCACGATCGGCTGGTAGTGGATCCCCAGCAGGCACCCCTCCACGACCTGGCGCAGCTCGTTCTCGCGCGCCAGCCGGTCGATCACCCGCCGTCGCATGCCCTCGTGGAAGATCGCGGTGCTGCCGCGACCGTGGCGCTTGGCGTCGAAGCAGGCGATGTCGGCGTCGGCGATCAGCTCGTCGGCGACGGCCCCAGCCCGGCCGAGCGCGATCCCGATGCAGGCGTCGCAGAACAGCACCTTGCCGCCGACCTCGAACGGCGCATCCATGGCACGCAGGATCCGGCCCGCCACCACGCTCGCGGCGCCCGCGTCGGTCACGTCCTGCAAGAGCACGGCGAACTCGTCGCCGCCGATCCGGGCGACCGTGTCCCCGGGCCGCAGCGCCGCCGCCAGGCGGACGGACAGCGCGACCAGCAGGCTGTCGCCGACGGCGCGCCCCAGGCTGTCGTTGACGAGCTTGAAGCGGTCGACGTCCAGGTGCAGCACCGCGCAGGAGGCGCGCGGGTCGCGCCGGGCGCGCGCCAGGCTCTGGCCCACGCGGTCCAGGAACAGCGCGCGGTTGGGAAGCCCGGTGAGCGCGTCGTGCAGCGCGTCGTGCGCCAGCCGCGCCTGAGCGAGCAGGTAGCGCTCCTGGCTCTCTCTGAGGCCCTCGAGCGCGCGGTGGTGGCGAAGCGCCCAGCGGATCGCCCGCTCGAGCGTGGGCAGGCTCAGCTCGCAGGAGGGAAGGTGGTCGGCGACGCCGAGCGCGTGCGCGTCGGGGCCCAGGTCGCAGTCCTCTCCGCCGAGCACGATCACCGGCGCCGGAGCGGGGCCCTCGAACGCCTCGCGCACCAGCTCCAGGGCGCCGCGCCCGCCGATCCGGCGCCCGACGAGGTACACGTCGTGGCGGCGCTCGCCCATCGCGGCCACCCCCTCGGCCCAGTGCGCCCGCCAGTCCACGGAGAAGCGCGCGTCCGAGCGGCGCGCCAGCAGCGCGCGAGCGGTGCGACCGTCGCCGCGGCCGTTCTCGATCAGCAGCACGCGGACCGGCGCCCCCGGTGCCGCGGTGGAGCCGGCGGCCGAACCGCAGGGCTCATCGCGGGCACAAGGGCTGTGGCGGCCGGGTCGCATCGGCCGCGGCATCCAAACACGCGCGCGCCCGCGACTCTGACAGCCGCGCTGCATGTCTGGCGGATCGCCAGCCAAAACCTCCATCAAGCTGTGCAATCCGCATCGCGCGCTGTCCACTCGATGCCCGGCCGGCCCAGCGCGCGTCGTCTATCCGAGGCCCAGCAGGCCCAGCGCGCGCGTCGCCTATCCGATGCCCAGCCGATCCAGCAGGCCCTCGTCGGCGCGCCAGCGCCGACGCACCCTGACCGTCAGCTCCAGGTGGATGCGCTCGCCGAGCTCGCGCTCGACCGAGCGCCGCGCGGCCACCCCGATCGCCTTGATCATCCGCCCGCCGGCGCCGATCAGGATCCGCTTCTGGGACTCGGTCTCCACCAGCACCGATGCCCGCACGATCAGCAGCCCGTCGCGAGGACGCTCGAGCTCGGCGACCTCAACCTCCAGCGCGTGCGGGATCTCCTCACGCGTGCGCGCCAGGGCCTGCTCTCGCACCAGCTCGGCGATGCGCACCGCCGCGGGCTGGTCGGAGCGCTGGGCGGCCGGGAAGTACGGCGGCCCGGGCGGCAGCAGGGCGGCGAGGTGCTCGACCAGCTCGGCGACGCCCTCGCCGGTGCGCGCGCTGATCGGGAACACCTCGGCGCCGGGCAACAGCTCGGCGGCGCCGGCCAGCGCCGCCACGAGCGACGCGCGCGACACCAGGTCGATCTTGTTGACCGCGATCGTGACGGGCCTGCCGGCGCAAAGCCGCCGTGCGATGAAGCGATCACCGGGCCCGATCGCGGGGGACGCGGCGGCCGAGACGACCAGCAGCGCCCCGTCGGCATCGGACAGCTCGTGCTCGACGCGGCCCTGCATGCGCGCGGTGAGCGTGTCGCGCGGGCGCTGCACGCCAGGCAGGTCGACCAGCACCAGCTGCCAGCCGGGCCCGTTGGCGACGCCGCGGATCGCCCGCCTGGTCGTCTGCGGCTTGTCGGAGACGATCGCCACCCGGGCGCCGACGATCGCGTTGGCGAGCGTCGACTTGCCGACGTTCGGGCGGCCCGCCAGCGCCACGAACCCCGAGCGAGACTCGGACCCGTTCAGCTGACCCAACGCATCAGCTCGGCCTGCAGCGCGAGCATCTCGCCGTGGTCTGTCTCGTGGTCCATGCCGGTCAGATGCAGCGCCCCGTGGATCACCGCCTCACGCAGGTCCTCGGTGCGCGGCGGGCAGATCACGATGTCGCCCAGCTCCCGCGGGCCGGCCGGATCTCCGTCCTCGTCGACGCCGAAGGACAGCACGTCGGTCGGCTCGTCGATCCCGCGCCAGCGGAGGTTGAGCTCGCGGCTGCGCTCCTCGTCGACGAACTCGATCGCCACGTGCCCGTCCTCGATCCCGGCGGAGGAGAGCGCCAGCGCGCAGAGCTGCTCGAGCTCGAGCGCCGCCGGCCCGCCCTCGAGCGCCTGCACCCCGATGAGCTCCACCTCCAGCACCGCTCTATCCGTCCCCGCGGGCGCTGCGGCGGCCGCGCAGGTCCGGCGCCGAGCGCTGGGCGTGCAGATCGTAGGCGGCCACGATCCGGCGCACCAGCTTGTGGCGGACCACGTCGCTGTCGTCGAGCCGAACGAACTCGATGCCCTCAACCCCGGCGAGGATCTCTCCGACCACCACCAGCCCCGAGTCCTGCTCGCGCGGCAAATCCACCTGCGTCACGTCGCCGGTGACGACCATCTTCGAGCCGAAGCCGAGCCGCGTGAGGAACATCTTCATCTGCTCGGGGCTGGTGTTCTGCGCCTCGTCGAGGATGATGAAGCTGTCGTTGAGGGTGCGCCCGCGCATGTAGGCAAGCGGCGCCACCTCGATCGCGCCTCGCTCCAGGTACTGGGAGACGCGCTCGGGGTCCAGCATGTCGTGCAGCGCGTCGAACAGCGGCCTGAGGTAGGGGTCGACCTTGGCCATCATGTCGCCCGGGAGGAACCCGAGCCGCTCGCCCGCCTCGACCGCCGGCCGTGTGAGGATGATCCTGTTGACCTCGCGCCGGCTGAGCGCAGCGGCAGCGAGGGCGACCGCGAGGAACGTCTTGCCGGTCCCGGCGGGGCCGATCCCGAAGGTGATCGTGTTGGCTCTGATCGAGTCCACGTAGCGCTTCTGGTTGACGGTCTTGGGCGCCACCCGCGTGGCGCGGTGGCGCCACACCACGTCCTCCAGGATCGCCGCCGGCGACTGATCGCGCGACAGCGCGCGCGAGACCGCCTCGACGGTGCCGGGTGCGATCTCGTGGCCCTGGCCCACGAGCGCCGCCAGCTCGGCCACCACCGCGCCGGCCGCCCGCACCGCCTCCGCATCCCCCTCCAGCGACAGCAGGTTGCCGCGCAGGTGCACGTCGCAGTCGATCTGCGCCTCCAGCGCGCGCAGCACCGCGTCGTGGCTGCCGGCAAGCTCGGCTGCCGCCGCGTTGTCTAGCTCGATCGTGCGGCGCATCGTGGGCGCGCTACCCGCTGAGCGCCTCCCTGACGCGCTCGGAGGCCCTGCGACCGTCGACGCGGCCTCCGGCGGCGGCCATCACGGCGCGCATCACGCCGCCCATGTCGCGCGGGCCGGTTGCCTGCAGCTGCTGGATCGCCGAGCGGATCAGCGCGTCGAGCTCCTCGTCGCCCAGCTGCGCCGGCAGGTAGCCGGCGATCAGCTCGGCCTCCGACTCCTCCTGGCGGGCGAGCTCGGGCCGCTTGCCGGCCCGGAACTGCTCGGCCGCCTCCAGCCGCCGCTTTCGCTCACGGCGCAGGACCGCCAGCTCGTCGTCGGAGCCCTCCTTGGCCGCCTTCTGAAGCTCTGACAGCACCAGTCGCAACGCGCCCACGCGGGTCCGGTCACCCGCCTTCATGGCGCTGTTGATGTCGGCCCTGATGCGCTCTGCGACGCTCACACCTGCGTCCGAGGATACCCCCGCTTAGCGGGCGCGGGAACGGGGCTCGGCGGCCGCGCCCCACCCGCCGGGCGCTCCGCGGCCGGCCCTCAGCTGCCGGGCGCTCCGCGGCCGCCCCTCAGCCGGCGGGCGTGCAGCGGATGCCGTCGGCGTACAGCTCCTCGCAGACGACGTCGATCAGCGCGCCCGCGGGCGCGCAGCCGCCGGGCAGGTAGCAGCGGACGTAGTCGGCCGTGTATCCGGAGCACTGGCTCGCGGCCGTCTTGTCGACCAGCACGCGCTCGCGCGCGCCCAGCCGCGCGGCCCGCTGCTGGCGGCTGAGGAGCTGCGAGAGGGCGCGCATCGCCTGGCCGCGGCGCCGCTTGTCGTCCGGCTGCACGACATCCGGCAGCGCCGCCGCGACGGTCCCGGGCCGCGCCGAGTAGGGGAACACGTGCACGCGCGTGATCCCCGCGCGCTCGACGGTCTCAAGCGTGCGCCCGAACGCGGCCTCGTCCTCGCCGGGAAAGCCGACGATCACGTCGGTCGTGATGTTGACGTCCGACAGCACGCGGCGCACGCGCGCGATGCGATCGAGGTACTCGGCCGCCGTGTAGCGCCTGCCCATGGCGGCCAGCACCCCGTCGTCGCCCGACTGCAGCGGCACGTGCAGGTGCGGGCACGCCGCCGGCTCGCCGGCCAGAGCCTCGATCAGCGACTCGCGCAGGTGGATCACCTCGATGCTTGACAGGCGGACCCTGGCGACGCCCGGCACGCGTGCGACCGCCCGCAGCAGGTCGCCAAGCTCCAGGCCCGCCACCGGGTCGCGCCAGTCGCCGATGCTGATCCCGGTGAGCACCACCTCGGCCTGTCCGGCGGCGGCGGCGCGCGCCACCTCGCGCAGGATGCCGGCTGCAGGGCGCGAGCGCGCCGCGCCGCGCACGCGAGGGATGATGCAGTAGGCGCAGTGCAGGTCGCAGCCGTCCTGCACCTTGACGAACCGCCGGGTCCGCGACGGCCCGTGGGCGGCGCCGGCGACGGCCTCGTGTTCGGTGTCCGCGCAGGCTGTGGCACCGGTTTGCACGCCGGCCGCGGCGCGGCCGGCGATCTGCCCGGCGACCGACTCGGCGGCGCCGGGGAGCGCAACCACCCCGTCGCCGAGCGCCTCGAAGGCATGGGGATGAAGGTTGACCGCGCACCCTGACGCGTACACGCGGCGGCCGGCCCGCAGCGCGCGGCGCACGGCCTGCCTGGACTTCGCCTCGGCCTCGGCTGTGATGGCGCAGGTGTTGACCACCTGAAGCTGCGCCTCCTCCTCGGACGCCTCCCGGTGGCCGGCGGCCAGCAGCGCGTCGCGCGCGAGCATCGCGTCCGCCTGCGAGACCTTGCAGCCCAGGAACCTGACGGCGAACGTGGCCATCGCCGGCGACAAGCTAGCGCGCCCGGTGCCCGGCGCGCACCGCGGATCGGCGTCCCGATGCCGGCCGCGCGCCGGGTGGCTGACGCTCGCCGCGCGCAAATCAGCGCGCGCCGGGTGGCTGACGCTCGCCGCGCGCCCTCAGCGCGCGCCGGCCGGCTGACGCTCGCTGCGCGTCCGGGCGGCCTCTTCGGCCTGCTTGACGTCCGCCTGCGCGCTGGGCACCGGCGAGGGCTCGGTGTAGAAGTACTTGCCGCCGCGCAGCCACGAGGCCACCGCCGCCGCCACACAGCATCCCGCGGCGAAGTAGAACGCCTCGTGGATGCCGTTGGCGAACGGATGCGAGACGAGCGTCGGGAAGAAGCGATGGCCGGTCAGGTAGACCGCCGTGTGGTGGGGCAGGCGCGCAAGCGCCGGGCCAAGCAGAGACCCCATCGGGTTGTAGCCCAAAAACGAGGCGAACAGGCTGCCCACGGCCGGCAGATGCGAGATCCGCACCGCGTCGGCGTGCGGGACTCCGTTTGCCGACAGTCCGTGGTAGAGCACCCCGGGCAGGCTGCTTGACAGCCCCACGATCACCAGGCTGAAGAAGATCCCGATCGACAGCACCATCGAGCTGTTCTGGAAGGTCGCGGCCATGCCCGCGCCGGCGCCGCGCTGGTCAGGCGGAAGGCTGTTCATGATCCCGGTCTGGTTTGGGGCGGCGAACAGGCCCATCGCCAGACCGTTGATGAAGATCACCAGCGCGAACGCCCAGTAGGGGAAGTCCACCGGCAGGGCGATCAGCAGAAGGAAGCTCGCCGCCGCGCCGAGCATGCCGCCGGTGGCAAACGGCCGCGCGCCGAAGCGGTCCGCCAGGCGACCCGCGAACGGTCCCGCGATCAGGAAGCCGACCGACAAGGGCAGCATGTAGATCCCGGCCCACAGCGGCGTCTGGGAGAAGCTGTAGCCGTGCTCGGGCAGCCAGATCCCCTGCAGCCAGAGGATCAGCATGAACATCAGCCCGCCGCGCGCCAGCGCCGACAGGAGCGCCGCGACGCTTCCCGCCGAGAAGGCGCGGATGCGGAACAGCGGCAGGCGGAACATCGGCTGGGGCACGCGCCGCTCGACCGCGACGAACGCGACCAGCAGCGCCAGGCCACCGCCGATCTCCGCGATCACCTTCGGGCTGCTCCAGCCCATCGTGTGGTGGCCGTAGGGCAGGATCCCGTAGGTGATCCCCACGAGCACGAGGATCAGCCCGGCGCCGAAGGTGATGTTGCCCAGCCAGTCGATCCTGGACGGCGTGCGCACGCCGCGCTCCTCGAGCATCAGGTATGCCCAGACGGTCCCGATCAGCCCGAACGGGACTGACACAAGGAACACGAGCCGCCACTGCACCGGGGCCAGCACGCCGCCGAGCACCAGTCCGATGAACGAGCCGGCGATCGCGGCGACCATGTTGATCCCCAGCGCCAGGCCGCGCTCGGTGGCGGGGAACGCGTCGGTGAGGATCGCGCTTGAGTTGGCCATCAGGAAAGCTGCCCCGACGCCCTGCAGGACGCGGATCGCGATCATCCACAGCGCCGCGGCGCTGCCGTGCATCCAGGTGACCGACAGCAGCACCGAGCCGACGGTGAACACCGCGAAGCCCAGGTTGTACATCTTCACGCGCCCGACCATGTCGCCGACGCGTCCGAGGCTGACGACCAGCACCGCCATCACAACCAGGAAGCCGAGCAGGATCCACAGCAGGTAGCTGGTGTTGGAGGGCACCAGCGGGTTCAGCGCGATTCCGCGGAAGATGTCCGGCAGGGCGATGATCACGATCGATCCGTTGATCGTGGCCATCAGGATCCCCAGCGTGGTGTTCGACAGCGCCACCCACTTGTAGCGGTCCGGACTGGCGTGGGTGTGCGCGCGCAGCCTCGCGATCGCACTGCTCATGTTCCGCTCCCTGCTGCCCTGGTGCTCAACGTGATCTCATCCTCCGTGGTCCTCGGTGTTCGTTCGCATCCGATCGCGGGCGGCCAGGCCCTCAGGGCTCCTGTCCGGTGAGGCGCTCGATCAGCCGGTCGAGCACCTCGATCGCCCGCGCGAGAGCCCGGACGTCGTCCTCATCGAGCGCCGCCATCTCCTCGTGCATCGCAGCGCGGTACTCGCCGCGGAGCCGATCGAGCAGCGTCCGCCCCTGCGCGGTCAGCGCGACGAGCACCGCGCGCCCGTCGCCGGGGTCGTGCTCGCGGCACACCCAGCCGCGCTGCGCCAAGCGGTTGACGAGCCGGGTGATGCCCGGCTGGGTCACGCCCTCGCGCGCCGCCAGCTCGGTCACCCTCCAGGGGCGGCGCGCGAGCGCCCACAGAACCCCCATCTCGGTGCGCGAGAGCCGCACGCTGGCCCGGCCGAGGACGGCTCGCGACAGCGCCGCCGCGCGCTGTGGGAGCGCCTCCGCGATCTCCTCGAGCGCGACGGGCGGCTCGGCGAGCGTCTGCGCAGAATCCATACCTCGATTATATTACCAGGTCAAGTTACGCAGGCCGGCCCGGTCACTGCGCCAGGACCCGACGATCCGCCACGCCCCCGCCGGCCAAAGGCGCCTCCCGCACACAACGGACCGGTTTTGGACGTCCGCCGCACCAACCGGCCGCGGCGGCGGCCGGCCGCGGCGGGCGCTCAGCCTGAGGCCATGAGCAGCGCCGCCCACTCTCCGCGCCGGCGCCGCTCAAGCTCACGCAGGCCGCGCGCGGCGAACGCAACCGCCACCGAGTCGGCCTCAGCGGCGAGCATCCCGCCGAGTATCAGCCGGTCCGCGAGCCGCCGTTGGGCTTGCGCCCAGCGGATCAGCGGGCCCGAGAGCACGTTGGCGACCACCAGGTCGGCATCCGGCACCTGCTCTGCGAGCATGTCCAGCCGGCGGGCCTCGAGGCGCACGCGGTTGCGCGCGCAGTTTGCGAGCGTCGCCTGCACCGCCAGCGGGTCGTTGTCGAGCGCCAGCACCGGGGACCAGCCCAGCCGGGCGGCGGTGATCGCCAGCACCCCCGAGCCGCACCCGAGATCCACCAGCGATCCACCGGGTCCGGTGTCAAGCAGCAGCTCCAGGCACAGCACGGTCGTGGCGTGCGCGCCGGTCCCGAACGCCCGGCCCGGGTCGATCACGACCTCGAGCTCCGTGCCCGCGGGCGCCTCCCACGGCGGGCGCACCGTGAGCCTCCCGCCGATCGTCACCGGCCTGTGAAAGCGCCGCCACCGCTGATCCCAATCGTCGGCCACCGGCTCGCTGCGGATGTCTACGTACGCGCCGCCGGCGGCCGCTCTCAGGGCGGGCAGCTCGGGGAGCTCGCCGGGCGAGCCATAGACCGCGTACTCGACGACCTCCGCCGACACGTCGAGCTCCTCGACGCCGTTGGGCGCAAGCTCAAGCAGCTCGGCGAGCACCAGCTCGGCCTGGCGCCGGTGCACGCGGATCGCCAGCCGGATCACCGCGCGCTGCGCCGGGCGCGGCCGGGAGATCCGCGCCGCAGACAGGTTGGGATCCGGAGGTTGGCCGCGAGCGAGACCACGCGCCGTGAAGGTAGCGCGTGGCCCGCCCACGGCCGGCCGTCCGGTCAGCCGCGGCGCCCGCGGGCGAGCAGGAGCCCGAGATAGGCCTGCACCGCGACGTCTCGACGCGCCATCCTCCGAGCGCTCGCCGCCGGCCGCCCTGAGTCCGGCCGCACGGCGCTCAGCGTCCGGGGCTCGGCCGTCCTGGACGCGACCTCTCCAGACCGCTCCCGGTCACCTGCTCTCATCGCCCGTGGGGACATCGGCTGACCTCACCTGGTTGCGTGACACCCGATCGCAACAGCGCCGCCATGATCGGGCCGCCGGGCCGACCGGTCACCGTCCACGCGGCCAGAATCCTGCCGCCGCGACTATCCACACGCCCCAGCGACGCCCGTCGCCTCGCCGGGCGCGCGACGCTCCGGCGACGCACCGCAGGCAATCGGCTGCGCACCGCAGGCAATCGGCGGCGCGCCACGCTGCGGCGGAGGGCCGCACGCACCTCGGCGGCGCGCCACGCTCCGTCAGTGGCCGCCCAGCGCCCGGCGCAGCCGGCCGAGCACGCCCTCCTCGGTGCGCAGGTTGTGGTCGGTCATGGTCGCGGCGAGCCTCTCCAGCAGCTCGCGCTGCTCGCGCTTGAGATGGCGCGGGATCACCACGTTGACGATCACGCGCAGGTCACCTCGACGGCGGCCGCGCAGCGACGGCATCCCAAGCCCGCGCAGGACGAGCGTCTCGTGGGGCTGGGTGCCGGCCGGTATCTCCAGCTCCACCTCGCCGTCTAGCGTCGGCACCTTGACCGTGGTGCCCAGCGCGGCCAGCGGGGCGGACACGTCCACCACCGTGGTCAGGTCGTCGCCCTCGCGCACGAACCGCGGGTCCTCGCGCACGTGCACGCGCACGTAGAGGTCGCCCGCGGGGCCGCCGTGCTCGCCGGCATGCCCCCGGCCCGCAATCCGGATCCGCTGCCCATCGGCGATCCCGGCCGGGACGTCGACGGTCAGCCGCACGGACCCGACGCGGCGGCCGCGGCCCGAGCACTCTGCGCACGGATTGCGCGGCACGCGCCCCTCGCCGCGGCAGGCATCGCAGACGGAGGCCCGGACCACCTGCCCAAACGGCGTGCGGGTCACGACCCGCAGCTGCCCAGAGCCGCCGCAGCGCGCGCACCGCTCGATCGGCGTGCCGGGCTGTGCGCCGTTGCCACGACAGCGCTCGCACACCAGCACCGCGTCATAGGCGACCTCCACGGCCGTGCCCCGCGCGGCCTCCTGGAGCGTCACCTCGGCGGCGACGGCGACATCGCCGCCCTGCGCGGGCCCGGCCGCGGCCGAGCCGAAGCCGCCGAAGGCACCGCCGAGCCCGCCGCCGCCGAAGAACGCCTCGAAGATGTCCGACAGCGACCCGAAGCCGTCGAAGCTCGGCGCGTAGCCGCCGCTCTTGAGCCCCTCGTGCCCGTAGCGGTCGTAGATCGCCCGGCGCTCGCTGTCGGACAGGACCTCGTAGGCCTCGGCAACCTCCTTGAAGCGCTCCTCGGCGTCGGGCGCCTTGTTGACGTCGGGGTGCAGCTCGCGGGCCAGGCGCCGGAAGGCCTTCTTGATGTCGGCCTCGTCCGCCTCCCGGTCGACGCCCAGGACCTCGTAGTAGTCGCGTGGCATCTGCGAGGCGCTCATCGCCGCTGCGCGCGCGGTGAGCTCACCGCTCGTCGTAGAGGTCGGCCACGAACGCCGACAGCTGGCTGGAGGCGTCGCGCACGGCCCCGATCGCGCGCGCGTAGTCCATCCGCAGCGGGCCGATCACCGAAACGGCGCCCAGCGCGCGCTGCGGCAGGCCGTAGCGGGCGGCCACCAGCGCCAGCGAGCGCAGGCCCGGAGCCTCGTTCTCGGTCCCGATGCGCACCTCCACACCGTGCCCGGCGCTCAGCGCGGTGCGCAGGATCCCCAGCAGCGTGACGCGCCGCTCGAGCATCTCCATCAGCTGGTTTAGCTCGGAGATGTCCGCCCGGCCGAGCGCCAGCAGGCGCGCCGCCCCGTCCACGTACAGGTTGGAGGCGTCATCCTCGTGGGGCTCGGTGAACGCGGGGGCGATCGTGTCCAGAAAGGCGCGCTCGGTGGCGGCGAGCGCCGGGTCGCGCAGCAGCTGGCGCACCCTGCGCGCCCCCAGCCCCAGCCCGACGAGCTTCTCGTTGAGGTAGCTCGCCGCCCAGTCCGCCAGGCCGCTGTCGATCGCCTTGGGGAAGGTGAACAGACGCTTGGTCACGCCGCCTGTGGAGGTGATCACCACCACCATCAGCACCTGCGACTGAAGCTCCAGCAGCTCCACGTGCCGGATCGTGGCGGTGTCGACCGGTGGCGCCGTGACGACCGCCAGCAGGTTGGTGACCTGCGACAGCGCCTCGGTGGTGGCCCGCACCGCCTCGTCAAGCTCGCGCCTGACCAGCGACAGCGACAGCGGCGGGCCCGCCGGCACCCGGGGCAGCAGCCGGTCGACGAAGTAGCGGTAGCCCGCCTCGGTGGGCACCCTGCCCGAGGAGGTGTGCGGATGCGCCAGAAGCCCAAGCTCCTCCAGGGTGGCGAGCTCGTGACGGATCGTGGACGGTCCCCACTCGAAGGCCTCGCTGAGGGCCTTTGAGCCCACGGGCACGCCGCCCTCCAGGTAGTCCTGGACGAGCCGGCCAAGCACCTGCTCCTGGCGCTCTGACAGCATCGACGCCATTCTAGGTGCGCCCCGGCCGCCTTCCCGGACCCGTCGCGTGGGCTCGGGCCCGCAGCGGGACGCGGTCCTCCTCTGGGCCCCGGCTCAGGGCCGGATCTCGGCCACGCCGTTTCGCACCAGCCGCCTAGAGTCCTGGCGTGCCTCGCAGTCGACGATCGCGCTGCCGTCCTCGCGCACCTCGCGCACCCGCCCGGTGACCAGCACCTCCCGCTCCATCACGCCCATGCCGCGAAACTGGACGTGCAGGCGCTTTAGCCGTCCCGGCCCGCCGAATCGCTCGGTGTGCGCGCGCGCCACCTGGGACATCGTCCAGAGCCCGTGGAGGATCCGCCCCGGCAGCCCCACCCGCCGAGCCAGCTCGTCGTCGATGTGGATCGGGTTGAAGTCGCCCGAGGCGCCGGCGTAGCGGATCGTCAGATAGCGGTCGGGGGTGACGCGCAGCTCAAGCTCGTCGCCTGGCCTGATCGGCGGGCGCTGTCCGCCGGCGGCGCTCGGCCCGCGCTGTCCGCTGGCGGCGCTCGGCCCGCGCTGTCCGCCGGCGGCACTCGGCGGGCACTCCCCGCGTCCCGGCTCCACCGGCGCCCCGGTCACGATGCGGGCCTGACGATGTGCGTCCACACCCCGTCGCAGACGCGCTCCCCGGCCTGGTTGCGCGATGCGGTCTCGAACACGTAGAAGGTCATCCCGCCGCGCTCGCGCACGTCGGCGAGCCGCGCGACCGTCTCGATCTCGTCGCCGGCGACCACCAGCGGTCCCCACCGGAACTCCTGCTCGCCGTGCACCAGGTGCGCGAAGTCGATCTCAAGCTCGGGGTCGAACACGGCGTGCGCCATCGCGGCGCCCGCGTAGACGACCGCGAACATCGGCGGGGCCACCACGTCGGCGTACCCCGCGGCGCGCGCGGCCTCGACGTCCAGGTGCAGCGGATCGGTCTCGCCCACGGCGCGCGCGAACTCGCGCACCTTCTCCCGCCCCACCGCGTAGAGCACCGGCTCGTAGCGCTTTCCGATCGCCTGCGTCGCGAGCGTCACGCAGGGCAGTCTATGGCGGCGACCGGGCGGGGGCGTTTGGGCTACCGTCAAGCGAGGATGGCCGTGCTCGGCGCAGCGCTCGCCCCCGTGCACCAGGCGTACCTGCTGCAGGCTCGCCAGATGCAGGCGCTGTCGTTCGCGGTGCACATCCCGCTCGTCTGCTTCGGGATCGCGTTCCCCGCGATGGTGGTGCTGTGCGAGTGGCTGGGGCTGCGCAGCGGCGACCCGCTGTACACGACGATCGCCCGGCGCTGGAGCAGGATCGTGCTGGCGCTGTTCGCCGTGGGGGTCATCACGGGCACGATCCTCAGCTTCGAGATGGGCCTGCTGTGGCCGAACTTCACGGCCACCTTCGGAAGCGTGTTCGGGCTCGGATTCGCGATCGAGGGCTTCTCCTTCTTCATGGAGGCGATCTTCATCGGCATCTACAGCTACGGCTGGGACCGGCTTGCGCCGCGCTGGCATCTGCTGAGCGGGATCCCGATCGTGATCACCGGCTTCACCGGGTCCTTGACGGTGATCTCGGTCAACGCCTGGATGAACCACCCCACGGGCTTTCACCTGCTCGGCGGCCGGGTGGTTGACGTCGATCCGCTCAGGGCGCTGTTTGGCAACAGCATGCTGTGGTCGGAGCTGATCCACATGTACATCGCGGGCTACATGGTCTGCGGGTTTTTGGTCGCCGGCGCCTACGCCCACGCGCGCCTGCGCGGCCGCTTCGGGCGCTACGAGCGAACCGCGATCTCGATCCCGCTCACGATCGCCTGCCTGGCCGCCCCCGTCCAGGTGCTCGTCGGCGACTGGCTGGCCCGGGTGATCGCCGTCGAGCAGCCGATCAAGCTGGCCGCCATCGAGGGGCTCTACCGGACCACTCGCGGCGCCGCCGAGCACATCCTCGGCTGGTACACCGACCGGCAGGTCAGGTACGGGATCGCGATCCCCCATCTGCTCTCGCTGCTCGCGTTCCACAGCTACGACGCCGTCGTTCGCGGCCTGGACACCGTGCCGGCGGCCCAGCGCCCGCCGGTGAACATCACCCGCCTGTCCTTTCAGCTGATGGTCGCGCTCGGCACGGCGCTGGCGCTGCTGGGGCTCGTCTACGTCGCGACCTGCGTCGCGCGCCGCCGGCTGCCGCGCTCGCGGTGGTTCTACCGCTGCGTGCTCGCGGCTGGACCGGCCGCGACGGTCGCGCTGATCGCCGGCTGGGTGACCACGGAGGTGGGCCGCCAGCCGTGGGTGGTCTACAGGGTGATGACGACCGCCCAGTCGGTGACCGGCGCCCGCGGGATCCCGGTGGGATACGGCGCGCTGGTCGTGGTGTACATCGCCGTCGCGCTCGGGGTCTGGTGGATCCTGCGGCGGCTGGCTAGCATGCCGCTTGAGCCCGCCGCCGGGGCCGGCGGCCCCGCAGCGGTCGAGCCCCGCGAGGCCTGAGGCCGTGCTCCGCGCGCTGCCGCTCGTGTTCGTGCTCGCCGGGCTGGTGCTCTACGTGGTGCTCGCCGGGGCGGACTTCGGGGCCGGGATCTGGCAGTTGCTGTCGGGGCCCGGTGAGCGCGGCCGCCGGATCAGGGAGCACGCCCACCACTCGATGGGGCCCGTCTGGGAGGCCAACCACGTGTGGCTGATCTTCATCCTGACCGTCAGCTGGACCGCCTACCCGGTGTTTCTGGCCTCGGTCGCCTCGACGCTCGCGGCCGCCCTGTTCATCGCCGGGCTGGGGATCATCCTGCGCGGCGCGCTGTATGCGCTTGCGCCGGGGCTGGCGGACGGACGACGGCTGGTCGCGCTGCAGGGCGCGTTTGCGATCGCCTCGCTCATCACCCCGTTCGCGCTCGGCGCCGCCGCCGGAGCGATCGCCGCCCAGCGCGTCCACGTGGGCAACGCCACCGGGCCGCTGCTGGGCAGCTGGACCGGGCCGCTTTCGCTGTTGGTGGGCGCGCTTTCGGTCTGCTTCTCAGCCTATCTGGCGGCCGTGTACCTGGCGGGCGACGCCGCGCGGCGCCGCCAGCCGGAGCTCGTCGCCGCCTTCCGCCGCCGGGCGCTGGCGGCCGGAGCGGTGTCTGGGACGGTGGCCTTGGCCGGGCTTTTGATCGTGCACTCCGATGCGGAGTCGCTTTACCGGGGGCTGGTGCATGGAGGCGGCCTGGCGGCGCTTGGGATCTCCCTGGCGGCCGGAGCGGCCACGCTGGCGCTGATCGCGTCCGGGCGCTTCGAGCTCGCTCGCGTCGGGGCGGCGGTCGCGGTGGCGGCGGTGATCGCCGGCTGGGCGTTCGCGCGCTGGCCGGTGCTCCTGCCAGGGCTGCCGATCGCCCGGGCAGCAGCGTCGCACGACACGCTCGTGGCGCTGGTGGTGGCGGTGCTGGCCGGCGCGATCCTGCTCTTCCCGGCGCTGGGGCTGCTGTTCTCGCTCACGCTCGGCGGGCGCCTGGGCGGGGCGCCGCATGCCCCGGCTGGCACCGGCCCGCCCGGACTGCTCGCCGCACAGCCGCCCGCGCCGGCCACGCCACCTCGTCTGCGGGCGTCGGCGCTTCGAACCGCCGCGGCCCTGCTGGTGATCGGCGTCGGGATGCTCAACGTGGCCGACGCCGGCTGGGCGCACGCGATCGGCGTGATCGGCCTGGCCGGGTTCGTCGTCGTCGCCTCCGCCGCCCTGCTGCCGGTGGCGCTCGCCGGCGAGTGATCGATCAAGGCTGGCGGGGCCCGCCTCAGGGCGTGAGCGCCGGGCAGCCGACGTGTCCCGCGTCAATCGACGCGATCCGGTTGCGCGGGCTGAGGATCCGCCCGGTCCGCGAATCGACCATCAGGTAGCCGAACAGCCGGCCCGTGCTCGTGCGCACGCTCCAGCTGCCCCCCTGCTCGGCGGAGCGGCGAAACGCACGGCCGTAGATGCGCGCCGCCTGCACGACGGTCAGGCCGGGGAGCAGCCCGCGCGCGCTGGCCAGCCGAAGGCCGGAGCGCAGCAGCCTCACCGGCGCCGGCTCGTTGACGTTGCCGTACTGGTAGCCGGAGAAGCGGCCCTGGTCGAAGTAGGCGACCAGATCCGCGGCAAAGCGACGCCCCGTCCAGGCCACGCCGTGGTCGACGCCGCAGCCGCCGCCGACGGTGTGAAGCTCGGTCGGCGCCCCCAGCAGCGGCCCGAGCGCGACGATCACCGCGGCCTGGCGCTCGCCGAAGCGCGCCGGGCCGATCCCGTCGCCGAGCAGCACGCGCAGTGTCCGCGCACCCGGCGCGGACCGGCCGGCCGCGCTCGAGCTCGCCGCCGAGCTCTGGGTGCCGGCGCGCGGGCCCCCTCGGACCCGGGCTAAGCCGGCCGGCGCCGGCGGCCGCGAGATCCCCGTGCGGCCGTGGCCGAGCTCCACGAGCGCGAGCGCGGCGACCGCCAGCGCCGTCACGACGGCCGCGCTCACGCCCACCGTCGCGGGTCGCGGCCGCCGGGCGCGCGCCAGCAGGGTCGCGCGCCGCAGCGCGATCCACGAGCGCAGCCGCGCCGTGCGCATCCCGGCGCGACTAGAACGCACGGCGGCGCGCACGACCGCCGCCCGCAGCTCGAGCTCAAGCGAATCGAAGTAGTCGCTCACCGGCCGTCCCCTCTCATGCCCCGCCGCCGAAGCCGTCGCCCGCCCTGCCAAGCCGCGCGCGGGCCCGCGCCAGTCCCCGGCTTACGCGCTGGCGCACGACCGACTCCGAGCAGCGCAGCTCGGCCGCGATCTCGCGGTAGCCGCGCTCGTCGATCACGCGCGCGACGACCGCGTCGCGCTCGGCGGCCGGCAGCGCCTGCACGGCCGCCAGCGCGCGGTTGCCCTCGAGCGCCGCCAGCTCGTGGAGTCGCTCGATGTCCGCGTCGGTCAGCGCCAGGGGCGCGATCGCGAGCCTGCGGCGCGCCGCATCCTCGATCCGCCCGCGGCGCCGGCTCTCGAGCAGCTTGTTGCGGGCGATGCCCAGAAGCCAGGGGGACGCGGAGGGATGCTCCGGCCGGTAGCGGCCGGCCTGCTCGAGCGCGGCGGCGAACACCTCGCCGGCGAGGTCGGCGGCCAGCTCCGGATCGCCGGTCGCGCGCAGCGCAAACGACACCACGCGGCCCAGGTGCCGGCGGTACAGCAGCGAGAAGGCGTCGGCGTCGCCGCGGGCGGTGGCCTCGAGCAGCTGCGCGTCGTCCACATCCCCTATATGACCGGGCGGCGGTGGCTGTGACAAGGCGCCAGAGGCCGCCGGCGCGCAGAGCGGCCGCGGCGCCGCCCCGGCGTTTGCGCGCGCCGGGCCGGCGCGCTAGCCTGACCCCATGCACCGTCGCCATCTGCGCGCCTCAGACGCCGAGCGCGACGAAATCGTCGAGCGCCTGCGACGCGCGGCCACCGAGGGGCGCATCGCCGCCGACGAGCTGGAGCAGCGCGTGAGCGAGGCGCTCAAGGCGCGCACCTACGGGGAGCTTGAGGCGACCGTCGCCGATCTCCCGCGCGAGCGCCGGCCCCCGGAGCGCCTCGGCGCCGGGCGGGCCAGGGGTGCCGCCTCGCTGGCGCTGACCGTCGCGCGCCGCAGCCCGTGCCTGGCGATCTGCGCGCTCCCGATCGTGGCGGCGGCGGCGCTCGTGCTGTTGGCGATCACGATCTCCTGGGCGGTGCTGATGGTCGCGATGATGGTCCTCGGCGTCCGCCACCGCGCGCCGCGCGGCCCGTGGATGTACACGCGGCAGCACCAGGTGATCTACGGCCCGCGCCGGCGGGCCCGAAGCTACTGGGCCTGAGCGGCCACCTCAGGCCCTGGTCCGCTGCGCGCCGGCCCCCAGCTCCAGCACGGCCAGGAACGCCTCCTGGGGCACCTCGATGCGCCCCACCTGCTTCATCCGCTGCTTGCCGCGCTTCTGCTGCTCCAGCAGCTTGCGCTTGCGGGTGATGTCGCCGCCGTAGCACTTGGCGGTCACATCCTTGCGGTAGGCCTTGATCGTCTCGCGCGCGATGATCCGGCTCCCGATCGCGGCCTGGATCGGGACGTCGTACTGCTGGCGCGGGATCTTCTCGCGCAGCTTCTCGGCCAGCGTGCGCCCCGCCGACTGCGCCTTTGAGCGGTGCACGAGCATCGAGAGGGCGTCCACCGGCTCGCCGGCCAGGAGGATGTCCAGCTTGACCAGGTCCGACTCGCGCAGCCCGATCAGCTCGTAGTCGAGCGACGCGTATCCGCGCGAGCGGGACTTGAGCTGGTCGAAGAAGTCGAGCACGATCTCGGCCAGCGGCAGGTCGTAGGTCAGCGCCACGCGCTGCGATGACAGGTAGTGCATCCCGGCGTGCTCGCCGCGGCGCTCCTGGCAGAGCTCCATGATCGCGCCCACGTGCTCGCGGGGGGTGATGATCGAGGCGCGGATGAACGGCTCGCGGACGGCCACCACGCGCGCCGGGTCGGGCATGTCGTTGGGGCTGTGCACCGGCATCACCGAGCCGTCGCTCAGCCTCACCTCATACTCCACGCTGGGCATGGTCGCCAGCAGCTCCAGGTCGTATTCGCGCTCCAGGCGCTCACGCACGATGTCCATGTGCAGCAGCCCCAGAAAGCCGCAGCGAAAGCCGAACCCGAGCGCGTCCGATGTCTCCGGCTCCCAGCTGAGGGCGGCGTCGTTGAGCGTCAGCTTCTCAAGCGCGTCGCGCAGGTCCGGGTAGCGGTCGGAGTCGATCGGGAACAGGCCGCAGAAGACCATCGGCTTGACCTCCCGGTAGCCGGGCAGAGGCTCTGAGGCCGGCCGCGCCCGCGACGTCAGCGTGTCCCCCACCCGCAGGCGCGTGACGTCCTTGACGCCGGTGATCAGGTAGCCGACCTCGCCGGCCCCGAGCGACGGGGCCGAGGTCATCTGCGGCGTGAAGTAGCCGATGTCGTCGATCTCGGCCTCGGTGCCGGCCTGCATGGCCCGGATCGGCTCGCCGGTGGTGAAGCTCCCGTCGACCACGCGGATGTGCGCGATCACGCCCCGGTACTGGTCAAACTGGGAGTCGAAGATCAGCGCGCGCGCCGGGGCATCCGGATCGCCCGACGGCGGCGGCACGCGCGCGATCAGCTCATCCAGCACCTCGGCGACCCCCTCCCCGGTCTTGGCGCTGATCCTCCGGACCTGATCTGAGGGCTCGCCCAGCAGATCGGCCACCTCGCCGGCCACCCGGTCGGGCTCGGCGCCGGGGAGGTCGACCTTGTTCAGGCACGGGATCAGCTCCAGGCCCGCGTCCACGGCCAGGTAGGTGTTGGCGACCGTCTGGGCCTCCACGCCCTGCGAGGCGTCCACGACCAGCAGCGCGCCCTCGCAGGCGGCCAGCGATCGGGACACCTCGTAGGTGAAGTCCACGTGGCCCGGCGTGTCGATCAGGTGCAGCTGATAGGTCTGGCCGTCGCGCGCGCAGGTGTGAAAGACGCGCACCGCCTGCGCCTTGATCGTGATCCCCCGCTCGCGCTCGAGCTCCATCGAGTCCAGCACCTGGGCCCGCATCGACCGCGGGTCGACGGTGTGCGTGAGCTCCAGGATCCGGTCGGCGAGCGTCGACTTGCCGTGGTCGATGTGCGCGATGATGCAGAAGTTGCGGATGTGAGCCTGGTCGGCCATCGGAGCACAAGGGTAGGCGCAGCTCACGGGTTCTCAGCCCTGGGCCGTGCGACCCAGCAGCGACCGGCGGACGAGCGCCTGTATCTGGCGCGCCTCCGGCACGCGCATCGCCAGCACCAGCCGCGCGTACACGGCCGCCGCAGCCAGCAGCGCCACGCCCACGGACAGCAGCTGCGCCACCAAGGACAGCCCCAGCACCGAGCTCAACCCCTTCCATATCAGGTACGCGATCGGCGTGCTGATCGCCGTCGCGACGGCGATCCGCGCGGTGATCATCGTCGTCTGGGCTCCCTCGAGCCGGCCGTTGAAGCCGATCCGCAGCCGTCTGAGCTGCAGCGCGGTCATCACCACGTTGGCCGCCACCGTCCCGATCACGAGCCCCGCGATGCCCAGCGGCCTGTAGAGCCCGACCGACACGGCGATGTCGACGAGCATGTTGATCGCGGCCAGCCGGGTCGGGATCCACGGCTGCTTGACGGCGAAGAACGTGCGGCTGAGCAGCAGGTTGACGCCCGCGAACGGGAGGCTGAAGGCAAACCAGAACAGCGCGATCGAGACCAGGTGAGTCGACCCGGCGGTGAACTCCCCCCGCTGGTAGACCAGGCGCACGATCGGCACGGCGAGCACCGCCAACAGCGCGGCCGAGGGCACCAGCAGGAGGTTGATCTGACGGATGCCGTTGCCCAGCGTGCGCCGCATCCCGGCCGGGTCGCGGCGGTTGGCCATCCTGCTGAGCGTGGGGAACAGCACCGTGGCCACCGCGACGCTGAACACCCCCTGGGGCAGCATGTAGATGCGAAACGCGTCGTTGATCGCGATCGAGGCGTGGGGCGAGACCAGCGTCCCCAGCTCCGCGTTTAAGAACACGTCCAGGTTGATGATCCCGATCGACACCGTGACCGGCAAGAACAGGATCAGCACCTGGCGGATCCGCGGGTCAGACAGCCCGAGCGAGAACGCCAGGCGGAAGTGCACCCTGCGCAGGCCCCAGGCGACCATCAGCAGCTGCACCACGGTCGCCGCCAGCCACGCGATCGCATAGGAGTAGATGCGGTCGTTGCCCTCAAAGCGCGAGTGCAGGATCACCATCAGCACGACGATCACCACGTTCCAGACCGCCGGCGCGATCGCGGGGAGCGAGAACTCGTCGTGGGACTGCAGGATCCCGACCAGCAGGCCGGTCATGCTCAAAAGCAGGACCACCGGGAAGAGCACCCGGGACAGGCCGATGGTCAGCGCGGTGCCACCTGCGACGGAGTTGAGCTTGCCGGCGAAGGCGGGCATCACCAGCCCGGCGACGCCCATGTAGAGCAGCGTCAGCGCTCCGAGCCCGAGCACGATCAGCCAGAACAGCTCGGAGGCCAGCCTGAACGCCTCGCGCCTGCGCCCCTGTTGCAAGAGCTCGGTGAAGACCGGCACGAACGCGGCCGAAAGCGCCGCCTGCGAGAACAGGTTGCTGAACACGTTGGGGATCTGCGAGGCGACGGTGAACGCGTCGCCCGCGATCCCGGTGCCGAAGTAGTTGGCCTGCACCACCTCTCGCCCCAGGCCGGCGATCCGCGACAGGGCGGTCGCGAAGGCGAAGATCGCGGTGCTGGTCGCCAGTCGGCGGCGCCCTGCACGCCGTCCCGGGCCGGCGCCCGCGGTGGGCTGCCGGGGACGCTGTCGGGTGCCGGGCGTGGTCACGAGCGCGCTATAGTACGCGCCCCAGGCGCGGGCCCCGCGTCCCTTTTGTCATGGCGAACATCCCCTCCCAGGAGAAGCGCATCCTCCGCGCCCAGCGCGAGCGGCTGGAGAACCGCCGCTACACGTCGACGATCAAGACCTACTTCAAGCGGCTTGAGCGCGCGGTCGCCGAGGGCCGCGAGCAGGACGCCGACGCCGAGCACCGAACGCTCGTCAAGACGATCGACAAGGCGGTCAAGCGCGGCGCGCTTCACCGCAACAACGGGGCGCGCAAGAAGTCGCGCGCAGCCCGCGTCCGCCGCGGCCGCTAGCGCGCCGGCGCCGGGCGACGAGCGGCCGGGCGTGCCAAGAGCGCCGCTTCGCTGAAAGCTTGCCGCTCGGGGCTCGCCGCTCAGGCCGCCAGCCGGGGCAGGGCGAGCGCCACCAGCGAGTCCTCGCTCAGCGAGGCGGTGCCCCTCCCCCCGCGCGAGGCCAGCTCCAGATCCGCCAGCGCGCAGATCGAGGCCGCCAGGGCGCCCGAGCCGGCGCGCCGCGCGTCGGCCATCAGCCGGTCGGCCGCGCGCGCGGGCATCCGCAGCCGACGGCGCACCTGGGCTGCGGACTCGCCGGCCTCCAGCGCAAGCGCGACCTCCAGCGCCGTGCGCAGCCTCTGGGCGACCAGGTGCACCAGCCCGCCGAGCCGCTCCCCCTGGTCGCGCAGCGAAAGGTAGGCGCGCAGCGCGCCGACCACCTCGCCGGCGACCAGCGCGTCGGCGAGCGCCCACGCCCGGGCCTGCGCCGGGGCGGCCGTCAGCCCCAGCAGGTCGTCTGGTCCAAGCGGCGCCTGTGGCGGCGCGGCCAGCGCGAGCGCGAGCTTCTCAAGCTCGCGCATGATGCGCTCCTGGCGCTCGCCGACCAGCGCCACCAGCGCTCGCGCGGCGTCGTCGCCGAGCGCCAGCCCCAGCTCGGCCGCCCGAGCCTGCGCCCACCCGGGCAGCTGCGCCGCAGACAGGCCGTTCTCGACCGCAACGTCCCCGCCGGCGGCGAGCACCGCCTCGCGGAGGCGCTCGGGCGCCCGCGCCCGCGCGTCCTCGCGGGCGAAGAACGCGACGGTCGTGTCCGGCGCCGGCCGCGCGAGGGCCGCCAGCAGCCCCTCGAGCTCACGGTCGCGCCAGCGCTCCACTCCGTCGACGATCAAGACCCGGCGGCCGGGGGCCAGCGTCATCGCCGCAAGCGCCGCGGCGACGCGCTCCGGCGTGGACGCTTCGCCCTCGAACAGCTCAACCCCGGCCGCGCCGCTCATCGACTCCGCCAGCGCGCGCAGCCGGGCCCGGCGCTGCGCCACCCGGCCGTGCTGATCGCCGCAGATCAGATAAGCCGGCTTCAGCGCCGGTCCCGACACGCTCAAGGCCGGGCGACGACGACGTTGACCAGCTTGCCGGGAACGACGACCACGCGTTCGATCCGCCCGCCATCCAGGTGCGCGCGGACCCCCGGTGCCTCGAGCGCGAGGCGCTCCAGCTCCTCGCGAGAAGCGCCCGTGGCGGCGGTGACGCGGTCTCGGACGCGGCCGTTGACCTGGCAGACGAGCTCGAAGGTCTCGGCCGTCAGCATCGCCGGGTCCGCCACCGGCCACGGCTGCTCCCAGACGCGCTGGCCGGTCAGCAGGTCGTAGACCTCGCTGGCCAGATGCGGCGCGAAGGGAAACAGCAGCGAGGCGGCGGTCGCGGTCGCAAACCGGCGCGCCGCGGGATCGGCCTCGGCGCGGCGGTAGATCTCGTTGACCAGCTCCATGACGGCCGCGATCGCGGTGTTGAACGCAAAGCGCCCGCGCATGTCGCCGGTCACCCGCTGGATCGCCCAGTTGGCCTTGCGCACGAGCGCGAGCGCCGCGCCCGTGGGCGAGCTGGGCGCGTGCGCCGCCGACGGCGAGCGCTCGCCCAGCTCCTGGCCCAGCCGCCACAGTCGCGAGAGGAACCGGTGCACGCCCTCAAGCGAGGTCTCAGACCAGGCCGCGTCCTGATCCGGCGGGCCGATGAACAGGACGTAGCAGCGGGCCGCATCGACCCCCAGGCGCTCCACGATCGGGGCGGGGCTGATGACGTTGTTGCGCGACTTGGACATCTTCTGACCGTCGGGCCCGAGGATCATCCCCTGCGTGAACAGCGCCCTGAACGGCTCCTGGAAGCCCACCAGCCCCATGTCCGCCAGCGCCTTGACGAAGAAGCGGGCGTACATCAGGTGAAGGATCGCGTGCTCGACGCCGCCGATGTACTGGTCGACCGGCATCCAGCGCGCCACCGCCTCCGGATCCCACGGCGCGGCGTCGTTGCGCGCATCGCAGTAGCGCAGGAAGTACCAGCTTGAGTCCACGAACGTGTCCATCGTGTCGGTCTCCCGCCGCGCGCCACCGCCGCATGCAGGGCAGTCGGTCGCCACCCACTCCTCGGCCGCGGCCAGCGGCGAGCGCCCCCGCGGCTGGTAGTCCTCGACGTCTGGCAGCAGCACCGGCAGCTGGGCGTCGGGCACCGGGAGCATGCCGCAGCGCTCGCAGTAGACGACGGGGATCGGGCAGCCCCAGTAGCGCTGGCGCGACAGCAGCCAGTCGCGCAGGCGGAAGCTGACCGCCGGCCGTCCGATCCCCTCGCGCTGCAGATGCTCGACGATCGCCGCCGCGCCCGCGACCGCGTCCAGGCCGCTGAAGCGCCCGGAGTTGATCAGCCGCTCGGACTCGGTGTGCGCGGTGAACGCGCCCGCCGAGACATCCGGCGGCGAGCCGCCCGGGGGCGCGATCACGGGGCGGATCTCCAGGCCGTGGGCGCGCGCGAACTCCCAGTCGCGCTGGTCGTGGGCGGGCACGCCCATCACCGCGCCGGTGCCGTACTCCATCAGCACGTAGTCGGCCACGAACATCGGGATCGGCTCGCCGGTCGCCGGGTTGGTGACAGAGCGCCCGAGCGGGACGCCGGTCTTTGGCCTCTCCGCGGCGCCGCGCAGCTGCATCGGCTCGGTCAGCGCGCGGTTGACGTAATCGTGCACGGCCGCCTCATGCTCGGTGCCGGCCGCCAGCCGGGCAACGTCCGGGTGCTCGGGCGCCAGCACGAAGAACGTGGCGCCGAACAGCGTGTCGGGCCTGGTCGTGAACACCGGGTACTGGAGCCCCAGCTGCTCGCAGCGGAACGTCACCTCCGCGCCCTCGCTGCGCCCGATCCAGTTTCGCTGCATCGCCTTGACGTGCTCGGGCCAGTCGATCGTGTCCAGGTCGTCGAGCAGCCGCTGGGCGTAGTCGGTGATCCGGAAGAACCACTGCTCCAGCTGGCGCAGCTCAACCTCGCTGCCGCACCGCTCGCAGCGGCCGTCGATCACCTGCTCGTTGGCCAGCACGGTCTGGTCAAGCGGGCACCACTTGACCGCCGCCTCCTTGCGGTAGGCCAGGCCCCGCTCGAGCATCCGCAGGAAGATCCACTGCGTCCAGCGGTAGTAGGACGGCTCGTGGGTGGCCAGCTCGCGGGTCCAGTCGATCGAGACGCCCCAGCGGCGAAACGCTCTCTGGAAGGCGGCGATCGACTCGTCGGTGGACCTGCGCGGGTGCACGCCGGTGCGGATCGCGTGGTTCTCCGCGGGCAGCCCGAACGCGTCGTAGCCCATCGGGTGAAGCACCCGGCGACCGGTGCGCCGGTGAAAGTGCGCGATCGCGTCGCCGAGCGCGTAGTTCTTGAGGTGCCCGATGTGCGGCTCGCCGCTCGGGTAGGGGAGCATCTCAAGGACATAGGAGGTCCTGGGCTCGCCGGGTGCCGGCGGATCGTTGGAGACCTCCCAGGTGCGCTCCTTGGCCCACACGCTCTGCCAGCGCTGCTCGATCTCGGCGGGGTTGTAGCGGCGCGGCGGCATGTCTGGCGGCGGAGGTTACTTCGCGTGCGCCGCCACCGGCCGCGAGCGGGGGCGATGCACTACCCTTGCCGCAGACCTCGCGTCCGATGGGGCTGTAGCTCAGCTGGGAGAGCGTCGCGCTGGCAGCGCGAAGGCCACGGGTTCGAGTCCCGTCAGCTCCACCTGGCCCTGATCGAGCCGCGCGTCACGCCGCGTCGACGGCGCTGCGGGCGCTCGGGGGCATCACCCCCGGCCGCGTTTGCAGCCACCGGGCGAGCTCGTCGGCGGGCACGGGCCGGCTGAGGAAGTAGCCCTGGGCGACGCCGCAGCCCAGCTCCCGCAGCCTGTTCCAGGAGTCCAGCGTCTCGACGCCCTCGGCGACCACGTCGAGCCCGAGGTTGCGTCCGAGGTCGACGGTGGAGCGGACGATCACGGCGTCGTCGCCCTGCTGCGCCATGCCCAGCACGAACGAGCGGTCGATCTTGATCTCGTCGATCGGCAGCTGGCGCAGGTATGCAAGCGACGAGTAGCCGGTGCCGAAGTCGTCGATCGCCAGGCGCACCCCCAGGCGGGAGAGCTCCGTCAGCACCCGCTTGGCCCGCTTGGGGTTGGCGAGCATCGCGGACTCGGTGACCTCGAGCTCCAGCGACCGGGCCTGCATCCCCCACCGCGCCAGCAGCGCCGCCACCTGCGCGGGGAAGCCGCAGTCGAGCAGGTTGCGGGCCGAGAGGTTGACCGAGATCGCCAGCTCCAGGCCCTGGTCGCGCCAGGCGCGCCCCTGGCGCAGCGCTGCCTCGACCACGTACAGCGTCAGCGGCCCGATCAGACCCGTCTCCTGCGCCACCGGGATGAACGAGTCCGGGTACACCAGCCCCCGCTCGGGATGCTGCCAGCGCACCAGCGCCTCCACCGAGCGCACCTCGCCGCTGTCCAGCGCCGCCTTGGGCTGGTAGTGCAGCACCAGCTCGCCCCGGGCGAGCGCCCGTCGCAGCTCGGCGACCAGCGTCAGACGCCCGACGTCCGGCTCATGCCCTGCGCAGTCGTAGAAGGCGTGCGACGAGCCCTCGCGCTTGCAGTCGTACATCGCCACGTCCGCCCGCTGGATGAGCGTCTGCGCGTCATCGCCGTGCTCGGGGTAGATCGCGATCCCGATCGAGGCCTCCACCGCCAGCGGCAGCGAGTGCACACGGATCGGCCGCTCGAGCGCCTCGCGGATGCGGGCGATCACCGGCAGCGCATCCTGCGCGCCGGCGAGCTCGGGCACCACCAGGCCGAACTCGTCGCCGCCCAGCCGCGCGACCGTGTCCGACGCGCGCATCACCTCCCGCACCCGCCGGGCCACCTCGCACAGCAGCTGGTCGCCGGCGGCGTGCCCAAGGGAGTCGTTGACCTCCTTGAAGCGGTCGAGGTCCATCAGCGCCACCGCCAGCCGCGTGCCCTCCCGCCGCGCCTGGCGCAGCGCCTGCGCGATGCGCTCTGAGAACAGGACCCTGTTGGGCAGGCCGGTGAGCGGGTCGTGCAGCGCCTGGTGCTCGTTGACGCGCGCCTGGCGCAGCAGCTCCGCCTCCGCTCGCTTTCGCTCGTCGATGTTCTCCATCATCGCCACGACGAACACCGGGCCGCGGGGCTGTGCCTCGGCGACCGCGCGCAGGGCGACCCACACCGGGTCGCCAGTGGCCGGCCGGACCCGCGCCTCCATGGAGAACCCGCCGCCGGCGCCGCGGCAGAGATCGTCAAGCCCTCGGGCCACCGCGGCGCGGTCGCCGGCCACCACATGCTGGGCGAACGGCCGGCCGACCAGACGGCCGGCCTCGGTGCGCAGCAGCTGCTCGACCGCCGGGTTGACCTCGACGGCCACGCCGTCGCAGTCCAGCCGCAGGATCCCGATCGAGGCGCCGTCGAACAGCGTCCGGAAGCGCGCGATCGCGGCCGCCTGCGCGCGGCGCGCCTCCACCTCGGCGACGTGGGAGACCGCCGCCGAGAGCACGGCCGACAGCACCTCGAGCGTCCGCCGGTCCTCCTCGTTGAGCCGCTCGGTCGCCGAGCGGCTGACCACGTTGATCGTCCCGACCACCTGGGGCCCGTGGAACAGCGGCACGCAGATCAGGGATCGGTCGCCCACCTTGGCCCGCAGCTCCTGGTCGATGCGGCGGTCGCCGATCGTCTCCTCGATCAGCAGCGGCTGGCCGCTTCGGATCGCGAACCTCGCGACCGATCCCGACAGCGGGCGCCGCGCGTCGAAGGCCCCGGCGGCCACGCCGGTGACCGCGCGGGTGTGCAGGACGTCGCCCTCCACGAGGTTGACCATCGCGCCGTCGGCGCCGGTGATCTCCTGCGAGCGCGCGGCGACAAGCGCCATGACGGCCTCCAGGTCATCGCCGGCGGCGGCGAGCTCCCGCTGGGTCTCGACGATCAGCGCCAGCCGTTGCTCGCTTGAGCGGCTGACCCCGGGCATGCGCCCCTCTCCCCGCCGGAGCCTCGGGTCAGCCGGCGGCCGCGCCGGCGCGTCCGAGGGTGGGTGCCACGTGCATGGTCGGGCTATCGGCACCCCCGCCTTCACCTTGAGGCCAGCGCGCGGCGCTACCGGCCCAGCCCGCCGGCGAGACCACCCGGCCCGCCGGCGAGACCACCCGGCCCGCCGGCGAGACCACCCGGCCCGCCGGCGAGACCACGGGCCCGGCCCGCCGGCGAGACCACCGGGCCCGGCCCACCGGCGGCACGATCCGCTCAGCCGCCGCCGGCGTCGCCCCGGACCGCCTCAAGCAGCGCGGGCGGGTCAAGCGCCGGAGCCTCCTTCGCCAGGCGCAGGGCCCGGTCGGCCAGCTCCGCGGCCTGCGCGCCGCTCAGCGTCTGATCGCGCAGCGCCAGCGCGAGCAGGACCTGGCGCAGGCGCTCGGGGCTGCGAAGGTCCGGCGGCGCGCCGGCGGGCGGCAGCGCGCGGGCGGCGTCAAGCAGCGTGCGAGCCCCGCCGCCGGACAGCAGGGCGCCCAGGCCTGAAGGGTGGCGCTCTGGGATCGTCAGGCGGATCGCGCCCGACGCCGGGTCCACGAGCGCGACGCGGCTTCGCAACCCCCGGCGCTCGATCGCCAGCCGGTAGCCGGACAGCCGCAGGTAGCCGAGCTGCGCCGCCAGCGCCGTGAAGTCGGCGAGCTCCCGTTCGTCGCGCAGGCGGCGGTGGTGCAGCGTCAGCTGGGTGCCGGCGTCAGGCAGCGCCGGATCGGGGTCGGGCGCGACCAGCAGGAACGCCTGCCCGCCGAGCCGGCCCGCGCCGACGCCGCCGACGTCGACCAGAAGCTGATAGCCCGACAGCGCCAGTGCGCCGGCGATCCCCGGCGCCAGCGGGTGGTCCGCCAGGTGCCCGGGGGCGAACGCGGCCTCGGGCACCGTCAGTTGTTCAAAAGACCGCCGACGATCCCGCCCAGCAGGCCGCCGCTTCCCCCGGCGGCCGCCTGTCCCCCGCCCGCTCCGGTCTCGGCGCCGGGCGGGTGCAGGTAGGCGCTCTGCAGGCCGACGCGCCCCGGGCCGGTGAAGCGGTTGAACACGAGGTTGCCGCCGCCGCCGCCCAGAAGGCCGGTCTTGAAGCCGTAGACCTCCTGGTTCATCTGCACCGAATGGTCCCTGTACAGCCAGCCGCCCGGCTCGATGTCGATCGTCTCGCCCGCCTCCAGGCGCTTCTCGAACACGTTTCCGTAGCCGTGCACCCACACGACGCCCTCCTGGTCGCCGGCGAGGAACTGGTCGACGAAGAACCCTCCCCCGTAGAGCATGTTCGCGAACCCCTGGATGCGCGTGTAGTCGTACTGCACGCCCCCGGTGGCCGCCAGGAACTGGTGCTCGCGCACGACGATCGCGTGGCCAGGCGGCAGGTGCAGCGCGGCGATGTGGCCGGGCGCGTCGCGGCTGAACGCCAGCTCCCCGCCGGACTGCGCCTCCAGCAGCAGCAGCGGCATCCCGCCCAGCACCCGGCGCTTGAGGCCCTTGCGAAGCGGGTGAAGGCCGATCTGCATCGTCGGGTACTTCCACAGCAGCACGTGGTGCTCGAAGTAAACGGGCACGCTGCCGTCCAGTGCCATGTGCAGCACCGGCACCAGCTCGCCCTCCAGCCGGTAGCGCAGGCCGGGAGCGGACCCCTCGGTGATCTGGGTTGGCAGAAGCGTCGGTGCTGCGGGCATTCCGTCTCCTATCGGTCGGGCGCGGGCGCGGTCAGGCGCACGCTAGCGCCCGGCGGCGGCGCGCGCCAGCGAGCGCTGGATAATTGCCGCCTTGCGATCCGAGCGCCCCATCTACGTGGCCGGGCACCGCAACCCGGACAGCGACTCGATCGCGTCCGCGATCGGCTACGCCGAGCTCAAAGGACGGCTGGATCCCGACAACCGCTACGTGCCGGTGCGCCTGGGCGACTCAAACCAGCAGACGCGCTGGCTGCTTGAGCGCAGCGGAGCCCCGGAGCCGGTCAACCTGCCGCACGTGATGCTGCGGGCGGGGGACGTGATGCGCCAGCGCTTCCCGGTCGCGCGCCACGACGACCCGGTGCGCGAGGCGGGACGCGCGATGATGCGCGCCGACCTCGAGCTGGTCCCGATCGTGGATGCGGACGGAACACTCGTCGGCGTGCTCACCGAGCGCGCGCTGGCCCGGCGGTTCGTGCGCGACTCGCTTCGCACCTCGACGCTCGAGGAGTCGCCAACCGAGCTTCACGCGGTCGTCGCCGCGCTGGAGGGCGAGCTGGTCGCCGGCTCCGGGCGGCTGCTGGCCGGACGGGTGTGGGTGTACGCGATGGAGGTGGCCGGCGATGTCGGCATCTCCCCGGGCGACATCGTCGTCGTCGGCGACCGCCCGAAGGCCCAGCTTGGGGCGATCGAGCTGGGCGCCGACCTGCTGGTGCTGTCAAACTCGGTCAGGCCGCCTCCTGAGGTGCTTGGCCTGGCGAGCGACCGGGGCGCGGCGATCGTCGTCTCGCCGCTTGACAGCTACGTGGCGGCGCGCATGATCACGCTGGCCTCGCCGTGCGGCGCGCTCATGGAGCGCGACCCGCTGACGGTGACCGTCGAGCATCTGCTGGACGACATCTCCGCGCAGGTCAAGGAGAGCCATCATGGCGCCGCGGTCGCCGTCGACGCCGACAACCGCCCGGTGGGCCTGGTGACGCGCGCGGACCTCGTCGCGCCGCCGCGCCGCCGCATCGTGCTGGTGGACCACGCCGAGCGCGCGCAGAGCGCGATCGGGATCGACGACGCCGAGATCCTGGAGATCCTCGACCACCATCACATCGGCTCGATCGAGACCCGGGTCCCAGTCAGGGCGACCTTCGACCCCGTCGGCTCGACCGCCACGCTGGTGGTCGAGCGCTTCCGCCAGGCCGGGATGGAGCCCAGCCGCCCGACCGCGATGATGCTGCTCGGTGCCGTGCTCTCCGACACGGTGATCCTGAACTCGGCCACCACCACCGAGCGTGACCGCGCGGTCGTCGCCTACCTCGAGCGCGTGCTGGCGCTCGACGCCGTCGCGCTGGGGCGCGAGATGTTCGAGCAGACCTCGGACGTCTCGGGCCTCAGCGCCAGGGAGATCGTCACGCGCGACGCCAAGCGCTACCAGCTGCGCTCCGGGCAGGAGATCTGCATCGCGCAGGTGGAGGTTGTCGGCGACTCGCTGCTCGAGCGCAGCGGGGAGCTGCTCGACGCGCTGCACAGCGAGCGCACGCAGCGCGAGCTGGCGATGTACGCGCTGATGGTCACCGACGTCGCGGCCAGGGACACGGTCATGCTGGTCTCAGGCGACGCGGCGGCCGTCGCGCGCAGCTTCGGGACCCGCGCGCACGACGGGGCCGTTCGGCTCCCGGGCGTGATGAGCCGCAAGAAGGAGGTGGCGCCGCGGCTGATGACGGCGCTCTGACCGGGCTCTCGGGCCCGGCGCATCAGTTATCGCCGATCGCGCCCCCAAGCGCGCGCGCCGGCGCATCAGCCGTCGCCGATCGCGCCCCCAAGCGCGCGCGCCGGCGCCTCAGCCCACAGCTGCTCCAGGCGGTAGAAGTCCCTGGTCTGGGGCAGGAAGACGTGCACGACCACGTCCAGGTAGTCCATCAGGATCCAGCTGCCCTCCGCAAGCCCCTCCACGCGGCGCGGGCGCAGCCCATGCTCGGCGGCGATCCCGGCGTGCACGGCGTCGTGGATGGCGCGGGTCTGGCGGTCCGAGCGGCCAGAGCAGATCACGAAGTAGTCGGTGTAGCCGATCAGTCCGCGCAGGTCCAGCGCCACGATCTCAAGCGCCTTTCGGTCGGCGGCCAGCCTGGCGATCTCGTCGACCAGCAGCTCCGGCGCGGGCGTGCCGACAGCCGGCCTTCGCTGCGCCCTCAGTCTGTCGCGGCTCACGACGCGTACAGCCCGTGGCGTTGGATGTGCTCGGCCACCGCGTCGGGAACCAGGTAACGGATCGGCTGGCCGGCGCCCGCTCGCCGGCGGACCATCGTGGAGGAGATGCCGATCCGTGGCATCGGGAAGAACCGGGCCCGCTCCCCGCCCCGCAGGGACGCCAGCGCGCGCACGACCGCGCTGTGAGCCGTTCCGCGCCGGCCGGCGACCGCGATCGTGGCGAGCGCCAGCACCCGCTCGGGCTCACGCCACTGCGGCAGCGAGGCGGCGATGTCGCCGCCCAGGATCAGATGCAGCTCGTCTCCCGGCGCGCTCTGGCTCAGTGCCGTCAGCGTATCGACCGTGTAGGACGGCCCCTCGCGGCGCAGCTCCAGGTCGCTGACCTCGAACCTGTGATCGCCGGCGACCGCAAGCTCGCACATGCGCAGGCGCTGCCGCGCGCCCGGGTCGCCGCGCAGCGGCTTGTGCGGGGGGATGCCGGTCGGGATCCACACGACGCGATCCAGGGACAGGCACCTGTGCGCCTCCTGAGCGCAGATCAGGTGTCCGAGATGGGGCGGGTTGAACGTCCCCCCGAGGATGCCGACGCGCATCCGCGCCCGGCGACGGAGCTACCCGCGCACCTGGCCGGAGCCCTCGACCAGGTACTTGAACGTGCACAGCTCGCGCAGGCCGATCGGTCCGCGAGCATGGAGCTTCTGCGTCGAGTTGCCGATCTCCGCGCCCATCCCGAACTCGCCGCCGTCGGTGAACCTCGTCGAGGCGTTCACGTACACGCATGCCGCGTCGACCCCCAGCTGGAAGGCGCGGGCGGAGGCGGCGCTGCCGGTGACGATCGCCTCCGAGTGGCCGCTGCCGTGGGCGTTTATGTGCTCGATCGCCTCCGTCAGGGAGTCGACGACCGCGACCGCCATCTCGAGCGCCAGGTACTCGGTGTCCCAGTCCTCGTCGGTGACGGCGTCGATCGCCACGCCGGGCGCAGCCCGGCGGGCGCGCTCGTCGCCATGCAGAACCACCCCCGCCGCGCTCAGCCGCGCGAGCAGGTCGGGGAGCAGGCGCTCGGCGAGCGCGCTGTGGACCAGCAGCTTCTCGGCCGCGTTGCACGTCCCGGGCCGCTGCAGCTTGGCGTTGAGGACGATCTCCGTCGCCATCGCGGTGTCGGCGCCGGCGTCCACGTACACGTGGTTGTTGCCCGAGGCGGCGTAGATCACAGGGACGGTCGCGACGCCCTTGAGCGCCTGCTTGAGGCCCTCCCCTCCCCTGGGAACGATCAGATCGACAAGGCCGGTCTGCGTGGCCAGCTCGGCCAGGGCCTCGCGCCCGCCGCCCTGCACCAGTGCGAGCGAGCCGTCGGGCAGCCCCGCGTCGGCCGCCGCCTCGCCGGCTATCTGCGCCAGCACGGCGTTGGAGCGGGCCGCGGAGCGCGACCCGCGCAGCAGCACCGCGTTGCCGGACTTCAGGCACAGCGCGGCGGCGTCGATCGTGACGTTCGGGCGCGCCTCGTAGACCACGGCCACCACCCCAAGTGGGACTCGCACCCGCCTCAGCCACAGGCCGTTGGGCAGCGTGCGCCCATCGATCACCTCGCCGACGGGATCGTCCAGCGCGGCGACGCGCCGCACCCCGTCGGCCATCGCCCCGATGCGCCGCTCGTCCAGCGCCAGGCGGTCCAGCAGCGCCGCCGACAGGCCGGCGGCACGCCCGTCGCGCAGGTCCTCTCGGTTTGCGTCAAGGATCGCGTCCGAGCGCTCGACCAGCCTGCGGGCGATCGTCTCAAGCGCGGCGTCGCGCACGGGCGAGCCGAGCGTCGCAAGCGTACGGGACGCCCGCTTGGCCGCACGGCACAGCTGTGCGATCGAGTCGCCCTCGCTGGCCGCCTCCTGGCGGGCGGTGGTGGGCGCGGTGCTGGCCACGGTGCCCTGCAGGTTAGCCGCCGTCAGGCGAGCACGAGGTAGTCGCGGTGGATCGCCTCCTCGGAGGCGAGCGGCAGAAGCTCGCGCACCGCGTCTGACTTGAGCCCTCGCACGCGCGCAAGCTCCGCGGCGGAGTAGTTGCTGATCCCCTTGCCGATCGTCGCCGGGCCGTGGGCGATCTCGACCGCGTCGCCGGCCTCGAAGGCGCCGCTGACATCGACCACGCCGACCGGGAGCAGGCTCGTGCCGTCCTCGCGCAGCGCCCGCGCTGCGCCCGCGTCGACCAGGACCCGGCCGCGGACGGGCTTGGCGTACTTGAGCCACAGCTTGAAGCTCGAGTAGCGGCCCTCGCGGGCGCTGAACAGGGTCCCGACCGGTTCGCCGCACGCGGCGCTGACGACCGCCCCGGGACGCAGGCCGCTTGCGATCACGGTCGGGATCCCCGCCGCCGTTGCCATCTCGGCCGCCACCACCTTGGAGCGCATGCCGCCGGAGCCCAGCGGCGAGGGAGCGCTTCCGATCCGCGCCCCCTCAAGCGCGGAGGGGTCGTCGATCCGCTCTATCGGCCGAGCGCTCGGGTCCAGGCGCGGATCGGCGGTGTGCACACCGTCGGCGTCGGTGAGCAGCACGAGGACCCTGGCGCTCAGCAGGATCGCGACCTGCGCGGCCAGGAAGTCGTTGTTGCCAAACGAGATCTCGTCGGTCGTGGTCGTGTCGTTCTCGTTGATGACGGGCACCACGCGCCAGTCCAGCAGCCTGCGCAGCGTCTGGCGCGCGTTCAGGTAGTGCGTGCGCGCGCTGATGTCAAAGAAGGTGAGCAGCACCTGGGCGGTGGGCACGCCCCGCGCGCGCAGCAGCTCGTCGTAGACCTGATAGAGCTTCCCCTGCCCGACGGCGCTGGCCGCCTGCAGCTCGTCCACCGCGCGCGGGCGCACCGCGAGCCCCATCACCCCCATGCCGCGCGCGATCGCGCCGCTGGTGACGATCACCGGTCGCTCGCCCTGGCGGTGCAGGTCGGCGACCTGCTCGCAGACCTGCGCCAGCACGTCCCGGCGCACGCCGCCGCGCTCGTCGGCGACGAGGCTTGACCCGAGCTTGATCACCAGGCAGCTCACCTGCCTGCAAGGGTACGCAGGCCCACCCGGCGCGCCTCGGCCCCTGAGGGCCGCCGCGACGCGTCAGCCGCGGCGGCCTGTGCACCAGGGGTTGGCGGGAACCCCGGCGCACGGGTTGGGCATCGATGGCAGCCTCGGCAGCCTGTGCATGACGATCCGCGTGGCCCGCGGGTAGCTGGTCGCAGGCGGGCAGGCGGACTGTCCCGGGCTCAGCTCGATCCGGGCATCGCAGAGCACCTGGGCCAGGAAGGCTCCGTTTTCGGTCAGGGTGCTGGCAAGCGGACTGCCGTTGCACGACGGCTCGGACTGCTGGAGGGCGAGCGCGGCCGTGTTCAGCGGCGATCCGCCGGCGCCGACGTTGCCCGAGAAGCAGTCGGTCGGGTTGCCGCCCAAGAAGTTGATCTGCTCGAAGGCGCCGTTGGTCGGGTGCCCGTAGCCGCCGTCGTCGATGAACGTGTTGTCGATGACCGCGTCGCCCCACTCGTCGAACAGGCAGCTTCCGGCGCCGAGCGCGCCGGGCGTGCCGCCGGTGCACGGGCCGCCGTGGTCGAGGTAGGGAACGACGATCACGCCCCATGCGTCGTTTGCGACGAAGCGGTTGTCCATCACCGTGTCGTTGCGGCCACCTGAGATCGACAACCCGGTCCCGACCGGGCCGGCTGCGGCCGAGCCGGCGGCGGGCACGTTGGGGTTGTTGTTGTCGTGCACGTAGTTGTGCATGAACACCCAGCAGGAGTGCGTGTGGGTGATCGGGCTGATCTGATCGCCCGGGCAGGCGCCGTTCTGAGGCGGCGGGTTGTCGCCGTTTTGGCTGTTGGTGTCAAAGCCGTCCTCGTTGTGGTCGAACTGCGAGTTCTCGATCACCAGCCGGCCACCCGAGTTGGAGCCGGAGTAGCCGAGCGCGTTGTACTGCGCCCAGCCGTGATCGAGGGTCTGATCGCAGATCTGACGGCAGGCGCCGATGTAGAACCCGGAGTCGTTGAAGTTGGACGCGTAGATCTGATTCCACGTGCCGCCGCTCCAGTTGGAGGAGAACACTCCGTAGCGCGCCGCCGTCTGCTCGGCCTTCGCCGGAGGCCCTGAGAAGTAGGTGCTGGTGGCCGTCAGGTACTCGCCGAGGAACCCGTGCCCGCCGACGCGACCGCTGTTGGCGCCGCCGTTCCACCAGATCTCGTTGCCGGTGTCGCGCGAGCCGCCCAGGAAGTTGCACGCGGTCAGGTTCTCGATCGTGACGTTGGCGGCCCTGTAGACCATGATCCCGTTCAGGCCCGAGGGGGCCCGCGAGGACGCCGAGCTGTAGATCCCCCTCGCGCCGCCGCGCAGCCCAAAGCTCTGCGCCGAGGTGCGCGCGCTGCAGGGCGCCGACCCGGGCTTGGTGCCATCGACGATGACCGTGCGCCGGTTCATGCCGCGGATGTGCAGGTCGGGCTTGGTGATCAGGACCGCCGCTGGAAAGTCAGGCGCTCCCCGGGGCGTGAGGATCCTGGTCGTCTTGTAGTCGCCGGGTCCGATCAGGATCCAGTCCCCCGGCCGTGCCGCGTCGATGGCCGCCTGGATGGTCGCGTAGCGGCCGCGGATCCCGTGGTAGCTGCCGACCAGGAGCACCCGCGCGCTCGCCTGGCCCGCGATGGCGCACATCGCCGCCGCCACGGTCCCCACCAGTCCGGCACGCCGCATTGACTCTCCTTCCTCCGCGAATCGGGCGCGACGATCCTACAGCGCGCTGCGCTTCGACGCCGACCGAGCCGTCCGGCGTCAAGGGCGCCGGCGGCGGCCCCCTTTCGGGCGGCCGCTGGCGGATGCCGGGCAGCCCGCCCGGCCGATCAGCTGTCCGGGTCGAAATCGAAGGCGACGCCGGCGATCGACACCTCATCCCCGGCGCGAAAGCCGGCTGCCTGAAGCGCGCGCACCACGCCCAATCCGCGCAGGCGACGCTCCAGGTGCGCCAGCGCCTCCTCGTTGTCCAGGTCGTAGCGAGCCACAAGCCGCTCGACCGCAGCCCCGGTGACGGCGAACTCACCCTCGCCGCGGCGGGTCACCTCGAACGCTCGGCCGGCGGCCGGCCGCCAGACGCGGTGCTCGGCCAGCTCCTCGGCGTGCGCCGATGCTCCCGGCGCCGGCGCAGCACCGGCGGCCTTGGCAACCGCGCCCGGCTCGGCGCCGCCTGGGGCGGCAGCACCGGCGACCGGCCCACCGCAGCCCGGCCCACCGCCGCTCAGGGCACCCGCAACCAGCGCACCGCCGGCCGCCGCGCTGTCGCCCGCATGACCGGGCATGGCCACGGGCACGGAAGCGAGCAGCTCTCCGGTCAGCTCGGGCAGGCCCACGCCCGTCAGCGCCGAGGTGATCACCACCGGCACCCGATCGCCGAGCCGCGCACGCCAGCGCTCGCGCGCGGCGGCGGCCGCAGCGGCGTCCACGAGGTCGGCTTTTGAGAGCGCCAGGACCCTGGGCAGCTCGGCGAGCCGGCGATCGTGGCGCCTGAGCTCCCGCTCGACGGTGGCGTGGTTGTCGACGGGGTCGGACCCGTCGAGCGGGGCCAGCTCGAGCACGTGCACCAGCAACCTGGTGCGCTCGACGTGCGCGAGGAACTCGTGGCCGAGCCCCGCGCCATCGCTTGCGCCTTCGATCAGGCCCGGGATGTCGGCGAGGACCAGCTGGCGGCCGTCGGCCTCGAGCGTCCCGAGGACCGGATCGAGGGTCGTGAACGGGTAGGGCGCCACCCTCGGCCGCGCGCGCGTGAGCCGCGCCAGCAGCGAGGACTTGCCGGCGTTGGGCAGCCCCACGAGCCCCACGTCGGCCAGCAGCTTCAGCGACAGGCTGATCCAGGTCTCCTCGCCCGCCAGCCCGCGCTCGGCGAACCGGGGGGTCTGGCGCGTGGGTCCCGCGAAGCGCCTGTTGCCGCGCCCGCCGGCGCCCCCGCGCGCCACCGTGGCGCGCTGACCGGGGTGCACCAGGTCGTAGCGCGCGCCGTCTCGCTCGACCAGCACCTGCGTTCCCGGTGGGACCGGGAGCGCGAGCGTGCGGCCGTGCGCGCCGTGGCGGAGCGCGCCCTGCCCGTGGCCGCCGCGACCGGCCCGGAAGCGCTGCCGGCGGTGGTAGGCCGACAGGTCGCGCAGCGAGCCGTCGCAGATGAGCACCACGTCACCGCCGCGCCCACCGTCCCCCCCATCGGGGCCGCCGCGCGGCACGTGCGCCTCCCGCCTGAGGCTCACGCAGCCGTCGCCGCCGGCGCCGGCGACGACGTGGATCCGGGCTCGATCGTGCATCCTCTCCCAGACTATGGCCGATGCAAGGCAGGATCCCGCGCCCGGCGAGCCAGAGGGCGCCAGCGCCGCCCGCGGCAGCGACCCCGCGCCCGGCGAGCCAGAGGGCGCCAGCGCCGCCCGCGGCAGCGACCCCGCGCCCGGCGACGGCGATCCGGTGTTCCTGATCACCGGCGCGTCGTCGGGGATCGGCGCCGCGACCGCGCGCGCCGCGGCGGCGGCCGGCTACCGGGTCGCGCTCGCGGCCCGATCGGAGGATCGCCTCCGGGCGCTGGCAGCCGAGCTCGGCGCCGGCGACCGCGCGCTGGCCGTCCGCTGTGACGTCACCGAGTGGGACGATCAGCAGGAGCTGGTCTTGCGGGTCCTCGAGCGCTGGGGAAGGCTCGATGTGGCCTTCGCCAACGCCGGCTTCGGCGCACGGCGCGGGTTCACCGCGGAGTCACCCGAGCACTGGCGCGCGATGGTGCTCACCAACGTCTACGGGGCGGCGCTGACGATCCGCGCCACGATCGGCGCGCTCAGAGCCAGCCAGGGGCACCTGCTGCTGACCGGCTCGGTCGCCGGCCGCGTGGCGATCGCGGGGTCGCTGTACTCGGCGACCAAGTGGGCGGTCACCGCGATGGGCGAGAGCGCCCGCCAGGAGCTCAACGGCTCCGGCGTGCGCGTGACCGTGATCGCTCCGGGCGTGGTGGACACGCCGTTCTTCGAGCGCCGGCCGCGAGCGTCGCTGGCGCCCGGCGACGTGGCGCGGGCTGTGATGTGGGCGGTCTCCCAGCCGCCCTCCGTCGACGTCAACGAGATCCTGATCCGGCCCACGGCGCAGGACGGCTGAGGCAGGCGCGGGGCGCAACGGACGCCGCGGCCTCCTTGGGACGGGACCACCGCGGCGTTCGGCGGACCTGCGCCCTGCGCGTCCGGCGCCCAACTCGCCGCCTGCGCGCCGTCCGGGCGCGCCCCTACGCTTGCCGCGCAATCCACCAACGGAGGTGAGGTCCGTGTCCGTGCTCGCCGACTTCAAGCGGTTCCTGATCCGCGGCAACCTCGTCGAGCTGGCGGTGGCGTTCGTGATGGGCGCCGTGTTCGCCGCGCTGCTGAAGGCGTTCATCGCCGACCTGATCACGCCGATCATCGCCCTGATCTTCGGGCAGCCCAATTTCGAGGCGCTGTCGTTCACGATCAACTCCAGCCAGTTCCTCTACGGCGACTTCCTGAATGCGCTGTTCACGTTCGTGGCCACCGGAGCGGCGGTGTTCTTCTTCGTGGTGCGCCCGTACAACGCGTTCTCGGCGCGCGGGGCAAGCGAGGTGCCCGACACGCGGGACTGCCCTGAGTGCACAACGACGATCCCGCTGCGCGCGACTCGCTGCCCGCAGTGCACCGCGCAGATCGGGCCCGCCTGAGCGCGGCCGCACGCCCGGGCGCAGCCGCCCGCGTGAGCGCGGCCGCACGCCGTGCGCAGCGGTGCCGCGGGCCCGCCTGAGCGCCGGCCCGCAGCCGCCTCCCCGGGCGCGACGGACGCTAGCCCTCTTCGGCGGAGAGCACCGAGATCACCCTGCCACGCCGGCCGCGGGCGAAGTGCACGGTTCCGGCGCTGCGGGCGTAGATCGTGTCGTCGGAGCCGATCCCCGCGCCCTCGCCTGGCTTGAAGCGCGTGCCGCGCTGGCGGACGATGATCTCGCCGCCGCTCACCGTCTGCCCGGCGAACACCTTCACGCCCAGGCGCTTTGAGTTGGAGTCGCGCCCGTTGCGACTGGAGCCCAGGCCCTTCTTATGCGCCATCGGATGCCTCCTGTGATGTCGCCGGTCGGCCCAGCTCGGTGATCTGGATCCGCGTCAGCTCCTGACGGTGGCCGGTGCGGCGCCTGTAGCCGCGCTTGGGCTTGAACTTGACCACCCGCAGCTTCGGGCCGCGCTCGTGCGCGACGACGAGCGCGCGGACGCTGACATCGGCAAGCTCGTCGCCGTCGAGCAGTCTGTCGCCGTCGACGAGCGCAAGCGGGCGCAGCTCCACGGTCTCCCCCTCGCCCGCGGGCAGGCGCTCCACGAGCAGGGTCTCGTCCCGCGAGACGCGGTACTGCTTCCCACCCGTCTTGACGATCGCGTACATGGCTACTGGGAGCTGGATGCGCCGTTGGCCGAGGCGGCCCTGGCACCGGAACGGCGCCGACCGCCTCTGCGGCCTCGGCGCCGAGACCTGGATTCTAGCTCCCCGTCGCCGTCCTCGTCCGCGGGCGCGTTGACCAGCGTGGCGACCGCCGAGTTGCGGCCGGCCTCCTCGATGCGCACCAGCTGCTTTGACCCCACGTACCGGGTGCCCCCGCGGACCGAGATGATGTAGCCGTCGATCTTTGCGACCGCATCGCCGGGGCTGTACATGTGCGGCTCGACGATCTCGACGTGGACCTCCTCGCCCACGCGGAAGGGCAGCGCCCGCTCGAGCACCCGTTCGCGATCGCCCTCCTCCAGCACGCGAAAGTGGTCCAGCGGCAGCCCCTCCGAGCCCTCGAACACGAACACCTTGCCGGTGGCCTCCTCCACCGCGTGCAGCACTCGCGCGTCGTTGGCGGTGAACTCCGCGCTGACGCGCGGGTTCATCTGGATGAGGATCGCCTCCGCCTGGGTCTGCTTGGCCAGCTCACGCATCCGGCGCTCGAACTCGATCGCGATCGTCTCCTCGGACTTGATCACCCCCTCGCCCTGGCAGGTCGGGCAGGGGCGGGTCATGATCTCCCGCACCCCGTCGGTGACGTTCTGGCGGGTCATCTCCACCAGCCCCAGCGGCGAGATCTCCACCACGAACGTCTTGGTGCGGTCCTCGTCCAGGGCCTTGCGCAGCGTCTTGAGCACCGCGTCGCGGTTGCGCGCGCGCGCCATGTCGATGAAGTCGATCACGATGATCCCGCCGATGTCGCGCAGGCGCAGCTGCCGGACGGCCTCCTCGGCCGCCTCGAGGTTGGTCTTGGTGATCGTCTCCTCCAGCCGGGCGCCCTTCCCGCGTCCGATGAACGAGCCCGAGTTGACGTCGATGACCGTCAGCGCCTCCGCGTAGTCGATCATCAGGTAGCCGCCGCTCGGCAGATCGACGCGCCGCTGAAGCGTCGAGGCGAGCACCTCCTCGACGCCGAAGGCCTCAAGCAGCGGCGTCTCCTGCTCCCACAGCTCCACCTGCTCCACCAGCTCGGGCGCGGTGCGCGAGAAGAACGACACCAGCCTGTGATGCTGCTTGGGGTCATCGACGATCGCCCGCTCAAACTCGGCGGAGAAGATGTCGCGCACGACGCGCACGGAGAGGTCGGCCTCCTGGAAGACCAGCGCGGGCGCCTGTGTCTCGGCCACGCGCTTGTTGAGCACCTCGCCGAGCTTGAACAGGTAGACGAGCTCGCGCTCGAGGTCGGCTCGCTTGACTCCCAGCGCGGAGGTGCGGATGATCACCCCGCCACCCTGCAGGTCGAGCTTGGCGGCCTCGCGCCGCAGCCGCTCGCGCTCCTTGTCGTCCAGCCGCCGCGAGACCCCGACGCCCTCGCCGTAGGGCGCGTACACCATGTAGCGCCCGGCGATCGTCAGGTCCATCGACAGCCGCGCGCCCTTGGTCTTCAGCGGGTCCTTGACGACCTGGCAGACGATCTCCTGCCCGGGCGAGAGCAGCTCGGTGATCTGGCGCGCGTCGCGGCCCGAGCCCCTGCCCCGGCGCGGCGCCTCGACGCCTGGGAGCACGATCTCGTCCACGTGCAAAAAGCCGTTCTTCTCAAGCCCGATGTCGACGAACGCGGCCTCCAAGCCCGGCAGCACGTTGTCGACGCGCCCCTTGTAGATGTTGCCGACGATCGACCGGTTGCCGCGGCGCTCGAGGTACAGCTCGGCGACGCGGTAGCCGCTCGCGCCCGCGGACGCGCGGCCGGCGCGGGCCGCGGCGGATGAGGCGCGGCGCGCCGGCACCTTGCCGGTGGCCTCAAGCAGCGCAACGCGGGTCTCCCCGCGGTCGACGCTGACCAGCACTTGCTTTCTCAATTCTCAATGATCCTTTTCTTGGTTTGCGGCGCGCGCGCCTGCCGGCGCGCCTTGTTGCCTGCGGCGCGCGGCGGGCGCTGCGCCCGGTTGATCTTCCTCAGGCGACCAGCACGCGACCCTTTCCGGCCTGCGCCAGGCGCGCCTGGATGTAGATCGACTGAAGCAGCCCGATCGAGATGAGGGTGACGATCGCCGACGAGCCCCCATAGCTGATCAGCGGCAGCGGCACGCCGGTGACCGGCATGATCCCGATCGTCACGCCGATGTTGACGAACACCTGGAACATCAGCATCGCAACGATGCCGGCGGCGATCAGCGTCCCGAACAGGTTCTTGGCCATCGCCACGATCCGAAGCCCCCGCCAGATGATCAGCGCATACAGCGACAGCACGACCGCCGCCCCGACGAACCCGTAGGTCTCGCCGATCGAGGCGAACACGAAGTCCGTGTAGTCGACCGGCAGAAACCCCAGCCGGGTCTGGTAGGCGTGCACGCCCAGGCCGGTCTTCTGGCCCTCGCCGATCGCGATCACCGCCTGGTGGACCTGGTAGCAGGGGTTGGGCACCGACGGCGGCAGGTTCGCGCAGCTGGACGGGTTCAGGAAGGCGGTCAGGCGATCCAGCTGATAGCCGTGGAGCACGTGGACGCCGAGCAGCGGCGCGACGACCAGCGCGGCCACGATCGCGCCTGCAAACAGCGCCACCAGGGCGCCGAGCTGGCGAAACGGCGTGCCGGCGAAGAACAGCACGCTGAAGCCGACGGCGACGTAGACCATCGCCGTGCCCAGGTCCGGCTGCGGGATCACGATCAGCGCCGGCAGGATCGCCAACAGCATGATCCGCAGGGTCGTGCGCCACTGGTGCAGCCTCCGGCTGCGATCGACGACGAACGCCGCCAGCGCCACGATGATCAGCACCTTTCCAAACTCGGAGCTCTGGAAGCTGAACAGCGGGAACGGGATCCAGCGGTGCGCGTTCTGCCGGGCCGGCATCGCAAACACGATCACGTTGAGCGCGACCATCAGCCCGAACAGCCCGTATCTGAGGGAGCGCAGGCGCGAGTAGTCAAGGCGGCTGACGAGGAGCGCCAGCACCAGGCCACCGGCGTCGTAGATCGCCTGGCGCTTGGCCAGCGCGGGCCCGCCGGCGGCCGCGCCGAGCCCGTGCAGCGTCACGTACGAGCAGGCGCACAGCCCCAGGACGGCGAGCGCCAGCGGCGCATCGAGCACCGGCAGCGAGCGTGCGCGCGGGACCGCGGCCTCGTCGACCGGCTGGATCGGCGTGGTGGCGCTCACGGCGACGTGCCTTGGACGACTGGGCTCATGCGCTGTCTCCGATGCCAGGGCTCACAGGGTCTTTGAGCTCCCGGCGATGTACGGCCCCGGCCGTCCGAAGAACCACTGCGAGAGTATCTGGCGCGCCACCGGGGCGGCCGCCACGGCGCCGAAGCCGCCCTTCTCCACCCAGACGACGACGACGATCGGCCTGGAGGTCGCGCTGGGTGGCACAAAGCAGGCGTACCACGCGTAGTCGCTCTCCAGGTTCTGGGCGTTGAAGTACTGCGCGGTGCCGGTCTTGCCGTACACCTGCTCTGGGAAGTTGCCGAACACGTCCGCCGAGGTGCCCCCGGGCTGCGACGCGGCCCAGCGCAACCCCAGGCGGATCTCGTCCAGATACGCCGGGTTGACGTCGATCGGCCGTCCCGGCGGCTGGGCGATGGTCTGCAGCACGGTCCCGTCAGCGGACTGGACGTCCAGGCCGATGTGCGGCGTGGGCACGTGCGTCCCGTTGGCGAGCGCGGCGTACACGTCGGCGAGCTGCAGCGGCGTGACCTGCACGTCGCCCTGGCCGACCGCCAGGTTCTCCATGTCGCCGATCGACCACGGGCGGTTGGTCCCGTCGGCGATCCCGCAGCCGCCGGGCGGATGCTTGGGGCTGCGGTGCCACCCCGGAAGTCGCCGCGGCCCCGACTGCGTGCCGGCCGCGTTCGAGTAGCGGAACGGGCCGATCGCGTTGTCGCACTCATACTCCAGCAGGTTTCGCTGCTCGCGCCAGCGGGGGGAGGGCAGCGTGCCCGACACCTCGCCGGGGAGGTCCACCCCCGTCGGACGGCCGATCCCGTAGCGGTGCGCCCAGGCCTGCAGCGGACCGCCGCTGCCGCCGTTGGCAAGCGGGTTCTGCGGGTTCAGCAGCGCGCCCAGGTGATAGAAGAAGTCGTCGGAGGAGAACTTGATCGCCGTCGGAAGGTCGATCGTGCCGTAGACGGCATGGCCCGCGTTGTGGCGGCACTGCTGCGCCGCGCCGCTGCCGACGCAGAACTGGCCGGTGTCGTCGAAGGTCTCGCCGGGCGACCATGCGCCGCTCTCAAGCGCCGCGGTTGCGGTGATCGGCTTGAACGTGGAGCCGGTCGGCCCGGCGCTCTGGATGGCGCGGTTGAGCAGCGGAAAGCCGCTGGACGCGTTGCGGTAGTGCGCGTCGTAGTAGGCCTGGGTCATCGGGTGGGTGAAGTCGCCGGGGTTGAAGCTCGGCTCCGAGCCCATCGCGTAGATCTGCCCGTTGACCGGGTTCATCGCCACGAACGCACCTCCGGGCGAGCCGTTGAGCGCCATCGACTCGGCCAGCGACTGCTGCCCCACGCGCTGGAGCGCGAGGTCCAGCGACGTGCGCAGGTTCTCCCCCGGGACCGGCTGCTGGGAGCTCAGTTCAGAGACGGGCTGCCCGAAGGCGTTGACCAGCATCCGCTGGTAGCCCTCGCGCCCCTGCAGAAACGAGTTGTACTGGGCCTCGAGCCCCGACTGGCCGACCACCGAGCCCTGTGGGATGCCGCGGTAGGCGGAGGTTCCCAGCTCGGCGGCGGTGATCTGTCCGACGGTCCCGAGCACCTGCGCCGCGAGCGTCCCGTAGGGGTAGTTGGTCGTGTAGACGCGGCGAATCGACACGCCCGGGAACTGCGCCTGGCGCTCGGCGAGATAGAACTCCACGACCGGGGGGACCTGCTGTGGGCCGCTTGCGACCGTCACATCGGAGACCGGGTCAAGCGACAGCTGCTGGCCCACCATGCAGGCGATCGGCGACAGGCGGAAGGTGTCGACGCCCGCGACGTACAGGTGGCAGCGCTCGCGCCGCGTGCGCATCCGCAGCACGCGCGCCAGGCGGTTGTACAGCAGGGTGTCGGCGCGCGGCGGGCGCTCGATCGTGTCCAGCGCCGCGAGGCTGACCGGGACGGGCAGGTCCTCCGGCGAGATCACGACCGCCGCCTCGCGCACGCTGTCGACCAGCACGTTGCCCGACCGGTCGAGGATCTCCCCTCGCGGCGCGGGGATCGGAACCTCCCGCACCCGGTTGACGGTCGCGGCCTGGACGTACTGGCTGCCGGAGAGGACCTGCAGGTACCACAGGCGGAAGAAGATGATCGCGAACATGCCCAGCGCGACCATGCCGGCGATCGCGACCCGGAGCGCCAGCTGCGGCGAGAGGGGCGGCCGGCGATCCTCCGCAGGCGGGGTCAACGTCCGCTCCTGTTCAGCTGGCCGGCCCGCTGGGCCGACGGGCTCTGAAGCGGGCTGAGCCCGCCGGTCGTGTACGCGCGCCGCCGCCGGCGGCGCGGGTCGTCGGGCAGCGCCGTCCACAGCACGCGGCGCACGACGGCGTAGATGGGCAGCGACAGCAGCGTGTTGACGAGCACCGTGACGAAGATCTGCTGGGCGAGCAGCAGGCTGACCGGCGCCTGCACGCCGAGCAGGAACTGAAGCAGCGCCATCCCGACACCGGCAAACGCGGTCGCCGCGGCCCCGGCCGCCATCGGGACCAGGCCGTGCGCCGGGTCGCGCAGCTCGCGCAGGCGCCCGGCCCAGTAGCCGATCGCGATGTACAGCAGGGAGGTGATCCCCAGCGTCTGCAGGAGCACGGTGTCGACCATCAGCCCGGTGAAGAAGCCCAGCACCGCGCCGGTCAAGGAGCCCGTCAAGAGCCCCACCGAGGCGACCATCAGGACCGTCAGGTCGGCCGTGACCCCGAACAGCGAGATCTGCGAGACGACCGCGTCCTGCACCACCACGGTCGCGATCGCCAGCAGCGCCAGCCTCAGGATCAGCCTCGCGGAGAGAGCGCTCACGGAAGCTGCGCCCGGGCGCCGGCTGCCTGCGGGCGGGTGAGGATCTGCACGGAGTCGAAGTGGCGAAGGTCCGCGAGCGGCACCACCGGGATGCCGTCGCCGTTGACCAGGTCGTTGGAGATCTGCGTCGGCGTCAGGTCCGCGGGCACCGTGCCGATCGGGATCGCCGCCGGGTAGTAGGAGGACAACGGGCCCGCCTTGAACCCGGAGGTCACGACCTGCTGGCCGGGGCTCACCGACGCGCTGCTCGGGAGGTCCTGCAACAGCAGCTGATACGGGTTGCCGACCGAGGGCCCGACGACGCCCTGATCGCCGGACCTGTCCAGGACCTCGGCGCCGACCTGGACGGCCGGGTCCGTCACGAGCGTGACCTCCGACACCGACGGGTCCACGGTCGTGACCAGGCCCACCAGCGCGCCGTCGGCGATCACCGGGTCGTGCAGGGAGACGCCCTCATCCGAGCCCGCGTCGACCTCCACGGTCTGATACCAGAGGCTCGGGTCGCGTCCGATCACGTTGGCGCCGACCGGGTGGTAGGAGGAGACGCCGATCCGCTGGTCGAGCCCCACCTCGGCGGTCAGCTGCGCGTTCTGCTGCTGCTGCACGCGCAGCTGCGCGACCTGCGCCTCCAGCGCGTCGACCTGGCGCTGCAGGCGGTCGGCGCGGGACTTGGCATGCAGCGTGTCCGACACCCAGTTGGCGATGTCTCGCACCGGCGAGAGGACCTTTGAGGCTCCGGCCTGGACGGGCGAGAGCACCTCGACGATCCCCCGCTGCACGGTGTGCAGCGGGCTCGAGGGCGATTCGCCGAAGTAGGCGGTCAGGAGGATCAGGGAGACGGCGACGAGCGCGCCGAGAACCGCCCGGCGCCGTCGAACCTGTTTGTCGTGCACGTGATCCGTGTCTCCAAGCTCTGGCCCTGCAAGTCCGGCCTCCGTCAGTAGCGGCGGCGGCGGTTGCGTGAATTCTTGCTGGACCGGTGGATCGCCTCGAACTCCTCAAGCGACCTCCCGGACCCGACCGCGACGCACGTCAGCGGGGACTCCGCCAGGTGAGCGGGCATCTGCGTCTCGTGGCGCAGACGCTCCTCCATGCCCTGCAGCAGCGAGCCGCCTCCCGCGAGCATGATGCCACGATCCATGATGTCGGACGCCAGCTCCGGCGGGGTGCGGTCCAGCGTCTGCTTGACGGCGTCGATGATCTGCGACACCGGCTCCTCGAGCGCGGCGCGAATCTCCTCGCTTGTGAGGATCACCGTCTTGGGCAGTCCCGAGACCATGTCCCGGCCGCGGATCTCCGCCTGCAGCTCCTCCTGCATCGGGTAGGCGGAGCCGATCTCCAGCTTGACCTCCTCGGCGGTCTGCTGGCCGATAAGCAGCTTGTACTCGCGCTTGACGTAGTTGATGATCGCCTCATCCAGCTCGTCGCCCCCAACGCGGATCGACTGCGAGACGACGATCCCGCCGAGCGAGATCACAGCCACCTCGCTCGTGCCGCCGCCGATGTCGACGACCATCGACCCCGTAGGCTCGCCGACCGGCAGGCCAGCGCCGATCGCCGCCGCCATCGGCTCCTCGATCAGGTACGCCTGGCGCGCGCCGGCGCTCAGGCACGCCTCCTCGACGGCCCGCTTCTCGACGCCGGTGACGCCGGAGGGCACGCAGACGACCACGCGCGGGTGCGCCCAGCGGTTCTGGTGGACCTTCTGGATGAAGTGGCGCAGCATCTCCTCGGTCACCTCGAAGTCGGCGATCACCCCGTCCTTGAGCGGGCGGATCGCCGAGATCGTGCCCGGGGTGCGTCCCAGCATCCGCTTGGCCTCGATCCCGACGGCGTGCACCTCGCCGGTGCGCGAGTCGACCGCCACCACGCTTGGCTCCGAGAGCACGATCCCGCGCCCGCGTACGTAGACCAGCGTGTTGGCGGTGCCCAAGTCGACCGCCATGTCGCGGCCGCCGAAGCCGGTCATATACGAGAACATGCCCATGGTCGCAGGTAGCGCGAAGCCTCGGGCCGGGTGGCGGGTTGCTGCACCCGAGCGCCACCCGGCTGCCGGTTCGCCTGCGGGTGAGTGTATCGCGCCCCCGCTCTGCGCCCGGCGCGCCGTCGGCGCCCGGGACGCACAAAGCCGCTGGAAAACCGCCGCTGGCGGCGACGGTGCCCCCGCCGGGCGAAGTGCCCGCACGAGCGTCCGGCGCGGCTCGCGCCGCTCCTGTTAGGGTCACGTTGATGTCGTTGTCCGATGCCGAGCGCGCGGTCTGCGCGGCGATCGAGCGACGGTCGGACGAGCTGGTCGAGCTCGCCTCGGCGCTCGTGTCCTTCGACACGACGGCGCGCGAGCCGGGCGACCCGCCACGGGAGGAGGAGGCGCTGCAGGCGCTGCTCGCCGACCGCCTGGCTGGGGTGGGCGCATCGGTGGATCTGTTCGAGCCGACGGCGTCGGAGCTGGCGGGCGCGCCGCTGGTGCCCGAGGGGATCGGCTTCACCGGGCGCCCGCAGCTGATCGCCACGATCCCCGGCGCAGGCGGCGGCCGCTCGCTGCTGCTAAACGGCCACATCGACGTGGTCTCGGCGCAGCCCGCCGAGAGCTGGAGCAGCCCGCCGTTCTCCCCGCAGGTGCGCGACGGGATGCTCTACGGTCGCGGCGCCTGCGACATGAAGGGCGGCGTGGCCGCGATGGTGCTCGCCGCCGAGACGCTGGTGCGGGAGGGCGTCCGGCTGGCAGGCGACCTGATCGTGGCCACCAACACCGACGAGGAGTCCTCGGGCGCGGGCGGATCGGCGCTCGTGCGCCACGGACTGCGCGCCGACGCGGGGATCGTCACCGAGCCCACCGACTTCCGCGTCTGGGTCGCCTGTCGCGGCTCCGAGTACGGGGTCGTGAGCGTTCCCGGGCGGCCCGGGCACGCGGAGGTCCGACAGCCTCACTGGCGCGCCGGCGGCGCGGTCAACGCGATCGAGAAGGCCGCGATCGTGCTGCGCGCGATCGCCGAGCTGCGCGAGCGCTGGGCGGCGGATCCGGCGCTCGCCCACCCGCACCTGTCGCACCCCTCGCTGCTGCCCACGGTCGCGCGAGCCGGCGAGTGGCCCGTCACCTACCCGGCGTCGTGCGAGCTGACGATCGCGGTCATGTACCTGCCCGCGCAGGCGGACGAGCGCGGCTGGGGCGCGCGCGTGCGCGAGGAGGTTGGGCGCTGGATCGTCGAGCGCTGCGCCCAGCTCGACGACTGGCTGGCCGAGCACCCGCCCTCCATCTCCTGGTGGACCAACGGCGTGATGCCGATGGAGATCGACCCGTCGGCGCCGATCGTCGACACGATGCTTCAGGCAAGCGCCGACCTGGGGCTGCGGCGCGAGCTGGGCGGCCTGGACTCCTGGTATGACGGGGCCACGTTCACCCACCTGGCGGGGATCCCGTCGATCGGCTACGGGCCGCCCGGCTTTGATCCGGACGGAGCGTCGGTCGCCCACACGATCGACGAGCACGTGCCGGTCGCGGGCCTGGTCGCGTGCGCGCAGGCGCTCGCGGTCGCGGCGATGCGCTTCTGCGGCGGCGCCTGAGCGACCCGGACTGCAGCGGCGCCTGAGCGACCCGGACTGCGGCGGCGCCTGAGCGACCCGGACTGCGGCGGCGCCTGAGCGACCCGGCCGCCGGCGGAGGTGGACGCCCGGGCGGGCCCGGGCGCGGCTACCCCTCGACCCGCTGGGTCAGCTCGACCCCCTTGCGGCCGATGTCGACCAGGTAGCCGCGGAGGATCCCGTGGTTTGCCTCGCTGCCCGGGTTTATGCAGATCGTCCGGCCGATCCTGCGCTCGCCGCCGGACTCGTGGATGTGGCCGTGAATCGACAGCAGCGGCTCGTATGCCTCGATGATCCGCCGCACCGCGGTCGAGCCGACCGGCCCGCGCAGCACGTCGCCGGCCGAGATCGTGGGACGCAGGTTCTCGTCCAGCAGCGGCGCGGTGTCAAGCCCGGAGTCGTGCGGCGGGACGTGGATCATGAACACGGCGCGCCGAGGGTCGCTCACCTGCCTGGCGAGGGCGTCGAGCCGCGCGTAGAGCTCGTCCTCGGACTCCTCTCGCGGCGTCTGCCAGGGCGTGTGGTTGGACCAGCCGCAGGCCAAAAGCTCAAGGCCGCCGGGGATCTCGACCACGCGGCCGTCCACGTTGAGCGGCGCGTGCCCGGGCGCATCCAGGATCGGGTCGATCCCGAACTCGTCGTCGTTTCCGGGGATCAGGTAGATGGGAACGTCAGAGCCCTGCAGCCGCTCGGTCGCCAGCGCCATCCAGGCCGCGACCCGCTCCTCCATCAGACGCGCGAGCAGCACGTCGCGCGCGGGCTCGTCGGTGGCCAGCCGCTCGGCCTCCTGAGAGCTGGTCACATACGAGTAGTAGCCGACGTCGGCGATGTCGCGCTCCAGCTGCGCCAGCTCCTCCGAGCCCCGCGCGGTGCGCCGCACGCCGAACAGCTCGGTCTCGTAGCGGTCGCCGTGGTCGATGATCGGGACGATCGCCTTGCCGGTGAGATCGCCGGCCAGCAGCGCGGCGTGCGCGCGGTACACGTTCTGGGCGATGGCGTTCACGAACTTTCGCCACGCCTTCTCCGCGGCATGAAGGTCCGATGCGATGTAGAGCCGGGTGGCCACGGGATCCTCTTTGCGCGCGTGGGGGCGGCGAGCGCTCGCCTCAGTCGGGCGGCAGCTCCGTGAACAGCATCTTGGCGTCCACGCCCGCGGCGCTCGTGCGCCATCGCATCACCAGGTAGATCACGAGCCCCAGCAGGTAGAACACGCCCGCGTCGATGATCCCGTTGGTCTCCAGGTACGTCAGCGCGTTGCCGCCGCTGGACAGCGCGTTGACGATCGGCTTTGCGACCGCGAAGACGTAGATCCACAGCGGGAACACCAGCCATCCCAGCCCCAGCCAGGGCAGCGCCCTGCCGTACGGGGCGTTGCGCACCAGATCCGGCCGTCGCCAGCGCACCAGCAGCGCGTTGACCCCTGGCAGGCACCAGGTGAAGATCGCCATCACGATCGAGAACCACGCGGTCCCCGCGAGGTCCAGCTTGTGGTTGGTGGTGGCCAGGAAGGTGGGCAGCGACTTGTAGCTTTGGAAGAACAAAAACAGCCCGGTCAGCACGAGCGTGGCGATGATCGCGTTCAGCGGCGCGCGGGTGCGCTCGTTGACGCGGCCGAACCACTCGGGCACCTGGCGGTCCAGGCTCCATGCCAGCTGCATGCGGCTGATGAAGTTGATGTAGACGGGGCAGAGCAGGAACGGGAACACCACCCCGCCCAGCGAGATCAGCGCCCACAGCGGCCAGAGGCCGTGGTTGGCGACCACCGCCAGCAGCGGCATCGCGTTGGGCTGTCCGAGCGGCAGCGGGATCTTGGTGTCAAAGCCCCAGTAGATCGCCCCCCAGCTGACGTTGGTATCAAAGCCGAAGTGGCTTGAGATCGCGTCGACGTAGACCGAGTTGGCGAGCACGCCGATCAGCAGCGCCCCCAGGAGGGCGACGGTCACGCCGCGCCGCACGTTGCCCCGAACCTCGCCGGCGATGTAGGCCGAGTACTGGAACCCGATGTACTGGAACAGCAGCACCGAGAGCATCAGCGGGAACACCGAGGTGGAGAAGATCTCGGAGATGAAGTTGCCGCCCGAGCCCGGCAGGAACGCCGCGCGTCCCGAGTTGGCGATCTGCGTCGCCGTCAGGCCGCCGTCGTAGTGCGGGAGGTTGTGGTCGAAGCTGGAGCGGTGGGTGAGCAGAAGCCCGAAGATGAACATCGCGAAGAAGCACGCCACGCCGTAGCCGGCGAGCGCCGTCACCACGCGGTGAAACTGCCGCGTGGGCAGCAGGCAGACAACCGCGATCAGCGCCAGCACGACGAGCGATCCGATGAACCCGGGGGTCCCGGTGATGGCCCCGGTGGAGTCGGTGAACCACGAGTTGGCGCTCGACAGCCCGCCCGCGCCGATCCCGATCACGCGCGCGGTGATCTGGATGTTCCGCAGCACCAGCGGCACCTCGAAGGCGATGATCAGCACCGAGGCGATCACGAGCGTCCACGACTCCATCCAGCCGAGCCCCGGGTGCAGGATCCGACTGGTGAACACGTAGTCGCCGCCCGAGCGCGGCATCACGGAGGTCAGCGAGGCGAAGATCAGCGCCAGCAGGACGCAGAACAGCCCGGCGATGATCGCGGCCCAGCCGTACTCGGAGAACGGGCCCGCCCGCCACACGCCCACGCCCGCCAGCGAGTAGAAGATCGGGTAGAGCGTGAGCCCGACGCCCACGAACGCAGCCACGTTGAAGAACAGGGCGTTGGTCACAGAGACGTTGCGCACCAGGCCCGAGGACTGGCGCACGAACAGCTTGGGCGTGGTGCTCGCCGCTGCGGCGGAAGGCGTGGCGCTTACGTCGGACACATCCCCTCCGTGAACGTCGACGGGGCGTTGATGCTCGGAATCTAACACCGCGCTCAGACGGCCGGGCGGCCAAACCGCGCCGTCACCCTGCGCCGATCCGCACAGCGCCTCGCGGAGCGGCCACGGTCAGGCAGAGCCTCGGGGAGCGGCCACGGTCACGGCGCCAGCCACGGGGCGAGCTCGATCAGGGTCGCGACCGGGAGGCCGACCACGCCGAGGTAGTCGCCCTCGATGCGGGTCACGAGCGTCGCCCCGATCCCCTGCACCGCGTAGGCTCCCGCCCGTCCGCGCCACTCGCCGGTCGCCACGTAAGCGTCGATCGCACGGCGCTCCAGCGGCCGGAGCTCGACCACGGTGCGCGAGGCCGCGGTGCGCGTGCGCGGGCGCTGCCCCGGCGCCACCGGCTCCGCCAGGCAGATCCCGCTCAGCACCACGTGACGGCGCCCGGCCAGCCGCTCGAGCATCAGCGCCGCGTCGCGCGCGTCGGCCGGCTTGCCGAGGATCGAGCCGTCGAGCACGACCTCGGTGTCGGCTCCCAGCACCGGCGGCGACCCGCAGGCCAGCTTTGAGGCGACCGCCACGGCCTTGCGATGCGCGTTCTCGAGCACCACCTCGGCCGGCGGCCCCTGCGCCAGCTCCTGCACGCCGGCGCTGCGCACCTCGAAGCTCACGCCGATCTGGGAGAGGATCGCGGCCCGCTGCGGCGAGGCGGAGGCGAGGATCAGCGCCACCGGGCCCGCCGCCGGCGGAGCGGGCTGCGCTGCGGCCGCTGCCGGCGCGGACGTCAGCAAAGCTCGGGGAAGAACAGCTGCACCTCGCGCTGCGCCGACTGCGGCCCGTCGGAGCCGTGGACCATGTTCTGGCCCACCGCGGTCGCGTAGTCGCCCCGGATCGAGCCGGGCGCCGCGGCCAGCGGGTCGGTGGCGCCGATCACCTGCCGGGCCGCCGAGATCGCCGACTCCCCCTCGAGGACCATCGCCACCAGCGGGCCGGAGGTGATGAAGTCCACGAGCTCTCCGTAGAACGGCTTGCCCTCGTGCTCGGCGTAGTGGCGCTCCGCCAGGCCGCGGTCCAGCGTCATCATCCGCAGCGCCGCCAGGCGCAGGCCCTTGCGTTCGAACCGGGCGATTATCTCGCCGGTGAGGTTGCGGGCGAAGGCGTCCGGCTTGACGAGGATCAGCGTGCGCTCCACGGCGGCTCCTTGGTCGGTTGTCGTCCGACGGCGGCCCGGCTGGGCCGCCGCGTCAGGGGATGGGGGTCTGCTCGGGCGCCGCCTCGGTGGCGGGCAGGCGCCGCCTGCGACGGGTGGCGGCCGGGGAGGGGACGCCGATCTCCGTCTCGCAGTAGGGGCACATCTTCCACATCGGGTCAAGCGGCCGCCCGCACGAGGGGCACGGGTCCTTGAGCTTGCGCATGCAGTTGGGGCAGCGCAGGTAGTCGCGCTCGACCTCGTAGTCGCAGTGCGGGCACAGGTGGTACCCCAGCTCGGCCAGCCGCGCCTCGGCCGCCTGGATCTCCAGCTCGCGCTCGCGGACATCGTCGAGGAACTCGGGCGGGCGCACGATCATGTAGACGATCGTGCCGACGTAGGGAAACACCGAGGCGAGCGTGGCGCAGCCGACCAGCAGCGGGTCGGCGATCCTCCGCCGGGCGTCTGCGAACGTCCAGTAGACGAGCGCCAGCCAGATCACCACCAGGAACAGGATCACCAGCTCGACGGCCAGCTTCAGCGCGCTGTTGTGAATGCCGAAGATCGCGTAGGGCATAGATCTGGCGAGTTTAGTGGCAGCTGATGCCTGCCCGCCGCCCATCCTGATACGCCGCCGCGGCCCGCGATCCTGCCTGCGGCGGGCGGCCGGGGCCGCGCGGCCGACCCCGGCGTCAGAGGAACAGGCGCCCGAACGCGTACCCGATCGCGAAGAACACGAGGATCACGGCCGCGACGGTCACCGCCACCAGGGCCATCATCCTCAAAAGCGACGGCTGCTCCCTGCGCACCTGCCCCTCCTACATCCTGGATGCGCGCGCCCGCTGCGCGCCCGCCAGCAGATCCCCGATCAGGTACAGGGACCCGGTTGCGATGACCACCCCGCGCGGTCCCGCCAGCTCGCGCGCCCTGGCCAGCGCCAGGTGCGGGTCCGCGACGACCTCCCCCGGCGGACCGTGCAGCTGGCGTGAGAGCGAGTGCAGCGTCGGCGGCGGCAGCGCACGCGGGTTGTGGCAGGCGCAGAACACGGCCGCGTCACAGGCCGGCAGAAGCGTCGCGAGCATGCCCGCGGCGTCCTTGTCGTCGAGCACGGAGATCACCGCCACGAGCCGGTCGTGCCCGGCGACCAGGTCCGGCAGCGACTCGGCCAGCGCGCGTATCCCGTCGGGATTGTGAGCGCCGTCCAGCAGCGTCAGCGGGTCGCTCGCGATCCGCTCAAGCCTTCCCGGAACCCTGACCTCGCGCGCCGCCCGCAGCACCGCGCGCTCGTCCAGGGACCCCAGGAACGCCTCCGCGGCGGCGCGGGCCAGCGCGAAGTTTCGCCGCTGAAAGACGCCGTCGGCGCCCACCGGCACCCCGGGGTCGGTGCCCGCCTGCACGATGCGCGCACCCCGCTGGGCGGCCACGCTCTCGGCCACCTCGAGCACCTCGTCGGCCAGCCCGGCGCCGAGCACGAGCGTCGCCCCCGGCTGCACGACGTCGAGCTTCTCGCCGGCGATGTCGCGCAGCGTCGGCCCGAGCCAGCGCGTGTGCTCGAGCCCGACGCCGGTGAGCACCTGGACCTTGGACGGGATCACGTTGGTGGCGTCGAAGCGCCCGCCCAGGCCGGCCTCGATCACGGCCACCTGCACCCCCTGACGTGCGAGCTCCGAATAGGCGGCGGCGGTCAGCGCCTCAAACTGGGTCACGTGATCGCCCTCCTCAAGCGAACGGTCCACGAGCGCGACGGCCCGCGCCGCGCGTGCGACCGCCGCCGCGAACAGATCGGGCGCGAGGTCGCGGTCGCCGATCCGGATCCGCTCGCCGAAGGAGACCAGGTGGGGCGAGAGGTAGGCGCCGGTCCGAAGCCCGTGGCTTGCGAGGATCGCCGCGATCATCCTCGTGGTCGAGGACTTGCCGTTGGTGCCGACCACGTGGATTGACTCAAACCGCCGCTCGGGACTGCCCAGCGCGGTCATCAGCCGGCGCATCCGGTCCAGGCCGAACCGCATGCCGAACAGCTCCAGCGACAGCAGCCAGCGCTCGGCCTCCTCGCCGGTCATGCGGCCCTCGTGGATCGTCCGCTCGGCCCGCGGCCGCTCGCCTGCGGCCCTCCCCGGCGGCCGCTCACCTGCGGCCCTCCCCGGCGGCCGCTCGCCTGCAGCCCTCCCCGGCGGCCGCTCACCTGCGGCCATCCTCGGCGGCCGGTGAGCGGCCGTCCAGCGCGCCGTGCTCGGCCTGCAGCGCCCGGAGCTTCTCGCGCTCGGCCGCCACCACCGCGGCCGGCGCGCGGCTCACGAACCGCTCGTCTGCGAGCTTGCGCCGCGCGCGCTCGATCTCGGCCTCCAGTCGCCGGCGGCGCTCGGCGAGCCTGGCGCGCGCGCCGGCCGCATCGACGCCGTCGAGGATCACGACCCGTCCGCCGGGGATCGCCACGACCGGCGGCTCGCCGCCGTCGGCGTCCCCCTCGCCGTCGAGCGACAGCCGCGCGAGCCGCGCCACGTGCTCGCGCGTGCGCTCGTAGCCATCGGCCTCAAACCGCGCTCGCAGCGTCGCGCCCGCGCGCACGCCGGCCAGGTCCCGCCACCGGCGAAGCTCCACGATCGCCTCGATCGCGCGCTGCAGATCGCGCTCGGCCTCCTCGTCCAGCGAGCCGGCGCCGGGCGGGGCCACCCTGGCCGCGAGCAGCCCCTCGGCGCCCGGGATCAGGCCCCAGATCTCCTCGGTGACGAACGGGATCAGCGGATGCGCGAGGGTCACCGTCTCGCACAGCACGTGCAGCAGCGTCTGCCCGAGCGCCCGGTCGCCGGCCCTGAGCCTGGGCTTTACGAGCTCCAGGTACCAGTCGCACAGCTCGCCGTAGACGAAGTCGTAGACCCCGAGCGCCGCGTGAGCCAGGTCAAACCGCTCGATCAGCTCGCCGGTGCGCCGCCGGGCTCGCTCCAGGCGCGAGAGGATCCACCGGTCCTCGACCGTCCGCGGCACGGCCGCCGGCCGCAGGTCGGCGCCGATGTCCTCCGCGCCCAGCAGGATCAGCCGCGCCGCGTTCCACAGCTTGTTGGCCAGCTGCTGGCCCTGGGCCACCTTGTCCTCGCTGAAGCTCACGTCCTGGCCCGAGGACATGGCGAGAAGGCCCCAGCGCACCGCGTCCGCCCCGTAGGCGGGAAACTCGCCCGCCGGCCGGCCGTCGCGCGCGAACACCGGCGGACGCGGGCCGCCCTCGATCAGGTCCAGCGGATCGATCCCCGTGCCAAGCGACTTGGACATCCGCCGGCCGTCGGGCGCCTGGATGATCGAGTGAACGTTCACGTCCGAGAACGGCACGCGGCCGGTGAACTCGATCCCCATCATGATCATCCGCGCCACCCACAGGAAGATGATGTCGCGCGCGGTGGAGAGCACGTCCGTCGGATAGAAGGCGCGCAGCTCCGCAGTCTCCTCCGGCCAGCCGAGCGTCGCAAACGGCCACAGCGCGCTCGAGAACCAGGTGTCCAGCACGTCCGGATCGCGCTCCCAGCCCTCGCCGGCGGGCGGCTGCTCGCCCACGTAGGTCTCATCCCCTCGGTAGTAGACGGGCAGCCTGTGGCCCCACCACAGCTGGCGCGAGATGCACCACGGCCGGATGTTGCGCATCCAGTCCAGGTAGACCTTCGCGTAGCTGGGCGGGTGAAAGCGCACGCGGCCGCTCTCGACGACCTCGATCGCGGGGCGAGCCAGCTCCTCCATCGCCATGAACCACTGCAGCGAGATCAGCGGCTCGATCCGCTCCCCGGAGCGCTGCGAGAACGGCACCGAGTGCTCGTAGGGCTCGGCGCGGGCGATCAGCCCCTGCTCGCGCAGCTCGGCGAGCACCGCCTCCTTGGCCGCCGCGACCGTCAGTCCCCGGAAGCGCTCGGGCGCCTCGGCGGTGATCCGGCCATCCTCGCCGATCACCGATGGGCTCGGCAGGTTGTGGCGGCGGCCGATCTCGAAGTCGTCGATCGCGTGCGCGGGGGTGATCTTCAGCGCGCCGGTGCCGAACTCCGGCCGCACGTGCTCGTCGGCGATGATCCGCAGGCGGCGGCCGACGAGCGGCAGGATCGCGCGCTCTCCGATCAGCCGCCGGTAGCGATCGTCGTGAGGGTTGACCGCGATCGCCGTGTCGGCCAGCATCGTCTCCGGGCGCACGGTCGCGACCGTGATCGCGCCGGAGCCGGTCGCCAGCGGATAGTCGATGTAGTACAGGGTGTCGCGCACCTGCCGCTGCTCGACCTCCAGATCGGAGATCGCCGAGCCCGAGCCGGGGTCCCAGTTGACCAGGTACCGGTCCCTGTAGATCAGCCCCTTTTCGTAGAGGGCCACGAACACGCGCAGGACCGCGCGCGCATACCCCTCGTCCAGCGTGAAGCGCTCGGACTCGTAGTCGCAGGACGCCCCCAGGCGCTTGAGCTGCTCGATCATCCTGCCCCCGTAGCGCTCCCGCCAGCGCCACACGCGCTCCACGAACGCCTCGCGCCCCAGCTGCGCGCGACTGGTCCCCTCGGCGGCGAGGGCGCGCTCCACCTGCGTCTGGGTGGCGATCCCGGCGTGGTCGGTGCCCAGGATCCACTTGGTGCGCCGCCCGAGCATGCGCTGGTGGCGCACGATGCAGTCCTGGATCGTGTTGTTGAGCGCGTGGCCCATGTGCAGCACCCCGGTGACGTTCGGGGGTGGGATCGCGATCGAGAAGTTCTCCTCGGGCGTGCCCTGCGCCGGAGGGTGGAAGATCCCCGACTCAAGCCATCGGGCGACGATCCTGGGCTCTACCTCTGAGGGCTCGTAGCGCGTGCGCGAGGCAAGCTCGGACATCAGGCCCGCGAGTGTAGTTGCGCCCGCGCGCGGCGCCGTGCTCGAAAGCCCGGGCACCGGGGCGCCTGGGCTAGGCGGCGGCCTCGTCCTCGTCGGGCGTGGCGACCGTGACCAGGGTCGGCGCGACGCCCTTCTCGATCGTCTCGCGCGTGACCACGCACTTGCGCACGTCACGGCGGCTGGGAAGCTCGAACTGCACCTCCAGCAGAACCTCCTCGATGATCGAGCGCAGGCCGCGGGCGCCGGTCTCGCGCTCGAGCGCCTTGTCGGCGACCGACGCGAGCGCGTCCTCGGAGAACACCAGCTCGATCCCGTCGAACTGGAAGAACCGCTGGAACTGCTTGATCAGCGCGTTGCGCGGCTCGGTCAGGATCCGCATCAGCTCGTCGCGGTGCAGCTGGTGGATCGCCGACATCACCGGCAGGCGGCCGATGAACTCCGGGATCAGGCCGTACTGGATCAGGTCCTCGGGCAGGCAGTGCTCGAAGATCTCGCCGGTGTCCCGCTGGTCACGGGACTGGATCGCGGCGCCGAACCCGACCCCCTGATGGCCGATCCGCCGCTCGATCACGCGGTCCAGGTTGGCGAACGCGCCACCGCAGATGAACAGCACGTTGGTGGTGTCGATCGACAGAAACTCCTGGTGGGGATGCTTGCGCCCGCCCTGCGGGGGCACGCTCGCGGTCGTCCCCTCGAGGATCTTCAGCAGCGCCTGCTGGACGCCCTCGCCGGACACGTCGCGCGTGATCGAGGGGTTGTCGGCCTTGCGCGCGATCTTGTCGACCTCGTCGATGTAGATGATCCCGGTCTCGGCCTTCTTGACGTCGTAGTCGGCCGCCTGGATGAGCTTGAGCAGGATGTTCTCCACGTCCTCGCCGACGTAGCCGGCCTCGGTCAGCGCGGTGGCGTCGGCGATCGCAAACGGCACGTTGAGGATGCGCGCCAGCGTCTGCGCCAGCAGCGTCTTGCCGCACCCGGTCGGCCCCAGCAGCAGGATGTTGGACTTCTGCAGCTCGATGTCGTGGTCGTCGGACTGCATCATCTGCACGCGCTTGTAGTGGTTGTAGACGGCTACCGACAGCGTGCGCTTGGCCTGCTCCTGCCCGACCACGTACTCGTTGAGGACGTCGTAGATCTCGCGCGGCTTGGGGAGGTTCTCGATGTCGAAGCTCGGCGGGGCGGTGAGCTCCTCGTCGATGATCTCGTTGCACAGGTCGATGCACTCGTCGCAGATGTAGACGCCCGGGCCCGCGATCAGCTTCTTGACCTGTCGCTGGGACTTGCCGCAGAAGCTGCACAGAAGCTGGTCGTTGGAGTCGGTCGGCCGTGCCATGTTCCCCTCCCGGAGCCTCGTTGAATCGGCTCTCCCCGGGGGCCGCTCGCCCCCGTCCGGCGCGAGCGCCCCAACCGGCCGTCCGCCGGCGCGCGGGCGCTCGTTCTCTCAGTGCTGGGAGATCACCCGATCGATGATTCCGTACTCCCTGGCCTCCTCGGAGCTCATGAAGTAGTCGCGTTCGGTGTCGCGCCGGACGTCCTCGAGCGCCTTGCCGGTGTGCCGGGCGATGATCTCGTCCAGCAGCCGCCGCACGTCGATGATCTCCTTCGCATGGATCTCGATATCGGTCGCCTGCCCCTGAAAGCTTGAGGACACCTGGTGGATCAGGATCTTGGCGTTGGGGAGCGCCATCCGCTTGCCGTGCGCTCCGCCGGCGAGCAGCAGCGCGCCCATCGACATCGCGATCCCGACGCAGATCGTCTGCACGTCTGGCTTGATGAACTGCATCGTGTCGTAGATCGCCAGGCCCGCGTACACCGAGCCGCCCGGCGAGTTGATGTACAGCGAGATGTCCTTGTCGGGATCCTCGGACTCCAGGTGAAGCAGCTGGGCGACGACCAGGTTGGCGATCTGATCGTCGATCGGCGTGCCCAGGAAGACGATGCGCTCGTTGAGCAGGCGGCTGTAGATGTCGAACGCCCGCTCTCCACGGGAGGTCTGCTCGACGACCATCGGTACGAGTGGGCTCATCGTCCTCGCTTCTTTCGCGTGCCGAGTCGGATTCCTTCCGGCCCGCCGACTGTATCAACCGATCCCGGGCGCGCCCAGCCCCTCGGGCGCAGCGCGCGCCGGCGCCGCCGCTCGCTCAGCCTCCGGGCGTCCAGATCCGTGACGGCGCCGGCGAGCCCTCGCCCTCACGCCGCCCGGGCGTCCACAGACGGCTGCGCGCCTTCGCCTGCTCGACGGTGATCGGACGCGCCTGTGAGACCAGCAGCTCGACGGCCTTGCGCGCCGCCACCTCCTCGCGCAGCGAGCGCAGGGTCCGCGCCGCGCGCCTGGCCGCCACCGCCCGCCGCCCCGAGCCCGACGCCCCCGCCTCGGTCTCGCGCAGCCGCGCCACCAGCTCGGCCGGGTCCGAGCCGTCCCCGTCGCCGCCGGAGCGCAGCGCCCCCGCCAGGTCCTCGTCGCTGGGCTCGATCCCCTCGGCGGCCACGATCGCGGCCAGGACGGCCTCGCGGCGCAGCTCGCGCTCCGCGTCGGCCTCGGCCTCGCGCGCGAGCTCCTCCTCGTCCTTGCCGACCACCTTCAGGTAGGTCTCGCGCGCGATCCCCTGGCGCTCGAGCGCCCTGAACGTCTGCTCCAGCAGCTCGTGCGCGCGCGCGTGGACGAGCCGCCCCGGAAGGGTCACATCGGCCGCGTCGACCGCGGCGTCCAGCACCGCCTCGGCGAACTCGCGCTCGATCGCGCGCTCGTCGGCGGCGCGCAGCCGCGCCTCGATGTCGGCGCGCAGCTCCGTCAGCGTGTCGAACTCCGACGCCTCGGCGGCGAACTCGTCGTCGAGCGGCGGCAGTCGCTTGGCCTTGACCTCTGAGACGGTGACCTCGAAGCTCGCCTGGCGCCCGGCGAGCTCGCCGTCGGGGAAATCAGGCGGGAAGGTGACCGCGACCGTGCGCCGCTCGCCCGCGCTCGCGCCAACCAGCTGCTCCTCGAAGCCGTCCAGCAGCCGGCCGGAGCCGAGCTCCACCACCTGGTCGCGCGCCTCGCCGCCCTTCAGCGGCCTCCCTTCGACCGTCCCGGTGTAGTCGATCACGACATGGTCGCCCAGCTGCGCTGGGCGCTGCACGGTCTCGAGCGTCGCGAGGCGCTCGCGCAGCCGCTCGAGCTCGCGCTCCACGTCCGCTTCATCGACCGAAGGCTCGCGCCTGCCGACCTCAAGCCCGCGGTACTCGCCCAGCCGCGCCGTCGGCAGGACACCGGTCTGGATCGAGAAGCGCAGGGGCTCGCCGGCGCCGGGCAGCGACTGGCCCAGGTCGAAGTCGGGCTCGCCGATCGGTACGACCCCGGAGCGCTCCAGCGCGTCCACGTACCACTCGCCCAGCGCGTCGCGCACCGCCTCGTCGAGCACCGCCTCCCGGCCCAGCCGGCGCAGCACCACCGCGGGCGGCACCTTGCCCTTGCGAAAGCCCGGGATGCGCAGCTGCGATCCCAGCCTGCGCGCGGCCTGCGACAGCCTCCGCTCGACCTCCTCGGCGGGAACCTCCACGTCGATGCGAACCCGCGACTCGGGAAGCTCGCTCACGGTTGCGCTGAGCTGTGCCATGGCCGGCCAGACGATAGCCGCAGCGCCGGGCGCCGCGGAGGACGACCGCACGCGCGGCGCGGAGCGCTCAGGCCAGCTGCCCGGAGTCGGCGCCGAGCGCTCAGGCCAGCTGCCCGGAGTCGGCGCGGAGCGCTCAGGCCAGCTGCCCGGAGTCGGCGACCAGCCCCCGCAGCTCCCGCAGCACCACGGGCAGCGTGGTCACGTCGTACTCCCGCGACTCCTTGACGTCGGCGAGCACCGCCGCGCAGCGGGCCACCTCCTCGGCGTTTCGCTCAAGCCAGGCGGCGAGCGGTGACCCGTGGTCGCCGTGCTCGGCGGCGCTGAGCAGGATCTCGCGCGTCAGCGAGCGATGCAGCCTGTACAGGTCGTCGCGCAGCGCGGCGCGCGACAGCGCCTGCCATCGATCGTCGCGCGGCAGCTCCAGGATCCGGTCGCGCAGCCAGTCGAGTCCGAGAGTCGAGCCCGCCTCGAAGTAGACGCCCGCCACGGTCCGCTCGTCGGCCCCGGTGGCGGCCGCGTCGACGACGATGTCGAACACCGACAGCAGCGCCGGCATGCTCGCGATCCGGCGCGCCAGCTCGGCGGGCACGCCCGCCGCCGAGAGCTCCGCCTGGCGAGCCGCAAAGCGCTCCAGGTCCTGGCCGCGCAGGACGCCCGGCAGCTCGCCGGCCAGCAGCTTCGCGCCCGGGGTGAAGCGCGCGATCAGCGCTCCCACATCCAGCCGCGAGCGGCCGGCGGCGCGCACCAGCCAGCGCGCCGCGCGCTCGAGCAGGCGCTGGGCGTCGGCCAGCATCCCCAGCCCCACGGCGGCGTCGACCCGGTCGTCGAGCGCCTCCACCTGCGCCCACAGCTCCCGCATCGCGAACACCTCGCGCGCCACGACGAACGCCTGCGCCAGCTGGGGCACGCGCGCGCCCGTCTCCTCGATCAGCCGGAAGGCGAACGTCAGCCCGCCGCGGTCCACCAGCTGGTTTGCGATCAGCGTGCAGATCAGCTCCCGGCGCAGGCGGTGGGCGCGGATGCGAGGGGCGAAGCGCTCCACCAAAAGCGCCGGGAAGTAGCGCTCGAGGTCGGCGATCAGATCGGGATCGTCGGGCAGCTCGGACTCCAGCAGCTGGGCGGAGAGGTGGATCTTGGCGTGCGCCGTGAGCATCGCCAGCTCGGGCGAGACCAGGCCCCGGCCCTCGGCGTGCCGCGCGGCGATCGCGCGCTCGGACGGGAGCGACTCGAGCTCCCGGTCCAGGGCGGCCACCTCCTCAAGGCGGCGGATCAGGCGCGCGTTGACCTCCAGCATCTCGGCCGACTGCGCCTTGGCCAGCGACATCGCCTGGCACTGCACGTAGCTGTCGTGCAGCACGTGCGCGGCGACCGCGTCGGTCATCTGCGCAAGCAGGCGGTTGCGCTCCTCGGCGGTCAGCTCCCCGGCCTCGATCGCGTCGGCGAGCAGGATCTTGATGTTCACCTCGTGGTCTGAGCAGTTGACCCCCGCGACGTTGTCGATCGCGTCGGTGTTGATCTGTCCGCCGGTGCCGTCGGGCCCTCCGGAGAGGGCGTACTCGATCCGTCCCCGCTGGGTGAAGCCGAGGTTCCCGCCCTCCCCCACCACCCTGCAGCGAAGCCGCGCGCCGTCGACCCGCAGGGCGTCGTTGGCGCGGTCGCCGACATCCAGGTGCGACTCCGTGGAGGCCTTCACGTAGGTCCCGATGCCGCCGTTGAACAGCAGGTCCACCGGCGCGCACAGAAGCTGGCGGATCAGATCGGCCGGAGCCAGGCGCTCGCCCTGGATCCCGAGCGCGGCCCGGACCTGGGGCGTGATCTCGATCGACTTGGCGCTGCGCGGGTACACGCCGCCGCCGGGGGAGATCAGCGAGCGGTCGTAGTCGCTCCAGCTGGAGCGACCGAGCGCGTACAGGCGCTCGCGCTCGGCGAAGCTGGCCTGCGGATCGGGGTCCGGGTCAAGGAAGATGTGCGCGTGGTTGAAGGCGGCCAACAGCCGCGTGCGGCGCGAGCGCAGCATCCCGTTGCCGAACACGTCGCCGGACATGTCGCCGATGCCCACGACGGTGAACTCCTCGGACTGGACGTCGATGCCCAGCTCGCGGAAGTGGCGCCGGACCGCCTCCCAGGCGCCCTTGGCGGTGATGCCCATCTGCTTGTGGTCGTAGCCGTGGGAGCCTCCCGAGGCGAACGCGTCCCCCAGCCAGAACCCGTACTGGGCGGAGACCTCGTTGGCGATGTCCGAGAAGGTGGCCGTGCCCTTGTCGGCCGCCACCACCAGGTACGGGTCGTCGTCGTCGTAGCGCACCACCCGGTCGGGCGCGAGCACGCGATCGCCGACGTAATTGTCGGTCAGGTCGAGCAGCCCGCACAGATACGAGCGGTAGCAGGCGATCCCCTCGGCCAGCTGCTCGGCCTGCCCGCCCGCCGGCGGGCGCTTGACCACGAACCCGCCCTTTGATCCGACCGGGACGATCAGCGCGTTCTTGACCATCTGCGCCTTCATCAGCCCCAGCACCTCGGTGCGGAAGTCCTGGCGCCGGTCCGACCAGCGGATCCCGCCGCGCGCCACCTTGCCGCCGCGCAGGTGAATGCCCTCCACGCGCGGCGAGTAGACGAAGATCTCGTAGCGCGGGCGCGGCGCCGGCAGCATCTCGAGCCGCTGCGGGTCAAGCTTGAACGACAGCTGCGGAGGGTGCGGGCGCTCGGGCGCGGCCGGGCCCCCGGTGCGGAAGTGGTTGGTTCTGAGCATCGCGCGCACCACGGCGAGGACGCTTCTGAGGATGCGATCCTCATCCAGGCTCTGAACGGCGTCGATCGCGGCCTCGACCTCGCGCTCGGCGTCCATCGCCCGCCGCCCGTCGTGACGGTCGGGATCGAACCTTGCGCAGAACAGCTGCACCAGGGCGACCGCTATCTGCGGATTGCCGACCAGGGTGCTCGCCATGTAGGAGTCCGAGAACGTCACCCCGACCTGGCGCAGATAGCGGAGGATGGCGCGCAGCAGGGTGATCTCGCGCGGGCCGAGCCCGGCGGCGAGCACCAGGCCGTTGAGCGGGTCGTCCTCCAGCTCCCCCGCCCACACGGCGAGGAACACCTCGCCGAAGGCGTCTCCGGCCCGCTCGAGCGCCGCCGGCTCGCAGCTGAGGCCCAGGTCGTACACCCACACCGGGGCCGCGCCGGCGGGGGTCACCTCGTACGGCCGCTCATCGCCGACCCGCGCGCCCATGTGCTCGAAGGTCGGCACCAGGTCCGAAAGCGCGATCCGCGCCGCGCTGACGATCTGGCAGCGGACCGCCTCCGGAGCGTCGCAGGCGCGCCGGTAGACGGTCACGATCGGCCGCTGCGCCTGCTCGAGCTCCTCGATGCGCTCGATGTCTCCGACCGCGACCTCCGGGCCGCAGTCCGCTCGGTACCCGGGCGGGAACGCGTCGCCGTAGCGGGCGTGGAGCTCCAGCCCCCGCTGCTCTCCGTGCGCGAGCACGAGGGCCGCCCGCAGCTGGTCGGTCCACGCGCGCGTGGCCTCGGCGATCCTCGCCTCGACGGCGGTCAGGTCCACGCCGCGCGCGACCCCGCGCGGGCAGCGGATCACGTAGTCGACGCGAACGACCTGCGACTCGGTGAGCTGGGGATGCCAGTCGACCTGCTCGCCGCCGTAGGCCTGGGCGAGGATCTCCGCCGCACGCCGGCGGTTCTCCGTGTTGAAGCGGTCGCGAGGCAGGCAGAGCATGCAGGTGACGAACCGGTCAAGCCGGTCGACCACCGTGAACAGGCGCACCCGCTGACGCTCGCCCAACCCGAGGATCCCGATCGCCGTCTCAAACAGCTCGTCCGCGTCGATCTGAAAGAGCAGGTCGCGCGGAAGCGACTCGAGGATGTCGGCCAGCCCCTTTGCGTCGTGGCTGTCGGGCGGGAAGGCGGCCAGATCCATCACGCGCCTGACCTTGTCGCGCAATAGCGGGATGGCGAGCGGGCTGCTCTTGTAGGCCGATGTCGTGTACAGCCCCAGGAAGCGCTCCTCGCCCAGCACCGCTCCGTCGGGCGCGAAGCGCTTGACCCCGACGTAGTCCAGGTAGGAGGGGCGGTGCACGGTGGCGCGCGAGTTGGCCTTGGTCAGCACCAGCGGCGAAGGCGACCGCGCGAGCTCAAGCGCCTGGCCCGCCAGGGGCGTCGAGGGGCTCTTGGGCGCGCCTCGCAGGATCCCCAGCCCCGACTGGGGCAGCGCAACCAGCGCCGGCTGCGGGCCGTCGCTCAGCTCATAGCGGCGGTAGCCGAGAAACGTGAAGTGCCCGTCGGCCAGCCAGCGCAAAAACGCCTGGGCCTCCGAGCGCGAGTCAGGGCCGCCGGGCGCCTCCTTGAAGACCAGCGCGGCGAGCTCGATGGCGCGGTCGCGCATCGGCGTCCAGTCCTCGACGGCCGCCCGGACCTCGGCCAGGACCCGCAGAAGCCCGCTCTGCAGCCGGTCGCGGCGCTCGGCGTCGGGCACGCGGGAGACCTCCACGTGAATCACCGACTCGGCGATCGCGCCGTCCGGCGCAGCGTGCGGCTCGAGCACGTCGGTCAGCCGGCCGTCGGCGTCGCGGCGAACTCGCATGACCGGGTGGACGATCAGCTCGATCGCATGGCCCTGGCTGCTGAGCTCCATCGTCACCGAGTCGACGATGAACGGCATGTCGTCGGAGACGATCTCGACCGCCGTGTAGGGCGAGCTCCAGCCGTCTCGCTCGCGATCGGGGTTGTAGACGCGCACCTTGGCCTCCCCGGGCCGCCTCCGACGCGCCAGGCGCAGGTGGGCGGCGACCGCGCCGCACAGATCGTCGCGGTCTCGATCCTCCACGTCTCGCGCCGGCACCCAGTGGAAGTACTGGCGCACGAACTCCCGGCAGGCCGCCTCCGGCTGCTCTGGCATCCGCGCGGCGACGTCGGCGACAAGCGGCCCGATCAGCCGTCGCTCGACCTCCCCGGCCCTGACGGTCATCTACCGGATCCCCTGATGCGGTTGCACACCGCGCACGCTACCCCCACAACCGGACCGCAGGGGCTCCGATGGCCGCCCTACGAGGCAGCCGGGCGCGCGGCCATGCGAACTCTGATCTCCGCCACCGTGCGCGCCGGCTCGGCCACCGAGACCAGCAGCCGCGAGAACCTCGCGCCCGGCTCGCACTCGACTCGCACCGCCGGGCCGTGGCCGTGGAGGGCGGCGAAGTCGGGCGCGCCGCCGGTCATCCTCCTGACCCCGTAGGCCAGCACGCCCGGGATCCCGGTCCCCGGCGCCCGGATGCCACGCAGGGCGCTCCAGGGATCCGGCTCTTCGCAGACGCTGCGGACGTCAGCGAGCGAGAGCCGCACCTCACGCCGAAACGCGGCCAGCCTCTCGATCGGCGTCAGCTCCACGACCAGCTCGTCGCGCGCCACCGTCAGCGTCGCCACCGTCCAAGCGTAGCTCCCGCCCTCAAGCTGGCCGGCGGGCGCGTCGATTGGTCCCGAGTGCGACCCCAGCACGCCGACAAGCCGGTCCTGGGCGCCGCCCTGGCAGCGGGCGCGGTCGCGCTGCTGTGCACGGCCGCGCTTGCGGGCGGCCTTGCTGCCGGCGCCGGCTCAAGCGCGGCTTGGGCGGTCGCGGGCGCCGGCCTTCTCGGAGCTGCGGCACTCGGCGCCGCCTGGCTTGCACCGGCGCGCGCGTCAGCGCGCCGCTTTAGGCAAGCGCGGCTCGCCCTGCGCCAGCTTCGCGAGCTGCTGGCCGTCTCCGAGTCCGCCGGCGAGACCCACAGGCTCCTGATCGAGCACGCGCAGCTGGCGCTCCCCGGGGCGGGCGCGGCGATCCTGGCGGTGGGCGATGACGGCGCGGGCCTCGCGCCCGTCCTCTCACAGGACGTGGACCAGACCCCGCTGGCGTCGATCCACACCGTCGGCGTGGGCCGCAGGTCGTGCCTGGCGATCCGGCTCGGGCGCCGCCATGACCGCGGACCCGGAGACCGTGAGCTGATCTGCTGCGAGATCTGCGGCGCCGTCGCGGCCTCGGTCGCCTGCGACCCGCTCTCCTCTCGCGGGGAGGTGATCGGCTCGGTGCTGGTCGCCCACGCGCAGGGCATCCCCGCACCGGTCCGCGAGGCGCTCGCCTGGGCTGCCGTGCTGGCGGGACCGGTCCTCGCCGGCCAGCGCGAGCTTCACCGCTCCGAGGAGCTCGCCCTCAGCGACCCGCTGACGGGGCTGCCCAACCGGCGCGCCGCCGATCAGACGCTGCGGCGGATGGTCGCCCACGCCGGCCGGTCGCTGAGCCCGCTGGGCGTGGTCCTGCTCGACCTGGACCGCTTCCGCGTGCTCAACGACCTGCACGGCGCAAGCCACGGGGACAGGGCGCTGGCCGCGGTCGGCCGGCTGCTCTCGGAGTCGATCCGCGCCAGCGACTTCGCCGCCCGGTTCGGGGGCGAGGAGTTTCTGCTCGTGCTGCCGGACACGGACCGTCCCGGCTGCCTTGAGGTGGCCGAGAAGCTTCGCCGGCTGATCGAGCGCACGCCGCTGGTGCACACCGGGCCGATCACGGCCAGCTTCGGCGTCGCCTGCCTGCCCGACGACGCGGTCGATCCCGAGCGGCTGCTGCGCGAGGCGGATCGCGCCCTCTACATGGCCAAGACGCGCGGGCGAAACCGCGTGCACGCGGCCGACCGCGGACCGCGCGGCGGAGCGTGAGGGTCGCAGGTCCGCGGAGCTCGAGCGGCCCCGGCTCCAGACGCGCGGCGTGCACGGCCCTGTCCGAGGTGCTTGCGCGCCTGCGCGACCGCTCCGCCGCGCCCGGGCGCCTGCGCGACCGCCCCGGCGCGACCGCTCCGCCGCACCTGCGCGCCTGCGCGACTGCCAGGCGGGCTTGCTCGCGCCTATGATCCGGGCTCGTGGAGCTCTGGGACCTGGATCGCGAGCACGTCGCCGCGCACGCCCCTCGCGTGCTGCGATCCGACGATGACGCCAACCGGGTCATACTCCTGGCGCTGCCGGGGGGCGAGCGCCTGGACGAGCACCAGGTCCACGAGCACGCGCTCGTGCTGGTGCTCGACGGGGAGATCGAGCTGGTCGTCGGCGAGGATCACCGGAGGCTCGGACGGCACGCTCTGGCGCACTTCGAGCCCGCCGAGCGCCACGAGGTCAGGGCGCTGTCGGACTGCAGGCTGCTGATCATGCTCGCCCCATGGCCCGGTCCCGGCCATCCGAGTCGCCCGGCCGGGCACTGAGCGTCCTCGGCCCCCCAAGCTTGAGATCGGCGACGGCAACCCGGCTCGGGCTCTCGAACGTGGATCTGCTCTCGATCCACCGAACCGGTGCCAAGTCGCCGCGACGGCGACCTCGTGTCCGCCTGGCGCGCGCTGCCTGGCGCGCGCTGTGTGGCGTCTGCGCCCCGATGGGCTGGTCCGCTCGAGCGGCTGCGCCCGGCACGGGGACGCTAGAGTCAGCCAAACCCATCCACTCGCCGGAGCGGGCCGGCAAGGGGGTCTCCCCAGGTGGTCCGCGCAGGGTGGCCAGGGCTCACAGCTACCAGGAGATGACGCCTCAGATGCGATTGGACGATCACGGCCCCGACGGGGACCCGGCTTGGCAGGGCCGGGTCGGTAACCGCCTCGAGCGCGCGAGGTCTCGACGGTGACCGTCGCCGAGATCGTGGAGAACATCGACACGCGGCTGGCGGCACTCTCAGGCGAGATCGCCAGGCTGGCGGCGGCCCGCGAGGCGCTTGTGCAGACGGTGCGGGACACCGCGCATGCGGGCGCCGACGGGCGCGCTCGCGCCGGCACGCCCGGGCGCCCGCCGGGCGCTCCTTCCGCGCGCGACGCTTCGCCTGAGCGCTTTCGTCTCGCTGAGCCGACGCGCTCGCTCGACGCGCTCGACTCCCGCTCCGGCGGGCCCGACTCCCGCTCCGGCGCGCCCGGCGCCCACTCCGGGGGCCTGCGCCACATCCACTCCGGGCGACCGCGCCCGAGCGATGGACGTCGCCGAAGCCCGAGAGCAACCGCGCGCACTGGCCGGCGGAGCGCCGGCAAGGCACTCGGCGCCGAGGCGGTTGAGCGGTTGCTGGCCGAGACCGGCGGCGACTCCGCCTCCGGCCTTGCTCGAAGGTCGGGCGCGAGCCGCGCCGAGGTGCTCGCCGCTCTGCGCCAGCTTGAGTCGGCCGGACGCGCTCGCAGGACCGGGGACCGGCGCACGACCCGCTGGCTGCTGATCTCAGACGAGGAGCTCATCCGCGCGCGCGCCGCGGAGCTGGCTGCCCTCAGCCGGTCTCGCAGGCCGCCCGAGCAGGGCTGAGGCCCCTGCGGACACGCGCGCAGAGCCCGGCGCCTTGCAGGCCGACGCGTGGGCCCTTGCGGGCGATGCCCAGGGCCGCCGTCTGGCGGACCAGTGCCTGGACCGACGCCGGAGGCGCGGACGCCGATCGGACTAGGCCGCCCGCCAGGCGTGCCCCTGCCTGCGCAGGAGACGGCTGTCTCGAACAAGGGCGCCAAAGTTGGGCGCCGGACGCGGAGTTTGGCGCCCGGCCTGCCGCCGTAGCCCGCGATCGCGCAGCTTATCCGCGCCGGTGATCGTGGCGAATGCCACCGCTGCTCCCCCATACGGGGAAGACCCGGTGTCGGGGAACATGCCGAAGGCCAAGAATGTCGAGACCAAGCCGATCGAGCCCGAGCTGACCGCGATGATCGTCTCGCTCGCTCCGGCGGGGACGCTGCGCCGGACGGTGCTGGTGCTGTTCTGTCTGGGGCTGCGCATCGGCGAGTTGCTCGCCCCGCCCTCAAGGAGCGCTCCTGGAACCCGGGGACCCGCGCCCTGACCGATGACACTCAGCGCCGGCGCGAAGACCAGCAGGCGCTTCGCGCGAGGCGACGGGCTGAGGACGCCTACGACGCGGGAGCGCGCGCACTGTCTGAGCCTCGTTCCCGACCCGTACCGGCTGGCCGCCGAGCTTGTCGCGGTCAGCGGCATCTCGGTGCAGGGAGTGCTCGCCCGCACAGGCACGCCAGTTCGACGGGGAGAACTTCAGCTACGCGGACATGGATGGGGTGATCCGTACCGAGCGACTGCCCGAGGAGCTCGCCGAGCGGCTCGCGGCGCATGTTCGTGAACACGGTCATAGCCGCCTGTTCCCGGGCGCGCGCAACTCGCCGACCAAGCTCGCCCGGTTTCTCGCTGAGGCGTTCTTCACGCCGCTCAGAGAGGCCCGGATGCTGAACGACCGGCGCGTGCACCGCACACGCCATACGTTCAACTCTCAGGCGGCGCGTCAGCCGGGCATCACCGAAGCCGAGCTCATGGCCTGGCTCGGCCACTCAACTCCTGCGAGATGACCCCCGCCTGCGCGTGAAGGAGCTGCAGCGATCGTCGGGATGTACGTCTGGCCAACGCAGGCGGCATCGCCGATAGTGTAAGCCGGTCCAGCTGTAGATCTTAGGCCGGTCTGAATAGATACTCTGAGTCGAACAATGTCGTGATTTTAGATTGGTCCAAAGCAATAATTTACGTCGGTCGGGAGTGCTACTCTAAGCCGCATGGACTATCGAGAGCGCCTCGTAGAACCCGTTCTCGCCGAATACATGCAGCAGCTTCCGGCGCTGTTCGTGACCGGGCCCAGAGCGGTTGGCAAGAGCACGACCCTCGCCAGGAGGGCCGCCACGATTGTTCAACTGGACGAGGAGGCCCAGGCCACTGCGTTTCGCGCCGACCCTGACGCCGCGCTGCGGGGCCTCGCCGAACCCGTGTTGCTGGATGAATGGCAGAACGTTCCCGGCGTGCTCGGAGCGATCAAGCGCGCGGTCAGCGCGGATCCCACCCCGGGCCGGTTCGTCGTGACGGGGTCGGTGAACGCTGAGCTGGAGAACGAGGTCTGGCCCGGCACCGGCCGCCTGACTCGGATTCCGATGCTTCCGATGACCGTCCGCGAGCAGCGCGGGCGTAGCGATCAGCACGGGTTCTTCGAGCGGGCTCTCGCCGGCGACCTGTCGGTGCCGGCCGACACCCCAGACCTTCGCGGGTACGTCGATCTGGCGCTGACGGGAGGATTTCCCGCCACCGCGCTGCAACTGTCGGGCCGCCCCCGGACCGCATGGCTTGAGGGCTACATCCAAGATCTTCTGACCCATGACGTCGAGCAGGCCGCAGAGCAGCGGCGCCGCAACCGCCGTGGCGCGGGTCCCGCCCGGCGGCGTAGGCACGACTACCAGAAGCTGCGGATGTACTTCGAGGCCTACGCGGTGAACTCTGCGGGCGTCGTGCATGACAACACGCTCTACGAAGCAGCCCGCATCAACCGCATCACTGCCCAGAGCTACGAGGACCTCCTCGCTGACCTGTTCGTCATCGACCAGATTCCCGCATGGGCGGCGAACAGGCTGGCCCGGCTCGCGATGCAACCGAAGCGGTATCTCATCGACCCGGCGCTCATCACCGCAGCGGTGCGGCTCGACGCCAACGGCGTGATGCGAGACGGGAACCTGCTCGGGCGCGTCATCGACACGTTCGTCGTCTCTCAGCTTCGCGCCGAAGCGTCCGTAGCCGGCTCGCGCCCGCGATTGCACCACCTGCGGACGAAGGAAGGCCGCAAGGAGGTGGACGTCATCGCCGAACTTGCCGGCGGGCAGCTGATCGCCTTCGAGATCAAGGCCGACGCCGCCCCGAAAAGGCACGATGCGCGTCATCTCATCTGGCTGCGCGACACCTTCCCGGAGAAGGTCGCGCTGGGGATCGTCTTCCACACCGGACCCCGAGTCTTCGAGCTCGACCGGCGCGTCATCGCCGCGCCGATCTCAGCGCTCTGGGGACCCTCGAACTCCGCAGGCTGAGATCACAGCCGACGACTCGCGGGGTTCGTGGCGTCCAGGACGAGCGGAGCGCTGGCTACCTCAGCTGCTGAACGCGGCGACCGGCACCCAAGCCGAGAGCGACCGCCATGCCGAAGCCGCCAAGCCGCCGCGATCAGACGATCAGCTCGACAACAAGCTGCGTCTGCTGCCCGAGGACGATCCGCGCCGCGAACTTCTGCCCAACGGTCCGTGCTACTACCTTCAGCACGGCCACATTTACCGCTGCCTGGACTGGAGCGCCGACTGCCGACGCTACGAGGACAAGTTCTGGGTCGGCGGCATCCGCAGGCCGCGGTCGATGTTTTCACCGGCGGGGTGCTGGCGGTGAAGGCAATCGCCGCGGACGAGGCCGAGCACGTCTCCTACCCAGAGCTGCTTGAGCGCTGCCGCGCAGCGACCGGGGAGTACCCCGACCGCGTGACCGGCGACCTGTTCAGCGCCTTCCTCGCGCAACTCATCCTCGCCAACGGCCTCGCGCCGGAGGACGTCAATCTTTCAGAGGGCCTGTTCGACAGCCCGGATAACCGCGAGCGCGCCTTGCGGTTATGCGGGCTGTCGAACACGGGGCACAAGGGTCCGGTATCAGCCGGAACGTCCCGCCCGGCGACCCTCACCGACCCGGACTCATCCGGGCCGGGTAAGGCGGCGCAGGCCGCCTGCCGGGGAAGCGTGCCAGACCTCGCCGCGACCAATCCTGGTCCGGCCGCCCGCCGGCGCGAACGCCGGCGTGGGAGCGAGGAGACCCGTCCGCTTGACGGCCACGCCATCAGGCGCGGTTCGCGGACGACAGCCTCGGGAGGCGACACGACCCTCAGTGGACCCGCGCCACCAGCGCTCGTTCACTAAGGGGAAATGCCCTTTCACATAACCCGCCGCGGCGAGCCCGTCATCCGCTTCCGCTGCCAGCTTGAGCTCACCGACCGCGGCGACCGGGTCAGCAGATCAACTGCAACATCGAACCACGCCTGCTGGTGCCGCTCAGCCGCCTGACCGAGCCCTACCACGCGATGCACATCGCGGGCAAGAACCTGGAACGCGTCTGGAACCACTGGCGCCAGCGCTACCGCGTCGCGGGCAAGGCGCCCGACACCCGCACCCGCCGGCGGCTCAGCATCAGCTGCCAGGAAGCCCGCAGCCAAGCCGCGAGGTTCATCGACTGGTTCCGGATCCTGCTGCGCAACGGATGGCTCGGCACCCACCGGCAGCTCAACAACGGCCAGGAGAAGATCATCTCCGGCGCGCGACGGCTGCAAAACATTCTCACAGCCCGACGGCGCCACGGCCTCGCGCTGCCATACGGCCCAGCCGCGTTCAACGCCGGCTTCGCCCCAAGCCCAGCTCCTCCGCCCGAGCCGCCCGCACCGCGCACACGCCGCCGCGCGTAACACGCCAGCGGGCCGACGATGCTCAACAGCAGCGCCCTCGTCGTCCCGGGGGGTAGCCCTTGCGCGGCGAACCGCCGTTTCAGCCCTTCGGACCGGACTCGCGGCTCTCTCGCGCACGCTGAGAGCCATCTCGCCTATCTCAGCCCCCAGCGAGGCGCTCCAGCGGCCAGCACAGCTACTTCTTGGAACGCCTCATGGATCAGGGGGAGGGTGAGCGATGGGACTCGAACCCATGACCGCCTGGACCACAACCAGGAGCTCTACCAACTGAGCTACGCCCACCGTGGGCGCCCCAATCTATCAGCGCCGCGACGATCGATCCCGGCGTCCTGGCGTCGCCGCCGGATCCCGGTCGCCGCCGGATCCCGGTCGCCGCCGGATCCCGGTCGCCGCCGAATCTCGCCGCGCCGCCGGAGCCCCGCGGCGCCCGCGGCGCCTGCCGGCGCATCGCCGGCCATAAACTGCAGCGCGTGAGCCCCCGGCACCGGACCGCGCTCGCCCCAGAGCCCAGCGCGGCGGTGCGCTACCGGTCCTACCTCGCGCTGGACGAGATCCTCGCAGCGCAGCGGCCGCGATCGGACGAGCACGACGAGCTGCTGTTCATCGTCATCCACCAGGTGTATGAGCTGTGGTTCAAGCAGCTGCTGCACGAGTTCGCCCGCGCGCAGCGCAAGCTGCAGGACGGCAACGGCCCCCAGGCCATGCACACCATGCGCCGCATCCGAGCGATCCTCAAGACGATCGTCAGCCAGCTCGATGTGCTGGAGACGCTCACGCCCGTCCAGTACTCCGGGTTCCGCGGCCGGCTCGAGGCCGCCAGCGGATTCGAGTCCGGACAGTTCCGCGAGCTGGAGGCCGTCCTGGGCCGCCGCGATCGCTCGGTGCTCGAGCACTACGCGCCCGACAGCGACGAGCGCGCGCGGATCGCCGCCGCCATGTCCAGGCCGAGCGTGTTCGACTCGTTCCTCGCCTATCTGTCCCGATCGGGCTTCGACGTGCCCCCCGGCGCCCGCCGGCGCGACGTGACGGCGGCGCTCGCGCCCACCGCCGAGGTGCAGGCGCTGCTTGCCGAGGTCTACGCCGCCGATGGCGAGGCCGCCCAGGTCTGCGAGTGCCTCGTCGACATCGACGAGGGGCTGCAGGAATGGCGCTACCGCCACGTCAAGATGGTGGAGCGCACGATCGGCGACAAGGCTGGGACCGGCGGCTCAAGCGGCGCCTCCTACCTGCGCCAGACGCTGTTCAGACCGGCGTTCCCGGACCTCTGGGCGGTGCGCAGCCGCCTCTGAGCGCCGCGTCGGAAGCTGCGAACGAACGAACGCCCCCGGCAGGATTCGAACCTGCGACCCACGGCTTAGAAGGCCGTCGCTCTATCCAGCTGAGCTACGGGGGCCGGCGGACACGATGCAAGCACATTGGCCGATGCGCCAGGGACGACTTCCAAGCGCGGGCCGCCGGGTGTTATCTGAGGCCGCGCCCCGAACCCAGGCCGCGCCCCGGACCCAGGAGAGGCTCCTGGTCGCCAACTGACCGGCTGCGGGACCGAGGTCGCCACCCGCTCAGGTGAGCGCGTCGAAATCGCCTCGCGCCCAGCCGCAGTAGCGCTCGGCGGAGCGGGCCAGGGCAACCTGGGCGCGGCCGTCGATCACACCGCCGACGTTGTCGTACAGGCGATCGAACGTCAGCCGCCCAAGCGACCGGGCGATGCGCGTCACAACGGCGGGCGACAGCGGGATGCGGTTGGGGTAGCTGCGCAGGAACGTGACGGTGGCGCGGTCGGGGTTGGCCTGGACCGTGTCGGAGGACAGCAGCACCCCCCGGCCGTCCGCGCCCGCGGGCCAGTGCACGACCGCGCTGCCCGGGAAATGGCCGCCGATCTGCTGCAGCGTCAGGCCCGGCACCACCTGGCGGCACCCGCGCCACAGCTCGATCACCGGGTCCGGCCTGCGGACCCACGCGGCATCGGGCTCGCACACGAGCACGGGCGCGCCGTCCAGGGCCCGGCTCCACTGCACCTGGGCCCCGAACATGTGCGGGTGGCTGGCGGCGATCGCCCGCACCGGCCCGAGCGAGCGCACCCGGGCGGCCGCCTCCTCGTCGACGAAGCCGACCGGGTCCCAGAGCAGGTTGCCCGCGGGCGTGCGCACAAGGTGCGCGTGCTGGCCGATGCCGACCTTCGGCTGCGTGGTGATCGCGAACAGGTCGGCCTCGAGCTCCTCGACGCACACGCGGTGCCCCGCGCGCTCAAGCTCCCCGAGCGTCGTCCACCGCTGGCCGCCGGCGGGCACCCACTGGCGCTCGTCGGCGCAGATGGCGCAGGTGCCCTCGGCGTCGGCGTGCTCGACGCCGCAGGTGGCGCAGATCCAAACCTCGTGCTTCAGACCGGGGATCGGCTGCGGCCGGCCGGCGCCGAGCGTGGCGTTCAACGCTCCAGGCGCGCGCTGAGCGTGATCTCCGGAACGCCGGCCAGAGCGCGGCTGACGGGACAGCCCGCCTTGGCGCCCTCGGCGGCCTGGATGAAGGCGGCCTCCTCGATCCCGGGCACGCGGCCTACGGTGCTCAGCGCGATCGCCGTGATCGTGGGACGTCCATCCACCATCTGGATCGTGACCGTCGCATCCGTGCGGACCGACTCGACGGGCGTGCCGGCGTCGGCGAGCGCGGCCGACAGCGCCATCGAGAAGCAGGCTGCGTGCGCGGCGGCGATCAGCTGCTCCGGGCTGGCGCCCGGCCCGTCTTCAAAGCGGGAGCGGAACGAGAACTCGCCAGCGATCCCCCCGTCGCCGGCCGAGAACGTGCCCGCCCCGCCTCGCAGGTCGCCTCTCCACTCGGCCGTGCCCTTGGCAGCCATCGTCGGTCCTCCTTGGTTGCAGGTGTAGCGCAACGGGCGAGCCCGGGGCTCCGCGGCCACGGCTCGCCATCGGGGCGCCCGGATTTGAACCGGGGACCTCCTGCTCCCAAAGCAGGCGCGCTACCAGGCTGCGCCACGCCCCGCGGGGCGCGGTCGAGTCTAGCCTTGCGCGGTGATCTGAGCTTTGCCCCGGCCGCTGAGCTTTACCGCAGCCAGCCGTGATGTAGCCTCGACGCCCCGATGGCCGACATCGAGCCGATCAGGGCGCTGCGCTACGAGCCCGCTGTGACAGGCGGGCTGGAGCCCGTGATCGCTCCCCCCTACGACGTCATCGACGAGCGCCAGCGGGCCGAGCTGGCGGCGCGCTCGCCCTACAACGTCGTGCGGATCGACCTGCCGCAGGGCGGCGACGATCGCTACCAGCGTGCGGCCACGCTGCTTGAGCGGTGGCGGCGCGAGGGCGCGGTAGTGCTCGACGACGGCCCGGCGGTGTGGGTGCTCGAGCAGCGCTACGCGGGCCCGGATGGGCTGCAGCGCACTCGCCGGGGGTTTCTCGCACGCGTGCGCGTGCGCGAGTACGGCCCGGGAAGCATCCGCCCGCACGAGCGCACCCATCCCGGCCCGCGCGAGGATCGGCTGAGGCTGACGCGGGCCACGAAGGCGAACCTGTCGCCGATCTTCTCCCTGTACTCGGATCCGGCGGGTGACGCCCGGGCGGCGCTTGAGCTTGCGACCGCGGGCGAGCCGTGGGCTCAGGCCACCGACGCCGAGCGCACCCACAACCGCCTGTGGCGGGTCGACGACGGGCCGATCTTGCAGGCGCTTTTGGAGGTCGCGTCGGCGTCCGAGCTGCTGATCGCCGACGGCCACCACCGTTATGAGACCGCCCGCGCCTACGCCGAGGAGGTCGGCGGCGAGGGTCCGCACCGCTGGGTGCTGATGTGCCTGGTCGCGCTCGAGGACCCGGGCCTGACCGTGTTCCCCACCCACCGGCTGCTTGCGCTGGCCGACGATCGCCAGCGGGCCGCGCTGCGGGCCGCGCTGATGCGAGACTTCGTGCAGGTCGACGGCGCCGCCCGCGCCGGCGGCATCGGACACTCCGACGACGACGCGCGCGCCGGCGATGGATCGCCCGGCGCCGCCGCTGATCCCCGCGGGGTCGTGATCGGCTATCTGGAGCGCGGCGAGCGCCAGCCGCGCCTGCTGGCGCTGAAGGACCAGCGGCTTGCCGACGCGGCGCTGGCTGGGCACGCCGAGCCCTACCGTCGGCTGGACACCGCGGTGCTCGAGGCGCTGGTGCTCCGCGGAGCGCTCGGGATGCGCGATGCCGACATCGACCACATGCGCGGCCTCACCTACATCAGGGAGCGTGACCGGGCGATCGAGCTGGTGGCCGGCGGCGAGTACGACGCGGGCTTTTTGATGTCGCCCATCCCGGTGGCGCAGGTGCGGGCGATCGCGGCCGCGGGCGAGAGCATGCCGCCCAAGTCGACCTACTTCTACCCCAAGGTCCCAACCGGCCTGCTGTTTTACCCGCTGGCCTGAGCGGCCGCCGCATGCCGCAGGCCGATACAGGGCTCGAGGCTCGCCTTCGCAGGGCGCTGCTGACCGAAGGCGCCACGGGCTCGGGTGCGCGGGCGGCGACCACGCCCGGCGCCGCCGCCGCGCAGACGGCCGGCGGTGTCCAGGCGGCCGTGCTCGTCGCGCTGTTCGAGCGAAAGCGACGGCTTCACACCGTCCTCACCCGCCGGCGCGACGGGCTGCGCCGGCACCCCGGGGAGATCTCGTTCCCCGGCGGCCGCAGGGATCGTGGCGACCCCGACGCGGCGGCCGCCGCGCTGCGCGAGGCGCACGAGGAGATCGGCCTTGCCCCGCGCTCGGTCACGGTGCTGGGCGAGCTCTCGCCCACCCCGACGATCGTCTCCGGCTACACGGTGCATCCGATCGTGGGCCTGATCCCCGACGGCATGAGCTGGCGTCTCAGCGACGCCGAGGTGGCCGCCGTGCTCGAGCCCGCGCTTCAGGATCTGCGCGCCACCGGCGGCCTGCGGACCGTGGTGCGCCGGGGGCTGGAGCTGCGGACCGAGACCTACCTGGCCGGCGAGGCCGTGATCTGGGGTGTCACCGCACGGATCCTGAGCGACCTGCTCGGCCGCCTGGGCCCGCTGCTTGGCTGAGCCCGCGCGAGCCCGCCCGGACACGCTCAGCCAAGCAGCGCGCGCTCGACCGACGAGGCCGCCTCGATCGGCCAGCGCTCGTGGTCGGCGGGATCGGCGCACAGCAGCACGTGGCCGATCGACGAGCGCTCGCACGCCGATCGCACGAGGCTGGCCCCGCTGCGCAGAAGCTCGCTGTCGACCGTCCCGGCCGCCTCGTAGACCACGCCCCTGACCGTGGTGTCCACGAGCCGGCCAAGCAGCGCCTCAAGCCGCGCTCCGTGCAGCGCCTGAAGCTGCTCATCGCCGCCTTGCGCCGACCCCAAAAGCAGGCACACGACGCCGACCTGCGCGAGCGCCGGCGCGAGCGTTGCGACATGCTCCGGGTCGGCGATCACCGCCTGCGCTCCGGCGGACCGGATCGCGGCGGCGCGGCGCTCGTCACGCGTGGTGGCGCGCACGACATGGCCGCGCGCCTGCAGCTCGCGCGTGAGCGCGAGCCCCCGACAGCCACAGCCGATGATCAGGCAGCGCGCCAAGGCGAAGCGGCGAGTCTATGCGCCGCTCGCCGCGCCCGCATGCGCAACTCCAACCCTGACGCCGTGTTTACGCGGTCGTCATCGCCACCGACTGGCCGGGGCCGGCATCCAGCGGGGGCACATCGATCAGTCAAGGAGGCAAGATGCGTGTTCGATTCAGCGCGCTCGTGCTGGGGCTGGCTGCCGCCTGCGCGGTGGCTGCCGGACCGGCCGGCGCGGCGCCGGTGCGCGACCGGGGCCTCACGATTCATGTTGTGCCCAGACGGATCCTCGCGGGCGAGACCGTCCTGATCTACGGGCGCCTGTTCGGTCCCGATCGGGCCGGGCAGGAGATCCGGCTCTACCACCGGATCGCGCCCGCGCCGTTCTTCTCGCTCGTCTCGACGACGAGGACGGATGCGCTCGGCTTCTACGAGTTCGTCCGGGGAGACGGCGTCGTGCTCACCAACCGCAGCTGGTTCGTGCGCGGCCCCGGCTTCACCCACAGCGCCACGGTGAGCGAGCGCGTCGAGGCGCTCGTGAACCTCACGGCCTCGCAGGCGAGCGGGGTCACCCGCCACCCGCTGATGTTCACCGGCAGCGTCACCCCCGGTCACGCCGGCGACCCGATCCTGCTGCAGCGCCAGCGCGGGTCAAGCGACGACTGGCAGACGATCGCCCGGGCGAGAATCGGCGCCGGATCGACGTTCTCGATCCCCTACGCGTGGCGAGTGCCGGGCGCCTACGAGCTGCGGGCGCTGATGCCCTCAGACGCGCGCAACGTGACGTCGGTGTCCGACGCGGTGGCGGTCGTCATCCAGCAGGCAGAGGTGCCGTCGTTCACGATCCAGACGAGCGCTCCGATCGTCGCAGCGGGTCAGGCCGTGACGATCTCGGGGACGCTGTATGAGCCGGGCACGACCACCCCGGAGCCCGGCGTCATGGTCGGGCTGTTCGCCAAGCGGCCCGGATCCGGCGCCTTCCGCGAGCTGTCCACCGCGACCACGGCGCAGGACGGCTCCTACAGCTTCGCCGGCGTCGCCAGCCAGACCAACGAGCTGTACAGCGTGAGGACCCTCTCGCGGCCGCTGCGCTCGACGGCGGTGCTGTTCGAGGGCGCTCAGGACGTCCTGACGCTGCAGGCCAGCGCCACGACGTCGCAGGTCGGTGGCGTGGTGGCGTTCTCCGGGACCGTCTCTCCCGACCACGCGGGCCACTCCATATACCTGCAGCGGCTGGGCAGCGACGGGGACTGGCACACCGTTGAGGTGGGGCGCGTGACGCGCCTGTCGACGTTCTCGTTCCGCTGGCGGTTCGGCACCCCGGGCGCGAAGACCTTCCGCGCGCGGATCACCGGTGGGCCGGTGAACGTCGGCGGCGCCTCCGCGCCGGTCACCGTCGATGTGACCCTGCCGCCGGTGAGCTCGCTGCCCACCGGCTGAGCAGCCTGCGCCCCCGCCCGTTCGCGTGCCCGGCACGTGGCGGGCGGGGGTGAGCCGGGCCAGCCGGCGTGGGCGTCGATAGGCTCCCCGGCGATGCTCGCCGCACCGCATCCAGTCGGCGCCCCGACGGCCGGCAGCCCGGGCCGGACCGGCGCGCAGCCGGCCCCCGGACGCGGCCAGGCCGGCGCCCAGCCCACAGCCGCCCTCGCCCCAGCTCGCAGGTGAGCGGCGCGTCAGACCGCCCGCGGGTCCCGCGCGTCCTGGGCGTCTGCGGTGCCGGCACGATGGGCGCGGGCATCGCGCAGCTGGGGTGCCTTGCGGGCATGCGCACCCGCCTGCACGACCCCGACCACGCGGCCCTCAACAGGGCGATCGACGCGGTCGGCGCGCGAATCGAGCGAGAGGCTCAGCGGGGACGCCTGGACGCGCGGGAGGCGCGCGCCGCGCTCGAGCGGCTCGTGGCGGCCCCGACGCTGGCCGAGCTCGCCGACTGCGAGCTCGTCATCGAGGCGGCGCCGGAGCGAGCGGAGCTCAAGCGCGACCTGTTCCGCGCCCTCTCGGAGATCGTCGCGTCCGACTGCGTGCTGGCGACCAACACCTCCTCGCTTTCGGTCACGGCGCTGGCGTCCGCGGCGGCCCGGCCTGAGCGAGTCGTGGGGATGCACTTCTTCAACCCGCCGCCGCTGATGGCCGCGGTGGAGATCGTGGCCGGCCTGCACTCCGGCGAGAGCGCGCTTGACGCCGCTCGCGCCGCCGGGGAGGCGATGGGCCGGCGCGTCATCGACGCGGCCGACGGCCCCGGCTTTCTGATCAACCGCTGCAACCGCCCGTTCAGCCTGGAGGCGCTGAGGCTGCTCTCAGAGCGGGTCGCCACGGCCGAGCAGATCGATCGCATCTGCCGTCTGGGTGGGCGCTTCCGGATGGGCCCATTCGAGCTGATGGACCTGGTCGGGCTCGACGTCGGCCTCGACGTCGCCCGCTCCTTTCACGAGCAGAGCTTCGGGGAGCCGCGCTGGCGACCGTCGCCGCTGGTGGCGAGCATGGTGGCCGCCGGGAGGCTGGGCCGCAAGGCCGGGCGCGGATGGTACGAGTATCCGCCTTCGGGCAGCCACCGTCCGCCTGACCCCGAGCCGCCGCCGGCCGGGGGTGCGGAAGGGCTGGTGGTCATCGAGGGCACCTCGACCCTTGCCAGGCAGATCGCGGACGCCGCCCGAGGCGCCGGCTGGGAGGTGGCGGGCGTGGAGCCTGAGGCCGGCGGCGGACGGCCGTTCCTCGTGCTCGAGGTGGACCGCGAGCACAACCGCGCCGGCCGCCCGGCCGTCGGGCGCGGCACCTCGCCGGGCGAGGACGAGACGGCGCGACACGGCGGGATGTGCGCGCAGCCGGCCGCGACGCCAGCCGCGACGGCGGAGGACCAGCGGCGCGGCGCTCCGCGCGCGGTCTGCTGCTGGAGCGGGTCGCTGGCGGCGCTCGAGGGCGCAGGGCCAGCGGTGGGGTTCCACGCCCTTGCGCCGTTTGCGGAGTGCGGCCTTGTTGAGATGACGCGCGGGCCGGGAACGGACCCGTCAGCGCAACGGGCGGCCGAGCGCTTCTTCACGAGCCTGGGCCGGCATGTGGAGTGGGTGGCAGACGCGCCCGGACTGGTCCTGGGCCGGATCGTCTGTGCGCTCGTCAACGAGGCGGCGTTCGCGCTCGGGGAGGGCGTGGGCGAGGCGCTGGACATCGACGCCGGGATGCGCCTGGGCCTCAACTACCCGCGTGGCGTGCTCGCGTGGGGGGACGAGATCGGGCTCGACAGGGTGCTGGGCGCGCTTGAGGGCCTCTGCCGGGAGCGCGGCGAGGATCGCTACCGGCCTGCCCCGGCGCTTCGCTCGCTCTGTCTGACGGGCCGTCTGGGCCGCGCGACCGGCGAGGGATTCCTCGCGCATGGGGCGCAATGAGGGCGGTCACCTTCCAGGCGCCGGGCGTGGTCAGCGTCCAGGAGCGGCCAGAGCCCCGTCTCCGCGAGCCGGGCGACGCGATCGTGGCCGTCGACGCGAGCGGGATCTGCGGGTCCGACCTGCACATCCTCAGCGGCCGCGTGCGGATCGAGCCCGGCTTCACGCTCGGCCACGAGTTCGTGGGCCGGGTCACGCAGGTGGCCGACGGGGTGACGCGCGTTCGGCCCGGCGACCGGGTGCTGGGGTGCTTCCACACCGCCTGCGGCAGCTGCTGGCACTGCATTCAAGCCCAGTACCACAAGTGCGAGCGGATGCGCGTGTTCGGCCACGGCGAGGCGCTCGGCGCCCTCCAGGGCACCCAGGCCGAGGCGGCGCTTGTGCCGATGGCCGACATGACGCTGCGCCGCGTTCCCGACTCGCTGTCGGACGAGGCGGCGCTGTTTGCCGGCGACGTGCTGGCGACCGGCCTGCACGCGGTCTCGGCGGCAGCCGTCGGGCTGGGCGACACGGTCGCGGTGCTCGGCCTGGGCCCGGTGGGCCTGTGCGCCGTCCAGGTTGCGCTCGCCGCGGGCGCGCGCGCCGTGCTCGCCGTCGACAGCGTCCCGTCGCGCCTTGAGCTTTCCAGCCGCTTCGGAGCGCTCGCCGTTGATCTGAACGGGCAGGATCCCAGGGAGCGCTGCCTGGAGCTGACCGGCGGGCGCGGGGCGGATGCGGTCATCGACGCGGTCGGCAGCCAGGATGCGCTGGAGCTCGCGATCCGGCTCGCGCGCAAGGCCGGCACGGTGGTGGCGATCGGCGTCTACGCCGAGCGCTGCGAGGTTCACATGGGCCTTTTGTGGATCAAGGCGCTGACGCTGCACAGCGGCCAGGCGAACGTGATCGCCCACGTGGACCGCGCCATCGAGCTGCTCGCCAGCGGACGGGTGGATCCGTCTCCGCTGGTCACGCACCGGATGGCGCTCGAGCAGGCGGCCGAGGCATACGCGATCTTCGCCCGCCGCGAGGCGCTGAAGATCGTGCTCACGCCCCAGCGCGATCTGGTGTAGGGTGCGCGCCATTGCGGCGAGCCGCTCCTCGAGCGCCGGGAGCGCTCAAGTTTTGGGCCGACGTGCCGATGGTAGGGGTGATGAGCCACTCAGTCAGCGCGCAGACGCGCGCCGCCGGGTCGACTGGTCGTCTGGTCGCGCTCGGCCGGCTGTGGCTGGCCGCCGCGCTGGTCGTGGCGGTGGGCGCCTGCCTGCCCGGACCTGCCGCTGCGCACGCGCGCGCCGGCGCCGCGGCACACGCTCGCCGGGGTGCGCACTCGCGTGCGGCCGTGCGCGCCGACTCGGCCGCACGCGCCCACCGGGGTGCTCGCGCTCACCGGGGGGTGCGGGCTCATGGTTGCGCTCACGCGCGCACGCCGATCTGGCGCGCCACCCGCGCACAGCTCCAGAGGGCCGTTGTCTGCCTGGTCAACGTCCAGCGGCGCAGGCGCGGACTGCCGGCGTTGAGGGAGAGCCCGCGGCTGAACCGCTCCGCGCAGGGCTGGACCAATGTGATGGTGCAGCTGCGCAGCTTCAGCCACGGCAGCGACTTCGGAGCCCGCATCAGCGGGGTCGGCTTCAATTGGTCGAGCATCGGGGAGAACATCGCCACCGGCTTCTCGACGCCGGCCGCGGTCGTCGCCGCCTGGATGGCCAGCACCGGTCACTGCCAGAACATCCTCAGCCCCACGTGGCGCTACATGGGGGTTGGGGTCGACGACCGCGCGATCCCCGGCTACAGCGCTCGCCCGGGAACCTGGACGCAGGACTTCGGGCTGTGGATGGGGCAGTCGCCCGCCTCCGGCGACTGGCGCCCGGCCGAGGGCTGCCCCTACTGAGCGCCGGCGGCGGCCACGGAGCCCGAGCCGGCGAGGTCGCGCGGCGCCCACTGGAGCCCGGCGCAGTGCGCGGAGCCCGCCGCAAAGCACGGAGCCCGGCGCAAAGCACGGAGCCCGGCGCAAAGCACGGAGCCCGGCGCAGAGCACGGAGCCCGGCGCAGGCCACCGAGCTCCGGACGGCGCAGCCGCCGACCGTCCTCTGTCGCGTCTATTGAGCGGCCGCGGCAGGACGCGGCGAGACGTGCGCGCCGGCGCTCCAGCCCGCCGGCGCGGGGTTGTCGCGCAGGTACCATTCCGCGTCCAGCGCGGCCTGGCAACCCGAGCCGGCGGCGGTGATCGCCTGCCGGTAGGTGTGGTCGACCAGGTCCCCGGCCGCGAAGACCCCGGGCACCGACGTGCGCGTCGATCGGCCCCGGGTGACGACGTATCCGGCGTCGTCGAGCTCCACCTGCCCGGCGACCAGCTGTGACTGGGGCTCGTGGCCGATGGCGATGAACGCCCCGGACACCTCAAGCGAGCGTCTCGTCCCATCGGCCGTGTTTCGCAGGCGCGCGACCGCCAGCGAGCGGCCGTCGCCGTCCGGGGCCAGCTCCTCCACCGCATACGGCGTCAGCCAGTCGATGTTCGGCACCGAGCGAGCCCGCTCTAGCATGATCCGCGAGGCGCGGAACTCCTGGCGGCGGTGCACGACCACCACCCGGGAGGCGAACTTCGCCAGGAAGATCGCCTCCTCCATCGCCGAGTCGCCGCCGCCGACGACCATCGTCGGCACCTGCTTGAAGAACGCGGCGTCGCACGTGGCGCAGTAGCTAACCCCGCGGCCCGCCAGCTCCTCCTCGCCGGGGACGCCGAGCTTTCGGTGCTGGGCGCCCATCGCCAGGACCACGGTGCGCGTCAGGTGCACGTCGTCGCCGAGGAGGACCCGGTGCGGCTGTGAGGCGTCGGCCGAGAGCTGGATCGCGGTCGCGTCGTCGGTGATCAGGCGCGCGCCGAATCGCTCCGCCTGGGCGCGCAGGGCGCTCATGAGCTCGGGCCCGGTGATCCCGGAGGGGAACCCCGGGTAGTTCTCGACGTCGGTCGTCTGCTGCAGCAGCCCGCCCCAGGCGAACCCCTCGACGACGAGCGGCTCGAGCTCGGCTCGCGCCGCGTAGAGCGCCGCGGTGTAGCCGGCGGGGCCGCTGCCGACGATCACGATCCGCTCGATTCCCCGCTCCATTGCTTCACTAAGTATAGCGCGGCGTCCGCTCTGCCCGCCACCTGCCCACGGTCCGGCGCAGCTGAAGGTAGGCGATCGCACCCGGCGCCGTCGGCAGCCAGAACGCGAGCACACGATACGCCAGGACCGCCACCACCGCCAGCGAGGGCGCTATCCCGAAGGCCGAGAACGCGCCGATCATCGCTCCGTCGACGCCGCCGATGCCGCCCGGCAGCGGCAGCACGTTGCCGAGCATCCCGACGAAGTAGGCCATCACCACGACCGCGACCGCCGGCGCGCCGCCGAAGGCGTGAAAGCAGGCCCACAGGACGGCGATGTCGAACCCCCACCAGGCCAGGGCACCGGCCAGCGCCGGCTCGCGCGCGCGCACGAGCGAAGCCGCGGTTCGCATGCCCGCCGACGCCGCGGCGGGCGCCGCGACCAGCCTGCCCGCGAGACGGTCGGCGCCGCGCCCGCCTCCCAGCCGCACCAGCAGGCGGCGGGGATCAAGCGCCGGCAGCGAGATCGCCACCGAGACCGCGATCGCGGACGCGCCCACGACGGCCGGAACGACGGTGATCGCAAACGGGGCGGGCCCCGGCAGCAGCCCCAGGTACAGGCCCAGGCCATCGATCACCAGGCAGGCCATGAAGACGCCGTAAAGGATCGCCATGAAGGCGACCAGCCTGCGCGCCACGGCGCGCCGCCCCATACCCGATCGTCGCAGCGCCCACGCGGTCAGCGCCACCCCGCCCGCGCCGGCGGCGGCGAACAGCCGCGTCGCCGCCAGCCCGGCCATCGTGATCTCGTAGCTTGCGCGCCATCCGATCCGCCGCGCCCCGCGAGCGAACACGCCCCTGAACAGCACCACGTAGCCGGCGAACGACAGGCCCTCCAGCACGACCCCCAAGCACAGCCACCACGCGTTGCCGTGCTGGATGCGCCTCCACGTGTCCCGCAGGCCGAGCAGCTTGGGGAGCACCAGGTAAAGGAACGCGACCGTCGAGGCGACGAACACCGCCGACGCCCACAGCCGCCCGCGCGTCAGGCGCAGGCGCGGCATCTCCTCGGTTCGGCCGCGCTCAAGCCCGGTCCCTTCGCTCGGCCGCGGGAGCGGCTCCTGGGCCAGCCCGCCGCCTGCTCGCCGGACCGGAGCGCGACCCACCGCGCGCTACCCCGCGGCCGCCCGGCGCTCCAGCGCCTGGAGCGCTCCTGTGATCAGGCGCAGCGCGGGCTTGACCCGCGGCGACTGGGTGCGGACGGTCTCGGCCAGCGCCCCGCCCGCGAGCAGGTCCACGACGTAGTGCTCGCCCAGGTACACGAGCGCGACCCCGAGCGCGATCGCATAGGCCCATCCCACCGCCCCGGCGACCGGCCCGACCTCGCCCAGCAGGCGCGCGGCCATCACGGTCGTGGCGAAGTGCAGCGATGGCATCGCGGCGAGCGGGTTGCCTCCCAGGACATCGTAGAGGTCAGGCCACCGCTCGCCCCAGAACTCCTGCCCGTAGTCGATCATCTTGCGGCGCACCCTCGGCAGGCTGCCATGGTGCAGGCGGCCGTGCTCGCTCGCCCACCACGGCGGCGCGGTGGGCAGCGCCCAGTAGATCACGGCGCCCAGATCGAACACCGCGTACATCCGAGCAGCGGCCGCGTCGAAGCGGCGCGGCGCCCGCCACAGGACGTACGCGAGCGCGCCGTGCGGGACGGCGAACCACACCCAGTGGCACCACACCAGCGCCCGCTCGACGCCGCTGAGATGAGCGGGATCGGCGCGGGCCTGCAGACGCACCGTGGGCGGAACCCCAAGGCCGATGATCCGGTCGACCTCGATCGGGTAGTCGATGCGCACCCGCCTGCGCAGCGCCTCCGGATTGTCGTTGGGCATCTTGTACGCCGCCAGATAGGTCCACATGTTCAGGGCGCAGAGCGCCAGGTCGCGAGCGCGCGTGCGCGGCACGGCGACCGCGAGCGCCGGCAGCGACAGCGCGCCCGAGGCGAGCACCACCGGGCCCGGCAGCGCGACCCTGCGGCGCACCAGCGGCGCCGCCACCCCAGCGGCGACCAGGCCCCACGCCCCGGCTCTGAGCGCCGTCGAAAGTCGCAAGGGGCGCCAGTATATGTGCGCGCTTGTGTGCGCTTTGCGCAGCCCGGCTCGGCCGGCGCCGGGCAGCGCACGGCCACGGGGTGTGGCGCCTGCGGACGGGCCGGGCGATTAGAATGCCCCGCGCCTTGCGATCAGACGTCCACGCCGCCACCTCCCGCCCGCGTCTGCCCGGCGCGGCCGGAGGCCTCGGAGAAGCCCCGCGCGCCGCGCGGCTCACGACCAGGGCCGCCCGCCGCGCGCTGCGGCCGATGCCTTCTCCGGCGCTGGTGGTCGCGGTCCTGCTGTGCTCGCTTGTGTTCGCGCAGCCCGCGATGGCCGACTTCTTCACGCCGAAGTCCGGCGGCTCGCCGAACGCCAACGAGATCGACTCGCTGTACAAGATCATCCTCTACATCGCCGCGATCGTGTTCGTCATCGTCGAGGGCGCGATCGTCTACACGGTGTGGCGCTTCCGCGCCAAGCGCAACCCCGTCGCGGCGCAGATCCACGGCAACACCAAGCTTGAGATCAGCTGGACGGTGGCGGCGGCGCTGATCCTCGTGGTGCTGACGGTGGTGACGTTCGTCAAGCTTCCGAGCATCGTCAACCCGCCGAACTCCGGGCCCGGCGGCGCTGTCCTGGTGGCCTCGCTGAACGAGCCCAGCCCGCCGAACGGCCGCAAGCTGATGATCTGCATCCAGGGGCGGCAGTTCATCTGGCGATACGTGTACGGCAACGGCTGCCTGGACAACTACTTCCAGGAGAAGCTGCCCTACTCCTACACGACGATGGTCGTGCCGGTGCACACCACGGTCGTGCTCGCGATCCAATCGACGGACGTGATCCACTCCTGGTGGGTCCCGGCGCTCGGCGGCAAGGTCGATGCCGTGCCCGGCTACACGACCTACGCGTGGTTCAAGGCTCTGCACACAGGCACCTATCGCGGGCAGTGCGCACAGCTGTGCGGCACCGGCCACGACGCGATGGTTGCGTTCGTTCACGTCGTGACGCCCTCGCAGTACTCCGCCTGGGTCACGCAGCAGGGCCGGCTCATACAGGCGCAGAACGACCAGGTCGCCCAGCTGCGCCAGATCCTGACATCCGACGGGCAACTGGGGAACTGAATGGCCACAACCACCGCCGAGCGCCAGCTGACTCCCGTGCCGCAGGTGATCGCCCACGAGGTGCATCGTCCGCGGACGAGCAAGCCGTGGGTCGACTGGGTGCTGACCACCGACCACAAGAAGATCGGGATCATGTACCTGGTCCTGACGTTCGTGTTCTTCGCGCTCGGCGGCACGGAGGCGCTGATGATGCGCCTGCAGCTCAGCGAGCCCAACAACACGCTGCTGAACTCGCAGATCTACAACGAGCTGCTGACGATGCACGGCACCACGATGATCTTCCTGTTCGTCGTGCCGGTGATGGCGGGCTTTGCCAACTACTTCGTGCCGCTCATGATCGGGGCGCGGGACATGGCCTTCCCCCGGCTAAACGCGCTGTCGTTCTGGCTTTTGCTGTTCGGCGGCGTGGTCTTCTACATCTCGCTTTTCTGGCGCCCGCCGGACGCCGGCTGGTGGAGCTATCCCCCGCTCTCGGAGAAGCTCTACTCGCCCAGCGGAGGCCAGGACGCGTGGATCTTCCTGATCCACATCACGGGCATCTCCTCCCTTGTCGGCGCGGTCAACTTCTACGCCACGATCGTCAACATGCGCGCGCCCGGGATGGGGTGGAACCGCCTGCCGCTGTTCGTCTGGGCGGTCCTGGTCTACGCGGTGCTGCTGATCATCGCGCTGCCGGTCGTCGCGGCCGCGGTCACGATGCTGTTGACCGACCGCCACTTCGGCACGCACTTCTTCGACCCCACCGACCATGGCTCGCCCGTCCTCTGGCAGCACCTGTTCTGGTTCTTCGGCCACCCGGAGGTCTACATCATGGTGCTGCCGGGCTTCGGGATCATCTCCGAGGTCATCCCCGTCTTCAGCCGCAAGCCGATCTTCGGCTACAAGGCCGTCGCGGCCTCGACGGCGGTGATCGCGTTTTTGGCGACGCTCGTGTGGGCGCACCACATGTTCGCCTCGCCGGTTCCGATCGTTGTGCTGGGCTTCTTCATGCTCAGCTCGTTTTTGATCGGCGTGCCGACCGGGGTGAAGATCTTCAACTGGATCGCGACGATGTGGCGCGGCTCGATCCGGATGACGACCGCCATGTACTACGCGGTGGGGATGCTCGCGATCTTCACCGTCGGCGGGATCACGGGGATCTTCTGCGCGGTGTTCCCGGTGGACTGGCAGCTCAACGACACCTACTTCGTGGTCGCGCACTTCCACTACACGATCTTCGGCGGGGCCGTGTTCCCGGTGTTCGCCGGTCTGTACTACTGGTTCCCCAAGATGACGGGCCGGATGCTCGACGAGCGCGTCGGCAAGCTGTCGTTCTGGCTGGTGTTCATCGGCTTCAACACGACCTTCTTCGTCCAGCACGCGCTCGGCCTGTCGGGCATGCCGCGGCGGATCTACACCTATCAGCCGGGCCTGGGATGGTCCACTTACAACATGATCTCGACGGTCGGCTCGTTCATCCTCGGCGCAGGGGTGCTCGTCACGATCGCCAACGTGGCACGCAGCCTGAAGGTGGGCAGGATCGCCGGGCCCGACCCCTGGAAGGCCAACACGCTGGAGTGGTTCACCACAAGCCCCCCGCCGGTCAACAACTTCGACGAGATCCCCCGCGTGCGCTCGGCCGAGCCGATGCGCGACATCCGCCGGCAGATCGAGCGCCGCACCGGCGTGATCCAGAAGACCGGCGGCTCGGAGCAGTTCGCCAGAGCCGATGCGCCTGCGGAGCTGACGCGGAGCGGCGCATGAGGGCGACGGGCGCGCCGATCGGCGAGGGATGAGACCGGCGCGGACCGGCGGCGCACAGGCGCTGGCGGGCAGCCGGCCGGCGCCGATCGTGACGCCCAGCCGCTCGCGGGCGCGCCAGCTGATCTGCGACTACGTGGAGCTGACCAAGCCCCGGGTGCAGACGCTCCTGCTCGCGACGACCGTGGCGACGATGGAGATCGCCGGCGATCCGTCCGCGGGTCGCGTGGCGCTGACCTGCGCGGGCGGCTACCTGTCGGCCGGCGGCGCCGGAGCCGTAAACCACTTCCTGGACCGCGACATCGACGCGCGGATGCGCCGCACCTCGTCGCGACCGGTGCCCTCCGGACGAGTGCGTCCGGCCGCGGCGCTCGCGTTCGGGATCCTTCTGCAGGCGGCGTCGTTTGCGCTGCTGTCGGCGACCGTCGGCGTGCTGGCGGCCTCGCTGGCCCTGGCCGGATTCGCCGGCTACGTGGGCGTCTACACGCTGTGGCTCAAGCGGCGCACGCCGCAGAACATCGTGATCGGCGGCGCTGCGGGCGCGATGCCGCCGCTGGTGGCCTGGGCCGCAACCCGAGGCTCGCTGTCGTGGACGGCCGTCTACCTGTTCGCGATCATCTTCTACTGGACGCCGCCTCACTTCTGGGCGCTGAGCCTGCTGATGAAGGACGAGTACGCGACGGTCGGCGTGCCGATGCTGCCGGTGGTGCGCGGAGAGCGCGAGACCCGCCGCCAGATCGTCCTGTACACGATCCTCCTGTACGCCGTGACGCAGCTGCCCTTCTGCGCGGGCGCCTTCGGCGGCCTCTACCTGGTCTGCTCGATGGCGCTCGGGCTCGCCTTCGTCGGCGGTTCGCTCGCGCTGTGGCGCTCCGCCACCCGTCGCGCGGCGCTGCGGCTGTACCTGTTCTCGATCGCGTACCTGGCGCTGCTGTTTGCGGCGATGGTGCTCGACGTCAAGCTGTAGGATCTGCGCATATGGACCGCAAGCTGGCCAGAAAGAACCTTCGCACCGGCCTGCTGGCCGGTGCGGTCTGCATGTTCATGTTCGGGATCACGTTCGTCGCCGCCGCGATCTACGTTCACCCGTGAGCGGCCGCGGGGTCGATCTGCCGCGGGCGAGCGCCCGCTTTGCGAGGTCTGCGTCATGAGCGACCATCACGCGGCTCGCGAGCCCGGCGCGGTGCCGCCGGTGGGCGAGGAGATCCACCTCCCGGGACCAACGGTCCTGCCGCTTTTGACCGCGATCGGGATCACCCTGATCGTGGTCGGCTCGACGCTCGGATGGATCGTCTCGATCATCGGGCTGGCGGTGTTCGTCCCCTCGGTCGCCCTCTGGATCCGCGACACGCGCCGGGACATCGCGGAGCTGCCCGAGGACCACGGCCACCACTAGCGCCGCGCCGGCCGAGGGCCGACAGTCCCCGAACCCGACGCGCAAGCTTGCAACGATTGCCTCAAAGTGGGGCGTGTGCGGGGATTTTTCGTCGCCGAACCTCGACGTCCATCGCCCGGAGGGCATAGGATTCAGCGCTGGAGAGATGGGAGGCACAGCGCGTGAGCTCTCGCCCGTAGGCCTCCGGCGCGGCGGCGCTGGGTCGGCCCCGTCGGCGTGGTCGCGCGCCGGCGCGGGGGGTGGCGATGCGTAACCGCCTGCTGTGGCAGATGATCGCGTTCGGGATCGTCGGGATCGCGGTGCTGATCCCCGTGGTCCTGTTCCTCGTCCCCTGGTTCCCCGCGGAGGCCTCCACGCAGGCCGCCAACATCCACACGCTCTACGACGTGCTGCTGATCGCCTCGGTGCCGATCTTCGTGCTTGTCGAGACGGTCGTGATCTTCTCGGCCTGGAAGTTTCGCATGAGGCCGGGCGAGGAGGAGAAGGACGGACCCCCGATCCACGGCAACACCCGCCTGGAGGTGGTCTGGACCGTGATCCCGGCGCTGCTGATGCTGGGGCTCGCGAGCTACTCCTACACGGTCCTGCGCGCCGACGAGAAGCACCACCCCGGGGCGATGGTCGTCAACGTGACCGCACGCCAGTTCGCGTTCGAGTTCTCCTACCCGCGCGGCGGCTCGCGCCAGGTCGTCTCGCCGATCCTCTACCTGCCCACCGACGAGCCGGTCGTGTTCGAGATCCGCTCGCTGGACGTCGTGCACAGCTTCTTCGTGCCCGAGTTCTCGGTCAAGCTGGATGCCGTCCCCGGCATCACCACGACCCTGCGCGTGACGCCGACGCGCATCGGGACCTACCCGGCTGAGTGCACCGAGCTGTGCGGCGCCGGGCACTCGCTGATGCGCGCCACGGTGCGCGTCGTCTCGCCCGCCGCGTTCCGCGCATGGCTGTCCTCGCAGCCGGTCAACGGCCCGCCGCCGATCGGCAATCCGCCGCGCAGCGCCGTTCAGCCGGGCGTGCCCGGGGACTCGACGCCCGTGAAGAACCCACCGAGCCCCAAGCTGTGACCATGAACGACCACCCCAAGGGACCCTCAGGTCTGACCACAATCAATCAGGAGGCGTGCCCATGGCCCTCCCTGTGAAGCTCCGGCGTCCCGGCTGGTACCGGGCGGCGCTGGGCGAGATCCTAGGACTGCTGCTCGCATTCGCGCTCACGGTGCTGATCCGCTGGCTGATGCACCAGCACCCGGTGATCGACGGCCACGCGATCACGATCGTCGGCCTGTTCTCGGTCCCCGGAGGGTTTCTGCTGGGCATCGGAACCTGCGACTACTGGCTGTACTGGGCAAGCGGGCGGCCGACGAGGCCGGAGAGCCACGCCGACCACGGGGCGCGCAGCTGGCGGGACTACTTCCGCGTGAACACCGACCACAAGGTGATCGGCATCCAGTACACGGTCACCTCGTTCTTCTTCCTGTTCGTGGGCGGGCTGCTGGCGATGCTGATCCGCGCCCAGCTCGCCAAGCCCGGCATGCAGTTCCTGACCCCGGAGGAGTACAACGGCGTCTTCTCGGTACACGCCACGGTGCTGATCTTCCTGTTCGTCATCCCGGTGTTCGCCGGGCTCGCGAACTTCGTCCTGCCCCTGATGATCGGTGCGCCGGACATGGCGTTCCCACGGCTGAACGCGCTCTCATACTGGCTCTTGCCGATGGCGGGCGTGATCATGCTGATGAGCTTCCTGGCGCCCGGGGGCGCGTTCGCCTCCGGCTGGACGGCGTACGCGCCGCTGTCGACCACGCAGCCGCTCGGGCAGATGTTCTTCTCGATCGGCGTGCAGTTCGCGGGCTTCTCGTCGATCTTCACCGCTCTGAACTTCCTCGTGACGATCATCACCATGCGCGCGCCGGGGATGAGCTTCTTCCGGATGCCGCTGCTGGTCTGGGCGAACTTCTCCACGTCGCTTTTGGTGGTGATCGCCACCCCGTTCATCGCCGCCTCGCAGTTCTTCGTGCTCCTGGACACGGCGATGCACTTCCACTTCTTCGACGCGTTCGTCGGGCCTGCCAAGGACGGCAACGTGCTCATGTACCAGCACGTCTTCTGGTTCTACTCGCACCCCGCCGTCTACATCATGATGCTGCCCGGCTTCGGGATCATCTCCGAGGTGATCGCCGTCAAGGCGCGCAAGCCGATCTTCGGCTACCGGATGATGGCGTTCTCGCTGCTGGCGATCGTCGTGCTCGGGTTCACCGTCTGGGCGCATCACATGTTCGTCTCCGGGATGGCGCCCTGGATCCGGATCCCGATGATGGTCACCACCGCGATCATCGCCGTGCCAACCGGGATCAAGATCTTCTCCTGGCTGGCGACGCTCTGGCGCGGGGTGCTGCATCTGGATACGCCGATGCTGTTCGCGCTGGGCTTTTTGACGATGTTCACGCTGGGCGGCATCAGCGGCGTGATGCTCGCGATGGTGCCCTTCGACATCCACGTCAGCCAGACCTACTTCATCGTCGCGCACATCCACTACGTGCTGTTCGGCGGCTCGCTGTTCACGATCTTCGCGGGCGTCTACTACTGGTTCCCCAAGATGACCGGGCGAATGCTCGACGAGCGGCTGGGCAAGTGGCACTTCTGGATGACGTTCATCTTCTTCAACCTCACGTTCGGGCCGATGCACATCATCGGCATCGAGGGCATGCCGCGCCGCGTCGCCGACTACGCCCAGCAGTTCGCCGGCTGGAACCTGTTCATCTCCCTGTGCTCGTTCGTGCTGGGCGCGAGCACGCTGATCTTCCTCTACAACGTCGTCGCAAGCTGGCGTTGGGGACCCAGGGCCGCCGCCAACCCGTGGCGCGCGATGACGCTCGAATGGCAGGTCTCCTCACCGCCACCGATCTTCAACTTCGACACGGTCCCGACCGTCGTCGGCGGGCCCTACGAGTACGGCGTGCCGGGGGCCGTCCACGGGATCTTCAAGCCGCCGACGGAGGCGCGTCCCGTGGCGGTCGGAGCCGGCCAGTCCCAGACGCAGTCACCCGCTGAGGACGGTGGCCGGTGAGAACCGTGCTGGTCATCGCCAACGAGACGATCGGCGGCCGTCCCCTGATCGAGGCGGTCCGGCGCCTCGCCGACGAGGAGGAGACCCGCTTCGTGCTGTGCGTGCCGCAGACGCGGCCGCGCGCGGGCTACGTGATCTACGACGACGCCGTGTTCGACGCCGCGCAGGCGCGAGTGGACCTGGCGGTCGGCTTCGTGCGCTCCGAGGGCATCGAGGCGATCGGCGAGGTGGGCGACCCTGACCCCTACACGGCCGCGATGGACGCCATCCGCGAGCACGACCCCGACATGATCCTCGTCTCCACCTACCCGGAGTCGCGCTCCGGGTGGCTTCGGCGCGACCTCGTCGAGCGCATCCGCCAGGCGTCCGGGCTGCCGGTGGAGCACGTGGTTGCCGACATCGACTCCGAGGGCCTCTCGTTCCACGTCACGCTGGCGGTCGCCAACCGGACCGCCAGCGGCGACGAGCTGCTTGAGGCGCTGATCGCCCGCTCACGGGAGGGCGGAGAGCCGCGCCTGTTCATCGTGCTGGTCCCCCAGGAGGGAGGCGGGGGCGGCGCCGCTCGCCGCGCCCGCACGCGCCTGTCGATGGTCCTCACGAGGCTCAGGGACGCGGGCCTCACCGCCGCCGGGATGATCGGGGATCCCGACCCCTACACGGCGATCATGAATGCGCTCCAGTACTTCCGCGTGCACGACATCGTGATCTCCACGTTCCCGGAGACCAAGTCCGGCTGGCTGCGCGCGGACCTGATCGAGCGGGTCAGAGCCGCAACCGGCAAGCCCGTTGAGCACATCGTCCACCACGACCCCGTCCGCGCGGCCTGAAGAGGGCGACATGGAAGCCGCCTCGATCGCTCACGTCGCAGACCATCACGGCCCGCCAGCCGCCAACCGCTCCTCCCGCGTGCACCCCCCCACGCTGGGGATGCTGCTGTTCATCATCTCCGAGGTGATGATCTTCGCCGCGTTCTTCACGGCGTACTTCTTCATCAGGATCGTCAACCACAACCCGTGGCCGACGCCCGGCACGACCCTTCCGGAGGCGACCACGGGCGTCAACACCGCGATCCTGCTGTCATCCTCGCTGACCCTGCACTGGGCCCTGACGTCGATCAAGCGCGGAAACCGCTTCGGACTGAAGGCCGGGATGGTCGCGACGTTCCTGCTGGGGCTCGCGTTCCTCACGATCCAGGTGAACGAGTACGTCCACATCGGCTTCGCGCCCCACGACGCGGCGCAGGCGACGGTGTTCTACGCGCTCACCGGGCTGCACGGCTGCCACGTGTTCGTGGGCCTGTGCCTGCTCTTGATGGTGACGATCCGGGCCTTCCGGGGCCATTACTCGCCGGAGGCGCACGCGGGGATGGAGGTGCCGGGCATCTACTGGCACTTCGTCGACGCGATGTGGATCATCGTCTACACCACGGTGTACGTGCTCTAGCCATGCGCGGCGGCCCGCCAGCCGCGACGGGCAAAATCGGGCCGCACGCAGCCAGCCCAGGCGTACCGGCGGCCAGCCCAGGCGTACCGGCAGCCGCTGCGAGCGTCGCCGGGCCGCCACCGGCTGCGGCGCACGACATCGGGCCATCGCCGGCCGGCATCCCGGCGTGAGGATCCCCGCGCCTCCCAACCCGATCCGCTCTGAGGCCAGCGCGTTCGGGTGCCTGATCTGGGGCGTTTGCGTGGTGGCGCTGGTGATCGGGATCGTGCTGGCGGTCCGAGCGCTGACCTGAAACACGGCCCGGCGCACCGCTCGAGCGGCGCACATCATTGAGCTCATCTCTGATCGCGCTGCACAGAATCGCATTCTGGCAGTAGACAAGTACGGCCGTAGCGTGTATCTTTGTACGGAATTGTGTTCTGCTAGTCACGAGGCCGCTCTCGAGCGGGCTCGGCGACGATCGGAGGAGGTCGACGTCCGTGAATTCTGACCCCACCCAAGGCCGGGGTGCCCTGCGCGCCGTCGCGACGGCGCTCGCCGTGGTGCTTGCGATCGGTCTGTCCGCGTGCGGCGGCTCGTCGAGCTCATCGAGCGCGGCAAGCAGCTCGGCGCCCACAGGCGGCGCCTCGAGCTCTGGCGCCGCGGTGACCGGCTCCTCGTCGTCGTCGGCGATGGGCGGCACGCTGGCGGCACAGGTGAGAGCGGCAGCCGCAGCAATCGCGCCGTTTGAGAGGACGCCTTCGAGCATCGGCCAGACCCAGCCGCTGACGCGCCGGCCGGCCGGGAAGCTCGTCGACTTCATCGCCGACGGCACGCCGATCGGGATGCAGATCCTCGCGGGGGTGCAGCAGGCGACGAAGGCGCTCGGCATCCGGCTCCACGTCATCAACCAGCAGGGAGACACGCCCCAGGCGATCCAGGTCGCCTGGAATCAGGTGCTCGCAAGCCCGCCGGCAGCCGTCATCAACGCCGGCGACCCGAGCATCCTCTACCACCGCCAACTGGCGGCCCTCCGAGCCAGGCACGTGGTCGCGGTGACGATGTTCACCGACGACGATCCCCTGTTCTCCGCCGACATCTACGGACCACCGCAGTACCACGAGCTCGGAACGCTGGAGGCCGACTACATGATCGCCAAGTCCGACGGACATGCGCACGTGCTCATCGTCGCGGTGCCGCAGATCCAGGGGCTTCAGGGCGTCGCGAGCGCCATCCAGCAGACCATCCACAGCGGCTGCTCGGGATGCACCGTCTCTACGATCGACACCCAGCTTTCGGACATCGGCCGCAACGATCCGGCGCGTGTGGTCAGCTACCTGCAGCAGAACCCGTCCATCAACTGGATCGCGTTCATCGACGGCGACACCGAGATCGGCGTCCCCGAGGCCCTCCGCGCCGCCGGAATCCACGGCATCCAGATGCTCACCGGAGCCGGCGGGAGCGTCAACTACGCCTACATCAAATCCGGCGAGTCGACGGTGGACGCCTCGCAGGCCCCGTCTTTCAGCGGCTGGGCCCTGGTGGATGCGACCGCCCGCGCCCTCGACGGACAGCCGGTGCACGTCTCGTTCCTCCCGATGCAGTTCATCACCCGGCAGAACCTCACGTTCAACATCAAGCAGGGCTGGCCAGACGTTCCGAACTTCAGACAGCGCTTTTTGGCCCTGTGGGGTGTGAAGGGGTGAGGGACTGCGCTGAGGCGCCAGCCAACAGCCCACCCGGTGAGGCGCTCCTGCGCCTGGCCGGCGTCAGCAAATCGTTCGGCTCACAGCGAGCGCTTGACGAGGCCTCGCTTGAGCTGCACGCCGGAGAGGTGTGCGCGCTCATCGGCGAGAACGGAAGCGGCAAGTCCACCCTGATCAAGATCCTCTCGGGCTTTCACCGGGCCGAGGACGGCGGGCAGGCGTGGTTTCGAGGCGATCGAGTGCCGCTGGACGATCACTCGCATCAATGGCGTCAGCACATGCGATTCGTGCATCAGGACCTGGGCCTGATCCCGAACATGAGCGTGCTCGACAACCTGGCCCTGACCGCCGGCTATCAGACCGGTGTGGGCGGGCGGATCCGGTGGCGCGCGGAGGCCGCCAGGGCGCGCCGCATGCTCGCGCGCGTCGGCCTCGAAGGGGTCGATCTGAGCGCGCCCGTGCAAGCGCTCGCGCCTGTCGAGCGGACGCTCGTCGCCATCGCTCGCGCGATCGTCGACTGGCGTGACGAAAGCGGCGTGCTCATCCTCGATGAGCCGACCACCGCGCTGAGCAGGCCGGAGGTGGCGCGCCTGTTCTCAGCGATCAGGGAGCTCGCCGCGCGCGGCACCGCCGTGCTGTTCGTGTCGCATCGGCTCGAGGAGGCACTGGAGATCGCGGACCGCGTCGTGGTGCTGAGGGACGGGCGGGTCGTCGCCGCCCGCCCCCTTGCCGGCTTGGATGAGCGCTCGCTGCTGGCGATGATGGTGGACGCGAGCGACCCGACGCCCGGACGGCCGGCTCCTGCCAGTGATCGCCGGCCACTGCTCGAGGTGCGTGGGCTGTCCGGCCGGCGTACCGAGGGCCTCAGCTTCACCCTCCATCGAGGCGAGATCCTGGGCTTTGCGGGCGTGTCGGGATCCGGCCGCGAGGAGATCGCGGACCTGATCTTCGGTAGCAGCCGCGCAAGATGCGGAGAGATCGTGATGGATGGCAAGCCGACAGCGAGGCCGGCTCCGGCGAGCTCGCTCGCGCGCGGCATCGCACTCGTCCCGGCCGACCGCGTGCAGCGCAGCGTGATTCCCGGCTTCACGGTGCGCGAGAGCCTCACGCTGGCCAATCTCGCGCCGCTCACCAAAGCCGGGATGATCGACCGCGCGGCTGAGCGCCGCGAGACGCTTGAGTGGATCGGCCGCGTCGGCCTGGCCCCCGCCGACCCTGACCGTCCGGTGGCGGCGCTCAGCGGGGGCAACCAGCAGAAGTCGGTACTCGCCAGGTGCCTTCGGACGTCGCCGCGCGTGCTCTTGCTCGACGAGCCCGTGCAGGGCGTGGATGTCGCCGCCAGAAGGAGGATCCTCACGCTGATCAAACGGTGCGCCGCGGCCGGCACCGCGGTGCTTGTGTGCGCGTCAGATGCCCACGATCTCGCCGACCTGTGCGACCGCGTGCTGGTGATGAGGCACGGTCGCGCGGTCGCAGAGCTGACGGGCACCGAGCTTCGCCCCCGCGCGATCCTCGCGGCCGCACTCGCCTCGGAGCGTCACACGCACGAGATCGTCTCAGAGCGCCAGGCGCGAGCCCTCGCCCAGACCGAAGCGCTGCCATGAGCCTTGAGCAACGCTCCGAAGAGCTCAAGCTGCATGACACGGGCGCGCCCGCCGCACCGGACACGGGCGCGCCCGCCGAGCCGGACACGAGCGCGCCGGCCGAGCCGGGCACCGCCGCGCCGTCCGGGCAGGGCGCTCGCCCTCGCCGGTGGCCCGGGAGCATGCGCGCGCTTCGCTTCTCCAACTTCAGCGCCCTGTATGTGGGCGCGGGCCTGTTCGCGCTGTTTTCACTGTGGGTGCCCGACACCTTCCTGCGCACCAGCACGTTCACCACGATCCTGTCCGAGCAGGCGATAACCGGCATCGTCGCGGTCGGGCTGGTGCTGCCGTTTGCCGCCGGCGCATTTGACCTGTCGTTCGCATACAACGTGGGCTTCGGCTCGATCCTCGTCGCATGGATGATCGGCGACCACGGCTTCCCGGTCTGGGCGGCCGTCGTGCTGGCGGTGGCGGCGTGCACCGCGATCGGAGCCATCAACGGGGCGCTGGTGACCGTAGTCGGGATCAACTCCGTCATCGCGACGCTCGGCGTGGGCTCCTGTCTGAGCGCGGCCACCAACTGGGTGTCGGGCGGCAACCAGATCATCGGCCTCAGCAACGCCTTCCAGTCGATCGCCGACGACAGCCTCCTGGGCATCTCGCTGCCGGTCTACTACCTCCTGGCCCTGGCGCTGATCGCATGGTTCGCGCTCGAGCACAACCCCTGGGGCCGGCGCGTGTACGCGGTCGGCGGCAACCGGGAGGCAGCGCGCTTGGCCGGTATCCGCGCGGACCGCATCGTGTTCACCACGCTGACGCTGGTCGGCGCCGCGGCCGGCTTCGCCGGCGTGCTGGTCAGCGCCCAGATTGGCGCGGGCGATCCGAGCGTCGGACCCCCGTACCTGCTGCCGGCCTTCGCCGGCGTGTTCCTTGGCTCCACGCAGATCCATCGCGGGCGCTTCAACGTCTGGGGCACGGTGGTGGCCGTGCTCGTGCTGGCGATGGGCGTCAAGGGCCTGCAGCTCGCCGGCGCGCCGTTCTGGCTGCCGGACATGTTCAATGGGGTGGCGCTGATCGTCGCGGTCGGTATCTCGCAGGGCGAGCACGTGCGCCAGTTCCTCGCCCGGCTGCGCAGACTCAGGGCGCCGGACTGAGCAGCGGTGGGAAGGGGCGGATGGCGACCACGCGGCAGCCAGCCCGGGCCGCGGCTTGGCCGGCCGGGGATAAGGTTGCGGGTTGATGGCCCAGGACGCCGCCCCCGCGTACCCGATCGAGTCGGTGGACCGTGCGCTCCTGCTGCTGTCGGCGCTGGAGGAGCGCGAGGGGCTCGACATCGCGGAGGTGACCGAGATGCTCAACGTGTCGCGCTCGACGGCGTACCGGCTGCTCGGGATCCTCCAGCGCAGGGGATTCGTGCGCCACGATCCCGAGCGACGGGCCCACGTCGGCGGCCCCGCCCTGCTCAGGATCGGGCTGGCGGCCGTACGGCGGCTGGACGTGGCTGGCGCGCTTCGGCCTGTGCTGGAGGGGGTGGTGGAGAGCACGGGCGAGACCGCGCACACGGTCGTTCTGCAGGGCAGCCAGGTCGCCTTCATCGACTGCGTGCAGGGAAGGCACATGATTCGAGCGGCTGATCGCACGGGCTCCACGCTGCCCGCCCACTGCAGCGCCGGTGGCAAGGCGCTCCTGGCGCTGCTCAGCCGCGACAGGGTCCGGGCTCAGCTGCCCGCCCGTCTGCGTGGGCTGACCGCGCGCTCGATCACCTCGATCCCGGCGCTCGAGCACGAGCTGGACGAGGTCCGGCGCCGCGGCTACGCGCTGAACACCGGGGAGAGCGAGGAGGATCTCCACGCGGTGGCGATCGCGGTCCCCGAGCCGCTGGGCCGCGGCTCGATCGATGCGGCCGTTACGGTCTCAGGGCCCGCCCTGAGGATGGATCCCGCGCGGCTTGAGAGGCTTCAGGCGGTGATCCGCGCACAGTGCACTGCGCTTGGTCTGCTGCGCGCCGACCGAGCGGCGAAGGCCTGAGCGTGCGGCCATCCCGTGCCAGCCCGCCGGGCGGTCCGCGGCAGCCAGCCGATCGGTCGCGACAGGGTTATCAGGCCGACTCCGTCGAGCGCACGCTCGAGCTGCTGCTCGCGTTCGAATCGGTGGACCGCATCTCCGTGTCTGAGGCCAGCGAGCTTCTCGGCGTCTCGCGATCGAGCGCGCATCGCCTGCTCGGGATGCTCCAGTATCGGGGCTTCGTGCGACAGGACCCCCGCACGCGCAGCTACATGGGCGGCCCGGCGCTGCTGCGCATGGGGCTCGCGGCCCTCCGTCGACTTGAGATAAGGGCGGCGGTGGGCCCGATCATGCAGCGCGTCGTCGAAGAGATCAACGAGACCGCGCACCTCGTTGTCCTGCAGGGAGCCGATGCCCTGTTTCTGGACTGCGTCGAGGGCAACCACGCGGTGCGGGCCGCCGCAAGGACAGGCACCTCGCTGCCAGCGCACTGCACCGCCGGCGGCAAGGCGCTGCTCGCACGGATGGCGCCCGACGCACGGCGAGCCCTCCTTGGCCCCGAGGTGATCGGCAGGGCGCTCACGCCGCGGTCGCTGACCTCGTCCGCCGCGCTCGAGCGCGAGCTCGAGCGGATCGCGCGGCGCGGCTATGCGCTCAACGACGAGGAGAGCGAGCCAGGGCTGCGCGCGGTCGCGGCGGCGATCCCCAGCAGCGGTCCCGGCCCGGCTCCGGACATGGCGATCACCGTGTCGGGCCCAGCGAGCCGTCTGGACGCTGCGAGGCTTGAGGCGATCGGCGCGATGCTGGTCGATCGCCTGTCGACGCTCGGCTGACCCGGTCGCCGACGGCAGCCTCGCGGGACGGCCTTGACGAAGCGTCTCCTGCTCAGCTATCGTGCTGAGCATAACGCTGTTCCACTTAGTGAGATTGGATTGAACGATCCTCGTAGCCATAACGGGCATCTGCAGGCCGAGCTGTCGCACGTCTCGCTGGGCTCGACCAAGCCGGGCGCGCTGGAGCGCTTCTACCGCGCCAGGCTCGGCATGAGCGTCAGCGAGCGACCATCCGATGATCTGGTCCGCCTGGGCCTGGGCGGCGATGGCCATGCGCTTGAGATCTCGGCCGGTCACGGCCTGGACCACTTTGCGCTGAGGCTCTCCGATGACGACCTGGCCGTGTGGGAGCCACGGCTGCGCGACGCCGGGGTCGACTGCCGCTGGTCGACACCCGCAGGCGCGCACCCCCCCTGCCTCTGCCTCGCCGATCCGGACGGCAACCGGATCGAGCTCCACAGCGAGGACGGCCACCCCGAGGGCGCCTCGCACGACGTGCCCCTGCGGCCCGTGCGCGTGCACCACATCACGCTGCGCTCTGCGCACCTTCCGCGCATGGTCGCGTTCTACGTCGATGTGCTCGGGTTCCGCATCTCAGACGAGATGGGGAATGTGTTCACGTGGCTGCGCTGCAACCGTGAGCACCACACCGTCGCGGTGGTGTCCGGCGACCGCCCGGGGATGGATCACCTCGCCTTTGAGATCGGCGGATGGCAGCAGCTGGAGCGCTGGTGCGACATGCTGGCCGCCGCCGATGTCCCGCTGACCTGGGGGCCGGGGCGCCACGGTCCCGGGAGCAACATCTTCGTGATGTTCGACGACCCGGACGCCAACCGCGTCGAGCTGTCGTGCGAGATGGAGCGATTCTGGGACGGGCGGGCCGAGTACCCCCGCGTGCCCCGGCGCTGGCCGGTCAGCGATCTCACGGTCAATCTGTGGGGCCCGACGCCGCGCTGGCGAGGGACTGGGGTGGGCACTGGCGAGGCGAAGGCCGGAGGCCGGCCGTGAGGTTTGCGAGCGTGCAGTCCGGCGACCGGCGGTTCGCCGCGCTGGTCGAAGGCGACCGGCTCGTGCCGCTGCGTGGGATCACCGAACTGGGGGCCGCCACCGACATCGGCATCCTGGGCGACCCGCCGCTCGAGCCCTCGGGCGCGATCGCGCTCGAGGAGGCTCTGTTGAGGCCGGTGATCCCCCGGCCCGCGAAGATCATCTGCCTCGGACTCAACTACGTCGATCACGCCGCCGAGGCCTCCCGTGGACTGCCGGACTACCCGGTCCTTTTCACCAAGTTCCCCGACTGCCTCGTCGGTCCCTTCGACGCGGTGGTCAAGCCGCCCGAGAGCGACGCGATGGACTACGAGGTCGAGCTGGCGCTGATCATCGGCCGCTCCGTCCGACGAGCCGACGCACAGGAGGGGGCGGCCGCAATCGCCGGGGTCACGGTCGCCAACGACATCACCATGCGCGACTTCCAGCACCGCACGCATCAGTGGCTGCAGGGCAAGAGCTGGCCCTCGAGCACGCCGGTGGGGCCCTACCTGGTCACCCTGGACGAGCTGGACCTGAGCGCCGGCTTGGATCTTGCGCTGTGGCTCAACGGCGTGGAGATGCAGCGCGCGAGCACGCGCGACATGCTGTTTGACCCCGGTGCGATCATCGCACGGATCTCCGAGTTCACGCCCCTGTCCCCGGGCGACCTGATCCTCACGGGAACGCCCGCAGGCGTCGGTCACTTCAGGGAGCCGCCGGTGCACCTCAAGCCGGGCGATCGCCTGCGAGCCGAGATCTCAGGCGTGGGAGCGCTGGAGAACGTGGTGGTCGCCGAGCAGCTCACAGGCAGCATGGCTGACGAGGCGGCGGATGGCCCAAGATGAGCAGTCGCACGACGTCGACGCGCTGGTCGTCGGCGGTGGACCGACCGGCCTTGCGGTGTGCAACCTGCTCGCGCGGGAGGGCATCCCGACGCTGCTGATCGAACGGGATGAGCAGCTGCCCAGGCTCCCGCGCGCCGTGAGCATCGACGACGAATCGATGCGGATGCTGCAGGCGCTCGGCCTGCTCGGCGGCGAGCGGCCCGTCGCGCTGCCCGGCACCGGCACCCGCTACTACGGCGCTCAGGGGCAGCTGCTCTTCCACGCGCGCGGCCGCCGCCCCGCTCCCTACGGCCAGCCGATCAAGAATCCGATCGACCACGTCGAGTTCCTGTCCGTGCTGCTTGAGTCGCTGCGCGACTCAAGCAGCACGGAGGTCCGCTTTCAGACCGCGCTCACCGGCATCGAGCAGGAAGGGGACTCGGTGATCGCGAGCCTGCGCGGCGCAGACGGTGGCACACGGAGCGTGCGCGCACGCTTCCTGCTCGGCTGCGATGGAGGTCGCAGCACCGTGCGCGAGCTGATCGGCGTGCCGATGCGCGGGTCGAGCTTCAGCCAGCGGTGGCTTGTGATCGACACCGTCGGCGACCCGCACGATCAGCGCTACGCGATGCACCACGGCGACCCGCGCAGGCCCCACGTGATCGTCCCCGGTCGCGGGGGCCGCTGCCGCTACGAGTTCCTCCTGCGCGACGAGGAGGAGGACTCACAAGCGACCCAGCCCGTGTTCGCGACCGATCTCCTGCGCACCCACGGCGCCGGAGCCGGATCGGCGGAGATCATTCGCTGCGCCGTGTACACGTTCAACGCGCTGATCGCCGAGCGCTGGCGCCATGGCTCGGTGTTCCTGCTGGGGGACGCCGCGCACATGATGCCCCCGTTCGCGGGCCAAGGCCTGAACTCCGGCCTGCGGGACGCCAACAACCTCGCCTGGAAGCTCGCCTGCGTGCTGAAAGGGGCCGCCGGCAACGTGCTGCTGGACACATACGAGACGGAGCGCCGCGCCCACGCCGCGGCGATGATCGCGCTCTCGCTGCGTCTGGGGCGGGTGATGATGACCACCAGCCCCCGGAGGGCGTTCGCGCGCGACGCGCTGGCGGCCGCGATCATGCGGCTGCCCCGGGCACGACGGTTCCTCACCGAGATGCGCTTCAAGCCCGAGCCCCGCTACGACTCGGGGCTGGTGCTGGGCGCCTCGCCGCCGCTGCCGCTGGACGGCCGGATGCTCCCCCAGCCAGACGTCCTGCTGCCTGACGGCAGGCAGCTCCAGCTCGACGAGCTGCTGGGCCGGGGATTCGCGCTGCTTGCGATCGATCCAGACAGCGGCGAGCTGGCCAACCTGCGCGAGCCGCTGTGGGGGCAGCTCGGCGCGCGGCGCGTCGCGCTCTGGCTGGCTGACAGGCTTCCGAGCGGTCCGGTGCCTGGAGCCTCGATCGCCGCCGGTCAGGCGGACTGCACAGCTGGCGGTGGCCTCGGCCGCTATTCCGGGCGGGTGCTGCTGATCAGGCCGGACCGATTCGTCGCCGGCTCGTTCTCGCCCGCCGAGGAGCGGGCGTTCGCGTCTGGGCTCGCTGCGGCGCTGCGCGGAGCAGGGACGCCCGCTCCCGCCCTGGCGCGGGCGTCCCTGGCAAAGGCGTGGGCGAAGGCGTCAAGATGACCGAGAGCCAAGACGGCCGACCGCAGGTCAGCGCGGCGTTCGCCGATCACGACCACGTGCGTGACCTGGTGCGCGGCCGGGTGCAGGTGGAGGGCGTGCGGATGCGCTGCGAGCAGCTGGACCGGCCCGAGGCGATCTTCGAGGGCTTCCTGCGCGGCCGCCAATGGGATGTGTGCGAGCTTTCGCTCGCCGCCTACGTGGCGCTCAGGTCCAGCGGGGACCGGTCGCTGACGGCCATCCCCGCGTTCCCGGCCCGGGCCTTCCGCCACTCGGCGATCTACGTGCGCGGAGGTCTCTCCGATCCCCGGGCGCTGGCCGGCCGGCGGGTGGGGATACCCGTCTGGGCACAGACCGCCGGCGTCTGGGTGCGGGGCATGCTCGCCGACGAGCACGGCATCGCGCTCGGTGACGTCGAGTGGCACCAGGCCGGGCTCGATTCGCCGGGAAGGCGCGAGCCGGCGCCCGTCTCGCTTGCGCCCGGGGTGAGCGTGCGTCGCTGGCAGGACCGCACGCTCGACGACATGCTGCGCCGCGGCGAACTGGACGCCGTCATCAGCGCGAGGCCCCCGCGCTGCTACCTCGAGCGCTCCGGCGTGGTTACGCGCCTGTGGCCCGACAGCGAGAGGGTCGAGCGTGAATACCTCGCACGCACGAGACTCTTTCCGATCATGCACGTGACCGTGATCCGCTCAGAGCTCCACGAGCGGCACCCGTGGATCGCGCCACGCCTTTTGGATGCGCTTCAGCGGTCGAAGATCCAGGCCCTGGCGCGCCTGCTCGAGGCGCCGGTGCCGACCATCCCCCTGCCCTGGGCCCAGCAGGTCGCGGAGCGCACGATCGCGCTGATGGGCGAGGACCCGTGGCCCTATGGCGTTGGCCCCAACCGCAACGAGCTTGAGACATTCCTGCGATACGCCCGCGAGCAGGGGCTTTGCCCCGTGCCGCTGTCGGTGGAGCAGCTGTTCTGCGCGGACGCGCCGCTGCGCGTGGACGCGCCGCTGCGCGTGGACGCGCCGCTGCGCGTGGACACATCGCGCCGCGCCACGACGCCGGCCACGCCGGCCCGGCCTGGAGCCGAGGTCGCCGGATGAGCGTCGCGCAAGCGACCGAGATGCTCGCCGCGATCGCGCATCCGGGGGAGCAGGAGCTGCGCCTGGAGCGGGTGCCCACGCCAAGACCGCAGGTCGGTGAGGTCGTGGTCAGGGTGCTCGCCGCCGGGCTCACGCCCGGACTGATCGAGTTCTGGCGCCTGGGACGCAACCCGCTGCTTCCAAGGACCATCGGACACGAGATCGCCGGCACGGTCCACGCGCTCGGCCCCGGCGTGCGGGGGATCGCGATCGGCGACAGCGTGCGCGTGCATGCGAACCTCACCTGCCGCAGGTGCGAGCACTGCCTGTCAGACCGCGAGCAGCTGTGCGCGAGCTGCGCGATGATCGGCGCGGCCGTTTTCGGGCCCCGGGGAGGCGAGCTGATGGCGCTCTACCCCGACGGCGGGCTTGCGGAGTTCATCCGGGTGCCGGAGTGGCTGCTTGACCGGATGCCCGAAGGCATCCAGCCGGCCGTCGCGGCCAAGGTCCACGATCTGGCCAACGCCTGGCGGGCGCTGAAGCTCACCGGAGCCAGGCCGGGCGCGACCGTGATCGTCACCGCCGCGACCGGCGCGATGGGCGCGTCGATCGCGATCCTGGCGCCGGTCGCCGGCATCGGCCGCCTAGTGCTGGTGGGACGCGACCGCGCCCGCCTGGACGCCGTCGGTCGCCTGGCCGGGATCCCGGTCGCCCACGTCGCGCTCGGCGAGCTCGGCGCCTGGCAGGACGAAGACGGGCTCACGCGCGCGCTGCTTGACCGGGTGCCCGACGGCGCCGACGCGGCGATCGACTTCCTCCCCGAGGGCCCCGGTCTCTCGCAGGCGATCCTGGCGCTCAGGCCGGGCGGTGTGGCCGTCACGATGGCGCCCAACCGCCAGCCTCCGAGGGTGGCGATCGCGGCCCTGATGTCTCGCTGCGTGACGCTGATCGGATCGCGCAACTGCACCCGCAGCGACGCCCGGCAGGTGGTCGCGCTCCTGGATCAGGGCCTGGCCGATGCGTCGCCCCTGATCACGCACCGCGTGCCGCTGACGGATGTCAACAGGGCGCTTGAGATCGTCCGCGACAGGCGAGAGCAACCGACCTGGATGTGCGTCGTCGAGCCCCAACCGCAAGAGGTGATCACATGACAGTCCTTCTGCTCGGCTTCGATAACGGGATCGCCCGCGTGTCGCTCAACGGGCGCGCCCGCGCCGAATGGACGCTTCAGGGCGTCCACGTGTCAGCTCTGGCGGTCGACCCCCTGCGCCCGGAGCGGGCGTACGCCGCGACCATGGGCGAAGGCCTTCTGCTCAGCGACGACGGCGGGCTCACCTTCAAGCCCGCCGGCAGCCTGAAGGGCGCGCGCGTCTGGTCGCTGGAGGTCAGCCGCAGCGACCGGTCCGACGGCCTGGGCGCGGTGTACGCGGGGACCGAGCCATCGGCGCTCCACCGCTCGGAGGACGGCGGACGCACGTTTCACGAGCTCGAGAGCGTGCGGGATATCCCCGGGCGCGCGGAGTGGAGCTTTCCTCCGGCGCCCGACACGCACCACGTACATTCGATCGCGCTCAGCGTCGCCGATCCTCAGATCGTCATCTTCGGCGTAGAGCTCGGCGGCGTGTACCGCAGCGACGATCGCGGCGCAACCTGGGCGCAGGTGCCGGCCGACCCGGACCCCCACACCCTGCGCACCCACCCCGACGCCCCGGAGCGGATCTACGAGGGCGGCGGCGCCAGCTACGTGCAGAGCGACGACTCCGGGCTCACATGGCACCGCGACCTCAACGGGATCCCCGACTCCGTGCGCTACTTCTACTCACTGGCGGTCGACTCCCACGACCCCGACAACGTGCTCATCTCGGCCGCACGCGACCCGTTCAGCGGCCACGGCGTGCTCCCCGGACAGACGCCCTGGTCGACGGTGTATCGCCGCCGTGGCCGGCGGGCGTGGGAGGAGGTCACCGACGGCCTGCCCCCAAGGGAGGGCACCGAGATGGGCGCCCTGGTCGCCGATCCGCGCGCCCACGGCTCCTTCTTCTACATCACCACGAGGCCGCGGGGCCTGTACCGCTCGTTGGACGGCGGTGAGAGCTGGAGCGCCTTGGGAGGCTGCTGGCCGGAGCACGCCACCCGCCGTGGCGGCCCGATCGCGACCGCGGCCCAGGAACGATGACCGAGCAGCCAGCGGTGAGCGCCCACGCCAAACAGGATCCGCTGGTCGGCCTGCGGATCGCGATCATGAACCTCGCGTGCGCGCCGCAGGCCCAGCGCCGCTACGTTCAGCTGGGCACGCTCGAGCGGGCATGCGACACCGTCGCTTCGATCGCACCCCGGGCAGGTTCGCTGGTGGCGGAGGGCCTGCTCAGCGCTCAGGCAGCGGGGCATCTGCAGGAGGTCTGCACGGCGCTTGAGTCGCTGAAGGCCGCACGCGAGGACTACCTGGCGCAGCGGGGCTCCGAGCGACGCGAGTACCTGTTCGGCGAAGCTCTGCAGGACGAGCACTGGCACCGTGTTCGCCACGCGGCGCGCCGCTGCTTCTCCGCCATGCGCGAGGGCGCCCCAGCGGACGCGAGGGGCGTGGCGCCTTGAGCGACGGCGCCGCACCTGGCCAGCTCCCGGCCGGGCCGCGCCTCGCGCACCCGGTGACCGTCCGCTTCGCTGGCGACTGGGGGGGCGCCAACCTGCACCGGGTGTGCGGCTGGCTTGCGATGGAGCTGTGGGACCGCGCAGGGCCCGGCACGCGCACGTGGATCCGCAGCGCGCGCGGCTGCGCGGACAACCTGGCGGCGGTCGGCAGCGGCGAGGTCGATGTGGCCGTGATGACCCCGGCGAGCTTCGCGCGGATGGCCGTGGAGGGACGTGGGCCGTTTCAGGATCGCCCGTATCCGGACCTCGTGGCACTCGGGCAGGTCCCCCACCGCGACGCGCTGCTGTTCGCGCTGGACGCGCGACTCGGGATCGAATCGATGGCGCAGCTGCGCGATCAAGCGCCCAGGCTGCGGATCGCAGCGTCGCCCGCCGCCGACGGCGCCAACCCCGCCGGCTTCGCCGCTCACTGGCTGCTTGCGCGCTCCGGTGCTCGAATCGTTGACTGGGGCGGCGAGCTGCTGCTCTCAGAGCGTCCGCTGGACTGCATCCGCGCGGTTGCCGAGCAGCGCGCGGACGGCCTTGTCCACGAGGCGATCATGACCACCTGGTGGCATGAGCTGGCCAGCCAGCGCGCGCTGGCGTTCCTGCCGTTCGAGGACGAGGTGCTCGACGCGGCGGCCGAGCAGATGTCGTGGGCGCTGACGACCGTGCCGGCGGGCTACCTGGACGGAATCCACGAGCCGCTTCGCACGGTCGACTTCTCCGGCTATCTCGTCGTCGTGCGCCGGGAGATGAGCGACGAGCTCGCCTACCTGCTCGCGTGGGCGCTGGGCGAGACGGCGGCGCGCTTTGAGGCGCAGTTTCACCACATTCCGGCTCCCCGCAGCCCGGTGTCGTATCCGATCGAGCGCGCACAGCTCGCGGCCACGCCGATCCCGCTTCACCCCGCCGCCGAGCGATACTTCCGAAAGGCCCTGCGACCGTGACCGCCACCACGCGACGCGGTCCCGGCGTCGCGTCGTGCGAGCGACGAGCGTTTGACGTGGTGATCGCCGGCATGGGGCTGGTGGGAGCCTCGCTGGCGCTCGAGTGCGGGCGGCGGGGCCTGCGGTGCCTGGTGGCCGATCCTCGACGGGAGGTGGCCGACCTGCGCCGCCATCCCCGCTGCAAGCTCATCAACGTGCGATCGATGATGCACATGCGCCGGTGGGGCCTGGCCGGCGCGCTGCGGGACGCCGATCCCCTGCCTGCGGGCTGGCCGATGACCGTTCGCTTCGCGACCCGTCTGCTGGGGATCGGGATAGCGGAGTTCCGCGACGTGTTCGGCGCCGGCACGGGCCGTCCGGACGACTATCCCGAGCGGCCCCAGTGGATCCCCCAGCCGCTGACCGAGCGGCTGCTGCGCGAGCGGGCGGCGGCGTGCGCCTCTGTGGTGCTGCGACTGGGCTGGAGCGTGCAGTCCTACTCGGATGCGGCCGACGGTGGTCTGACCGTCACGCTCGCCGACGAGCGCGGAGCGCCGGCCGCGGTGCGCGCTCGCTTCCTGGTGGGTTGCGATGGGGCGCGCAGCACCGTGCGTGAGTGCGCCGGGATCGGCATGACCGGCAGCCAGCGGGTCATCCGCGGCCTCGGCGTCGTGTTCTGGATGCCGACGGTGCGTGGACTGGCGCCAGCCATTCAGCATTGGCTGGTCAACGACGACGCCCCCGCGCTCGCGGGGCCGCTGGACGGTAACGGACATTGGTTCCTGCAGGCGCACCTGCCACACGGCGTCTCGCCCGGCGATGTCGGCGTCGACCGGCTCCTGAAGCGTGTGATCGGCGGCGATCTCCAAGCGCGCGTGCTGGACGTCACGCCCTGGGAGGCGCCGGAGCTGCTCGCCGACGCCTATCGGCGCGGGCGCGTGCTCCTGGCCGGCGATGCTGCGCATCTTCACCCGCCCTACGGCGGACACGGCGCCAACTGCGGGATCGGCGACGCGGTCGACCTGGGGTGGAAGCTGGCCGCCACGATCCAGGGCTGGGGCGGTCCGGCGCTGCTTGACAGCTACGAGCTCGAGCGCCGGTCGCTGGCGGCCAGGGTCATCCGCGAGGCGGTGGCCAACGCACGCGCGCTTGGCCCCGATCTGCTCGCCGCAGTCGACGACCCGGAGGCTCGCGGCAGCCTCGAAGCGGACGGTGGGCGCGGCGATGGCGCCCGGCACGCGCTCGCCGAGGTGATCGGCCGCGAGAAGGAGCGTGAGTTCCGCTCGCTGGGGCTCGTGCTCGGCTCAAGCTATGAGCGCTCGCCCGTGATCGCCCGCGAGCCGGGCATCGCCCCCGCGCCGGAGCCGTGCACCTACTCTCCCAGCGCCCATCCCGGGCACCTGGCTCCGCATGCGTGGCTCCCCGACGGACGCTCGCTGTTTGACCTTCTGTCGGACGGGTTCACGCTGATTTCGCTCGAGCGCGAACGCGCGCCGGTCGGCGTCGATCAGCACCGCCAGGCTCAGCGCATGGTCGCGGCCGCCCGAGCGGTCGGCATGCCGCTGTCGCACGTCCGAGTCGCCGACGAACGGCTTCTGGAGCTCTACGGCGCGCGGATGGCGCTGATCCGCCCCGATCAGCACGTCTGCTGGCGCGGTGACCGCCTGCCGGCACGCCCCAGCGAGCTTCTGAACCTGGTCCGCGGCGCCGCCGCGAACCAGACGTCCGCCCCCGTGCAGGAGATCGTCCCGCGAGCGCGCGGCTCGGCGCGCCGCGCTCCGACCCGGCCAGGGGCGGCCGCCTCACCACGACCCTAGGAGCAACGATGGCGATCGCGCACCTGTGCGGAAGCATGAACCTCCCAGACCCCGAGACCGTGTTCAGGACGGTGGCGCGCATCAGCGGCGACACCGTGAGCAGGATGCCCGACGGCGAGACCGGGGCCCGCCAGGACTGGATCATGGCCCAGCTCCCGCGACTGGCGAGCAACTCCGCGCTCGAGCCCGCGCCCCCGGCCGAGAATGACTACCGCGTGCTGCCGGCCTTCAGGCTCAGAGGCCACGCGCGCGCCGCGCAGCTGCGCTTCGACCTCGGCTACGCGCAGGCGGCGACCACCTCCTACCCCCTGTTCAGGCGCCTGAAGGCGGATGGCGTGATCGACGAGCGCGTGCGCTTCCAGGTGAGCCTGCCGACGCCGCTGGCCATAGCGCTGCCGTTCATCGCGCCCGAGCACCGTGAGGCGGTCGCGCCGGCTATCGAACGCGCGATGGCGCGCGAGGTCGAAAGGATCGCGGCGTCGGCGCCCGCGGATCAGCTGGCCATCCAATGGGACGTGGCAGTTGAGATCTCGCACCTGGAGGGGCTGCGGGGCGCAAGCGTGTCCCGCGACGAGATCCTCTCCCAGCTCGCCCGGATCGCCAGCTTGGTGCCCGACGAGGTCGAGCTCGGCTATCACCTCTGCTACGGGGATGCGCCGCCAGGACCCGGCGAGCGCGGCCGCCACTTCATGGCGCCCCGGGACACGGGCCTGCTCGTGGAGGTGGCCAACTGGATCTGCGAGCGAGCCGGCCGATCGATCGCGTTCGTCCACATGCCGGTGCCCATCGACCGCGACGACGACGGCTACTTCGCTCCGCTAGACGACCTGCGCCTGCAACCGGCCACGCGGCTGTTCCTCGGCCTCGTCCACCACGAGGACGGCCTGGAGGGCACGCAGCGGCGGATCGCCGCCGCCGCCCGTCACGCGCGCGGCTTCGGGGTGGCGACCGAGTGCGGCATGGGTCGGCGGCCGCGCGAGTGGGTCGCCGAGCTGCTGCGCATCCAGCGCGACGCGGTCGTCCCGGGGGAGTAAGCGTGACACCGAAGGTTGCCCTGTGAGCACGGACCTTGCCGGGGTCGCGGTCGCCGTGATCGGCGCGGGCACGATGGGCCCGCAGATCGCCCTGCAGGCGGCCGTGCACGGCCATAGGGCCCGGCTCTTCGACGCCGACCCGGCTGCATCGGCCAGAGCGCTGGCGCTGATCCGCGCCGAGCTGGACCGACGCGTTCAGTGCGGGGCAGCGACCGGGGCCGCACGCGATGCGGCGCTGGAGCGGATCCGTGCGCCGGGCGACCTCGCGGGGGCCTGCGCGGATGCGCACCTGGCCATCGAGGCCGCGACCGAGCGCCTTGAGGTCAAGCGGGCGATCTTCGCCCGCCTTGACCGGGTCTGCCCGCCGGAGGCGATCCTGGCCACCAACAGCTCCTCGCTGCGCGTGGCCCTGCTGGAGGATGTCACCGGTCGGCCCGAACGGGTGATCAACATGCACTTCGCAAACCCGGTCTGGGAGCGGCCGCTGGTGGAGCTGATGGGCGGCAGCGCCACCTCGCGGGCCACGCTGGACTGGGCGCAGCGCTTCGCGACGAGCCTCGGGCTGCTGGCGCTGACGGTGCGTCGGCCGAGCACGGGACTGGTGTTCAACCGCGTCTGGCGCGCGATCAAGCGCGAGTGCCTTCACCTCGTCGAGGAGGGCGTCGCGTCGATCGAGGACGTGGACCGGGCATGGATGACGATCTACGGTGGCCGGTCCGGCCCGTTCGGCGCCATGGACCAGGTCGGACTCGACGTCGTGCTCGAGATCGAGCGCGTCTATCACGCCGAATCCGGACTCGAGCGCGACCGGCCACCTCGCCTGCTGGCCGACATGGTCGCTCGCGGGGATCTGGGCGTCAAAACCGGCCGCGGCTTCTACGCATACCCGCGCCCGGCGTATGAGGACCCCGCGTTTCTGCGCCCCGGGGACAGAAACGCGGGCGATCGCCCCAACACATTCGAGGAGGGAGGCGACGGTGAAGCTCGTCACCTATCAGAGACCGGGTGAGCCGCCGCGTGCCGGCGTGCTCGCCGGCGAGGAGGTGATCGACGCCGCCCGCGCGCTGGCGCTCGAGCGTCCGTTGCGCGACGTCGGCCAGCTGCTGTGCGTCGCCGTCGACGTGCTCGAGCGGCTGCGCGAGCGACTGGACGCGCCCGGGTGCCGCCTGCCGCTCGCCGAGGGGCGACTGCGCGCGCCGATCCTGCGTCCCCCGACGATCCGGGATTTCTCCGCCTTTGAGACACACGTCGCCAACGCGGTCGCAAACCAGGGGCTCGACGGACCCCCGCCATCCTGGTACCGAGCGCCTGCCTTCTACTTCTCAAACCCGCTCACGGTGCTCGACCCTGAATCGGTTGTCAAGCGGCCGGCGGCCTCATCGCAACTGGACTACGAGCTCGAGGTGGCGATGGTGATTGGACGCGAGGGGTCTGACGTGCCCGCATCGCGCTGGCGCGAATGGGTCGCCGGGTTCACGCTCTTTAACGATTTCAGCGCGCGCGAGCTGTGCGTGGCGGAGTACGGCGCGCTTGGCATCCACAAGGGCAAGGACTTCGCCCAGGGCCTTGGGCCCTGGCTTTTGACCTGCGACGAGCTGGAGGACCGGATCTTCGACGATCGGCTCGACCTGTCTGTTCGCGCCCGCGTGAACGGCGAGACCTGGTCTGAGAGCACAACGCGCGACATGCACTGGGGGATCGGCGAGTTGCTCGCCTACGCCAGCCGGGACTCGGTGGTCGCGCCCGGCGACGTGATCGGCTTCGGCACCGTTGGAAACGGCTGCGTGTTCGAGCACCCCGCCGAGCACCGCTGGCTGGCGGACGCAGACGTGGTGGAGCTCGAGGGCGAGCGGCTCGGCATACTGCGCCACACGGTGAGGACGTGAGGGCACGCGCGATCCGCGGTCGATCCGTGATCCTGGCCGCGCTGGCGGTCGCCGGAGCGCTGGCGTGGGCCGCGCTGGCGGCGCCCAGCGCCCAAGCGGCGCCCCGCCTGCGTCCCGGCGCTCTGGTGCTGGGGCGCGCCTGGCAGGCTCGGCTGAGGGCCGTGGGGTGCGCATCCCCAGTCGGCGGCCGTGCACACCGACGGTCCGCGCGAGCGCGCGGGCAGCGCGCGCCATGCGGCGTCTGGCGCCTGCTGTTCGTGCGGCCGCTGCCCGCACGTCTCAGGCGCGGCGAGGTGCTCATCGCCGGCTCGGCGCACCGATTCCCCGACGGGCTGCTGGCAAGGGTCGCCACGGTGCGCGAGCGCCACGGCACGGTGGCGGTCACCGCGAAGGACACCACCCCGCAGGCGGCGCTCGCCGGCGATCTCTCGCTCGGGCTCCCGATGGCGCCCCGCCACGTGCCGCGCTCCGGCATTCGCCTGCGCCGCGGGGTGTGGCTGGTGCCCGCCGCGGCGGTCCCGCGCAAGACCCGCATGATGCTGAGCGCGCGCATGGCGACGGCCGCGCCCGGGGGCGCCTGCACGCCTGAGCAGTTCACCTCCGCCAACGGCTTCTACGTGGAGATCACGAACCTCAACATCCCGCTCCCGGGCGGGCTGGCGGTCAACCTCCAGGGCTGGGTCTACTTCACCGCCCACGCGCATCTCACCCTCTACCAGCAGCCGGACCCCTCCCACCCAGGGATCCGGGCGCAGTTCGACGAGCAGAACTACGTCGACTTCAGCCTCTACGCCACTCCGACGCTGCTCGGCCCCGATGACGAGAGCGTGTTCCACCTCGACAGGTCGGTGCCGCTCGCTGAGGTCCCGATCGGGGAGGAGGACATCCAGGCCGGGCCGGTCCCGATCGTCGTCGTCGATTCGGTGGAGCTGGTCGCCGGGTTGGAGGGCGACCTGATCGCAGGCCTGGGCGTGGATCTGCAATCAGGCCGAGAGGGGTTCGGAGACACGGTGCTCGTGCACGACGATGGCTCGGTGACGATGACCCAGACCCCGGGGGCGGTGAGCGCATGCGCCAACCTGCGGGCGAACGGAGCCAGCGCGGGCCCGACCGTGGGCGGCAAGCTGCTCGCCTACCTGAGCGCTCTGGGCAGCTTCCAGCTCTATGGCCTGGTCGGAGTGGACGCCGGGCCCACGCTGTTTTTGGAGAATTGGCTGACCTCCACTGACAGAACCGACGCCACCTGCGGCTGGCCCACCTTCGAGGACGACCTGTTTTACGGCCTTGAGGTCTCGTTCGACCTGGAGCTGGCGGGCACGCACTACACGCTGGGCAACCTGGGGCTCGGCCTCACCCACCTTGGCACCTGGAACATCGACCCCTGCGCCTCGGCGGCCCCACCCACATCACCCCCCACCTCGCCGCCACCGGCGGGCCCGCCCCCGCAGCCGCCGCCCAGCGGGCCGCCGTCGTGCAACGGACCCTACCCGTCCGCAGCGATCGGGCCCGGCAGCCCCTGCGGCTTCTCGACGCTGGGCTTCTGGGGGCGCGGGCCGTGCGGGCTGGCCGGCGGTGAGCAGTGGACGTACGCGTACGTCCAGGGCCAACAGCCGTCGTCCGCCTACTGGAGCTTCGTGGACCCCGGCGCCGGCTACTACAAGGTCTACGCCTACATCCCCGACTGCTACTCCGACGCGCCGCACGCCCACTACGTCCTGCAGACAGCCGCCGGCGGCGCGTTCGACGCATACATCGACCAGGAGAGCTACACCAACTCGTGGGCGTACCTCGGGGAGGTGTATGCGGGTGCGCACGACACCGTGCTGGTCACCCTCCGCGACGACTCAAACCCGCCCGGCACCTACTATGTCGGCGCCGACGCCGTCGAGCTCGTGCCCACGGCGTCGCCGTGCGCATCCGGCTGCCCGCCGCCACCGCCGCCGACCGCGCCCCCGCCAAGTCCGCCGGGCACCGGCTGTGCGGGGTATCCGGCCGGAGTCGTCGGCCCCGGCTGCGCGGGCTTCACCACCGACGGCTGGTGGGGACAGGGCGGGTGCGGCCTGACGGCGCACGAGCTGTGGACGTACGCGTACGTGCCGGGCCAGCAGCACTCCTACGCACACTGGACGCTGAGCGGCCTTGCGCTGAACTCGTGGGTGAAGCTCTACGCCTACATCCCCGACTGCTACTCGGACGCGCCCAACGCCCATTACACGGTGACCGGCGGCGACGGCGGCACATACGACGCGTACGTCAACCAGCAGTCCTACACGAACGCGTACGCCTTCCTGGGCTATGCGTACACCGGCCCCTCGGGCACCGTGCAGGTGACCCTGGCCGACGACCAGGAGCCATCGGGCACCTACTACGTCGGGGCCGACGGCATCGAGGCCGTCCCCTCTGGACCGCCCTGCGGCGGGTGCAGCTGAGCCGCCCGTCCCGGACGTGGACGGCGCGCGAGAGCCGGCGGTTGCGGCGCGCCAGTCAGGATGGCAGCGCCCGCGCCAGGCCGTCGCGGCGCGCTTGACCCCGGCACGCCGGAGCGCTCAGATCGCTACTTGGCCGCCACCGACAGGAAGTTGACCAGGGCCGTGATCTCGTCCGGGGTGAGCGTCTTGGCGAACGTGGAGGGCATGATGCCCGCCTGATAGCCGGGCGGGATGTACGCGTAGGGCCGGGTGATCGCCGTGCGGATGCACTGCGCCAGGGTCGCGCCCCGGATCGCCTTGGACTGCGGCGAGGCGCAGTTGACCCGCAGGTCCCGGTCCAGGTTGGGCCCGGTGGTGCCGGTGGTGCCGGCCGCCGCGAGCGTGTGGCATGCGCCGCAGCCGCCGATCCCGGTGAACACCTTCAGGCCGTCGGCCGGGGTGGTGCCCGTCACGCCGCCGGCGCGCGCCAGCGCGCCGGTGTCCTGGCCCGGCCTGGCCGCGACCGCCGCCACATAGGCGGCCACGTCCTGCGCCTGCTGGCCGCGCAGGAGCCTCGCGGGCATCACGCCCTGCGTGTTGGGGTACTGGATCCAGTAGTCGACCAGGCCGGCGATCACGTTCCCGGTGAAGCCATCGGCCCGGTCCTGACGGAAGGCGTCGTCGAGGTTGGGCCCGGTGGTGCCCGTCGTCTGAGCGTGGGCGAGCGTGTGGCAGGCGCCGCAGGTCTTCTGAAAGAGGATCTTGCCCTCCACCAGGTTGGCCGTGGGATGCTTGACCGCGCAGCCGCCGAGAGCCGCCAGCACAGCGGCCCCTGCGACAAGCGAGGCGAGGGCACGGCGAGCTCGTCCCAACCGCGACAGCATTCTCTCCGGCCAGAAACTCTATATGAGCAGGCGGTCGGCGCGCGCCAGGCCCGGTCAGGCCGCGGACCGTGGCATCCGCGGGCGCAGCGGCACCGCTGGTAGGATGGCCCGGCCGATGCGCTTGCGACAGAAGTACAGGATGCGAACCCCCTCCACCGGACGGGAGGTGATCATCGAGGCCGATCCGGACCGGGTCTACCTGGACCGGGAGACCGGCGAGGAGCTTGAGGTCGTCGGCGAGCTGCTGCCGCTCGCCCCCACGCCCTCCGAGCTACCCTGGATGATCGAGAACCTCCGCTTCTGCAACTGGTGCGACCAGCTGTCGCAGAAGGATCTCAACGACTGCCCGTGGTGCGGCAGGCGGATGGCGCCGCTGAGCGCCTGACGGGCCGCCGGCGCTCTCGGCCACCGACGGCGGCCGCGCGGCGGAGGTCTCGGCTGGCGCGCGCCCTGGCGGCGGCGCTCGCGGCAGCGCTTGCGCTCGGAGCCTGCGGCGGCGGCGGTGGTGGTGGCGGCACGACGGGTACCTCCGGCGCCCCGCCGCTGACGATCCCCGCCGGCGAAGCGCCGGCGGCTGTGGGCGCCACCGCGTCCTCCACCTCCACGAGCAGGTCCACCTCCAGCACGTCGAGCAGCTCGCAGAGCGCCGCGGCGCCGACCACGACCGCACCGTCTGGACAGACCGCCAGCTCGCCCGCGAGCACCGCGCCATCGGGCGGCGCCAGCGCCGGCACGTCCTCGAGCGTCTCGAGCTCGACGACGACCTCGTCGAGCTCGAGCGCCTCCCAGAACGGGGGCGCGGGCCTGGCCTCCGGATTCTGCGGCCAGAACCCGGGCGCCTGCTGACGGCGGGCGCCTGCTGACCAACGGGCGCCGGCTGACCGCGGGCGCCCGCCGCCGCGAGGGGCTCAGCCGACGAGCGGCGCGCCGCCGGCTGCGCCCCCCAGGCCGCGGATCGCCACCGGGGCTGGGCGCCGCGCCCTGAGGCGCAGCTGCCGCGCAAACGCGCCGCGGCGCACCGTCTTCTTGGGCTTGGGCTTGGGCGTGGGCTTGGGCGCCGGCCCGCCGACGTAGGTGGCCGGATACGGCGTATCCACGATCTCGGTCGCCGTGTACTGCACGCGCGTGCCCGTGTAGTCGCAGCCGTAGCGCTGGGTCTCGCCGATGGTCAGCTGTGCGGTCTGGGAGCCCGCCGGGTGGATGCAGTTCTGCGTGCGGCTCTGGCGATAGGCGTACTTGGTCGTGGAGAGGTTGTAGCTGAGGATCGGCGCCCAGGTGGGGACCGTGATGCCGATCACATCGCCGGCGGCGACCGGCAGGGCCGTGAACGCGGTGAAGGTCGGAGGCAGCGACATCGGCTCCTGAAGCACCTGCCCCAGGAACGGGATCAGGTGGTAGATGCCGCTCTGCGCCACGACGGTGTACGCATTGCGCTTGCCGGGCTTGAGGACCGTCAGCATCAGCTGCGGGGTGCCGTGGTACTTGAGGTCCAGGCCGTGGATGTAGGCGAGCTCGGTCTTGGCGTCCGAGGAGAGCTTGGACAGGCCCACGGTGAATGCCACGATCCAGCCGGGCTTCTTGACCGTCGTGGCGGCGATCGTGCCGTTGGTCACGGTCTGCACCGCGGTGGTCTGCTCAAGGATTATGTTGCAGGACGCGGCCGCCGCCCCGCTCGGGCAGGTGGGCGCCACGACGGGGGCCGAGGCCACGGCCCCCAGCTCGATCACCTCAGCCGCGGCCGAGCCGGGCGCGACGATCGCCGCCAGCGTGATTGTGGCCGCAAGGGCCGCCGTGAGCGCGCGAGGGCGTGGGACTGATGGTGCCGATGGCTTCTTCATCTCAATCTCAACACGCGCTCGGCCGGCGAGTTTCGCCCGGCCGGGCCGATCGGCACAGATTCGACGGCGTCGGCTCCGTCCCTGCGCCGCGGATGCACGATGCGGGCCCGGTTGGACGATGCGGGCCCGCCGCCGGCCGCAGACCCGGCTGGACGCTGCGGGCCCGCTGCCGGCCTCAGGCCCCGGCCCCGCTCGCCTACTGCAGCCGTGTGACGTTGACGGCCTTCGGCCCCTTGGGCCCCGCCTCCTCGTCGTAGGAGACCTTGGCGCCCTCGGCCAGCGACCTGTAGCCGTCGCCGTTGATCCCCGTGTAGTGGACGAACAGGTCCCGGCCCCCGCCATCGGGCGTGATGAAGCCAAACCCCTTGTCGTCGCTGAACCACTTGACAGTTCCCGTTGCCATGTCGATCCCCTTCGGCGCGACTGCTCCACCGGTCCCCAGGCCCCGGCCAGACGCGGCAAAGGTACCAGGCAGGCGGCTAGCGCGGGGGCCGGTCCGCAGGTCGTCCGCCGGCGCCGGGGGCGCGCAGGCGAGTCGCCGGACGCGCCTGGCGAAGGCCGCGCCATCCAAGCTCCTGACCACAGGCGGCCACCGGGCGCCGGGCCCGTCTCGGCGGCGCCGGGCCCGTCTCGGCAAAGCGCGGGCGCCTCGTCCGTTTCAGCGAAGCGCCGCGGCCGCGGCCGCGATCTGGGCGGGGTCTCCCGGGGCCGGCTTCCACGGCAGGCGCAGCGGGTCGTCCCTGTAGCGCGGGATGACGTGCATGTGCAGATGGAACACCGTCTGCCACGCGGCCGCGCCGCAGCTGTTGAGGAGGTTCACGCCGTCGGCTCCGAGCCGCTGCACCGCCAGCCGCGCAAGCCGCTGGGCCGTGGCGACGACCGCCGCCAGATCGTCGGCCGGAGCCTCGAGCAGGTCGGTGCAGTGAGCTCGCGGGACCACGAGCATGTGCCCGTGCGTGGCCGGGTTGATGTCCATGAAGGCGACCGTCCGCTCGTCCTCGCAGACGCGCTGCGAGGGCAGCTCGCCGGCGACGATCCTGCAGAACAGGCAATCCGGATCGCGCATCGGCCGCAGCTTATCCCCGCCGGGCGCCGGGCGCAGAGCCGCCCAGCAGCGCGCGGGCGCGCTCCAGCGCCTCTGCGCGAGAGGAGATCTCGCCGGCGAAGCTCGCCTCCTCCAGCTCGCGCAGGAGCCGGCCGATCACCGGACCGGGGCGCAGCGACAGGGCTCGGGCGAGCTCGTCGCCTCGCAGCGGGGCCCGGGGCGGCGCGGACCGCCATGTGATCGCCTCGGCGATCATCTGCCTTGCCAGCTCCAGATGCCTGGCGATCGCGCTCTCGGAGTTGTCGCCGCGAGTCGCGAGGCGGTCGGCGGCGCTGAGCACCGTGACGTCGAGCGAGACCGGGTCGGTGTCCTTCAGGTACCGATAGACCGCTCGGCGCCCGAGCGGCATCTCGCGCACCAGAAAGCCCAGGCGCAGGTGGTGGCGGGCCAGCGAGGCGACATGCTCGCTCAGCCGGCCGGAGGCCCGCATCCGGCCGAGGATCTCCAGGCACAGCAGCGCCCCGGCCTCATCGTGGCCGAGGAACGTGACCCCGCCCTGGAGCGTCACCCCGCGCGTCTGCGGCTTGGCGATGTCGTGCAGCAGCGCCCCGAGCCTCAGCGCCTCACCGCGCGTGAGCTCATCGGCCAGCGGCTCGGCGAGCGCGGCCGCGAGCGCCGGCCCAGCGGCGCCGGCCACGCGCTCCGGGGCCTCTGTGATCGAGACCGTCTCCTGGAGGGTCAGCAGCGTGTGCTCGAGCACGTCGAGATGGTGAAAGCGGCTCTGCTGGACGCCGCGCAGGCGCTCGAGCTCGGGGAGCACGGCCGCGGTTGCGCCCACGAGCTCCATCGCCCGCAGGCCCTGTACCGCGGCGGGCGCGCGCACGATCCTGCGCAGCTCGGCGAACACCCGCTCGCCGGCCACCGAGCCCAGGCGTGAGGCACGGGCGCGGGCGTGCGCCAGCGTCGCGTGCTCGATCTCGAACGAGAGCTCGCACGCCAGCCGCGCCAGGCGCAGCACCCGCAGCGGATCGGCGTCGAACGCGCCCGGAGAGACGCACCGCAGCCGGCGGGCGCGAAGGTCGTCGCGGCCACCGAACGGGTCGATCAGCTCACCGCTGCCCAGCGCTCGCGCGATCGCGTTGATCGTCAGGTCCCGCCGCCCGAGATCCTCCTCGATGCGCGAGCCCGCAAGCCGGGCGAGGTCAACCTGCCAGGAGCGGTCGCGCGCAACCACGCGCCACGCGCCGAACTCGTCCGACAGCTCGAAGCAGTACGCGCGCTGCGCGCGCCCCAGCCGCCTTGCGACGGGCTCCACGGGCTCGTCGAGCACCACGTCCAGGTCCGCGGTGTGGCGGCCGAGCAGACCGTCGCGCACCGCGCCGCCGACCAGCCAGCCACGGGGCGCGATCGCGGCGAGCGCCTGCAGCGGGCCCTCACCCATCGCACGGCTCGCCGTCGCGATGGTAGGCGCGCGGGACGCGCGCCGATATCCCGCACAGCACCTCGTGATGGATTGTCCCGATGCGCCTGGCGAGCTCCTCGACGGTGAGCCTCAGGGCTCCGTCGCGGCCGATCAGCACGGCGCGCGCGCCGGGCTTCACCGTCGGGCGCGGCCCGAGGTCGACCGTCACGTTGTCCATCGAGACGGTGCCGACGACCGGCAGCCTGCGCCCGGCGATCAGCACGTCGCAGTTGTCGCTCAGCGCGCGGCGCACCCCATCGGCGTAGCCGATCGGGAGCGTGGCTATCCAGGTCGGACGCCCGGCGATGAACCGCCGCCCGTATCCCACGCTGTCACCCGGGCGGGCGAGCTTGACCGCGGCCACATAGGAGACCAGCTCCAGGGCCGGCTCGAGCCCGTACGGGTCGGGGTCCTCGTTCATCGGATCGCAGCCGTACAGCGCGATCCCGCAGCGCACCATGTTCAGATGGCTCTCGGGGAGGCGGAGGGTCGCCGCGCTGTTGGCCGCGTGCAACGCCAGCGGCCCGTGGCGCTCGCGCAGACGGCCGGCAAAGGCGTCGAAGGCCCTCAGCTGGCGCCGCGCATACTCCAGGTCGCCGTCGGCCGTCGCCAGGTGGGTCATCGCACCGGCGAGCTCAAGCGCCGGCTCGGCGTCGATCCGATCCGCGACGGCGAGCGCCTCCTGTGCGTCCCGTGTTCCCAGGCGGCCCAGGCCGGTGTCGTACTTGACATGAATCCTCACCGGGGCGAGAGCACGCGCGCGCCGCCCCGCGCGAGCATCCTCACGGCGCTCGATCGCCGCGCGCGTGGCCTCGACAAACCGCAGCGTCCAGGCGACCAGCTCCGCCCGGGCCTCGAGCGCCTCGGGCAGCTCCTCGTCGCTGAGCGCTCCGAGCACCAGGATCGGCGCGCTCACGCCGGCGGCGCGCAGCGAGCGCGCCTCCCCGGAGGTCGCGACCGCCAGCCGGCGAGCGCCGCCGGCCAGCGCCGCGCGCGCGACGGGCACGGCGCCGTGGCCGGACGCCTCGGCCTTGACCACCGCGCACAGCTCGCTGCCGGGCGCAAGGCGGGCTCGTACGGCCGCGGTGTTGCGCTCGATCGCGGCGAGGTTGACGCGCGCCAGCGCCCGGCGCAAGCTAGGTCCCGCCTTCGGCGCGCGCGCGCGCGAGCAGCGAGATCACGTCGCTGGCGATCACTCCATCGACTCCGACCCGCTGCGCCGCCAGGGCTCCGGCGCGCGCGTGGATCAGCACGCCGGCGCAGGCCGCGGTGAACGGCGGCGCGCCGGCGGCCAGCAGCGCTCCGATCACCCCCGCCAGCACGTCCCCGGTGCCGGCGGTCGCAAGCGCCGGGGAGCCGCCGCGGCTGACCGCCACCAGCTGATCGCCGGCCCGGTCCCCGCCGGGCGCCGCGACCAGCGTGTCGTCGCCCTTGAGCACCACGACCGCCCGGGCCCTGAGCGCGGCGCGTCTGGCCAACGCGAGCCGGTGCGCCGAGACCTCCGAGCTCGGCAGCTCCAGCAGCCTGGCGAGCTCGCCCTCGTGGGGCGTGAGCACCGTGGGCGCGGGGCGCGTGGCCAGCGACTCCAGGCGGCCGGCGTGCGCCCCCAGGCCGTCGGCGTCCAGCACGAGCGCCACCGGCGCCTGCGCGGCGACGGCGCGCGCCAGCTCCGCGGCCGCTTGGTCGCGGCCCAGCCCGGGCCCGAGCACCAGCGCGCCCGCCCTCGCGCATCGCTCGATCACCACGGGCGCCGCGTCCGCCGCAAGGACGCCGTCTCGGTCGGGCAGGCCGAGCGTCATGACCTCGAGCAGCCGCTGCTCGAAGACGGCCGAAAGCGAGCGCGGCACGAGCGCGGTGACATACCCGGCGCCTGCTCGCATCGCTGCCATCGCCGCCAGGCAGGGGGCGCCCGTCAGCCCCGCAGAGCCGCCGCAGACCAGCACCGTGCCGGCGGTGAACTTGTTCGAGTCCGGGCCGCGCCGCGGCAGCTCGGCCAGCACGCGCGGCTCGATCAGGCCGATCGCCGGGGCGACCGGCGCCCCTGCGGGGATGCCGATGTCCACCACCTGGACCTCGCCCGCGCAGCGCTTGCCCGGGGCGATCCAGAGCCCGGGCTTGGGCGCGTGGAAGGTCGCGGTGGCGGTCGCGCGGACCGCCGCGCCGGCGACCTCGCCGCTTGACGCGTCCACGCCGCTGGGGATGTCGCACGCGATCACGAGCGGACTCGCCGCGCCGGCGCCCGCGGCATCGGCGACCGCCTGGATCGCCTCGGCCGCCGGCGGCCGAGGGGCGCCGGCGGCGCCGGTCCCCAGGATCGCGTCCACGATCACGCTCGCCCCGGCCAGCGCAGCGGGCTCAAACGGCCGCGGCGGCGCCCCGGACAGCCGTCTGAGGTTCACGCGCGCGTCGCCCGCCAGCAGGTCCGGATCGTCGAGCAGGAGCACGTCAACCTCGCGCCGGGCGGCGCGCAGCAGCCTCGCGGCGACCAGCCCGTCGCCGCCGTTGTTGCCCTTGCCGGCCACGACGACCACCCTGCCGGCGGGCGCGCGCGCCTGCACGAGCGCCGCGAGCCCGGCGCCGGCGCGCTCCATGAGGGCAAGCGAAGGGATCCCGCAGCGCGCGATCGCCCACTCGTCGATCGCGCGCTGCTGTGAGGCATCGGGCAGTGGCAGCAGCCAGGCCGGCAGGCGGCGCGTGCCGGCCGCTCTCGGGTCAGGCATCGGGCGCGATTATCGCCGCCGCGGCCGCGGTGGTCTCGGTGTGGGTGAGCGACACGCGCACGCGAACGCCCAGCTGCGCTGCACGGGCGGCCGCCGCGCCGTGCAGGCGAACCTCCACGGGACCCCCGCCGCCGACGACCTCCACCTCGCGCAGGTCAGCCGTCGTGAGACCGAGGGCCTTGACGACCGCCTCCTTGGCGCAAAAGCGCGCCGCCAGGTGCTGGCCCGGGCGCGCGCGGGAGGCGGCGTAGGCGCGCTCTGCGTCCGAGAACAGCCGCTGCGCCAGCCGCGGCGTTCGCTCCAGCGCCCGCTCCAGGCGAGCTATCTCCAGCAGGTCGACCCCGACCGCCAGCCCGCCGCCGCTCACTCGACCGTGACCGTCTTGGCGAGGTTGCGTGGCTGATCGACGTTGAGGCCGCGCAGCCGGGCGATGTGGTAGGCGAGCAGCTGCAGGGGGATGACGGCCAGCAGCGGCGCGAGCATCCAGTGGGTGCGCGGGACGCGGATGAGCTCGTCGGCGTGGCCGTCGACGCGCTCGTCGCCCTCGGTGGCGACGGCGATCACGCGCGCGCCGCGGGCCCTGACCTCCTGGATGTTCGAGATCACCTTCTCGAGCACCGGCGAATCGGTCGCGACGACGACCACCGGCGTGTCCTCGTCCAGCAGCGCGATCGGACCGTGCTTCATCTCGCCGGCGGCGTAGGCGTCGGTGGCGATGTAGGAGATCTCCTTGAGCTT
>Ga0070737_10000100_pt1 | contig 207253 bp, 175 predicted proteins | sample Coa_R1_10_FD_66438 | JGI IMG/M metagenome (GOLD analysis project Ga0070737, IMG submission 66438) | Surface soil microbial communities from Centralia Pennsylvania, which are recovering from an underground coalmine fire - Coalmine... | ecosystem: Environmental > Terrestrial > Soil >...
CACCAGCACCGGGTCGGACATGCTGGTGATGACGGGATTGCCCGGCGGCGGCGTCGGCGTCGGCATCGGCACCGTCGGTCCCGGCGTGCTCGCCACGCACGCCAACGGCGTCGGCGTGGGCGTCGCGCCGCTGGTTATGGCGGTCGGAGTTTCAGTTGGCGCGATTGTGCTGGGGGTCGGAGTAGAGATCCCAACCGTCGGCGTTGAGGTGGCGCCGGGAGGCGTTGGAGTCGCGCTGATGGTAGCAAGGGGCGTGGGCGACGGCGTCGGGGTTGGAGCCGTGACATTGAATCCGGCGCTGGCCTGGGAAGGCAGCAGGGTTGAAGTGCCGAAGAAGTTCGCGGTCAGGGTTTGGATTCCTGCTCCGCTCGGCGTCAGGGCGCACGACGCATTGCCGCTGGTGTTGGTGACCGCGGTGCACGAGTTCGCCGCCAACGAAATTTTGACCGACGCGCTCGGCACCGCAGCCGGCGGTATGGCCGACACGTCGGACAGTGAGGCGGTCAGCGTCTGCGGCTTGCCCGCGATACCGCCTTTGGCGCTCAGGTTGAGGTTGAGAAACGTGGTATGTGGACCGCTGGCCCAGGTTACGTTCGCCAGATTAGAGGACACCGCCTGCGTGCCCACGGTTGCCGATGCCACCAGCGCATCAGTGCCGGTGAAAGTCCCGGTGTAGCGGAAGATCGCCTGGCCGTTGGCGTCGGTGTGCGAGGGCAGGACCTGCAGATTGGGACCGATTACCGCAAGCGTCACCAGGGTGCCGGCGGGCACGCTGCCGTAGTGGAAGGTGACTGTGAATGTCTCTGGCGTACCGATTGCGGGGTTGGGCGACACCGAAGTCGGGCTCAGGCTAAGCGAGAGCGGCTCCGTCTTTCCGAACGTACAGCTCCCATCGCTGTTGGTAATCTTGTAAACGGCGGTGCCCGCGGCCTCGTACAGGCATCCGTCCGGGCCAACCGTCTTTTGGTTGAGATAACCCGCCGCGGCGGACGGCGGACCGATCAGCAGCGCGCTCGGCGCGGGGCTGGAACCGGTCAGGTCGACAATCTGCGTGCCGGCATCGAAACCGTCCTGCGCCGGTTCATCCAGGATGAGCGATTGCGCATCGCCGTCGGCCTGCGCGCCGCTCACCACAACCGGGAGGCCGGGTGCAGCGATGCCCGTCAAGGTGGTAACAGCGGGAGGCGAGTCGGTGCTGAGGCGGACCACGCTGCTGTTGGACGAGACATAGGCGGTGCCGTTGGGAGCAAAGCTGATTTCGAAGTTGTTGCCGTCGCTGGGAGTATTGGCATAAGTGGTCGTGCTGGGGGTGTTGGGGGGGTCGATGCCGGTGATCTTCCAGATATTCGGAAGCCCGCCGGTCCCCGGTGAGCAAAAGTCGTCAAGGAACAGGGCAGTGCCGGTGGGATCAACCGCGAGGTTGCTGCCGCACTCAAAATTGTTTCCCACCTCGCGGATGATGGCGCCGGTGGTGGGATTGACCTGGACCACATCGCCGGCAGCGGTGGCGGGATTGCCGGTTGCGCCGCGGCTGACGAACATGTTGCCGGCCGCGTCAAATACCACGCCGGTGGCGGGTGCTCCCGGCGTGGAGACCAAGGTGCTGGCGTCGGCGACGCCGCCGGAGGGGCCGAATTTGTAGAGTTCGCCGGTGGGCCAGTCGGTTACCCATAGGTTGCCCGAAGGATCGAACGCCATCCCATAGGCGCCAAGGCAGTTAAATTTGAAGCCGATGTCCCCCGACTGGGCAACAAAACCGCTCGCGAAGGTGTTGACCGTATAGCCGTTGACGGAAGGCGGGATTCCGGCCGCGCATCCGGCGCCGCTGGTGAAATCGACCATCGCGCTTCCGGGCACCGGCAGGCCGTCGCTCAAGTCGGTCGCCGTGTAGGTCACGGTTTCGGTCTGTACGTCCGTAGCAGTGAACTGAACCTGCCCGTTGCTGTCCGTGACCGCGGGGGAGGGCGCAGTGATCACGGAATTGCCACTGCCCTGGGAGAGCGTCACCTCCTTGCCGGGCGCGGGATTGCCATTGGCGTCCTTAAGCGTGACCGTAATGGTTGAAGCGGCCGTCCCGTTGGCGTTGACGCTGGTGGGGTTGGCGATAATCCCACCCGAAGCCGCCAGCGGTCCGGTGAAATTCACAACTGCGGTCTGTCCGATGGTAATGCCGTCAGTGGTGTCTGTGGCTGTGAAGGTGACGGTTTCGACCGTCGAATCTGCCACCGCGAACGCTACGACGCCGTCGTTAACCGACGAAACACCGCTTGAGGGAGTAATCACGGCATGGCTGCCGGGGTTGCCTTGAAGCGTTACAGTCTTTCCCGGGACGATGTTGAAATTGCTGTCCCCCAGCAGGACCTGAATGGAAGCTGTCGACGAGCCGTCGGCCCGCACGAACCCGTTGAACGGAATGAAGGCGTTAGAGCTGAGCGGCGTCACACTCGATACGGAAGGATCAACCGCTCCCGGAGAAGCGCCCTGCAATGCAAGATCCAGCATGGCTATGTTGGGAGAGCCCAAGCCGACATGGGCCACATCGCTGCCCATGCTCGCGGCGGAATGAAAGCCGTTGCTCGCAGCAAGCGGGTAGACCAAAGGGTTCAGAAAGCCGAGCTGCTTTCCTTCGGTCCAGTCCAAAATCGCGGTGACCGCCGCCCAGGCCGGCGTCGCCAGGCTGGTGCCGCCCAGTCGGGTACTGGTTGGACATCCGCCCGCGTCGGCCTGGCAGACGACCATGCCCAAGGCTGGGTCGGCGGGAGCGGCGACATCCGGCACCGAGCGCATCGATCCGGATATGAGGGCGTTCTGGTATGCCGGGCGGCTGAAGAACCGGCTCGCACCGAATCCACCCTGACCGCTGGGCGGTACGGCGCTGGAGCCGTTCCACCACGATTCGCTCTGATACAGGAATCCCGGCCCTATGGTTAGCGACGTTCCACCCACTGCGGTTGCGTGGGGCGAGTCGGCCGGCACTGCAATCGTGTTCGCGCTGCCGTCCTTACACGTGCTGCCGGCGTCTCCGGTTGCGTTGAACACGCTGATACCGGAGGCCGCGGCGCTGGCCAGAATCGAATCGATACTCTGCACGTCCGCAGCGGTGGTCTGGTCTTCGCAGTACAGCGAGCTGTTGCTGATGATAGTCGCGCCATCGTTAATCGCGGCGTTGAAGAGAGCCTGAAAACTGGTACCGGGCCCGGGAAACGGAGCATCGTAGACCACGATCTGCGCGCCAGGCGCCAGGCTGATCAGCGTATCCACCGCGAGCAGCGTGTCGCCCTCGTCGGCGCCGAAAGAGGCTCCGCCGTCGACATCAACCTGGCTTATCTGGGCCGATAGACTTGAAGGAAAATCGCCCAGTGCCAGCCAGTCAGCCACGTCGTTAGGATTAATCCGGCTGAACGAGAGGACGCCGATCTTTTGTCCTGTGCCCGGCGGCGGCGGGTCGAGGACGTTAAGCATTTCTGCAATGAGCTTAACGTCTCCAGGCAAAAATTGCTTTAGTAGCTGTTTCGCCCTTGCGGGAACATTCAGTGCGGCTAGAAGTTGATCTACCCCGGCCTTTACCAGCGCCTTGACAGCTATTGCGGCGACTGCTGCCGGAGCAAGGGGACTAAAGGTGTACAGTGCTTGGTTTAATTCCAAAAGGATCTTACCGTATGTACTCTCAAACGTTTTGATTACCGCACCTCCCTCGCCCAATAGTCCAGAGTACTCGCCAATGCTTTGTGCCGGCCTTGGGATGGCTGCGTCTGACAGCCCGACCACGGCCGCGACACGCTGCGCCACGGAGCGCGGCAACGCCGGGCCGACGTCGTTGGCATAGAATCGGCGGCCGGCCGATTCGTAATCTCGGATGCGCACGCGAAAGACCCGTGCGACCTGTGCGCGTGTTCCGCGCACCGTCAGCGTCAGATGATTCGCCGATCCCTGCACCAGTTTGAATCCGTTCCCGCGTAGATATCGCAGGATGCTGTCATAGGTCTCGCGCGAGGGACCGAAACGGCCGACGAGTTCGTGCTGAGTGAGAAAGTGACGGAACATCGGCGAGTGCGGATCGTAAACGTCATGCAGGTAGCGGTCGAAGCCGGCCTGATCCGAACGTTTAAGGACGATCGTCAATAAAAGCTGCTGCCTGGCTTGTGCCGCTGCGATGCGCGCGTTGGCGGGCGGGATTGGTTTGGCCCTGGACAATGCGGCCAGCACATGACCCGGCAACCGCACCATTTCAGGGCTGGATGGCCTGGTTACTCTCGCTCCTGCGCTCGAATATGCGACGGCCACCAAAGCCGCCGTCAGAGCCACTAAAGCTGCGCCGCGTCCAACCATGGCCTTGCTCCTTGGCGTTTGAGCACAGCGGCGAAAATCCAGCCAGGCTAAGACTTGCTTGTGGCGACTGACAGTAAAGCAAGTCCGATATTTAAAAAATATCAGATTTGCCGCTTACTCTTGTTAGCATTCAAAGCAGGCTATTGCAAATCAAAGCGTAAACGAGAGGTAAAAAAAACGAACAAAACGGAGGCTGAAGAGCATTGGCGCTGATTGGAATCGTAATGAGGAGCTTGGAGAGCGTCAGCTCAATTTAAGCCTGCGGACCGCCTCCGCGCGCGACGCACCGTTGTGCCCCAGGCGGCTTCCATCACAACCGCCCGGCCTTGGTGAGCGCGCGGCAACCGCTTGCCGGCTTGCTGATTCATGTGGTCGTAAAAGAGCAACGGCCGGCTCAGGAGCCGGCTTTGATTCGATGCTCAAGCGCGCGGCGCGCCTGCTCGAATTCGCACTCCCATCGCGCCAGACATCGGGCGACGTCCTCGCGATGCCCGGCTTTGGACGCGCGCTCCAATTCCCGTAATGTCGGCACCAGATCGCTGATGCCGAGACTCGCGGTAAAACCAATGCAGGTGTGCGCGACGCGCGCCGTCTGGGCGAAGTCCGCAGCTTCAACCGCCGCCCGTACCTGCGCGATCGCGTCGCCCGTATGGCGCACGAACATCGCGATCAGTTCCGCTATGACCTGCGGATCGCCGTCGGCAAGGTCCTCGATTGTGCTCAAGTCGATCGCGATGCGCCCGCCGCTCATGCCCTCAATCAACATCTCACACGCGCTGTTTTGCCGTTCGAAGCGCAAATTGAACGAGCCTCCAACCGTCAATTTGAGACCGCTAATGCGAAATGCGATAGAAGAGCAGTTCGCCTTCCCGGCCGTTGTCGCTTCCGTTGGCTTATCGGGCGCGATAATACTTAACCGCCGTCATGGGAGGTGCGCGATGAAGGTTAGAGCCGCTGTTGCAGTCAAGGCCGGAGCGCCGCTGGAAATAACCGAAGTCGATCTCGAGGGCCCCCGTTCAGGCGAGGCGCTGGTCGAAATCAAGGCCACCGGCGTATGCCATACCGACGCCTACACCTTGTCCGGCGCCGATCCCGAGGGCCTGTTCCCGTCAATCATGGGCCACGAAGGAGCCGGCGTCGTGGTCGAAACCGGCCCTAACGTGACCACGGTCCGGCCCGGCGATCATGTCATCCCGCTGTACACCCCGGAATGCCGCAACTGTCCCTCTTGTCTGTCGGGCAAGACCAATCTGTGCACCGCGATTCGCGAGACCCAGGGGCGCGGCGTGATGCCCGACGGGACCAGCCGCTTTTCACTGGGCGGGAAAATGGTCCATCATTACATGGGCACGTCGACCTTCGCCAATTACACGGTAGTCCCGGAAATCGCCCTGGCGAGGGTGCGCGAGGACGCCCCTTTCGACAAAATCTGCTACATCGGCTGCGGCGTCACCACCGGAATCGGCGCCGTGATCAACACCGCCAAGGTCCAGGTTGGCGATCGGGTAGTTGTGTTCGGGCTGGGCGGAATCGGCCTCAACGTGATCCAGGGCGCGCGCATCGCCGGGGCGGGCATGATCGTCGGCATCGATCTGAACCCGGCGCGCAAGGCGATCGCCGAGAAATTCGGCATGACCCATTTCGTCAATCCCAGCGAGGTAAAGGGTGACCTCGTACCCTACCTGGTCAACCTGACCGGCGGCGGCGCGGATTTCTCCTTCGAATGCGTGGGCAACGTCCAACTGATGCGCCAGGCGCTGGAATGCTGCCAGCGCGGATGGGGCACCTGCGTGATTATCGGCGTTGCCGCCGCGGGCCAGGAAATCTCGACCCGCCCCTTCCAGTTGGTCACCGGCCGCACCTGGAAAGGCACCGCTTTCGGCGGCGCCAAAGGCCGGCGCGACGTGCCCAAAATCGTCGATTGGTACATGGACGGCAAGATCAACATCGACGACCTCATCACGCACAAGCTGCCGCTGGAGCGGATCAACGAAGCCTTCGAGCTGATGCATCAGGGCAAGTCGATCCGCACCGTGATTACGTATTAGTCCGCAGCAGAGCTGGGAGAGAGAAACTGAGTAGTGAGTGCGCAAACGAATTCGGAGGTGAACGACCATGGCTGATTTCAAACTCACGGGCGGCTGCTTCTGCGGCGGCGTGCGTTATAGCGTGACGGCGCCGGCGGTTGATACTCATCATTGCCATTGCAGCATCTGCCGCAAGTTTCATGGCGCAATCTTCGTCACCTTGTCGATCTTTCCGCGCGACGCCTTCACCTACGACACCGGGACGGCCAATCTCGGCACCTACAACAGTTCCGAGAAGGTCCGCCGCCATTTCTGCAAGACCTGCGGATGCCCCATCACGCTGGATCTGGTCGAAAATCCCGACGTAATCGCGGTCGCCACCGGCACCATCGACAACGGCCAATGGCCCGGTTCGCCCAGAAATGAACTGCGTCACGCCTTTGCCCCGTCCAAGGTCGGATGGTTCGAGATCACCGACGGCCTCCCGCAGAAGGAAGGACTTTAGTCAGGAGGGTAAACGATCCCGATCGGACCGCAGACACGGGCAGTGCACGGCTGCAGACATAGGTAACAGGTCAATCTGCGCGGCAGGAGGAAAGATCGATGCCGTAGCAGGAGGTCTGGTTGGAACAGAGCCGGGAAGAAATCGAGCGGAGACCGCCGGCGGCAAGTCCAACTTGTCCGCCGGCGGCTTCTCCAGTTGCGACCGTTCAGATTCCGTTGCTCTTGGCGATCCCGTACAGCTTGCGCGCCATCTCAACCGACGTTTCGATCATCTGCTTGCCGGCGCTGCGCTGTGCCTCAAAGAGCGGCGCGAGCATGGTCTCTTTCGCCCAGTTGGTCGAGCGCTCATGCAGTTCCAGCATCATCTTACCCATCTTCTCGCCGCTTTCGACATAAAGCTCCATCGCCCGCTTGGCGCTCTCGGTCCACGCGCTGCCCATTTCTCCTGTTTCCATTTCTGCTTCTCCTCTCGCTTTTTCTCCGAGCGTTAACCGGTCGGAATATCTCTCGCGAATTCTCGAACTTCTGCGTCTTGTTTTGGTCGGATAACGATTCATTGTCCGCTCCTGCCAGGGCCTGGCAGCGGCGGTCGCGGGTTTAATTACGCGACGCCAACCACTGCCCGACATGCGGCCACAACTTGCGTTGCGCGCCGGCGCTTACCGCGGTACCCACGTGACCGGCCGGATAGGTCAGATCGCTCCAGTCCCGGCTCGCCACCGCTGCCCCCAGCGCCATGCTCGATCGAGGCGGCACGACATCATCCAGCTCACCCATCACATTGAGCACCGGGCAGGTGATCCTCTTAAGGTCCACACGCGCCCCGCCGACCCGGAATTCCGAACGCATGAGCAGGTTGTGGCGGAAAAACTGCTCGGTGACCTCGCGGAAAATCGTCCCCGTCATCGGCACGTCGCTGTCCATCCAGCGCTCGAACAGCCTGAACATTTCGGTATATCCGTCGCCGTCCCGGTTTCTGTACAGGTCCACGTATTTGGAAAGGGCGTGATGGACCGGCGCCATCGATTTGAAGCACGCGTTGATAAACCACCCCGGGCAGTTGCCGTACATCTCGAGCAGCGGGGTGACCGCGTCGGACAACCGCCCGGCCACCGCAAACAGCGGGCTGTTCGGCACGCGGGTGTCAACCGGCGTCGCCAGCGTCACCAGGTTCTTCACCGATTCCGGATACAGGGCCGTCCACATCAGCGACAACACCCCGCCGAAGCAGTAACCGAGCATGTTGACCCGCGCGGCTCCGCTGCGCTTTTGCACCGCGCGCACGGCGTCGTGCAGCTCGCAATTGATATAATCATCAAAACCGCGCCAGTTGTCCTCGCGCGTCGGCGGAATCCAATCGGTAAGATAAACGTCAAAACCACAGCGGGTCAGCGTCTGGATCACGCTGCGTCCGGGCATCAAATCCAGGATGAACGGACGTTTGATCAGCGCGTAAACCACCACCAGGGGCGTCGGATGGTTCGGACCCTGCGCCGGGTAATACCGCAGCTTGAGCTGTTCCCCCCGATGGACTTCTTCAAAGGGCGTTGCACCCTTCGGATCGCATTCAACCGGATAAGGATCGCGCAGCGTCCTCAGAATCCCTTCCGCCGCCTCGGCAGCGCCCTCCAACCAATAGCGCCCCAGTTCGTTAATTACTGCGACCATGTTTGTTTGCGTATTCCTCTTTGCGGTGGATTACTCTGTTGGGTTGACCAGTTCCGCGTCCTTTGCTTCCCCATTATGCAGTTGGAGCTGATTGGCTGCTGACAGCAGATTCACCCTGGCGGTCAGGACGCGCAGCTCGCGCCGCATTCGATTCATCCCTTCGCGCAGTTCCTTTATGTCCTCATGCTCCGACGCGCTTGGGGTGCCGGCGCAACGCATGGTTGACTCGATAAAATCGCGCGCCACCCTTTGCCATTGCCCAAAGTGTCTTACCGAGGCCGTCATCAGCCCCACGAAACCTTCCGCTTCGAACACCCGCTCCATCGCCCGGTTGGCGAGATTGGTCCATGCCTGACATGCCTTGAGCACGGATTCCTCGATCCCCTGCCCGTCATCGCCCAGCGTCCATTTCTGTAGCGCCAATGGAAAATCCAACAGCGCCGCCTCAAGCAGGGCGCTGAGGTCCTTGCCCTGTTCCGTTTTACTCTTTGTGTTCACTTTCCCTACCCGTGGTCATGCTTGCGCGTGACGATAACCCCTCGGCGTTACACCGTGTTTTCCGCCCGATGATCTTTATCTACAGGTTGCCTGGCGCTTCCTGGCGGTTATTTACGCTTCGCATCCTGCGAGCGCGATTTGGCGTTTGCGAAATCGATATTTCGATTTCCTCTGATTTCGATTGAATAACGCTATCCGGGGATTGGACTTCTCACCGTACGCTTGCCGAATGCACCTTGCATGCCAACCGCAATCCCGTTCGGTGTTAGAGGGCTTTCCATCACCTGCAACAAAAAGCGGCATCTCAGTATCTCGCTCGCCTCAAAGTACGGCACATCACGCGCGCGATTCCTGAATACTTCGGACCCCTTTGTGCATACTGTGCAAAGTCGAGGTACGCCTGGCTTGAGCGTGCGCCGGGCGCGGATTTATATTCCCCGGAGATGAACAAGCAGGGTGGTGGAGCGGCGGAGCGGAAAAGCTTCTCGACCAGGATGGCGGCGCGAATTCTGGCGATTTCGCCGCAGCGTATCCGGTATTGGGTCAGGCGCAAACTGGTCAAACCCGCGGCGGTGCGCGGGCGCCATTACCAGTTTACCTTCGAGGACCTGCTGATGATGCGCCTGGCCAAGGAGTTGCTGCCCAACCGGCGCCGGGTCGAGGCGGTCGCGCGATGTTTCGCGCGGGTGGGCCGCATGATCGATGCGGAGCGCCCGGTCACTGCGGTCAAGCTTTATGAAGAGGACGGCCGTATCCTGGTGCGCGACGGCGCCGTGACCTTCGAAGCTGACACCGGGCAGATGCTGTTCGACTATGGCGTGCCTGCGGCTGGCCGCACCATCAGGCAGGCCGACTCGCCGGTGCGCCTGCGCCGGCTGCTCGAAACGGCAGCGGAACTGGAAGAGAGCAATTCCGCGCGCGCGATTCAGATGTATCGCGACTATTTGGAGCATCGCCCGCGCGACGGCGAAATCCATCGCCGGCTCAGCACCATGTTGGAGCGGATCGGCGATCCGACCGGTGCCGCGCGCCATCTGGACACCGCCGCGGTGTTGGATCCCGGCAACGCCGAATTGCACTTCGATCTGGGCGTTTTACATCGCAAGCTGCAGAACCTCGACCGCGCGGCCGCCAGCTTCGAGCGCGCGCTGGAAAGCGAACCGACCCTGATCGAGGCTCATCTCCATCTTGCGCAAATTTACGAACAGCAGGGGCGCAAACGCGAAGCGATGCGTCATCTGAGCGCCGCCCGCCGTTTGATCGACAGCGAGTAGCCGCTTTCGGCCCCCGTTGAGAGCGGCCGATCCGCGGGCTAAGCTCTTGGGAAATGGAACGTCCACTTAAAGAAGTTGACCTGCTGCGGCATGAGCTGAAGGCGCTGCGCTATATCCTTGAAAACCTCCACGGGGGAAAGATTGCCGCCGCCGATTTGCCCGCACGCGACGATTTCCAATCCGAACAGGGACGCGAACTTTATGATGCGATCGTCAAGGCGCCAGACCGCGCGGGGGCGGAACAGGCGGTGCGCCAACTGGAGCTGGAAGGCGTGGACCTGCAATCGTTCCTGCGGCTCAGCGCGGATCACTACTACACCTATCCGGCGCTGGTGAAGGAGCGGGCGGCGGCGATTCGCTCGGGGGTTCTGAAGGTCGAGCACGCGTGAACGAATTTCCTGCCAGCGGCGACCTCTATTTCCTGCTCGATCGCAGCGGGGCGGTGGTCGCCTATCGCGAAAATGTGGCGCCGTGGGCGGCGGTCGTCGCCTTCAGCAGCGAAGATGGAGCTTCCCGCTTTCGCCGCGAGAGCGGCTGCGAGGCGGAAATCGTCGCGGTTGCGCACGGCGACGAAGCCAGCCTGCGCTCGATGATCAACCAGATGAAGAACCGCGGGATCCGTTATTTACTGCTCGACCTCGATTATCGCCGCGGCAACTGCACCCGCTACGAATTCGAGGGCGACTGGTTGGGCGAATCCCGCCCGCATCAGTTCCGCCCGCCCCATCATTGAGCGGCGAAAAATTGCACGCTGTCCCGGTCAAATTATGAATTGCGTGATTCCACCTCCGGCGCTCGTCCTCATCCCTGCCCGCGCCGCGCGGAGCAGGTGCGACCGCGCTTTTGGTAAGCGATGAGCGTTGGCATTGATGACATAGAGGCGGCGCGGCAGCGGCTGGCGCCGGTGCTCAAGCCGACCCCGCTTCAGCACAGCGCGACGTTGTCGCGGATGCTTGACGCCGAGGTGCTGATCAAGCCGGAAAATCTCCAAAAAACCGGTTCCTTCAAAATCCGCGGCGCCTACAACCGCGTGATGGTGCTGACGCCGGAGCAGGCGCGCCACGGCGTGGTTGCGGCCTCTGCTGGTAATCACGGGCAGGCGCTCGCCTTTGCGGCGACCGCCGCCGGCGTCAAGGCCACCATTGTGATGCCGGAGACCGCGGCGATCGCCAAGGTCGAAGCAACGCGCAGCTACGGACAGGAGGTGGTATTGCGCGGCATCAACTACCAGGAAGCGCGCGCCGCCGCCGGCGAGTTGTGCCGTGACAGCGGCGCCACTTTCGTTGACGCCTACGACGACCCGTGGGTGATTGCCGGCCAGGGCACCATCGGCCTGGAAATCGCCGCCCAATCGCCGGACGCCGTGGTTGTGCCGGTGGGCGGCGGCGGCCTGATTGCGGGAGTGACGGTGGCGTTGGCGGCGCGCTCGCCGCGCACGATGATTATCGGGGCCGAGGCGGCGGGCTCTCCCCAGCTCAGCCTGAGCTTGCAGCGCGCCGCCGCCAGCGCGGTCGATCGCCCGGTGGAAACCATCGCCGACGGCCTGGCTACCGGCAGGCTTGGTGGCTTGCCCTTCGAATTGATTCACGGGCGCGTCCACGAGGTTGCCAGCGTCGATGATTTCGAAATCGGCGAAGCGGTGCTGTTGCTGCTCGAACGCATGAAACTGCTGACCGAGGGCGCGGGAGCCGCGGCGCTGGCCGGCGCGCTGAAGCTTAAGAATCAACTGAAGGGCAAGCGGGTAATCCTGCTGATCAGCGGCGGCAATATTGATATCAACCTGCTCGACCGCATAATCGGACACGGCCTGGTCAAGGCGGGCCGGCTTTATCGTCTGCAGATGATGCTGCCGGATCGGCCGGGTGAACTGAGCCGCGTGCTGGCGCTGATCGGTGGTCTGGGCGCCAATGTGCGCGCGATCGATCACGACCGCACTCAACTCGATGTCGCCCTGGGGGCCGCGCTGGTCGAGATGGAGCTGGAGACGCGCGGCCCCGAGCATATCGAGATGATTCGCAGTGCGCTCAAGACCAATCGCTACAGGGTCAAAGATGAGGTTTAGGGGCGAGGGCACACGCGTGTTGGGGCGGCTGGGCGTCTTTAATGGATCGATCGTCGGCTGGGGCGCGGCCGCGGCGCTGACGATGCTGACGCTGTTCGGATGCTCGAACCAACCGACCTATCCCAAGCAGGTGATCACGGTCCTGCCGCCTTCGGCAACCCCGCCGCCCGGCTATCCACCCGCCATCACCACTTACCCGGGAGTATCGCCGGCTCCCGCCCCGCCGGCGCCAGGCGAGGTTCCCGGTGCAACGCGGCCCAGTGTGCCAGCGGAAATACCGCCAGCGACCGAGCCGGGCGCGGTGCCCGAAATGGGTCCGCAGTCACAGTCCCATTACAACCAGGGCGTGATCCTGTTCCGGCAGGGCAACGTTGAGGGCGCGATAGAGCAGTTTCGGATGGCGGTTGCGCAGAACCCCAACGACGCGCGCGCGCGCAACAGTCTGGGCGTCCTGTTGGAAAAGACCGGCGACAGCCGGGGCGCGATCGCGCAGTACCAGGCCGCCTTGCGCAGCGATCCCAACAACCGCCTGAGCCATCGCCTGCTGGCGCGGGCGCTGGCGGAAAACGGAAATCTCGACGCCGCGATCGATCAATACGCGGCAGCCTTGAAGCTCGACCCCAATGATCCGGGCGTGCACAACGACTTCGGGGTCGCGCTGCACATGAACGGCGACGATCGCGACGCCATCTATCAATACCGGCGCGCGCTGGCCCTCGATCCGCAGGACTTTGCCGCCCATCGCAACCTGGCCGACGCGTACAACGAAACCGGCAACGCCGCGCAGGCGTTGAAAGAACTCGAAATTGCCAGCCATCTGCGGCCCGACGACCCGGTTATTCACAATGCCTTGGGCAGCCTGCTGTTCGAACACAACAACCTGAGCGCGGCGATGGCGCAGTGGCAGACGGCCAACCGCCTCGATCCGAGAAATCCCGACGCGCTGGCCGGAATGAGTATCGGTTATTGGAAAATGGGGCTGAAGCGCCAGGCGCTGGACAGTTATCGCCAGGCGGTTGCGCTCGCCCCCGGCTACCTTTGCGATGATACCCAGCTCAGGAGCCAGGGCCATTGGAACGGCCCCGCGCTGGCCGTGCTCCACGATGTTGCGCGGGCGCCGGGCGCGTCGTCATGCTCCGGCGTAACCCGACGGTAGGGAAGGCAGGTGAAGCTGTCGGTCATAGATCAATCGCCGGTACCCGCCGGCTTCACACCGGCGGACGCGCTGCAAAACACGATCGAGTTGGCGCGGCTGTGCGACCGGCTGGGCTACGAGCGTTACTGGATCGCGGAGCATCACGCGATCGAGGCGCTGGCCAGTCCGGCGCCGGAAATCATGATTGCGCGCGTCGGCGCGGAAACCTCGGGTATCCGGGTCGGCTCAGGCGGCGTGATGCTGCCGCATTACAGCCCGCTCAAGGTGGTGGAAAACTTCCGCGTGCTGCACGCCCTTTATCCCGGCCGAATCGATTTGGGAATCGGCCGCGCTCCCGGCGGCACGCCGCTGGAGAGCCATGCTTTGCGCCGCGACCGTAACGCGCCCGAAACCGACGATTTTCCCCAGCAACTGGTCGAATTGCGCGCCTTCCTCAAGCGCAATTTCCCGCCCCGCCATCCCTTCAGCCGGATCAAAGTCTCGCCCGACATGCCGGGCGGTCCCGAACTCTGGATGCTCGGCTCCAGCATGTGGAGCGCGTCGGCGGCGGCGCAGTTGGGATTGCCATATGCCTTTGCGCATTTCATCAATCAGCAGCCCACGCGGATGGCGCTGCAATACTACCGGGAGCATTTCAAGCCCTCGGACGATCTCTCGCAGCCGCGCACAATCCTGGCCCTGGGCGCAATCTGCGCGGATAACGAAGCTGAAGCGATCCGCCTGCTCAGCAGCGCGCGGCTGTTTCGCGATCGAATCAGGCGCGGCCAGATCGGGCCGATCCCCACGCCGGAGGAGGCGATCGCGGAGCTGGGCCCGGCGCGCGAACCCCGCCATCGGGCGGACAGCGAATGGCCGCGTTACATCGTCGGCGACCCCGAGCAGGTGCGCTCGCAGCTCGTCGACATGGCCAGCGCGCTGCAGGTGGACGAATTGATGATCGTGACCATCACGCACGACCATCGCGCCCGTATGCATTCCTACAGCCTGCTGGCGCAGGCATTCGGGCTGAAGCCGCGCTCCAGTCAGGAAACTGCGCGGCCCGCAATTTCAAACCCGCGATAGCAGTGGCCAGGCAGGACGCATTCTCCTATATATCCTGCTGACGCGGCGCGGCTTTGGATGGCCGTGCCGCGCACTCAGGATGCAGGAGGCCTGGCAGTGCCGAAAGTCCGCGACCCGTTTTTGCCGGAGATAATCCACAACGCCCTGCGCGGTATCGCCGACGAATCCGGTTTGTTCAGCGCGCGCAGCGCCTATTCGCCCTTCATCAACACCTCCCCGCAAATCGCCGCGGGCCTGTTCGACGCGGCAGCGCGGCCGATCGCGCAGACCGACTCGGCCCTGATTCACGTCTCGGCGGTGCAGCGGATGCTGCCCGAGGTGCTCAAGGACATTCCGCCCGAAACGCTGGCGCCGGGCGACGCGCTGATCATCAACGACCATTTCCGCGGCGGCATCCATCCCACCGACGTCGCCGTTTTCACCCCGATCTTTTACCGCGGCAAGCTCGCCTTCTTTCACGGCGCGATGATGATCGTTTCCGATCTCGGCGGTCTGTCCAACGGCGGCCTGCCCGCCAACGCAACCGAGATCTTTCATGAAGGGCTGGTGATTCCTCCGGTCAAGCTGTACAAGGAAGGCGTCCCCAACCCCGAAGTCCATCGCATGATTGCCGCCAACAGCCGCACCCCGGCGCGCGTGCTGGGCGATATCCGGGCGCTGGTCGTCGGCGGCAACATGGCGGCGCCCCGCCTGGTCGAGCTGTGCGACAAATATGGCTACGAGCAGGTGAGCGAGATTATCGACGAACTGCTGGACTACACCGAGCGGCTCACCCGCCAGGGCATCGAGCGCCTTCCCGACGGCGTCTATACCGGCTCCTACATTATCGAAGACGACGGGATCGACATCGGCAAGCGTTTCAAGGTCCAGGTCGCGGTTACAGTCAGAGGCTCGAACATCAAGCTGGATTTCACCGGCACCGATCCGCAGGCGCGCGGGCCAATCAATTCGTCATACTCGCAGTCGCTTTCCGGCGTGGTGGTGGCGTTGAGGTTCTTTTTGGATCCCGATATCCCGCTCAACGAGGGCTTTTACCGCCCGATCGAGGTGGTATTTCCGCACGGCAGCCTGACCAATCCCAAGTATCCGGCCGCCGCCAACGCGCGTTTCGCGGTATTGATGTCGATCATGGATTCGATCAACGAGGCGTTGTCGGCGGCGCGCCCCGACCGGCGGATCGCGCCCAGCGGATGTCCCCACGTGTTTACCGTGACCGGCATCGATCCGCGCACCAACCAGTTCTGGAGCATGCTCGACGTCCATCTTGGAGTGCTGGGTGCGCGCGCCAGCAAGGACGGGATCGACGGCCTGCCGCCGCTGCTCAACGCGTCGCCCGGATACATGCGCAACGCCGAGACCTATGAGTGGGAGTACCCGGTTATCTACGACTACTTCTCTTTCCGCCCTGATACGGGAGGAGCGGGCAAATGGCGCGGCAGCGCCGGAATGGTCAAGCATGTCACCTTCAACTCCGACGCCGACCTCACGGTGCGGGCGGTGGATCGCTGCAAACTTCCGCCGCGCGGCGCTGAAGGCGGCAAACCCGGCGGCATCGGCGGCTGGATCCTCAATGAAGGCCGGCCCGGCGAAAGAGAATTGCCGATGAAGCAGACCAATCTGCGCATCCGCGCCGGCGATACCCTCACCATGCTGGTCTCAGGCGGCGGCGGCTACGGCGACCCCTTCAAGCGCGATCCGCAACTGGTCGCCCGCGACGTGCGCAGGGGTCTGGTAACAGTGCAAGGCGCCGCGCGGGATTATGGCGTGGTGCTCGACGCCGCGGGCCGCGTCGATGAGGCGGCGACCGCAAGCCTGCGGGCGCAAGGGCGAGAAAAGAGAAAAGAGCAGTAAGAAAAGAGGGGCGCAAACCACCAACAGAAAAGCGGGGCGCAAAGCGGATCGACCGAACTCTCTTTTCTCATTCCTTCTTTCTCCTTCAGGGGTGTTACCAAATGGCTGAACGGCAATTCTTCATGGGCGTGGATATCGGCGGCACCTTCACCGACCTGGTGATGGTGCAGGACGGCCGGCACAAGCCTTTTATCGTCAAGACTCTGACCACTGCCCACGATCCGGTGGAAGGCGTGATGAACGCGGTGCGCGACGCGATGGCGCAGGGGCAGGCCATGCCCAACGAAATCAAGCGCGTGGTTCACGCCACGACTCTGGCAACCAATCTGATCCTGGAGCGCAAGGGCGCGCGGCTGGGATTCGTCACTACGCGCGGTTTCGGCGACATGTTCCACATCAGCAAGCAGTATCCGTCCGGGACCGACCGCTTCAATGCCCTGTACGATCGTCCTGAACCGCTGGTCGAGCGCGAGATGGTGATCGAAATCAAGGAACGGCTGAATTTTCGCGGAGAGGTGCTGACGCCGCTGGATACCGCCCAGGCCGAAGCCGCGATCAGGCAACTGGCGGCGGCCAAACCCGACGCGGTCGCGGTCTGCCTGATCCATTCGTATGCAAATCCGGCTCACGAACGGAAAATTGCCGAGATGCTCAAGCGCGCGATGCCCGGCGTTTACGTCGCATTGTCGTCCGAAGTATGGCCGGAGTTCCAGGAGTACGAACGCGCCTCCACTACGCTGATCTCGGCGTATGTCGGGCCGATGCTCGCGGATTACCTGGGCCGGCTCGAACAGGAAATGCGCCAGTCGGGGATCGGATGCACGCTCCAGATCATGCAGTCCAGCGGCGCGGTGATGCCTGCTTCGATGGCGGCGCGCAAGGCCGTCTACAGCGTCGAGTCGGGGCCGGCGGCCGGCGTGATTGCGACCGCGCAACTGGGACTGGCGATCGGACGTCCCAACATGATCTCGTTCGACATGGGCGGCACCACCGCCAAGGTTGGATTGATTCAGCATGGCAAACCCAACGTGACGCACGATTTCGCAGTCGGCACCGGAGTAAGCGCGCAGGCGCGCGCCAGCGGCGAGCCGATCAAGATTCCGGTCATCGACCTGGCCGAAGTGGGCGCAGGCGGCGGCAGTATCGCCTGGATCGACCCCGGCGGATTGCTGCAGGTCGGTCCGCAGAGCGCGGGCGCGGCGCCCGGCCCCGCCTGTTACGGCCTGGGCGGCCTCGAACCGACCGTGACTGACGCCAACGTGGTGCTGGGCTATCTCAACCCGGATTATTTTTTGGGCGGTAAGATGAAAATCTTTCCCGAGCGCAGCCGCGAGGCGATCGCGCGCCATATCGGCGAGCGCCTCAACCTCGATCCGGTACTCGCCGCGCACGGCATCTATCAACTGGCCAACATCCACATGGGCGCGGCCGTCAGACTGATCACGGTGTCGCGCGGCATCGACCCGCGCGAGTACGCGGTGATGGCCTTTGGGGGAGCCGGTCCGATTCATATCGTCAAGGTCGCCGAGCAGTTCAATATCCCTACCGTGATTGTGCCGCCTTCGCCCGGCGTCGCCTCCGCCTACGGCCTGCTCATGTCCGATTTGGCGCACGACAATGTGACCACGCATATCGTGCAGTGTAAGGACGCCCGGGCCGACGACCTGCGCAGCCTGTTCCAAAAGCTGGAGCAAGCCGGACGCGAAGCCCTGGTTAGCGAAGGGCTGTCGGAGAATGATCTGATGGTGCAGCGGTCGATCGATACGCGCTTCGTCCATCAGAAACACGAAATCAATATCCCGGTTCCCGCCGGGCCGATAACCGCCCAGACGCCCGATCTGATCGAGCGCGCCTTTCGCGATCTTTATTTCGAACTGTTCAAGGTCAGACCTGCGGATCCGGTCGAGTTCGTCAACTTCTCAGTGCGTGTGATCGGCGCTGCCAGCAAGCCGCAAATTGAGCGCATGCCCAAAGGCGACGGCAACGCCGCGCGCGCGCTCAAAGGCCGCCGCCAGGCTTACTTCGCCGAAGCCTCAGGGTTTGTCGAAACCCGGGTCTATGACCGAATGGCGCTGAGGCACGGGGACGGCATTGAGGGCCCGGCAATTCTCGAAGAACCGGATTCCACTACTATCTGCCCGCCCGGCTACCGGGTCGAAGTCGATCCGTTCCTGAACCTGGTGATCACGAAAAGTTGAACGCGGAGGGCTTGTTATGGAATGGCGAAAGCCCTTGGCGGAGAGGGTTTTCCGGCGCCTCTCCAGGATGGGGAGGCGCAAGCGCAAGACCATCCGTCGAGTTTTCGTTGATCTTCATCCGGCTTTGGAGAGATAAGGATGAAGCGGTAGGAGCCGGATAGTCCCGGCCGCGACTAACCCGCCAGGGAAAACTGCCATGAAAGCATGCGTGTACAAAGCTCCGGGAGCGCCGTTGGAAGTGGTCGAAGTCCCCGATCCCAGACCGGGTCCGGGCGAGATTGTGCTGCGGGTCAAGAACTGCGGCATCTGCGGCTCCGATCTCCACGCCGCCCAAAGGGGCGTGCTTCCCGCGGGCACGATCATGGGACATGAGTTCTCCGCCGTGGTTGACGAATTGGGCGACGGCGTCACCGGCTTTGCTCCCGGCGACGGCGTGATGGTCGTACCGATGATTCCCTGCGGAGAGTGCCAGTACTGCCTCACGCGCCAGCCGCTGCGGTGTGAAAAGAAAACAGGGCTTGGTTTTAACGAGGCTCCCGGCGCCTACGCCGAAAAAGTCAAGACGCGCCCGGGCGCCTTGCTGAAAATGCCGCCGGGGTTGAGCCATCGCGCGGCTGCCACCGTCGAACCATCCGTCGTCGGTCTGCACGGGATCCATCGCTCTCAACTGCAGGTCGGCGAGACCTGCGTGGTGATGGGCGCCGGCCCGATCGGACTGGTGACCACGATGTGGGCGCGGCTGGCCGGCGCCCGCGCCGTAGTCGTCTCGGAGATGGCGGAGGGGCGGCGCGAGATGGCGCTTAAGATGGGCGCCGACATCGTGGTCAATCCGCGCGAACAAAGCCCGGTGCAGGAACTGATCAAAATGACGGGCGACGGTCCCGATGTCGTCTTCGAATGTATCGGCGTGCCGGGCACGATCGAAGAGGCGATCCGCTTTTGCCGCAAGGGCGGGCGCGTGGTGGTGATCGGCGCCTGCGGCGAACCCGACAAATTCACGCCGATGCGGGCCTTGCAGCGCGAAGTCGACATCCGCTTCAGCAGCGGCGCCGATCCGCGCGAGTTTGAAACCACGATGGCGCTGATGGCGTCCGGACGTATTTCGACCGCGCCAATGATCACGCACACGGTGGGGATCGACGAACTGCCGCAGGCATTCGCCGCGCTGTCCCATCCCAACGATCAGTGCAAAGTGATGCTGGAGTTCTAGGCGACTCCCCAATGGGAGCAGGGCGGGCCGGCCTGCCGGGGAAGCGGCGGCTCAAGGCGCCGGTTTCAAATTGTTGACGTCATAAATCAGAAACGTCGGTGTTCTGGCGATTGGCTTCAACTTCCGCAACGGTTTGGCGAAATCGAAAATGCCGTAAACAACTGTAGTGCCTGCCGCGAAGTAGCGAAAACCCTCGCGGCGCGCGAGCACTGGCAGATTGGCGATGGAAAACTCCCACGGCCTGACGACAAAAAACGACGGATTCCACATTCTCGGATCCGTGCCGTAGTAGAAAATTGCGATCCGCTTCTGATGATGGCTTTGCCGCCACTTCTCCAGGTCGGGAATGCCCTGTCCCCAGTCATAGTTGGAGTCGCTCAGGTAAAGATATCCGTGCGCCGTGCCGCCCCACAGCGCGTTGGTGTAGCAGATGCCCTCGGGCCATACGCGCACCGCGGCGATGCCGCTCCAGAAAATGGCGAGCGCGAACTGCGCCGCGAGCAGCCTGCTTTTCCATCCGGTGCCTGAGTGGCGTCTGGCCCTGGCGAGCGCGGCGGCAGATGCGATTATCAAAAGGGCGACCAGCGGCAATACCAGTCTGATGCCGATTTGCAGCCGCATGAAGATGCTGAAAAGCAGCAATGCGGCTGCCGCCGCGGCCGCGCAATTACGCAACGACTCCTTGTACAGGCAGGCGGCGGTAAGAGCGATGACGAAAACCGGAATACTCACTTTGATCGTCAACGCCAGCGGATAGTAATACCAGAACGAGCTTTTGACCCGCCCCAACAAATACGCGGGAGGTCCGTGCATGTTGTGCGTGAACTGGTATGCCATCGCGCTGACGGCGTTGTTGAACACGCGCAGGTGCTCCGACAACCAAACCATCGCGGAGCTGAAAAAGGAATCGGGCGGCAGCGATTTCGCCCAGGCCACGAATGACCACTGCGGATGCCATCCGCTGCCGCAATATACAATTGTAATCAGCAGGCCGATTGCGATGATCTGACACAGGTCGCGGCAAAACGGCTTGAGGCGAGGTTTGAAAGCCGCCCAGCGGGCAACAGCCCGAAAGCGTGCCGGATCGGATTTGTCGATCGCCGGCCACAGGCGCTCCACTTCCGTCGCAGCCATGCATAAAGGCACGAAAACAAGGCCGGAGGCTTTGCTCAAAATCGCCAGTCCGCACAACAGCGACGGGATGGCCACGCGCCGCTTCCAGCCGCGGTTGCGGCCATCGACAAAACACCAGGTGAAGGCGACCACGAAGGCGGTGACGGCGATGTCGGTGGTGGCGAGGCTGGCGTGTCCGAGCATGATCGGTTCGGCGGCGAGCATGGCCGCGGCCATCAGGCCACCCTCGGGGCCGCCGGCAGTCTCGCCCAGTTTCCATCCGTAGATCAGCAGCACCAGCCAGAATACCAGGGTTGCGGCGCGCGCGGCGGGCAGCATCTGCGGGATGTCGCGCACCGGGTTGAAAGGCCGGCCACGAATTAATTCCTGGAGGCGGAGAAATAATCCGTCAAGGTCGGCCGGCAGCGGCATCGTGCCGCGCAGCAGCAGCAGATCGTTGCCGTTGCCCCCGTGCCAGAACGACAGCCCGGTCTGCAGATATACCGGCTCATCAAAGCTGGCCCCCAGCCGCCGCGCCGCACTGAGGCACCATAGCGAGGAGACTATGAATATCGCAGCAATCGCCGCGCCGCGCGCCAGCCGATGGCCGCGCGGGCGGTCTTTTACCGAGCTGACCGTATCGTGGTTGGCCGCGATCCTGCCGGCGGTGGAACGCTGGACCGTGCGCTCAGCCATGCGGGTCAAAGACTCGCGTCAAAATGCATGAACTCAGGGTCCCGCGCTCTCGGCGTCCGCGGCCTGCGCCTTGATGAATTCCTTCAATTTGCGCTTGAGCCGGGTTTCGATCTGGCGCACGCGTTCGCGGCTGATGCCGAAGCGCTCGCCGATTTCCTGGAGCGTCAATGGCTCTTCGGCCAGCAGCCGGTGCTGGAAGATCTCCAGTTCCTTGCCTTTAAGCGTGGCGGCGAATTGCTCGACTTTCTCTTTGGCGAAGTCGCGCCATTCGGCCTCCGCCGCGGCGTCCTCGGGGTTGCTGCCGCTATCGGGCAAAAGGTTCAACAACGGCGTATCTTCGTCGGGCCCGGTGGGTTGGTCGAGCGAGATCTCGCTCTGGCCCATCCGCTCCTGCATCTCGCGGACTTCCGACTCCTTGACGCCGATTCGTTGCGCGAGCAGTTTGGGCTGCGGCGAGAATCCCTCGGCCTCCAGCCGTTCGCTTTCTTTCCTGAGATTGAAGAACAGTTTGCGTTGGGCCTGTGTGGTGCCGATCTTGACCAGGCGCCAGTTGTTCATCAGGTAGCGGATGATGTAGGCGCGGATCCACCAGACGGCGTAGGAGGGGAAGCGAATACCACGGTAGGGGTCGAAGTTTTTGACCGCCTCCATCAATCCGATATTGCCCTCCTGGATTAAATCGAGCAGGTTGCGCGAGGCGCGCGCGAATTCATGGGCGATTTTCACCACCAGCCGCAGATTGGCGGTGACCAGGGTGAGGGCGTCCTGGGGGTCGCGCGTTTGGTAATAACGTCTGGCTATTTCGATTTCTTCCTCGCGGCTGAGCAACGGGAAACGGCGGATTTCGGCCAGATAGCGCGACAGCGGATCGAAGGGAACGAGACTGCCCGCGGCATTTTGATCCGATTTCCCGTCCTGGTCCGCCGTTCCAGCCAAAGGCTCATCCCCATCGCCTTGCTCTTCCACAGGCTGGTATTCCCCGAGCTGGCTTTGGGCAAGATGATCGCCGCTGAGTTCCAAAGCCTCGGCAGTCCGCTCGTCGCCGGGTTGCGCAGTTTCGGCCAGCTCCTCTTCGGCAACCAGACGCGCGTCAACATCCAGATCCTTGCTCCGGACGCGTTGCGATTGCCGCCGACCGGATCTATTGCGCTTTTGGGGCGGTTTACGAGGCACCGCAAAATCGTCCTCTAATGGAGGTTGTTACATCAGCGCAACGAGAACAACCGGCCTTGATCCACTGAAGGATTCAGTGTTGAGGTTTTTCGACCGTGACCTTACCGGCCGCGACTTCACGCAAGGCCGTGACGAGTTCCTTGTTGTCGGAATCAACCAGAGGCCGTTTGCCCTGGAGCAGTTGCTTGGCCCGTTGAGCGGCAACCAGCACCAACTCGAAACGGTTGGGGACCTGCCGCAGACAATCTTCCACCGTGATTCTAGCCATTCATGTTATCTTCCGACGCCCCACCGCCCAAGTCAACGTGGTTAGCGGCGATCCGTTCGGGTCGCCGCCTCCATCTCGGCCATCGCGGACGTCACCTCAAAGGGCGACGAGACGCGGTATTTGGCCCAGCTTGGAGAGGGTTCCTTGCACACTTTGACCGTCATGCCCGTATCGCGCAGGGCCCAAAACGCGTCTTCGTCGGTGACATCGTCGCCGAAATAGACGGCAAGGCGCGCCTGCCCGCTCTCCCGCATCAAAGCGCGCACCGCCTCGCCCTTGTTCGCATGACGGGAAAGAACCTCGATCACCATCTTGCCTTCGCCGATTACCAGCTCAGGGATGTGCTCGACGAATTCACTCAGGCGCCGGCGCAGGCGCGAGGCCAGGTCGGGATCGGCGAGTCGGTAATGGAGCGCGACGCTCAGGTGTTTGTCCTCGATCACGAATCCCGCCTCACATGGAACATTGCGGCGCAGCCAATCGCGCACAGCGTCCAATGCCGGCATGAGCAGCGCGGGCTCGACGGTGAGCCGCGGGCCGGCCTGCGGATCCATTATTTCCAGGCCGTGGTTGCCGACCAAGGTTACGCCGTTGATTATCCCGAACAGACGGGCCAGCATCCGGGTCTGGCGGCCGCTGATGAGGGCGATTCGAAAGCGCTCCGGACGGGCCGCCAGAAGCGCTACCAGGTCGCGCACGCCCGGCACCGGCGCGGCATTCGCAATATCCGGGGTGATCTCCGAAATCGTCCCGTCATAATCCAGGAAAAGGAAGATCGCATGGTCGCTCGCCAGCCGGGCCGGAAGTCCCGCAGGCAGGGGAGGGGGAATCTCAGCCGGCAGCGGCCGCATAACTGCTGACGGCGTTTTGGCGTTCGAGCTCGCCCAGAAATTTTTGCGACCAGAGGTCGAGGTTGTTGCGATGGACCCGTCTGCGCAGGATGTTCATGCGCGAGCGGCGCTCCTCCTCGCTCATCGTCAGCGCTTGCTTGAGCGCCTGCGCAATCGCGTCCACGTCATAAGGATTTACCAGGAGCGCTTCCTTCAATTCCTCGGCGGCGCCGGCGAATTCACTGAGAATAAGGGCGCCGTGGTCGGTATTGCGGGCGGCGATATATTCCTTGGCGACCAGGTTCATACCGTCGCGCAGCGGAGTCAGCAGCGCCACGTCAGCCGCCTGATAATAGGAGACCAGTTCCTCGGCCCCCAGTTGCGTGTACAGGTAGCGAATCGGCACCCATCCTTCGGACGAGAAACGGCCGACCACGCGCCCCACCAGTTCATCGAGATGGCGCTTGAGGCGGGCGTAATCCTCGACCTTGGTGCGCGACGGTACCGCGATCTGCACCAGCGCCACCCGCTTGTGATAAGAGGGATTGAGTTCCAAAAAGCGCTCGAAGCCTTCCACGCGCTCCAGGATGCCCTTGGTATAATCCAGGCGATCGACGCCGAGCACCATGATCGGAGAGCCCAGTGACGCTTTGATGCGGCGCACCCGCGCCTGCACCCGATCGCTGCCGGCCAGTTGTGCAAAATAATCGGCTGGAATTCCCAGCGGAAAGCTCGCCGCCCTGATGGTGCGCCCCTGCCAACTGATCAGGCCGGCATTGCGATCCACCTTCATGGCGCAGATGCGGGCGCAGCAATCGACGAAATGTTCAGCATAGCGGGGAGTGTGAAAGCCAATCAGGTCCGCGCCCAGCATCCCTTCGAGCAGCTCGCGCCGCCAGGGAAAAATGCGCAGCAGCGACTCTGGCGGAAACGGCACATGCCAGAACAGCCCAATGGGCAGTGTCGGACGCTGCTTGCGCAACATTGACGGGGTCAAAGCCAGGTGAAAATCCTGGATCCACACCCGATCGTGAGCGCCGAGATGCTTGCCGGTCACCTCGGCAAACAGTGCATTTACAGATTTGTAGCTGTTCCAGTGTTGGGCATGGAAATGGCAGTTCTGCGGCATCAGATGCATCAGGGGCCACAGCCCGCGATTGCACATTCCATGATAATAAAATGAGATGTCGCGCTCGGTAAGCGGCGGAAACACCATCGAAAAGCACGGCGCGTCAGGCGGCATCCGCAACGGCGCCGGCGCGCTCTTGCTGCCCGACCAGGCGATCCAGACCCCGCCATGGCGCTCCAGCAGACGCAGAAAAGTGGCGCCGACTCCGCCGACCGTCGGTTCAATCCGCTGCCGCCCGTGTTCGCTTACCACCCGGATCGGCGCACGATTGGACAGCACCAACAGCCGTCCCGCCGGCTTTGACTTCGATCCTGCCCCATTGGCGTAGTTCGGGGTGAATTCCAGCATCGCGAACCCCCGCCATGCTCCAAATCAGCGTGCGTGATCTTTGACTAACGGGCGATGTATGCGAACTGTGGGTCCGTTACCTAGAGTGTAGCCACTGACCTCCACCATGGCAACGAAAATTTTTCACCCCGCGGCCCGGAGCCATTCGGTGCGCCGCTTAAACCACTCGCGCAACCTGCTTCGGGCCGCATTGGAGGACGATTTTCGCAGGCAAAAATCGCCCTCCTCGATCGGTTTGCCGACCAAAAACCGGGATTTTATCTGTTCGGTTGCGGCGTCATGCGCAGATAGGGTTTGAGTTCCTTCCAGCCCTTGGGGAACTTTTCCTTCAGCACCTTGGGATCGGTGAGCGACGGCACGATCACGCAATCATCGCCTTCCTTCCAGTCAGCGGGGGTCGCCACCGAATGATGATCGGTGAGTTGCAACGAATCGATCACGCGCAACAATTCCTGGAAATTGCGCCCGGTGCTGGCGGGATAGGTGATGCTCAGGCGCAACTTTTTTTGCGGATCGATGATGAAGACCGAGCGCACCGTCAGCGTGTCGTTGGCCTCAGGATGAATCATGTCGTAGAGCTGGGAAACCTTGCGATCGGGATCGCCCAGGATCGGGTAATTGATTTTGGTGTGCTGGGTCTCCTCAATATCCTTGATCCAACGCTTGTGCGATTCCACATCGTCCACGCTCAGGCCGATCACCTTCACGTTGCGCTTGTCGAACTCCGGCTTAAGCTTCGCCACCACTCCCAGCTCGGTCGTGCAGACCGGGGTGAAGTCCTTGGGATGGGAGAACAGGATCGCCCAGTGATTGCCTATCCAATCGTGGAAATGAATCGGACCCTCGGTCGAGTCCTGGGTGAAATCTGGTACCACACTACCCAGATGAAGCGCCATTTTTTCTTTCCTCCATGACAGATTTTGGAAAAAGATAACTTAGGTGACTCACTAAGTCAACTATTGTTCGGAAACACCAATCAGTCTAACTCGAAGAAGCTGGGGAAGAAGGCCGCTGCCCGGCGCGAACGGTGCGCAAGCGGCGATAGCGATCGCGCTGCGCCAGGGCGATATTGTACTGTTCGAGCAATTCAAATTCCTCCGCTTCTTCCAGCACTTTACGCTGTTCGCCTTCCCAGTCACGGGGCAGCGAGCCGAGCAGCGGCAGCTTCTGACTGCGCCGGAACCACAGATAGTAAATGAAGGATACCGCAACCCAGGCGGGTCCGGCGATGCGCCCGATTTTGTGGGTCAGGACCACTTCGAAAAGGATCATACCGACTCCGAGCATGCCCACAACTCCGAGGATCGGGAAGCGGACGCGGCGGCCTGCGATGCGCAGCGGGAGATTGAACGGCATCCGATATGGCCGCGGCGTATAGGGATCGGTGATGCGCAGGACGATTAGAGAGACAAATACCAGCAGATATCCCAGGGTTGCGCCGAACGCATACATGTTGCCCAACGTGTCCATCGCACTGGGAGTCAGAAAGGAAAGAAACGTTTCGATCCAGCCGATCAAGGCAAAGAGAATTATGGCTCGGTGAGGTGTGCGATAGGTGGGATGGACCGCGTCCAGCCATCCGGTGACCAGGCGGAGCTGGCTCATCGAGAAAGTCAGACGCGAGACGCTCATCACGCCGGAATTGGCCGAGATCAGCAGGATCGTGGCACCCAGCAGCGCGGCGAACGGTCCGGCCAGAATTCCGGCATAAGGAATCTGATGGGCGAGATGAGCCACCGGATCGTTGATCGGGACCGTCCGCCACGGCATCACGCCCAGCGCCAAAGTGGAAAAGGCCAGGGCGAAGATAAACACGGTGAAAATCAGCGTCAGCGAAGTCCGCGGGATAATCGTTGCCGGGCGGCGGGTTTCCTGCGCCGCCTGCGAGATCGATTCCAGCCCCACGAACGAAATGATCGCCAGCGACGATCCGTACATGAACTGGTGCAGGTCGGGGAACTCGTGGCGCCATTGATAGGCCAGCAACTGGGGTTTGAACGCGAACAGAAAACCCAGCATGATGATTGCGGATTCGGTGCAGATGTCGATCAGGCCCAGCACTTCGTTGAGCAGCGAGGATTCACGAATCCCGCGGATGTTGAGCCAGACCAAAAACGCGATCAGGAGGCTGGCTTCGAGAAGCCACACCCATTGAATGCGCAGCGGCCCAACCTTCAGCATAAAGGCGTCCACCGGCGCGCCCCACAGCCAGGGGAAGAAAAAGTTCAGGTAGCCCGCCGACGCGACCGCGAACAAGGCGATATCAATCGTGTAGTCCAGCAGCAGCGCGGTGCCGGCGATGAAGCCGAGAAGATCGCCGAGGCCGCGCAGCGTGAAGTAGTGGCCACCGCCGGCGACAGGGTACGCCGCCGCCAACTCTGTGTAGCATAAGCCGATCATGATGTAGACGAGACCGGCCGCCGCAAAGGCCAGATTGGCGGCGCCATGGGCCGACGCGATCACCAGTCCCAGCGCCGTGTAGATGTCCGCACCCACGTCGGCGTAGCCCCACATGTAGGAGCCCCAGACGGTAACGTCGCGGCGCAGGGAGAGTTCCGCCTCCTCCGCGGTTTGTGGTCGCTCAGGTTCGGCCATCGGGTCCTGCCGCCGGCGGTGACACCAGCGCTAAGATGGGTTGGTTTGGTGAAAGTGGTCTGGACCGCCGCGGCGACGCGGGTGCCATGGCCACGACGGTCCTCAGGCGCGCCGGCGCTTTTGCGAGCGCGCCTCGCGCCGGCGCGCGCGCAGCCGTTTTTCCCGCCGCTTCCGGCGCCGTTTGATCTCCTTTTGCCGCTCAGTTGCCATGCGTAAAACTCTCCCCGTCAAGCGTGGTCAGACGCTCGACTTCTGGTTCGGATTCAGGATGCGCGGACCGCTCCCAGGATAGGGCCGGCCCTTGCCTGACTCGTTCTGTACGTAAACGTCATAATCGCCTGGGTCAAGGTAAAGCAACGCGCCGGGCCGCTCGGTCATTTCCAGCGCCGCGCGATGCCCTGGGCGCAGGAGAACGTCGTGACACGGATAGCCCTGAGGCGCAACGTCCACTTTCACGCAGCCTGGCGGCGCGATCAGGAGGCGCCTTAGCCGCCCTGACGAATCAGATCCGCAATCCGCTCGCCGATCATCATGGTGGTGAGATTGGTGTTGGCGCGCGGGCAATGCGGCATGATCGACGCGTCGGCCACGAGCAGGTTCCTGACGCCGTACACCTTGCCGAATTGATCGACCACGGCCAGCCGATCATGCTCGGGCCCCATCCTGCAGGTGCCGGCAATATGCTGGCAGGTGTTCGCGGTGCGGAGGATGTACTCGTCCAGGGCCGCGTCGGAGGCGAGATCGAAATCGGACGGCGCGATACGTTGCTCGACGATCGGTTTGAAGGCCTGATGTTCGCTCAATTTGACCGCGAGCCGCACCGCCTCGCGCATCCGGCGCCGATCGAACTCGTCCGCCAGGTAGTTGTATTCGATCAGCGGCTGGACCTCCGGATTGTCGGATTGCAGCCGCAGTTCGCCGCAATTCATCGACAGGTACAGCGCCGGTCCGATCGAAACTCCGATCGGGGTCACCTGGCCGTCAGTGCTGAACTGATGCGTCACCGAGGTCATCATCATCTGGATGTCGTTGCGATAGCGCGAACCGGTCGCCGTATAGCGCAGCGCAATCTGGATCCACGGTCCGCGCGGATTGAGGGGATAATCCTTCCTGGTGCGCAAGTTGACGAAGCTGTAAGGATGGTCGCGCAGATTGCGTCCGACTCCGGGCGAATCATGGACGACGGGAATATCGAAGGCGCGCAGATGGTCTCGCGGTCCGACGCCGGAGAGCATCAGGAGCTGCGGCGTCATCGCGGCGCCCGCGCTCAGGATTATTTGCTCTGCCTCGACGGTGAACGTCTCGCCGCCGCTTTTGACTTCGACGCCGACGGCCCGGTTGCCGTCAAAGATGACGCGCCGGACAGCGCAGCCGCCGCGAATCGTCAGATTGACGCGCGAGCGCGCAGGGTTCAGATAGCCGATCGCGGTGCTGCAGCGCACGCCGTCGGGGTTGTTGAACGCCATCGGCCCGACGCCGGATACGTCAGGCAGGTTGTGATCCGGGCAATCGGCGAAACCGGCCGCCCGGCACGCGTCGTAAAAGGCTTTCTGATCGGGGAGCCATTCGGAAGGTCGCGGACGGCGCGCCCTGATCGGACCGGTGGCGCCGTGATAGTCGCTGGCGCCGTAATCGAGGTCGTTCTCCAGCTTGCGGAAATAGCGCAGACAATGATCGAAGCTCCACAGTTCGTTGCCGGCCGCCGCCCACGAGTCGTAATCTTCGGGGACGCCGCGGATGAACATCGCGCCGTTGACCGCGCTGCCGCCGCCCGCCACTTTGGCAACCAACGGTACCGTCGTGGTGCTGGCGGTTGCTTTCGCCGTCCAGCGGCGGATATGCCGCTCGTCCATCCAGTTGTCATAAGCGGGCGCATAACCTGGAAATCCAACCCGAACCACCTCGGGCATCGACTCGAGATCGGGATAATCGGGTCCGGCCTCGATCAGCAAGACCGAGCGCCGGGGGTCCTCGCTAAGCCGGCTGGCCACAATCGAACCGGCCGATCCCGCCCCAACTATGATGTGATCGTACTTCACGGCCTTTGACGCACGACCCGCCTCGCGCCGGTTTTGTTCCCCAAGTTTGTCCTTCCCCCGCACGGAATCATAGAGTTCGATTGTTTTATATGTCAATCTGATTCTATGAAAACACGCATTTCGGCGACCACGGCAGCCCGCAGCTTTTCCGAACTCATGAACCGGGTCCGCTATCGGGGCGAGAGTTTTGTGGTCGAACGCGGCGGCAAGCCGATCTGTGAAATTCTGCCCGCCCGGCCGGCGAAGTTCAGCGGCGCCGAACTCGCCAACCTGCTGCGCTCGCTGCCCCAGCCGGACGAGGAGTATCTGGAGATCATCGAGGACTTGATCACGAAGCAGCCCACGGTTGCGGAGTCGGGATGGCAACGCTGATCGACTCAAGCCTGCTGATCGCAGCGGAACGGGGCCAACTCGATTTCGGCGACATCTCCGCTCACTACGCAGAAGAGGACGTGGCAATATCGGCGGTAACCGCCTCGGAGCTCCTGCACGGCGTTCACCGCGCGAGGACGGCGGCGCAGCGCCACCGCCGCCAAGCCTTTGTCGAGGGCTTGATAGCGCAGCTTCCGGTCATTCCTTTCGATCTCACCGTGGCGCGTATACACGCGTCGCTGTGGGCCGAGCTGGCCAGGCGCGGCGTTGCGGTAGGTGAGCGCGACCTGATGATTGGCGCCACCGCAATCGCGAAGGATTACGCCGTCGCCACGCGCGACGAACGGAGCTTTCCCAAGATACCGGGCCTGAAGGTGCAACGGTTGTGATAATAAGGGCATCCGGGCCATTTGGCTCGAGCGCTGTTTCGGAGCACTTTTACGCTCTTGAGCGATCTCTCAAATTCGATCAGTGCGTTGCCGTAGTAGGAATCGTTGCGCCCGCGTTTCTCTCCGGCAGCGCCAGATCCTCGCTTACGGCCTGGGCCACCAGCAGACGGTCGAAGGGATCCTTGTGATGGTCGGGCAGCGAGTAGGTCTTGAGCGCATGGGTCAGGTTGATGGGCAGGACCTGAAAGCCGTTCATGGCCACCTGTTCCGCCACCCCCAAAGGGGCGTTTCAAAACTTGCGCGCATCGGCCAGAACTCGTTCTTTAAACCTGTAATCACCAGGGGACGAGGTGTTCCCAGCACCGACGCCAACCGGCCACAATCGAACCGGCCGATCCCGCCCCAACTATGATGGGATCGCACTTCACGGCCTTTGACGCACTGCGTCCCTCACTGCTCGCTCTTGCCTTGGAACGCGGGCATGATTTCATCCACCCACATCTCGTAGGCTTCCTGACCGAAGATCGCTGCGGTGAAAAAGGTCAGACCGAACTCCTCGATCCGCGACTGCAGTTCGCGCTTCACCTCGTCGGGCGTTCCAATCAGCAGTCCCGGCGAGTTGCGCACCGCCTCCTCGCTGGGAAATCCCATTTGCGCGGCGCTTTGGCGCACCATCGCGTCGGCCTGGCTCTTATCCCGCGCCATGCGGACGAAGACCAGTGACGCCAGTTCGATCGAATCGGGGTCGCGTCCGGCGGCGCGGGTCAGATCGCGCAGTTGGCCGATCCGGCGCTTGAGCACCGCCTTGGTGAATTTGACTGCCGCGGTCGGGTCCTGGACCGAATCCTTGTCGTGGTAGATGGGCGCGGTCAGCAGCGCTATATCGGCGTGGCGGGCGGCGATTTCAAGCAGCTTCGGCCCCGAGCCTCCAAGCATCAGCGGCGGATAGGGTTTCTGCACCGGACGCGGATTGTTATAGGCGTTTTTAATCGAGAAGAAGCGCCCCTGATAAGTCGGTTCATCCTGCGTCCACATCGCCTTGAGCACCTGGATTCCGTCTTCGAGCTGGTCCAGGCGCTCGGTGGTGGATGGATACCGGTAGCCGTGCGCCTCGTATTCGGTGCGTTGCCATCCGGAGCCGAGTCCCATGATAAAGCGGCCGTTGCTGATGCAGTCCAGGGTCGAGGCGGTTTTGGCCAGCAGGGCGGGATTGCGAAAGGACATCGCGACCACGGCGGGCGCCAGCCGGATCCTGGTCGTGATTGCGGCGATTGCGCTCAGCGTGGTGAATGATTCCAGTTGCGGGTCGCGCTCGCCCATCGGCGAATAAAGGTGATCGTTGATCGAGAGCGAATAAAAGCCCTGACGCTCGGCTCGCTGCGCAACTCGCCGGGCGCGGGCGAAATCGCCGGTGGGCAGATAAAGTCCGAATTTGATTTGGCGCATCGATGTTTAGTCTCCGCTGGCCTCAGCGCGAGAGTCACGCATCGGACGGGGGAATTCAAGAGACGCGAGCGCGGCAGGATCAAGGTGCCAGGGACCTGCAGAGCGTGCCGTTTCGTGGAGAGATTCCGGTCAAGGCCTCCGGCGCCAAAAAAATGGGCGCGGTTCTCCTCCCTTTCAGCCATTTGAAGGCGAGGAAACTGCCACGAGATGGCGAAGGTCAGGCCTGCGCTTTATTTTTTCGGTTGCCAGCGCAGGATTGGATGGCGGGCGGCCATGGCCTCGTCGATGCGTTTTAACGCCAGCGTGTGCGGGGCGTCTTTGAGCAACTGCGGATCTTCGAGCGCCTCGGCGTGGATTTGTTCCATCGCGGCGACGAACTCGTCCAGGTGCTGGCGGCTTTCGGTTTCCGTTGGTTCGATCATCAAGGCGCCGTGCACGACCAGTGGGAAATAGATGGTCGGGGGATGGATGCCGAAATCGAGCAGCCGCTTGGCAATGTCCAGCGTGGTGACGCCCTTTTTTTCCAATTCATGAGTCAGCACGCATTCATGCATGACCGGCTCATCGGTGGCGCTGGGATAATGTTCGCGCAGGCGTTCGCGGACGTAGTTGGCGGCCAGGATGGCGCGGCGGCTGACCTGCTCCAGACCGTCCGCGCCCAATGCGAGGATATAGGCGTACGCGCGCACCAGCATCCCGAAATTGCCGTAAAACGATCGCAGTTTGCCGATCGAATGGGGCCGGTTGGTGTCCAGATACCATCCCTGCGGACCTTTTGCGACGCGGGGGAGCGGAAGAAACGGCTCCAAATGCTGTTTGACGCCGATTGGGCCGGCGCCCGGACCCCCGCCGCCATGCGGTGTCGAGAAGGTCTTGTGCAGATTGAACTGCACCACATCGGCGCCCATGTCCCCCGGTTTAGCGACACCGAGCAGAGCGTTGAAATTGGCGCCGTCAAGGTAAAGCATCGCCCCGTGTTCGTGGAGCACGTCGGCGATTTCGCGGATTTCCGTTTCGAAGATACCCAACGTACTCGGATTGGTCACCATCAGGGCGGCAACATCGTCGCTCATCAGGCGGCGGATCTCAGCCGCTTCGAGCAGACCTTTTTTTCCTGAACGCGCGACGATTACGTCAAAGCCGGCGAGCGCCGAACTCGCCGGGTTGGTGCCGTGAGCGGTGTCGGGAATGATCACCTTGTGGCGCGGATGGCCGCGTTGCTGGTGCCAGGCGCGGATGATGAGCAAACCCGACAATTCGCCCTGCGCGCCTGCCGCCGGATGCAGCGATACGGCGTCCATCCCACTGATTTCCATCAGCGCCCGCTCCAGTTCCGCGATTAACTCCAGCGCGCCTTGCGCGAGATGGGCGGGGGTATGTGGATGCAGAGCGGCGAAGCCGGGCAGCCCCGCGCATTCGTCGTTCAGCACCGGGTTGTACTTCATGGTACAGGAGCCGAGCGGATAGAATTGCAGCGCCTGGGCGAAGTTGAGTTGCGACAGCCGCAGGAAATGGCGCAGCACCTGCGGCTCGCTCACCTCGGGCATCCCGGGCAAGCTGTCGCGGCACAGTTGCGGGCCAATCAAATCCGCGGCCGGGCGGCTGCCAAACTCGCGCGGCGCCAGATCGATGCCGCGCCGTCCGGGAACCGACTCCTCGAAAATCAACGGCACCAGCGGATGGGGGACGTTGGGGTCAGGTTGATTTTTGTGCGACTGTACGGATGCCATCCCGATCCGCCTGATTTTGCCCGCCCCCGCCATCCTCAAACTCCTTTGCTCAACGCTTCACAGAGCAGATCGATATCTGCCGGCTGGTTCATCTCGGTCGCACAAATCACAATCGTACCGTCAAGTTCGGGGTAATCGGGTCCGAGCGGGAGACCGGCCAGAACGCCGTTACGTTCGGCCGCCTGCAAAGCTGAGGGAACATCACCGAGATCGACCACAAACTCGTTGAAGAAAGGCCCGGAGAAACGGCGCTTGATGCCGGCGGACGCCAGCCGATCGGCGGCATAATGGGCGATCTCAACATTGTGCTCGGCCAGTTCGCGCAAGCCCCGCGCGCCCATCAGCGACAGGTAAACCGTGACCGCCAGCGCGCACAGCGAATGATTGGTGCAGATGTTTGAGGTCGCGCGCTCACGCCGGATGTGCTGCTCGCGCGTAGCCAGCGTCAGGCAAAAGGCGCGCCGGCCTTCGCGATCGCGGGTCTCGCCCACCAGCCGTCCGGGCATCTGGCGGACGTGCGCCAGGCGGCCGGCGAAAAAGCCGACGCCCGGGCCGCCGAATTGAGGAGGCAGGCCGAAACTCTGGCCCTCGCCGACGGCAATATCGGCGCCGATTTCTCCCGGCGCTTTAAGCAGTCCCAATGCCAGGGGCTCGGCCGTCGCGCTGATTGACAAGCCGCCTGCCTGATGCGCGATCTCGCTGACCGCCCCCAGCGGCTCGACAATTCCGAACATGTTTGGATAGCCTACCAGCGTGCACAGCAAGCGATCACCGGCGACCGCGCGAAGCGAATCGATCGCGATGGTTCCGACGTTCGGATCGAACGGTATTTCCTCGATCTCGAGGTGCGACAAGGCGCTGAGATAGGTGCGGACCGCCAGCCTGTAATCGGGCCACAACCCACGCGAGAGCGCCACCACGTTGCGGCGCGGCAGGATCCGATGGGCCATCAGCACGGCTTCGGCCGCCGCGGAGGCCCCGTCATACATGCTGGCGTTGGCGACTTCCAGCCCGGTCAACTGCGTAATCAGGGTCTGGAATTCGAAGATCGCCTGCAGCGTGCCCTGGCTCGCTTCGGGCTGGTAAGGCGTGTAGGAGGTTGCGAACTCCGAGCGCGCCACGATGGCCCGGACTGCGGCTGGGACATAATGGCGGTAGTAGCCGGCGCCCAAAAAGCTGCGAAAATCGGTGGCTCCGCGATTGCGCGCCGCCAGCGATTGCATCTCCGCCGCCACCTGCGCCTCGGTCATTCCAGGCGCCAGCTTGATGGTGGCGCGCGCGCGCAACGGTGCAGGAACGTGCGCAATCAAATCGTCGATCGACGGGACGCCGATCGTGGTCAGCATATCGGCGATTTCAGCATCGGTTTGCGGTAAAAATCTCATCTCTTTAATTGAAGTTTATACTTTTGAGCCTGCTCCTGCCGACTACCGGTCAACGGGAGCGCCGGTAAAAAGGCAGGGCAACCACCTCAGCGGCGACCCTGCGGCCCCGAATCACGACCTCGACCATCTCTCCCGGCGAGATGCCCGCGTCGGTCACGTATGCCATCGCCAGCGGACGATCGAAGCTTGGGGCGAAGCTGCCGCTGGTTACCACTCCGACCCTTACGCCGTTGCGGATGAGTTCGTAGCCTTGACGCGCGATGCTTCGACGGTCCACCGTCCGAATCCCGATTAGCCGTTTCCTCAAACCCGACGCCTGTTCATCAGCCAGAGCTTTGGAGCCGGCGAACTCCCGTCCAAACCTGACGAACGCGCCCAGTCCAGCCTCCAACGGCGTGGTCTGGCGGTCGAGTTCATGGCCGTAAAGCGGCAGTCCAGCCTCCATCCGCAAGGTATCGCGCGCTCCCAGGCCGCAGGGAAGCAGGCCCTGATCGCGCCCGGCTTCGAGCATCGCGTCGAACAGGGCGGCGGCTGCGGAGACATGCGTGAACAGCTCAAAGCCGTCTTCTCCCGTATATCCGGTGCGCGCGATCAGGCATTCGATGCCGGCTACGGCGGCTTTGGCCACATAAAATCGCCTGATCGAGCCTAACTCAATGGTTGTCACGGTCTGGAGAATTCTGAGCGCCGCCGGACCCTGGATTGCGATCAGGGCGGTCTCGGCGCTGATGTCGCGGAAATTGGCTCCTCCCCGGTTGAGCTCCAGCAGCCGTTCGCGATCCGCCTGGATATTTGCGGCGTTGACGCAAAGCATGTAGCGCTGCGCTTCAAGCCGGTAAACTATCAGGTCGTCGATGGTGCCGCCGTCCTCCTGGCACATCAGCGTGTACTGCGCCTGACCATCAAGCACCAGGCGGGCGGCCGAGTTGGTCAGCGCGCGTTCGAGCAGATCCAGCGCCTGGGGACCGGCCAGTTCGAACTCACCCATGTGACTCAAATCGAACAGACCGGCGGCGGTCCGCACCGCCCGATGCTCCTGGATAATGCCCTGGTAGCTTACCGGCATCTCGAAGCCGGCGAACTCGGTCATCCGGGCACGCAGCCTGACGTGTACCGGATACAAAACGGTGCGCATGGGACTCAAAGGAATCAGCCAACCTGCATCAACTTAGCAGAGCCGGCAGGCGGGAAGAACCGGCGGTCGTCAAAAGATGTCAACAACATGTCAAGAGCGGCAATATTTTCACTGCCGGCGTCGTTCGAAGCCTCCGATCACGTGCTATGATGGTTGTTTCCTATGGCAGCCATAATAATGGACGGCAGGGCCGTCAGCGCCGAACTGATGCCGGAATTGCGCCGGCACGCCGCCGAACTTTCCCGCCACGGAATCTCGCCCGGATTGGCGGCGGTGCTGGTGGGAGATGATCCCGCCTCGCGGCAGTATGTACGCAACAAACAGCGCTATTCGGCGCAACTTGGCTTTACCAGCCGATTGGTCGAAGTCGAAGCCAGGACGGCGAGCACCGAGCGTCTGCTGGAGATCATTGAGAGACTCAATCGCGACCCCGCGATTGCCGGGATTCTTCTCCAACTGCCCTTACCCGAGCAAATTGACAGGTTCAAACTGTTCGACGCGATCGCTCCCCTCAAGGACGTTGACGGCGTCTGCAAGACCAGCGTTGCGGGATTTTACCGTGCGCAGTGGGGTAACTTCATTCCCTGCACCCCGCGCGGCATTTTGACCCTGCTTACCTATTATCGAGTGCCGGTGGACGGCGCCCGCGCCACGGTGATCGGCCGCAGCGATATTGCGGGCAAGCCGCTGGCGCTGATTCTTGGCGGCCGGATGTGCAATGCGACGGTCACCTGGTGCCATCGTCACACCCGGCAATTGGAACAGATCTGTCGCGAGGCGGATCTGCTGGTCAGTTGTGTGGGCGCCGACGTGGGCCGCAAGTTCCTGATCACGGCCGACATGGTCAAGCCCGGCGCCTGCGTTATCGACGTCGGGTTCCGGCGCGTCGGTCCTGGACGATTCGTCGGCGATGTCGATTTTGAGGCGGTCAAGGAGGTCGCCGGCTGGGTGACGATCAATCCGGGTGGCACCGGCCCGATGACGGTGCTGGCCCTGATGCAAAACCTGATCGATGCCGCCCGCTACCAGCTAGGCCTCGATCGCGCCCATTATTCCATCGAGTAGCGCCAGGATTGTGACACCGCGCGCTCTGGAGTCAGTCGTTGGCTCATGCTAGGAAACTCCGAGCTAAAACTCCAATTTCAACCAACCCCCGAGCGTCTCAATTGACACCGCAATCACCGAGGCGGAACGGCCCGCCTGAATTTTCCAAGACAAATCCGGATGAACAAGAGCGTTTTCGGCAGTCCTGAACAGCAGCAAAAAGCTTCGGACAAGGGCGAAGATCAGGCGGGGAATAAACGCACGTTCACCCATCTGCTGATCGGTCCGCCACGCGATATCCGCGACCCCAACGTCTTTCACCGGCTTTCGCTTATTGCGTTTTTGGCCTGGGTCGGTCTGGGTTCGGACGGCCTGAGTTCATCATGCTACGGACCTGAGGAAGCTTTCCTCGCCCTCGGCCATCATCAGTACCTGGCGGTTTTCCTCGCTCTGCTGATGGCCCTGACGGTTTTCGTAATTTCAGCCTCTTACTCGCAGACCATCGATTTGTTCCCCACCGGCGGCGGCGGTTATCTCGTGGCCAGCCGGCTTTTGGGCAGCTATCCGGGGCTGATTTCCGGAAGCGCGTTGGTGGTCGACTACGTCCTGACGGTGTCCATTTCGATAGCCAGCGGCGCGGACGCGGTCTTCAGTTTTCTTCCGGTTCATTGGTACCACTTCAAACTGCTCTTCTGCATCGCCATTGTCGTGTTGATGGTGGGGATGAATTTGCGGGGCATCAAGGAATCGGTGATGGCGCTGTTGCCGATTTTCCTGGCGTTCGTTTTAGTCCACGTATTCATTATCACTTACGCTTTCATCACCCAGGCCGCCAAGGTGCCGGTGGTTGTCCACGACGCGGTGACGCAGGTGCGCCAGGGCGTCGCGGTGCTGGGCGCGATACCCCTGATGGTCATTTTTCTGCGCGCTTACAGCCTGGGTGGCGGCACCTATACCGGTATCGAGGCGGTCAGCAACGGACTGCCGATCCTGCGCGAACCCCGCACCACAACCGGCAAGCGCACGATGCTTTACATGGCGGTGTCGCTGGCCTTCATCGCAGGCGGGATTCTGTTTGGTTATCTGCTGCTGAACGTCTCGCAGGAGCATGGCAAGACGCTCAACGCGGTGCTCTTCTACAAGCTGGCAGGTTCGTGGACGCTCGCCGGGTTTCCCGCCGGCGGGGTGTTCATCACCTTCGCCCTGCTGACCGAAGGGGCGCTGCTGTTCGTCGCCGCCCAGACCGGCTTCATCGACGGCCCGCGGGTCCTTGCGACGATGGCGCACGATCGGTGGCTGCCGCGGCGCTTTTCCTACCTGAGTACCCGGCTGGTGACCCAGGACGGGGTGCTGGCGATGGGGCTGTCCGCCTTCATTATCCTGCTCATCACCAAAGCCAAGGTCGATATGCTCGTGGTGCTGTACGCGATCAACGTCTTTCTGACCTTCACGCTCTCGCAATTGGGGATGAGCGTGCACTGGCTGCAGAGCCGGCGCAGCGAGCCGCAGTGGATCCGCAAACTGATCATCAACGGTGTCGGATGCCTGTTCACCGCCGCGATCCTGGTTATCACCACTACGCTGAAATTCTGGGAAGGTGGCTGGATTACGGTAATGATGACCGGCGGACTGATTGGATTCTGTATCCTGGTGCGCGACCATTACGCCCGGGTCACCCGCGCGGTCGAGCGCCTGGAAGTGGAATTGGTGCCGCAGCTATTCGCGGCCGATCAGAAGCCGCGGCAGGAATTCGATCCTGATGCTCCTACGGCCGCGATTCTGGTCAATGGGTTCAACGGTTTGGGGCTGGCGACCATCGTGTCCCTGCCCCGTCTGTTCGGCCATCAGTTCCGCAACCTGGTCTTCGTCTCGGTAGGCGAGGTGGACTCCGGCCTGTTCAAAAGCCATGAGGAACTGCAAGCCCTGGAGCAGTCGCTGGTCGATGACCTGGAGGAATACAGGAAATTCGCCGGCAACCTGGGCTTTCATTCCGAAGTCCGCCTCGGGCTGGGCACCGATGTGGTGCTGGAACTCAGGCGGCTGTGCATGCAAGTCGCCCATGAGTATCCCCATTCGGTGTTTTTCGCCGGCAAGCTGGTCTTTGAGCGCGAGCACTTCTTTAACCGCTTTCTGCACAACCAGACCGCGCTGGAAATGCAGAGCTGGCTGCAGTTCAACGGCCTTTCGATGGTAATTCTGCCGGTGCGAGTCAGCGAGGACCTGCTCGCGGCGTAATAAGAGCGGGCGCGCGGGCTTCGCCGCCGATCGACTGCGGGTTGAAGCCAATTCCTGGGTTGCGGTATCGCGGACCCGGGCAATGTAAAGTTGCCGACTGTCGATTTCCGTTTCCGGTCCACGCACGAACCGTACGAATTTAGCGTGCCGCGCGCTCGCCGTTGCTGACAATCGTGGGTTATATTGCGGCGTGGAGTTGAATCGGGTTGCATGAAAAGCGCCGCGCCCACGCAGGAGACCATCGAAGGCGTCATCGATCAGATCCTGTTCGTCAACGACCACAGCGGCTACGTCGTCGCGCGGCTGGAAGTCGAGGACGCGCAGCACCGGCGCGACAGCGTCGCGGTGGTTGGCAATCTGTTTGATCCCCAGGTCGGCGCTGCGGTGCGCCTGCAGGGCAGCTTCGAAACCCATCCGCGCTACGGCCGTCAGTTCCGGGTCGAAAACTGCGAAGTGCTCAAGCCCGCCGGCTTGACGGCGCTGGAACGCTATCTGTCCTCGGGACAGATCAAGGGGGTCGGGCCGGCGCTGGCCCGCCGCATCACCGGCCATTTCGGCGAAGAGTTGTTCGCGGTGCTCGATACCCAGCCGCATCGACTGCGCGAAGTGCGCGGCGTGGGCGCCGCGATCATGCGTCAGATCACGGCGGCCTGGCAGGACCAGTCCGGGTTGCGCGAACTGATGGTCTTTTTGCGCGGCCACGGCATCTCCGCCCATTACGCCCGCCGCATCCATAAGCTTTACGGCACCCGATCGCTCGAGGTTATCCGCAGCGACCCCTACCTGCTGGCGCGCACCGTTCATGGCATCGGTTTTCGCACGGCTGACACGGTGGCCGAACAACTGGGTATTCCGCGCAATTCAATTGCGCGCGCACGCGGCGCGCTCTTGTACCTGCTGGAAAGGATGGCGGAGGACGGCCACGTCTGCGGCCCGCTGGCTCACCTGGAACATCAGTTTCAAACCGCCCTCGAAATGGAATCGGACCTGGCGCAGCAGGCCGTCGCCGAACTGGCCGAGGCCGGGGAAATTGTGGTGGAGGGCAGCGGCGGCGACGCGATGGTTTATCTGCGCCGGCTGCATCAGGCCGAAACCAATGTTGCCAGCCGTCTGCGCGAGTTGAGCCGCGGCCGGACGATGGCCGGGCCCGTCATCGAACATGCGATCGCGGCCTGCGACAAGACGTGGCCATTTCCGCTTTCCAGCGAGCAGAAAACCGCGCTTGGATACGCGCTCAAGAGCAAAGTCGCGGTCATCACCGGCGGTCCGGGGACGGGCAAAACGACATTGTTGCGGTCGCTGCTGATTGTGCTGGACCGCCTCGGTATCAAGCCGACCCTCGCAGCGCCGACCGGGCGCGCGGCGCGGCGCCTGGCCGAAGCTACCGGACGCGAAGCCAAAACCATCCACCGGCTGCTCGAATATTCTCCCGATTCCGGCCAGTTCATCCGCGGCTCGCTCTATCCGCTGCGCTGCGGTTTTTTGATCGTGGACGAAGCCTCGATGATGGATTTGGAACTCGCCTCCAGCCTGCTGTCGGCGCTGATGCCCAACTGTTCGCTGCTGCTGGTCGGTGATCGTAATCAGCTCCCCTCGGTCGGTCCCGGCAGCGTACTCAAGGACGTGATCGCGTCGGGTCGGGCGCCGGTGGTCGAACTGACCCACGTTTACCGCCAGGCCGGGCAGAGCCGAATCGTAACCAATGCCCATCGGATCAATCGCGGCCAGCTTCCGGAAATCACCAACGCGCCCGAGGGCGACTTCTTTTTTATCGAGCGCAATTCGCCTGAAGACGTGGTGAGCACGATCAAGCAGCTGGTTGCCGAGCGGCTGGTGGGGAAATTCGGAATAGACGACCCACGCGATATCCAGGTGCTAAGCCCGATGAATCGAGGGCCGCTGGGCGTCCATCTGCTCAATCGCGAGTTGCAGCAACTGCTCAATCCGCAGGGGCGCCAACTGCGGTTCGGCGAGCGCGAAATTCGCGAAGGCGATCGCGTAATCCAGCTCAGGAACAACTATGACAAGCAGATCTTCAACGGCGATATTGGCCGCGTGGTGCGCGTCGATCCGGCACGGGCGCTGGTCGACGTCGCCTTTGAAGACGGCCACGCCAGCTACGACGCGGCCGACCTGGAGGAACTGGCGCTCGCCTATGCGATTTCGGTGCATAAGAGCCAGGGCAGCCAGTATCCGGCGGTCGTGATGCCGATGCATCAGAGCCATTACCTGATGCTGCGGCGCAACCTTATCTATACGGCGATTACACGGGCGGAGCGAGTATGCGTGCTGGTCGGCACGCGCTCGGCGATGGCGCAGGCGGTGCGCAACGAGGAAGAACGCCGCCGCTTCAGCGGCCTCGCCAACCGCCTGCGCATCGATTGATCCGGCGTCCGCCAAAGCCGGTAAGTCGGCATCGCTCGTGGGATGGCGGCCAAAAAACGTCCGCTCCGGACCGAAGCCGAAAAAAATCGCGGCCCCAGACGCTGAACGCACAATGCCCGGTGCGAAAATGGACCGCCTGCGAAAGAGCGGGAAAAGGTCAGTCGGGCCGAAGCAGCAGGCTGCGGACGAAACGGGGATCGATGGGCGCGGCGAGTTTGAGTTCGGAGAATTCCTCTTCGAGCATGTTGAGGCAGGAGCGGACGAAATCTTCGGTGCGCTTGAGCGTTTGTTGGTCCAGGCGCTTTTCGAGCGTTTCATGGACCATTTGACGGAAGTGTTCGCTCAAACGGCCCGGCATGTCGGAGGTCATCACCGTCTTGCGCACTTCAGGCAGGACCGCGGCCGAAATCGGCGCCGGCCTGAGCGTGGCGCCGAGCGCCTTATTGACCAGCGCGGTCAGCAGAATCTGGCTGAGGCGGATTTCGCGTCCCGCCATTTGAGCCCGGAATTGAGCCGAGGTGATATCGATTTCAAGCAGACCGGCGAACAGCGGCGCCATCGACTCCAACTGCGCCAGGGTGCCGTAAGCGATGTGCAGATCGCGCATCTCCTTGAAATCACGCATCACCACCGACGGCTGGCGATCCAGACCGCCGTAAAAGCGCGGCGCGGTCAGCAGAAATCCCTGCAGGGCTTCCCGATATGGAGAATCGAGGTAGGAAATCGAGCGCACGGCGCGCGGCGCGAAGCCCAGGCTCGCGACCAGCGCTTCGGCGCGTTTGCGCAGATCGATGGTCAGGCTGACGCCCAGGCGCAGCAGCAGCTTGAGATGGGTGTCGCGCAGGTACTCGATTGCGGTCTTGAGGTCGCCACCCGCCAGATGTTCCAGTCCGAGGTTGAGATAATGATGGGTCAGTTCGATCGCCTCGCGCACGGCGTCGGGGTCGCCGAAGTCGGTGGCGCGCGCCACCAGCACCTGGTTGGCCACCAGCGCCATCTCGGTGCGGATCTGCCGCTTGCCCTGCGCCGCAAACCCCGCCGTCAGCGCGGCGTTGAACAGCGATGAATCAGCGCCGGGGGTCATCATCGCCAGGTCAATTTGATCTTCGTTCTCCAGGGCGTCCTCGCGATGGGGCGGGACGCAGGCGCGGCGGATTTCCTCGAAACGTTTGGGGTCGAGGTAGCTGAAAACGCTCTGCGCCTCGAAGAAATCGGGAAAGCCGCGATCGTTGAGGCGCGCGCGGCGGTATTGATACGCCTGTTCCTCCAACTCGGCGTCGACGCCCCAATACACCTCGTCCATCAGACTGCTGAAGTAGTCGTAGTCGCGCTCGAACATCTCTTCGAGAATTTCCTGGAGGAACGGCAGGATATTGTCGTAGCGGATGAACTCGACGGCGTAATGTTCGTCGAACTGGACCACGCGATTGGATGGCACATCGAGCGCGGCCTGCACTTCTTCGAGCCGGTAAACCTTGAGATAGCGGCGCATCAGCAGCGTCACCAGCTCGATATCCAGTTCCATCAGGGCTTCGGCGGCGCGCCGGCGTCCCGCTTCCGACATCGCTTCGATCCATTCGCGGATGCGCGCGAAATTGACCCGGTCCTTGGTCCAGCAATCGAGATCGAACAGTCCCTTGACCTGCTCGGGCGCCGCCATCGAGAGCAGGTCGCCGGCATCGGCGCTGCCAATCTCCTTGAGGGTGTAGAAAAGAGTTTCGGGCGCGAAGGACTGTACCAAACGTTCGGCTTCGGGCGCGGACAAAATCAGGTCGCGCTTCTGACGCGCGGGCAGACCATAGAGAAACTCAAGTTTCTCCTGGAAAGGGAGATGGAGAAATTCGGTTTGGGTCTGCGCGCGCATCCTGTCCTGACTTCCAATAGCTCCCTGGCGGTCTTATCTGCCAGGCTCATTTGGCAAGATACGCTGCCGTTGCAAACGGGATCAAGTCAGCTTTGGAGAGGCAGTCGGCCCAAAGCGGACTTGACAAATATGAATCGATTGGCGTTCCCCGGCATTTCTCATGTTGCGCGCGATCACGCTGGTCAGGCCAGGGGACACGCTGCAGCGCCCAGTGCCTCGATCTCCGGCAAATCGGCTGAAAGCACGAAGCCGGCGCGGACTGCTGCCTGGGCCGACGCGTTGAAACGCGCCAGATAATCGGCGCGTCCTCCCGGATACAACGCGGCAAGCTCGGCGCTGCCCAGAGGGCGGGTGGTACCGAACAGAAAGGCAAACCCGCCACCACCCTGACCCAGACCCGACAGGACCGCTACCGGCGTATCGACCCACGGACTGCGGATACCGCCCCTGGCGTTGCCGATGTCATCGAGGGCGAGGCGCGGCGGCGCTGTCGCGGCAAGTTCCAGGCGCGGCGCGCGCGGCGCCGGCATTGCGTCTTTGACCCATCGATCGAGGGCCTCGAGTGCGGCCTGGCTCACGTAATGGAACTGCGGGCCGGCATTGATCGGCGCGGCGGTCTTGACGCCAAACAATTCGCTCACCGGAGCATTCAATTCGGCGAGCCGCTCGGCGGACAAGCTGCCGTCGTCGAGTTGGGAGGCGATCAGGCCATAAGCGTCGAAATGCGCTGCTCCCGCCACTTCCCATAGACGGATACGTTGGCTATCGGGCTGGCGCGCGCCGATTCCCCCCAGCTTTACCACATCGGTTTCGCTTTGGATGGTCAGGACGGGGACGCGGACATCGTCGCGGATGCGCTCCGCACCGGCAAAAAGCGGCTCGTCGCCGCCGAGGTCGACGCTTCGGCGGCTGCCGAGAAAATCGCCGTCGATCGGAGCACCCAGACCGCCGCGGCCGTGAATCAGAAAGGCGTCGTATAATCGGACTTCGGGATCGATCGCGTTGACGTAGGTGACAAGGAATATAGCCGATTGCGAGGCGCCCACGGCGATTGCCCGTTGAGGCTTGAGCGCTCCCAGCCCGCCGCCGTCGCGCACGGCCCGGCCCGCCTGGGTGAAAATATCAAAGGCGAAGGCGTCGCCTGGATGGGTCAGCGAGGCATAGCGCCGTTTGTTGGCCTGCTTGAGCGGGATACCGGCGCCCAGCGAGGGACCGCCTTGCACGCCCGCGAACTGCGCCGAGACTCCCACCCACGCCATCCCCCCGCGCATGATCTGGCGATGCATCATAAACCAGTCAGGCGCAGCGTCGAGCCCGCCGCTGACGTTGAGCCATTCCAGCACCACCGTGCCGTTGAACCGCGAGGCGGAGTCCGGCCGGCATACCACGATCCGCGTGGTAAACGGCGCGTCGGCGGACGGCTGAGCCTTCCAGCAGCCATCATCGCCGCGCTGACTGGTTAACCTGTATGCTGAGGCCGCGCCCGACAGGAAATACTCCTCGACCGTGTATCCCAACCTGCCGAGGTCATAATTGCCCAACTGAAGCACCGGCGTACCGGCGACCGGACCCTGCAATTGAAGCTGCCTGTTCATGGCGCCTCCACGCGGTAAAGGGTTGGGGAATTCGCGAGGCCCGAACGCGAAACTTTATTCGCGCATCACGTCGAATCTGCCCTGCTCGCCTATGCCGCCGCCCACGTAGCAGGTATAGGCGCCTCTCATCTGGTCGCGCGATATGCTGACGCCGGTGTAGCGGCAATTGGAAACATCCGCAGGGACGAGGACATTGAAGCGGATGTTTTTGCCGTTGGCGTCGCCCGATACAATTTTGCCGCTGTTGTCCGCGTTGCCGTTGCGGCAGATGTAATTACCGATCGCACAGGTATAATGGCCGCTGATTTTCGAGCCGTCCTGAATGATCGTAAAGCTGATGTTGTTGACCGCATTGCAGCGCCCGGGCTCGCGCAGTCCGATACAGGGAAACACGCGAATCGTGCCCTTCCATAAGCCGGTAAAGTCAACCGCCGGTGCGGGTTGAGCGGCGGCCGGCGCCGTTACGCCCAGGTTGACCGCGGCAGTCAGGGTCAGTACGAGCACAAGCAGGGGTCGCATCATAGTCATTTTCCGTTTCTCGAAGCTGGGCCAGCCAGGCAAAAGCGGCGGTGAAGGGTCAAAAACCCTGGGCGGCGAATACTCGATACCATTTTATTCGCAGGCTCATCCGTTCGACCTCGCGATCCAGTTCCTCCAGTTCATTTTTGGCCCGCTGGCAATCATACGGGTCCGGCGCAAAGCCGGTCTGGTGAAGGTTGGCATAAACCGGGTCTCGGAGCAGGGCAGCACAGGAATGATCCGCCTGTTGAGCCTGCCGGCAGGATTGGTTTGGATTGTCGAAGCTGACCGCTGGGGCGGGCGCTGCGGTACAGACCGGCTCGGTTTTGGCGATGCGATAGCAGGGGTTCTCATCGGGGCAACTGCGCCAGATTTTCATAATCAGGTCGCTGCGATGCTGCAATAGCGGGCCGACCGATCCCATCATCGACACGCATCTGGCGGTGATCGGATACGCGACCGGCTGTCCGCAGGCGTCGCTCAATTCCTGGTCGAAACTGGATACCGGCACGCCAACAGGATTGATGGCGGAATGTGAACCGGTACTGCATGAGCCGATCAGGATTGAACAAAGCGCGGCCGCAACGCAGGTCCCTCCCTTTGCGACCGGCCGGATTGAAGGCAATTTCACGGTTTGCACCTTTGCCGTCAAACTGGGCGATAATATCCCGCGCTCGCGCGGGGCCGTCAATGACCGGGTTCGGCGCCCACTGACATCGGCGCCCGCCGCAGCACGAAGTAAAACGGTATCATCGCGATCAGGAACACCGCCAGCATGCGGTAGAGGTCGTTGAAGGCCAGAACCGCCGCCTGGGACTGGATGATGTTATAAATCATCGCCAGCCCCTCTTTATGGCCCATTTGCAGCCGCGTGATGCCAAACTCGGGCGCTCCCGGCATCCGCGGCGCCTGCTCGCTCAACCGCCACGCATCGAAAATCGAGAAATGCTCCGTCAGGCGCGATTGATGGATCTGCTGCTGGTCGATGAACAGCGAGGTCAGAAAGGAGATGCCAATCGCCGCGCCGGTGTTGCGCATCATGTTGAACAGGCTCGACGCATAACCCATCCGCTCGCGCCTCACCGAGGCAAGCGAAATCGCCGATAACTGCGGAAACACCAGTCCCGTACCGATACCCTGGAGGACTACCGGGCCGGTCACTTGCCACATGCTGATCTGCGAATTCCAGTGCGACATCCGCCACAATGCCAGTGCCGTAAGGATAAAGGCGGGTCCGATGAACGTCCGAGTGTTGACTCCACGGCGCGCGAGCTGGCCGACCAGGAGCAGCGAAAAAGCGGTGCCAAAGGCGCGCGGCGCCAATGCCAGTCCGGCTTTCCACGCGGTGTATCCCATGTATTCCTGCAGAAAGATCGGATTGAGCAGGTTTGCTCCGTACTGCGCAAAGCTCAACATGACCGTGAGCATCACGGTGACTGTGAACATCGGATATTTGAAGATGCTCAGGTCCACGACCGGATCGGGAAAAACCAATTCGCGCCACGTGAAAATAATCAGCGCTACCGCACAGGCGGCGGTAGCGTAAGTGACCCACGGGGTCGAGAACCAGTCGGCGCGCTGCCCGCGGTCGGCCACCAGTTGCATCAGGCCCAGCCCGCTGGTGAGGCAGACGATACCGAGGTAGTCCACTTTTCCCCCGCGCCGTACCTTGAGGTACGGAGGGTCATGCAGAAACGTGTAGACCATCAGGGTTGCAATCAACCCGATCGGCACGTTGATATAGAAATTCCAGCGCCACGACCAGTTATCGGTGATCCATCCGCCGACCGTAGGACCCAGCACCGGCGCCACCATCAGGCCCAGCGACCATGTTGCCATCGCGAGTTGCTGCTCCTGGGGCGGGAAGGTTTCCATCATGATGGCCTGCGACGACGGCGCCATCGCGGCCCCCGCAAAACCCTGGATCAAACGGAAGATGACCATCTGGTCCAGCGTTTGGGCGGCTCCGCACATTGCGGAGGCAACGACAAAAGCGCTGACTGAGAGCATGAAATAGCGCTTGCGGCCGAAGCGCGCCGAGATCCATCCGGTCAGCGGGATCATGATTCCATTGGCGACCAGATAGCTGGTCACGACCCAGGTGACCTCGTCGACGCTGGCGGAAAAGCTGCCCTGCATGTGCGGCAGCGAGACGTTGACGATCGAGGAATCGAGAATCTCAAGCACGGTGCCGAGCATTACCGCCAGCGCGATCAGCCATTTGTGCTGCGGATATCTTTCCTCGACCTGAACTGCGGCTGCTGCTTCCACGGGCTTTATCAGCGCGGCATCCATCCACCGCGCGGTCATTTGATTCATATACACGCCGGTTTGCCGCATGCCTATTGCCGCTGATACTTGAGCGGCGGCACCAGCGTGATAGCCTCATCTGATGAGCATCCAGCCCCTTGCCCTGACCGTGGCCGGCACCGATCCCTGCGGCGGGGCCGGCATCCCGGCGGACCTCAAAACCTTCGCCGCGCTGGGCGTGTACGGTTTTTCGGTGGTTACTGTCGTGGTGGCGCAGAACAGCAGTCAGGTTCTGGGTACGGCGGTCGTGGATCGCGAAATGGTGGGACGCCAGATACTGGCCCTGATGGCGCACTCACGGCCGCAGGCGATGAAGACCGGGGCGCTGGGCAATGCTGAAATCGTGGCCGAGGTCGCCAGCGCAATCTCGAGTTTCGGGTTGCCCGCGCCGGTCGTCGACCCTGTGATCCTGTCCAGCGGCGGTGCGCGGTTGCTGGACAAGCAGGGCGAGGACGCGATGCGCAAGCATCTGCTGCCGATCGCCGCGCTGGTTACGCCCAATGTGCCGGAAGCACAGGCACTGAGCGCAATTCAAATCCAAAATGTCGCAGCGATGCGGGAGGCGGCCCGCGTGATTTACAAAATGGGTCCGCGCGCAGTGCTGATCAAGGGCGGCCATCTGGCGGCGCCGCAACTCGCGGTCGATCTTCTGTATGACGGACAACGCTACATCGAGTTGGCGCAGGAACGGATCGAAGGCAGCGGGGCGCACGGCACCGGATGCGCCTTGTCGGCCGCAATCACGGCGTGGCTCGCGCGCGGCGCGGAAATGGAAGATGCGGTGAGAAAGGGCAAGGCATTCGTGACCCGCGCATTGCGCTACGCGTTCCAACTCGGCGCGGGCCGTCCCTTGCTGAACCCGTGGGCCGGCGCGCAGTCGCGCAAAGATAATGGCAGTGATGGCTGAGCAAGGGTTCGGAGCAAAATGCAATCAGGCAATGATTCGCTGCGGATGCGTATAGACATTGAAGCCGCGATCGCGCACGAAGCCGGCCAGGGTCACGCCGATTTCATCGGCCAGTTCGACGGCCAGAGATGACGGGGCGGATACCGCCGCGAGGATCGGGATTGAGGCGGCGGCGGCCTTCTGTACGATTTCGAAACTCAGCCTGCCGCTTACCATCATGATCGAAGAGCTGAGCGGCAACCATCCTTCAATCAGCGCGTGGCCGACCGCCTTGTCCACGGCGTTGTGGCGGCCGACGTCCTCGCGCAGGACGGCAAGTTGGACCCCCTCGGCGTCAGCGGGACGGAAGAGAGCGGCGGCGTGGAGCCCGCCCGTAGTGCTGAAAACCTGCTGCGCCTGACGCATCAGATGGGGCAGTTTGAGAATGGTTTCGGCGCGGAATTTTGCGCCGTCCTTCAGCGGCTCGATGCGGCGTTGGATCGATTCGATGCTGGTTTTGCCGCAGACACCGCAGCTTGATGAAATTGTAAAGTTGCGCTTGAGCCGTTCGCGCAAGCCCGCCGCCGGAACGCACAGGACAATATCGATCGCGTTGGGTTCGGGCTCGCCCCTGCTGTTGGTGACTGCGCGGACTTCGCCCAATTCCTCGATCGAATTGATAAAGCCTTCGGCGAGCAGAAAGCCGGCGGCCAGTTCGCGGTCGTGCCCGGGCGTGCGCATGGTCAGGGTGAAGCGTTTGCCGCCCAGCCTGATCTCCAGCGGTTCCTCGACCGCGAGCGTTTCCACAACCGGATCAAACCCATCCTGACTCAAACGCCACCGAACCGCGGGGCGGTTTTTGATCGATAAGTCCGCCATGGTGGCTCAGATGGAGCTGCGCTCAGTCGTCGCCGGGCACTTCGGCGGCAATCTGCTGCGGCATTTCCAGGGCCCGCACGGCGTCGCGCACAATCGGCTTGAGATCCGCACCGCCGCTGCGCTCCACGTAGTCGATAATCTGCCGGCGCATCCGCGGATCCCACGAGTTTTTCAGATGGACCGCGATCGATTGGACCGTCTCGTCGCGGTTGGGATATGCGGCGAAGAAATCGCCGATCTGATTGGCCATCTTCACCAGATGCTTGATATCCACGGCTGGCACCTATTTGGCTGCTGCGAGCTGCGCCGGGATGGGCTGACGGCCTTTCGGAACCCGTCCCGCCGGCAAGGGCATCACCTGCACGGCGGTGACCTTATATTCGGGGCAATTCGTGGCCCAGTCGGAATTCTCCGTCGTGACCACGTTGGTTCCGGTTTCCGGATGATGGAATGTGGTGTACACGACGCCCGGCGCGACCCGCTCGGTGACTAGCGCGCGCAAGGTGATCGCCCCGGCGCGGCTGCTTACCGACACCCAGTCGCCGTCGCGAATACCGCGCTGTTCGGCGTCATGCGGATGGATCTCCAGGCGGTCCTCGCTATGCCAGAGCACGTTGGCGGTGCGCCGCGTCTGCGTGCCGACGTTGTACTGCGTCAGCACCCGGCCGGTGGTCAGCAATAGCGGATAGCGCGGACCCGTGCGCTCGTCGGTCGGCACATATTCGGTGAGGGTGAACTTGCCCTTGCCGCGCACGAATTTGCCGACGTGCATCACCGGCGTGCCCTGCGGCGCGGCGTCGTTGCAGGGCCATTGTACGCTGCCCAGGCGCTCCAGCTTGTCGTAGCTGACGCCGGCGAACGTCGGCGTCAAGCGCGCAATCTCATCCATGATCTCTGAGGGATGCCGGTACTGCATCGGGTAGCCCAGCGCGTTGCTCAGCGCGGCGGTGATTTCCCAGTCCTCCTTGCCGGCCAGCGGCGGGATTGCCTTGCGCACCAGTGAGATTCGCCGCTCCGAGTTGGTAAACGTGCCGTTCTTTTCCAGGAAAGACGACCCCGGCAGGAAGACGTGCGCGTACTTCGCCGTCTCGTTCATGAAGATGTCCTGGACGACGACGAACTCCATCGCGCGCAGCGCCGCAATCACATGACTGCTGTTGGGATCAGATTGCGCGATATCCTCGCCTTCCACGTACAATGCTTTGAAACTGCCGTCGAGCGCCGCGTCGAACATGTTGGGGATACGCAGGCCGGGCTCGGGGTCGAGTTTGACGCCCCACTCCCTTTCGAACATTTCGCGCACCACGGGGTCAGAGATATGGCGATAGCCGGTCAGCTCGTGCGGAAAGGAACCCATGTCGCACGAGCCCTGGACGTTGTTCTGGCCGCGCAATGGATTTACGCCGACACCGTCTCGTCCCAGATTGCCGGTCGCCATCGCCAGATTCGCCATCCCCAGCACCATCGTGCTGCCCTGGCTGTGTTCGGTCACGCCAAGACCATAGTAGATGACAGCGTTGCCGGCGCTGGCGTAAAGCCGCGCGGCGCCGCGGATGTCGCGCGCGGGCACGCCGATAATCTCCGCCACCGCTTCGGGTGAATTGTGCGGCTGCGTGATGAAGCTCTTCCACAATTCGAAATCGGGTCCCTCGCAGCGCTCGCGCACGAACTCCTCGTCCACCAGACCTTCGGTCACAACCACATGCGCCATCGCATTGATCAGCGCGACGTTGCCGCCGGGGCGCACCGGCAGATGGTAAGCGGCGGCGATATGCGGGCTTTTGACCAGTTCGATCCTTCTCGGATCCACCACGATCAGTTGCGCGCCCTGACGCAGACGCCGCTTCATGATCGAGGCGAACACCGGATGGGCCTCGGTCGGATTAGCTCCGATCACCATCACCACGTCGGCTTTGAGCACCGAGTCGAAATCCTGGGTGCCCGCTGACGTGCCGAACGCGGTCTTGAGTCCGTAGCCGGTCGGCGAATGACACACGCGGGCGCAGGTATCGACGTTGTTGGTACCCAGCGCGGCGCGCATCATCTTCTGCACCAGGTAAGTTTCCTCGTTGGTGCATCGCGAGGACGTGATGCCGCCGACGGCGCCGCGTCCGTATTTGCGCTGGACGCGTTTAATCCCGGCCGCAGCGCGCGCGATCGCCTCCTCCCATGAAGCCTCGCGCCACGGCTCCTCGATACTGTCGCGCACCATCGGCTTGAGCACGCGATCGGGATGGGTCGCGTAGCCCCATGCGAAGCGCCCCTTGACGCAGGAATGCCCGTGATTGGGCATCCCGTCCTTGTTGGGGACCATCCGCACCACTTCGTTGCCCTTCATTTCCGCCTTGAACGAGCATCCGACGCCGCAGTAGCCGCAGGTTGTGACGATACTGTGCTCGGCCTGGCCCTTTTCGATCAGCGATTTTTCCGTCAGCGTGGCGGTGGGACAGGCCTGCACGCAGGCGCCGCACGACACGCATTCCGAATCCATGAACGGCCCGTTTTGCCCGGGCGAAATCACGGAGCCGAATCCGCGCCCATCGATCGTCAGCGCGAAGGTCCCCTGGATCTCCTCGCACGCGCGCACGCATCGCGCGCAGACGATGCACTTGGATGGATCGAATGTGAAATACGGATTGGATTCGTCTTTGGGGGCATCCAGATGGTTGCTGCCGTCGTAACCGTAACGGACCTGGCGCAGGCCGACGACCCCGGCCATGTCCTGCAATTCGCAGTTGCCGTTGGCGGGGCAGGTGAGGCAATCCAGCGGATGGTCGGAGATATAGAGTTCCATCACGTTGCGCCGCAAATCGGCTACGCGCGGCGTCTGGGTGCGGACCTTCATGCCCGGTTCGACCGGCGTGGTGCAGGAAGCCGGATAACCTTTGCGCCCTTCGATTTCGACCAGGCACAGGCGGCACGAGCCGTACGGCTCCAGCGAATCGGTCGCGCACAGCTTGGGAACGCTCACTCCCAGCATCGCGGCGGCCCGCATCACTGAGGTGCCCGCCGGCGCGCTGACGGGTCTGCCGTCGATCTCCAGTTCGACCATCCCGCTCGCATTGCGGGGCGGTGTTCCGTAGTCCTTGTCGCTGATCGATAACACGGCTTTACTCCGTTATGTTCTCAAGTAAAAAGCCTGCTGCCCATCCGGGGTTCAGGTTATTCCGATACCCGGAAATCGGCAAGGCAAGCCTGGCTTGGGATGGGGGCAGGCCAACGCTGCGCTTTTGAATTTTGCTGGTAGGGCGGGCCGCCGCGCCCGCGATGATGCGCGGATCTGCCCCGCCACCTTTTTCCTGCTGAGGCCTCGCTCCGAGGGGAGAGGCCTCAGATTGCGCGCAGTGCGATGGCGGCGTCGGTTTTGACCGGGTGCAGCGATCCGCCGTTATCTTCAAAGCAGATCGCCACGGTGCGGATTTCCATTTCGGCGGCGCGGATGATTCGAATCGCGATCTCGCCGCGGTTGGCGATCAGGATGCTTTTGGGAATCATCGTCGGGCGGGCGTTTGCGCCGCCGCTCCACAGCCGAGCAGGCGCTCAACTTCATCGGCCGAAAAACCCCAGTCGCGCAATGCCGAAGCGGTATCTGCTCCGGGAGCTGAGGGCGGACGCTGGATTGCGCCGGGCGTGCGCGAAAACCGCGGCGCGGGCGCGGGCTGCACGACGCCGTTCTGGTTGACGAAGGTCCCGCGATGGCGGTTGTGCGGGTGCTCCGGCGCCTCGACCATCGACAGCACCGGCGCGAAGCAAACCTCGCTGCCCTCCATGATCTGACACCATTGCGCGCGGGTTTTCGTGCGGAAAATTGCGGCGAATCGCTGCTTCATCATCGGCCACGACGAACTGTCGTGTTGCCCGGGCAAATCTTCGTCTTCCAGCCCGGTCAGCCGCAGCAATTCGCGGTAAAACTTGGGCTCCAGCGATCCGACGCAGACGTACTTGCCGTCGCTGGTTTCATATACTTCGTAAAACGGCGCGCCGCTGTCGAGCAGGTTGGCGCCCCGCCGGTCGGCCCATCTTCCCGCCGCATGCAGACCGAACATCAGCGTCATCAGCGACGCCGCGCCATCCACCATCGCCGCATCCACCACTTGCCCCTGCCCCGACCGCTCCCGCTCCAGCAGCGCCGATACGACGCCGAGGGCAAGATAAAGCGCACCGCCCCCGAAATCGCCGACCAGATTAAGCGGCGGCAGCGGCGGTTCGCCCGCGCGTCCGATGGCATGGAGCACGCCCGCCAGCCCGATATAGTTGATGTCGTGACCCGAAGCATGCGCCAGCGGCCCGTCCTGGCCCCATCCGGTCATCCGTCCGTAAACCAGGCGCGGATTGCGCGCCAGGCAAACGTCGGGACCCAGTCCCAGCCGTTCCATCACGCCGGGCCGGAAGCCTTCGATCAGGGCGTCGGCTTTTTCCACCATGCGCAAGACCGTTGTGACGGCCTCGGCCTGCTTCAAGTCCAGCGCCACCGACCGGCGCCCGCGCCGCAGCAAGTCATATTCAGGCTTGACTGGGATGCCGAGGCCGGCATCGGCAACCCGGTCGATCACCACGATGTCGGCGCCCATGTCCGCCAGCAACATCGCGCACATCGGCGCGGGTCCGATCCCCGCCATCTCCACGATTCTGTAACCCGACAGAGGTCCCATGCCGCTAATATGTACGACCGGCGTCAGGGTGAAAAGCGGATTGCGGCGGCGATCAGGTTTGCGGCAGAGAAGTAAGAAAAAGACCGCAACCGCTCCGCGCTGGATTCGTTGCGGAAGTCAGTTGTTAACTGCGCACTTCTGGCAGACGACGCCAAAATCGCCGCCGGGGGCGCCGTGGTTCTGATGGATGTACACCAGGAACATCAGGGAGAGCAGGAATTCCAGAACGCACAGCGTCGCCAGTATCCGGCGCCCGCCAATCCCAACCGCAAAAGGCCCTGCTCCTTTGAGCACGGTGCGCGCCAACCAAATGAAAATCAGCGGAAATGTGACGATCAGGTAATGGATATGTCCTGGCAGTCCGCTGAAGGTCATCAAGCCGCCGAAGCCAAATAGAGCGGCCTGCTGGGTGAACACGGTCTGCGATTCGCGGCCGGTCAGGAACACTCGCCAGTTGGCCCGGTCGTTCCATAACCGGATTACGCCAACGGACAGGATTGCGCAGCCCATTGCCAGCAATAGCAAGTGGAGCAAGGCCACGCCGAAAGTGGGTACGCCGTCGAGCAGTGGATATTTGAGAAATGGGTAGAAATCGCGGCCCAGGGGATCATGCAGATTGACGCCGAAGGGGATCGAAAACCAGGCGGTGTAAAAGCGCGGATCCAGAACATTGTGCCAGCGGCTGTGCGGCATCCCGCCCTGCATGGTTTGGTGCGCCATGTAGTCGATCCACGGGAGCATCGGCAGCGTGCCGACAGCGCTGCCGGCCAACCATGACTTCCAGGCCACGCGCTGCCGATCGAACAGCCAGGCCCAAAGCGCCAGGCCGCCGGCGAAAAAGAATCCGCTGCCCTGGATTTGCCCCAGCAGCGCACCGATCAGTCCCCATGCAAAGGCGGGCCACGGGCGCGCGCGCCGCCACCAGGCGGCGAGGAAAATCAGCGTGAAGATCGGAAAAATCGAGGGCTGCCAAATCTTGCGCTCCAGCCATACGCAAACCGGATTGACCGCCTCCAATGCCGCCGCCCACAACCACAGTTCGCGTTCCGCGGGCGCCACTACGAGATAAGCAAACGGCACCAGCAGGATTATCGCGATGCTGTTGAGGCACTTGATTGCCAGCCCCAGACCGATGGGAGTCGCCACGCCGGCGATTCTTGCCAATCCGATTACCGCCCATACGCTCATGCCGGGCGCCAGGATCTGCACGCTGCTCGGCAATCCCAACCATGGCCAAGGGGCGGTGCGGCCGGCCTGTTGCGTCAGATTGAACAGCCAGAGCTGATCGTTGCGGTACTCGATATCGCCGGGCCAGATCAGCCGCAGAAACACTCCGCCGGCCAGCGCGACGATGAGCCCGGTGGCCAATAAGGGAAAGGCTTTTTCGCGCCGCCGCGCCGCCGATTCGACCTTAAGCCTGGCGGATTCCATGAGGAAGAGTTGGAAGGTGTGCGAGTCCCAGGCGTGGAAGACGCCAGGCGGCCCAGCTCGCCAGCGCCAGCCCCTGAAGCGGCAGGCACAGAAAGACGAAACGCGAGGACCACGGCCCCTGCCACCAAAAAAAGACGGCAAACACCAGACCCCATCCGCTGAGAATCAGGAAGTCGGGCCAGTACTCGGGCTGTTCTTTGAGAAATCGCGCCAGCACGTAATAGCCGGGTGCCAGCAACGGCACGAACCATCGGATTGAACAACACAGACCCGAGTAATTGCTGGAAAACAGCGAATATAAAATCCACGTTCCGCCGGCGTAGCATCCGGCGAAAACCAACTCCGGCAAATCCCCATCGGCGTTCCTCAGCATCAGGCAGATCGCGACGAGGGCAAGATAAAGCGTGAGATTGTGGCCGATAAAACCGCGCGGCCCGAACAGCATCCCCAGGGCGTAGCCGGCGGTCTTGAATATCGAACGATGGATAAAGATACCGGTCATGTCGCCCGAACTGAACGCCGAGCCGGGGAACGCGTCGAACGCGCGCACGCTGTTGAGCGGCCGCACCGTATGGCCGAGCGCAAAAGTGAGGGCATGATGCGCTGCCACCCACGGCGCCGCGGCCGCCGTAAACAGGCTCAGCCGCCCCAGGCTTCGGGTGCGGTAGATAGTCCAGATCAGCGCCGCCGCCAGCAGGACCATCCCGCTGCCCTGCTCCATGGCATACCCCAATCCACTTAAGGCGCCGATCAGGAAAAGCGGCTCATTTCCGGTCCTGCCGCTGCGCCGGGCGCCGAGAAAACGCAATATGTTGAGTATCACGCCGCTCGCCACAGCCAGCAGGATGATGTGATTATTAACGGCCTGCACATACGCGATCGCCACCGTGGTCAGCGCGGCACTGCCCGCAAGCGTCGCCGAGTGCCTCCAGTCAAGGCCCACCTCAAGCCCGATTCTGAAGATGCACCAAATGGCGAGCGCGTAGGCGAGCCCCGAAGTCAGCACGGTCATCAGATAGCAGAAAAGACGCGGGCTTTGCCGGGCGTCCAGTCCGATCGCGAGCTTCGCGCCGGCGTACAGCGCTGCCATCAGCAGGGCCTGCACTGGCGGTTTGCTGGAATAGATGCGGCCGTTGATGCGGACCACGTCGCGCGTACCGTAACGGTTGAGAGTCGGCTCGTTGCCGTAGGGAGAGGCGCCGGGACGGCGCGGGACGTGGACGAAAATCGAGCGGTCGATTTGGAAGGTGTGGTAATCGACCAGACTTTCAACGGCGGCCAGGCGGCTGCCGTCGTTCCAACTGCCGGCATAATCGCGCGCCGACGCCAGCGCCAGGAGGGATGCGGCTAGCAAAACCAGAAGCCCAATCAGGCGGGGAGGATTGTTAGCCGGACTTGCCAAGTTTCCATCCAAGCAAGCCTAGTCTAGCCCGCAAGCGTTACGATGCAACCGGATGATTGCGCCGGATTTTGGCCCCAAGCGCTCTTGCCGTCGGCGCGCGGCTCCTGCGATAATTCAGTACAATCTGGATGGCCACGCGTCCGGGCGCGCAGGGGTGCGGGTTTCAGGACGCGAGAGCGAAAGCCGGGCTCGCGATGCAGGAACGAAGTTGTGCGCTCGTGGTTATTGGCAACGAGATCCTCTCGGGCAAAATCCACGATACCAACACTTATTTTGCCGCTCGCGAACTGCGCGCCATCGGCGTGGCGTTAAAGCGCATCGTGGTGGTTCCGGACGAGCTCGAGGCGATTGCCGAGGAGGTGCGCTACTGCTCGCAGCGCTTCGATTTCGTCATTACTTCGGGCGGGGTCGGTCCTACTCACGACGACATTACAGTCGCCGGGGTTGCGGCGGCTCTGCATCGGCCCGTGGTAATACATCCGCAACTCGAAGCGCTGATCCGGGAGCATTTCGGCGATCGACCCAACAAGGCCGGACTCAAGATGGCGGAAGTTCCCCAGGGCGCGGTGCTGATCGAGGGTGGGCCGATGATATTTCCGACCGTGCAGATTGAAAATATTTACATGCTTCCCGGCATCCCGCAGTTGTTCGAAGGCAAGCTGGCAGCGCTCAAGTCCCGCTTTGCCAGCGACCCCTATTTTATGCACGCGATTTACACCAGCGCCGGCGAAGGAAGAATTGCCGCCCTGCTCGACGCCTGCCTCGAGCGTTTTCCCAAGTTGTTGCTGGGCTCCTACCCGCGAATTGGAGACGCCGAATATCGCGTCAAAGTCACTTTGGAATCGAAAGACCGCGCCTACGTCGATGACGCGTTTGCTTACCTACTCGAATTGCTGCCCGCAGACGTGGTAGTAAAAACGGAATGACTTTTGCTGTCCCGTCCGAGGTCGGGGGACTGAAGAGGTTGCAGAGGAAGTGGAGGTTATAAAGTTATGGGACGCGGAGGTTTCAGGTTTGCCATCACGGCACTCGCCTTGGTTGTAATGATGCCGCTGGGCGCTTGGGCCCAGAGCACGCCGGCGCAGCCGGTCAATCCACCGGGAACACCGCAGGTGGAGCAACCGGAAAATGGCGGAGTTAACTGGAAAGGCGCCGGCATCGGCGCCGCCACCTTGCTGGCCAACGTCGGCTACATCCCGGCCAAGACCGTTTACGCCATTTTGGGCGGTATTGCCGGTGGAGCGGGCTACGCCCTGACCGGCGGCAATCAGCAAACGGCCGATTCAATCTGGCGCAGTTCGCTGGGCGGCGACTATGTGCTGACGCCCGACATGATTCGTGGCGACGCCCCAATTCATTTCAGTGGCCCGTCCTATCCAGTGACGCAGCCGGCGCCGGGGCCGACCAGCAATTCCAATCCGCCGCCCTCGATCGCGTCGAGCGGTACGCCGGTTTATCCAAACTCGCCGGTCAGTTCGAGCGCTCCGAGGTCGGCTTCTGGCGCCGTGGGAGCGCCGCCGCTGGCCGGCCATTTTACTACCAGCATCACGGGGCCGGGAGATTCGGGCACTGGTCCTGTGCGTGAGCACGACATCGAATAAGGCGCAAAGAGCACATGAAGAAGGCGCGATTTTTCTGGCGTTCAACCTGAACGACCTGTCGCCAGGCGCGGGAGTTCCTGCGCTCCGAACTGAAGGTTGATCTCGTCGAACGCGATTACGCCAAAAAGCCGCTGACGGAGGAGGAATTGCGGGAGATCTTTGCCGGCCACGACCCGCGCGATTTCCTCAATCCGAAGAGCCCCGCCTTCAAAGCGACGGGTCTGGATGCGGGCAAACTCAGCGCCGATCAGGCGATCAAGTTGATGGCGCAGGAGCCGCGCGTAATCAAACGGCCGCTGACGGCCGCGGGCAAACGGCTGATCGCGGGCTTCGATCGCGATGCGCTGAAAAAGGCCTTTGCCTGACGCTGAAAAGGGCATTTGTTTCGAGACCGGTTGCGATTGCCGTCCTCTTCTTCCTCTTCAGTCCCCTAACCGAAGGAGGAAGTGAAAATGAGGACAAGGAAACTGTTGGCGGCGGCTCTGATGGCCATGGTGGCGGCAGGTTGGGGATGCTCAACCACTACCAGCACCACCACCACGACGCGCAGCACTACACCGGCCAGCGCCTCTTATCCGTCGGATCCGCAGGGTGCAGTCGCATCGCAACCGCAGTCCACGACCACCACGACCACCACCACCAGTGAGCCCGACAGCGTGCTGGGGGCCGCTGTTCACCTGGTGGGAACGATAATCATGCTGCCCTTCAGGATTATCGGTTTGGTGGTCTAAGATGCGCTTGGCCCGGCAGGGAAGGGCGGGCTCGAACCGGCGGTTGGTCCGCGATTTCCAGGCCGGCGCCAGGCTTTTTGTCATGTGCTAAAACTGAGGCGTGTCGCTCCAGTGTCATTTCGAAAAAAGCGCGAGCACGCTGGTTGATTGCCCGCGTTGGGATCGGCGTGAAATCGCAATTGCCGGTCGTTCCAATGTCGGCAAGAGTTCGCTGCTCAACGCATTGGTCGGGATTAAGGGGCTCGCCCGCACCAGCCGCACCCCCGGACGGACCCAGGCGCTCAATTTTTTCACCGTGGGCGATAATCTGGCGCTGGTCGATCTGCCGGGGTACGGTTACGCGCGGATACCTGAAGCGCTGGCGCAAAGGATCGGCGTCCTGATGACCGATTTTCTGGCCCAGCGCGTCAATCTTAGCGCGGTCCTGTTGCTGATCGACGCGCGGCGCGGTCCGCGCGAGGAGGAATTTGAGTTGGCCGGGATGGTCCGCGGCCGCAATCTCGAACTGATCGTGGCCGCCACCAAGTGCGACAAGATCCGCCGCGGCGAGCGACCCGCGATGGCGCGCCGGTTCGACGCGTTAAACGCGCCGCTGTTCCCCTGTTCGGCTATCGACGGCGAGGGTCTCGAACCGTTGCGCCGCCGCCTGTTCAAAATATCGCGCGCCCACGGCCTGGCCGCTCCGCTAAACCGGCATTTTCATGGTCGTGAGCAGCAGGGGTGAACGTTGCATCCGCCAGGCTGCACTTTTCATGCAGACGGCGCACAAGGTTGAACTATTTGATCACCACCGCGTTGGGCGGCGATGCGATTCCGCCTTCGACGTTGAGGGGCGCCGAGACCACCATGAACTCGTAGCGCCCGTCCTGCGCGCAATCCGCCGCCAGCGGCGCCAGTTCAAACTGCTCGCCCAGCGGCAATCCGGCCAGCGGCAGCGCCCAGGTATGCAGCGGCGATTTCTCAAAGGGCCATGATTCGACCGAAGGACAATCGGTGCCGATCGCGGCGACGCGGTTGTCCCACAGCCATTCGCACATCGCGTTGCTGGCCTCGATTCCGCAGGCCTTGAGCTGGTCGATCGGCGCCATCTCCCGCTTGCGCTCCGCCGACGCCTTCTGATAGGCCTGCATCCATCCCGTATGCACCAGCAGGATGCTGCCGGGCTTCAGTTGCGTCTGCTGCGCGGCCAGCGCTCCCTTGAGGTCGTCCAGACTGTAGATGGCCTTGGTCAGCGGATCGATCGGGCGGCCCCGATCGTTGCGATATTTGAACGCATCGATCAGTGTGCCGCGCCCGACGAAGCGGTTGGCCCATTTATGGATACTCAGTTTGGAGCCGCTTCCCGACTTGATATCGTCCTGTCCCACGCCGTTGTAAAAGCCATGCTTTGGATGGGCCACGTGCGCCAGACCGTCCCACTGGCTGCCTTCCTGGGTGTTGTAGTTGTCGAGCATGTCGTCATGCCCCCAGACTTTACCGTCGGGTCCGGCATGGCGGATGATCTTGTGTTTGACGATGGCGCGGCCAAACAGCGTGGGCTCGCCGTAGCCGACCTTCATGTCGAGGCGGAAGACTTTGCCTTTCTGCACGAGGCGCGCCGCTTCGATAATTCCTTCGGGCGTCAGAAAATTGAGGCATCCCAGTTCGTAGTCGTCGCCGAACAAACCCCAGGTCGAGCCTTCGGGCGTGCCGTTCTGCCCGAGTTGTGAGAAGCGGGGCAGCTTGTCGAAATCGATCTTGGCCATGAGTTGTGCTCCCTTTTGTGCGGGCTAAGCCGCGTTGGTGCGCAGGAAATCCAACAGGATCGAGTTGAACTCCGCTGCTTTCTCGAAATACACGGAATGACCGGCGCCGCGTATCAACTCGGTGCGCGCATGCGGCACGCGCCGGCGCATCAGTTCCATCGCCGAAGCCGGAATCAGCGCGTCCTTGTCGCCCCACACCAGCAGCGTCGGGATGTGATGCTGGAGGAGGGCGCCGGGAGCGTGGCGCAGATTGAACAATGGGGCGAGCAGCTTCGGGGGCGGATTATTAAGCTGGTTGATTTCACTGTAGAGGAAATAAAGCGCCGGTTCCCGCGTGGGGAAGTCGTCAGCGACCGCGTTGGGCACCAATCCGCCCGACGCCCGTTTCGCGATCCGGTTCTGCTCGGCAAGTACTTCGGGATCGTCCATCCCCGCCGTCGTGTCGCACAACACCAGCGCGCTGGTGCGATGGGGATAGCGGGCGGCAAAGCCCAGCACTGTCCATCCGCCCATCGACTGGCCCACCAGCGCCGCTTTTTCGATTCCCAGATGGTCGAGCAGGCCGCGCAAATCCTCGACAAACGCGCTCGCCCCCGGCCCGTCGGCGGATTCATGAGAAAGGCCGAAGCCGCGATGGTCGAAGGTAACGCAGTGGTATTTTCCCGACAGCGCCGGCACCTGCTGCCACCAGCTCAGATGGCTGCCGGCCCCGCCATGCGCAAACACAATCGCGGGACCCTGACCGTGCGACTCATAGTAGAGATCGATTCCATTGATTCTGGCTTGCGGCATCCTGTACCTCCTCGAAGCGGCCGCGGTCAGCGCAAGGGCGGGTCAATCGCGCTTTGGAGTGAGCGTTTTGGGAACGCTGAAGCGCGGCGTCCGCTTCTCCGCGAACGCGCGGACACCTTCCTTGATATCGTCCAGAGTGTACATCCATTTGGTGATTTCGTCGGCGTCGCGCAGCACGGTGTCGAGATCGCTGTTGAAGTGCTCGAGCAGCATCCGGCGCGACTGCGCGATACTGATCGCGGAGCAGTTGTGCGCGATGTCGCGGGCAAGCTCGAGCGCACGCGCCATCAACTGATCGTCCGGCACCACTTCGTGCAGGTAGCCCAGGCGCAGCGCTTCCTCGGCGCTTATCATGCGTCCGGTCACGATCAGGTCGAGCGCATTGGCCAGCCCCACGATGCGCGGCAGAAAGTATGCGGTAGCGTCTTCGATGGTCAGTCCCCGGCGTGAGAAGATCGATCCGATGCGCGCGCTTTGCGCGGCGATGCGAAAATCGAAATACAGCGGAATCGTGAATCCGATTCCGGCGGCGACGCCGTTGATCGCGCCGATTACCGGCGTGCGCAAATCGCGCAGATAGGGCAGCAGTCCCGGCCGGCGGGGCCTGGCGGCAGCGCTGGGCGCGCTGCGCGCCGCCGAAGATTCGCCGGAGGAAGCCGCCCGCTTGCCGACCAGCGACATGTCGGCGCCGGAGCAAAACGCCTTGCCGGCGCCGGTGAAAATGATCGCGCCGATATTCTCGTCATTATCGGCGTCGGCAAACGCCTCGCGCATCTCGCGGCTCATCGTCGGAGTCCAGGCGTTGTAAGCCTGCGGCCGGTTGAGGGTGATCGTCGCCACCCGATCTGCTTTGGTGAAAATGATCTCGCTGTACGCCATCTCGTGGATCTCCGAACCGAGTCTGCCCAGGCAACGCTAGGATTGGCGGGACCGCATTGTCAAATCGCCCACGCCGCTATGCTCCGCCCCAGGCCGTTTGCTAATTTACGCTCGGCTAAACCCTCCGGCCCGGCCATGGAGGTTTTTTATGGATTTTGATTTCCGTCCCGAGGAAAAGGAGTTTCGCAATTCCGTCCGTCAGTTCCTTAAGGAGGAACTGCCCGACTGGTGGCGCGGCCTGTTTTCCGACGATGAGCGCGTGCCCGCGATGACGCGCCGAATCTGCGAAAAGCTGGCGGCGCGCGGATGGCTCACGATTTCATGGCCGCGCGAATACGGCGGCGCCGCCGCCAACGAGTGGATGCAGGCGATCGTGCGCGAGGAGATGTGGGCGCACGGCGAACCGCGCGGCCCGCAGTACATGAATCTCAACTACATCGGCCCCATGATCATGCGCTTCGGCACTCCCGAGCAGAAGGCCCGTTTCCTGCCGCCGATGGCCGCCGGCAAGGTGATCTGGTGCCAGGGATTTTCCGAACCCGGCGCCGGCTCCGACCTCGCCGCGTTGCGCACCCGCGCCGACGACGCCGGCGATCACTTCGTGATCAACGGCCAGAAGATTTGGACCAGTTACGCTGATTTCCCCGCCGACTGGTGCCTGCTGCTGGCGCGCACCGATCAGAAGGCGCCCAAGCACAAGGGCATTTCGGTGTTCGCGCTCGACATGCGCACGCCCGGCATCACGGTGCGCCCGATCCGCAGCATGGCGGGGCCGCGCGACTTCAACGAATTGTTTCTGGACGAGGTGGCGGTGCCGCGCGATTGCCTGCTGGGCGCCAAGAACGAAGGATGGGCAATGGTGGTCGCGGGATTGTCCTTCGAGCGCGTCGGCATCGCCCGCTATGCCAAGGTGGCCAGCGTGATCGAGATGCTGGTGGAGTACGCGCGCAACACCGTGGTCGATGGAAAGCCGTTGTCGCAACGCCCCGACGTGCGCGCCAAAATTGCCGACCTGTATTGCCGCTGCCAGGCGGCGCGCCTGCTCAACTACCGCGCCATCTCGATGCAGGCGCGCGGTGAAGTTCCGGCGATCGAGGGTTCGATCGCGCGGGTGCACAACACCCTGGTCGAGCAGTTGGCCGGCCAGGTCGGACTGGAGCTGGTCGGACCGTCGGGTCAGCTTACCCAGGGCGACCCGCTGGCGCCGGCGGACGGCAATTTCGAGCGTCAATGGATTCACGAAATCTCAGCCACGATTGCGGCAGGCACGATCGAGGTGCAGAAAAACATCATCGCGCAGCGCGGCCTGTCGCTGCCCAAAGCCGACTGACGCTTGTGGATCGCTTTGAGGCCCTGGCCGGAGATCAGGGAGTTTGATGAATGCGGCAAATAAAGTTCAACCTGGTGCTGCCGATCGCCAATTTCAAACGGGCCCGGGAATGGGCCCAGCGCGCCGAAGAACTCGGCTTTTACTCGGTCTCGGTGGCCGACCACATGTTCACCCGCACCAACTTTCTGAATTTCGAACGAACTCCCGCGCAGCCGCAGATGGAATGCTACATGACGCTGGCCGCAGTGGCCGCGGTTACCAAACGCGTGCGGCTGGTGCCGTTTATCTCGCCGATGAAGTTTCGCCATCCGCCGCTGCTGGCCAAGATGCTCTCCACGCTCGATCAGATCAGCGGCGGGCGGGTAATCGCCGGACTCGGCGCCGGATGGCAACTGGAGGAATTCGAAAACTACGGCTACGGCTTCGGCACCAATGCCGAGCGAATCGATCGCCTGGCCGAGGGAATCAAAATTCTCAAGGCGATGTGGACCGAAGAGGCGCCGTCGTTTTCCGGACGCTATTACAAAATCGACAAGGCCTATAATTTCCCCAAGCCCGTGCAAAAGCCCCATCCACCGATCATGATGGGCGGATCGGGCAGAAAGATCCTCGAGGTGGCGGGGCGCGAGGCGGATGTTATGAACCTGATCGCGGCCGTGTATCGCGGCAGTGTCGTTGCCAGCCAGCAGGCCGAATTCAACAACACCCTGCTCAAGAAAAGAATCGCGCAGCTTCATGATTTCGCCGCCGCCGCCGGCCGCGACCCCGGCTCGATCGAGCTGTCGGGCTTCCCCCTGGTCTTAATCTCGGCCTCCAAGAGCGAGGCGGACGCGATGGCGAAGTCGGCCGGCGACGCTTCCGGCATCAGCGACCTTGACGAGGTGCGCCGTCTGCCGATGTCGCTGATTGGCACGCCCGACGAGATCAAACGCGAACTGCGCTACCGCATCGAGGAGCTCAACATGACCTACTACATGCTCGCGCTGGGCAGCCCTGAAGCGGTGGAGCTGTTCGCCGCCAAGGTCATGCCGGAATTCGCTTCATAAGCGATTGTGGCTGCCGGCGACGCCTTTTGCGGCGTGGGGATGCCAGACTGCCTTTCTGGTCGCCGCTGAAAGTTTCGCTTAAAAATGAGCCTCCCGCCCTTAGCCGGGCGGAGCGGCGCGGTCGATGGATTGAGCTTCGACGCGGTCGGCGATCTGGTAGCGCAGCTTGCGCTTTTTCATCCAGCGCACGGCGAACAGGTCCTGCAGGAATACCAGGCGATTGAAGAAACCATAATGGCTGCGGCCGGCGTGGCGCGGCTGATTGACGACTTCGATTTCACCCACGCGAAAGCCTTCCATCTTGATCAGCGTCGGCATGAAGCGATGCATCCCGTTAAACGGCATGATGTTCGCCGCGCACTCGCGCCGAAATGCCCGGAAAGTGCATCCGGAATCGCTCACCTGATCGCCGCTCAGCCGGTTGCGCACCCAGTTGCCGACGCGCGAGGTGAGCACGCGCAGCAGATTGTCGCCGTATTTGCGCGTGCCGACCCGGCTCCCGCTGACGCAATCATAATGAGCCAGCGCCTGCACGAAACGGGGGATTTCCGCAGGATCGTTCTGCAAATCGGCGTCCATCGTGATTACGTATTCGCCGCGAGCCGCCTTGATTCCCGCCCATACGGCGGCGGATTCGCCGCAATTGAAGGCGAAGCGCTGCACCCGCAGACGCGGCTCCTTGTCCGCCAATTCCTGGAGCAGCTTCCACGATCCATCGGTGCTGCAATCGTCGGTAATCACGATCTCATAGGTCAGTTCCAGCGGATACATGGCGGCGCGAATCCGCTCCAGCAGGACCGGCAGATTGCCCTCTTCGTTATAGCAGGGGATTACGATACTGAAGCGTGGAGTACTCAATTGCGGCCGGCAAATTCGATGATACAGTCGCTGACGTAATCGACTTCTTCCAGCGAAATCTGCCCGTGGATTGGCAGCGAAAGAATCTCGCGCACCGCCTGTTCCGTGCGCGGCAGGGCCGGAATTTTGCGAAAGCGGGCAGTAATCGCAGGCTGTTGATGGTTGGGGATCGGATAGTGAATGCCGGTCTCGACCCCGCGCTCGTGCAGAAATTTTGCGAGCTCGTCGCGTCGCGGATGGCGGATCACGAACATGTGATACACGGCGGTCGCCCATTGCCGTTGCTGCGGCAACTCCACCACGCCCGCGAGCCGTTCGCGGTAGCGCGCCGCCGCCGCGCGCCGACCCGCGTTGAGTTCCGCCAGATGGCGCAGTCCCACGCGGCCGACTGCCGCCTGGATTTCGTTGAAGCGCAGATTGAACCCGGGCACCTCATGGGTGTATTTGCTGCGTCGTCCGTGATCGCGCAGCATCCTTACCCGCTCCGCAATCGCGCTGTCATCGGTCAGCACGCATCCGCCGTCGCCGAGCACGGTCAGGTTCTTGGACGGGTAGAAGGAAAATGCCGCGGCCGTCCCGATCGATCCCACCGGCCGGTTGCGGTACAGCGCTCCATGAGCCTGCGCGCAATCCTCGATCACCCACAGATTATGGCGCCGCGCGATTTCGATGATGTGATCGAGATCCGCCGGATGGCCATACAGATGCACGGGCAGAATTCCCACCGTGCGCGGCGTTATCGCGGCTTCGATCAACTCCGGATCCATGCAGTAAGTGTCATCGATATCGACGAAGACCGGATGGGCGCCGCAATGCAGCATCGGCTCGATCGAAGGAAACGCAGTGTGCGACGGCACGATCACTTCGTCGCCAGGCCGCAGGTCCATCGCCAGATGCAGCAGGTAAACGCCCGCCGTCCACGACGAACTCAACACCGCATGTGTGCGGCCCGCGAACTGCGCCAGTTCGCGCTCGAACTGCTGACACTGCGGCCCGAGGATGAAACGGCCGGAATCGAGCACGCCGAGCACCGCCTGGCGGATCTCATCGCTGATGAACGGTCTTGATAAAGGTATGCGGCGCACCTGCATTACTCCCGCTCCAGTTCCACCGGCCGGCGGCTGCGCGCCGACTCCAGCGCGGCCTCGATCACGCGCACGGCCCGGTACCCCGCCATCCCATCGGCCAGCGGGGCCTGGCGGGTCTGGACCGAGTTGAGGAACGCGCGCCACTGCGTATGCAGCGGTTCCTCGGGCGAGAACTCGAGCTGATGCATCTCGCCCTCGGCCGCCTCGAAGCCGCCGGGCTTTCGTACATGATGGTTGCGGAAAGTCCGCACCTTGTACTGCGCGACATTGTAATCGCAGGTTGCGCTCATCTTTTCGCCCGCGATCACGACCTCGCGGGACTTGCCGGGGAGATGGTAGCCGGCCTCGATCCGGGCGTTCACATGCCCTGATCCGCCGCCGCGGGCGGGGGGATATTCCATGACGATCAGCGCTTCGTCCTCCATTCCGCGGCCCAGGAAATCTTCGGTTACGGCGCACACGCTAAGCGGCGAGCGGTCGAGGATGAAATTGAACGTATCGACGAAATGAATCGCGTCGGCGAACATGACGCCGGTGTCGTTGCGCGGGCGCTTGAATCCGCTGAAGCATCCGCGCAGGATCCGCACCGCGCCGAATTCTCCGCCCGCGACCGCGTCGCGCATCCATTGCGTCGCGCTGTCGAACCTGAAGATATGGCCGACCGCCAGGATCCGTCCGCACCGTTGGGCCAATTCAACCAGTTGCAAGGCCTCGGCCGATTTCAAGGTAATCGGCTTTTCGACAAACACGTCCTTGCCGGCTTCGAGAAACTGACGACACAGGTCGAAATGCGACTGCGCGGGAGTGGCGATCACCACCGCGTCCACCTCGGATTTGAAGGCCGTCGGATCCGGCGAGAGCCGCGATTGGCTGACCCCCGCCTGGCGCGCCAACTCCAGGCGCTCAGACGCGCGGTCGGCGACGAACAGATCGACCGGAAGGGAGCGGGCGACCCGCAGGTGATTGGAGCCCCATCGGCCCACGCCCACCAACAGTACTTTGATCAACGGCGAAACCTGACTCCTGACCCTTTGCCCAAAAGCGAAGGGAAATTTCCTGCTCCAACACCTTAGCGGTTTGACCAACGCGATGCATCGCCCGATCGCGCATTGGTCCGCCGCAATTCAGCCGGACAATCCTGGCGATCGCTATACCCCAGGGGCCGGGTCGCGCTATAAGGCTGGTTTGCGATGGCGCCCGAGCCATCCGCCGGATAGAGAGACGCGCAATGGGAGCATTGACCGACAAGTACTGTATCGTGGGCGTGGGCGAGACCCAATTCATGAAGGCGTCGCATCGCACGCCGTTGTCGATGGCTTGCGAGGCGGTCAAGAAGGCGATGGACGACGCCGGTCTGACGCCCCGCGAAGTGGACGCAATCACCAGTTTTCAAATCGCCGATTCCACCGACGTCACCAACGTGGCGCAGGCGCTGGGAATTCGGATGAACTACGGATCGGTGGCCTTCAGCGGCGGTTCGACGACCGAGGCGCTGGTGGCGCATTCGATCGGCCTGATCGAAGGCGGCTACTGCAATACCGTCGCCATCTTCCGTTCGATGAACGGGCGCACGGGCCGCCGGATGGGCGGGCAGGCGCCGGGCGGCGTGGTCCCGCCCAGCCGCGCCGAAGGCGACGCCCAGTTCTACATGCCGTGGGGATTTACCACTCCGGCGCAGCACTTCGCGCCGTCCGCCATGCGCTATTTGCGCGACTTCGGCGCGAGCACCAGGTCCTTCGGCGAAGTGGCAGCGGCATTCCGCTATCATGCCTCGCTCAATCCCAAGGCGCTGATGCGCGCCCCGATCACGATCGAGGACCATCAGCGATCGCGCTGGGTGGCAAAGCCGTTTCGCCTGCTGGATTGCTGCCTTGAAACCGATGTCGCTTCCGCCTTCATCGTTACTTCGCGCGAGCGCGCCTTTGACCTGCGCCAGCCACCGGTATTCATCATGGGCGGCAGCGCGCGGACCTATGCCGACAATCCCGCATGGAACCATTCGCGCCCGCGCACCTATATCCAGGCTGGCAACTTCGCCCGCCAGCGAGCGTGGGGGATGGCCGGTATCCGCCCCGATGATATCGACGTGCTCTCGATCTACGACGCCTTCACCTACACCGTGATCCTGCAGCTCGAAGCCTACGGTTTTTGCGGGATCGGCGAGGCGGCCGAATTCGTCAAGGATGGGCGGCTGCGTATCGACCACCAACTGCCGACCAATCTTTCCGGCGGCCATCTGTCGGAGGGTTATGCCCACGGCGTGGCCCTGGTCAACGAAGTCGTGCGCCAACTGCGCCATCGTGCCGACGACGCCTGCCCCGGCTGGGCTGAGGGGCGACACACCTACGACCGCGCCGCTGGATGCCGTCAGGTCAGGGACGCGCGTTTCGGCGCCAGTCTTGGATGGGGCACGGAAACACGCGGAAGTTCCTTGATTTTGAGGAGCATCTCGGCCTAGTTATTCGAGGGAGAAATTGACGAGGTAATCAATGCCCGGACCAATCGATTACAGCAAGATCAACATCATTCCCGACCAGGACACCACGGAATGGTGGGAAGGCACCAAACGGCACAAACTCCTGGTGCGGCAATGCAAAAATTGCGGCCACAAATGGTTTCCGCCGTTCCCCGCCTGTGCCAAATGCACCTCGATGGATCTGACCTGGTTCGAGACTTCCGGAAAGGGGGTGCTGCACAGCTATGTCGTGGTCACGCAGCCGATCCTGGCCGCGTTCGTCAGCGCGGTGCCCTATGTCGTCGGCCTGGTCGAACTGGATGATTGTCACGAACCCGACGGTTCGCTGACGCGCGTGGCCGGCGTGATGATGGACGATGAAGATGCCGTGGCCATCGGCTTGCCCTGCCAGGTCGTCTTCGAGCCCACGGCCGATCCGAATTTCGTGATGCCGCGATGGAAGATCAGCGGCACTGCGCAAAATACCTGGAAGTTCAAAGAATAAGGCTGGATAACTCGCTGGACCACATTCTCGCCGCCTTCTCCGTGGGCCGCCGTGACCGACGCTCTGAGGGCTTGTGGATTATGGGCTTCAGTCCGCTGCGCGTCCTTTGGTATTCTCATTCGCAGTCGCCGCCGGATCGACAATAGCCTGACGTAAAAAGAGATCGGTTCTTATCCGGTGGGTGGCAGAGCTTTTGCTCTGAATCGCGCAGATTTTCAAAGGTGGATAGCGAAAGTGTCACTCTCGGCAGCAGTCCCGGAAATCAGCAGGCCGGCCAATCCCCGTCCGGTGCAGCCGGTCCGCACCAGCGAGGCGTTGCTGGCGCTGGCGGTAATCGTGGCGATCGGGCTGTTGATGGCGACGGGTTTTATGCTGGGCCGGATGGAGCGGCGTCGCGGCACTCGCAATCGCGTCGGCACCCCGCGCAGCAACAAGCGCGTCGACAGCCGCAACCGCCAGGGTCAGCAGCGCAACCTGCGGTTGGTAACGCCCAGGCGGCGCTGACCGGGAAACCTCGCCGACTCCTTTGGCAATGAATCGGCGGCCTACCTGCTCGACAAACAGGCAGATGCTCATCGTTTAAGCGCTCCACTCTCTCCTGACGTTTCATTTTGCAGTACCGGCGGCGGCACCGTTTTTGCCCTCTGGCAGACGGCCCCGCACTTACGCAGGGCGGCTAATGGAGGGAGAGAATGGCGGAAGAACAACCAAAAATGGTGCCTACCTTGGGTCTGACCGGGGTGACCGTTAACGCGATGGCGTTGATCGCCCCGGGCGCCTTCCTGTGGATCACCTTCGTCGTTCAGGCCGGATACGCGTATCCGTCGGGGATGGCGATGTGGGCCGGGATTTTTGCCGCTTTGATGCTGGCCTACGCCACCGCAATTTCCTATTCGGAGTTGGCCAAGCTTTTCCCCGGCGCAGGCAGTTCTTATTTGTTCGCGGAGCAGGCTTTTCTCAACACCACGCATGCGTACAAATTCGCCCGCATAGCGAAATTCGTGATCGGTTGGGCTTCGCATCTTTACTACTGGGTTTATCCGGGCGTGATGGTCGCGACGATGGGCGTCATGATCGGATACATCATCGGCAGCATCGCGCCTTCCTCGATGAGCGCCAGCGTGCCCGGCCCGGTCTTCATGGCGCTGGTGGCGATCGTTTTCTCCTACGTCGTGGCATATATCGCGTTTCGCGGCGTGACCGGATCCACCAACGTCAACATCGCGATCAATGCGATCCAGATCGTCGCGCTGCTGTTCTTCTCGGCGCTCGCAATCTCCTATCGCCTGAGCCATCCGGCGGGTTCGATGGGCATGGCGCTGGACGGGACCATGAAAAAGTTGAGTTATTCGCTGACCGGCAACGCCCCGGCGCATCCCAGCGGTATCTCGGTGGTCCTGCCGCATAACTTCAACTGGATGATGCTGCAGGCAACCATCGCGATCCTGCTCCTGGTCGGATTCGAATCGGTTACCGCGCTGGGCGAAGAGGCGAAAAATCCCAAGAAGGATATCCCGCGCGGCGTTCTGCTTTCGCTGACCATCCAGTGCCTGTTCTGTTACCTGATTGAATACTTCGCCGCCAATTACTTCATGAGCAGCGCCTACAGCCTGGCGGATGCGAAAGGCTCGGCGGCGCCGATCGGCGACATGATGGTCATTCTCGGCAACTCGCTGCTGGGCGGCCACGGTCAGGCCTTCATGCTGGTGGAAGCCTTCACGGTCTTCCTGGCCCTGATCGGCACCACGCTCAGTTGCATGAACACCGGCGCGCGCGTGACCTATGCGATGGGCCGCGACGAGGAAGTGCCCGAACATTTCGGGCTGCTCCACGGCGAGACGCTCACACCGCATCGCGCAATCTGGACGCTCGCCACGATATCGGCCGTGCTCGGCGCCTATGCCGCGCTTTACTTCTTCGCCGGCGCCGCCGCGCCCGACGACAAGACCATCGCGAGTCTGCCGCACAACTTGTGGTACGCGATCGGCATGAGTTCCAACGCCTCGCTTTCCGCCTTGCCCAACGGCCTGCAGCTGGTGACGCTGGTATCCAACTTCGGCACCTTCATGCTCTACGGCCTGACCAACATCGTCTGTATCGTGGCCTTCCGCGAGCATCACGAGTTTCACGGGCTCAAGCACATGGTGATTCCGATTTTCGGCGCCGTGGCGAACTTCGCCTGCATGGCGTTCTATATCATCGGACCGATCGAAGGCCTGGGCAGCGTCAAGGAGCCGCTGATGGCGGTGGCGATCTCGGTCATCTGGGGCGTGTACGGAGCGATCTACTTCATGCGCAACTCGCGCAAGCGCGGCAAGCAGACGATGGTGGTTGCCAAGACCGCCTGAGTTGGCACGGACGCACAGACAGGATTCAATGGACGGGCGGACTGCCGCAGGCGCGGTCCGCCCTTTTGCCTTTCCACCCGCAACGATTCAAAGGCAGTGGCAGAACCTGGAATTGAGCAAGTGACCGGCGACCCTGAGCTTTTCGATTTCGAACTGGCGCTGCTCAGCGATGTCGGCTGCGCGCGCTCGAACAACGAGGACTTCTGCGGTCATGCGATCCTAAGTCCCACTGAGGCGGTGTTTGCCCTGGCCGACGGCGTGGGCGGCTACGAGGGCGGCGAGATTGCCAGCCGGATGGCGGTCGAGATCACCATCGCCGCCTATCAGGAAAATCCGCCTTCCATCGGTCCCGCCAAACGGCTGTATCGCGCGGTCCAGCGCGCCAATATCGAAATCCATAACCGCGCCCTGACCGTGCCCGAACTGCGCCGGATGGCCACTACGCTGACTGCGGTTGCGGTGAGCGATGGCGTCATGCACGCCGTTCATATTGGCGATTGCCGGCTTTATCTGCTGCGTGGCGGGCGGATTGCGCAGTTGACCAAGGATCATACCGTGGTCGGCGAACGGATGCGGATGGGGCTGATCAGCGAACGCGAAGCCCGCAACCATCCCGAACGCTCCGCGCTTAGCCGCTGCCTTGGACGCGAGCTGATCGCCTCGCTTGACCGCCTGACGATGCCGCTGCGCCCCAGGGACAGGGTGATCGTCTGCACCGACGGATTATGGAGCATGCTCGAGGATCGGGAGTTGGACTCGATTGCGCGCAAACTGCCGCCGGCGGCTGCCTGCCGCCAGCTCATCGACCAGGCCAATCAACGCGGAGCCCCCGATAATGTCAGCGTCGCCGTAATGATTGCCCATAACGGATGCGACCCCGCAAATCTGCCGCCCTCAGGATGGCGTGGGCGCCTGCGCAGCTTGCTGCGAGGAGGCCGTTGACCGGCTCAAATTGCCGGTGATAACGTGCGCAGCCTAACGATGGCGAACCCAGGCGTATAACGGTGCGCGAGGTCAGCGTCGGGGAGAGACTCGACCAATACCAGATTACGGAGTTGATCGCGCGCAGCGGCATGGCTTCGATCCTCAAGGCGATCGACACCGAAAGCGGCCACACCGTCGCGCTCAAAGTCCCGTATCCGCAGTTTGAATCCGACGTGGTCTTCTACGAGCGTTTCCGGCGCGAGGAAGCTATCGGCCAGCGCCTGGACCATCCCAATATCATCAAGGTCCTCACCCCGCGGCGCAAAAGTCGCATGTATATCGCGATGGAATACGTCGAGGGCGTCTCGCTGCGCGCGATGCTCCGCGACAAGCGTCCTTTTGCGCCCCAACGGGCGCTGGGCTATGCCCGTCAGGTCTGCGGCGCGCTGGTTTACATGCATGCCCAGGGTGTGGTCCATCGCGACCTCAAACCCGAAAACCTCCTGGTTACCGAGAACGATCAAGTCAAAATCATGGATTTCGGGATCGCCCTGGACGAGAGCGCGCGCCGCCTGACCTGGGCCGGTCTATCGACGACGATCGGCACGCCCGACTATATGGCGCCGGAGCAGATCAGCGGGCGGCGCGGCGATGCCCGCACCGATATCTATTCACTGGGAATGATCCTTTACGAAATGCTCACCGCCAACCTGCCCTATGAAGGCGTCAACGTGTATGCGGTGATGAAGGCCAAGTCGTCCGACGATCCCCAGCCGCCGAGCAGGTGGGTGCCCGATCTGGACCCGAAGCTGGAAGAAATCGTGCTGCGGGCGATCGAGCGCGCGCCGCGCAACCGTTACCCCAGCGCGCGAGAGATGCTCGCCGACCTGGAAGATCCCTCCCGCGTGCAAATTACCGGACGCGCCGCCAGCCTGCGTCCGCGCGCCAGTTGGAAACGTTTTCGGACCATCCTTATGACTGGATTATTTTTCGTCTCACTGATCGCTATCCTGGGCCTGCTGATATGGCTGGCGCGCCGCTTTCCGGCCGCGCCCGCACATACTCAAGGCGCCTATCGCGGTACGCTACGATGAGCCCTTCACGCAGCTTTGCTCTGGCCGTACTTGGCGCCGGTTTGCTGATCGCTCCCGCTGCCGCCCTGGGCGCCGACGGCGGCGCCAGCGTTCCCTCGCTCAATCTGGCCTGGATTCTGATTACCGGTTTCCTGGTCATGTTCATGCAACTGGGATTCGCGATGCTGGAGACCGGGTTTACCCGCGCCAAAAACGCCGTCAACACGATGGCCATGAATCTGATTATCTACCCCATCGGGCTGATCGGATTTTTCCTGACCGGGTACGGCCTGATGCTGGGCGGCGTCGGCCAGTATCCTTCGCTGGGCTCGACCGCCCTCGCCCATCACGAACTCGTCTGGCATGCCGGCGCACACAGCTTTGGTCTGCTCGGTCTGAGCAAGTTCTGTCTGCTGGGCGTGGCGAGCGATCCCGGCAGCCTCGCGATGTTTTTGTTCGCGGTCGTTTTCATGGACACCGCGGCGACGATCCCGACCGGGGCGATGGCTGAGCGGTGGAAGTTCTCCGCTTTCTTCATCTACGGCTTGTTCATGTCGATGTTCCTCTACCCGCTTTACGGCAACTGGGTCTGGGGTGGAGGATGGCTGTCGCAATTGGGCATGAATTTCGGCCTGGGACATGGACACGTCGATTTTGCCGGCTCCTCGGTAGTCCACATGACCGGCGGCGTTACGGCCCTGGCCGGCACGCTGGTGCTGGGGCCGCGAATCGGCAAATTCCGCCGCGACAAAGCGGTCGGCGCGATGCCGGGGCACAATCTGCCGATGGCCATCGCGGGCACGCTGATCCTGGCGTTTGGATGGTTTGGCTTTAACTGCGGCTCGACCTTCGCCGCCTCCGACGCCCGCATCGCGCTCATCGCCGTCAACACGATGCTGGCGAGCGCGGCAGGCGCGCTGGCCGCGTTGATAACGATGTGGCTGCGGTACAAGCGGCCGGATATCGCAATCAGCTGCAACGGCCTGCTCGGGGGACTGGTGGCGATCACCGCGCCGTGCGCGTTCGTGTCGCCGTGGGCGGCGATAGTCATCGGCATCGTCGCCGGCCTGATCACCGATTGGAGCGTGATCATGCTGGAACGCCATCTGTACGTCGACGATCCGGTCGGTGCGATCGCGGTCCATGGCGTCTGCGGCCTGTGGGGAGCGCTGGCGCTGGGTATTTTCGCCGACGGCAGTTACGGGTTGGGCTGGAACGGCGTCGCGGGGCCGGTTCGCGGTTTGCTGTTCGGCGACAGCGGCCAGTTCTTCGCCCAGCTAATCGGCGTCTGCACCAACCTGGTGGTGGTCTTCAGTTTGGCCCTCGCCTTCTTCGCCGTGGTTGAACGCACTATCGGCAACCGTGTCGCCGCCGAAGTCGAATGGTCAGGCCTGGACACCCTGGAAATGGGCAGCGACGCTTATCCCAGGAGCTAACCCTGATGCGCAAATAAGTATCTGGGTTCAAGTGCATGAAATCATTGTGGCGGAGGGCCTTTCCGGTCCTCTTTCAGGAGTCGGAGCGAGCGGTTGCGGGGGCATCTGGCCGTGCAACCTCCCGACGCCGGCGCCAACCTCGCGCACGGAATCGTTGCCGGCGCCGGTGCACGGCTGCAACGGCTTTTAGACCCCGAGCGCGGTGCATAGTACGAGAATCAATGCGCCGACGGCGAAACCGGCCAGCACGTCGCTCAGCCAATGAAAACCCAAACAGGCTCGTGAAAGCCCGATAAGCAGCGCGCCGATTACGAACATGAACAGTATCGGCTCTTTAATGTCGGGATAAATTTGTCCAATCGCGATTGCGGCGGCACCGTAAACCGACACTCCCGCAATCGCGTGCCCGCTGGGAAAGCTGGTGCTCCGATCGATCTGATTGGTTGCGCGCGGACGCGCACGGTATATTCCTGCTTTGCTCAGGTGAATACAGCCCAGCGTCAGCAACGCGCAGGCAACCATCGCCAAAGCGGCCCGATAGCGCTGCTGCGCGCCAATGAACAAGGTGAACAACGCCGCCGCCGGAATAAAGATCCGTGGAGCCCCCGGCGCGCCGGCGCAACGCATCAGCCAGCCCAGCGGTGGCCGGCCAAAGCACTGAAGAACTTCCGTCAGCTTGCGATCGCAATCGGCTCCCAAACGAAGCAGATAACCAAGACAGCTGATTTCGACGCAGTCACTCCGTCCGCTTTGATTCATGAATGCAGAAGTCGTTGCAGGCCTTTGACGGTAGGAATGTATGGGCCGGGGTCGGTAAGGTCGATATCGGAAATGACGCGGGAGTTCAGACAATCGCGCAAAAAGTTAATCAGATGGCGCGGGCGGCGCGAAATCAGCCGCAGTTGTACGGTAACTCTTTGGTATTGCACGCCTTCGCGAAAGCTCAGGTCCGCCCTCACCGGGCACCCCCGGATTAAATCCCGATAAGGCGTGAACAAATCCACCCCCGCGTGCGCGGCCAATCCGATACTACCCCAGATTCGCGGGTTCACTTCCATGAACTTGAACAAGCCGTCGCGCGGGTCGTGAATGAACTGGATCTGTCCCAAACCATTATAGTGCAGCGCGCGGAAGATGCGGAAGGCATTTTCGAGCAGTTCGGGCGGCCGTTCGGTCACGGCTTTGGCCGTCAGTCCTCCCTCGACCGGGAAAGTGAAAATCTTGCGGTACGCGTATACGCGCAGCGGGGCGCCGTCGCGGTAAAGTCCGCCGACCGAGTATTGAGTGCCGGGGATGAATTCCTGCAGAATCGGTTTGCCGCCATACGACCGCTCGTTTGCGCTCACCGTTCGATATTTCCAGATTAACTCCTGCGGTCCGTGCACCACTCGCACATTTTCAGAGGCTTCGCCCCGTTGTCCTTTGACGACCAGCGGATATCCAAGAACCGCCGCCGCCTCGGCCAATTCACGCTCATCGTTGGGGATAAAACTGAGCGGTACGGGGACTTTGTATTCGGCGGCAAGTGCAAGGCTTGAACTCTTCGCCGCCAGCGTTCTGATGCTCTCGGCGGGCGGCGCCAGAAAGATACGGTATTCGCGTGCGGCCAGCCGCGGCGCCATTGCCTGCAGCACCTCTTCGGAACACACAAACATGGCGTCGTAAGAAAAACGGCGCAGGGCCGCTTCAAGCGCGTCAATGTATTCATCAGGTCGGCCAAAGCCCGGCGCTGGAATACGCCGGGCAAAATAGCGCGAGCGCGATGCCGGTGAATGGCGCTGACAAAAAATGTCAACCTCCCAACCCAGCGCGCGGAGGTTGCGGCATACGTCAGTTCCCAGTACCGCCCTGCGATCGACTATCAGCGCCCGCGGCCGCCCTTCGCTAGGCTCTCTCGCTGGCATCCAACTTCTCCTGCCTTCGCCCGACCAAAGATCGGCGCCGCAGGACGGAAGCGCTGCGTGTGATCAACAAGCGCACGCTTCTTGCTGTCCCCCTCGACGCTTAACTTGTGCCTGCGGCAGACTGGTAATCGCCGCAATGACCGGGCGCCCTTGCAGCAGCAGAATTCGTGCCTTCCACCTCTGCTGAGCTAGTCACGCGATTGCGGAATTTTGCGACAGACCGTGAATTACCAACACAGTAACTTTTACCATCTGGAGCGTTTCGGAATTATGATCGCGACATTTTCAACTTCCCTCCCGCTCATTTCAGGGCCGAAGCTGAAGGCGAACCACCTGCGGTCGGCGCTGAGCCCCAGACCATAGCCGTTGCCGCACGATCGAAGTTGATATCGGCATTGGATCGCCGCGCCATCGTCACATTGGATCTTGCATACGCCGAACGCACTGTTGCGCACCAGCGGCTGCCTTTTCGCCGATTAGGCCGGATGATCAGCAGCCATCTATGATCTCCCGAGTTTGGTCGCGACTCGAATTCCAGGTGCTTTACAAGACCAGCTATATGGATGTAATAAATCCAACTCAAAATAAACGTATCGTCGTCCGGGTTATCCCGGCGGGTCGGCAAAGAGGGGCTCCTCATGTTCAGAGTCCGGATTATATGGGGTCTGCTGCTCCTGGGCTTCATCAGCATTATCGTGGCCAGGGCTGCATTTGCGGGGCCCGACCAATCCAATAGTCCTCTGGCGAGCCCGCGGCCGCTTGACCAGGTCGGTTTCCCCCACGAACTCTACGGCTGGGTAATTCCCCCCGACAATCCGCAGACTCCGGCCAAGGTTGCTTTGGGCAAGCAACTGTTCTTCGACAAGCGCCTGTCCGAAGACAATACCGAGGCCTGCGCCAGTTGCCATAAACCGGACAAGGGATTTACCGACCAGCAGCCGACCTCCGACGGAATCCATCATCAGTTTGGCCAACGCAATGCTCCGACCGTGCTTAACGCCGCGTTCAACGTTCTGCAGTTCTGGGATGGACGCGAGCCGACCCTTGAGGACCAGGCGAAGGATCCGATCGTCAACCCGATCGAGATGGGGATGAAGAACTTCGACGAAGTGGTCGCCAGGGTAAACGGCATCCCCGAATATCAGGAAAAATTCAAGGCCGTCTTTGGGGGGCCGGCGACGATGATCGATATCCAGCGCGCGATCGCTTCATATGAGCGTACGCAGGTTTCGTTCAATTCCGCCTTCGACCGCTTCATGGCGGGCGATCAAAACGCGATCAGCGCGCAAGCCAAACGCGGATGGGCGATTTTCAACGGTAAAGGCCGCTGCATGTCATGTCACGGATGGAATCCGACGCAGCCCATGTTCAGCGACAATCGTTTCCACAACATTGGGGTGTCCGCACACAAATCCAATTTCGTACCGCTGGCGCGCAAGGCTTTGGCACTTCTGGCGCGGGGCGGCGGCGCCCAGCAATTGGATGAATTGGCGATTCAGACCGACATGAGCGGACTGGGGCGATTTCTCGTCACCAAGGATCCGCACGACATCGGCGGCTTTCGCACGATGGGTCTGCGCAATCTGCTGGTCACCCAACCGTATTTTCACGATGGATCGCAGGCCACGTTGTGGGACGTGGTGGATCACTACAACAAGGGCGGCGTGCAGAATCCGTTTCTCGACGGCGGAATTGTCCCGCTGGGACTGAGCGAGCCGGAAATCGACGACCTGGTGGCGTTTCTCGCCACACTCACCAGCCCCGAGTATCTAAGCGCCGCGCAAGTTGAGTTCCGAAAGCAACTGAAGCTATCCCGCACCAGCCGCCCGCAGCGCGACACCGCTGCCGCGATGGGACAGCTCGGACGCAATGGCCCTGGTTTCGAGGGTCCTTTCGGGGATATCGGGCCCGATCAGAACCAGATGGCGGAAAATCCGGCGCTTTTGGGCGGCAGATAACTTCCACATCCAACTGATTGATCGCCAGAGGTCATCATGGCAGTTCGGCACAAAAGTGTTGAAACCAAATACATGGAGCAAAGAGACGCGGTACTGCGCGGCTTGCGCTGGCTCGACCGCCGATCCTTTCTCAAGGCGGCCGCCGCTGCGGCCGGCGCGGTCATGGCCCGGGGCCTGATGCCGCCGCACAGTTTTCAGTTGATCGAAATCGCCAACGCCGCGACCAGCAAGGACTTCGGCACGGTCGGCCACCAGGGGAGCGCTCCCTTTCGCATCGCCTATATTTCTGACAGCCATCTTTACGAGCGAACGCTTAACCAGCGCTTCATTCGCGCCATCGTGCGCGCTGTGGAGGACGTCAACGCGCTCGATCCGCAGCCTGATTTCGTGCTCTACGGCGGCGATTTGGCGCAACTGGGCACCCGCCAGCAGCTCGACCTGGGCCGCCAGATCCTTGCCGAACTCAAACCGCCGGTGAAGATGATGGTCGGCGAGCACGACTGGTTTCTCGATCTCGGCGACGCCTGGCAGGAAATGTTCGGACCGCCCAATTACTCCTTTGACTGGAAAGGCGTCCACTTCGTGGTGTTGATGAGCGTCCACGAAAAGGACTTCTGGACCGCGCGGCATATGACTCCGATGGAGCGGATGCGCACAGTGGCCGGGCTCGACAACCCAATCCAGTCGCGCTTCGAGGTCGGCGAGGAAGAACGCAAATGGCTGGCCGCTGATCTAGCCAAGGTTCCGCATACCACCCCTTTGGTCGTATTCTCGCACTCCCCGCTCTACAAGTACTATCGCGACTGGAATTTCTGGACCGAAGACGCCGAGCAGGTTCAGGCCCTGCTCCAGCCCTTCAGCCAGGTCACCGTAATCCACGGCCATACCCATCAGATGCTGTTCAACCGCATCGGCAACATCAACTTTTACGGCATGTTATCGACGGCATGGCCGTGGCCTTACGCGCCGCAGGGATTGCCGCCGTTGACGATTCAGATGAACCGGGCCGATCCTTTCGATCAACTTGACGGCTGCGGCGACGGGCAGTTCATGATGCGCGCCGACGGCCTGGTCGATACCATCTACGCGCTGTGGGACCGCAATCCGGTTTCGGTGCCAGCGGGCTACCTGCTGTCGGGCGGGAAGTCCGATCGGCCGCCTGCGCCGCAATTCGCCAGCTACTGAACGCCTGGGGATAACGCCTGAGCTTGAAGGTAAAAAAGTGATGCATCGCTACCAAGTCGCACTGCTTCTCGCCGCCGGAGGACTGGTGTCAAGCGCAGGGATGGCAATTGCGCCGCGGGTCCTCAACGCCCAGCAGCCCGTCGCCCACCATCCGGTGCCGGCCACCAAAAACGGCAACGTGGTCGTGATGCTCTGTGACGGCAAGACCAGCCTCGAAATCAAGGGGCTGAAGCCGGGCCACACAATGACCCACGATCAGGCCACCGCCGTCGCGCGCCAACTGATGCAGAAATGGCAGCGCGCGCATCCAGGCGAGTTGTGGCAGATGGCCCAGGAGGAAGGCACGCAAATGCGCCCCACCACCACTGAGCAGGGCAATCCGTCGCCAAACCTGCCGTCAGCGCCCAACCAACCTCCCAGCGGCGAGGCACCCAACCCGGTGCCGCATCCTGCCAATCCTGTTCAGGAACAGGTCCAGGGAGTGCCGGTCCATCGCCAGGCGCAGCCGCAACAGCAGGGAGACACCTACGCCAGTTTCAATCAACGCGACTTCAGGGTATGGCAGGCCGAGACCCAGAAATTCGTTGAGTACGGAAAACGCGTATTTCACAGTGACAAGCTGCTCGGCGGCACCATCGGCGTCAGTTGCGACATGTGCCATCCCGACGCCGCCAACACACATCCGGAGACCTATCCAAAGTACCAGGTGCAGTTGCAGCGCGTGGCCCTGCTGCGGGACATGATCGAATGGTGCATCGAAAATCCCGTCAAGGGTGCAACGATGAGTCCCAACGATCCGCGGCTGCGGGCATTGGAAGCATACATCCTGGCCCAGCGCAAAGGCGTCCCGCTCAATTACGGCAAGCATTGAATCAGGCGCAGGCGACCGTGGATGGGCGCTCTTGACCGGTCTTGCCGCGCGCCGGTATCGAAGAGCGATGGATTTCAGCTTTACCGAGGACGAAGAGCGGTATCGCAAACGCGTCCGGGAATTTCTGAAAAATAACCTGCCCGACGGATGGGGCACGCCCGGTTACGAACTCCCCAAAGGCGCGGCGCTCGTCGCTATGCTGCGCGAATGGCAACGGCGGATGCTCCAGCATGGGTTTGTCGCGATGGCGTGGCCGAAGGAGTACGGCGGCCAGGGAGCCAGTGCCGTCGAGATGGCGATTTTCAACGAGGAATGCGCGCGGGTGCGCGCGCCCGGCGCGCTGAACGCGCTGGCCATTTCCCAGGTCGGCCCGACTATCATCCAGCACGGAACCGACGCGCAGAAGCGCCGTTTCCTGCCGCCAATCGTCAAGGCCGAGGAAATCTGGTGTCAGGGCTTCTCGGAACCCAACGCGGGTTCGGATCTGGCGTCGCTGCGAACGCGGGCGGATTTACGCGGCGATCACTTTATCGTCAACGGACAGAAGATCTGGACCTCCTACGCGCAATACGCAGACTGGTGTTATCTGCTGGTCCGCACCGATCCCAACGCGCCACGCCATCGGGGCATCAGCTATCTGCTGGTCGATATGAAAAGCCCCGGAATCACGGTCAAGCCGCTGCGCCAGATGCATGGCGGTCAGGATTTCAACGAGGTCTTCTTCGAAAACGTCCAGGTCCCGCGCGAAAACCTGCTGGGCGCGCTCAACGACGGATGGCGCGTCAGCATGACCACGCTGGCCAACGAGCGCGGCACCAGCGCGCTATCGCAGTACGTGCGGTACGAGCAAATTTTCAACGACCTGGTTCAACTGGCGCGCATCTCGCTCCGCAATGGCCGCACGGCGGCGGACGATCCGGTGGTCAGGCAGGAGTTGATGCGCCATTACGTCGATTTGCAGGGATTCAAGTACAACTGCTTGCGCGTGTTCTCCGCCATCATCAATGGCGGAACGCCGGGAGCGGAAGGCTCGATCCTCAAGCTGCTGTGGTCGGAACTGAACCAGCGGATGCAGGAGACCGCGATGGGTCTGGAGACGGCGTCCAGCCAGTTGATGCCGCAGTCGGAGCGGGCGGTGGAAAACGGCCGCTGGCAAATCTCGTTTTTGCGTTCGCGCGCCAATACGATCGAAGCGGGCACATCGGAGATTCAGCGCAACATCGTGGCGGAGCGGGTGCTGGGGCTGCCCCGCTCCCGTTGAACAATCCCGGCGCTCAAGAACTGCCGGATTCGTCACGAGCAGGCATTCACTGCGCCTGAGCGATCATCGCGATCGCGCGCTCGAGGCGGGCCACCGTGCGGGACCGGCCCAGGACCGCTATTACCTCGTAGATTCCGGGACTCACGGTGCCCCCGGTCAAAGCCACCCGGACGGGCTGCGCGAGCTGGCCCAGCTTCAAACCGAAGCGGCCGAGCACCTGCTCGAAAACGCTCTGCACCTCGGCTTCCGTGCAATTCTCGCGCAGTGCGCCAAGGCCTTTCACCAGCGCCTTGAGGGGCTCAACGATTTCGGGTTTCAGAAATTTCGCGGCGGCTTTGGGATCGATTGCGATATCGTCGCTCAGATAGAAACGGGCGAAGTCCACCAGTTCGACCAGCGTCTTGGCCCGCTCGCGCAAGGTCGAGACCATTTTTTCCAGCCACGCCATATCCTGGGGTACCTGGTAGCCGGCCCTTTTGATAAACGGGATCGCCTCGCGCGCGAGTTGGTCAGCGCTGCGCTGCTTGAGGTAGTGAAAATTCAGCCACAACAGCTTTTCCGGATTGAAGATTCCAGGGGATTTGCCGCACGCCTCAAAGCTGAAATATTGGATTAATTCGGCCTTGGAAAAAATTTCTTGGTCGCCATGCGACCATCCCAGGCGGGCGAGATAATTCAGCAGGGTTTCGGGAAAGTAACCCGCGTCGCGATAGGCAAACACCGAGGTCGCGCCGTGACGCTTGGAAAGCGGCTTCCCGTCCAGTCCCATCACCATCGGCAGGTGCGCATAAAGCGGCGGCGCAAGCCCCAGGGCCAGGAAAATCTGAATCTGGCGCGGCGTGTTGGGCAGATGATCGTCACCACGCACAACATGCGTGATTTCGAAATCGGCGTCGTCGATCACGGTGGCGAAGTTGTAGGTCGGCACGCCGTCGGAGCGAAAGATGATCAGGTCGTCGAGCTCCTGGTTCTGGAATACCGAATGACCCTTGACCAGATCCTCGACCACGGTCTGGCCTTCGCGCGGCGAACGAAAACGGATCGTGTAATTGCGTCCAGCCCCGCGGTCGGGCAGCGGCAAATCGGCCGCAAAGGGCTTGTTGCGGCAGGTGCCGTCGTAGCCCGGCTTGCGGCGTTCGCGCTCGGCCTGACGCCGTTTGGCTTCGAGTTCCTCGGGCGTGCAGTAACAGGGATAGGCTTTACCCTCGCGCAACAGACGCAAAGCGGCTTCACGGTAACGATCGAAGCGGCTGGACTGAAAGTAGCGCCGATCCGGCGGACCGGCGTCCCATTCGATGCCCAGCCATTGCAGGCTGGCGACTATCTCCTCCAGCGATTCGCGGGTCGAGCGCTCCTGGTCGGTGTCATCGATCCGCAGGATAAAACGGCCGCCGTTGTGGCGTGCCCACAGATAGGCGAACAGGCCCGAGCGGACATTGCCGATATGCAGCGATCCGGTCGGACTCGGCGCGTAGCGCGTGCAGACTGTCACTTTATTCCCACTCGATCGTGCCCGGAGGCTTCGACGTAATATCGTACACGACCCGGTTGATGCCCTTGATTTCGTTGGTGATGCGGCTGCTCATCCGCGCCAGCACGGCGGGGTCGAGCCGGGCCCAATCGGCGGTCATGCCGTCGGAGGACTCGACGGCGCGGATGGCCAGCACGCTTTCGTAGGTGCGTCCGTCACCCATCACGCCGACGCTTTTGATGGGAAGCAGCACCGCAAAGCTCTGCCACAGCCGATTGTTCAGTCCCGCCGCCTGAGTTTCTTCGATCACTATCTGATCAGCCCGGCGCAGCAAATCCAGGCGTTCGCGCGTGACCTCGCCGATGATCCGGATCGCCAGTCCGGGGCCGGGGAACGGCTCGCGATCGACGATCTCGGGCGGCAGCCCGAGCTGGCGGCCCAGCTCGCGGACTTCGTCCTTGAACAACTCCCGCAGCGGTTCGATCAGCTCCAGGCGCATCGTCTCCGGCAGTCCACCGACATTGTGATGGCTTTTGATGGTCGCCGACGGTCCTTTGAACGAAACCGACTCGATGACGTCGGGATACAGCGTGCCCTGTCCCAAAAAACGCGCGCCGCCCAGCGCCGCCGCCTGGCGCTCGAACACCTCGACAAAGGTATGGCCGATTACGCGGCGCTTGTGCTCGGGATCGGTCACGCCTGCCAGCCGCTGCAGGAACAACTCCGACGCATCCACCACCGTCAGCGGGATACCAAGCTGACCGGCGAAAACCTTTTCCATCCGCTGGCGCTCGCCCGCGCGCAGCAAAGCCGTATCCACAAAGACGCAATGCAGACGATCGCCGATCGCTTTATGGATCAGCGCCGCTGCCACAGAGGAATCCACGCCTCCCGACAGGCCCATCACGACCCGGCCCTCGCCGGCGGTCGCCCGGTGGATTTCGGCGACCTTGGTCTCGATAAAGTTCGCCATCGTCCAGTCGCCCGGCTCTTTGCAGATCCTGTGGACGAAGTTGCCCAAAATCGTCGCGCCTTGGGGGGTATGGACGACCTCGGGATGGAACTGGATGCCGCGCAGGCGCCCATCGACGCTGCGGAAAGCCGCGTAGGGCGAGTTGGCGCTATGGGCGATCGCGCACAGGTCGCTGGGCAGGTTTTCCACCCGATCGCCGTGGCTCATCCAAACCAGATGATCGCTGCCGGTTAATCCTTCGAACAGCTCATCGGGCCGGTCCACCGTCAGTATCGCGGGGCCATACTCGCGATGTGCGGTGCCAGCGCTGCGCGCTCCCAGATGCTGGGCGATGACATACATTCCGTAGCAGATGCCCAACACCGGGCATCCCAGCTCGAGCACCGCGCGTTCGATATTGGGGGCGTCGCGCTCGTAAAGGCTGGCGGGGCCGCCGGACAGAATGATGCCCTTCGGAGCCAGCGCGCGGATGCGATCAAGCGGCAGGTTGTACGGATGGATTTCGCAGTACACGTGGGCTTCGCGCACGCGCCGCGCAATCAACTGGGTGTACTGGCTGCCAAAATCGAGAATTAGAATCATTGGGAAGCGCCTGCCGCGCCTTCTTGCGTTACTATAAACCAACCGGGGGATTCGGACGAATAGCGGCGCGGGACTGCCGTTTACACAATTTTCACAACCGGCATCAGGTCGGCCTGGTTGGCGCCCGGCCACGGCAAGCCGCGGCTGATGCGCCAGTTCGGATCTTTGACCTGGCTGGCGTAAACGATCCATCCGCCGGCGACGCGCTCAACCGCCATCCGCGCGACCTCGTCCGGGGTCTGGCGCAGTTCGAAAGTGCCGAGCAGGAAGCTGGTGCCGTCGCGCAGCGGCGCCAGGGCATTGGGATCAGTAAAACCGCGATCGCCAACACGCATCTGCGCAATTGTCGCGGGTGGGCGGTAATCGGCGTCGGAGTTGATGTTACTCATTGGGTCCGGCGTCTTTTGCTTCGTTGTATTCGCGCTTAACCGCTCCGCGCTTGCGGAACATCAGGCGCAGCGGCGTTCCGCTCAGCCCCAAAGCGGCGCGGAAGCGATTTTCCAGAAAGCGGATATAGTGAGCCGGGACGTCGCGCTCGAGGTTGGAAAAGAACATCAGCCGCGGCGGCGAAGCGCCGATTTGGGTGACGTACAACAAATTCAGCCGCCGGCCGGCGACAACCGGAGGATCCATCGACGCGCTGGCCTGTGCAAGTATGCGGTTGAGGTGGGCGGTCTGGAAGGTGGCGCGGAAATTCGCTCCGACCTCGAGCGCCTGCGCCAGAATGTCGCGTACGCCGTCGCCGGTGGTGGCCGACGTGTAGATCAGCGGGGCGAATTCGAGGAACGGAAATCGCTGATGGGCGTCGCGAGTGAAGGCGGCCTGTTTGCGGCCCGCGCGCGCCGCCAAATCCCACTTGTTGCAGATCACGATCAGCGCGCGGTTTTCCGTTTCCACCAGCCGGGCCAATCGCGCATCCTGGTCGGTGATTCCTTCCGACGCATCCACCACCAGCAGCAGCACCTCGGCCCGACGGATTACCTCGATAGCGCGTCGTACTGCATGCTGTTCAAGCTCGCCCTGCACCCGCGCCGGACGCCGGATTCCTGCGGTGTCAATCAGGATCAGTTCCTGATTGCCCGACCTGATCCGTACATCAACCGGGTCGCGGGTGGTGCCGGGGGTGGTGTCCACGATCGAGCGTTCAGCCCCGGCCAGCCGGTTGGTCAGCGAGGATTTGCCGACGTTGGGGCGGCCAATCAGCGCAATGCGCAGGTCCACGGGCGCCGCGGAACTGACCCCGTCGGCCGGCAACAATTCAACCACCGCATCGAGCAGCTCCTCGATACCCCGACCATGCGCGGCGGAGATTGGAAACAAACGCTCCACGCCGAGGCGGTGGAACTCCGCCGCCGCCCAATCCAGCGCTGGGGAATCCAATTTGTTTACGGCGAGCAGGAGCGGACGTCCGACCTCGCGGATCAGCTCCAAAGCCTCGGAGTCGGCGGCGCTCAATCCAGCCCTCCCGTCGGCGACAAAAATCACGAGATCCGCGCTGGCAGCAGCCTTGAGCGCTTCCGAAACCACGCGCTCGCTTAGTCCATGTTTTTGGTGCAACTCCAAGCCGCCGCTATCAATGACGGCGAATCTACGTCCCTGGTGTTCCGAAGTCAGAACGTTCAAATCGCGTGTGGTTCCCGGAATCGCGCTGACGATCGCGCGACCGTGGCGCGTAATCCGATTAAAAAGCGTGGATTTACCAGCATTAGGGCGTCCCGCCAAGGCGACCAGCGGGAGTCCCGGGCCAATTCCTGGAATTGCCGGCATATCCCCGCGTTTATGGATAGTTGCCATCGCGGTTCATTGTACCGGTTTTTTTGAAAATGCTCATCCGCTCATCGCTCTTGAGTTTGTCGACGGCTTACGGGGGCGTGGAAAAGTGCGTCACCGCGCTGCAAATGCGTGGCACAGTTCCACGCCGTCATCGGCTCGAGGAAAGCGTCGGCGAGCCAGGAAACGAGCCAGCGCGATTGGGCTAAATCGGGTGAAAGTGCTGCGGGGAGCCGTTGCAAAAGTACGTGACCCGGAAAAACGCCAACATGTACGGGCTTTTTCGGACCAGGAGCGTGGTTTGGAAATGAAAGCTGGCATTTGCTAAGATTAACGAATCAACACGCAGGTGCGTTCTTGTTCTCGCCGGAAAGCGTGGCAAGCTTATTGCAGCGTTGGTCTTCAGGCCGGTGAAAAAGTCAGCCAAAAAAGATAAAGCGGTGCGGCGTATGAAGGCATCCAGCAACGGCTACGCGATGACCGAGTTTGAACCCGGGAACGTGGCTAAGGTCAGGGCGGCCAAATCGGCCAAACAAGCTCCGGTTTCGATGAAGCCTTCAAGAGGAGATCAGGAAGATCAGATTTTGACGGTGCCGATGCTTGCTGAATATCTGCTGTGCCATCCCAGCACGATTTATCGCCTGCTCAAGAACAAGCGTATTCCGGGCTTTCGGGTCGGCAGCGACTGGCGCTTTCGCAGATCGGCTATCGATCAATGGCTCAACAAAGCCACGATCGCGACGGGACGCCAATAGAAGGTCCGGCTTCAGAGACCCAGTTCGGCGAGACGGCGCGGATCTTTGGTCCAGTTCTTCTCGACTTTAACCTGCAAATCGAGGAAAACTCGGCGTCCAAGCAGGCTTTCGATTTCAAGCCTTGCGCTCTGGCCAATGCTCTTTAAGCGCTGACCTCCGCTGCCGATGATCATCCCCTTGTGGGAGTCGCGATCGACAATGATGCTGGCCTGGATTCGCACCAGGTTGCGTTGCTCGAGTTCGCTGAACTGTTCCACCTTCACGGCGGTCGAAAACGGTATCTCCTGCCTCATCGCAAGGAAGATTTTCTCGCGGATAAGCTCTTCGACCAGGGCGCGCTCGGTCTGGTCGGTGTACTGATCCTCGGGCATCAAGGGCGGACCGACGGGTAAAATCCGCTTGAGCGTGGCAATCAGTTCGGCGACATTTTCGCCGGTCAGCGCGCTTACAGGCACGATTTCCGCTTCGGGCAGCGCACTTGAACATTGCTCGGCCAGGGGAATCAGCCGCGCCCGCTCTATCCGGTCGATTTTGTTGATGATCACAACCGCCGGATGCTGCAGAGCTCGCACCTCTGCAAGCAGGGCGCGATCCGCGGGCTCAAGCCGATCTCCAGCCTCGACCATCGCTGCAATCACGTCTGCGCGGGCCATCGACTCGCGCGCCGTCTCGACCATCCGCCGATTCAGCAATCGGGTGGCTTCGTGCAGGCCCGGGGTATCGACCAGGAGCAGTTGCGCGTCGGGTTCGGTGCGAACGCCGACAATGCGGCGGCGTGTAGTTTGCGGGCGCGGCGTCACGATTGCGACTTTCTCCCCCACCAGGCGGTTGAGGAGCGTCGATTTGCCGACGTTGGAGCGCCCGCACAAGACGACATAGCCGGCACGATACTCAACGCCGTCTGGGGTCATCGGAAGCTCCCTGCGCGTTCTGTTCACTGTTGATCAGGTCGAGCGCCTGACGCGCGGCCGCCTGCTCGGCCAGTTTTTTGCTCGAACCCTCGCCGACACCGAACTGGCGCGACCCGATACGGATTCGGCTGATAAAGCGCTTGGCATGATCGGGGCCGGTTTCACTGATTACTTCGTACACCGGATGGGCCCGATAGCAGCGATGGGCGGTTTCCTGCAATTCGGTTTTGTAATCGCGTTCCACCGAAGGTCCACCAATATCGGAGCCAAACAGACGTTCCACAATTTGCAGGGCGGAAGTCAATCCGGTATCGCAATAGATTGCTCCAATTAACGCCTCGAAGCCGGCCGCCAGAATTGAGGTTTTGTGCCTGCCGCCGCTCTTCTCCTCGCCTTTGCCCAGCAGAATGGAGCGGCCCAGCCCGATACTTTCAGCCTTGGCGGCCAGGGTTCTGGCGTTGACGATCGAAGCGCGCTCACGCGACAGCAACCCTTCGGTGCCGTTGGGAAAATGGCGCATCAACATGTCGGCGATTGCCAGATCGAGGACGGCGTCGCCGAGGAATTCAAGGCGTTCGTAATGCTGATCGGTGCCTTCGGCGGCGCTGGGATGGGTCAGGGCCAGCCTCAGGAGATCTGGACGGGTGAAACTGTACTGTATGGCCCGCTCGACTTCCTGAAAACGGTCCGCAGCCTTAGCTTCGGCTGGCGCAGGCGGTTGCGGCTGATGACTGAACAATCCTGCCAGCCAGCGCCATACTGTCTGTGGCCGTTGCCTCGACGTCAATTTCATTGTTCTTAAGCAGATCGGGGCCGGCGACCAGCACCTTGATGTAATTACGGCTGTAACCCCGCAACTGCTGCGTTTGCGGCTCGCGCGTTTCCTCGATCAAGACTCTAAGCCTGGTGCCAATAAAACGTCTCAGGAACTCCCGCCGGCGGCTTTCACCGAGTTCACGCAGCCGCGCGGCGCGCCTTGTAATCTCGTCTGCAGATACCCTGTTGCCGAACTTGGCGGCGGTTGTACCCGCTCTAACGGAATAAGGAAAAACATGAAAATAAGCCAGTGGCAAACGCTCGATAAAAGTGAAATACCGCGCGAAATGCCTGGCCGTCTCCCCTGGAAACCCGACTATCAGATCGGTGCCAATCGCGGCGTTGGGTATTCGGTCCAAAATCCTATCCACGCGCCGGCGGAAATCCTCGCGCCGATATCGCCGGCGCATCCTTTGCAAAATCTCATCGTCTCCGGACTGCAGCGGCAGATGGAAATGGGGGCAGAAATTTTCCGCATCCGCAACCAGGTCGATTATTTCATCGCTCAGCTCTTCCGGATCGATCGAACTCAGGCGCACCCGCGCGATCCGGCAGCGTTCGGCAATCATCTCGAGCAGACGCGCCAGCGTGATGGGTGGCGAGAGATCCTTGCCATAACCGCCCAGATGGACCCCGCTTAGGATCACTTCCTTGAAACCGCGCTCGTGCAGCGTATCCAGCGCTTCAAGCACCTGGCGCGGGGGCACGCTGCGCGAGGCGCCGCGCGAAAAGGGCACGATACAAAAGCTGCAAAACTGATCGCATCCCTCCTGCAATTTCAAAAAGGCGCGGGTCTGTCCCTCAGGCACCACAGCGCGAATATCGAGCGCGGCTTTGGTCTTGCGCAGGTCGGCCACCATCACCCGCGGCGTATCCGTCCAGGTTGCCGCACGCACCAGGTCTTCCATCCGTGCCAGACCTACGATCTGATCGACCTCTGGGGCGGCGGCGAGCTTTTCGGGGGTCGCCTGTGCCAGGCATCCGGTCATGATTACCCGCGCGCTCGGGTTAAGACGGCGCGCCCGCCGCGCCAGTTTCAGACTTTCGGTGTCGGCGCGGTTGGTTACGGTGCAGGTGTTGATAACATAAACGTCCGCCGGCTGATCGAAATCACAGCGCCGAAGACCCGCCGCTTCCAGCCGCGCCTGGATCATCGCGGAATCGTACTGGTTGACCTTGCAACCCAGGGTGGCAATCGCGAAACGCATCAGCTTTCCAGTGGGCCCTCGATTAAGCCGCCGCCCAGGACTTCCTCGCCGCGATAAAATACGCAGGCCTGTCCGGGAGTAACCGCGGGGTCTTCGCGCGCAAAGCGGACTTGCGCCCGATCTTCCGCCGTCATCGTCAACCGCGCGGGGATTGCGGGATGGCGATAGCGGATCTTCACTTCGATCGGCAAATCGCGCGACTCCCGCATTCGCCGATCCACCCAGCTTACGCGTGCCGCCCGCAGGCCCGTGGCGTTGAGCCGCTCGCGCCTGACCACGGTTACTGCGCCGCTGTGCGGGCTGATCGCGCCAACGTACAGAGGCTCGCCCGCGGCAACGCCGAGACCGCGGCGCTGCCCTATCGTAAAATGGTGGATACCGGCATGGCGCGCCAGCACCCGGCCGTCGGAGTCAATCACGTTGCCGGTGCGAATCTGTTCAGGGCGGCTGCGCGAACTCACAAACGCGGCGTAGCCGCCGCCGGGCACAAAACATATTTCCTGGCTTTCCGGCTTGCCGGCGTTGGCCAGGCCCAAATCCCGCGCCCGCGCGCGCACCTCGTCCTTGGTCATCGAACCGAGTGGGAAGAGCGTACGGGCAAGCTGGGCCTGGCTCAAGGTAAAAAGGAAGTAGGACTGGTCTTTGCGCGAATCGGCCGCCCTCAGCAGATGGAAGCGGCCTTCGCCGTCGCGCTGGATTCGTGCGTAGTGGCCGGTGGCGACATAATTCGCGCCGAGGGCACCGGCGCGTTCCCACAGCCGGTCGAACTTGATGTCGCGGTTGCACAGCAGGCAGGGATTGGGCGTGCGGCCCTGCAGGTATTCATCGACGAATGGCGCGATCACGCGGGCGGCGAAGTCCGGGCGCAAATCAATCACGTAAAATGGAAAATTGATGCGCTCGGCCACCCGCCGCGCGTCTTCGAAGTCCTCGTACGAACAGCAAGTGGCGCGGCCACCGCGATCGGAACCCTCCGGCGCCAGGCGCATCGCGATGCCAATCACGTCATAACCCTGCTCGGCGAGTATCGCCGCGGCGACCGAACTGTCCACGCCGCCTGACATCGCCACGATCACCCGCTCGCTCATGACGCCGGCACCTCGATCGATCGATTCCCGCTGCGCGCGATCCGCCGCCACACGGTGACAATCCGCCGGCACGCCTCTTCCACCTCGTCCGCCGTCGTCGACCATCCGAGGCTCAGGCGCAAAGAGCTGCGCGCTATCTCCACGCTGCGGCCCATCGCGATCAGGACATGGGAAGGCTCAACGGCTCCGGCTGCGCACGCCGAACCCATCGACACTTCGACCCCTTCGAGATCCAGCGCAATCAGCATGGTTTCGCCGCTCACGGCGGGGAACGCCAGGTTTAACGTATTGGGCAGCAGGCGATCATCGGGACTGTTGAGGCACAAGCCGGGGATTTCGGCCATCAGGCGCGACAACATAAAGTCGCGCAGCGCGGCCATGCGGGCGGATTCCTCATCCAGCCGCGCGCGGACGGCTGCAGCGGCGGCGCCGAAAGCAACTGCGCCGATCAGGTTGGGGGTGCCGGCGCGCAGACCGTGCTCCTGAGGTCCGCCGGCAAGCTGCGCAACGATCATGGACGGGTCACGGACGAACAGCGCGCCGATTCCCGCGGGAGCGCCGATCTTATGGCCGCTGAGCGTCATCAGATCACAGCCCGATTCTGACACGTCTACCGCGATTCGTCCCAGCGCCTGGGCCGCGTCGATATGGAAAACGGCGCCCGCCGCCTGACATTGCGCGGACACGCCGAAGAAATTCTGGATCGTGCCGACCTCCGAATTGGCCAGCCCCAGCGTCACCAATGCCGTGTGCTGGTCGATGTGCGCCAGGACATCGCGGGGTTGGATACGCCCCTGGCGGTCCGGCGCGATGCGGACGACCTCCATGCCGTCAGCCTCGGCGCGCGCCAGCGGCTTTAGAATCGATGAATGTTCGATTGAGGAGGACACGATCCGGCGGCGGCCGGCGGGCAGCGCGATCACACCGGCGATCGCCAGGTTGTTGGCTTCGGTGCCGCCGCTGCAAAAAACGACCTGGCGCGGATGTGCGCCGATCAGCAGCGCAAGTTGGCGGCGCGCCTCCTCCAGCCAGCGGCGGGCGTTCTGGCCGCGCCGATGGACCGAGGACGGATTAGCGGCTCCCGACTCCAGCAACGCGCCGATCGCGTCGCGCACCTCGGGCCGAATCGGCGAACCGGCGTTATGATCGAGATATATCGACATTGACCAAATCTGATTATAGCTGAGAATAGCAGCGCCCCGCGCTGATTGTCACTGAAGTGCCACCCTCCCCCCATCGGTTCCGAGGCGGGAAACGGCAGGGGAAAAAAGCTGAATGAGAAAATTCTATGGAGAGGCCGGACAGGCTCAACGCTGCTTATCCAGCGCGTTGGGTCTGCCGGTCGCGGCCGGGGTTTCGGCGATCTTGTCCTCCAGGCAGTCCTGACGCTCCTCCATTTCGTTAACGCGGACCGCGATCCGATTGAGCTGCTCGGTCAGACTGGCGAGCGCGCGGGCTACCGGGTCGGGCAGGCGGGCGTGGTCCAGATCCATCACGTCGCGCGTGCGGTCCCTTTCCACCACCTTGCCCGGAATACCGACTATAGTCGAGTATGGCGGCGCCGACGATACCACCACGGCGCCAGCGCCAATCCGGCTCCCATGGCCGATAGTCACCGGGCCGATAACCGAGGCCCCCGCGCTGATCATGACGTGGTCCTCGATCGTCGGATGGCGCTTTTCCTTCTTCAGGCTGGTACCGCCAAGCGTCACGCCCTGGTAAATCAGGACGTCATCGCCGATTTCGCAGGTCTCGCCAATCACCACGCCCATCCCATGGTCGATGAACAAACGGCGGCCGATTTTGGCTCCCGGATGAATCTCGACGCCGGTGCACCAGCGGGCTATCTCGCTCAGCAGACGGGCGGCCAGCTTCAGGTGATGGTTCCACAGCCAATGGGCGAGCCGATGCGCCCAGATGGCGTGCAGGCCGGGGTAAGCCAACACAACCTCGAGCGCGTTGCGCGCCGCCGGATCGCAGTCCAAGGCGGCCTGGATATCTTCACGCAGGCGGCTGAACAAGCCCATCTAACGAGCTTACCTCGCTGGCGCCGCGGTGCAAGCACGTTGCACCATCCTTATGATATTCCGGTACGAATCGCGCCGCCACGCTCGGCGGGCTTTTCATTGGAGGTCCGGCGGCTGCGGACGCGGGCCGCGGACCGGGCGTAGTCGCGATGGAGCTTGTACTCCACGGAATCCACCAGCGCCTGCCAGCTGGCCTCGATGACGTTGTTGGAGACGCCAACCGTACCCCAGCGCCGCCTGCCGTCGGTGGACTCGATCAGGACCCGTACGCGCGCTCCGGTGCCGACGCCGTTGTCCAGCACCCTGACTTTGTAATCGCTGAGCTGCATACCGGCCAGGTTCGGATAATAAGGTACCAATGCCTTGCGCAGTGCTGAATCCAGCGCGTTGACCGGACCGTTGCCGATTGCGGAGCTGCGGCTGCGCTTGCCGTCAGGGCCGTCGATCACGACGATAGCTTCGCTAAACGGCGCCTGCTCTTCGTCCCATTTATCGTCGAAAACACGGAAGCTGACCAGGCGGAAGTGCTCGCGTTCCAGCCCCAAAGCCCGCAACATCACCAGTTCGAAGGAAGCGTCGGCGCCGTCAAAGGCGTAACCCTGCGCTTCCAGACGTTTGAGTTGAGCCAGAAGAACACCGACCTTTTCATCCTTGGGGTCGATTTCGAGACCGAACTCCCTGGCTTTGTAGACGATATTGCTTTGGCCGGCGAGTTCGGAGAGCAGCACGCGGCGGTCATTGCCGACCAGGGCGGGGTCGATGTGCTCGTAGGTGCGGGAATTGCGCTGGATGGCGGAGACGTGCAGCCCGCCTTTGTGCGCGAAAGCGCTGCGCCCGACATAGGGCTGGCGGTTTATAGGCATGATATTGGCCAGTTCGTAGACCAGCGTGGACAGCTCGCGTAGAGACTTCAGCCGGTTGGGCGGGACGCACTGATAACCCATCTTGAGCTGAAGGTTGGCAATCACCGAAATCAGGTTGGTGTTGCCGCATCTCTCGCCCAGCCCGTTGATTGTGCCCTGGACCTGCGTCGCTCCGGCGCGCACGGCCGCCAGGGTATTGCCGACGGCGACATCGGAATCGTTGTGGCAGTGGATGCCGAGCGGGGTGTCGATCGCGCCGCGAGCCAGATTTACACCGGCTTCGATTTCAAAGGGAAGACGGCCGCCGTTGGTGTCACACAGGCAAATCCAGTCGGCGCCGGCGTCGGCCGCGGCTTTAAGGCACTGCAAGGCAAATTCCTGGTTGGCCGCGATGCCGTCGAAGAAATGTTCGGCGTCCAGGATCACCTCGTCGATATGCCTTTTCAAATAGACAATGGTGTCGTGGATGACTTCGAGATTCTGCTCGGGCGAAATTCGCAAGGCCTCGCGCACGTGCAGGTCCCAGGTTTTGCCCACCACCGTCGCGACCGGAGTGTTGGCGCGCAGGAGCAGTTCGAGATTACGGTCCTGCGACGCTTTGAGATTGGCGCGGCGGGTCGAGCCGAAAGCGGCAATCCTGGCGTGGCGCAGCCTGAGTTTGCGGACCTCGCTGAAAAACGCGGCGTCGCGCTCATTTGACCCCGGCCATCCGCCTTCGATGTAATCGAAGCCGAACTCGTCCAGCCGCGCCGCAATACTGACCTTGTCCTCAACCGTGAGCGACACGTCCTCGGACTGACAGCCGTCGCGCAGCGTGGTGTCGTAGAGATAAATCTTTTTCGCCGAGCCCATCTCGACTACGAAGCCTTGTGCGCCGCGGGAGCGCCGCCGCCCAGAAACGCATCGTGCAATGCGCGCACCGCCAGTTCGCCATACTTGCTGTTGACCACGACCGAAACCTTGATTTCGGAGGTGGCGATCATTTCGATATTGATGCCTTCCTGCGCCAGCACTTCGAACATCCGGGCCGCCACCCCGGCATGAGTGCGCATCCCGCAACCCACAATCGAGACCTTGGCGACCTGTTCCTGGTGGCGCACGCCGCCGGCGCCGATTTCCCGCGCGATCGCCTCGACCAGCTCCAATGCGCGTTTGAGATCGGTGCGCGCCACCGTGAAAGTCATGTCGGTGCGGCCGTCCGCGCTGGCATTCTGGATGATCATGTCCACAACGATACCGGCGGCCGCGATCGGGCCAAAAATCTTAGCGGCCAGACCCGGACGGTCTTCGACTCCGCTGAGCGTTACCTTGCTCTGGTTGCGGTCGAGGGTTACGCCCGCGACCAGCACTTCTTCCATCGATTGATCTTCTTGTCCCACCCAGGTCCCCGGAGCATCAGAAAAGCTCGATCGCACCGTCAGCGGCACGTTAAAGCGTTTGGCTACCTCCACCGATCGGTGTTGCAGAACTTTGGCCCCCAAGCCGGCCAATTCGAGCATCTCGTCGTAGGAGATGCGGTCGAGCTTGCGGGCATTGGGGCACAGGTTCGGATCGGCGGTGTAAACGCCGTCAACATCGGTGTAAATTTCGCACAAGTCGGCATTAAGAGCGGCCGCCAGCGCGACCGCCGTCAGATCCGAGGCGCCGCGGCCCAAAGTCGTGATGTCGCCTTTCGCGTCGACTCCCTGGTAGCCTGCGACCACCACGATATTCCGCTCTTTGAGCGCCTGCAACACGGCTTCGCAGTCGATCGACTTGATCCGTGCGCTGCCGTGATTGGAATCGGTCGAGATTCGCAGTTGATGGGCTAAAAACGAAATGGCTGGCTGTCCCATCCCCCGCAGCGCAATCGCGAGCAGCGCGGCCGAGACTTGTTCGCCGGTTGCGACCAGCACGTCGGTTTCGCGCGGATCGGGTGAATCGCACAGTTGAGCGGCAATCCCGAACAGGCGATTGGTCTCACCCGCCATCGCGGAAACCACCACGATTACATCATGCCCGCCCTCGCGCGATCTGAGCACCCGCTCGGCAACCGCCTTGATGCGTTGGACCGATCCGACCGAAGTGCCGCCATATTTCTGAACAATCAGCGCCATCGCGCTACTATCCCAGACGCCAGCAACCGGATAAGCACCGATCTCTCAAGCCAAAAAGCCCTTCCCCGGCCCCAATAATCGGCCGTGAATCCTGGTTCGGGATTGTCGCCTAATGCGCCAATTGGAGCAAATCGATCATGCCGGGAAGCGGAAAAACAATCGAACTTTGGCGTGCTCGAACCTGATGCTGACGTGCAAGTCCGGCGCGCGCTGACGCGAAGCGCCCGCTTATCTTCATTTCTCCGCCGATTTGTTCATTGTCTGTCATCCTGACCAATCCAGACTTCCAAGATTCACAAATGAAACGTATATGTTCGTGCTGAGAAGCTTGACCAAAAACATGTATTATCTATTTACAGCAAGATTATGATGCCATATCTTGGCACCGACGTTTGCTTTGGAGCTAATAATATCACGAGCCGCGCTTGTTGCGCCGCTCGGTAAAACTGGAAAGCAAGCCCATTTATGAGATGGCCGTCGGACCTAAAGAATTCAGCCGAAGAAAACAGAAATCAACCACAAATAATGGGAATCAGGTTAAAGCTTCCCGCCGCTCCATTTTGGTTGAGCTGCCTGGCGCTCCTTTTTTCGGTTGGGTTCGCCATTGGGGGCTCAGCGCGCCCGCTTATTACCGCCGCAATCGACGAGAAGGCACTGGTCACGCTGGCTGGCAATACCCGTCCCGAAGCTAATGCCCGCAACGATCGCGGTCCGGTCGCGCCCCAGTTACCGATGGACCACATCCTGCTCCAGTTGCGCCGTCCGCCGGAAGAGGAGCAGGCAGTCGAAAAGTACATCGACGAGGTCGAGAACCCCGGATCGCCGAACTATCACCATTGGCTGACTCCGCAGGAAGTCGGCCAACGATTTGGCCCCGCGCCGCAGGATGTGGACACGGTCACGAACTGGCTGCAGTCGCACGGATTTACGGTCAACCGGATTTACGCCAATCGCCTCGTTATTGATTTTTCGGGTAATGCGAGCCAGGTTCAGGAGGCGTTCCACACCCAGATTCATTATTTCCAGGTCAATGGAAAAATGTATGTCGCCAACGCCAGCGATCCGCAAATTCCGGCGGCGCTGGCCCCGGCAATCGTTGGGGTGGTATCGCTCAACAACTTCGCGCCGGCGCCCAAGCCGCGTCCCCAACCCGCGTACACTTTCCCCAGCTCGAACTGCGGAATTCTTACCGGCAGCGGCACGTGTCTGTCGATCGTGCCGGCGGATCTGGCCACGATCTATGACTTCAACCCGCTGTTCACCGCCTCCATCTCGGGCCAGGGCCAGACTATCGTTGTGGTCGAGGAATCGGATGTTTTTTCGCTGAGCGATTGGAGCACTTTCCGATCCACGTTCGGCCTTTCGACTGCCTTTCCCGCGGGTTCCGTTTCCCAGATTCATCCGGGCGGCTGCACTGACCCGGGCGTAAACGGCGCCGACGGCGAAGCGATTCTGGACGCGGAATGGGCGAGCGCGGCGGCGCCCAGCGCGGCGATCGAACTGGCTGCGTGCGCGGATACGTCAGCCACTCGCGGGGAATTGCTGGCGCTGCAAAACCTGCTCAATGCCTCCGGAACTCCGCCCGCGATTGTCAGCAACAGCTACGGTGTCGCCGAGGCGATCCAGGGCGCGACGCTCAACGCCGCTATCAATTCGCTGTATCAAACCGCAGTGCTGGCCGGAGTGTCCGTCTTCGTGGCATCCGGCGATTCGGCGGCCGCTTACGCCGATCAGGGCCCGTTCAGGCAAGGACTCGAGTCGGCCGCCAGCCTGGGCATCGCCGTCAACGGAGCCGCCTCCACGCCCTACAACGTGGCGGTCGGCGGTACGGATTTTGGCGATTCGGTCAGCGGTACGACCAGCACCTACTGGAGTTCGAGCAACGGAAGCAATTTTGGTTCCGCGCTTTCGTACATTCCCGAGATTCCCTGGAATGATTCGTGCGCAAGCGGCCTGATCGCGGCATATCTGGGGTTCAGCAGCACTTTCGGTCCATCCAGCCTGTGCAACGCGGGCTATTTATTGAACATTACGGGTGGCAGCGGCGGTCCCAGCGGATGCGCCACCGGGGCGCCCTCGACGCCCGGGGTGGTCAGCGGCACGTGTGCCGGATACAAAAAACCGTCATGGCAGTCCGTGCTGGGCAATCCCAGCGACGGCGTGCGCGATGTTCCCGACGTAGCGATGTTCGCCGCCGACGGAGTCTGGGACCACGGCTATATCGTCTGCTACTCGGATACCGCCAACGGCGGCTCACCGTGTTCCGGTGCTCCCGACACCTGGTCGATCTTCGGTGGAACGTCGGTTGCCGCGCCAATCATGGCCGCCATTCAGGCGCTGGCCAATCAGCACGCGAAAAGCCGCCAGGGCAATCCAAATCCCATTTATTACTCGCTGGCTGCCAAAGAGTACGGCGCCTCGGGTTCGTCGTCGTGCAATTCCTCACTGGGCAACAAGGTTGGCAAGTCCTGCATCTTCTATGACGTGACGACGGGCGACATGGACGTGCCATGCACCGGTTCCCAGAACTGCTTCGATTCGTCCGCGGGATTCGGCGTCCTATCGACCTCGGATTCGTCGTTTAAGCCCGCCTATACCGCAACCACCGGATGGGATTTCGCCACCGGGATCGGCACCGTCAACGCGTACAACCTGGTGATGTCGTTCGGGTCGGCGTCGCCCACGCCTACGCCCACGCCGACCGCTACTCCGGGCGAAAGCGCAACGCCAACCAACACGCCGTTGAAAGCCACCCCTACGCCGACGGGCACAGGCGTCAAAGCCACCGCTACGCCGGCCGCGACCGCAACCCAGACGGGCACCCCGACTCCATCGCCGACCGCCACACCCGCCGGTCCGGTTATCAGCAGCCTGCCATCGGTAATCCTGGTCGGCGCAAATTTCACGATCGGTGGCAGCCATTTCACCAGCGGATCGGTGGTGAACTTCTTCATCGCAACATCCAGTGGTCCGATCAATGGCGGACCGCTGAAACCGGCGGCCGGTTCGACTTCAACTTCGCTGGTCGTCTCCGTCCCTGCAACGATTCCCCTGGGCGAAGGCTTCGTAGCCGTGCAGGTGATCAACACGGATGAGGGCTTCGAGGCATCCAATGTGGCTTACGCGCTGCTTCAGGGTTCTCCCGCTGCCGGCATCCCGAGCCTCACGACCGTCAACGGCGTCGGTTTGGCGGCGACCAGCAGCGATCCGAGCTACGCGATTGACAACGTCGAGACGGTGCTGGTGCAGGGCAATGTAGTCAAACTGGGAGGCAGCGGATTCGATACGACCAACGGGGTGGCGGTGGACCTGTTCTGCGCCTGCACGGGCGGCAAAGTCGGGCCGTTTTTTGTCAATCCCGGCGATCCGGGACTGAGCAGCACTGAAATCAGCTTTACGCTGCCCGCCAGCGGAACAAACGCTCCCAGCACCGGCCCCGGTTCATTGGTAATCAGCAATGCGGGCGTCTCTCACAGTTACGCGGTCAAGAGCAACGCGGTCGCGGTGCCAATCGGGGCGCAGATCTCGATCTCGTCGATTACGCAAAGCGGCAATACGATCACGGTCAACGGCGCAGGCTTCTCCACGCTCAGTGTGATCAACTTTTTTGCCAACACGGCCGGCGGTCTGCAAAATCTGGGCGGTCTGGGTCCGGGCGGACCGCTTATTCCATTGACGGTGATTAACTCGAATCAATTTACCTTCAGCAAGCCGGCCAGCGCGCTGACGGGAGCGGCGTACATCGAGGCGTTCAATCCGCCGTTCGTGCCGTTCACCAGTTCGGGGACCGGACCGAGCGGGTCGTTTACGCTGCACTGAAGCTGGTTGGCTAAAGGAACTGCTGCTGGAGCCGTTGCAGGATCGAGCTGTAGCGATCGTCGCCGGCTATCATTTCGATTTTGCGGCAGTTGGCGCCGTCGAAGGAAATCCGGATCTCGAGGAGCTTGAGTTCGGGCGCCTCACGCAGCCGCTCGAACCATTCCACCGCCGCCACGCCCGAGGAAAACAGGTACTCGCGCAGGCCGAGCTCGTCGATGTCGGTCTTATCCAGACGATAGAGATCGATATGATAAAGGGGCAGCCGTCCTTCATGCTCCTGGATGATGGTGAAGGTCGGACTCAGGATTCGCTCTTCCTGCAGATGGAGCCCGCGCGCCAGGCCTTTGACGAAGCAGGTCTTGCCCGCGCCCAATTCGCCGGACAAGCCGAGCAGCTCGCCGCCGTTGAGCAGCGAAGCCAGGCGGCGTCCCCACGCTTTGGTCTCACGCGCCGAGGAACTATGTAATGTCAGTACGAACATCGCGCTCGCCTCTCAAGTATATCCCAAAGCCGCCAGAGTTGCAGGGATCTCGGCAATAACGTCGCCGGCGAGATAACCGACCATCCCTGCGCGCCGCGCGATACGGTCGGCCGCGGCGCCATGCAGAAACACGCCCAGCGCCATTGCACTTAAAGGCTCCATCCCTTGTCCCAGCAGCGAGCCGATAATACCGGACAGCGCGTCACCCATCCCAGCCGTCGCCATTCCCGGATTGCCCGAGGAATTGACGTATACAACACCGGCGGGACTGGCGATTACCGTGCGGTTTCCCTTGAGCAAACAATGCGCGCCGGTCAATTCACAAAGGCGGCGCGCGGCCGAGATGCGGTCGGCATTAACCGCCGCCGTTCCCGTCGACAACAGCCGCGCCATCTCGCCCGGGTGGGGCGTCATCACGATCGGACCGTTGGCGCCGCGCGCTTTTGCGCATCCGATTTCAGCCAGGGCGTTGAGACCGTCGGCATCGATCAGCAGGGGCCGTCCGGAAGACGATGCCTCACTAATCAGGAAGTTGAGCAGCTCTTTGGTGTCGGCGCTGACGCCCACCCCGGGCCCGAAGACGAGCGCGGTCTTGCCCGGGAGCAACTCGCGCAGGGTTTCGATCGCGGCGGGCGCGGCAAAATGGCCCGCCTCATCGGCGATCGGCTCGGTCATCAACTCGGCCTGGCCGGCGGCGACCACCGGGGCAACACAAGCGGGAATCGCCGCCGTCACCAGTCCGGAGCCGGTGCGCAAGGCGGCGCGGGAGGCGAGCAGCGCGGCACCGCTTTTGCCCAACGCGCCGGCAACTATCAGTAGATGGCCAAAGTTGCCCTTGTGAGCGTCGGCGGCGCGCGGCTTGATCAGCGGACGGACCTCGGCGCTTTCCAGGTAGCGTCCCGATGGCTGCACTTCATCCACGGCCGCGCCAGGGAAGCCGATATCGCAGATTTTCAATTCCCCGCAATAATGCGCTCCCGGATAGCTGACGTGTCCAAACTTGGCGAAGCCGAAGGTTACGGTCAGCGATGCTTTCACCGCCACTCCCATGATCGCGCCGGTGTCCGAGTTCACTCCCGAGGCGATGTCAACCGCGGCTACTGGAATCCGGCTGTCATTAATCAGATCCACAGCGGTGCGCGGCAGACCGCGAATTTCCGCATTAAGACCCGTGCCAAAGATGGCGTCGATAATCACGCCGGGCCGGGTTTCGAAAGCCCGACGCAGGCTGGTTTCGTCTTCGATTTGCTCGACCGTTCCGCCGGCGTTGATAAAGTCGGCACAGGCTCGCGCGCCGTCGCCTTTAAGCGCCTGGATGGGACCGAGCAATACGGCGGTTACCTTCGCTCCAGACTTTTTGAGCCGTCGCGCCGCGACCATACCGTCGCCGCCGTTGTTGCCCTTGCCCGCGACGACCAGGACTCCATGGGCGAGGGCGGACACCGGTCCCCATCGGGCGGCGACTTCATCGGCGACCGACTCGCCAGCGCGGGTCATCAGGGCATAGGACGGCACGCCGTATTTCTGCTGGCTGAGGAGATCAACCTGACGGCTTTGTGCAGCGGTTAGCAGCTTCATTGGATTAAATTGGGCCGGCGAGACGAGGGGTCAGGATTTGCTTTTGAGGCGCAGCGCCTTTCTGGCGCCGGCGGCGCCCGCGACCAGAGTCTTCATCTCGCGCACCGCTCGTCCCATTCCCACCATCACCGCACGCGCCACGATGGAATGCCCGATATGCAGCCATTGTAGCCCGGAAATCGACGCAATGGGGACAGTATTGAGGTAGTTGAGCCCGTGTCCGGCGTTTACCCTCAGCCCCAGAGAGCGGGCGGATTTGACGGCGTCGCGGATGCGTTGCAATTCGTAGCGCGTCGGTTCGCTGAACTCCCAATTGCGCTTGCGTTTGGGGTCGGCGAGGTCTCGGTCGGCCAGGACGGCGTAGGCGCCGGTATGGAGTTCCACATGATCGGCGCGGACCTTGGCCGCCGCCTCCAGTTGGCGCGGGTCGGGTTCAACAAAGAGGCTGACGCCGATACGGACCCGCCTGAGTTCATTGATGATCGATGCCAGCCGGGTGGACAATCCGGCCACGTCGAGACCGCCCTCCGTGGTCAGCTCCTCGCGCCGCTCGGGCACGATACAGACTTCGGCGGGTCTGACTTTGAGTGCGAGCTCGACCATTTCATCAGTGGGAGCGAGCTCCTGGTTGAGCGGAATTCTGATCGATTGCGCAATCCGGAACAGGTCTGAATCGACGATGTGGCGGCGGTCCTCGCGCAGATGGAGCGTAATCGCGTCAGCGCCGGCCCGCTCGGCGATCAGCGCGGCCTCCAGAGGGTCGGGATAATCGACCCGGCGCGCCTGGCGCAGCGTTGCAACGTGGTCGATGTTGACACCCAGCTTGACCATCGCGCCGATCGCCGCGCTAACGGCTGCCAATCCCGATATGCTTTTCGATCGCGGCGCCGATCTCGCGGGCGCCGGCCTCGATTTCGTCCTCGTCCTCGCCCTCGACCATCACGCGCGCCAGCATTTCGGTGCCGGAGTAACGAACAAAGACGCGTCCACGCCCGTTAAGTCGTTGCTCGACGGCGCCGATAACGCGGGAAACATCGCCCATGTCGCTGAAGGGAACGCGACGGCTGACCTTGACGTTGTGCAGGACCTGGGGAAAGCGCTGCATCGCGCGCAATTCGCACAAGGGCTTACCCGAATCGAGCATGTGCTCGAGCACCATCAGCGTGGTGATTAAGCCATCGCCGGTGGTGGAGCAATCCATAAAGATGATATGGCCGGATTGCTCGCCGCCCAGGTTGTAACCATTGGCCCGCATCTCGCGGCATACCGCGGGATCGCCGACTTCAGTGCGAACCAGCCGCAGGCCGGCCTGCTTCAATGATTGGTCCAGCCCCAGGTTGCTCATCACCGTGGCGACGACGGTGTTAAAGGCAAGCCGGCCCTTGGCGGCCATCGCGCGCGCCATCAGCGCCATTACGTCGTCGCCGTCAAGCACTTCGCCCTTGCTGTCCACCAGGATTGCGCGATCGGCGTCGCCGTCCAGCGCGATACCGATGTCAGCGTGCTCGGCCAGGACCTTGTCACGCACGCGGGCGGGATTGAGCGCGCCGCCGTCGCAATTGATATTTTTGCCGTCGGGATCCACGCCCAGCGCGATCACCTCGGCGCCCAATTCGTCGAGCACGTCGGGACCGACCTTGTAAGCGGCGCCATTGGCGCAGTCGATTACCACCTTGATTCCGTCCAACGTGCGCCTGGGCTGCTGCAGGCAGGATTTCAGAAAGACGAGATAGCGCCCGATCGCGTCGTCGATCCGCATCGCCTTGCCGATCTGCTCCGGACCTGCCGGCCGATCGAGCTTGCTCTCGTCAAAAACCAACTCCTCGATCAGCCGCTCGATTTCGTCGTCAAGTTTGAATCCTTCATGGGAGAAGAACTTAATCCCGTTGTCCTGATAGGGATTGTGGGAAGCGGAAATCACCACGCCGGCGGCGGCCCGCATGCTGCGCGTAAGGAACGCAATGGCCGGAGTCGGCATCGGTCCGACCAGCATTACGTCAGCGCCCATCGAGCAGATGCCCGAAGCCATCGCGGTTTCCAGCATGTAGCCGGACAGTCGCGTGTCCTTGCCGATCAGGATGCGGCGATGGCGTCCGGAGGGACTGCGGAAGACCTGCGCCAGTGCCCGGGCCAGCTTAAGGGCGATCTCGCAGGTGATTGGATATTGGTTGGCGACTCCGCGCACGCCGTCAGTACCAAAAAGCCGGGCTGCGGAACTACGAGTTGCTGAATTCAACCTTGTGCCTCAAGTTTCGCTCGGTACAGACGTAGTCTAACCTTATCGGGACTTTCACGCACCACTTCGAGACCCTTGGGCAAATCCACCTGAACGGGCGTTTCAAACCATCCGACGCCCAGATCGCGGGCATCAACGTAAACCGACCCGTCCAGGTCGAGGCTGGCCAGGGTTTTCTGTGGTCCACGCACGGTCAGGGATATATGCGGAGGATGAAGGAGGAATTTATGATCGGAGTTGCGAACCGAGACTTCGACATCATGAAACTCGCGTTCGGTGACCACGTCCTGCAACTTGACCGTAGCCAACACCCAGTTGGTGGAAAGCTTGATCTTGGTGCCGACATCGGCCAACTGCACATAGCGCGAGACCGGTTCATCGGCGCCCTGAACGTCGAATGGCATGGTATCGATGGCGTCGACGCTGCGCAGCGCGTGGCTGGGTCCGGTCACCGTCACCACCGACGGCTTCAAATCGATCGCGCTGATCGCCAGACCGCTGGCCACCTGACCTTTGATACTCAGCCGCACCGGCAATTCGCGCGTCATGATCTGGTCGACGTCCAGCGTGATCTGCGAAGGCACGATTCGATCGATCGTGGTCTTGCGCGGGATACGGAACATTTCGGGGGTGATCTTGATATCGGCTTCGCCCGGGGTAAGGCCGCGCAAATCCAGATGCACGGTCAGCCGTCCGGGATCGAGCAGGGAGAGCAGGGTGCGCGGCCCTGAAATCGTCAGGCTTATGAAATCAGGGCGGCGATTGACGATTATCAGACCGCTGGGCAGGCCGCGGTATTCGACCGGCACCAGCATGCTCTGCTGCTCTTCACGTTGTCCGGCGTTGACAAAGAACCACAGACCCAGCGCGATCAGCACCGCCAGGATGCGCAGACTTAGATTGCGCAGCAGAAAACTTCTGATTCTCGCCAATCGCATCGTCGCGAGCATTGCGCCGGCTTCGCTCCGCGCGCCCGACTCATGGGTTCAAAGACTTCAGTTGCTGGCGCAGCGTGGCCGGCTCCAGATGGCGCGCGAGCACGCCGCCCTGGGCCAGAGAAATCGTCCCGTCCTCCTCTGATACGACGATTACCGCCGCGTCGGTCTCCTCGGTTATACCAATTGCGGCCCGATGCCGGGTACCAAGCGATCCCAATTCAGGGCTGGAGGAAAGCGGCAGCAGGCACTTGGCGGCTAGAATATGATCGTTCTTAACAATTACCGCGCCGTCGTGCAGCGGTGACCCGGGCATGAAGATCGTCTCCAGCAAGGCGGCCGACAAGCGCGCGTCCACCGGACGTCCCGCCTCGATATAGTCGGTCAGTCCAACCTCGCGTTCCAAAACAATCAGGCCGCCGATGCGATGGGCGGACAACCATCCCGCGGCCTGCGCCAGCTCGTCGGCGGCAACCGAATCGGTGGCGCGAAAACCAAAGAAGGGGCCGGAGCCGAAGCGGGTCAGGGCGCGGCGGATATCGGCCTGGAAAATAACCACCAGGATCACCATCAGCGATCCCAGGAAGTTGTTTAACAGCCAGTTGAGGGTAAACAGCCCGAGCATCTGCGAAGCCAGGTAAGCCACGCCCAGCAGCGCCAGCCCGAGCACCATCTGGACCGCGCGGGTTCCCCGGATCAGCAGCGCGATCCGATACACGATAAACGCGACCACCGCGATATCGATCGCGTCCATCCATCGAAGGGTGGGAACAAAATCCGGCTTCAGGGTCATCGCGTACCAATATAGCCGCTGCTCGCTCTCACGTCTGGCTCAGCCGGAAGGTTCGTATCAGGAACTGCTTTCCTTTGTCGGCTTTAACCTGCTTTGGCGCCCGCCGCGCTGATTGCCTCTGCCACTTTGACCGCCGCTGCGATCGAGCCCGGATCGTGAACCCGAGCAATGGCCGCGCCCGCCGCGATTGCAATTGAGACTGCCGCAGCGGTGCCCATAAGCATCTGGTCATGCCGCTCGCCGGCAATTTGCCGGATAAAATTCTTGCGCGACACGCCGATCAGGACCGGATACCCGAGGCGGCAAAGCCGCGAAAGCCCGGCCAGCAGTATAAGATTGTGACTCCTTTTTTTGGCAAATCCAATGCCGGGATCAAGAATAATCCGCGACTTTGCGATTCCCGCCGACCGCGCCGCCCGCACCCGCCCGATCAAATATGCGCGAACCTCCTTCACCACATCATGGTAGCGGGCCATTCGCTGCATGGTGGCGGGAGTGCCGCGCATATGCATCAGCACCACAGCGGCGCGATAATGCGAAATCACCGCCGCCATCTCAGCATCGAAAGTCATCGCGCTGACGTCATTGATGATTGCGGCGCCCGCTTCCAACGCGCGCTGCGCCACGAGCGCCTTTCGCGTATCAACGGAAATCGGGCAGTTGATCAACGGCGCCAGTTTGCGCAGGACCGGGAGGACTCGCTCACATTCCTCTTCGGCTGGCACCTCGACGGCACCGGGCCGCGTGGATTCACCGCCGATGTCGATAATGGCGGCACCCTCCCGCGCCATCTCAAGCGCGCGCTGGACGGCCAGGTCTGGCTCCAGAAACAATCCGCCGTCGGAGAACGAATCGGGAGTGACATTAAGCACCCCCATCACCGCGGGAAACGCTACCGTGGCGCCGTTTGAAAGGCGCAGAGCTTTTGGCATGCGAGGGCGCGAAGCCAAGGCCTGGACGTCGCGCAAGCGACCCCCACCGGCTCAGGCCAGAACAGGCTTGGGCGGCAGGCCAGGGACTGCTCCCCGGTCCTCCTGCGGCGCTTTCTCCGGCTTTTCGCGCGGCACTTCGGCGGTGCGCGCCGGCCCTTGGGCGGTAGCCGCAGGAGTCTCGGCGGCCGCCGTTGCGGGCAACTTTCCGTCCTTGTAAGCCTTGACGATGGCTTCGACCTCGCTGCCGTCCAGGACTTCCTTTTCCAGCAGCTTTTCGGCTGCCGCATGCAACGCGCCGATATTCTCCGCCAGCAGCGAACGGGCGGTGTCGTAGCCTTCCTGGATCATGCGCCGCACCTCGCGATCGATTTCGATCGCGGTATGCTCGGAATAGTCCCGCTGATGGTACAGGTCTTTGCCCAGGAAGACCTGGTCGTCCTTGCGGCCGAACGTCATCGGCCCCAGTTCCAGGCTCATGCCGAACTCGCAGACCATTTTGCGGGCCAGCTCGGTCGCCTTTTCGATGTCGTCGCCGGCGCCGGTGGTCATATGGCCGAACACCAGCTCTTCCGCCGTGCGTCCGCCGAACATCATCGCCAGCCGCGTCATCAGGTACTCGCGGGTGTAGGTGTAACGGTCATCAAGCGGCAATTGTTGGGTGATCCCCAGGGCCATTCCGCGCGGAATAATCGTCACCTTGTGGACGGGGTCGGCGCCGGGGAGCAGGATCGCGACCAGAGCGTGCCCGGCCTCGTGATAAGCGGTGTTGCGCCGCTCAGCCAGCGACATGACCATCGAGCGGCGCTCCGCACCCATCATGACCTTGTCCTTGGCCAGCTCGAAGTCGTTCATATCGACTTTGTCTTTGTTGCGGCGAGCCGCCAGCAGCGCCGCTTCGTTGACCAGGTTTTCCAGGTCGGCGCCGGCAAACCCGGGCGTACCCCGAGCCAGTTTCTCCAGCGACACATCCTCGGCAATCGGGACCTTGCGCATATGGACGCGCAGGATACCTTCGCGGCCCTTCATGTCGGGACGCGGCACCACGACGCGGCGGTCAAAGCGGCCCGGCCTCAACAGTGCCGGATCGAGCACGTCGGGACGGTTGGTGGCGGCGACCAGAATTACACCCTCGTTGGCCTCAAAGCCGTCCATCTCGACCAGCAACTGGTTGAGGGTCTGCTCGCGTTCGTCGTGTCCGCCGCCAAGCCCAGCTCCGCGATGACGTCCGACGGCGTCGATTTCGTCGATAAATATGATGCAGGGAGCGTGCTTCTTGCCCTGGACAAAGAGGTCGCGGACACGGGAAGCGCCCACGCCCACGAACATCTCGACGAAATCCGAGCCGGAAATCGAAAAGAAGGGCACGCCGGCTTCACCCGCAATCGCGCGGGCAAGCAAGGTCTTGCCGGTCCCGGGCGGACCCACCAGCAGGACGCCTTTGGGGATGCGACCGCCCAGCTTGGTGAAGCGTTTGGGATCGCGCAGGAATTGGATGATCTCCTCCAGCTCGTCCTTGGCTTCGTCGATTCCCGAAACGTCGGCAAAGGTCACCTTGTGGGTGTTTTCGTTGAGCAAGCGCGCGCGGCTTTTTCCGAAGGACATGGCCTTGCCGCCGCCGATCTGCATCTGGCGCATGAAAAAGATCCAGACCGCCACCAGCAGCAGCATCGGGAACCATTGCACCAACGCCACCATCCACCACGGGTCGCCCTCCTCGGGCTTGGCGGTGATGTGAACTTTCTTGCTTAGGAGGATTTTGACCAGGTCCGGGTCGCGCGGAGCGTAGGTCTTGAAGTGCTCGCGTGAAATCGTCTCGCCATGGATCGTGTTTCCCTGGATCACAACCTCAGCGACCTGGTTGTTTTCAACCTGGGCGAGGAAATCAGAAAACGGAACTTCCGGTTCTCGAGTCTGCTGCCTGCTGAAGACGTTGAACAGCAGCAGGAACATCAGCCCCAGCACCAGCCAGAGAGCGATGCTGCGCGAAAATTGATTCATCGTCTGTTAGACGCTAGCACGTCAGTTAAATTGCAAGCAACGCCCGCAAGCCATTGAAAGCTGAACCACTTGCGTGGTTTCGGCGGTCACCAGCGCGAGATTTGACCGCGCCAGACCGGGCAACCACGCGACCTTTCCGTCAACCAGCACCAGCGCAAAGCGCCGCCTGCGCTCAACTGGAACCTTCCGATCGATAAAGACGTCCTTGACTTTACGGCTGCCAGGCGCGCCCAAAGGAGTAATCCTATCGCCCGGCCTGAAGTTGCGCACGCTCAGTCCGGTGCCCAGAGCACGCGCGTCGAAGACCGCGCTGGCGGCGTCGCGCGGCAATTGCAGCCCAGCCCGTGGAACAAGCCGCGATTGAAAGACGGTCTGCACCGCCTCGACCATCGTCACCCCCTCGACCTTTAACGGAACCTCGAAGACGGGTGCAACCGTCTCATCTCGCTCAAGCCTCGCCACTACCAGTTTGCCGTAACGGCGTTGTGCGAGCCAGCAACCAGGCAGGTGGAGGCGTCCGTTAGGGGGACCACTGCGGGCCAGAGCGCACAGCGAATCGATATGAGCACGGCCAAAGCCCTCCAGGCTGCCGGCGCGCAGCGCGAGATAATTGCGCATCAGGACGGATGCGACCGCGGGATGGAGCTGGCGGAAACGGTTTACGTCAAGTGAGCCGTCCGCGTTCACGCAATGACGCCAGGCCTCGTCAGCCAATGACTTCAGGAGGTCGTCGACCTCGCGCATCTCGGCGGCAAGTCCGGCCAGCCGTCGGGTTAAACCAGGAGCATAAATCTGCTCCAGCATCGGCATCAGATGATGGCGCAGGCGGTTGCGGTCATATTTGAGCGAAGCGTTGCTGGAATCCTCGACGAACACCGCACCGATTGCGTCAAGGTAGCGCAGGATATCGCCGCGGCGCACCTCGAGCATTGGACGGATGATCCTGCCGGGACCCGACTCCGCCATCACGCCCAGACCGCTGACGCCGGCGCCGCGCAGCAGCCGCAGCATCACGGTTTCGGCTTGATCGTCGGCCTGATGCGCCAGCGCGATGTAATCCGCGCCGGATGACTCGGCGGCGGCGGCCAGCGCGGCCCGGCGCGCCTGGCGCGCGCGGGCTTCGAGATTGCCGGATCGATCGAGGCCATGAAGGCGTTTGACCGCAAGCGGCACCTCCATCGCGGCGCAAAGCTGGCGCACGAAGGTTTCGTCGCGGTCGGACTCCGTTGCCCGGATCCCATGATTCACGTGTGCCGCGGTCAGCTTGAAATGAAACTTCGATCGCAGGGCAGCCAGCGCATGCAGCAGCGCCACGGAATCCGCGCCGCCCGAAAGGCCGAGCATGATTTGCCTGCCGCGCAGGTCCGGCAGTTTCCCAAGCGAACGCGCCACCGAATTAATCAGGCGGCGCGCCGCGGTTGTGCGCGCTCGCTCCATTGTAAGAGATTCGCTTGATAGTAGATTATCGCACAGCCTGGCGCTTCCAAAAACCTTATCGGGAGCGCGGTTGGCGTCCCCGTGGGGCAAGCAATCCGCCGCGCGCGGTAGTATAAACGAAGCAACCAACGTCGGGAGGGAGCGCTGTATGGCAAGGCTGGCAGGAAAAGTCGCGATCGTCGCAGGAGCGGCGTTTGGTATCGGCCGGGCAACGGCAACTATCATGGCGCGCGAGGGCGCCAGGGTGATTGTCGGCGACTACGACGCCGAAGCCGCGGCCGCCACCGCCGAGTCGATCCGCGACGGCGGCGGCGAGGCCCATTGGATCCATTTCGACGCGACCAGCGAAGATTCGGTCCGCGAACTGATCGCCAAAGCCAGGGAACGCTACGGGCGCGTTGACATCATGCACAACAACGTCGGCGGCACCGAACCGGGCAAGGACGTCAACGTGGTCGAACTCGACCTCGGCGCGTGGGATCGGGTGTTGCGGCTCACACTGTACAGCGCGATGTACGGATGCCGCCATGTTATTCCGGTGATGCTTCAGACCGGCGGCGGCGCGATCGTCAACACCGCGTCGATGTCGGGTGTGATCGGCGATGCCGGCTTGACCGCATATGGCGCCGCCAAAGCTGGCGTGATCAGCCTCACGCGGTACGTCGCTACGCAGTACGGCCGCCGCAACATCCGCTGCAACGCCGTCGCTCCGGGTCTGATCACCACCGAACGCGCCAACGAAGTGGTCGCGCCGCCGGTGCAGAAAATCTTCGAAGAACACAACCTGGTGCCGCGCAACGGCCGTCCCGAAGACATCGGCCATGTGGTCGCGTTCCTTGCCTCCGACGAAGCCGCCTTTATCACCGGCCAGACCATCACGGTGGACGGCGGCGCCTCGGTCCACGGTCCAACGCTGGTGGACATGACGAAGCTGGGTTTGAAGATTTGACGATGAGCGGGGCTACGCTACGTCTTTGTTGGCGGAATGAAATTTTCCTCGATTGCCTGCTCGAAGCTCCACAGTGGCTCTTCAGGCAAGGCTTCGTCAGGGCACTCCGATTACGTTCGACCTCTGCCGGTGCTGCGAACGCGAATTTTAGCAGATGCTCGACCAGCCCGGCGCATTGCGATCTGAATGCGTGCCGTTCGTTGCGTGCCAGGTCTCCGAGCTCCGCGGCGAGATTCTCCCAGTCCAACTCCTCGGTTCCATGCTCCCGCAAGGCGTCCGACTGCTCCAACGCTCAGAAGTAGAAGTCCCGCTCGTAGAGGCCGTTCTTTTCAGCCTTAGCGGCTCCCATTTTTGGCCCCGCGTTTTCGGGAGCGATGCCCGTCAGTTCGGCTCTCGTCCTCAGGGCAGGTCCACGAACACCGCCGCCGCGACGACTGTCGTCCACAATCCGTCGCGATCGCCAATCGCCGATTGGGTGACGTTGCGCGTGGTGACAATCTTGTCCGACATCCGCCAGATGTTCTTGCGCTCGTCATAGCTGACGTTGGGATCGAAGTCGACGCCCAGGATCGTCGCCAGCATCGAGGCGGCCAGATCTTCGGCGTAATCGCCCGCCTTCTGATCGGTTTCGCCGAAGCTGTGATGCTCGGAGAGATAGCCGTAATGGGCGGGATTGGACGGAATCGCCAGACCCACGGAGGCGGCAATCAGGCGATGGGGCTCGTTGGTCGCGTTCTCGTGCATCACGGTGAACACGATCTGTCCGGGAGTGAGATGCTTGAGGCCTTCCTGCATCTGGATGAGTTTGCAGTTAGGCGGAAAAATCGAGCTGACCCGCACCAAATTGAACTCGGCTATTCCGGCGCTGCGCAGGGCCAACTCGAATGACGTGAGCTTCTCCCGGTGCTTGCCCACACCCTTGGTCAGGAAGATCCCTTTAGCGATTGGCCCCATCCGTCTCCTTCTCCGGTTTCAAAAAATAAGGGTTACAGCCCCTTATCATCTATTGAGGAAACATTCGCCGCAATAGTGTTTTGTTCGCGCCGGGAAAATTTTGGACAAGCCTGCCCGCAGCGCATCGCGAGCGCTTCAGACCACCCCCTGAGACTTGAGTTCCTCGACTTGCTGCTCGCTCAGCCCGAGCATCCGGCCGTAAATCTCGACGTTGTGCTGACCCAGCAGCGGAGCGCTTGTGACTTCGACCGGAGAATCCTCGAGCTGGACCGGGCAGCCGGGAATCGAAATTTTACCGCGCGCCGGATGCTCGATATCGACGATCATCCGGCGCTGGCGCAGATGGGGATCGTTGAGCAATTCGACGGTGTTCAGCACGGCGCCGCAAGGCACACCCGCCTTGCCCAGGATCTGCATCACCTCGTGCTTGGTGTGGCGTCCCGTCCATTCGTTTAGTATCGCGGTGAGCTCCTCGTTGTTTTTGGCGCGCACCTTGGGATTGGCGAAGCGTGGATCATCGGCCAACTCAGGCCGCTCCATCGCCCCGCACAGCGCCCGCCACATCTCCTCGTTGGTGGTGAGCATGAAGACGTAGTCGTCGTCGCCGCCGGGCGCGCATTTATAGATGTCGCTGATGCCGGGGCCCAGCTTGTTGCCCATCCTCCTGACCGGCTTTTGCGTCACGTAGGTGCCCATCATCGGAACGCGCACCAGGTTAACCACCGCGTCCTGCATCGCGACTTCGACCTTCTGCCCCTTGCCGGTTTCCTGGCGCTGGATGTAGGCGGCCAGCACGCCCAGCGCCGCATGGATTCCGGTGCCGGTGTCGCCGATAGTGGGGCCCGGCTTGAGCGGCGGCGATCCGGGAAATCCGGTAATCGACATCGCGCCGCCGGTGGCCTGCGCGATCATATCGAAGCTCTTATACTCGCTGTAGGGTCCGTAGGTGCCGAAGCCCTTGATGGTCATATAGATGAGGCGCGGATTTACCTCGCGCAGCACGTCGTACCCGATGCCGAAGCTTTCCATCGTTGCGGGCGAGAAGTTTTCGGTCAGCACATCGACCTGTTTGACCAGGTCGAGGAACATCGCCCTGCCGCGCTCATGCTTGAGGTTGAGCGTGATGCTGCGTTTGTTGGCGTTGAGCAGGATGAAATAGAAGGAATCGACACCGGGCTTTTCGGTGGCCATCCAGCGCCCCTGATCGCCGGCGCCAGGACTTTCCAGTTTGATCACGTCGGCGCCCAGCCAGGCCAGAATTTCGGTGCATGAGGTGCCGGCCTCGAATTGTGTAAGGTCCAGAATCCTGACGCCCGCCAATGCCTTTTTCATGGCTGACCTCCGTTTTGTGTGCGGATCGGCGCGAGTGTACACCCGGCGCAACGCTTTGCAACCCGGACGCCAACCGGCTAATTGATCGCCACTGCCATCCAACAGGCGGAGCGATATGAAGGCATTGGTTGTGGGCGGAACCGGTCCGACCGGACCCTTTTTAGTAAGCGGCCTGCGGGCGCGCGGCTACGCGGTCACCATTTTGCATCGCGGTACTCACGAGGTGCCGGAAATCGGACCTGAGGTCGAGCATATTCACGCTGACCCGCATTTCCGCGAAACCCTGGATCAGGCGCTGGCCGGACGCACTTTCGATCTGGTGCTGGCGACCTACGGGCGGATCCGTTTCGTCGCCGAAGCCACGCAGGGCAAGACCGGGCGGTTCATCTCGATCGGCGGCGTGCCCTGCTATCGCGGCTACTATCACGCGTCGGCGAATTTTCCCTCGGGGATGCCGATACCGATTCCCGAGGATGCGCCGTTGGTGCAAAGCGAGGAGCATGAACGCTTCGGCTATCTGATCGCGACCACCGAGCGCGAGGTCATGCGCAGCCATCCCGACGCTGCCATCTTCCGCTATCCGTACGTGTACGGCCCCTACCAGTTGGTGCCGCGCGAATGGTCGATCATCAGGCGCATCCTGGACCGGCGCAAGTTCATCCTGCTGCCCGATAACGGACTGGCGCTGATGACCCACGGCTATGCCGAAAACCTCGCCCACGCGGTATTGCTCGCCGTCGATCAGCCGCAGGCCTCGGCCGGTCAGGCCTACAATTGCGGCGACGAGATCCAATTCACAATGCGGCAGTTGGTGGAAGTCATCGCGCGCGCGATGGACTATGACCTGGAAATCGTCAGCGTGCCCGGCAACGTGCCGGTGCGCGCCGGCGCGCTGCTCCCGCACCATCATGGGATGGTCGACTTGTTCAAGCTCAAACACCAGTTGGGCTACCGCGACGTCGTCAGCAGTCTGGAGGCGGTGAGGCGGACCGTGCGATGGTACCTCGACCATCCGCTGGAGCGCGGCGGCGACATGGAGCGGCGGTTGCTCGATCCCTTCGATTATGAGGCCGAGGACCGATGGCGAAGCATCGCGCAGGAATACCAGCGCAAGATGGCCGCGGTCGAAGTCCGCAAACCCGGCCCCAGCGCGCATCCCTATCCCCATCCCAAGGTGCCCGGGCTGCAACGCGACCATCGCAACCGCTGACCGTTGCAGGGCGGGCGCCTCTGCCCGCCTTCGGGCCTACTTCTGTTTAAGGGCGGGGTCGTCGGTGGACACGCACCTGGTCCATATGCTGCCCGCAGGCGCGTTGGAGCCGACGCCACGGGCAATCGCGACGATCTGGTTGCGGGTTGCTTCGCAATCTATGACGTTGTCGTAAGGGCCGGATTGCTTCCACTGGCTGAGCGGTGCGTTGACGTTGGTCTTGCTATTGGTCGTCGGGGCGACCATGAGATACCAGGCGGCCAGCAGCAATCCCGCGGCGTGAGTTATTTTCATGCGGCAAAGTTTTAGCTGATGGACGTATAAACTGAAAGCTGCGCGTGGAGCGGAATTTGGAAAAGGCATCGCGGCTGAACCGCGCATCATGGCGGGCACGGCGGCCCGGAAGCTGGAAAAGAGCAACGCGAAAAAGGAGAAAGAAAGAGCAGCGCCTGACAGGGTGCGGAAAAAAGAGCGGTTGCGCCTTTATAAGCAAGCTGCGTTCCGCACCCTGGATAAAAGACGGCTGCTTTCCTTTACTTCGCTCCCCTGGGAGAGACTGGAGTGAGGGGAGCAGGTTGCGGAATCTAAGCTGCCGAATTGCTCGCGGAACTCGCCGGTCACAATTGCAGCAATTCGGTGTAGAATCGCGCCGCGGCTTCGACCTCGCTCAGCAGATTGTATTCGTTGGGCGCGTGGATCACTCCCGCCGATGGTCCCGGGCCGAATACGATCGGCGACAGGCCTGCGGCGGCATAGACGCCCGCCTCCGTGCATCCGGTTTTGACCGTATGCGTGATCGGCAAGCCCGCGGCCGCCTGCGCCTGCATCGCCAGGGTCACGACCTCGCTGTCCAAAGCGGCCCGGTAGCCGGGATTTGCCCGAACCTCGCGTAGACTGAAAGTCAACGCGGGAAATTCGTGCGCGACCCGATCGACCACTGCGGCCACGCCATCGCGCACCACATCCAACGCCAGCGAGGGCGGCGGGCGCAGCTCGAAATCGAGTACGACGGTCCGTTCGGTGGAACGCACCAGCCCCGGATTAGAGGTCAAGGTTGGCGGCGTGTAGTCGGCTTCGGGCGGGCCTGAAACTTCGGCGAAAGTTTCCAGTTCGCAGATGAATCGATGCAGCGCCCGCAGCGAATCAGGAGGCAGGCGATGGCCGATCGGCGCGCCGTGATGCTCCTCGACCTGCGCGCCGCTCAGCTCGCTGTCGCCCGCCGAGACCACGACTTCGCAATGCGCCGCCACCTTATTGACGGCGTCTCCGCCGCTTAGGGAATGGACCTCGACGTTGCCGCTGCCCAATGAGGCCAATGCTTTCTTGATCGCGTTATGGCCCAGGTGCGGCGTGCTCGAATGGGCGCTGCGGCCTTTGAAGATCGCGCGCGCGCGCCTGCTGGCGCCGCATTTAACCGGTGCGAACCCGATCGTCAGCTCGAAGACCATCAGGCCCTTATGCGCCGTCACCACGCTCAATCCTGACGGCTCGCCGACGTAAGCCAGCGCGCGATCGGGCAGCAGACGGCGCGCCGCCATTTCCTTGGCGCCGAGCAGGCCGCGCTCCTCGCCGAAGCTGCCGATCAGATGGACGGTGCGGCGCGGGCGGCGCCAGCTCAGCGCCATCACCTTCGCCGCGAAGTCCAGCTTGGTATCCGCCGCGCCCAGGCCGTAGATGCGATCGCCGTCGATATGCGGTTGCGTCGGCTCGCCGGCACATGCCGTCCACAATGCCGGATCGCCCGGCGGCACCGTATCCAGATGCGTGTTGAGCACCAGCGGCGTCAGCTCCGGAAGGCGGCCGGGGATTTCGGCTATCAGGTTAACGTTTTCCTCGCCGTGGCTAACGGAGGGGATTAAGCGGACGCCGATCCCGACAGGCGCCAGCATCCGCGCGGCGCAGAATTCGGCGATCGCTCGCGTGCCCGTAGTGGTAACGCTGGGCGTCGCGATCAGCCCTTTGCACCAGTCCAGCAGTTTGGCTTCCACAGGTTTATTGTGCGCTCCCCTGGGTTGACGGCCAATTCTATCCTGATCTCATCCGGTACCCGGCGTGGGACCTTGGTTCATCTCTGCCATCAAGATAGCGACAGGAGCGTTGAAAAGCGCTAAAGGTTGATCCAAACAGCCGGTCCTTAAAGCAGACAAGGAGAAGCCATGGATTACGACGTAATCATCCGCAATGGCACCATCATCGACGGCTCCGGGATGCCGCGTTATCGGGCCGATGTCGGCATCGTGGGAGATAAAATCGCCACCATCGGCAAAATCCGCGACCGCGCCCGCGAAGTGATCGACGCCGAGGGCCATGTCGTGACGCCTGGCTTTATCGACGTCCACACCCATATGGATGCCCAGGTTTTCTGGGATCCGATCGGCACTTGTTCGTGCTGGCACGGAATCACGACGGTTGCGATGGGCAACTGCGGCTTCTCCCTGGCGCCGTGCGCGGAAAAGGACAAGCTGATGGTCATCCGCAACCTTGAGCGCGCCGAGGACATCTCGCCCGAGGCGATGAATGCCGGGATCAAATGGTCGTGGGAAACTTTTCCGCAGTACCTCGACGCGGTCGAGCGCGCGCCCAAGGGAATCAATTACGCGCCCTACGTCGGCCATTCCGCGCTGCGCACCTATGTGATGCGTGAGCGCGCGTTCACCGATAAAGCCACTCCCGCCGATATGGAGGCGATGAAGCGGGAGTTGCGTAGCGCGATGTTGGCTGGCGCCGCCGGCTTTACCACTTCGCGCACGGTTAATCATCAGACCCCCGATGGCGGTCCGGTTGCCAGCCGTCTGGCGAGTTGGGACGAAGTGCGGGAGCTGGTCGGGGTGCTGGGCGAGCTTAATACCGGGACTTTCGAGATCGCGGGCGAGGACACCGGGCGCGATCCCGAGCGGATTCGCGATTACGTCAACCGCCTCAAGGCGCTGGCGGTCGACACCGGTATCCACGTTACCTACGGGATGGGCGCCAGCCGCAAGGCGCCCAATCTATGGCGGCCCTATTTCGACATCACGGAGGAGGCCGCGCTGGAGGGCGGACGGATGACCGTCCAGGCGCACAGCCGCTGGATTGCCAACGTACAGTCGTTTGAGACCACGATGCTGTTCGACCGCCATCCGGTATGGCGCGAGTTCCGCAAGCTGCCGCTGGCGGAGCAGGAAGCCGGGCTGCGCGATCCGCAGATGCGCCGCAAGCTGGTTGCCGCCGCCTACATGGAGCCCGAAGGGCCGCGCGGCGTCGGCGCCGAACCGCGGCGGGCGGAGTTTGACTGGTTCTTCCTGATGGACCGCACCATTCCGCCCTACCGCTCGATCGCTCAGATCGCGGCGGAACGCGGGCAGGACCCGGTCGAGACCATCATCGACCTGGCTTTGGAAAAACATCTCAAGCAGTTCTTCCTGCAGCCGTTGACCAACGAAGATCAGGAAGCGGTGCTCGAAATCATGCGCCATCCGCGCGCCGTCGTGACCTTCTCCGATTCAGGCGCTCATGTTTCGCAAATCATGGATTCCTCGCTCCAGATCCATCTGATTGCCTACTGGGTACGCGAGCGGCAGGCGCTCACGCTGGAGCAGGCGGTCCGGATGCTGACCTTCGTGCCCGCATCCCATTGGGGATTCAGCGGGCGCGGCTTGCTGCGCGAGGGCATGTTCGCCGATATCATCGTGTTCGACGCGGACAAGGTGAAGCCGGAAATGCCAGAGGTGACCTACGATCTGCCCGGCGGCGCTCGCCGCCTCAAGCAGAAGTCCTCAGGCATGTTGGCGACGCTGGTCAACGGCCAGGTGCTGCTGCGCAACAACGAACACACCGGTGCGCTGCCCGGCCGTCTGCTGCGCAACCGGCTCGCCGCGCGCAACTAACGCCAAATCAACCGCGGCTGGAGACTGCGCATGCGGTCTCCGGCCGCGTCGCACCCGGACACTTGCGGCGCACCCGGACACTTGCGGCGCACCCGGACACTTGCGGCGCACCCGGACACTTGCGGCGCACCCGGAAGCGGGGCGCCGTTGTTCCGCCTTTTCAGTCAGGGCGAGGGCTGGAGGCCGGTCCCCGGCAGGCGAAGCCTAGGCCGATGCGCCCGCGGCGCTGCTATTGGCGGCGCGCTTGTCGAAATGCGGGATCACGTACTTGCCGAACAGCCGGATCGACTCCATCGTCTTTTCGTGCGGTACGCGCCCCATCTCCATGAAGCACAGCATCAGATCGACGCCCAAAGCTTCGAACTTCTCCAGCACTTTGACGCAGGTATCGGGATTTCCGGCGCAAAGGAGACCCATGTTGAGAAGGTTTTTTGGCCGCATCGCTTCCTGCGCCGTCTTTTCGTCGACATCGACGCCGAACAATAACGCCTCGGGCGCCCTCACCGCGGCATACTTGTAGCTCTCGACGTTGGCGAAAAACTCGTGGCGCTGGCGCTCGAAAATGTTCATCCAGTACGGGCTTTGCCCGCGCTGCACGCCCATGTACCAATGCATTCCCTCGCCCGCCATCTCCACGGTCTCATCGTTGCGTTCGCCGCACAGCGTCATCAGGAACACCGCGATCTGATTGTTAACGCGCGCCACCACCGGTTTTTGCGGCGTCTGGATCATCCGGCGGTAATTGTGGATCCGCTCCGCCAAAGTCTCGGCCTGGGCGATATTGAACGACAGCACGCCGAGCCCATGGTCGGCCGCGATATAGAAACTCTCGGGCGAGGAGCAGGCCATCCACAACGGCGGATGCGGTTTTTGCAGCGGCTTGGGCAGGACGTTGCGGTTCTCGCCGATCGTGAAGTACTTGCCCCTGTAGCCGGGAAAGCGATCGGTCGCCATCAGCTGCGGGATGACTTCGAGCGCCTCCTCCATCATCGGACGCGTGTCGTTTGGATCGATTCCGAAGCCGCCCATCTCGGTAAGCGTCACCGAACGCGCGAAGCCGACGTCCAGGCGCCCGCCGCTCAGGATGTCGAGCGTGGCGATGCGCTCGGCCACGCGCACCGGATGGTTATAGGGCTGGGGCAGCAAAATCGCGCCGTGGCCGAAACGGATGCGCTGGGTGCGTTGACTGGCCGCAGCAAAGACCAACTCCGGCGACGAGCAATGCGACAGTTCCTCCAGCCCATGATGCTCGACTGCGAAGACGTGCGAAAAGCCCATCTGGTCGGCGAACTGGATCTGCTCCAGCACTTCTTTGAACTTCTCCGCCTCGCGTCCTTCATGCCACGGTTTGGGCATCTCGATTTCATACATCAACCCGATTTTCATGCGGCTGCTCCTGAACGCTCGATTCGATGCTGGATTGGGTTGTAGCGAGTCCAAACGGGCGTGTCCACCGCCGCCCGCTGCGGAAATCAAATCCCTTTCGATTGCCTCAGGATTTGGACTGCGGAGGTGTTACATCGATCGCAAAATCAGCGAACTGCCGCCGGTTTCGGTGCGCCAGCCGATGCAGGCCGCGATGCGCGCGTCGCGCACCTGGCGGCAGCCCCGTTTGCGATCGTAGGTGTGCTTGCCCTCGGCCCATCCGGGACAGGCGTCGTCGGCGCGATGGCGCAGTTGGCGCACGTTTTCCGCCACCAGGTTGATCCCGTGCGTATAGCCTTCCGAAAGATGGCCGCCACCGGTGTTGCACGGCAGTTCGTGATCGAGTTGCAGGCGGCCGCCCTTGACGAATTCGTGCGCTTCGCCGCGCCCGCAAAAGCCGTACGCCTCGAGCTGGATCAGGGTGGTGAAGGTGAACGCGTCATAACACGAGATCAGGTCGATATCTTTGTGCGTGATTCCGGCCATCCCGAGCATCCGCTGGCGCGCATAGTTGCCGCCCTGGAAATGGATCTCAGGGCGGGAATAGTTGTAGGCCGGATCGGGCGAAAACGTCCGCGCGGTGCCGCCCATGATAAACACCGGCGGCTGCCTGAGATCGTAAGCGCGCTCGCGGCTGGTCACGATCAGCGCGCTGGCCACGTCGGTCTCCAGGCAGCAATCCAGCAGGCGAAACGGTTTGGCCACCCACCGCGAGCGATGGTGATCCTCGATCGTGATCGGCGTGCGCATCAACGCCTTGGGATTGAGGCTGGCATGATAGCGATGAGCTACCGCGATCTCGGCCAGGCAATCGGTGGTGGCGCCGAAATCGCGCAGGTAGCGCATCGCGGACATCGCGAACAGCTGCGCCGGCGAGGTCCATCCGTTGACCACCATGAACATTCCCTCGCCCGCCGCCGGCGTGGCCGGTACCGGACCGCCCGGCGCCTGCCCGCCATAACGCCGTCCCGAGCGTCCGTTCATCGAGCGGAACACCACGACCGTCTTGCAGTAGCCGCCTTCGATCAGCCCGACGGCGTGCGCGATCAGCATCTCGGTGGCCGAACCGCCGCCGAGCATCTCGGTGGCGTAGTTGAGCCGCAGACCCATCGCGCTGGCGATATGTGCCGCGCTGGTCGAATCGCCGCCTGCGCCGCCCTGGTAGCTGGTCATGCCGTCGATTTCATCAGGCTGCAAACCGGCGTCGTCCATCGCGTTGCGAATCGCCTCGCACGCCATCGAAAGCGTGGTCCGGTTGGAGGGCCGCATAAACGGCGTCTGTCCCAGGCCAACGATACAGTACTTGTCAGTCAGTGAACCCATCGGCGTTGTTCGGGTTCAATAGCGGAATCGTCGCGCAAGTGAAAGGCTTGTGGGACAGGCGCCCCGGCCCGTCCCACGCAGCCATCTACAGCTTGACGAACACCGACTTGATCTCGGTGTAAAGCTCGATTGCATACTTGCCCAGTTCGCGGCCGAACCCCGATTGCTTGTAGCCGCCGAACGGCGAGATCGGATCGAGCATCCCGTAGCAGTTCACCCACACCGTGCCGGCCTTGAGCTTGCGCGCGACGGCGTGGGCGCGGCTGATGTCGCGGGTCCAGACCGCGGCCGCCAAACCGTAGGTCGTGTCGTTGCCCTGGAAGACGGCGTCGTTCTCGTCCTTGAACGGAATCGTCGCGGCGACCGGACCGAAGATCTCCTCGCGCGCGATCCGCATCGAATTGTTGACGTCGGCAAATACCGTGGGCTTGACGAAATAGCCCTTGCCCTGTCCCAGCTTGTCGCCGCCGGTCTTGACCCTGGCGCCCTCTTTTTTGCCGATGTCGAGATAACCGGTCACGCGATCGAACTGCTCTCTGGAGACCAGCGGGCCGACCCGGGTGGAGGTGTCAAGCGGGTCGCCGATTTTCATGTTCTGGGCCAGTTGGCTTAATTGATCGGTGAACTGCTCGTATTTTTCCTGCTGCACGAAGACGCGGGTGCCGGCGCAGCAGACCTGTCCCTGGTTGAGAAACACGCCCATCAGCGCGCCGAACGCCGCCGATTTCATATCGGCGTCGGGAAAGATGATGTTGGGCGATTTGCCGCCCAACTCCAGCGACACGCGTTTGAGATTGCCCGCCGCCGCCTTCATGATTTCGCGGCCGACTTCGGTCGAGCCGGTGAACGCCACCTTGTCGATTCCCGGATGGGCCGCGATCGCGCTGCCCGCGCCGGGCCCGAAGCCCGGCAGGATGTTGACGACGCCCTCGGGCAGGCCGGCTTCCATTATCAACTCGCCCAGCCGCAAGGCGGTCAGCGGCGTCTGCTCGGCCGGCTTGAGGATCGAAACGTTGCCGCAAGCCAGGGCGGGCGCCAGCTTCCACGACGCCATCAGCAGGGGGAAATTCCACGGGATGATCTGGCCGCACACGCCCACCGGTTCGCGCAGGGTGTAGCTGAACATGTCGGGCGAGGATGGGTTGGTCTCGCCGTAAATCTTGGTCACCCAGCCGGCGTAATAGCGGAAAGTCTCGGCCGCCATCGGGATATCGATGTTCTTCGATTCGTTGATCGCCTTGCCGTTGTCCAAAGTTTCCAGTTGGGCCAGCTCTGCCGCATTGGCTTCGATCAACTCCGCGATCTTGAAGAGAAAACGCGCGCGATCGGCCGGGCGCATCAGGGGCCATTTGCTTTCCTCAAAGGCGCGGCGGGCGGCTTTGACCGCTTCATCGACGTCGGCCGCGTCGGCTTGGGCCACGTGGGCCAGCACCTCTTCGGTGGCCGGATTGATAGTCTCGAACGTCTTGCCCGATTTCGCCGGCACCCACTTGCCGCCAATCAGCAAAAGCTTGGGCGACTTTACAAATTCGCTGACCTTGGGATTGATTTTGGCGGAGGCGCTCTCCGCTCCTGGCGCTGCACCCATCGGTTGAATTCCTCCGGAAATGATTTGTCCTCGCGCCAGCGTTGCACGGAACACCATGAACAGCCAATAGTGTCCCGCACGGGCATCCTGATGGGAGGGAGCAAGATGAGCGAATGGCGCATTGGAGACCTCAAGGTGATCAAGGTCCTGGAGCATGAGGACCTGTGGCAAGGGCGCATCATCGCTCCGATGATGACCGCCGAAAACATCCTCAAGGAAGCTGACTGGCTGGTGCCGCGCTTCGCCAACGAGGCAGGCCGCATCCGGATCAGCTTTCACAGCCTGATCGTCGAGTCCGAAGGCCTGCGCATCCTGATCGACACCTGCGTGGGCGACGATAAGCAGCGCAATTTCCCGCGCTGGAACCTGCGCCATAGCAGCTATCTGTCGGATTTGGCTAAAGCCGGGTATCCGCGCGAATCGATCGACCGCGTCATCTGCACCCATCTGCACATCGACCATGTGGGGTGGAATGCGATGCTGGAGAACGGGCGCTGGGTGCCGACTTTTCCCAATGCCCGCTACCTGCTGAGCCGCCGCGAATGGGATTATTGGTCGCAAAGCAAGGATGAGGAGATCCAGCGCATCATGGACGACTCGGTGCGCCCGGTGATCGACGCCGGACTGGTGGATTGGGTCGAAGGCGGCCATCGGGTGACCTCCGAGGTCGCCACCGAATCGACCCCCGGCCACAGCCCCGGCCACATGGCGGTGCGGATCAAATCGCGCGGTCATGAGGGTGTGGTGACGGGCGACCTGATCCATCATCCAATCCAGTGCGGGCATCCGGAATGGAAACCGGCGGTTGATTTCGACGCCGATCAGGCGTGCAGAACGCGGCGCGATTTTCTCGCCCGATGCGCCGAGGAGCGCACCTTGTGCATCGGCACGCATTTCGCCTCGCCGACCGCGGGACGGATCGAAAAGCGCGGCGACGCATTCAGATTCGAGGGCTGATCGCGACCTCGGTGGGCGGCATCAATTCGCCAGGACGAGGCGAATCGCTTTCGCACCATCCGATCAGTTCCGGGCGCGGTCGGGCAATAAACACACGCGCGGCGGCGTGATTGGGATGCGACATTTGCGGGCGGCATACCGCGACAGGAGTCGCAGCACCGGCGCCGTCACATCGCTGGCCGCTTCGGCGCGATAACCCACCGATTCAGCTCCCCGAGTGATCATCATCCCCAGGGTCGAGAGCCTGAAAATCGCGGCGACGGCCTGGCAGTAGCGCAAACGGGCGAAATCAAGCGGCATCAGCGTGTGATAGAGCGAGAGGTAGAGCCCGCTGTAGAGCCGGCGCAGGTTGTTGCCCGCAATATTGTCGCGCAGCCATCCCGGATTATCCATCGCATGGCAGGACAGGATCGTGGCCGTGGTCGCAACATCCAGATGGCGGTCGCCGCTTTCGGCGCTGACCCAATCGATCACGCCGCTGATACGTCGGCCGTGGACCAGTACGTTGAGCGGATGGTAGTCCATGTGCAGCACCGATTTCCCATCTTCATGGAAGTTCGACGCCTCGTAAAAGGCCCATTCCAGCGCGGGAGCCAGCCATGGCAGGGGTCCCTGTTCGACCCGAGCGGCGATCGTCATAAGCATACGATCCAGCAGCGGTTTTCCGTCTTCGCCAAACGCGGGCTTCAACGCGGCAAGGCCAATCGTGCGGGGCTCGAATCGATGCAGCTTGACTTGCAATCTGACGAACGGGAGGAAGGCCAGCGTGAATACTTTGAGCGCATCGGGAAAGCTCCTGAGGCGCAACAGCGGTCCGCCTTCCAGCCGCTCCATTATAAGGAAGGGAGCGCCCAACAAGGTCGGATCGAGCTCAAAGGCGTACGGCACCGGCACCGGAAAACCCGCCGCGCGCAACAGGCGTATCACGCTGTATTCGCGGCTGCCTTTGCCCGCCGCGTCCGGCCCGTGATAAAAGCGCAAGACCAGCGGACGCGCCCTCGGCAGTTCGACCGCGGCCGGCTTCGAACGCGCAGAGAACTCGAATACCGTCGTTTCCCATCCGCCGGCCAACACGCGCAAGCTGTCCACCTCGGCGCCGAGATAGTCGGTCAGTCGCGTCCGTGCCTGCGCCGGGTCAATCACTGCGGATCACCTCAAAATCGCTTCGGCGCGCGCCCCTTGAGGACCGGTGTGGCCGCAAAGTGGCGGTTTGACAAGGGAAAATGCAGTCAAGGGCGCTTCCCGCTGGCTCTTAATGCGTGACGGCGCTAAGCTTGGTACGAGTTGCACAAGGGATAATCCGATGGGGGCGTTCCCGCATAAGAAGAGTTCGGTAGTCAGGCTCGATACCGCACGGCGGCGCCGGCGCCAGCCCGCTGGCCCGGAAAAGCCCCATCCACCTTCCCACCACAGCGTCGTAGCCCTGGCGGTTGCGATGATAATCGCCGCGGCGGCGACCGCCTTCGGTTTGTGGATCGTTTTCGAGTTCGTGCAGCGCGGCAATTATGTCGGCGCGCTGATCGCGCCGTTTTGGGTGATCCTGCCTGGATGCGCGCCGCTGGGGATCCTGATTTATAAGCGGCGGCGTGCGGCGCGCGTTCATCCCAAGGTCGCCCCGTTTAGCGCCAACCAAAATCCCAAAAGACCGCAGCCACGCAAGCGCTCATAGCCGCGCGGCGCTCCTTACGGCTGAGTAGTATGCTGGCTGTGGAAGCGGCGGAACTCCCGCTGCAGCAGCGATGAGATCAGCGGGCCGCGGGTGTTGCTGATATCGATCGAGGCCTCGACCGAAAGGCCGAGGCGCAACTGGCGGTTGGCGGGAATCGGCTCGTCGAACACGATCTTGACCGGAACGCGCTGCACCACCTTGACCCAGTTGCCGGTGGCGTTCTCGGGCGGCAGGAGTGAAAAAGCCGCCCCGGTTCCGAGGCTGATCGAATCGACATGCCCTTTGAAGGTGTAGTCAGGATAAATGTCCGCGACAACCTCAGCTTTCTGCCCGACCCGCACGTCGGTTAACTGCGTTTCCTTGAAATTGGCGGTCACGTACAGGCTGTCGAGCGGCACGATTGTCATCAGCGGTTCGCCGGCCTGTACGCGATGGCCGATGTGCACTGTCTTGCGCGTAACCACACCGCTCACCGGCGCGCGGATGTTGGTATAAGCCAAATCCAGCTCGGCGGCTTTCAACTGCGCCTCGGCCTGCCGCACGATCGCCTGGTCATAACGCGCATGGTCCACATTGTCGACGCCGCCCAGCGCCGCGCGCGAGCGCGCCACTTCCTGCTTGGCCAGCGCCAGATTGGCCTCGGAAGCGCGATAGGCGGTTTCGGACTGATCGTAAAACTCCTGGGAGACAACGCCGACCTTCCGCAAGGTCTTGGCCCGCTGGTAATCGGTCGCCGCCTGGCTGAGTTGGGCTTCGGCCAGATGCTGACCGGCTTCGGCCTCGTCCAATTGCGCGTATTCCTGATCGACCATGCTGCGGGCGCGGACCAGGTTGGCGCGGGCCTGCTCCACGCGCACTGCAAAGTCGGTGGGGTCGAGGCTGACGAGCAGGTCGCCCGCCTTCACGATCCAGTTGTCCTGCACGTAAACCTGGCTGACCGTGCCGGTGACGCGGGAAGAAATCAGATCGACCGTGCCGTCGACGTAAGCGTCGTCGGTAGAGACGTGGGTGGTCATGAAGCGATAGTAATTGAGCGCCGGTCTGGCGGCGAATCCCAGTGCAATCAGCACCAGCACCGCCACTATGTAGCGACTACGAAAGAACCGGCTCATTCAAGCGACCCAGAACCTGCTTATCCCGCGTTCTAAACCTGCGTTCAACTTTTACCAATCCTGCAATATGCAGTAAACTCCCCGGCAAGGCGATAGGGCTGTGAATGCCGCCAGCCAGTCGCGCCTCGGCTGGCGTCGCTGCGGGCCGCCTACGGGCAGCCTCCTTTGACGGTAAAAACCGTACCCGCGCCATACTGCGCCACATTGCCGTCGATCACCAACTGGACTTGCAACGGACCGAGCCTGGGGAACGCGTCGGTGAAGATACCGTCGACGCTGCCGCTGGCGCCGCCCAGAATGTAGAGAGTGGGAGCAGTCGTCGCTGCCTCGTAGGCATTGTTGTTCTGTTCAAGCAGCGCGCTGTAGGTCTGATTGATTGGCCCGTTGACCACGAACCGGACATCGCAGGCCGCCGGACCGGGAACCAGCGCCAGCGCTCCGCCCACATTGACGCTGATGGTCGCTCCGGGTGTGCTGGTGGAGGCGAATTGGGTGGTCAAAGCGCCCGATAATGCCTGGACGCTGAGCAATGACGGCGTCGTATTCAGGTTGGTCGCCACGATCCGTACCGGCGGGACGTTGTTGACGTAAATCACTTTCAACGGCACCGTCGCCTGGAACGTGTAGGAAGCCGTCGTGTCAGCAACCGTCGCCCGGAAGACCGTTCCGTTGGTTCCCAGAAAATTGATCGAACTTTGAGGCGGAATATTCTGCCCGCCGCCGCATCCGGTGAACGGGGCGTTGCCGAAACCGCTCAGCCCGCCGCATCCGGTCAGGCTCCCGCATCCCGATTGCGCCAGGGCAAACGCGCAAAACATCATCCAGGCCAAGCCCGCCAGCCACGCTCTCCGTGCGGTCGCCAATTGCATGATCATAACGGGCTCGCTGTCGTTGCGGCGCAGTTGCCGGGACACTGGCCTCCTGAGTTCTCACATACCGGGCAGGCGCTGGAGGTCGCAAACGGAGTCGGCACCGGGACCACGACGGTCTGCGGGGTCCCAACCGGATTCGCAACCGCCCCCGCCACTTCGAAACGTTGGATCGTGTAGGTGTTGGGCGGCGCGCAAAACGAGTATTGGTTGGGGTATGCGGGAGTCGCCGTCGCGCCTACGACCGGCACCGTACTGCCGACCGTGGTGTCCATCAACTGCACGTTGTTCTGGTATAGCCTGACGTGAGTATTGGCGTCGGACAGGTTGGCTACACCCGCAATAGTCCCGTGGCCCAGGCAGGTTACGGTCAGGGTTATACCGCCGGGCGGGGGAGCAGTCGGATTGATATCAGACTGCACCGCTAACTGATGGCCGGAAAACTGGGTGCCCACGCCGAGGTAGGCGTCCTGGGCGGAGGCGATCAGGTCAACCGCACCCACTTTGGTCGGCACTTCCATGCCAAAGGCGCTGCTGCCGGTAGAGTTGACCGTGACCTGGGTCAAGCCGACCAGGTTTCCGGTGCCGGACTGCTCCGCCATCACGGTGACCAGCATATTGGTCCCGGCTGCCGGCGGTGGATCGATCACCACCGTTCCGTTGAGTGCGTAATTGCTCAACTCGATGCTGCAATTACCGGAGTTCGGACTGCCGGCGCAGGTCGGTGTCGAACTATAATTAAGAGGCTGGGTGATAGTATCGGTACCGGTGGTGCCGGCTTGAACATAATAAGGAGTTCCGGAAGGCGGCGGCTGAATTCCGGAGAAGGTGTAATTGCCGACGCTGTTGGAGGTCGTGGTATTGACGACCACACATCCGGTGGTGCTGACCGCGCAATTGAACGCGGGAGCTTCCGGAAGCAGCAGATTGACGATTGCGCCATCCAGTCCTGCGCCGGTGCGTTGGTCGATTATGGTACCGGTTATCGTGGCGGTGGACGTGGTGAGGACCGAGAAGTTCTGACTCACGCTGGCGCCGCGCGTCAACGGGATATTGGCGGCAACCGCGTACGTGGTGCTGCCGCTGACGAAAAGATCGTAGTTGGTCCCGCTGACACCGGCGGGCAGGTCGATCGTGTAATTGCCGGTGCTGTCCGGAATCGGCGCACTGGCCACCACGGCATTGGTGCCGGTGACCTCGGCGTTGATCATGTCGTTGCTTATATTTTCCAAACCGCCGACATGGCCGCTGACGGTGCCGAGGTAGCCGTTGGATACCACGGTGATGGTCGGATTGAGCGTGTATTTTCCACCCGGCGCCGCCGGAAAGACCGGAGTTCCCGGATTGATGTCGAGGATGAGCGGAGTGAGACCGCCTTCGGTCACGTTAATACCGCTGCCGGGTGCGGTGGTCCGCAGATTGGTGCTGCCGCTGAAGGCGGCATTCGCCGTGATGCAGCCTTCCTGGGTTCCGGAGGTGCATGATGGGATGACCATCCCCGGCAGATTGCCGTCCACCACCAGCTCAACCTGATGGTAAACCTGGGCGGGAATCTGGCCGATATTGAAAAGGGTCGCGTCATTCTGGAAGTCCAGCAGGTTGACCGATAATTCGCCTGGCGCAGAGCCCGAAGGCACCGTAACGGTCTGCCAGTTGGGATCGAGATCGGTCACCGCGGAACTGGTGGACGGATTGAGCCGCACCGCTATAATGTTGAGCGCAATCGCCTGAAACGCGTTGCTGGGGCTGTCGACGAAACCCACTTCCAGCGAACCCGTCGGTACCACCGGCGTAGCCGAACTGCCGCCCCCGCCTCCGCATCCGAATGGCCCAGCAACCAGAGCCGCGATGATCAATAACGGACCAATCAGTACAAAAAAACTGTATGGGATGGGTAATCGTTTCACTCTGCAACCATCAGTTCAAAAAAGTGGGTTCGTCCTTGGATAACGTACCGAACGCGCCAAGGCAAGCAGGAGCGCGCGCCGCAGGCACAGGCTGCCTGACGCGTCAATCCGGCGGGCCCACGGTTTACAGACCGGCCCTGCTCAACCAGGGCTGCGCGCAGATATTGACTAGGCGATAGCGCCCCTTCCACAATCTAGGAACAATGGATTTACGCAGCCGCGCAATTATTATTCTCGGAGCGCTGGCCATGATGGTGGCGGCCGCCGGGCCGGCAAGCGGCGCCTTGCAGCTGTCGGTCGGCAATCCGAGCCGCGAACATTTTGACACCGACGGCGCTGTGCAACTTGATTTTGGCCTCACCGACCAGAACGGCGCGCCTGTGGGTAACCTGCGCGTGGACAATGTCGAGGTGTACGAAAACGGCCAGCGCGCCAAAATCCTGGACTTCCGCGGCCAGGGGCAGGGGCGTCCGGTTGATATCGTCTTCGTGCTCGACGTGACCGAATCGATGCAGCCGTATATCGACGCGGTGAAGCAAAACGTGATCAGCTTTGCCCATGATTTGGCGGCGAACAACCGCGATTACCGGCTGGGCCTCGTCACCTTCGAGGATTACGTTGTCTCTGCCGCGCCGGACTGCAACTGCGCGTATCGTAAAAAGATGACCTCCAACGTGCAGGAGTTCAGCGACTGGGTTGGATCGCTGCATGCCGGCGGTGGCGGCGACATTCCCGAGGACCAGCTCGACGCGCTGGCCTATGCGTCAACCTTTCCCTTTCGGCCCGAAGCGCAGGGAATCGTTATTCTGGTCACCGACGCTCCCGACCATCACGCGGGCGACGGTTCCGCTCATACCCAGCACGATCAGGCCTTCTGGGATCACCATCCGGATAAGAACAAGGACGTGACCGACCTGACGGCGGACAAGGTCGCGGCGATGTTCAAGAAGAACGGGCTTACGCTTTACGCCGTCGTGCCGCCACCGTTTATCGCTCCCGACTACGCGCTGCTGGTGAGCGACACTCACGGCCGTTCCTACAATATCGTGACTGAAGAGGGGCGTTTCTCCGAACTGGTGCGCGAAATCGGTCATTCGATCGCGACCCAATATTCGCTGACCTACCGCTCCCCCGATCCGATCGACGACGGCACCTCGCGCCAGGTCGTGCTGAAAGTCAATTACGACGGCGAAAAAGCCGACGGGTCCACCGAATATTCGGTGCCGGGCGTCGGAGGCGCGGCCCATTATGCCGCGTCCACAGGCGAAGCCGACGCCAATGAAAGCGGCACCGGCCTCAATCAGCTCTCCTTCCAATGGTGGAACGGGGCGGTGCCTCTAATCGCAATCCTGGCCCTGTTTGCGCTGTCGCGCGCCGGGTTGGGTCCGCCTGCCGAAGAGCTCAAGGCGATACTTGAAGGCTACAATCAGCCGACCCTGCGAACTCCAATCCTCAGACCGCAGGGGCCCAGCGCACCCCGTGCCGCCGCGCCTGCTCCCCAACGCCCGATTACGGCTGCGCCCGCTCCGATGGCGGGGAGCGGCACCGCCCGGCTGGTCACCGTGAACCCGGTGGCGCCAGTGCCTCCTGAATACAGCCTGATCAAGGACGAAGTGACCCTTGGGCGCGGTACCGAGAACGACCTGGTGGTGCCCCACGCCAGTGTTTCACGCGCTCATGCTCGCATTCAGCGTCGCAACGGCGCCTACCATCTGGTCGATCTGAACTCCACCAACGGCACTTTCATCAATGATCAGCCGGTTCATGGCTCAGTGCCGCTCAACCCGGGCAGCCAAGTGCGCCTGGGCGAGGTCAGCTTTATTTTTCGTGCCTGACGCCGAGAAGAGACGCGCTACGCAAGAGCAGTGAGGTGAGAGCCAGGATTTGGTCCTTATCCTCTGCGGGAGAGGTTTCAACGCGGAGCTGGGGCTCTGTTGTGGCCTCAACGCTCATTTCTGTTCCCTCACATCTCTCCACCGCCTTTCTTTAGCTGGGTAATTTTGCTTGACTAATGTCATTCAGCGCCGATCTCTTCAGGCGAGCACCTCAGTGAAAATCGAGCTTGAAGGGCTTGACCGGCACGAAGCAAAGGCCAGATGAAAAAACTCACCGGTGCGCAAATCGTCATTGAGAGCCTGATCGCCGAGGGGGTCGATACCATTTTCGGTTATCCGGGCGGGGCTATCCTGCCGACCTATGACGCCTTGCTGGACTCCAAGATCCGCCACGTCCTGGTTCGTCATGAGCAGGGCGCGACGCATATGGCGGAAGGTTACGCGCGAGTCACAGGGCGTCCCGGTGTCGTCCTCGTCACCTCCGGACCTGGCGCAACCAACACCGTCACCGGGCTGGCCGACGCTTACATGGATTCGGTTCCATTGGTGGTGATAACCGGTCAGGTTCCCACCACCATGATCGGCAACGACGCGTTCCAGGAAGCCGACGTGGTTGGAATCACGCGTCCGTGCACCAAGCACAACTACCTGGTCAAAGACGTCAAGGACATCGCGCGGATCATCAAGGAAGCATTCTTCATCGCCGCCAACGGCCGACCCGGCCCGGTGCTGATCGATCTGCCCAAGGACGTTCAGCAGGCGCAACACACGTTCAAATATCCCGACCATGTCGAGATCCGGGGATACAAACCGACCATCAAAGGTAATCCGCGCCAGATCGAGCGGGCGGTAGACGCGATCGAGCAATCCGAAAAGCCGCTGTTTTACGTCGGCGGCGGCGTGCAGTGGTCGGGCGCCTCGCCCGAGCTGACGCAGTTGGTGCGCGGGCTGGGTATTCCGGTTTGCGAAACCCTGATGGGTCTGGGGTCGTTTCCGGCCTCCGATCCGCTGTGTCTGGGAATGCTCGGGATGCACGGTTCCTACGCGACCAACACTGCGGTGTGCAACACCGATTGCCTGATCGCGGTGGGCGCACGCTTCGACGATCGCGTCACCGGACGTATCGCCGATTTTGCGCCCAAGGCCAAAAGCATCATCCATCTCGACATCGACCCGTCATCGATTTCCAAGAATGTCCCGGTCGACATTCCGATCGTGGGCGACATCAAGCCGGTGCTGGCCGATATGCTGGAAGTGGTGCGCAGCCGGGAAAGCCTGGGGAAACGCCGTGAGACCTGGTCCAAATGGCACCAGGAGATACTGAAGTGGCAAAAGGAGAAGCCGCTATACGAGCGCCGCAACGGCGACGGCAACGGCCACATCTCAGCCGTCTCGGTGATCGAGGAACTTCATAATCTGACCAAAGGCGATTGCATCGTCGCGACCGACGTCGGACAGCATCAGATGTGGGTGGCGCAGCTCTTTCCGTTCGAGCGCCCGCGCTCGCTGCTCACCTCAGGCGGGCTGGGCACGATGGGCTACGGGCTGCCAGCGGGAATCGGCGCCAAGTTCGCCGCGCCCGAGCGCCGCGTCGTGGTGGTGTCGGGCGACGGCTCGATCCAGATGAACATCCAGGAGCTGGCCACCGCTGTCCAGTACAACATCGACCTGAAGGTTGTGATCATGAACAACCATTTCCTGGGGATGGTGCGGCAATGGCAGGAGAAGTTCTACCAGGAGCGCTACTCTTACTCCGCCATGTCGGTGCCGGACTTCGTCACGCTGGCCAAAGCGTATAACGCAAAAGGCTTCAGGATCGAGAAACCTTCGGAACTGGCCGCCACGATGAAGCAGGCATTCGCGACCCCCGGTCCGGTGCTGATCGACGTGATCATCCCGAAGGAAGAAGCGGTGATGCCGATGATCCCGCCGGGCGGCTCGATGTCCGAAATGCTGTTTGCGTAACGCGCCGTCGCCGGCCTTCTTCACCCGCTGAGCGCGCTCAGGAAATCGTCGAGCAAATCGCGCCAGTGTTCGGTGCCGACCGAGATCCGGACCATCGATTCGTTGATCCCGGCTCGCGCCAGGTCTTCGGGCGTGAGTTCGCTGTGGGTGGTGGTCAGCGGATGGCAGGCGAGGCTTTCCAGTCCGCCCAGACTGACGGCGTTGCGAGCGATCGTCAGGCGGCGCAGGAAGTCGAACGCGGCCGGCTTCCCGCCTTTGAACTCCAGCGTGATCAACGAGCCCGGAAAATCGGTTTGAGCGTCGCGGATACGGCACTGCTCCGGATCGCTGAACAGGCTGGGGTAATAGACCCGCTTGATCGCCGGATGCTCGGCCAGACGGGTCGCGATCCGCTGCGCGTTTTTGCTCTGCCGGTTCATCCGCAGGCTGACGGTGGACAGGCGCGAGTCGAGGATCCAGCATTCATCCGCCTGGAGGATGTTTCCCAGCAGCGAGCGCAGATGGCGCATGCGCGTGATCAGTTCGACCTCAGACGCCATCACCACACCGGCCAGAAGATCGCTGAAGCCGCCCAGAAATTTGGTTGCGGAGTAAATCACGAGGTCCGCTCCGAGATTGAGCGGATGCTGAAAAGCCGGACCCAGCAGCGTGTTGTCCACCGCCAGCAGCGCGGGCGCGGAGCGCTTTCGGATGGCCGCCGAGGCCGCCGCGATGTCGGTCATAACCAGGGTTGGGTTGGCCGGCGTTTCAACCAATACCAAACGCAGATTGCTGGTCCGGGCGATCGCGTTCGTCAATCCCATCGTATCCCCGGCGTCCACCGGATAGGCATCGATTCCCAGCGGCTTTATCAGATGCTGAATCAGATGATGGGTGCCGCCGTACAGCGGCAGCGTGTAAACGATTGCGCTGCCCGGCTGGAGCAAAGCCAGCATCACGGTCGATAGAGCAGCCATCCCGGAATTGAACACCGCGGCTGCCCGCGCGCCAGGCTCGAGCGGAACCAGCTGGTCCTCGACTATTTCAGCGTTGGGGTGGGAGAGACGGGCGTAGATCAGATCGCTGACCTCGTTAACGCCGGGTTCGGTTCGGCCGAAGGCCGCGGCAAAGGCCCGCTCGGCCGCCTCAGGGCTGGAGAACACATAGGTGGAGCTGCGATAAACGGGAGGCCGCGCCGCGCCGACGGACAGGCGCGGATCGAAGCCACGAGTCAAAACGGCGGTTTCAGGACGAACTCTGTGGGCGGACATTTCAACCTCCGCTGCGCGCCCGGCTACGGCCGGAGTGCCTGAGGTCGCTATTGCAAAAACAGGCGGCACCAGCGCAGACACAACTATTGTCACCCCCTGCACCCAGCTTGCGCAACCGAAGCATTTTCCAAATCCGGTCGGACCGGGGGCAATGCTAACCGTGGTTTCGCAGGCCACTGCTACAGGGACGAGGCCGCACCACTCAGGCCGGGCCGGGCGCTGTCGCCTGAACCACCGGCATAAAGCGGTTCCTGAACTGTTCGGGGCTGAGTTTGGTCTGGGCGGCCAGCGAAGAGAGCGCCGGCTCGTCGAAATCGCTGATTTCAAGCCTGATCATGTAGGAGCGCGCCACATGGTATGATTCGGTGTCGATTTCGACCATGCGGGTGCGCATGCGCCCGGTTTCGGGATCCTTAAGGTCGTTGAGGTTAACCGGCGTCACGCGTCCGCCGCTGATCGCGATAAGCGCGCCGGAACCGCCGCCCAGCAGATAACGCACGGCGCCATAACCCAGAGTGCGCGTGTACTCCACGTCGAAGGGCAAGGGCTTGGCGCAGCGCAATTCGTAGCCGATGTCCTTGCTTACCGCGGTTGCCTTTACGCCCACTTCGGCCAGTGTCTTCATGATCTGCTCGCGCAGCACCGATCCGATTGGGACATCGGCCAGATGCACATGGCCGTAAGCGTCGCGCTCGGATTCGGCCAAACGTTCCAAGGCGCCCGGGTCGAGGCGCTCGGCAATTCCCTCAGCGACCAGGGCGACGCCGTCGTCGCGTCCCCAGGCCAGCCGCTTGATAATCGCGCCGACAATCGTGTCCACGACCATCGACAAATCCAGCGGGGTGACCAGGAATTCTTCAGGGATAACCGCCAGCGTGGCGCCCGCCGATTTGCATATACCCAGCGCCAGCGCTCCCGATTTTCGTCCCATCGAAACCGCCACGTACCATCGCCCGGTCGTGCGGGCGTCCTCCATCAGGGACTCGACGATACCGGTGCCGATTGCGCGCGCAGTTTCGTAACCAAAGGTCGGCGCATTGTCGGGCAGGGGGAGATCGTTGTCGATGGTCTTGGGGACGGTGGCGACTCCTATTTGTCCGGCGCTGGCTTCGGCGATTCTGGCTGCGCCGTAAGTGGTGTCGTCGCCGCCGATGCAGAGCAGATAATTTACCTTGAGCTTCTTCAAAGCTTCGACGGCGCGCCGCAGACCCTGTTCCTCACGGGCCGGATTGGTCCGCGAGGTGCGCAGAATCGAGCCGCCGGTGAAATGGATCCGGCTGACATCCCTGATTCCGAGCTCCACTACATGCGAGCAGTCGCCCTCGACCAGCCATTTAAATCCGTCGCGCAAACCAATGACCTGCAAACCGCAGTTGACCGCTTCGATCGTTGCGGAAGCGATCACGCTGTTAATGCCCGGAGCGGGACCGCCGCCGACGAGGATTGCAAGTTTTTTCTTTTCCTGCGAATCGTTCACTGCCAAGACTCCTGAATTGCAGCGCCCGCACCGATAGGCTGGCGCCATGAAGGGTTGAACGATACACCGCGATTGTGGCGTTATCATCGCTCAGACGCCAGAGCGATTTTACTTATTCATAGCAGCAGGAAATATGCCATTTCTGGCCGCCTCGCGGTCCGGCCCGATGGCGCTCCGTAGACCAAACGTCGCTGATTAAATGTGCTTCGATGCCCACTAAAACAGCAACGGGAAAAGCGAACGCAGTGGGAGAGAGAATCAGACCTTCCTCATCCGGGGAAGCGCAGCCTCATCGCTTGCGCGCGAAAGCGGAAGATCCTGCGCAGCGCCGGCAGTACCGCAAGGGGCCCTGCCATCGCACCGATAACGCCAAAAGGTAACGCGAAGTAAACCCGGTCTTCCATCACGGTGGCGGCGCCGTCGGGGCGGAAATGATGCTCATGCCACCAGCATCGGTAAGGCCCCTTCTCCTGGTAATCGATCATCAGGTGCTGCGGCTCCCACCCTTCGATCAGCGTTCGCCAGCTCAGGGGCAGCGGTCCGGGCCGCAGGCGGTATTCAATCCGGGTGCCACGGGCTATCTGGATTGGGGTTGGAGTGGTGATCTGGAAGTGCAAATCGGCCGGGGTCATCACACCCAGGTTTTCGGCTTTGGAGAAGAAAGAGAAAACCTCCGCAACAGGCGCATCGACCCGGTTGGTGTGGCGCAGCAGCAAATCGGGCGGATTCATTTCCAGGTAGCGCGAGCCATGAGGGTTGTGCGGCTGGGGCGAGTTCGCATCGATCCGCTCGATGGTCGGGCTGTCTTCGATCAGCAGATTGCGCAGCGCCGACTCCAGATTGTCGTAGCGCCATTTGAAACCCAGTTCGGTCAGCCGCAGCGGCACGACGCGTTGTCCAGCCGTCAATACCGTCGCGCCCTCACCAAACATCGCGCGCAACGCGCACTGCGGCACCCGCAATAAACACGGACGGTGCATCACCCCGGCCAGGGTTTTGGCAAGCTCAAGGCTGGTCACGGCCGCGGGAGCCGCGGCGATAGCCGGCCCGCTGTAGCGCTCGTCCTCCAGTGCGTTGATGATAACTGCAACCACATCGGCCAGATGGATCCATCCTATCCATTGCCGTCCGGATCCCAGTGGACCGCCGGCGCCGATTTGGAACGCCGGGAGCATCCGCGCCAGCGCGCCGCCATCCAGCGCCAGGACGATACCAAGGCGCGGGATAAAAACCCGCGTGCCCGCCTCCGCGGCGCTCAAGGCGGCTTGCTCCCACTGCGCGCACAGCCGGGCCAGAAAATCGGTGCCGGGCGTCGAGCGCTCGTCCAGCAGTTCGTCGCGGCGGTCGCCGTAAAACCCGACCGCGCTGGCGGAGATCAGCACGGCAGGGCGGGGCTGCGCCGCTTTAATCGCAGCAACCAGCGCGGCGGTGAGGTCGACGCGGCTTTGCCACAGCGCCTGGCGGCGCTGCGCGGTCCATCTTCCACCCAGGACCGATTCTCCGGCCAGATTGATCACCGCGTCCGCTTGCGCGATTTCCGCCGCCAGCGTGCGATGGTCGGCGGCGGCGTTTGCCAGCCGAACATCGGGTCCCAGCAGTTGTACGGCCCGATCGGGCGACCTGACCCACGCCGTCACCTGGTGGCCGCCGCCGAGCAGCCGCAAAGTCAGAGCACGTCCGAGCAGTCCTGTTGCTCCGGTAATGAAGATGCGCATTTTCCACACCCCGCCGCCTTTTTGGCACTTTCCGCTACGATGCGCCGGATTAGTTGGTTCGTTGGCTGCGCTGCTTGCCCGGCGGTTTTGCAAATGGCTCGATGTTATCGGCGCGCGCCGAGCGCAATCAACTTCGCGTTTTTCCCGCGTCGAACTTTGGGCGGCTGTCTTATGATCATCCGATGACCGCAGCGGAGCAATCAAGAAGCGGACCGGTGCGCTTGACACTCTTCAAAGCGACTGCGTAGCATCCCGATGCCTGCGCAGCGCGGCATCTTTTTCGGCATAGGAGAAGCACCATGAGCGGCGAGAACAAGGTCGCGATCGTAACCGGGGCGGGACGGCGCTGGGGTATGGGATGGCAGATCGCGTCGGGCCTCGCAAAAAAAGGGCTCGACATCGCGGTGGTCGATATCCGGGAGGATTGGGGCAGGGAATCGGCCCAATCAATCAGCCAGGAAACCGGCCGGCGGGCCGTCTTTTTCAAAACCGACGTGTCCAGGCGCGACAGCGTCGGCGCGATGGCCGCGGCGGTGGCCAGGGAATTCGGGCGAATCGACGCGCTGGTCAACGACGCCGCCATCTCGCCCCGCGTCATGGTCGACGACATCACCGATGAGCATTACGACCAGGTGATGAACATCAACTTCCGCGGCACCGTGCTCACCTGTCAGGCGGTGCTGCCCCACCTGCGCAAGCAGGGCGGCGGGCGTATCGTCAATATCGCCTCGGGCGGCGCGCTCCAGCCGATCCGCGGACTCTCGATTTATTCCGCCAGCAAGGCTGCGGTGATTTCCTTCAGCAAGGTGCTCGCGCAGGAAGTCGCGCGCGACAACATCGTGGTGACGGTGGTGGCGCCCGGCGTGATGCATACCGCGATGGGCTCGGAGAGCGCGCCGTCGCAGGAGGAGTTCGAGCGCCAGGGCCGCCATCAATTGTTCAAGCGGCCGCTTTATCCGGCCGAAGTGGCCGAAGTGGTGATCTATGCCGCCACTCATCCGACCCATGTTCTGACCGGTCAGACGCTGCACGCCAACGGCGGTGGTTACATGGTGTAGGAATTCGCGTCGTGTTTGTTTATCTCCTTTCAGGAGCCGCGATGATCCATGGCCGCCAGCCTCGAGCAGGAGTTTCAGCGAGGCATCGATTTGTTCAATGAGGGCCGCTTCTTCGACGCGCATGAAGCCTGGGAGCGGCTATGGCTCCGAAGCGGCGGCGAGGAGAAGATTTTCTACCAGGGTCTGATCCAGGCAGCTGCGGCGCTTGTGCAGGTCCAGCGCGGCAATCGCGCCGGCGCGCGCAGCCTGTGGGAAAAAGCGCAGGGCAAGCTCGCGAGCCTGCCGGCCGCTTACAGGTCGATCGATCTCGAACAGTTGCGCTCCGGCCTGGCCGAGTTCTTCGATCTGACGCTGAGCGGCCGCAGCCCGGTCGCGCCGCCGCGGATCGGGCGTTCATAAAATCGCTCGGACGGCGGCTTTGCCTGACGCCTGGAGATTTGCACAAGCGGATCATCGGCGCCGCTCAGACATGCGGCATTACCTTGGCCGCGAACAGTTCCATGCTGCGCATTACCTCGACGTGCGGCACCATCCCGCCGATATTGAACCAGCAGATAATCCGCCCGACGTTGAAGTCCTCGCGCACGCGGCGCAGCCGCTCCACGCATCCCTGCGGCGTGTCGAAAATCGCCATCGATTCGCAGGCTTGCTCCCAGCTCATGCGGCCGAAGCGCTCGACGCGTTCGGGCACGTGCGCCGCCGTGGTTTCCTGCCGCTGCGCCGCCGACTTGTAAATCGAGGCCACCGTTTGCAGGTAATGATTGATGCTCGGTTCCATCAGCTCGCGAATGAGCGCGCGGCTGTGGTTTACAAACACCGGCAGCGCCAGTGTTACATCGTCGCCGTGGTCCGGATATCCGGCGCGGCTGCGAGCTTCACGGTAGCTTGGCAGGGTCTTTTTGAGTCTGGGGAAGGGATTGGTGGGAGTGGCGACGAAGATCGGATAGCCCTTGCGGCCCATGTATTCCAGGGTTTCGACGCTGTTGGCGGCCACCCGAATCGGAGGATGGGGTTGCTGCACCGGTTTGGGCACGACGCTGATATTTTCGACTTTGAAGAAGCGGCCGTTATGTGAAACGCGTTCGCGGGTCCAGGCCTGCAGGATCACTTCCAGCGCCTCGTCAAACCGCTCGCGGCTTTCCGCCTGCGCCACCCCAAAGCCGGAAAAATGAGCCGGGATTGCGCCGCGGCCGATTCCGAATTCCACCCGGCCGTTGCTGAGCACGTCCAAGGTGGCGATTTCCTCCGCGATTCGTATCGGATGCGATAACGGCAGCAGCACGATCGCGATTCCCAGCCGCAGCGTTGTCGTTCTTTCGCTCAGCGCGGCCAGCAGCAGCAGCGGCGCCGGCGTGATCGAAAGGTCGGCATTGAAATGCTGCTCCACCGGCCAGACCGATTCGAATCCCAGCGCCTCGGCGTGCACCGATTGCTCCAGGGTGTCGCGGTAGCGCTGGACCGGCGACTGCAAGCCGAAACAGGGCAGCTGATAGTGAAGCCCGAACTTCATGCGCCGATATTTTAGGCGTCCGTATGAGCGGGTTTCCCGCCTCAGTCCTTGAGCGCAACGATCATCATGATCCGCGGCTCGCTGCCGACCGATCTCGTCGTATGGCCCTTGCCAGTGAGATCTTCGGCCAGAACGCCTTCGCCCGGACCGAAGCGATGGACGCTGCCGTCGCCAAGGCCGATCTCGACCGCGCCCTGAAGCGTAATCACGTACTGGCGGCGCGGCGCATTGTGCCAATCCATGAAGGCCCCCGGCGCCATCCGGGTGAAAGTCACACCGTGCGCCTGCTGCATCGGCGCCTGTTCGGCTGATGGTCCGGGAGCGAAGGGAATTTTGAGTTCCTGCAGATGGGATTGTTGGTCGTCACCGGTATATAAACGAAAAAGCCGCATGGATTTGGACCTCTGCGGAATTTTCATACCGCGGCCCGCCGATCACCCGCAAGCTCGGCGGCCCTGCGCGGTTCCCAGTAAGGGTGACCGACAGTTCAGGTTAAAGCGGCGCGTTCATTTGTTTTGCCCGTTACTCAGCGTTGTCTCCACGTCACTTCAACGTAAACGCGCCGCCGGGTTCGCTGCCCGTGCTGGTGAAGGGCACGAACGGTGGATTGAAAGCCTGCACGTAAGATGCGCCCGCCATCGCGCCGGCCGGCTCGGTGAAGGTGAACTGGTTGGAATTGACCAGGGTCAGCGGAATCTTCGGCGCACCACCCGCATTGAGCCCGCCCAGGTTGACGACGCCGCCCGACTGCGTGTTGAAGAAATTGATCACCGTCAGGGTCGAGAATCCCGTGCCGTTGACGGTGATCGTGGTGCCCGACTGCGTCACCGAGCTGATCGATATCGGCTGGCCGATCGGCACCGAGACCGCGTTGCTCTTTACCGCGTAACTGTGAGAAACGCCGGCATTGCTTACGACGAATGAGCCTGGGCCGGTCACCGGCGCCATCGGACCCGTCGCCGGAATCGTGAAGCTGATCGACGTGGAAGTGAGGCCCGAATTCCCGGGATTGATGAAGAACGGGCCCACTTTGCCGCCCGTGCATGCGCAGAAGAGATCAACGGCGACCCCATTTGCCGTATCAAACCCATTGCCGCCCAGCGTCACGACGGCTCCCTGCGGCACTACTGTCTCCACGTTGTCGATCGCGTAGCTTGGGTTGGAACTGGTGGCCGCCAGCCCCTTGCCGTTGATCGAGGTCAGGCTGGGGATTCCCGCCGGAGCGTAACCCTGGAGCAGCGCTGCTGACAGGTTGGAACTCACGTATCCCTGGTCGGTGTTTACCACCTCGACGGCGACAAATCCCTCGCCCAGGGTGATAGTTGCGGGGACCGGCACGATTAGCTGGGTCGGAGTGTGAGAACTCGGGGTCAACGGACCGCCATTGAACGGACCGGCGGAGGTCGCGACGAAGAAATTAACCCGCGACCCGGCGGTGAAATCCGTGCCCGTGATAGTGAAGCTGCTGCCGACCAGGATTACCGGCGGCACGCTGGAAATAAAGGGAGCCAGCGGAGTCGGCGTCGGGGCGGCTGTCGTAATCGGCGTCGGCGTTGCCGTCGGAGTACTGGTGCCGGTGGATGTGGGTGCAGGGGTTGGGGTCGGCGTTCCGGTCGCGGTCGGGGTCGGCGTCGGTGTTGCGGTCGCGGTTGGCGTGATCACCGAAGCGAAGGTCGAACTGTAAACCTGCAGCACCGGATTGGCGCTGTTTATGTCCAGGGCAATCAGCGCGTCGGCGCCGGTCGGATCGGTCGTCATGTAGGGAAGCTGGTTTGAATTCAGCAGATAAAAGGAAAACTCATCGGGGATAGCGCCGGACTGATTGTTGGTGGTAACCGACAAGTCGAATGACATAGTGGCGCCGAAAGTGGCCTGCTGCTCCCATTCGTTGAGAAAACTGGTGTCGCTGAAAGTCAGTGGTCCGGGACTCAAGGTGCCGGTTACCGAGCCGCTCGGAGTGCTGCTGCCCAGCGTGGCGTCAGTGGTGAAGTTCTGAATTGTCGCGGTGTTCTTTTGCGGCGGGCTGCCTGCCACGAAATCGAAAACTATAAAGCCCGACTGCCCTTGGATTGGAGTGGTATTGACGGTGATCTGGTAACTCGACGCCCACGCGACGGCGCTGATCAGCGCGGTTACCACACCCGCCAGCATTGCATATCTTTTCATCTTCGCCTGCCGTGTGTGCTCGTGGACGCTGGATCAGGGCGTGGCCGAGGTTCTGTACAGTTTTGGTGTGTACGCGATCTGCACGCGCTCGGGATTGAGGAACTGCAACACCATGGTCTCGCCGTTCCCCGGGGCCAGGCTCGAGCCATTGGGCAGCGTCAACGCGAAATAGGGGCTGCCCACCGGCGCGATGCCCTGCGTGGTGCCGGCGCCGACCAGCGTCACTCCCGCCGGCAGGCCGGTCAGTACGACGTAAAGCGGACCGATCACCGGCAATGATCCGGCGTTCAATTGCACCGCCTGATCGAAAAATCCGGTGTTGCGATCCACCCGGAAACCCTGGCTGATGATGACGACCTGGGAGGTGACGTCCTGCGGAGCCAGCAGAAGGCTGGGGTTTTCGACCGTGAAGGTCGCAAATGCCGTGACGCCGCCATTGTTGACCGTGACCGACGCGGTGCCAAAGCCGGCCGCTGTGACATTGCCTTCACTGTCCACTGTGATGACGCCGGTATTGCTCGAAGTGTAAGTGGTGCCCGATTCCGCCGAAGTCAGGTCGCGCTGAACGCCGCCGCCGTAATTCCCAATCACGTCGATCCGCTCGGTCGCTCCCACGGCGGTAAGCACATAGTCGGACTGGCTCAGCGTGATACTGACTGGCGGCGTGGTCGGCCGCACCGCAATCGTAGTGGCCACGCCGACGATAGTGTTGTTGCTGGTGTCGGTGATGATGGGAGTCAGTTGGAAGGGGCCCGCTACCGTATCGGGAATCGTAAAGGTGACCTGGTAGGTCGAACCGTTGTAATTGACCCCCTCCTGACTTCCAATCATCGGGATCAGGACCGAGACATCGTTGGCCAGCAAGCCGCTGGCGATTGAGACATTCACCGTCACCGACGCGCCGGGAGCAAATACCTGGCCGTTGGTGGGCGACGTGATTGTGACCCGTGAATCGCCGCTGGCGGTTTGAGCAATCGGGCTGTTCATCCGCACATTGGTCCTTTCCTGCGTCGCCAACAGAGACGAAAGGTTGGTCTTCATCGGCGGCGGAGCGCCCGTTATGCATTGGCTCGCATAGGCGGGGCCGTCCACCCCGGCGCCGCGTCCGGCAACCGTGATTGGAACTCCCGTGCCGTTTGATGCCATTCCGGGAATCGAGGTGGCAAAGCCGCTGTTGGGGCCGTCGAGCAGCGGGAACACGGCGCTACCGACCGCGCTGGTGTTGGTGACTCCCGCAACCAGTTGGAAGAAGAAAAGGTCGGCTCCAAAATGGATCAGGTTGGGGAAGTTGAACGAGCCCGGACTCGGACTATCCGGACCCGCCAGCGTACACGGCCCGCCCAGCCCGCCCTGCTGCGCGCACAACGCAATGATCGCGTCATTGGGATGGGTGAACTCGAATGCGCTGACGGTGGTCGGGTCGAACACCGGCTGCGATTCCGTACATACAAAAAAGATGTTTCTTTTCACGCACCTGGTCTTGGTCAGGGCCGCCTGGAACGAGGCCAGATGCAAGGGACCGACGCCGTCCCAGAAAGAACCGATCGGACCGCCAGTCGCCGTGACCACCTGCGACATCACGTTGGTTGCGCTGCTGAGCGGTTCGAGTCCCGGGCTGTTTTCAGAAAGATCGCAGACCGCGCCGTTGACGACGCTGCCATGGGTCAGGCCCCGGACAGTTGTTTCAAGATCGGTGGGATCCTCACTGTGCAGCATTACCAGCAGATTGCCGAACGAACTGCCGCCATGAGGTGTGTCGAGCGTGACGATGCGATGGATGTCGCCCTTGTTGTAGTTGTCGGGCCGGATAAACATCGAGGTGTTGTTCGCGTACAAGCGCGTCAGGATCCCCCCCATACTGTGCGCCACCACGTCCACCTGCGTGGCCGCAATCAACGCCTTGCGCGCCTCGTTGAGAGTCGTGGCAACAAACCCCTGAACCTTGGGATAGTTGGTGCTGAAGCTGGCCGCGTTGGTGGGTTCGTAATCGGCCGCGAAGGTTACATAGGCGCTGCCCGGGCTGCGCGTCCAGAAAGAACTCCAGCCTTTGCGGCTGGACCACAAGCCATGCACCAGCAGCAGCGGCGGCCGCACCAGCGTCAGCGGAACCGTGAAGCTGGAGGTGTTGCCGTAGCCGAGGCTGGGCGTGAAGCTGAACTGCACCATCACCTGGCGTGTGTCGGAGGTGTCGCCGAAGAAACCTGGCGTCTGGTAAAAAGAAAAGGCGTAATTGGATGAATTAACGCTCTGCGTCGATACGACCCCGGTCGAGACGCTCCCCACCTCGGTTCCGGAGCTGACAATCTGATAGCACGCGGTCCCCGACAGGCCCGATACCATTCGCATCAGCAGTTGGGTGACGCCGTCAGTCGCTGCCGCGTTGACCGTTTTTCCGCAGGTGGACAACACGCTGGGATCGGTCGATAAAGTCGGACTCCCCGGGGCGCGGCAGGTGTTGACCGGCGGGCTGGCAGTCAGATCGACCGGCGGGTTGGCATCCAGAAATTTGCTGCCGTTGGTGCCCGATTGCGGATTTACATCCCACGCCCCCAGCGGCTCGGAATTGTTTACGAACCCGGGCGTCAGCGCGATCGAATCGAGGTAGGTGGCGCCAACCTTGGTCCCGAAGACCTGAAAGGTGTTGCTCACCGTCATCCCGGCGGGGACGGTAACAATGGGCAAAAAGGACTGGCGCGGATCTCCCGCCGCCGCAATCGAAGGGTCCTCAGACTGTAATTGGAAGCTGGCGCCCCCCGCGGGAGCCGGGACCGGGATGACCAGCGCCAGCGTGATCGGTTTGCCGACCGGGACCGAAATCGAACTCACGATGCCGCTTTGGTTAGGGCAGCTGGTCGCCGCCGGTGCTTCACGATGCGCAGGGGTGGGCGGGTAGGTGGTGAAGGCAGGTTTGACCTGCGCGAGCGCCGGCGGCACAAGGAGGAAAGCCGCGACAGTCGCGAGCACGAGTCCAATCGCGAAGCGCGGGCGGTTTGATGCAACTGGCACTTGCCTAATCCCTCCTTGAGCGAACTCGCCACGTTACGATAAGTAATCGACAGTGGTTGTCGAAAACACGTAAAAAATTTTCTTATATCCGTAGTTTTGTCAAGAGAAACCAATTAAGCGGCTATTAAATGAGGGTTGCGCGGCGTAATACTCGAGCCTATGAATCGCGCCTTTCGCCCTCAACGTCCCCGGTGAGGGAGAACGATTGATAAATGGTCCTGCTGGTTGCGTGAGGTTTGCGCCTGCCTTCGAATCTTTCACTTCTCGATAGCTGGCTGTGGCCCGGGGGCTGACAGCGCGCGATTTGGCTGAATTCCCCGGCCAGCATCCGATGACGAGCGAGACCATCGCCAGGGCCGCGCGTTCGTTGCTCTAAGGAAAAACCGCATTTGCCACCAGCAATCGGTTGCCCCAACTGGTTTAGAGAGTCGATCCTTATCCAGTCAGGGAAGGGCGCAATTGCAATATCTGATTTGGACGAGGAGCAGCATCAGCGATGCCACAGTTTTCGTTACGCAACCCGCATTTGATAATTGTCGCGGCGCTGCTGGTCGCGATTCTCGGAGTGATGGCGTTTGCCCAAATGCCGGTGGACGTTTTCCCGAGGCTTTACATAAAGGCCGCGGTGGTGGCGACATTCTATCCGGGGTTTGCGCCGCTTGCGATGGAACAAGACATCACCAGCCGCTACGAGCGGTTCTTCACCCTGGGCAACGGGATCGAACACATCGAGTCGCGCTCGATCCCCGGAGTCAGCGCAATCACCGTGTACTTTCATCCCAACGTCAACATTGGCGTTGGGGCCGCCAACCTGGCCACGCTCGCGATGGGCGATCTCGGGCTGATGCCGCCAGGGACGCTGCCGCCGCTGGTGCTGGAATACAACGCCTCCTCATCCATCCCTGTGATTCTGGTTACCGTCTCCGGTCCCTACGACGAGACCGAGCTGCAGAATGAAGGGCGCTACAACGTGCGCAATTTCATGGCCACCGTGGAAGGCGCGTCGGTGCCGTACCCGTTTGGCGGCAAGATTCGCCAGATCATGGCATACGTGGATCGGCAGAAGCTTCAGGCTCAGGGAATCACCCTGGAGGATGTTGTAAATGCGGTGAATGAAACCAATCAGATACTTCCATCCGGCGACGCGAAGATCGGTCCCTACGACTGGTACATCTACTCGAACGCGCAGATCCCCACGCCCGAAGCGCTCAATCACGTGCCGATCAAACTCGGCCCCAGTCAGAGTCCGACGTTCTTTGGAGATGTGGGACAGGCCGAGAACGCGGCACAGATTCAATACAACAAGGTACTGATAGACGGAAAACCTTCCGTCTATATCCCGATCTTCAAGCAAACCGGAGCGAATACGCTGGATGTCATCAACGGCGTCAAGCGCGCGGTCAGTGAAGTGACGGGATTGCCGGCGAAAATGAAGGTGGGAACGTTGTTCAGCCAGGAGGGAACAATCCTGGACGCCGTGCACGCGCTCGAACATGAGGCCGCATCCGGGGCATTGCTGGCCTCGCTGATGATCCTGATCTTTCTTGGGAGCCTGCGCTCCACCTTCGCCATCTTTCTTTCGATACCGCTGTCGATTCTGGCGGGTGTGGTCGGTCTGTCGCTGTCTGGCCAAACCATCAATCTGATGACGCTCGGCGGCTTCACCCTGGCGATTGGCCGTCTGATCGACGACTCCACCGTGGTGCTGGAGAACATCAACCGTCATCTCGCGATGGGCAAGGAACCTCAGCAGGCAGCGGCGGAAGGAGCTGAGGAAGTAACCTATGCGGTGCTCGCCTCGACCATCAGCACGATCGTGGTTTTTCTGCCGGTGGTGTTTCTGTACGGCGTCAGTAAATATCTTTTCAGCGCCCTGGCGCTGGCCGTGTTCTTTTCGATGGCCGCCTCTTACGTGGTTTCGATGTCCATTATCCCGATCTACTGTGCGCGCCTGCTTAATCCGGAAGAAGCGCGTCAAGCTGCACAGCGTGAGGCCACGGGTGTTGACGACCGGCGCGGACCATTGGCCGCTTTCGACCGCGGCTATGAACGCTTCGCCAGGCGCTTCGCCCAGGTTCTCAACCGGGCAATGGACCACAAGCTCGCCGTTATCGGCGGAGCGCTGGCGCTCTTTATTGCCTCGATGTTCATGTTCCCGCTGCTGGGGACCAGGATGTTCCCCGAGACCGACGCCGGCAAGTTCGTGATAAACATCACGACCCCGGTCGGAACGCGGCTTGAGCTTACGGAAGCCGCAGCCGATAAGATCAACCAGATTATACACAAGGTCATTCCTCCCGGAGACTTGGAAAACGTCATCGCCAACCTGGGTGTGGTACCGAACATTTCCGCGCTCTATACACCCAACTCCGGCGAGGATACCGGCCAGATTATGGTAGCCCTTCGCAGCGGACATCAACGATCCACGGACTATTACGAAAGAGCGGTGCGAGCAGCTATTGCGCGCCAATTACCGAGTGTGAAGACTTTCTTCAGCTCGGGCAGCATCATCGATGCGGTGCTCGACTTCGGCGCGCTGGCTCCGATCGACGTTCAGCTGAGCGCGCCGATGAGCGAGGACTTCCTGCCGATGTTCGATTTCGCGCGTCGGATCGAAACACGACTCGGATCGGTGCGCGAGGTCGGTCAGATGATGATCAAGCAGGTGGCCGACTATCCCACTATGTACATCAACGTGGACCGAACCAAGGCCGCGCGCCTGGGTATTACGGAGCGCTCCGTGATCAGGAACCTGATCACCGCGATTAACAGCAATGACATGATTCAGCCCTCTATCTGGATCGATCCTCGCAACGGTGATGATTACTACCTGAGCGCCCAATACGCCGAGGAAAACATCGACTCGTTCCAGACGCTGCTTGATATTCCGGTGGGCACTCGCATGGGTTCGAATTATCACGACTACAACTACAGCACTGCGCGCCCAAGATCGGATACAGCCTCAGGGCACGAGCAGTCTATTCTTCTGGGAGACGTTGCCAACGTTCAGGAGATGCGTTACCCCTCCGAGGCCGACCACTACAACATACAGCGAGTCGTGGATGTGTTGATCTCGCCCCGCACCAGTGATCTCGGCGGCACTCTGGATGCGGTCATGCGCGCGCTGAAAGAGCTGCGGCCGCCGCGCAATGTGAAGGTCTACTTTCGCGGTTCCGTGGTCAACATGCAGAAGACCTTCAAAAGCATGGAAGGCGGATTTTTGCTCGCGGTGGTGGTCGTCTATCTGGTTGGCGTGGCGCAGGCCCGCTCATGGTTAGACCCGTTTATCTTTCTTTTTTCGGTGCCGATGGGGCTGATCGGCGTTGTGTGGATGCTCTGGGCCACCAGAACCACCATCAACATCGAATCGATGATGGGCGTCATCGTCATGATCGGGATTGTGGTGTCCAACGCGATCCTGCTGATCGACTTCGCCAACCAGCGCCGGCTTGCCGGCCATAATCTGCGCGACGCCGCGGTTGAGGCGGCGCGCATCAGGATGCGGCCGATCCTGATGACATCGCTGGCCACAATCGCGGGTCTTGCGCCGCTCGCCATGAAACTTGAGGCTGGCTCCGCGGCCTCGGCGCCTTTGGCCCGGTCGGTGATCGGCGGACTCAGCGTCTCGCTCGTGATGACGCTGTTTTTGGTCCCGACGGTGTGGGAGCTGTTCTATTCGCTTAAGCGCGGGCGCCATGAGACCGCCCCCAGACCGTGATGTGTCCGACGATTGTGTATGAAACGACGGTAATATGGTGAACAAGCCAGGGAGGTTAATAGCCGCCTGTCTGGCGGTCGTGATGCTGCTCGCGTCTGGCTGCCAGGGTCGAAACGTCGACGCGCCGGCGCCTGAACCCGCTGTCGATGTGATCCACCCGCAGACGGGAGAGATGACACTGAGTATCGAGTTGCCCGGAGATCTGGTCGGGTTTTATGAGGCCGCGCTGCATGCCAAGGTGACCGGCTACCTTAAATCGGTGTTGGTTGATAAAGGCGACCGCGTTAAATCCGGACAGGTTCTGGCAGTGATAGAGGTCCCGGAACTTCATTCCAACCTGAGACATGCTCAGGCCATGCTGGCGATCGACAAGATCACATATGAGCGCCTGAGGCGGGTACAGGTGTCAGACTCACGGCTGATTTCCCAGCAAGATGTCGACATCGCCTACTTCAAATACCGGCAGGCTCAGGCCTCGGTCCATACGCTGGAGACAATGGTCGGTTATACGCGCATTCTCGCACCCTTCGATGGAATCGTCACCGGGCGCTTTGCCGACCCCGGGGCTCTCGTCCGCGCCGGGGGAGGAGACATCGGTGTGGACGAGAGCTCGGCCTTGATTTCTCCCGGCGCGACCGAGGGTGCCGGCGGTCACCGCACTGGCGGAGGGCCGATTTTCACGGTCGCGAAGGTGGACAAGCTGCGGGTTTATGTCTATGTCCCCGGCAGGTGGTGTCGTTACATCCGACGCGGCACACCCGCCACGCTGACATTTGACGAGGTGCCGGGCATGGTCGTGAAGAGCTCCGTTGTGCGTTATGCCGGCGCTCTCGACCTCACAACACGGACCATGCTGGCCGAGATCGATATAGATAATCCGACCGGTATGCTTTACCCCCGGATGTACGCGCGTGTAAAGCTCGACCTGGTCTCGCATCGCGACACGCTGGTGCTGCCAATCAGCGCGGTAAATCGCCAGGGCGCATCCGCGTCGGTCTTTTTAGTGAGAAATGGACGATTGGAAAAGGCGCCGGTACGCACCGGTCTTACCGATCCGAACCGAATCGAGATCCTCTCGGGCCTTACGACCGCTGATCTGGTCGTCTCTTCCTTCAGCAGCGATCTGCGCGAAGGCGCCCAGGTGCGGTTTTCGATTGTCGGCCAGCCGTCAAGCGAAGCCGCAAACTGAAAGAAGCGGACGGCCAAGTGCTTGAGGGGAGTCCGGTGTCGGGCGGCCACTACAGCTTCGATCTTAAAACCGGCAGGACGGTTTGGCGAACTCACCTGGGAGCCGAGATCCGAAGCCGGCGCCGCCGTCGAAAAAGCCGTCGCCTATAACTATACAAAGCTGGCGATATGGCGGCGATCCGTGTATCGGATGGTGAGTTGTTCGCGAGCAGGCACTGCGGTGGAGCATCGGCCCATCGTCACCAGTGATAGTCGGAGGAACAGTGTATGTGTCGAACGTCTGCGGCTGGCTTGTGGCGATAAAGGGTCAGGGACTTGACGGCCAATGGTTCTTGAATCTGATCGCGTCGTCGAATCATTGCCCGAGCTGGGCTACAGCACATAAAGAGCGCGCAACGATGAATGACCTTCTGCTCGTTCTGATAATAGGCTTGATAGCGGGAATTCTCGGTGGCTTCTTCGGCGTGGCGGGAGGCGTGATCATCGTCCCGGCGCTCATTTTTCTGGTCGGGATGCCGACCAAAGCAGCGATCGGAACGTCACTGGGCGCGCTTTTGCCGCCGGTGGGCGTCTTCGGCGCGTGGGTCTACTGGCGCGACGGAGCGCTTGATTGGCGATACGCCACGCTCCTGGCGCTGGGCCTGGCAATCGGCGCCTACCTCGGCGCGGTAGTCGCGACGCAGCTTTCCGGGCTCGTCCTGCGCCGATTGTTTGCGCTTCTGCTCCTTGCGTTGGCCGTCCGCCTCTTCCTTTCAAAGTGATGCCAGCAAGACCGGGCGGCCTTCGATTCCGCCCGAGCGCCTGCTGAAAGCCGCGCTGCTGATCGCATTTTACACGGTGCGCAGCGAGCGGCTGTCTTGCGAGCAACTGAATTACGACCTGCCGTTGCTCTGGTTTCTGGATATGGGTCTGGACCAGCCGAGCTTCGACCACAGCAGCTTTGCGCGCAACCGGGCCCGGTTGGTCAAGCACGATGTCGCGCGGGAGTTTTTCGGCCGGGTCGTGGCGCAGGCACGGGGTCTGGGGCCGAGCAGGTCAATGTCGCATCCCGCCCAGGGCGTTGAGAACCGTTCCGATGTCGGTCGGTTTAGCGACGACCGCATATTCCCATCGACCTCCATCATGCGGTGGCCGCTCGATAGCAAACGTGCCATCAGTGGCGTGCCCTTGACGGCGCGATTGCGGGCTCGAAAGAGTCAAAATGAAAGCCGACTCAAGCAAGGGCCGCTTTTGTGCGAACCAAGGCACCTCGGCCATATTCGCGGGATACCCGAATAGACAACACGGCTCTGGGTCACCCTTTTCCGGCAGCGAAGCAATCTCATCTATCGTTACGAAGGCCAAGTAACGGTGCTGCGAGGCGCGATCGTCGCGCTCAGCTCTCGATTACGCGGCGCAAATCGGCTGTCACTGGAAGCTCGAACAGATCATCACGCAGCAGCCGCGTCGAAAAAAACAGGACTTCCAGGGTTTCGATCTCCCCGCTCGTGGGATTCAGTCGCGCGATCACGTCATCGCCAAGCTCCTCTGATTCCTGGTCCGCATACGGAGCACACTTGTCGATGTGCAGAATGTCCGCCTCGCGGTCGTATCTGAAACTCAGCTTCGCTTCCATTCGACTTCTCCCTCGCCTTTAACTCGGCCCCTTTCGGAGTTCACGGCTTTACGTCCTTCGGCAGGCGCGATACGACCGCGCCGTAAAGATTGCGCGCCGCCGCCAACGCGGCCCGCGCCTCGCGCTTTGTGGGCTGCACCGGCTCGCCCGGATATTGAAACCTCCATGCGTACTCGGTCAGCGGAATCGCGTCGGCAATCGCATCTTTCAGGGTTGCCTCGATCTTGATGCAAGCATTGCCCAGCTCTCTCAGGTCGTGGGTCTTGCGGAAGGGCACATCGTGCCATACCAGGACCGCCTTCAACGCCTTCTCGGCGGCCTGCTGGCAGTGAAACACCGCACCGCCGCAAAGAGCTTTTGCAGGCTTCAACAATTCCTTCGCGATCGCGAGGTCTTCTGCCGCCTTTCGCAGCCAGGCGGCCGTATCCGCAACTAGGGCCGGGTCATGCGGCATAGAGCAGTTTTCCCTCGCGCAGAACGGTTCCGGGCAGCGACGCCTTAAGATGGCGCCGGGCGTCAAAGTAGGACTGCGTGCAGACCAGGGCGTCGACCGCGCCCGTCGCTCCGCAACGCCACAGAGTCTCATACGCGAGTCGGCTGCGGCGCCGCTCGGCCGGAGCGTCGTCAGGCACGACTACCAGCAAATCATAGTCGCTATCAGGGCCGGCGTCGCCGCGCGCTTTCGAGCCGAACAGGTAAATCGCAAGGGGATGGTAAGCGTCGGCCAGCCGGCGCACGATCTCCCCCAGCTTCGCGTCGCGCGCGACCAGGTCGCTATCGGTTTGCTCCGTCATAGCCGTCCCAGCGCTTATTTTCGCAGATCCTTCAAGTCCTTGACCACCGTCAGTTCGTTGCCGCGGTCGTCGATCGCCTTGACCGCGATCTGGCCGTGTTCGCCCGCCTCGAACGGCGCGCTCGCAGCGCCCGCCAGATGGTCCCAGACCGTATCTTCTATATACGCCGCGCAGCGCCCGCTTCAGGTTCTCCCATGCGCCGGTGCGGGGAAAGAACGCCTGCGAAACATGGAAGCTGAGCCCGTTGTAGTCCGTATCGAGCAGCCACGCGGGCACGTCGTCGCCGCGCCGATGTTCCGTCTCCATCGTTACCGGGTCGAACACATCGAACCCGACCAGTTGTCAAGTGGATAATCTCCTTTTTTCCGCACCCTGCCAGGATCGTGGCTCTTCTTCATCATCGCGACCAACGCGTGGATGCAGCCTCCGGTTGCTTCGTGATGGCCGCGACTGGCGGTTTTTATTTGCTGTCCAACATCCGCTAGACTCCGTGTGGATTTTTCTACCAACCGGTATCATGGCGGGAGCAATCGCCTCGGGCCTGGTGATGTATCCATCGGGGGACAGTCAGGGGCCGCAATGTCGCGCAGTAGCAGCCGGTGACCTTCGCTGCAATGAAGGGGCTTTTTGACAACCGATCGAGGAAGCCGAGCAAAATGGATCAAATGCGTTTCGACGGCCGCGTGGCGCTGGTTACCGGCGCCGGCAATGGTTTGGGGCGCGCCTATGCGCATCTGCTGGCCCAGCGCGGAGCCCGCGTTGTAGTGAACGATGTCGGTGCGGCGATGGATGGCACCGGCAGGTCGGATGTGCCGGCGCGCGCCGTGGTCGAGGAGATCAAGGCGGCGGGCGGCGACGCGGTGGCCGATACGCACAGCGTGGGCGAACAGGACGGCGCCGCCGCCGCGGTGCACAAAGCAATCCACACTTTCGGGCGCATCGACATCGTCGTCAACAATGCGGGCTACGGCTTTTCCTGCCCGTTCGCGCAATACCCTGCCGACACGTTCCGGCGGCTGGTTGATGTCAGCTTGATGGGTACGGTATGGGTCAGCCAGGCCGCGTGGCCGCACATGCAGGCGGCGCGCTACGGCAGAATCGTCAACACCAGTTCGGCGTCAGTCTATGGGCTGCCTGGCAACAGCGCGTACGGCGCGGCCAAGGCCGCGATCCTCGGCTTGACCCGCGCGATGGCGCTGGAGGGCGCCGAGTGCGGCATCAAATGCAACGCGATCTCGCCCTCGGCCGCGACCCGCGGAGTTGGCGCTTTCCCGCCTTCGCCACTGAAGGATTTTCTTGTGAACTATCTGCCACCCGAGCGCGCTGCGGTCGCCGTCGGCTACCTTGCGCACGAGGACTGCGCGATCAGCGGCGAATGTATCGTGTCAGGCGGCGGCCGGATCGCGCGGATGTTCATCGGCCAGACTTACGGCGTCGTTGACCCCGACATCACCGTCGAAGGCCTGCGCGACCATCTGCCCGGAATCATGGATGCGGGCCGCTTCGAGATCCTGCAATCCAACACCGACGCGATCCGCCATTGCGCCCGCCAATTGGGATACGAGGACCCCGAGCAGTTGTTTTTTGCCTTCGAAAAGCGTTGAAATCGCCGCAAGCGGTGAATCATGGCGATTTTCGACGGCATCCGGGTGATCGATCTTTCCCAGGGCATCGCGGGCGCGCTGACCTCGCTGCTGATGGCGGAGCAGGGCGCCGATGTGATCAAGGTCGAACCGCCCGGAGGCGATCCTTGCCGGCTAATCGAGCCGGGCTATTTCGTCTGGAACCGCAGCAAGCGCAGTCTGACCCTGGACGTGGCCGACCGCGGCGAGCGCGCGATTCTCAATCGCTTGCTGGACAGCGCCGACGTGCTGCTCGACTCGTTTTCGCCCTCCGAGGCTGCGGCCCTCAATCTGGCGCCCGGCGAAATCGAGGCGGCCTTTGCGCACCTGGTGCACTGCCGAATCACCGGCTACGGCTGGGACCATCCGTGGAGCGATCGACCCGCGATTGACGCCCTGGTGGCGGCGCGGCTGGGTCTTCATTTTCAGCAGCCGGGGATCCGCCGCGACGGTCCCACGTTTTTATACTGCCCATTCCCCAGCCATGGCGCCGCGTTGTGCGCCGTCCTCGGCATCTGCGCGGCGCTGCGGATGCGGCGGTTTGACGGCCGCGGCCAGTTCGTCGATACCTCGCTGCTGGACGGAACCGCAATCATCACCTGCATGCTCTGGCAATGGTCGGACCAGCTGACGCCGCCGTTTGCCGAGGCGATGAACAGCATCGAGCCGTTTCCCCAGTTCCTGTACGAATGCGGCGACGGGCTTTGGCTCCATCATATGATGACCGACCGCGGCAACCTGTGGGTGATCGCGGAGCTGCTCGGCGTGCATCTGCCGCCACCGGAAGGTAGCAGAATCCTACCAGTGGAAGAGCGCCGCAGATTCATCAGGGAAGCCGCCAAAGTCTTCAAGACGCGTCCGCGCGAGTATTGGATCGATCTCCTGCGCCGCCATGACGTGCCGGTGGAGGGCGTAATCTCGACCGAGGAGGCGCTGCTGCACGGGCAGACGCTGGCCAACGAGATGATGGCGGAGATCGACGATCCGCATCGCGGACGCGTCAAACAGATCGGAATTCCGATTCGATTTGCCAGGTCGCCGGGCGCTATCAAAGGACCGCCGCCCGAACCGGGCGAGCATTCGGCGAAAATCCTGGCTGAACTTTCGCATGCTCCCTCCCGCCGCTGGGAATCGGCGCCGATAGCGCGGCGCAAAACCCTCAGCCATCCGCTGGCTGACATCACCGTGGTCGATTTCGGCGAGTACCTCGCGGGTCCATTCGGCCCGATGCTGCTGGCTGACCTCGGCGCCCGGGTAATCAAAGTGGAGCGGCTCGAAGGTGATCGGATGCGCTATCCGGCGCAGCCTTTTTTTGCCTGCCAGCGCGGCAAACTCGATTTGGCGGTGGATCTGAAACAACCCGAGGGGCTCGAGATCATCTACCGGCTAATCAGGCGAAGCGACGTTGTGCATCATAATCAGCGCCCCGGCGTCGCCGAGCGCCTCAAGATCGACTACGCGACGCTGAGAGCGATCAAGCCCGACCTGATTTACTGTCACAGCGCCGCCTATGGAACGCACGGACCGAGCGCCGGGATGGGCGGATACGATCAGCTTTTCGAGGCGATGTGCGGGATGGAGCAGATGGGCGGCGGCGAGGGCAATCCGCCCCTGTGGGTGCAGGCGGGCCCGGTTGATATTGGCGGCGCGACGCTGTCGGCAATCGCGACCCTGATGGCGATCTACCATCGTGACCGCACCGGCGAAGGTCAGTTCGTTGACGGCTCGCTGCTCAATGCGGGACTGTGGTACAACTCCGACGCGTTTATCAGCGAGCGGTCCGATGTGCGCCGGCGTCCGACGCTTGACCGCAGCCAATGCGGCACCAGCGCCACCTATCGGTTGTACGAAACGGCAGACGGATGGATTTGCGTGGCGGCCTGCTCGGAGCAGCATTGGCGGCGGCTGTGCGAGGTGTTGGAGCAGCCGCGGCTTGCCGAAAACCCGCGCTTTTCCGGCCATCACGGCCGCGTGGACCATCGCGACGAGTTGGGCGCGATCTTCGAGCCGATCTTCAGGCAAAGAACGGCGGCGCAATGGTTCACCATCCTGGACCAGGCGGGCGTGCCCTGCGAAGTCTGCCGCCGTGGCTACTGGCGCGAATATCTGATGGACTCGTGGGCGTTGGAGACTGGACGCGTGGTCGAATACCCGCAAGGCGATTTGGGCGCGAAGCTGCGCCAATTCGGAAAGACCATCCGGTTTTCGCGCACTTCGCAAAATATACAGGGACCACCGCCGATACTCGGTGAGCATACTCGTCAGATTTTGGGTGAACTGGGATATTCTGACCGCGAGCAGGAAACGCTCAAGGAAAGACGCGTTGTGAGCTGGCCGCAGGAAACATGATATCAGGTCTTTGGAGCGCTGATTATGGAAAAACACAAATATAATCTGGTGTCGGCCGACGATCATGTGCAGGAACCCGAAGATACCTGGCAAAGCCGCGTCCCTTCGAGGCTGAAGGCGCGCGCTCCCAAAATTGTGCACACCCCAAACGGCGACGCCTGGGAGATCGACGGCAAGGTCGGCGCGACGTTCGGACTGGGTGCGCAGGCCGGCCGCAAGTTCGAGGAGTACAAACCTGCCGGCGAGACTTACGCCAGCATCAGAAAGGGAGCCTACGAACCGCACGAGCGGCTGCGCGACATGGATATCGACGGCGTCGATGCGCAGGTCCTGTTTCCGAACCTGGCCATCGCAGAGTTCTACAACATGAAAGACGCGGAGCTGCAACTGGCCTGCCTGCGCGCCTACAACGACTTTCTCGCCGAGTTCTGCGCGGTTGACGCGTCGCGGTTACTGGGAATAGCGCTGTTGCCAACTGATGACGTCGAGGCGGCGGTGGCGGAAGTCGGGCGGGTGGCGAAGAAGCGCGAATTGAGGGGCGTGATGGTGCCAACTTACCCGCGCCTCAAACCGCTGGACAATCCGATTTATGATCCGATTTGGGCTGCCGCCCAGGAAACCGGGTTGCCCGTTCATATCCATCTTATTACCGGCAGCAAGGCGGAGCGCTTCAACGAGTTGAACTCGGCGGGATTGTTGTGCGCCGAGATGGCGAACCATTCACTGGCCTGCTATGAGACCTTGGCCAAGATCATTTTCACCGGCGTGCTGCAGCGATTCCCGCGCCTCAAGTTCGTTTCGGTAGAGGGCAATATCGGCTGGATCGGATATTTCCTGGAGAAGATGGACCGGACATACAAGCGCCATCGCCATTGGACGAAACTGGACCTGCCGCTGCTTCCCAGCGAATATTTCCATCGCCAGGTCTATGCGACATTCATCGAAGATCCGATCGGCGTGAAGATCGCCGAGCATATCGGCGTCGATAACCTGATGTGGTCGTCGGACTATCCGCATACGGACACGACCTGGCCCAATTCGCGCCGGTACGTCGAGGAGGCCTTCCAAGGCGTCAGCGAGGCAGCCAGGCGTAAGATGCTCGCGGAGAACGCCGTGCGGCTTTATGGGTTGGAGTGAGATAAGCGGTAAGGAAATTGGGGTGAGGGTTGTCTTTGCTTTCGCGAACTGACTATTGCCAATCGGGAGATGCCGAATGACCGGATTTCTTTCCCATATCAAGGTGCTTGAGCTGGGCGACGAGAAGGGCGAGTTCTGTGGCAAGTTGTTTGCCGGGGCCGGCGCCGATGTGATCAAGGTCGAGCCGCCGGGCGGCAGCTCCACGCGATCGATCGGGCCGTTTTACCAGGACCGGCCCGATCCGGAGCGCAGCCTGTACTTCTGGCATTTCAATTTTGGCAAGCGCGGCGTCACGCTTGATATCAACGCCGCCGAGGGCCGCGATCTTCTGCGCGGCCTGCTCGCTCAGACCGCGGTTGTAATCGACAGCCTGCCGCTGGACACGATGGAGAATCTGGGCTTTACCTGGGACGCGCTGCGAAGCCTCAATCCCGGTCTCGTCTATGTGCGTATCACGCCGTTTGGCCGCAGCGGTCCGTGGCGCGATTACAAAGCCAACGATTTGGTGCATATGGCGCTGGGCGGCGAGATGATGCATTGCGGATACGATCCCAAACCCGACCTCACCTACGACACGCCGCCGATCGCCGCGCAAATGTGGCATTCCTATCATATCGCCGGCAACCAGGCCTTTATCGCGGCGCTGGGTGCGCTGTTCGCGCGCGGCAATACGCAGCGCGGCGACTATATTGATATACCGATCCATCAGGCGATTAGCTGCTGCACCGAGCATGACGTCGAATGTTTCCTGTTCACCGGGCGGCCCTATTTGCGGCTGACCGGACGCCATGCGCGACCTGAACCCGACGCGCCGACCCAATACCGAACCAAAGATGGGCGTTACCATTGCATAATAGTCAATCCATTCGCAGGCGGATTCGAGGCGGCAGTCGAGTTGCTGCGGCGCAAGGGCTTCGCCGACGACCTGGGAAGCGAGAAATACAAGGATCCGGAAAACCGCAGGAACCGCGAATTTCACCATCACTTTTACGATCAGATCGGCAAATGCGTCGCCGCCTCCAACCTTGAGGAAACCTGGCACGAGGCGCAGGATCTGGGTATTCCGTGGGTTCCGGTGCGCAAACCCGAGGAGAACCTGAACGATCCGCAATGGCGGGCGCGGGAGACCTTCGGCGAAGTCGATCATCCGGAACTGGGCCGCAGCTTTACCTATCCGCGCTCGCCGATGCTCTCCGAGGAATGCCCGTGGCGCACAGGTCCGCGCGCGCCCCTCATCGGTGAACACAACGCGGAGGTGTATGGCGAGATTCTCGGCAAGGGTGCGGACGAGCTAAGCCGGTTGCGCGAACGCAAAATCATCTGATTCGATTTTATTTCCGGCCTCAACAGGGAAATGGAGTAGAGATATGCGGCCGTTGGAAGGAGTAAGAATCGCGGATTTGACCTGGCTGATGGCGGGGGCGGGCGGTCTCAAGCTGATGTCGGCATTGGGCGCTGAGGTCATTCGGGTCGAGTGGCATGGCAGGATGGACTGGCTGCGGTTCCATGCGCAAACGCCGATCCCGTATCGCCAGCCTGACCATGCTCCGCTGGACCCGCAGAATCCGAACCGGTCCGGCTATTTCAATGCGATCAACGCCGGCAAGTACGGAATCAGCCTGAATGTGAAACATCCCGAGGGACGCAAGCTGTTTCTGCGGCTGGTCGGCATCAGCGATGTGGTTGTCGAATCGTTCACCGCCGAAACCATGGACAAGCTGGGACTGGGCTACGAAGTACTCAAATCGGTGAAGCCGGATATTATCTACTATCAGCAGCCTGGATGGGGCAAAAAAGGTCCGTATGTGAAATATGCATCCTATGGTCCAATCGCGCAGGGAATATCGGGGCTGACTGAGCAATCGGGACTGCCCGATCCTGCTCCGCCCGCCGGATGGGGCTTCTCCTATATGGACTGGAGCGGCGCGTACTACTGCGCAATCGGCATGCTTTTGGCGCTCAACTACAAACAAGCCACGGGCAAGGGCCAGTACATCGATGGCTCCCAGATCGAGCCCGCGATTTACATGACCGGAACGGCGATCCTGGATTACGTGGCCAACGGACGCCATTGGCAGCGCGACGGAAATCGATCCCGGTATCAGCCCGCGGCGCCGCACGGCGCGTACAGATGCGCCGGGCCGGGCGCGGATCGTTGGATTGCGATCGCGGTAAGAGACGAGCAGGAATGGCGCGGGCTGGTCAGAGAGATGGGACAGCCCGGATGGTCCGCCGATCCCAAATTTGCGACGATGGCGGCGCGCATTGCCAATCAGGACGAACTGGATCGCCGGATCGAGGCGTGGACCAAAGACCAGGACGCTTATGCGATCCAGGAGCGGTTGCAAAAGGCCGGAGTGCCGGCGGGAGTGTGCCAAAGAGCGCAGGACCGCCTGGAAAGGGACCCCCAGTTGAAACATCTCAAGTGGATGATCGATCTGCCCCACAGCTACGTGGGCACCTGGCCGCATCGCGACATCGCCTGGCACTTCGCCAATCTGGAGTCGGATCAGGGCGGTCCGACGCGCCGCTCCGCGCCCTGCTACGGCGAGGATAACGACTACGTTTACGGCGAGTTGCTGAAGCTGAGCAAAGCTGAGCAGGAGCGGCTGCGCCGCGACGGCGTGATTTAGTTTCGCAGGCTGGCGCTGAAGCGGTATGAAACAGCCCATGCAAACTTGAACGGAGTGCGGGGTCGCGGCGCAATCCTGGAGGGACTGTCCGCCTTCAGGCAAACCAGCGGGAGAAGAATTTATGTACCATATGTTTTATTTCTTCGGGCGCAAACCGTCGCTGAGCGCGGCCGGATTCCATTACCATTACCTGGCCCTTCACACCCAATCCGGCATGCGGCAGGCCGAGCTGGGCACCAAAGGCGGGGAAACCAGACCGCGCCACATGCGCCGCTACATCCAGAATCATCGGATTCATTCGCTGGGCGGAAACTCGCCGTTCGACGCCGTCAGCGAGGTGTGGAGCGATGAGTTAGCTAACGACATGGTGGGGCAGCTTTCAATCCAGGAGCATCCGAATTCCCCCTTCAAACGCGATGAGTTCAACTTTATCGACCTTTCGCGTATCGGCTACATGCTGGCCCTGGACAAGCCGGTGCTGGAGGCGGGCGAGCTGCGCTCGGGCATGATCCAGGGCATCTTTCAGCTGCAGCGCAGGATGGGTGTCAGGATCGAGGATTTCAGGTCGTACTGGACCGAGGTTCACGCGCCGATCGTCAAGGCTCTGCCGGGCCTGCGCCACTACCATCAATCCGTCGTCCTGGACGAGGCGTACCATTGGGGCGATCCGCGCTGGGACGGTGTCGACGAGATCTGGTTTGACGACTATGACGCGGCGCGGCGCGCGATCAATTCGATCGAGTTCCAGCGCAGCGTCCTTGCGGACTTCAACAATTTCAGCGAGGCGCCGATGTATTTTTTCGCCGAGGCGCGGCTGGTGATGTGGCCCGGCAAAAAGAAGGAGCAGGCGCTGGCGGAAATCGCTGAGCGGGTTAAACAGCCTTGGCTGGAATAGAGCGCGGCTGCGGGATCTCCCGCTCTGCCTACCGCATAATGCAATTCATCCGGTCCCAAGGCCGCCCATTGTGTGAAACGGAGACATTCGATGGCCGATAACGACAACGCGGGTCAGGCGCTGCGGCCTGCCCGAGGCGGGTTCATATTAATCGATCTGGCTGGACAAGCTGCGCGGCTCCAGGCGCAACGCGACGCGGCAAATCGCGACCGTGAATCGGTAAGCCTGGTGAAACAGTACGGGCTCAACGTGATGCTGATGTCGCTGCGACGCGGCGCCCGCCTGCATGAGCATCACACCCGCGGGCCGCTGACAGTGCAGGTGATTTCCGGACGCGTGAATTTTATCGCGGCGGGCGCCAGCAACGAAATCGCCGCCGGCTCGATGATCGCGCTGGATCGCGAAGTCGCGCACAGCGTCGAGGCGGCCGAGGACAGCACCTTACTGCTGACAACGGCAATCGGCTGATGGCTGATTCCCAGACCGTTGCTCAAACCCGGGCGCCGGCCCTAACTTCCACCGTCGCCGTTTGGCACGCGGGGTTGGGCCGCGGCGGTCAGTAACTGTGCCAAAGTCGCGCGGAGTTGGTCGGCGGTGAAGGGTTTTTTGATCAGCGCTTCTCCGCGCAGTTTGGCCTGGAAGGCCGGGTCGTCAGCGTAACCGGTCATGATCAGGACTTTCAAGTCGGGCCGGCGGCTGCGGACCCTGGCGGTAAGTTGCAAGCCCGACATCTCAGGCATCGCGAAATCCACGATCAGCAGGTCGCACGCCGATTTCTCCTCTTCAAGGAGTTTGATCGCGGCGGCGCCGCTTTCCGCCACCACGACTTCGTAGCCGAGGTTCGACAGCAGCATCGCAGTGATTTCGCGAAGATCCTCGTTATCGTCAACCAGAAGTATCGTCGCGCCACTGTTTGTGCGACCGCGAGGTTCGCCGCTATTGCCCGACATCGTATCCATGCTCAGAATGCCCCGGCGCCATGCGCGCACGATTATACGCAATTCGCAGCAGCTTCAATTGGCCGGGCTCGCGGTGCGGGGGAAAACCGGAAGGGTTCTCAGGTCAAAAGGTCATGGCCGCCACGCAGATGCTGCCGCCAATCCAAGTTATAGCGCGCTGAAGCCTTTCTGTTAGCGTTATCAAGAAGCCTGTTCCTGTGCAAATTGTTTCGAGCGGCCACCAGATGGATGTGGCGTGTGCAAGCTTGAACCAAATGACGATGACGATCCAAAACGTTCGCGACTTCACGTTTTGCCCGTGCCCGAATTATGAGTTATAACCGCCGCAATGGCGCGCGCAGCCGCGGGTTTCACGTTCTGACCAACAATCGAGGAATAGCATGGCCAAACCTCTGGACGGAATCACCGTGGTCGAATTTGCCGGCAATCTGGGTTCCGCGTATGCGGCAATGTTGATGGCCGAGTATGGCGCCCGAACGATCCGGATCGAGCCGCCCGAGGGAGACCGCATCCGCGGCGCCCCCCATTTCCATGTCCTGAACCGGAGCAAGCAAGCGCTGTTCCTCAACCTGGATTCCAGCACGGATCTCGGCAAAGTCCATGAATTGTTGAAAATCGCCGACGTGGTGGTGTCCGGATTCACTCCTTCCCGTGAACAAGCTTTAGGCATTGAGCATGGTTCGCTCAATCGGTTGAATCCTGCGGCAATCCTGCTTCGAATGCCGCCGCTGGGAAGCCGCGGGCCATACGCCGAGATTGCCGCGGCAGATGACGTGGTGCGGGCCTGGAGCGGAATCTTTGCCACTCAAAGTTCACGCAGCGGAAACCCGGTCGTAACCGTTTTTCCGGCGCCCAGTTACGAGGCCGGCCTGCTGGGTGCGGCAGCCGCAATCGCGGCTCTCATAGCGCGGCACGATGACGGCGTCGGCAGGCCAGTCGAGGTATCCTTGCTGGCCGGTTCGATGGCGCTTCAAAGCGGAGATTTCCTGCGCCATCCGAAACTCGCAACCACCCAGCCCGGACCCGCGGATCCGTTGGGGCCGTATGCGGTAATCCGGCTGTTCAAGGCGTCGGACGGCCTTTACCTGATCGTGGATTGCACCAGCGCGCGGTTTTGCCAGCGTCTGGCGGGCGCTATCGGACAGCCCCGCCTGTTCGAGGATCCACGCTTCAATCAGGCGCCTTGGCGGATCCCGAAAGCGCACATCCAGGAACTTAAAGACATTCTCGATCAGGCCTTCCTCCAACGCTCGCGCGAGGAATGGATTCGGGTCCTGCGCGAGTACGAAGTGCCAGCGGCGCCCGTGTTGACGCGCGGCCAGTTCATGGAAGATCCCCAGGTGCGATATCTGGGTATGCGGCGCGAAATCGTTGATCCGGCGCTTGGGCCGACCATCCAGATGGGTCCGCCGATTCACCTGCACCAGACGCCCGGCGAAATCACCGGGCCGGCACCGGCCATCACCGCGGAAAATTCGTCGCTCGAAGGCTTGCTCAGGGAGGCGCGCGGCCGCGACGCTTGCGCGCCGTCTTCCTCCAAATCCGGCCGCGATGCGCGCCCGCTGGCCGGCATCAGGGTGATTGACGTCTCCAGTTATATAGCGGGGTCGTTCGGCCCGATGCTGTTGGCGCATCTGGGCGCCGAAGTAATCAAGGTTGAAGGTCCCGACGGCGATTCGCTGCGCCATGTGGCGGGCTTCCGCGCATGGAACCAGAACAAGCTGGGACTCGGAGTCGATCTCAAGTCGCCGCAGGGACGTGAGATTGTTTACGACCTCGTCCGTAAAGCCGATGTGTTCGTGGAAAACTTCCGTCCCGGACGCACGCGCGCTCTTGGCATCGACTACGAACGGCTTTGCGCGATCAATCCGCGCCTGATCTATATGACCGTCACGGGTTTTGGCAGCGACGGTCCCGACTATGATCGGCCGGGACTCGATCCGCTGGCGCAGGCGGTTTCCGGCACGATGGCGGCGCACAGCGGCGTCGGTTACAACGGCGACAACTCACCCAAACACCCCCTTTATATGACGCTGCCGATCAGCGATTATGGCGCGGCGACGCTCTCGGCGCTCGGATGCGTGCTGGCGCTGCGCGCGCGCCAGATAACCGGCAAGGGTCAGCATTGCGAGACCTCGCTGATTCACGCTGTGATGGCGCTGCAGGCGGGCGAGTTTGTTTTCTATCGCGGCCGGCCCAACCTGGAAAATGGCGCGCCGGAATCGCGCGGCCCCTCCGCGTTGCATCGCGTCTATCAATGCCGCGACGGCAGGTGGATCTATATTGCGATCGCGGATGCGCAAGCATGGCAGGCGCTGCGCGCGCGTATCGCGGCGCTGCCGGCACAGACTTATGAGCAGGCCCGCGAAGCTGGTCCTGAGGGAGATTTGGCGCGCATCATTGCGGACTATTGCGCACGCTTTGCGGCCGCGCAACTGTTCGAGGGCTTGCTCGCCGCTGGCGTTGCGGTCTCGCTCGTGCCTCACATCTCGCAGATGTTCGACGAGCCCCAGGTAATCGCGAATGAGCTGTTAACCATCGTGGACGACCCGGAGCTTGGAGCACTGGAGCAAGGCGCGCCGTTTATCAGGTTCGACGGCGCGAAGGTGAGCGTCACGCCGGCGCCTTTGCTGGGCGAGCACACCAGCCATGTTCTGTCGAGTATTCTCGGCTACGACGGCGATCGAATCGCCAGACTGCGTGAAGCCAAAGTGATATTCGGGGGATAGCGGGTCAGCGTTTCGGTTCCAGGTTCCCGGGCAGTTTTTGCCGGTACATGTCCTTGACGTAATATTCGGACTGGTGCGTCGCCGGCCGCCCGCCCCATCCGTATTCGATTGCCCATCCGGAAGGATTGCGGAAGTAAAACGAATACATCTGATCGTTGGAATGCTTGCCCAGGCCGATGATGATCGGGATATTGCGCTCGCTGACGATTTCATGGGTCAGCCCGATATCATCGAAGTTTTCCACCTCGACCATGATGTGATTGAGGCGCGGTCCGCCGGCGCCGATGCCGAAAGCCACTGTATGATCGCGCTCGTTGCAATGCATGAACACCGGCTCGACGATACGCTGGCCCATCCGCATCCTGTATTCAATTCCGCCGCGCATCCCCAGGGCAGTGTAGAACCGGTATGCCGCATTCACGTCGTGCTGCCGGATTATGCAATGGCCCAGGCCGCCGCCGGCGGTTTTGAAACGCCCATGCATCCGGCGTCCCGGATGAAACGGCTTGCCGGGCTGGACTTCGGGTCCGTGGAAAATCTCGACAGGATTGCCGCCGGGGTCGGTCAGTTTCATAACTTCCAGCACGTGGCGTTCGGCAGCTTCCTCGTCAGTGCCAAGGCGAAACTCGATTCCGGCGTCGGCCAACTGCCGCTGGATCTCGCGAAATTCTTCGCCGCCCGCGACGCGAAAACCGAGGTAGGCAAGGTCGTCGCCCGCCCCACGATGCATCACGATCCGGTGATGCCAGTAATCCATGCGCAGGTACCAGCGGTCAGGCTCGCCGTCGTCGGCCAGTTCCAGGCCAACGACTTCGGTGGCAAACGTCTTCCATTCCTCGGGATTGCTGACCTCAATTCCGATATAGCCCAACTCGGTGACCTGAACCATTTTCGATCCTCCACGGATGTCGAAAGCATCGCACTATATCATCGAGCTTGCCGCCGCTCCACTGGCAATGCTCCGGGCTGTGGCATTTGGCCCAATCCGGGGAGCTTACGCACAAGCCGCTGGTCGCGTCCGGTCATTGAGCGGGCGTCCTGATTTCTCGGCCCGATTGTCCGAATTCCGAAAGTGCCAAACGTCGGAGAGCAGTTGCGCTCTTTTTCCAATTGGCGCACGATACCGCACCGGTCGTGGTGTTTTGACGATCGCGAACCGAGCGACCGCCCGACTTTGAAACCGGTTTAGGAGGATCGAAGACGATGAAATTTGGCGCCTTTTTGTGGCAGCGGCGAGGAGAAGATCTGGCGGCCAACGCCCGGCTGGCGGAGGAATTGGGCTTTGAATCGGCCTGGATGGGCGAACATATCGGCTTCCCGACCGAATTCAAATCGACCTATCCATACGATCCGGCCGGTGTGCCGCCGGTGCGCGCCGACTCCGCAATTCCCGACCCGCTGATGGTGTTTGCCTATCTGTCCGCGGTCACGAGCAAAATCAAATTTGGCACGGGAGTATTCGTTCTGCCGCTGCGCAATCCGTTCGTGGTTGCCAAGCTGGTGGCCACGCTCGATCAGCTCTCCAACGGCCGCTTTCTGTTCGGAATCGGCGTGGGATGGCTCAAAGAGGAATTCGAGTGGGTGGGCGAGGACTGGGACAATCGGGCTCGCCGCAGCAACGAGGCGCTGAAATTGATGGAGGCCCTGTTCACGCAGCCGCTGCCGGAATACGAGGGCAAAACCGTCAGGACTCGTGGCTTTTATTTCGCACCCAAAACCGTCCAGCAGCCCCATCCGCCATACATTATCGGCGGCAACACCGAGGCCGCGATGAAACGCGCCGCCCGCCTCGGCGACGGATGGTATGGGCTGTCGAAAAACCTCAACGACGCGTTGGCGTTGATTAAGAAGTTGCGCGCCATCGAAAAGGGCTATCAACGGGCCAAACCGCTGGAAATCACCTTCGGCACGCAATGGAAGGGAATCACGGTGGATGACATCCGCCGCCTGCAGGACGCCGGCGTCGAACGCGTCCTGCCGACTACGGAACTGGTCGCGCGCGATTCGCTGGGCGCGCTGCGCACGGTTCACGAAAAGCTGGTTTCCAGATTTCAATAACCACAGGCAATCGCGCAACGGGAATGCGCGCGCGAAGTGCCGGGAGTCAAAGCATGGAATCACTGAAATACGAGGCGATCGCCACCGGTTTCGGACTGCTGGAAGCGCCCCGCATCGATGACAACGGCGTCGTGTACTTCTCGGACATCACCGGCGGCGGCGTTTTTCGCGTCGCCCCCGGCGGCCAGCCCGAGAACGTCATCTCGACCGATCGCAAGAGCGTTGGCGGGATGGCCTTTACCGAAGACGGCGGCCTGATCGTCAGCGGCCCCAGCGTGGCGTACTGGGATGCGAAAAGCGGCAAGCTGACCGACCTCCTCAAAACCTATCCGGGCAAGCTTACTCACGGCTTCAATGATTTGACCGTCGATCGCGACGGCAGCGTGTTCGTCGGCAGCACCAATCCAAAGCCAGGCAAGAGACCCGACGGATTGGGCAATACCGATCCCGGCGACGTGTATCGGATCGATCCCAACGGCAAGGTCAGCGTGGTCTGGGAAGGCGGCCTGGAGCTGAGCAACGGAATGGGCTTCAGTCCCGACGGCAACACGCTTTATCACGTTGATGCGTTTGCCAGGGTAATCTTCGCGTACGATGTCACGGCGGACCGCCGTCTGGCGAATCGACGCGTATTCGCGCGGTTCGAAGAGGGATGGGGCTGGCCGGACGGGATGGCGGTGGACGCGCAAGGGGGAGTATGGGCGCCGGCGCTGTTTGGCGGGATGATCATCCGGTTCGGCGCTGACGGACGGGTCGATCGGCAGTTTGAGGCGCCGACCAAAAAGCCCGTAACTCTGGTCTTCGGCGGACCCGACATGCGCGACCTGGTGGTGGTTTGCGCCAAGGGTGGAGGCCAGGCCGGCACCGTGTACAAAACGCGCACGGATATTCCCGGACTGCCGGTGCCAAAAAGCAAAATCAGGCGGCCGGTTTAGGAATCGTCTGCGCGAAAAGCTGCCAAGCGCCGATTGCCTTAATCCGGCTCACATCTGACATGAGCGGGTCCGACCCGCCGCGTCGCGGCCGGCCGCGCGCTGGCCGACGCGGGCGTTGGTTTTGCGAGGCGCCGCGTCGCGGGCCCGGACAGCTTTTGGCGCCTTTTACGACAGGCCGAGGTCGTAGAGCCGGTTGGCGTTGCTGAACACGATTTTGTCCGTGACGTCATCCGGCACGCCGGCGAAGTTCTGCTCGATCACTTTGAGCGAATTGGGGAAGGTCGAGTCGGTGTGCGGGAAATCCGACGCCCACATGAAATTATCGGCGCCGAAAAACCGCCAGGTGCCCGGTCCGAGCGGATCGTCCTGGAAGGTGGCGTAAACGTTGCGCCGCACGTAATCGCTGGGCTTCATCGTCATGCCGCCGCGGGTCGGGATCATGCCGTGCACGTGGTCCAGGCGATGGGCCCAGTTGGCGATCCACCCCACGTCGTTCTCCGCGGAGATCACTTTGAGCCGCGGAAATCGTTCGAACACGCCGCCATAGATCATGCGCGTCATGCATTGCTCGACGATGTGCACGACGTAGATTTGCAGGTCCGCCGCCGTCGGCATCGCGGGCGTCACCGCCATCCCCGAGACCAGCGGCTTATGCAGCGAGATCGGCAGGTTCAGTTCGGAGCAGGCGCGCCACAGCGGATCGAATCTGGCGTCGCTGTAAGGCACCGGGATCGTATCGCTGGCGAGAATCAAAATGCCCTTGAGCCCCATCTTCGCGCAGCGCTCGATTTCGGAGACATCGGGCAGCGAATCGAGCGAATAAAGCCCCACGCCGATTAACCGCTTGGAGTTGTGAGAGCAGAACTCCGCCAGCCAGTCATTGTAAACCTTGAGGCAGGCGCTCTGCAGTTCAGGGTCGTTGACGCCAAACACCTTGAGCCCCAGCGACGAATACAGCACTTCGGCCACGACCCCGTCGATATCCTGGTCCTTGAGCCGCTCCACCGGATCCCATCCGCCGGGCCGCGCCGCATCGTAGCCGTGTTTGAAATGCTCGCGCAGTTCGGCGCCGCGCTTGCCGGCGGAAAACAGTCCGGCCACCGGTGTGGGATGGATTCCCGGGCCGACGAACATCCACACCGGCCCTCTCTTCTCCTCGCTCAGCACCACGCGCGGGGCAACGTCGCGGTACTTGCGATCGAGACGTTCGAGCCACAAATCGGCCGGCTCGGTCATATGAGAATCGGCGGAAATGACTCTGCGTGGGGTCATCGTCCTGGTCCTCCTGGCTTCTCTGGCTCCCGCTTAGGCCGGCGCCGGATCAAAGTCAAGGGCGTCGAGGCCGAGACGACACGGGGGGTCGCCAGATGCGCCATCACCTTGCGCCAGCGCTTCGGCCTGCTCGATTTCATCGCAGACCGGACGTGCGGCGGACGGCGCCGCTACCGCCCGCGCCCGCTCCCGCAGGGCGCCGATGCGTTGCTCGGCGCCGCCCCAGCGCGGAAATAGCGAAGCAGGCGCAGGTCAACAACGCCGGCGAAAGTTTGCGCGACTCGCGGCATGGAACCGTGGCGCTGGCCATCGGCGCCTAAGCAGGCAAGCGCTGACTGTCGGCCTGACGAGGCGGCGCGCCACAAGGCTTACGGCGAGTAAGGCGCCTTGACCATTACCTGGAGAAATTCCTCCTCGGCCATGAGGTCGAGCAGTTTGGGCGCGACGTCTGCCATTTTGGGATTGGCCGCCAGCGAACCCATCAAGGCCGGCACGGCGTTGGCGTCTGGAACTTCCCAGATATCGACAATCGTGCTGGTGTGGCCGATCAGGCCCTGGTAGGCGGCGACCAGTTTCCATCCGCCCTTTTCCATTTCAGGGACAATGCGGCCCAGCAGTTCGTAGGCTTCGAACAGTTTGCCGGGTTTTATCTTGATGGTCGCGTGAACGTAAAGTGCCATCGGCGTTTCTCCCATTAAGGACCTCGGGGATGTCCGGGTTTTATCCGGCGGCGATCGCTTTTGCAACGACCGGCGCGCGCGCTTGACCGCGCCAAATCCCGCCGCCTAACTTACGCCAAACCATTGAAAGGAACGCGATAGATGGAAGCGCACGAAGCCAGACTGATTCGCGAGCTGGCCGATCGCGAGGCAATCAGGGACCTGATGTACCGTTACGGCCGCGGCGTGGATACGGTCAACCTGGAGATGGTGTTGTCGACCTTTGACGATCCTTCCAACCTCGTGGTTCAGATCGGCAGCGGTCCCCAGGAGCGTCACGACGGGCGCAAGGCGGTCGAGGAATTTTACAAGGGTAGGGCGGTGAATAACCGGGCCAATCGCCTTCTTCGCCATCGCTACAAGAATCCGCTGATCGAACTGAGCGGGGATACGGCAACTGCAAGCGTTTACTGGGACGAGATCCGCGAGGAGAACAACACGCTGATCCAGGCCGGCGGCACCTATTTCGACCGGCTGCGCCGGACCCCGGAGGGATGGAGATTCTCGGAGCGGCTGATCCGACTGGCCTACAGAATCAAGCTTGCGCGCAACACCGAGGAAGCAATCAAAGCGGGAGACGTGATGCTGGCTCCGCGCTAAGGCGCCTGCGCCGGTCTGCGCTGACGCTCCGCCCGCAGCGCAGGGAGGGCTTTCCTCAGGCGCGCCAACTATTGCCCCAACGGTCGAGGCAGGCCACTTCGCTCAGCGGACGGCGCTTGACCGGACCGTGACCGAATCCTGGTTGCGGATATCCGATGGGCAGCATTGCGTAGGTTACGAACTCCGGCGGCAGGCCCAGCGCGGCGCGCACGTCGTCATTGTAATAGGCATGGATCGTCGTCAGCACCGAGCCAAGTCCCAATGCGCGGCATGCCAAAAGCATGTTCTGCACCGCGGGATAGATGCTGGCGCCGGAGATTATCGCTCTGGCTGAGGCCACCCTTTGGGCATCCTCGGCCGGCGGTTTGAAGCCGGCGGACGCAATCATCAGACCCGCGATGATCAGGACCGGCACCTCGTGCAGATGATTGGCCAGATGTTCGGCCGCGCTCATCATCCTTTTGTAGCCGGCCGCGCTCTGATGCGGCGCCGGCTTCCGCTCGCGGTACATCGCGGTCATCAGGGTGAAAGCGCGCCGATAGATCTCGGCGACGCGCCGGCGCTGATCGGCGTCCTTCACCACGACAAAGGCCCAGTTCTGCGTATTGCTGGCCGAAGGCGCCCTGATCGCGGCGTCGAGGATGCGGGTTATGAGTTCGTCCGCCACCGGCTCCGGCTTGAACCGGCGCAGCGCACGCGCGGTCTGGATCGCTTCGAATAGCCCGATTTCGTCCATCGTTCTCAATCCCTTTGCCTGAAGCTGGCGCCAGTATAGCGCAACGCTCCATGCGAGCGCGCCGCGGCGGCGCAGATTTGCACTTGAATCCAGGCGCTCCAACTCGATCAACGGCCGCGCGTGGCGCCGGGCGTCTTTCAAATCGCGGTAGCGCTCTCATACACCGGCCCCATCATCAGGCGCAGCAGCCGTTCGCTTGCCCACAGCCGCTCGCCGGCAAGTCCGGTTTTGCCGAAAAGCAGGATACCGATAATTGCGTGATTCTCTTTGCGGCCGTCCGGGAGGCGGAGATGAATTATATATTCCTGGCCAACGCCTTCGTTGCTGATCCATTCGCTGCGCATCTCATAACCTTCCACCAGCGGCTGGAAGTTATTGAAAAAGTGCTGATAATAACGGCGTACGGCGTCCATCCCCCGCAACACCCGGCCTTCGGGCTGTAATTCATACACCGGATCGGGCTCCAGCGTTCGCAGGGTCGCTTCGAGGTCGCCGCTGCCCTCGGCAGCCGCATGGGCGTGAGCCAGCTCGATCATATCTTCCCGCATCGCCTACCTCGCTTGCATCGTTTGTGCGCGCCTGGATTGTAGCAGAGATCCTCAAGCTCGCCGGCCCGCGGATGACGGGCCGCCGACTTCGAATGAAGCATTGTCAGTTCCGTGCGAATGCCAGTCGCTCCCTTCACAAACTCTTTTTTTTCCAACCTTCGCTGCTCCTGCAATGGGTCTGGAATGGGGGAGAGGCACGGATAATGGTAGTGTTTTCGCCGTGGACGTTTACAGCGCGATCGTTCTGGCCGGAGGACGCAGTTCCAGGATGGGGACCGACAAGGCGGCGTTGGCCTGGAAAGGGGCGACCTTGATTCAGCATACGGTTGCGGAGCTGAGCCGGCTGTTTGAAGACGTTGTAGTTGTGTGCCGCGCCGAGCAGGCCGGCGTTGTGACAGGTTCAGGGGCGCGCGTTGTGTTTGATGACCAGCCCTTTGAGGGTCCGCTCAAGGCTCTGCGCCTTGGACTTGATGCGATCAAGGGCGATGTCGCGTTCGCCTGTGGATGCGATCTGCCCTTTTTGAATGCCGAGCTGGCCAGGACGTTGTGCGCGATGGCGGCTGGCTATGAGGCGGCGATTCCTGAAATCGAGGGGCGGTTGCAGATGCTGCATGCTGCGTATTACCGGAGCTGCGCGCCGGCGCTGCAGGCAATGATCGAAGCCGGGCGGCATAAGTTGCAGGAAGTGGTGCCGCGGCTGCGGGCGCGTATCATCAATGAAGACGAACTGCGCGGCTGCAATCAGCCTCTGGTAAGCTTCCTCAACGTCAATACGCCCGCCGATTACGAACTGGCGCTGCGGCTGGTCGAGATAAAAGCGCGTTCCTGAGAGGTCTGCATAGGTGAATTTGGAACGCAATCGGCCGCCCTCGGGCGCTTGAGCGGGATGCGGGCGGGGTCTATTTTTCTGCACGGTGAGCGACAAGACGACAGCCGTCACTGGCAGGAAATTGCTGATCGCGGAAAAATTCGGTCCGCTTCACGGCACGCGCATTATCTCCTCCGGTGTTTTTATCGCGGGACCGTTCGCTTCGGAAATCGCCGCCGAATGGGGCGCCGAGGTGATCCACATCGAGCGCGCCGGTGAAGGCGACCCCTACCGTTTGGCGGGAATCCGGCTGCCCAACAAGGATAAATCCAAGCCTGCGGTTACGACCAACTGGATCCAGGAACGGCGCAACATGCTGGGAGTCACGCTGGATCCCTCCAAGCCGCGCGGACGCGACCTCTTTCTCAAGCTGCTCTGCCAGGCCGATGCCTGGATCGAATCGTCCAAGCCCGGCACCTTCGCGCGTTGGGGGCTGGACGACGCCGCGATTCTCCAGGCTAATCCGCGCCTCGTCATCGCGCATATTTCCGGCTATGGGCACTCCGGCGATCCCGACTACGTGCCGCGAGCCTGTGTCGATTCGACCGCGCAGGCGTTTGGCGGGATGATGTACCAGATGGGCTTTCCCGATCCTGAGCCGCCGGTGCGCGCGCAGCCCTGGACCGCCGATTACGTCAGCGCCTTTTGCGCGCTGTCCGCCACGCTCGCCTGCATCATGCACGCCCGAGCGACCGGCCAGGGTCAGTCGATCGACGTGGCGATGTTCGAAGTGATTCACAAGATCCTTGGGCCCACGATGCTCGAATACTTCGAAACCGGGTTGATCCGCGAGAGGGTGGGCAACCGCGCCACCGCGATCCAGCCGCTGGATACTTTTCGTTCGCGCGACGGATGGTTGATGGTTGCGGCGGCGCTCCCCGCTCATGGCGACAAAATCTGCCGTCTGCTCGGACTCGATCCCACAGCCGAGAAGTGGCAGGGCATCACTTATAAAGTCGGCACGGCCGAGGGATGGGAATTCGACGCGCTCTTTCGCGCCTGGGTGGCGGATCGAACTTCGGAAGAAGTGCTGGCGGTGATGCGCGATCTCAGCATCCCGTGCGCCAAAGTGATGTCGAGCAGGGACATGGCCGAGAACCCGCATTATCAGGCCCGCGGCATCCATATCCAATGGGAAGACGAGGAGGCCGGCAAAGTGCGCGGCACCGGAGTCGTGCCGCGGCTTTCGGCGACGCCGGGCAGGATTTGGCGCGGTTCACCGGCTCTGGGTCAGGATAATCGGCTGGTCTATGGCGATCTGTTGGGGCTCAGTGCGGATGAAATCGAGATGCTTCAACGCGACGGCATCATCTAACCGGGTGCCTTAACGGCACAGGAGGCAAGGCCAATGCGGACACCTGGAATTCTGGTGATGGCCGGCGGCGGCAAGGACAATTTAAGCCGCGTTTGCGGATATGCCAAAACGGCCGAAGAGATTGGCCTGCGCAGCTTTTTGGTAACGGAAACGCCGGCCACTGACTCACTGGCCGTCGCTCAGCATATCGCGTCGATTACCAGGCGCATCGAGGTCGGTACCGGGATCGCGAATATCTACACCCGTCACCCGTCGCTGCTGGCCGGCCACGCGATGACCATCGACGCGTTGGCGCCGGGACGCCTGCTGCTGGGCCTCGGCACCAGTCATCAGCCGGTCAATGCGGCTTATGGAATCAGCATGGACAAGCCGCTGGCGGCGTTGCGAAATTGCGTCGCGACCTTGCGCAAAGCCTTTGCGGGAGAGCCGCTAATCAATCGTCCCGGATTCACGCCGCCCAGGGCGGAAGGCAGAATTTCCGTTTACATCGCGGGCATTTCCCCGGGCAGTATCCGGTTGACGGGGGAGATTGCCGATGGCAGTCTGCCACTGAATTATGGTCCTCGTGGTTTGAGCGAAGTGGTGGACGGCATCAAAAGCGGCGCGCAGCGCGCCGGCCGCGATAGCGGGCAAGTGGCAATCGCGCTGATTATGCATTGCTGCGTATGCACCGATCGGGCGGTGGCGATGAAGTCGGTCAAGAGCACCCTCGCGATGTATGGTTCGATGCCATTCTACAACCGCCTGTTCGCGCGCCAGGGCTTTGTGCGCGAAGCCGAGGGCATCATGAACGCGGCGAGCAGCGGCAATATGGCGGGAGCCGCCGCGGCGGTTTCCGACCATATGGCTGAAGAGATTGCGGCAATGGGCAGTGCGCAGGATTGCAGGAAAAAGCTCGAAGAGTTCGAGCGCGCGGGCGCCTCCTGGGTTCTGCTCTATCCGGTCCCGATCGAGGGCAGCTATGACCGCGGCGTGCGCGCGGTGCTCGAGGCTTTCTCCTGAACGGGCATCACGGTTTAAGAGGCACGGTGGGGCGAGGTTGTTAACCGCGATGGATTGTACTGCTCGATCGATTGATTGGTTCGAGAGACGGGCTGAGGCTTTGGCAATCGGTGGCGGCCGGATTCGAATTACTCAATCTCTATACTTGGTTTTTTTCTGGTTAACCGCATTATTACTAACTTGGTTACAAATGTCATTCGGCTCCGATGCCGGGCAATTATCGCAACCGTTTCGCTTGAGCCGAAGCGGTGATTTCGTTTGTGATCGGAGCCGCAATGGGGTACATAACCATCGGCCGAGCGCTCCGCGGAGCGCGTTGCGGCGGTTTGACGATCCGCATTTATCGCGCTCCGAGGGGACTGACCGTATTGCTCCGGACTGCGAGCCAATTGGATTGTTAAGCCGACCGATGGGAACGGCCGCTAACCGGAACCCAGAACCCCTGATTTCCGTTTGTTGAGGGCAACCGGGATCCGCCTGGATGGATGCACATGCGCGCGTTCAAAATGATACGGTTTCCACCCGCTCGACCGGTTTTTTCACGACGACCGGAAAAAGTTCTTGCTTCGTATCGCACATCGTCCATTAATAGGAAGACATGCTTATCATAAAAACCTGTACGCATAAGACGCTCGAATACCTCCCCGCTCGGCGCACGGCCCTTCGCACGAGTCTGGTGGTGGTGGCAACTGTCGGCCTGGTCCTCTCTGCCCTGGCGTCAGCCCGGGCATTTACCGCCGAACAGGTGAGCAAAGGGCGCGAGATCTTTCGCCTCCAGTGCGCGCGATGTCACGGGCCGTCCGGTGAAGGTATCCGGGACATATATCGCGGGATGACGGCGCCGCCCTTGATTGGGCCGACCGCGTTTCCGGTGGATCCGCGCGCATATCAGAAAATGCGCCATTTTCAATTCCACACGGTGCAGGACATTTATGAATTTGCCTCCGCGGTGATGCCTGCGGATCAACCCGCCAGTCTCACTGCCGAAGATTACTGGGACGTTATCTCCTACCTGCTCAACGCCAATGGGATGGCGGTAAACGGTCAGCCGCTCGATCAGGAGTCGGCGATGCGCATGTCGCTGGCCAAACTCCAGGCTCGCGCGGAGCAGCCCGGTGCGGTTGCGCATCTGCTGCCGGCTCCGCTGGGCAATACTCCTGAACTGGAAGGTCAGGTCGTTCCCGAGGGTCAGGCCAGTACGGGCGATCAAGGCAATACTGACAAATGAAGTACGGCGCGATAGGTGTAGCGGTCCTGATCCTGATCGGCGGAATCTCGATGGCCCTGCTTTCGCAACGGCCATGGCTGGCGCGTTCCGATGTGGTCCAGCCGATCCCCTTCAGCCATCGTATTCACGCCGGGATCCGTCACATCCCCTGCCAGTACTGCCATGAATACGCGCGCCGATCGGAAAATTCAGGAGTGCCGCCGATAGAGCGCTGCGTTGGCTGTCATGCCAGTCTGGCGCAGCAGTTCGCGCTGCATCCGGTGGACAAGCCATGGATCGATCATGAGCAGGCGGCCTTCGACGTGCGCTGGAATCGCGTTTATACTCTGCCCGATTTCGTGCGCTTTTATCACTCGCCACACATTCACGCCGGCATCGCTTGTCAGCGCTGTCATGGCCCGGTCGAGACCATGGATCGGGTTACTCCAGTATACGAGATAAATATGGGTTTTTGTCTCAACTGCCATACACAGAGGCACGTCAGCATCGAGTGCTCGACTTGCCATTACTAAGGTCAACACCGAATGCCGGTTGAAGTATCCAGACGCTCATTTCTGAAGCTGGCCGCCGCCAGCGGCGCCGCCGCCGCGGTTCCCGGGTGCAAACCTGCCGCCCGCCATCTGATTCCCTACGTCATACCCGACGACGACGTCATCCCGGGAACGCCGGCGTTCTTTGCCTCCTCGTGCAACGAATGCGCGGCGGGCTGCGGCGTGGTCGCGCGCGTGCGCGAAGGCCGGGTAATCAAACTGGAAGGCAACCCCGTCGATCCGATCAGTCAGGGCGCGTCGTGCGCCCGTGGTCAGGCCGCCTTACAGGGTCTTTACAATCCCGATCGTCTGCAGCGGCCCCATCGGCGCGGCGCCGACGGACTTATCAATCCGATTCCCTGGGACGCGGCGATGGGCCAGATCAACAAGGCCCTGCGTGAGGCCGCCGCCGGCTCCGATCAGATCGCGTTTATCGGACCGCCGATGGGTCCGGCTCACGAGTGGATGGTTGAGCAATGGATAGGCGCGCTTAATTCCCGCATGCGCGTGGCTTATGCGCCGCTCGATGGCGCGCAGCAACGCGCGGCCATGCAATTGTGTTTCGGTCGGGAATTCGTCCCTGCTTATCATATCGATCGGGCCGAGGTACTGCTCTCGCTGCGCGCCGATTTTCTTGAGACCTGGGGATCGCCCGTGGAACTGGCGCGCCAGTACGCCGTTTTTCATACCCCGGTAAATCCGGGCGCCAACGCCAAATTCGGACTGGCGTATTACGTCGGTCCCCGGATGAGCATCACCGCCGCCAAATGCGACTACTTCCTGCCTTGCCATCCGGCCTACGAGGCGGCCGTCGGATTGGCCATCCTGAGAGTGATTCTCGATAAAGGCCTGGCTCATCCTGCTCCCGGACTGGACATGCAGGCCCTGCGCAATCTGGTGGCGCCCTTCGATCCGGCCGCGGTTGCCACCAAGGCGGGCATCAGGGCCGAGACCATCGAAAAGATGGCGCAACAATTCGGTCAGGCTGACGGTGCTGTGGCTTTGGCCGGCAGCGATGACGAGGCGGCGCACGTTGCCGCCTGGCTGCTTAACGCGGCCACCGGCAATCTGGGCAAGACCGTCGATCTGTACGAACCTGAAACCCCGGCCGGTGCGCCGGCGCAAAATCTTGATGTCGCCGTCCAAGCGATGCACGACGGCAAGATCAAGGTCGCATTGATCGCGAATACCAATCCCCAGTTCTCCGCGTCGCCCCAGGTGCATTTCGGCGAGGCCTTACGTAAGGTGCCGCTGGTGGTGTGGTGCGGCAATGTCCCGGACGAGACCGCCCAGCTCGCGCATCTGCTGCTGCCTGTCAATCACTGGGTCGAAGATTGGGGCGATACATGCGCGCGTCCGGGAGTTTACGGTTTGCGCCAGCCCACCATGACCCGGGTGGTATACAGCAAACCGCTGGGCGACATCCTGATCGAGACCGCGCGCGCAGCGGCGCCCAAAGCGTCCGCTCTTCCATTTGAAAATACGCAGGATGCGGTGCGGGCGTTCTGGCAGCAAAGATTCAAGAACCACGTGGGGGCCGAAGGTTTCGACGCGTTCTGGGATCAGGCACTGCGCGAGGGCGGTTATTTTACCAACGTCAAACCCGCCGCAGTTAAATTGCAGCCCGCCTTTTCTCAGAGTGCAATCAAGTTGCCCGAAGACCTCGAGGGCGCGGAGCTGATACTCAACGCGTTTCCCCATCCTTATCTCTATGACGGCAGCGGTGCCGACAAACCGTGGCTGCAGGAAATTGCTGAACCGGTCAGCCAGATCGTCTGGGATTCGTGGGCCGAAGTCCATCCTGATACGGCGAAGCGGCTCAACGTCAACAAGAACGATCTAATCCAGCTCACTTCGCCGCTGGGCACGATCGAAGTGCCCGTGCACATTACCACTGGTGTCCATCCTGCCGCCATTGCGGTGCCGATCGGGCAGGGACACACGAGTTATGGCCGCTATGCGCGCAACCGCGGCGCCAACCCATGGGCGGTGCTGCCGCCGGGGCGGCTGACTATTGCGATCAAATACAACCGTGGCGTCGGCCAGCGCGAACTTGTCAGTCCCGTCTACACGGGAGATATGTACAACCGGCCGATCGTGGAGACCATGACGCTGGCCGAATTTCAACGCGGGGAGAAGCCGCAGCCGTGGGAAGAGCCGTACCCCTCTCCGTCGGAGCTGTATCAGCCGGTAGTCTATCCGAAGCACGAATGGGGAATGACTATCGACTTGAACGCCTGCACCGGATGCGGCGCATGTATCGCCGCCTGCTACGCGGAAAACAACGTTCCCTTCGTGGGCAAGGAAGAAGTCAGGCGCGGTCATATCATGCAATGGATCCGGCTGGAGCGCTACTTGCCCGAGACCGCTGATTCGCCGACGCTGCTGACGATGCCGATGTTATGTCAGCAATGCTCGCATGCCCCCTGTGAACCGGTATGCCCGGTGTTTGCCGCGGTGCACAGCAATGAAGGGCTCAATCTCCAGGTGTACAACCGCTGTATTGGCACCCGGTACTGCGAAAACAACTGTCCTTACAAGGTCCGGCATTTCAACTGGTTCAAGCCGGCATGGCCCAAACCGCTCAACCTGCAACTCAACCCCGACGTCACCGTGCGCGGCGCCGGCGTGATGGAAAAGTGCACGTTCTGCGTCCAGCGGATCCGTTTCGGAGAAATCCAGGCGCTCACCGAGAACCGCAACGTACGCGACGGCGAGATAGTTCCGGCTTGTGCCGAGGCCTGCCCCAGCCGCGCGATTACCTTCGGCGACATGAAAGATCCTGACAGCGCGATGATGAAGCGGCGGCGCGAGCACGAGATTCGCGTCTACAAGGCGCTGGAGCCGCTCAATACCCTGCCGGCGATAACTTATTTGCGCCAGGTTTACAGACCGAGAGGAGAAGTCTAAGTGGCTGCCGTCCCTCAGCCTGATTATCACGAGATCGACCGCACGGTGATGCGCACCCTGGAGTGGCCGGGGTGGAAATACTGGGTTTGGATCGGCTTTCTGTTTACCGTCGTGGTCTGGGCCGGTTTGTGCTGGGTGAATCAGATTTACAACGGTCTGGGCGTAACCAACCTGAAACAGCCCAACATGTGGGCGATGTACATCACCAATTTCGTCTTTTGGGTCGGAATCGCCCACTCCGGCACCCTGATCTCCGCGATTCTGTATCTGTTTCGCAGCCGCTGGCGGACCGCCGTTTACCGTATCGCCGAAACCATGACGGCGTTCGCGGTAATGACCGCGGGATTGTGTCCGTTGATGCATCTGGGGCGCGTATGGTTTTTCTATTGGCTGTTGCCTTACCCCAACGAACGCTGGCTGCAGCCTGATTTCCGCTCGCCGCTGGTCTGGGACGCGTTTGCGGTCAGCACCTACCTGACCATCAGTATCCTGTTCCTGTTCATGGGATTGATTCCTGACGTGGCCACGGCGCGGGATGAATCCACCGGATGGCGCAAGTTCTTCTATGGACTGGTGTGTTTGGGGTGGCAGGGATCGGACGATCAATGGCGCCATTACAAGGGCGTCTACCTGCTGTTGGCCGGATTGGCCACGCCGCTTGTCATCTCGGTTCACAGCGTGGTGTCGTGGGACTTCGCAATGGCGCAGCTTCCCGGATGGCACAGCACGATCTTCGCCCCCTATTTCGTCGCCGGTGCGATTTTCTCAGGCTGCGCGATGGTCTTGACGCTCATGATCCCGGTGCGCAAATGGCTCGACCTGGAAGACCTGATTACGCCATGGCACATCGATAACCTGGCGCGAATCGTTCTGTTCACCTCCCTGATAGTTACTTACTCGTATCTGGTCGAGTCATGGATGGCCTGGTACAGCAAGGACCCGTTTGAAGTAATGACTTTCCATGAACGTTACTTCGGGCCTTACGGATACCTGTTCTGGCTGATGGTCTTCTGTAATTGCATCGTGCCGCTGCTGCTATTTTCGGCCAAGGTCCGGCGCAATCTCACGCTGCTGTTCATCATCTCCTTGTTGATCAATGTGGGCATGTGGCTGGAACGCTACGTGATTATTGCCGGATCGCTGGCTACTAATTTCATGCCTTCGCAGTGGGGATTCCACACTCCGAGCGTCACCGAAGCCAGCCTCACTGCCGGCACTTTCGCCTTTTTCCTGATGATGTTCAGTTTGTTCGCCCGCTTCCTGCCGATTATTTCGACGACCGAGTTGAAGGAAGGACTGCGATGGCTGCGGCAGGCGCTGCGCCAGGAATCCGCGGAGGCAGCATGAGCGATCCGGTTCGGATATTGGGAGTATTCACGGACGAAGAGGAATGCGCCGAGGGAATCGAAAGCCTTCGGCGGGCCGGCTACTCGAAGCTGGAGGTTTTCTCTCCGATTCCCAGTGACAGAGTGCTCGAAGCCCTGGCGCTCAAGAAAAGTCCGGTGCGGGTTTTCGTGCTCGTCGGCGGTATTCTGGGTGCGCTGAGCGGATTCGCTCTGACTATCGGCACCTCGCTGACCTGGCCGCACGTTGCCGGCGGAAAGCCGATTATTTCGATAACACCCTACATTGTAATCGCCTATGAGCTGATGATTCTGCTGGGCGGACTGTCCGGTATCGCAGCATTCCTGCTGTTCGGCCGTTTGCCGGCGGCGGAGTCGAAAATCGGATACTCGGAAAGATTCAGTGGCGACCGCTTCGGCGTATGGGTGACCTGCGGACCCGATCAGACGGGGCGTGCGGAGTCGCTGCTGAGAAATTCCGGCGCGGAGGAGGTGGAACGTGAAACGGCCTGAAGCGCCGGTGTGGTGGCTCGGTCTTGTCGTCTGCGCATGGCTGCTGCTTGCAGCGCATAGCGCCGGCGCATTTCCCTGGAGTATTGACATGTTTCGCGGCGAGGCCGTGCAGCCATTGTCGGAAGCGCCGCGCAATATGCCCGCCGGCACCCTCGCCATCAATGGAGTCCCTCCGATGAGCCGTGAGGTTGCCGCAGTCACGCTGCACAATCCACTTAAGCCCACGCCTGCGGTGCTGGCCGCGGGCAAGGACCTTTTCGATACCAATTGCGCGGTGTGCCATAACAACGACGGACGCGGCGGCGGCCCGGTGGGTTTCCTTTTGCGTTTACCGCCGGCCGACCTCACCAGCGGGGTCGCGGCGCAGCGCAGCGACGGCTACATCTACGCGACGATTCGCAACGGCAGCATCGTGATGCCCGGTTATGGTGATGCGATGTCGTCCCACGAGCGATGGGAGGTCGTGCTCTACGTGCGCTCGCTCCAACAGCAGGCAAACGCGGCGCGCGCTGTTCCGCAACAGGCAGGCCCGATTCACCCGGTTCCACAGAAGGTAAGCGCGAAATGAACGGTGACCGTCGCATCACTCTCTTGTTGTTAGTCGCCGTTGCCGTAGGGGTCGCCGCCTTCGTGGCCGGCCTTTCCGACGGCTCGGCCCAGCGGGTCTGGGAAGTGTTCCTGGTCAACCTGCTGTTCTGGATGGGAATTGCGCAGGGCGGAATTTGCGCGTCAGCGGCCTTTTATCTTGCCAATGCGCGCTGGGGCGGAGCGAAATTGTACCGCCTGGCAGAATCCTTCCTTGGTTTTCTTCCCCTCAGTTTCCTGCTCTTTTGGGCGTTGTACGCGGGCCGGCACGTCCTGTTCGTCTGGGTGGACCATCCCCTGGCGGAAAAAAAGGACTGGCTTAACGTTCCGTTTTTCTTTGCCCGCGACGGTGCTGCGCTGTTCTTTATCACGGCCCTGAGCTACTGGTTTGTTCGCGTCTCGCGGCGTGAAGAGGTCCGTCGATGGGCCGCATCCACCGGCGACATTGGAGATTCGCCACCGCCAATTCGGCGGGCGGCCGTCTTCATGACGCTGTCGTTCGCGGCGATCTATACCCTGATCGCGTTTGACCTGGTGATGTCGCTGGCCCCGCGATGGCACAGTACATTGTTCGGCGCGTATTTTTTCACCGGCGCCTTCTGGAGCGCCGTCGTTATGATGGCGCTTATCTCGGCAGTGACCGGGCGCGACGTGAGCGACGCAGAAAAACATCGGTACCACGATGCGTTGCACGATATCGGCAAGCTGTTCTTCGCCTGCTCCGTGTTCTGGGTTTATCTGCTGTTCGCGCAGTATATTGTCATCTGGTACGGCGACATGCCGGCCGAGACCTTCTTCGTTGCGCCACGGGTCAACTATCTTCCCTGGGGTGCGCTTGGATGGACCGCCTTTGGACTGGTCTGGGCGGTGCCGTTCTGCGTGCTGATGGGACAGAAACCCAAACGTACCCGCGGTATCCTGGGGACCGTCGCGGTTTTCGGACTGATCGGGATGTGGATCGAACGCTATGTTCTGGTCGTGCCGTCCCTATCGCGCAATCACATTCCTTTTGGATGGATCGAAGTGCTGATCACGCTTGGCTTTCTGGGCGCCTTCGGCTTGACCACGATGCCCGCCCTGCGGGAGCTGCCATGGCCAGCCATGCTGCGGCCAGCGGAAGAAAGGGGTGGAGAATGAGCTTTTGCCTGTCCAACCCGTTGCCTTGCGCGCGCGCCCTGAGCCCTCGGGGTCGGAGTATGGTGAACAACCTGAAAAGCTATTTGCGGCGCGCTGAGTTTGCCGCGCTGGTCGCGATGCCCGTGCTGCTGGCCGGTTGCAATCCGGCGGACTTCCCCGCCAGCACCTTTGCTCCCCGCTCCGACCTGGGTCATTGGGTGCAGGGCGTTTATCTCGAAACCATCGTGTGGGACAGCCTGATCCTGGCCCTGATCTGCGGCCTGATTTTCCTGCTCCTGACCCGCTATTCGACGCGCGCCCGGGAGGATCAACCCGGTCCGCCGCCGCCCCATGGGGAATCGATCGAGCTGGAAATCGCGTGGACCGCGGGCCCGGCGCTGATTCTCCTGTTTATCGCGGTGCCCTCGCTGAGGATCGTCTTCCGTTCGCAACCGGCGACGCCGCCGCCGCATTCGCTCATCATCAACGTCACCGCCCATCAATGGTGGTGGCAGTTCGATTATCCTGGTCTGGGCGTCGAGACGGCCGATGAGGTGCATATACCGGTTGGCCGCCCCGCCCGCTTCCTGCTCAATTCCGCCGATGTGATACACAGCTTCTGGGTTCCCGGGATGGGCGGCAAGCGCGACGTGATCCCCGGTCATGTCAACGAGCTGACTTTTACTCCTGACACCCCCGGCGAGTACATCGGTGAATGCGCGGAATTTTGCGGGCTGTCACACGCCAACATGAAATTCAGGATTTTCGTCCAGACGCCGGTAGATTACGCGAACTGGCTGGCCAATCAGACTTCCGGACCGCGTAACGCCAACCAGGGAGCGGCGGCAGCGGGCGAGCACGTCTTTTTGACCAGCGCCTGCACCACCTGCCATGCTATCAAGGGCGTGTCGTCCGGTTATATCGGTCCGAACCTGACACATTTCGGCAGCCGCACCACTTTTGCAGGCAGCATCTACGTCAATACGCCGGCAAACGTGGCTGCCTGGATCGAAGATCCGGAGGCGCTGAAACCGGGCGCGCAGATGCCGCCTTTGGGCCTGCGGGGCAAGGAGCTGGATCAGTTGGTCGCTTACCTCGAAAGCCTCAAGTAGGGATAAACATGGTCGCTTTACCAAAACATATAGAGGCTGAAGAAAGTTATCTGCACGGCGGCGGCATTCTCAGCTGGTTGACCACAATCGACCACAAGCGCATCGCCGTCCTTTACGGCGTGACCGTGCTGTTCTTCTTCCTGGCGGGCGGAATTGAGGCGCTGTTGATGCGAATCCAGCTCGCGCGCCCCGACAATACCTTTCTAAGCGCGTATCTCTACAACGAGATGTTCACCATGCACGGCACCACCATGATCTTTCTGGTCGTGATGCCGGCGGGACTGGGCTTCTTCGCCAACTTCGTCGTGCCGCTGCAGATTGGCGCCCGCGACGTCGCCTTCCCACGCCTTAACGCACTCAGCTACTGGATCTTCCTGTTTGGCGCGATCGTGCTCAATGTCGGATGGCTGTACAACATGGCCCCCGATGCGGGATGGTTTGGTTACGCGAACCTGACTGAAAGCTATTACTCACCCGGCTTGAACATCAATCTGTGGACGCTGGGGCTGCTGATCTCCGGGGTGGGAAGCGTGCTGGCCGGGATCAACCTGCTTACCACCGTAATCAATATGCGCGCGCCCGGCATGACCTTCATGCGACTGCCGCTGTTCGTGTGGTCGATGATGGTGATGTTCGTTCTGATCCTGGTTGCGTTCCCGCCGTTGACAGTGGGGCTTATCTTCCTCGCCATGGACCGCTTCTTCGGCACGCATTTTTACCGGGTAGTCGCGGGCGCCACGCCGCTTTTATGGCAGCACCTGTTCTGGTTGTTTGGTCATCCCGAAGTGTACATCATGGCGCTTCCCGCCTTTGGCATCATTTCGGAAATCACGCCGACCTTCTCTCGCAAGCCGCTTTACGGCTATCCGGCGATGGCTTACTCGACCGCGCTTATCGGCTTTCTTTCCTACGGCGTATGGGCTCATCACATGTTCGCGGTCGGGATGGGTCCGGCGGCAGACAGCGCATTCGCGTTGACCTCGATGCTGATCGCGATTCCCACTGGCATAAAAATCTTCAGCTGGATTGCGACCATGTGGGGCGGCGATTTGAAGATGAAGACGCCGTTGATGTACGCCATCGCCTTTGTCATTCAATTCACTATGGGCGGTCTCAGCGGCATCATGCATGCGCAGCCGCCGGTTGATTTGCAGCAAACCGATTCCTATTTCGTGGTTGCGCATTTCCACTACGTGCTGTTCGGAGGCACCGCCTTCGCATTGCTCGGAGGCCTGTACTATTGGTGGCCCAAAATCACCGGCAGACTGTTGAACGAAAAGCTCGGAAGACTTCAATTCTGGACCATGGTTGTTGGCTTCAACCTGACGTTTTTTCCGATGCACCTACTGGGAGCCGAGGGGATGCCGCGGCGGATTTACCGCTTTTCCCCGCACATGGGATGGGATTCCGTCAACCTGTTGTGCACGATCGGCGCATTCATAATGGCGGCCTCAGTCGCCATCCTGTTGATCAACATCCTTCTGACCATGCGCGACGGCGAATTGGCCGGACCCGACCCCTGGGATGGCCGCGGTCTGGAATGGAAAATTCCTTCGCCTCCGCCCGCTTACAATTTCAGCACCATCCCGATCGTGCGCTCCCGCGATCAGTTCTGGCATGACAAGTATGGTTATGAGAGCGGCGTCGTGCCGCCTGCTCCCCTGCCCGCGCATGAGAACGAGGACAGCGGGCATATCCATATGCCTGCCCCCTCGATCTATCCGCTGCTCCTTGCTTTGGGCATAACCATGGCGGTGGTTGGAATGCTGGACTGGCTCCGAGTGGCGCTCTGCGGCGCAGCCCTGACCTTATTTTGTGCGATCGCGATGGCGTTCGAGTACCGTGAAGCGGGCTCGGAAAATCCCGAAGCGGTCGGCATCTTTACCGGATTGGATAACCGCAAGGTCGGCGTCTGGTCCTTTATCGCGTCGGAGTCGCTGTTCTTCGCCTCGCTGATTGCCACCTATCTCGTCTACAAGGGGCGCGATCTCGGCGGACCGACCGCGGAGACAATCCTTGAGATGCCGCTGGTCATCGGAACCACTTTTATCCTGCTGATGAGCAGCGTGACGATGGTGCTGGCGCAGGAAGGTTATCGCCGCGGCGATCGAACCTGGGGCCTGCGCTGGCTGTTCCTCACCATATTCTTCGGGTCCGTATTTCTGGCTGGGCAGGTCTTCGAGTTCCACACCTTCTATACCGAAGGAATGTCGCTGGGTACCAACCTGTTCAGTCAAACCTTTTACACGATGGTCGGATTCCATGGCGCTCACGTCGCTATCGGTGTGATAATACTCCTGTCGCTGGTTGGCGCCTCATTTACCGACTGGTTCAAGGAACGCCATCGCGATATCGCGGTGGAGTGCGCCGCGCTATACTGGCATTTCGTCGATATCGTGTGGATCGTAATTTTCAGCATTGTGTACCTGATGAGGTCGATAGCCAAAGCATGAGCCCCCAAGAGCATACGGCTGAAGCCGGCGACCATGATTCGCGGACCTTCGCATACCTGGTCGTCGCCGGCATCCTTGCCTTCCTGACCGCGTTCGAAGTCTGGGTTTCGTATGTCCATGCGTTGCAGCCGGTTCTCGTTCCGCTGCTGGTAGTCCTGTCGGGCGCTAAGTTCGCGTTGGTGGTGCTGTTTTATATGCACCTTCACTACGACAGTTGGGCGTTCAGCGGAATCTTTCTTCCCGGCCTCGCGCTTGCCGCTTCCGTGGTGATTGTGCTGGTGGGTCTGATGGTGAGATTTTTCGCCGGATTTTAATTCCCATGGAAAGCATGCATCCAAGCGTTTTGATTGGCGTCGGCCTGATGGCCGCCGCCTACATCGTGGCCGCGCGCGTCAGCGGCCGCGGTGTTACCAGAACGCAAGCAATCGCGTTTGCCGGAGCCCTAATCGTGATCGTCTTCTCACTGTGCGGACCGGTTGACGAGCTCGAGGATGATCGCCTTTTCGTGGCCCACATGTTCCAGCATCTGATGCTATGCCTGATGATGCCGCCGCTGCTACTGGTCGGTCTGCCCGACTGGATGGTGCGTCCGCTGATACTGAATCGTTGGATCAAGCCGCTGGCGCGCCTGTTCTTCAATCCGGTCATGGCCTTCATGGTTTACAATGCGGCACTGGTCGCGATGCATGCTCCCCGGGTTTACGACCTGATGTGCCGCAACGACGCGTTCCATATCGGCGTTCACCTGGTGTTGATGGCGGTGTCGGTGATTTTCTGGTGGCCGCTTTATAGTCCGTTGACGGAGTTTCCCCGGCTCAGCTATCCGGCTCAGGAGCTCTATCTTTTCCTGGAACTGATTCCCATGGCAGCGGTCGCTGCACCGATTTCGTTTGCGACCTCGGTAATCTATCCCTGGTACCTGGAAGGGCCCCATCCCTTCGGTATGTCGCCGATGGCCGATCAGATAGCTGGGGGACTGCTGATGTGGGTTGGAGCCGGGTTTTATGTCATTTGCGTGGCGACCATCATCTTTCGTCAATGGGCGCAACGCGATGATTGCGACGATCCCACCGCTCGGAAGAGGCTCGAATTGCGCGAACTGCGCGAACTTCGGGTGGTCAGTTCCCGCTAACCGTCGTCACGCCGGTCGCATCCCGTAAATCCGCCGCCGTCTTACATGAAATAGGGCAACGCGATGTCCTTGAAGCGGGCGTACATCAACCAGACCTTGGCGCCCGGCAGGTAAGGGTAATCCACCGGCTTGTTTCCTACCGTCTTCAGCCCGAAGCTCTTGTAAATCGGGTAGAGCGCCTCGACCGGGTTGGTAATGAGCAGTTCCGGGCGGCGCGAGAAAATAAACAGTCGGGCGCCATCGGCGAGCGCCTTGGTTAAACCCCGCTTCTGCACGGCCGGATCGATTACCAGGCCGCCGAACTCGAAAACCTCGCTGGCCATCAGACCCTTGAACAGTTCTGCCGGGTAGAGATGGCCAACGGTAAGTGGAGCTTCCGCCAGAGAGCGCGCCCAGAACGCTCCGACGATCGGGGGACGCTGGCCTTCCGCGCCGCGCTTGATCCAATAAAGTCCGAAATGCTGGGCCATCGGCCACAGGTTCATCAGCACGGGTTTTTCCGTTATGCCGACGCCGGACCATGCGCGCTTATGCAGACGGGCAAGTTCGCGCATCCCCAAAGGCGTGCCAATCGGACGGATTTCAAACCATCCCTCCTGATCACCGATAGCCGGCGGTTCCGGTGGTGTGAAGATACGCTGCGGTGGCATCCGTCAAGATTCTAAAGTGATCCTTTTTCCTCTTCGCAATATCGGGCCACAGGGTTATAAACAGTGTAGCCCCAATTTCGCTTGCTGTTAATTCATCAATTTAGCGCACATTGATGCGTATTCCTCGGATCCGGATAACCGGTCCCTTCGCTCTTTGGGGAAAATCGTGCTAAACGGCATTCGCAGACAGGCTCCGGCATCTGCCTGAAAGGAGTTGCCCAATGAATTACAGGGTCATTTCCGGCGATTCACACGTCAACGAGCCGCCCAATTGTTTCAGGGATCGGTTGCCGAGTCATCTCCGCGAAGCCGGCCCAAAAGTGGTCGAGACCGGCGACGGGGGAGAAGGATGGACGGTCGAGGGCCGGCCGCCGATGCCTTTCGGACTGGGGTCGCTGGCCGGCAAATCGTTCGAGGAATACAGGGACAAGGGCCTGCGCTTTTCCGATTTGCTGGCGGGCAATTACGACCCAATCGAGCATCTCAAGGATCAGGATCGCGATGGCGTTGACGCCAGCGTGATCTATCCAGGTTTTGCGATGGGTCTGCCGACGATCAAGGATCGCGAGCTGCGGCTGGCCTGCTTTCGCGCCTACAACGACTGGCTCTTTGACGACTTTGCCGCCGCCAATCCGCAGCGGATCATCGCCCTGGCGATGTTGCCGGTTGACGACGGTATCGACGTGGCGGTCGAGGAGCTGCGCCGATGCGTCCGCAAGGGCCATCGCGGCGCTATTCTGCCGACTTACCCGGACAAGCTTTTTACCGATCCGCAGTACGAACCGCTATGGGCGGCGGCGCAGGAATTGGACGCTCCGCTGCATTTCCATCGCGCGATTGGCCGCAACATTCCGCGCGGGATGTCGGTCACGCCCCATCCCGGCACGATGGTGGCCAGCATCGTACTGCGCTTTTTCGCCGCCCTGGAGCCGCTGAGCCATATCGTTTTCAGCGGCGCGCTCCATCGCTTCCCCGGACTCAAAGTGGTTTCGGCGGAGAGCGACGGCGGATGGCTGGCGTTCTTCATGATCCTGTGCGATGACCAATTCAACCGCCAGCGCCATTGGAGCAGGCTCGAACTGACCGCGCCGCCCAGCGAATATATCCGCCGCCAGGTTTACATCACGTTCATGGATGACGCGGTCGCCTGCGCCAATCTGAAGTTTACCGGTTCCGACAACCTGATTTGGGCGTCGGATTATCCGCACAGCGTGACCACATGGCCCAATTCGCGCTCCTACATCGAAAAACAGATGGCGCCGTGCACGCTCGAGGAACGCGCGAAACTGTGCGCCGGCAACGCCGTCAGGCTGTACCATCTTGAATAGCGCGAATCGCCGGCCCCTGGTTAAATTCGAACGCAGCTATCGGCCAGGATTCGTTTTACTTTCAGACACTGATCGGTGAAGCGAATGACAAACGCGATTGCGCCGCAGCCGCTTCGCGGTGTGCGGATTGTCGATCTGACCTGGATGCTGGCGAGCGCCGGCACCACCGTTATACTCGCCAGCCTGGGTGCGGAGGTGATTCGTATCGAATGGCCCGGACATCTCGACTTCACCCGCCGCCAGCTCCAGGCCCGGCCCAAACCGCCGCCCCTTGGTCCGTTGAAAGCGCCGGCGGCACCGAAATCGATGCAGGCCGTGCCGGAGGCCAACCTCAGCGGACTGTTCAGCGACCGCAACGCCGGCAAACTGGGCATCACGCTCAATATGCGCGCACCGGAAGGCCTCGAGCTGTTCAAAAAATTGGTCGGAATCAGCGATATAGTAATCGAGGGATTCCGGCCCAACGCAATGCGCAGTTGGGGGCTGGACTACGAAACGCTCAAGTCAATCAAGTCCGACATCATTTATTTACAGATGGCAGGCTTCGGCAGCACCGGTCCCTACAGCGGCTACGCTTCGTATGGACCGACGGCGCAGGTGATGAGCGGGATTGGCGCGCTGACCGGGCTGCCCGAACCGCATCCGCCCACGATGTGGAACCATTCATATATGGATGTGACGCCGCCGTTTTACGGCGCCATGGCCCTGATGGCGGCGCTCTACTACCGCAACCGCACCGGAAAGGGCCAGTATATCGATCAGGCGCAGTATGAACCGGGACTGTTTCTGAGCGGCACCGCAGTTCTCGAGTACAGCGCAAACGGTCGAAGGTCCACGCGCGTGGGCAATCGCTCTCCCTACCTCGACGCCGCTCCACATGGTATCTACCGGTGCGCCGGCGAGGACAACTGGATAGCAATAGCGGTGTTTAATGAACAGGAGTGGACTGCTCTATGCCGGGAGATGGGTTATCCATCGTGGGCGGGTGATTCGAGATTTGCCGACATGCGAAATCGACTGGCTAATCTCGATCTGCTGGATGCGCACCTCGAGGAATGGACGAAAAAGCGCGAGAAATACGCACTGATGTACCAGTTGCAGCAGGCTGGAGTTGCGGCGGGTGCCGTGCAGTCGCCGGGTGACAAGTTCGAGCGCGACCCGCAACTGAAGGTGCGCGGCTTTTTCGTTGATTTGCCCCACACGCGCCTCGGCACCTGGCCGCATACGCGCCATTTTACGCCCAGGCTGACCCGCACTCCCGCCCATCCCGGCGGCATTACGCAGCGCGGAGCGCCGTGCGTCGGTGAAGATAACAATTACGTATTCTCGACCTTGCTCGGTCTTTCCGCCGAAGAGATCGCAGCATATGAGGAACGAGGTATAATCTGATGCCTGCGACCGCCGGACTGCATTCAACACCAGGATGCCTGGACGATGTTCGAGTTCTAGAAATAGGGGACCAGCGTGGTGAGTACTGCGGGATGCTGCTGGCCGGACACGGCGCCGATGTTATCAAGATCGAGCCGCCTACCGGCAGCCCTTCGCGCGCCATTGGCCCCTTTTACCAGGACATCCGTGACCCCGACCGCAGTTTGTTTTTCTGGAACTACAATCGGGCCAAGCGCGGAGTAGTTATCGATCTGAATAGCAGCGAGGGGCGCGACTTCTACACTGCTTTGATCCGCACCGCCGACGCGGTTGTCGACAGCCAGGGACCCGACGTAATGGATCGGTTGGGCCTGGGTTATGACTGGGCGGCCGAAATCAGCCCGAACATTATCTATTGCTCGATTACTCCCTTTGGACTGAACGGTCCGTGGCGGGACCTGAAAGCCTCGGACCTCGTACATTCGGCCCTGGGCGGGATGGCCTACTGCTGCGGCTACGACCCGGTGGAGGGAAACCGATGGGACACACCGCCGTTCAATCCTCTGGGATGGCAAACCTGGTGCAAAGCGGGCGAGCACGCCGCGATGGCCGTGATGGCGGCGCTGCTTTGCCGTCAGATGGGCGGACCGGGACAGTTCATCGACGCCGCGATCCATGACGCGATGGCGCACAGCACGGAGGGCACCGTCCCCCGCTACATCTTCAACGGTGTCGATCAGACTCGGCGTTTGCCGATGCAGGTGCGGTGCGCCGACGGTGTTTACCTCAACGTGCTGGGGTTGCCGCCGGCCGATTTCAAAAAAATATCGGAGATGGTCGCCCGCGACGGACTGGTCGAGGATGCCGAGGCGTTAAGGACGACCGACCCCAGCCGTTTTCAGGCGCTGCCCTCGATGCTCGCGCGATGGGCCGCGCGGCGTCCGGCAATGGAAGCGTTTCGCGCTTTGCAGGGATGCGGCTTGGCGGCCGGCGCGGTCCGCTATGCGGAAGACATGATCGCCGATCCGCATTGCCAGGCCCGGCAGAATTTCGTGGAGATCGAACATCCCGAACTGGGCCGCAGCTTCCTTTACCCGCGCCAACCGCGCCAGCAGGCGGCTACACCATGGCGCAGCGGCCCGCGCGCGCCGCTGCTGGGCGAGCATACCGAGGCCATCCGCCGCGAGCTGCTAACCAAAACTGAATAGATTTCTTTGGGTTCTCCCTGCCACGTTTGCGTGCGAGCGGGTCACTTCGGCAATGGCACCGGTGTCGGCAGCACGAAGTTCTCCGGGTTGGGCGTTGGGGTCGGCGCCGCTCTGACCGCCTCGGCCTGATTGGAGGGTTGGCTTTCATATCCGTCCGTGGTTACGGCAATCACCTGGTAGCGATAGCGCTGGCCGATTTTGGTGTCGGTGTCCAGATAAGAGAAACGGTGCTGCTGGTGAAAGCGTTGGCGGTCGGTAATCGGGATATTTGCCAGGAAAGTGGGCTCGGCGCCGCCGATAGCCCGCAAAATTTCGAACTTGCCAAGGTCGCGCAAGCGAGCGCCGCCCGTATAGCGCTCGGGCCGGCTCCAGCGAAGCCTGATTCCGCTGCTCAGCGCAACCGCTTCCAGGTCGGTTATCCGCTGCGGGCGTACGGCGGAAGGCGGTTGCGGGTGGCTTTTTACCCCGCATCCGGCGCAGATTGCCCCTGACCCCAGGGCGAGCAGCACAATTAACGGCGCAATTTTGCTCATTGGCGTTTCAGTTGCGCCAACCGGCGCCGCACCATCGCCGGACTGGGTCCTCCGATCACCTGGCGGCGGCGCAACGACTCCTCAGCCGACAGCCGGCGCCTGACGCTGCCGGCATGCGCTCCGCAATGGCGCTGCAGTTCCATGTCGCTCAGATCTTCCAGCCGCTTGCCCGCCGCCGCCGCTTCGCGTACCAGGCGTCCGACGATTTCATGGGCGCTGCGAAACGGCAGGCCGCGGCTTACCAGTTCTTCGGCGATGTCGGTGGCCAGTGCGCCGTCTCCCGCTGCCGCCCGCATCCGCTGCGTATCGAATGTCATCCGCGGCCACAATTTGGCCATCAGGTCCAGCATTGGCTTGAGTGTGTCGAGCGCGTCGAAGACCCGCTCCTTGTCCTCCTGAAGGTCTGAATTGTAGGCCATCGGCAATCCCTTGAGAGTCGTTAGCAGCGCGGTCAGATCGCCCACCAGGCGGCCGGTCTTACCGCGGAACAGTTCGAGCAGGTCGGGATTCTTCTTCTGCGGCATCATCGAACTGCCGGTCGAGAATTCGTCGGGCAATTGGAGGAAGCCGAATTCCGCGGTAGCCCACAGAATGATGTCCTCGCTCATACGCGAGATATGGACGCCGCACAGTGCCGCCGCGAAAATAAAATCGGCGGCAAAATCGCGATCCGATACCGCATCCATGCTGTTTTCAGTCAGGCGGGGAAAACCCAGTTCCTGCGCCACCGCGCGCCGATCGATCGGCAAAGTCGTGGCGGCCAGCGCGCCCGCCCCCAACGGCATCACGCGCACGCGCTCGCGAGTTTGCGCAAAGCGTTCGCGGTCGCGCGAGAACATTTCAATATAAGCGAGCACATGATGGGCCAGCGAGACGGGCTGCGCGCGCTGCAGATGCGTGTACCCCGGCATCACGGTCTCGACGTGCGCCTCGGCGACCGCGATCAGGCTGTCTTTGAGGCGATCGAGCAGTCCCAGCACGACGGCGATTTCGTCGGCGAGATACATCCGCAGATCGAGCACGACCTGGTCGTTGCGCGAGCGGGCCGCATGGAGCCTGGCGCCAGCCGCGCCGGCGATTTCGGTCAGGCGCCGCTCGATTGCCAGATGAATGTCCTCGTCGGCCGGATCGAAGATAAAATCCCCCGCCTCGATTTCGCGTTCGATCCGCTTCAGACCCTTGATCATGCGATCGGCTTGCGCCTTGCTGACCAGTCCTGTCTTCGCCAGCATCCGGGCATGAGCGATTGAGCCACGGATGTCATGGTGAAACAGACGGCGGTCGAAAGGCAGCGAAGCGGTGAAAGCCTCAACCTCGGGCAGGCGCGAGAGCTTGAAGCGGCTCCGGATAAGATTGCGCGGTCTTTTTCCGGCCGCCTTGTCGATGCGGTTGTTCACGTCGGCGTTAGCAGCTTGCCTGAAACGCCCATCTGGATAAAGCGCGGCATTTTTGCTTGACGAAAGCGCGGCGAAAACTCAAACTTGGTTTTGTTTGCGAATCCGTCGATCGAGATTGCGTCCCGGGGGAAACGCGCAACTGTGCGATGAAGCATTACGCAGCTGTAAGCATTGTGCCTCTTCGATGTCCGCACAATAAGCTTGCGGCCTGGCGCCTTGGACGGCGGCTTCGGGGAGATCTCAGGCCTTTCGAGATCAGGCAGACATCCGAACAGCCAGGTACTGGACGAAAGGGACGAGCATGCAGGACCCTACTCCGGACGGAATTCAACGCGCCAAGCGGCGTCCGGTCTCGGCCGCGGCGCGCGAAGCGATCCTCAAGGCCGCCGAGGAAGAATTTGCGGAGCGCGGATTCGGCGGCGCGCGCGCGCAAAACATCGCCAGCCGCGCGCGCGTCAATAAGGCGTTGCCGTTTTACCATTTCGGATCGAAAGCCGAGCTCTATGACGAGGTGGTCAGACGAGCGCTGGGCCGCCTGGGCGATTTCATGCGCGACGCCCTGGTGGCGTCCACCCCGCGCGAGCGTTTGAGCCGGTTTGTCCATCGTCTGTTCCAATACCTGGCGGAAAACCCTAACTGGGCCCGCTTGATTATCCGCGAAGTGATCGACGAGCGATCGCGTTCGCGCGCCATCGCCACCGAATACCTCAAGCCGCTGGCCGACGGGGGCCGCGAACTGCTCCTCAACGATATGGCAGCAGGCCGGATGCGCAGAGTTGATCCGGTCCAGGTAATCGTCAGCATCACGGTCGAGACCTTCGGTTATTTCCTGCTCTTTCCGGCGCTGCCCTATTTGGGGGTGGACGATCCGCTCTCGCCCGCCAATATCGCAAATCGCGAGCGGATGGTGATCGACCTGCTCTCCGACGGCCTGGGATTGACCGGTCCTGAAACCGCCTCTTCCGATTAGCGAATCTGCTTGCCGCGGGGTTAATTGCGTGGCGGCCGCGTTTCGCATCGGCAATTGCGTGCCGCGCAGCTCACCACGCCATTGGGATGGCGGATGTGAACGTTCGCCTTGTGCCCGCAAGCACACACTTCGTCCGGCGCTTGCGGCGAAGTCTTAGGGGCCGGCCGCCGGGTCGGAAAAGCTATCACTTTAGCCATCGTGTTCCTCGGACGCGCGGTTTTTGCCGCCCTCGTTTATTTCATACTTCCAACCGGCGAGCGGGAAAAGGTCCCCCTTGTACCGGCCTTCCTGCAAAGGCCTGAAGGCAAACCGGTTGCGCTGCCAAGCAGAACCAGCGCTAATAATCCGAGCAAAAGAAACTCAGTCACCTGGATGGAGCCGATGGTTGTAGAGGTTGCCTACGGTCACGAGATGCTGGCGGTAAACCTGCCGTCCAGTGCGCAGGTTACCGTCATCCGCAAACGGCCGATGCCGAGGTTGACCAATCCCTTGGCTGCCGTGAGCCGCGCACTGGAAGACGCGATTGGTTCGCCCTCTTTGAGACAGCTCGCCCGGGGCCGGCGCAGCGCTTGTATCCTGGTATGCGACATCACGCGCCCGGCGCCCAACGGCCTGTTTCTGCGGCCGATCATCGAATGTCTGCTGCAAGCGGGGGTCGCCCGCGAGGCGATCACGATTTTGATTGCCACGGGACTCCATCGTCCCAACGAAGGCGCCGAACTTGCCGAGGTCATCGGCGATCCCTGGGTGCTCGCGAAGATTCGCGTCGCAAACCATTTCGCGCGCAATGACGATGATCATGTACGGCTTGGGGCAACTTCGCGCCGCGCGACTCCGGTCGCATTGGATCGCCGTTTTGTCCAGGCCGATTTGCGCATCGCCACCGGACTGGTCGAGCCGCATTTCATGGCGGGTTACTCGGGCGGGCGCAAAGTCGTGGTCCCCGGAATCGCTTCGGCCGAAACCATCCGGCGCCTGCACAGCGCGGCGTTCATGGAAGATCCGGGCGCGCGCCAATGCAATCTTCGGGGCAATCCGCTGCACGAGGAGCAGCTTGAAATCGTCGCGATGGTGGGCGAGGTGTATGCGCTCAATACCGTGATCGACGAACAGCGCAATCTGTGCCTGGTAAACTTCGGCGACCTCAACCACAGCCATCATGCTGCGGTCCAGTTCATCCGCGCCAGTTGCGAAGTTCCGATCCCGCGCCGCTTCGCCACCGTGGTCACGTCGGCCGCCGGCCATCCGCTGGACAAGACCTATTACCAGACGGTCAAGGCGATGGTTACGCCGATGGACATTGTGCGTCCCGGCGGCAGCCTGATCGTGGCCTCGGCGTGCTCCGAAGGCCTCGGCTCTGACGATTTTCGCGCCTCGCAGCGCCGCCTGATCGAGATGGGACCGTTATCGTTCCTGCGCAGCATCGCCGGCAAACGCCTGGCCGAAATCGACGAATGGCAGACCGAGATGCAGCTAAAGCCGATGCGCCTGGCGCGAATCGCGCTTTACACCCGCGGGCTGCCAGACCACGACCGGCCGCTTACCGGCGTGACGCTGATCGATTCGATCGACGACGCGGTCCGCGACAGTATTGAGCGCACCGGCGACCCGGGTGTCGCGATTATTCCCGAAGGGCCGTATGTCGTTCCATTTTGCTCATCTTCGTCCGGATAAAAACGGGCCTGAGTCAATCCGGGTCTGAGCCGGGTTCGGCCCGCGATCCTTTTCCGGCTCGGCAGCGATTTCATCTCCCCGGCATGCTGGACCCCGACTGCGGGCGTCCCTTTGCGGGTCGTGGAACGGGTTGATTGAGCCGCGCGCGCAAAAGCATGATTGCTGGATGAGCAGCGACCTTCATCTGGATAGCGGCGAAGTTGCCCTGCTGACCGACCTCTACGAACTGACGATGGCGGCGAGCTATCTCGAGCATGGCTTCAACGATCCTGCCTGTTTCAGCCTGTCGGTCCGGCGTCTGCCGCCGCGGCGCGGATATCTCGTTGCCGCTGGTACGGAGCGGTTTTTCGAGGCCGTCGAGCAATTGCGCTTTGACGCGGCGGCGCTGGAATATCTGGATTCGCTCAAGCTCTTCAAACCCGATTTTCTCGATTACCTGGGTCGCTTCCGATTTACCGGTAGCATCAGGGCGATTCCCGAAGGCACGATCTTTTTCGCTGAAGAGCCAATCCTCGAAATTGACGCGCCGCTGATCGAGGCGCAGCTCCTGGAGACTCTGGCGATAAACCAGGTCGGGGTCGCCACCATGATTGCGAGCAAGGCGGCCCGCTCTTATAGCGCCGCGCAGGGCCGGCGTTTGATCGAGTTCGGATTGCGCCGCGCTCAGGGTGCCGACGCCGGTCTGGTCGCCGCGCGCTCAAGCTACCTGGCCGGATTTAACGGCACCGCCAACGTACTGGCAGGCAAGCGTTATGGCATCCCGGTTTACGGCACCATGGCCCACAGCTACGTGATGGCGCATGAACGCGAGCGCGACGCTTTTGCCGATTTCGCCACGAGCTTTCCCAAGCTGAGCACCCTGCTGGTCGATACCTACGACACGGTGAAGGGGACCGAAAATGCCGCTCAAGTCGCGCTGGAACTCAAACAATCGGGCGTCGAGCTCCAGGGCGTGCGGCTGGACAGCGGCGATCTCGCCGACCTCAGTAAAAGGGTGCGCAAGGCGCTCGATATGCGCGGATTGGCCCAAACCTCGATCTTCGCCAGCGGCAACCTCGACGAGTATGCGATCGCGGAACTGGTCAGGGGCAAGGCGCCGATAGATGCGTTCGGTGTAGGCACCGCGATGGTCGTGAGCGCCGACGCTCCTTCGCTCGATATGACTTACAAGCTGGTCGAATACAAAGGCCGGCCGCGGGTTAAGACCTCGCGCAACAAGGTGACGCTGCCTGGCCGCAAGCAGGTCTTCCGCGCCTGGAACCGTGCCGGCGTTCCCTATCTGGACCTGATTGGCGTAATCGAAGAGAGCCCGAGCACGGTGGCCAGGGAGTTCAAGCCGACCCCGGACAAGATCACGGAACTGATGGTGGCGCGAATGCGCGAGGGACGGCGGATCGAACCCAATCCCACCCTGGCGCAGGCGCGGGAAACGTTCCTCGAAGGCTTTGCCCGGCTGCCACCGCCGCTCAAAGCCCTGGAGCGCCCTGAAGCCTACAAGGTCCGATATACGGCGGCGCTCAACGCGATGCAGGTAAGCGAAAAATTGAAAGTGGCGGAACGCCAGCGCTGAAGCCGCGATGGTTGCGGGTTGTTGCTTCACACTTCGCGCTACGCTCGCTAAGCTTTGAGGGCAGTAACTCAGCGCGTCGGAGGAAGTAAACTGAACTTCCAGCACATCGCAGGTTTCATGGACGGTCATCAGATTTGGGTGTTGGCAAGCCTGGTGGAACTCCTGGTTTTGATCGGGGGCTTCGCCCTGACCTTTTGGCGAATCGGTAAACTGGAGCGGGCTTCCGAACAGGCGCGCAGCGCTGCGCAACGGCTGCAGGATCAGATTGTTAAGTTGATGGCGGTTCAGGAACTGGGCGGTGCCATCTCAACGATCGATGATCTGAGGCGTTCGACCTGCCTGACGCCGGTGCCGGTTCTCCCCGATCGCTACGCTTCATTGAAGCAGGATCTCATCGCGATCCGCGGCCGCATCCCGGACCTGACCGATCAACAACGATCTAAAATTCAGGGCGCAATTCAGCAGCTCACCAACGTGCAAGAGCATGTCTATGACGCGATGGCGAATGGAAAGGCGCCCGCCCTTCATCGGGTCAGCGAGATTATTTCCAGGCAGGTCGACGAACTGGGACGGATACTTGCCGACTTGAAGGATCAGATTGATCGGCCTGGGCGATAAGATGGCGGACAAGTTGATACAAATTGCGGAGCTGGTTTACCAAAAGACCGCAAATGGCGAAATAAACTGGGAAAAAACGCCCGACGACAACACCTTCCAGACCTCGTTCCCCAGGTACTCAGTTCTGGTCCAGGACGCCAATGACACTATCGTCTTTAAAATCTGCAACGAGGAAGGCCAGGTGATCGAGCGATTGTCCGAAGGCCAGGCCTCAAATGCCGGATTCGCCAACCTGAGAGACCTCTACGTCACCGCCCGCCGCACCGCTATGGGCGTCGATGAGGCTCTCGATGAAATCCTGCAGACGCTCGCCCGCAGAAGTTAGAAAAGCACGCCCATTTCGATTTCGGTTTGCTTTCCGAGTAAGACAGGTTCGTACAATCCGACGTGAAGCGGCTGCGTAAGTCCACCGTGGCGGTCACGACTTGCAGCGGGCCAGCAGTTGCGCCGATTCCAGCAGGCATCGTTCCGTCGTCGGCCAGTCGATGCATGGATCGGTAACCGATACTCCATACTTGAGCGCGCTGCGATCGCTGCTGAGTTTCTGGTTGCCCGCCTCCAGGTTGCTCTCCAGCATCACGCCCATGATCGAGCGGTTGCCCGCCGCGATTTGATCGATCAGCGCGCGCAGCACTGCCGGCTGCCTGGTGTAATCCTTGTTGGTCTGGGCATGCGAACAGTCCACCATCATGCGCGCCGGCAGACCCGCCGCAGCCAGCATCTGCTCGCATTCGCGGATACTGGCGGCGTCATAGTTGGGTTTGACGCCGCCGCGCAGCACCACGTGGGTGAGCGGATTGCCCGTGGTGCGGATGATCGCGGTCTGTCCTTCCTGGTCGATGCCGATAAATGAATGCGCGCCGCGGGCCGATTCGATCGCATTGATCGCGATGCGCAAATCGCCGTCGGTGCGATTCTTGAACCCCACCGGCATCGACAACCCGCTGGCCATCTCGCGATGGGTCTGCGATTCGGTAGTGCGCGCGCCCACCGCGGTCCATGAGATCAGGTCGGCGATGTATTGCGGGGTGATCGGATCGAGCAGTTCGGTGGCTGCCGCCAGCCCCAGCGAGTTGATTTCGATGAGCAGGCGGCGGGCGATGCGCAGTCCCATTTCCATATCGCAACTGTCGTCCATCCGGGGGTCGTTGATCAGCCCCTTCCACCCGGTGGTGGTGCGCGGCTTTTCGAAATAGACGCGCATCACGACGTGGATGCGGCCGGCAACCCGGCGGGCCAGATCGGCCAGGCGCCGCGCGTAATCGATCGCCGCGTCGGGGTCGTGGATCGAGCAGGGGCCGACGATTGCCATCAGGCGTGGATCCTCTCCGCTGATAACCCGGCGGATGGTTTCGCGCGAGTCGGCGATCCATTGCGCCATCTCATCGGTCAGCGGCAGCTCCTGCTTGAGCGCGCGCGGCGCGATCAGCGGCTGGGTGGCGGCGACATGTACGTCGTGAATCCTGGGTTGCATCTCAATCCTGGCCGCCCTGCCGATGCGAACTTCAGCGATAAAATCGGCAGGGTTGCGTTAGGTATTTTTAACGGAAAGCGCGCACCTGATGAAAGTCCATCCGGCCTCCTCACAGGGATCATTCGAACTTGACCAGCAGCCCCCGCCGGCGCGCCGACTCGAAGATCCATCTGAAGAACATCGCCGCGGCGCCGAAATACATCACGTTTAGCGCCAGCGCGCACCAAAAACGCGGCGGCGAGAATGCGCCTGCGGCCAGCACCTGGCGCATCCCCTCGAACGACTGCGTCGTCGGCAGCAGCGAGGCTACCAGGCGCAGCGGGCGCGGCAGCGCGCTCAGCGGATAGAAGACGCAGGAGACCGGCTGCAGCAGCCCGGCAAAGCTCCACGCCAGACCCTGGACCTTGGTCGTGTAGCGGAAAATCAGTCCCGAAGTGAACACGCCCAGGGCCAATCCGAACAACATCAGGTTGAGCATGTAGGGAACCAATTGCGGCAGAGCAGGAAGGATGTCGAACGCATAGCAGGTCCACGCGATCAACGACGCGCAGCCCGCGCCCGCCGCCACCTTGATCAGGTTCACGACCACCAATCCGCACAGGTATTCGGTGACGTCCAGCGGGGCGGAGAACAGGTTGATCAGGTTGCGCGACCACAGTTCGTCGAGGAAGCCCACCGCCAGATCGCGCTGGAAGGCGTAAAACATTCCCCACAAAATTGCCGCGCCCAGCAGGAAATCGGCCAGCCTGTTGCCCCCGCGCCCGCCGTGCGCCAGGTAGATCGTGAAAAAGCCCCACACGATGATGTCGAGGATCGGCCAGTAGACCATATCGGTGATGCGGTCGGCGTTGCGGCGGATCTCGTACAGATGACGGATCATCACCGCCTGGATCCGATGGATTTTCATGGCGCGGACTCCTCCAACCGGGCCACCCGCAAAAAGACCTCTTCCAGCGCCGGTTCGCTGCGCTCTTCCTTGAGGATCGCGCGCGTTATCTCGATCGGACTGCCCTGCGCGATCACGCGTCCGTGATGCATGAACACAATGCGGTTACACAGACGCTCGACTTCGAGCATGTTGTGCGAGGTGCACAAAATCGTGGTGCCGAACTCGCGTTGCGCCTGAAGCAGCACCTGCTTGACCTGCCAGGCGATTTCCGGATCAAGAGAGGCGGTGGGCTCGTCCAGCAGCAGCAGGCGCGGATTGTTGAGCATCGCCTTGCACAGCCCCACGCGCGTGTTCTCGCCCGATGACAGTCTGGCAACCGGCTGGTTGCGCAGAGCGCCGACACCGAACAGCTCCAGCAGCTCGTCGATCCGCTTTTGCGGATGCTCGACGTTGTAGAGCCGGGCGAACACCCGCAGGTTTTCCATCACGGTCAGCCGCAGCGGCAGCGAGACATAGGGCGAAGTGAAATTAATCAGTTGCAGTATATGTTTGCGATAATCGCAAAAGCGCAGGCCAAAGACGCGTACTTCGCCGGCGCTGGGCGTGATCAGTCCCAGCAGCATATGGATGGTCGTGCTTTTGCCGGCGCCATTGGGCCCCAGCAAGCCCAGAATTTCGCCCTGAGCCAGCGAAAAGGAGACATCCTCGACGGCGGTCAGCGCGCCATAGCGTTTGCTCAAATGTTTCACTTCCAGGACCATGAAATTCCTCTTCGAAATGAATCCGGACCGGCAAAAAAAAGCCACGGATGCGCGCTTCGCGCACCCGTGGCCGCTGTTGAGGCGAATGATTGTCAGTCAGTAATCAGCGCTCGAGGCCGGACTGTCCACGGGCTGGCGCGCCGATTTTGCCGGCGCCGCGCGGTGACGTTAATAATCCGCATGGCGTTTTTCAACGCACTCGAAAGTAGCACAAACAAGGGGGGCCGCGCGAACGGCCGCCGCCAGCCTGGTGTTGCCGCCGCCGTTTTCTCTATGAATCCGCCTGGTCCAGACGCTAAGCTGCCTGGGCGTTGAATGCATCCAATCAACCTGGAAGCGGCGTGTCGAGCCTGACCGCTGCACCTGGCGCGCGCGCGGCCGGCGCCGCTTCGACGCTGTACACGCGCGATTTCTGGTTCGTGTTCGCCGCCAACTTTGCGCTCAACCTCGCTTCCAGCATTTTTGTGATGCTGCCGGCTTTCGTGATGCATCTGGGCGGCGGCGCCGCCAGTATCGGCGCCGTGATTGCCGTTGCCGGCGTCGCCGCGCTGGCGGTGCGGCCGCTCAACGGGATCGCGGTCGATCACCTGGGAACCCATTGGGTGGCAGTGCGATTTCTGATCCTCGATGCGCTGGCCACCGCGCTCTACATCCCGATCGGCGCCCTGCGATGGCCGATCTACGCGGTGCGCATGATACATGGCGCGATTGACGGCACGGCGCGTGTAGCGCTGTTTGCGATGGCCTACGAGCTGCTCCCTGCCGGACGGCAGGGACAGGCGATGGCGACCTTTACGCTGTGCAGTATGATCCCTGCCGCCATCGGACCGATCATGGGTGAGGAAATTATCGCGGTCGGCGGTTTCAGATGGTTTTTCATTGCAGCCGCTGCGCTGTGCCTGCTCGCGGCGGCGATTGCGGCGCGCGCGCCCGCCCCGCGCGTGCCGGCGCATCGCGATTCCCATCGGGTGGCGCCGATGGCCGGGTTCAGCGAACTGCTGCGCAGCAGCGAGCTGATGCCGTTGTGGATCGTCACGCTGCTGTGGTCCTTCGCGCTGGCCTCGAGGACGTTCGTGGTCCCCTTCGCATACCAGCAGGGGGTCGGGCGCGTGGGATGGTATTTCATGCTCTACTGCGGCGTCGCCGTGATTTTGCGCGTGCTCGGTCCGGGTGTCCTGGATCGCGTGGGGCTCAGGCGGATCGTGGCGCCGATGCTGATTCTGACCGCGATCGGATTGGGCTTGCTCGCCTTCACCGGCCGCTTTGCGATGCTGTACCTCGCCGCGATTGCCGGTGGTATCGGCCATGGCTATTTCTATCCGGCCTTGTGCGCGCAGGTGATTGGCCATACGCAGCCGGCGCAGATGGGCAGTTCTTCCGCGATTTTCACGTCGCTGCTCGATCTTGGCGGGATGGCGGGACCGTACGCGTTGGGGGTGATGGCGGGCGGGACGGGTTATGTCTGGATGTTCCTGTTGTCGGCGGCGGTCTCGACGGCGGCGGCGATCTATTACGCGGCGGCGGGCTGATTTGCGTGATGCTCGCGTTGGTGCAAAACAAATTGTTTCAGCCTGCCCGTCCGCCAGATGCCGATATTGGAACGGGAGCGGATATTTTTGTCGGTTGGACGCCCGCTTCAACTCCGGGCTTGCGCCTGGGAATCGGAGTTCTGTGAGTGCGCACGGGCCGCGTAAAATCCGCAATCACAAGTTGGCGTGCTTTTTTTTTCGCGCGCCTACTTGCGCGGTGCGCGGTGCGCGGTTAGTTTTAGACCCCGCGGCAAACGCCGTGGGATTCGTGTCCAGGTCGCGGAGCCAGGGACAGTCGGGCTCCGATCTCGAAGCGACAGCGCGAGCGCAGGCAGGCGGGTTTCAAATCCTGTTGCATGCGGCCTCGTGCGGCATTAGAGTAAGACCTGAGCCTCACGGAAAATCCCGTGGGGTTTTGCTTTCAGCGTCGAGCGGGGCGGCCCAACAAAAAAAGAAGCCGCGAGCAAAAACCCGGTTGACACCGAAGCAACGGCGCGATAAGAGTTTGGTTTACCCCCAAAGCGGGGTGCTGGTCTTTGAAAACTGAATAGTGATGCATGCCCAATGAAAATGGGCGGCGGGAATCCGTGACGGATTAATCAGCCCGTCCAATTTTCTTTGAATTATCAGCGGTCGAACCTCCCGGTTCTCAGGAGCTGGGAAGTTGGACACAGAGCCTTTTATGGAGAGTTTGATCCTGGCTCAGAACGAACGCTGGCGGCGTGCCTGAGACATGCAAGTCGTGGGAGAAAGTCGGAGCAATCCGATTAGTAAACCGGCGCACGGGTGAGTAACACGTGGGTAACCTGCCCTGAAGACCGGGATAACCCGTCGAAAGACGGGCTAATACCGGATAAGACCCCGGATAGTTCGCTATCTGCGGTAAAAGGTGGCCTCTGCTCCTGCAAGCTATCACTTCAAGAGGGGCCCGCGGCCTATCAGCTAGTTGGTGAGGTAACGGCCCACCAAGGCTAAGACGGGTAGCTGGTCTGAGAGGATGGTCAGCCACACTGGGACTGAGACACGGCCCAGAGTCCTACGGGATGCAGCAGTCAGGAATATTGCGCAATGGAGGAAAC